>BNJU01002707.1_pt1 | contig 404859 bp, 527 predicted proteins | sample 8539281 | NCBI WGS metagenome assembly BNJU01 (sample SAMD00202456, study PRJDB9452) | human saliva metagenome | isolation source: human saliva | place: Japan
AAGACAAGATGGTGACACTGGATCAGTGAATAGCTCATGTCTTTGCTGGCACAGGCTGTAGTGCCGTCAGCTATTTACCAGTCAATTTGATCAAAGGCTGGTAATTATTATGAAAGGTCTTTTGCGAAAAATTCTTTCTTGGGTCTGGACAGGTAAGAAACTACGTGTTCAGGGTTTCTTGTTTGTTCTGCTAGGGTCTTATCTTGATGGTCACGGGAACTTGGTTGCCAGTGACGGTTTATTCGACTGGTTCTGTAGTTTTTGATAGCAGTTTGGATAACGCGGTCTTTAGATTTAGTATTACGTATTTTCAGTCAGTCAACGGACACCTTGGGAGTTGCACGTTAGATTGTTAGTAGATGGGATACTTTGCTGGGCTCGAATCTTGCTACTGATGTAGCCAATTATATTTCTGGCTCTGTGTGATTAGATTTCTCCGATTTTCATGCTAGTATCAACCTTGTCACCTATAGTGTCTCTCACTGCAAAACAAAAATTCCGATCCTCGTTTTCGTGTCTTACCAGATGGTCTCGTACTAGTTTTTCTTGGTGGACTGAGTCTTTGTCCTCTGACGGGAAATTCTGTCTTTCAACTCTTGTTTAGCTTATGCCTTTTTATGGTGTGGTCCAATATCCGTGACGGTTTCTCTTATTTTGGAAAAGGAAAGTGGGAAAACCATCTCAAACGTCAGTGTCAGATAGGCTTTCACTCTGCCTATGGCTGCCTCTCATCCCTGCAAGTGGCTGGCAAAATCAATAAATTCATGCAGGAAAATGCTGATGAGGAAGAGAAATCTATCTTGGAATGGTGAAGTTTGGTAAGACAGCAGATCTTTGAAATTTTCGTTCATACAGCGGAGACTTCTCTATTTGTTTCAGCTATTGGTCATGTGGACCTTTGTTATCAAGTGACGTGATGTTCTTATGGAAACTATGATCCGTCATCTGAGACCTTATTTGAGTATGGTGGTTGGAGGATGGTGTTTTTATATTTTGCGACCGTGATACGTGCGATTGACTTTATGTAAACAGGAGGAGATCAAAACAAACTATTTGGTTGCGGAATAGATTTGACACCGGAAATGGAAGAAAGCGGTTCAGGATTAGCTGAATTAAAAACAACTAACGATTCCGGGGAGCCAGCGCAGATAAATTCGACGGAAGATGGTGAGGAGACTACACCTACGCTTATGAAAACTGTGACATGGGGACGGATGGGAACTTTACCACTTTATCAAATCTAAGTTTAAATCTCACTTTGTCTCGTCCACAGCTGTGTGCTCTACGCTGATACCATAAGTCGGTCAAGCTGGACAGATATCCTCACCAAAAGGGTAGATTGCGCAGGAACTTATCAAGCGCCACCTTGACCGAGAGTTTGAAAAGCCAATGATAGTCATAGTCGTATCTAAAACATGTTTATCAGGAGAGTTATGAACTTAGCATACACCCGCGTTAATTTCTATAGCTTGGCTGTATTTGCTGCATTCTGAGATACATCGAGCTTTATATCAGGAGCAACTCTCTCTTTCGATGCTATTATCAACCTGATTTATGGTGCTGTGTGCTCGTGCTCAATGTTCCCATGATTGAACGAGTACTTAGTTAAATTGAAGAGGTAAAGGCAGAGGTTGCGTCGTCCGGATTGCCATGGTACTTGTTTTCTCCTAGCTCTGTATCTTAATCTCTGTGATTGCTCTTTTTGGTTTTGGTGCTGCCAACCCCTGGCCCAGACTATTGAGTCAGCTGGGAACAGTCCTTTCAAACTAGTCCTTACTCAACTTGAGGACCAGTGCTAGGCAGCTCCGGAATTTGTAACCAAAGACATGTTAATACTATCGTATCAGGAATTTTCCAGGGACAGTCTAGCTCTATTAGCCAAGCTTTGATGGTTTTTATCAGGTCTGACCTAGCAATATCGGCAATATTATCAAGTTTGATGAATGCCTTTTGATTATAGTCTTCACCTTTTATTTTATCCAGTAAGGAAACATTTATGGCAGCGATGACGGGTCGACTTTCTAAAAGTTTTTCTTCCAGAGAAGGTGGTGATACAGTTGACTTACATTGGACAAAGTAGCACTAGAGACTTATGACCAATTTTTGATGAGGTCAGCTGATTGGAAGCAGTTATCTGCATCGGGTTAGCAGGATAGCGGTTGGTTACAGCGTGTTTGGGACACCCTATGCTGGGTAATGACGGTATCTTTGCAGGAGCATTAGCGCTATTCCTACCATGTAGGGCCCTACTGGTTAGCTGCGTTGTGAGCGATTTTTATCTTCACAGTGAGTCCTACTCAAGCCTTGCTTTCTTCTCTCTTCTATATCCAAGTTGTCAGCTGATTGGAAAGGGAAACCTGATTTCATCCTAGAGTTGTAAGGTCAGCTCCCTGGTTTGCCCAGCCCTTCACGCTTGCGGCTGCTAGTATTGGAGGCAATCTCTTTGGCTTTGCGGATGATATTCTTTACACCCATATTTGCTAAGTTATCTATCGATTGGTTAAAGAACTTTGTCGCTGCAAAGGAAAATCAGGTAGATTGGAGAAAGACTGAATTTAATAAGATAATACTAAGAAGAGAGGTGAAAAGATTCTTCTCTCTTTATTTCGTAAACACTCTGTCTCTTGTTCTGTTGCGAAAAATTTATGAATTCATACTAGCCCATTTTAATTCTCTGCGGATTGGCCGCTGCGTATTAGGCTGGGCACCAGTATAGTTTGAGTGTATAGACTGGCTCTGTACTGTAAAAACAGTTGGTCTTGTCAAATATTGCTAGCAATTGATTGAGAATAAATGATAAGTTTGATAAGGTTGGAAAACCTTTATAATGATTTGCTACAAAAGTTAACGGCATCAAAAAGCCTTGGATCAGGGCTCCTGTTGTTTAGATGCCTGCATGAATTTTGTAAGAACTTTTTCATATTGAAAATAAACAAAAAGTGTTGAGAAATATAGCTGATTTTAGGGAAACTACTTTTGCCAGAATGGTGTTTTCACTGTCAGGATAAATGCAAAAGGGGTAAGTGGCAAAACGAATGACCTACATTTGGTTTGAAAACCTCTAATACCTAATGATTATGCTCTATACTAGATATATAGTGTTGTTATAAATAAATGTCAGTGCGGATCACGTCGGAGGATAAAATGGAAAAACAAATTAATGAAAAGCCTTGACGCGGCCAAAGGCTAATGCTATAAACTCATTAAAAGAACGAGTGAGATTTGGAATATTTTTATTCTGTGGTCACATAAAATAAACTAAAATGAATGGCTAGTGCTAGAGTAAAAATGGCTGAAATACTCAACACTGTTATAGGATGAAGCGAAAAGCAAAGAGAGAATCACAGCCAGATAGAGGTGTCAGCTTGTGCACAGTAGTAACTTCTCCGGATAGCGAAGATAGCTGTTATAGCCCATTTGCTAGGACAGCAGCTTGGAAGAGGCCAATTTCGATATATAGAAGCTGATTGCAACGGAGAAGACTAGCCTCGGGATTCAGGAGATAACCCTATCGAAACCGTCATCAACATAAGCCCGATGAAAATAGGATAGTGACTCTAAATTACAAACTAATCCCACACCTGACTAGATCCTTCATCCAATAGCATGGTCCGATTCGCTAATATAAAACAAGAAACAGGGAAAGCATGATAGCGAGAGTGAGAACGAAATAAATCGAGAAATTCTCTGACTGTAAAGAAGCTAGCTGCCCAACAACCATCTCTCCAAAACGTAATAATGACAAGAAGGGAGACGCGCTCAGATTAAAATGGGGAAGATTTGCCTGGAAATGCTCATCTTTAGTAATCAAGAAATTGGCACAATAAATGTTAGCAGAATACTAGCAATAAAGATATAGACTCCACGTAAATAGGAAAAAGAGCTGCCAGATAGTCTCCTAAACTTCCTAGATCTGTTAACCATAGAAAACCTGGTACTTTCGATCATATCATCGGTTGATTTTCATAAAAATTCCAGTCAGATATTGAGATATAGTGAGGTCACTGTACCAACAGCCCAACAGGTATAATAGAGACCGTATGTTGCCAATTGTGTCCAATCATGTGGACATAAAGGCATAAGTCCACATGTTGATAAACATGATTACCATGTTAAACTAACGAGTTTTGTTCCATAGCGATTGCAGTATAAATGGTTTTGAGATCATCCAGGAATTGATGATAACCAAGGACAGAGATGAAGAAGGCCGAGTAAAGAATCCCAAGCCACAACACACGCCTGTGAAGAGGATTGAATTAAAGCAGTTGGCTCGAGTGCAAAACAAAACACTAGGTCATAAAATAGTTCTACAAGAAAATTCTACATCGTTTATGCTAATGAGTCTGTCATATTAATACCTTTTCACTTTAGAAATACAACACATTATAACAGAAAATGGTATTGAAAGAAAAGAGATATGCTTAAATAATTTACATGTGGCGCGAATTGTCAAAACCTTGACTTCTTTGTCATTTACTTGAGCAACCCTGACGAGTTGGGTTAAAATCCTGTATCACTGTGTCAGGATCAGTCTGAGTTTGATGCCTTGAATCTGATCCAGGACTGCACATATCTCTTCCTCTAGAATAGAGTCGAGAGTCGAAGATATCTAGGTTGCCTTCAATATTTTTAGGTGTTACAGACTTAGGTAGTGGCAAGAAACCTTTTGGAAGGTCCACGCATGGAGCAACTTGTGCCCACAGATTTACCGTCACGTTCAGCCACTGCTTCAACATCTATCATGGCTACAGTGCTACCTGCTGCCTAGTGGTGGACTGTCGGCTTCCAAGAAGGATATCGCGCTCTTGGCAATAGTCCAGCTCCGTCGTCTTGGTCACGACCTGGGAGCCAAGAGGATTTGGTCGACATGTGGAACAATTTTAGCTGTTTCAATAAGAGGCTTCTAGGTGATGTTGCATCAAAGTTAGACACACCGATAAGCGCACTGCCACCTTCTTTGTAAAGCTTCTTCACCATAGCCTTCCATGCACCCGCGTGCCAGCCTTCCAAGCATCATTCTCACGAAGTGCCTACTGGATCAGGCCAATGGATAAGCAAAGATCCAAATAATCCACACCAAGTCTTTTCGAGACTCATCGAGAAGTCTTAGCAAACTCGTAATGCGTCGCTTATCATTCCAAAGTTTGGTAGTTGTGAAAATATCCTCACGTGCCCAAGTACTATCAGCAATCGCCTTACCTACAGAAACCTCGTTGCCGTAAAGTTGTGCGGCGGGTATCACATGTGATGATAACCCGCCTGCCAAATGCGAAGCTAACGCTGTTATTATGCTTCTTCGCTTCATGGCAGTTTGCCAAGTTCCAAAACCAGTTTAGGAACAGCAGCGTTTGCAAGTGATATGTTTCATGATTTTCACCTTTTTCTAATGGTACTATCTTAAATGAGATAAGGCAAAATGCAGATTTGCTACGGCTATTATTATGAATGGTTCTTTAGCTTCTTTTCCGATGTTCGTAACAGCCTTTGGAGATATTGTTATTACTTGGGAAGAGAATGAATTTGTTGGTATTGTGAAAATACAATCTTCGCAAACTGCGACATTATTATCAAGAGCTTGAAATATTTTCTCCAGTATTTAGATAACCTCTCTGTGACGATGATAACTTTGAACTACTGGATTTATATAGACAGGCTGTGTTAAAGAGATGGTCCTTGTCTTATATGCAATGTTTCGGTTTTGTTCCTCTACTAGCCTTGAGGCTTTAAAGATGTGGGTCATGTGATAAAGTCCAAAGTCTAGAGCTCATCTACCTTATGTACCAACTCACAGGCGGAGTGTTTGATGATTGATAATGAAGAATCGGTTTCATATTGTATGTCGAGGATATCCGCTAACTTTTTATTCTAATCTAATAGCTCCTTATTTTCACTCAGAGTTCCTAGTGGAGATTTTTCTCTTGCTTCAATAAAACCAGGTTCATATTGGGTATGATGTGTTCTTTTCTGAGAAGTTGGGTCGATATACAGCTCACTCCATCTTCTGTGTATAGTTGGTTGCTCTTGTTAGGTAAAGTAAACTCCTCCAAGTACTGTCCATCAGCATGTAGGAAATGCTCTGATGTATGTTGACAGCTTTGAGATTTCACTTTACTTTATCAGAGTATTCATTAGATTCAAGAACACTCTTTTCTAACTCAATCTCTCTTTGCTCGTTCAGCAGGTTGGGTTGGAGTTGCATTAAAATATTCCGCTATCTTATCCCAAATTCTGCGTACAGGTAGGATAGCTGTTTTTCGTAATCAGAGATGGACTGTTTACCCGATTCCAGATTACTTCGTCAGTCTTTCGGTCTGTTAATCGGTAACTTTCTCTTTAATGCTTAGCTTTCAATTATCAAATTTTTCACGACGAGCTTCTTTTTATCCGCAATTAAAGCGAGGCTTTGAGCTTGATGTCATAAATCTGCTTGATTTTTGAGAGCCTGACTCTATCTCTGCCGCAACAGTAGCGACATCCCATCTAGCAATGTCAACCTGATACTTTTCAAAAATAGCATTTAAAACAGATTCATCATTTTCTTGTACAAGTGCAATAATAAGCTACTTCGCCATATCAGTCAACTTTTACTAACGGTTGTAGCAATTACTGCCGAATTGATCAATTCTTTGTCTGAACCAACGGAGGCGCCAATTTGGTGTCACTCAGTGGCAAAACCAAAGAGAACACCTAGTGAGATCCACCTAAAATTCGATTAAAACTACCACTCATCCGCCTTCGAAATAACAATCATCTCCTAGGAATTCATCCAAATCAAAGCTATCTTTGACGTTAACAACACCATTTTCAGCTTTTACAATTGAAAGCTGGGCTACTGTATTTTCAGTTTGAACAAGCACGATTTCAATTCTGAAAAGCCTAAAAGGACTATACTGTGAGTGTACAAAAACAAAACAGGAGGATAGTCCAAATGAGGCCACTCTACATTAGTCCTGTGAGAATACAGAGACTAAAAGTCCTTCACTTAAATTACTTGTCTAACTTTTGTCAGTACAAACAGTGCTGTTGAAATCGCAAAGAATCTAAAGCTTTCTTTTGCAGATAACATTCGCTCTTTTATTTTCGGTATGACTGAGTCAGATGCCCCGTTCTCGATGACCTGGTTTATTAACTGCAAACTTATCGAATGCTTTTCGAGTCACTATGCCATCACTGGAAGAAGACTTGGAGCACTGCATGCAGAATGGAGATGCGAAAAAGCCGATAATTAAAGAGTACTCGAAAAGCTGAGAATATGATTTCCCAGCTTTTTGAATGCGATAGAATAGCAACTAGACTATTTACGAAAGGCCTCAATAATGTAGGTGAAGCCAGTAACTAAAAATGAAAAGGCAATGACATAAACGACAAAGACACCTGTAGCCACTGGATTGAACAGAATCACTAGACCTAGTAAAAATTCAAGCAAGGCTACCCACATGATATTGCTACCAATAATAGGGAAAATCAATCTTAGACGATTGCCTTTAAAGAAAGCAATAATGGCTTCTACAATTAACCAAATTCCTACAATGGTCGGAATGACGACCGGCAGGGTCACAAAGCCATAAAGCAACGAGGTAAAAGAGCTAAGAGAAGACTAACAAATCCTTGGAAAAAGATAAACAGGTGAGCGAAGCTCTTTTGGTGCAGAGAAATAGCCTAAAATAGCTGCTATAGAAGAAACCAGTAAACCAAATGAAATCCACCAGCTGTAAGCAACAAGATTAGCTACTGGGTTTGTAAATAGGAAAAGTCCTAAAAGGACAAAAACAACTCCTGCAAGGAATAGCAGTAAACGATTAGAAAATTTCATTTCAATACCCCCTATATAGTATAGTTTTCTAATAAAACTATTGTACTTATTTTTATAGAAAATGTCAATAAAATAAATAAACAATTTGGAAGTTTCAGTCTGACTTACAAAAAGAAAAGGAGTTTTCACTCCTTTTCACAGATTGAAGACAAAGTCCTTATAAAAGTGTCTTCTAAAGATTTTTAACTTCAATCTGAAGCGAGGTTATCCTCGCTTTTTCTATTTATCAAACAATTCCTTATTTTCAATTAAGAGCTCTAGTGGAGATTTATCTCTTGCTTCAATAAAACCAGGTTCATATTGGGTATGAAGTGTTCTTTTCTGAGAAGTTGGATCAATATACAACTCTTTTCCATCTTCTGTGTATAGTTGGTTGCCTCTTGTTAGGTAAAGTAAATCCTCTAAGTACTGTCCATCAGTATGTAGGAAATGCTCGATGTATTTGACAGCTTTTAAGATTTCACTTACTTTATCAGAGTATTCATTAGATTCAAGAACACTCTTTTCTAACTCAATCTCTTTACTCGTTCCAAAGAGTTGGGTTGGAGTTGCATTAAAATATTCCGCTATCTTATCCAAATTTGCAAAGGTAGGATAGCTTTTTTGTTTTTCATAATCAGAGATGTCTGGAAAGATTGCTCATATGTGGGGCAAATGATGGGGCAAATCAGTTATAGACAAGCAAAAAAGCCTTATAAATAAAGGCTTTTTCCTGTTGATTTAGATGCCCCCTACAGGGCTCGAACCTGTGACCCATAGATTAAGAGTCTACTGCTCTACCAACTGAGCTAAGGAGGCAAATAAAAAGCTGTATTGGTGCCGAAACTTCACGGTTTGTATTGAACCCGCGCAATTAAGCAGGTGGGCAACTCGCTCTAACTGAAGCTGTTTCCGTGTGAGACGGCCTACATGCTGTTAGAAGACTTTTGTTTCCCTAATAATACAAAAAAATAGTCGGTCAACACTTAAGTGTGAAGTCGTACACCACAGCGTTTCTATATTTATATGATACCACTTTTTAAAAATTCAAGAGGAAAATGTAATTATTTTGGAAAGGATTTCTAAATTTCGTAATTTATCAATGGTTTCCTTGCGCTGAGCTAGGGCACGTTCGTATTTTCCCAGTATCTTCTGGTGAGAAGTAGCTATGGTCGCGGATTTTTTCTGGCAAATAATCTTGTTTGACCCAGTGACCAGGATAGCTATGAGGATAGAGGTAGTTTTGAGCATTGCCCAGTTCCTTGCTGCCACTGTAGTGACCGTCCCGTAAATGACGTGGAATCGGCAGGTGACCTGATGTTTTAAGGTCAGCTAGGGCCTTATCCATAGCCACATAGGCTGAGTTGGACTTGGGTGAAAGTGCCAGATCAATGACGACATTGGCAATGAGGATGCGGGCTTCGGGGAATCCGATCCTTTGCGCAGCATCTAAGGCAGTTACGGTATGAATCTGGGCTTCAGGATTGGCTAAGCCAATATCTTCATAAGCAATCACAGTCAAACGACGAGCTAGGCTAGGAAGGTCACCAGCCTCTATCAAGCGAGCAGCATAGTGGAGACTAGCGTCCACATCTGAACCGCGAATAGACTTTTGAAGGGCAGAAAGGACATCATAGTGTCCGTCTCCATCCTTGTCCATAGTGATGTAGCTTCTCTGAAGACTATTTTCCATGATATCCAGTGTAATATGGTGGATACCTTTGTCAGTAGCTGGAGTGGAGAGAACTGCCAAGTCCAGCGAGTTAAAGGCAGAACGGAGATCTCCGTTGGTCGATGTTGCTATAAAATCAAGGGCATCCTCATCTAATTCAACAGGGAAATCAAAACCACGTTCAGGATCTGTCAGGGCTATTTGAATGGCCTTTTTGACGTCTTGATTGGATAAGGGTTCTAATTCAAAAATCTGAACACGGCTACGAATGGCTGGAGTGACAGAAAAGAAAGGATTTTTCAGTCGTGGCTCAATCATGATGACTAGATCCACTTTTCCAAAAGAGGCAAGAGGAAGTCTTGCTTGGTCTTGTCAAGACGATGAATCTCGTCTAGTAGCAGTACAAGGCCACCTGAGAATTTAGCTTCTTCAGCAATCTCTTGGAGACGTTTTTTACTATCAACAGTGGCATTGAATGTTCTAAAGGCATATTTGGTCGTTCCAGCGATGGCTGAAGCGATACTAGTTTTTCCCGATACCCGGAGGTCCATAGAGAATCATAGAGGATAGGCGGTTGGCCTCCACCATGCGGCGGATGATTTTTCCTGGGCCTACCAGATGCTCTTGACCTATGACTTGGTCGATGGTTTTGGGGCGCATACGAAGCGCGAGATTGTCTGGCATAGCAGTCCTTTCTAACATGGATTTTTCTGATACTAATGTGGTAATATGGTAGTATCTATTTTTAGCATATTTCCGAGTATTCAGGGGCGATTAAAGAGTCGTATAGAAAGAGGACAAAATGGCAATATATGGATTTTTTTAGATGTTTTTACAAGAAGAGTTGGACAAGAACTTTCCTTTTGATTATGAGATTAGTTGGGACAAGCGCAATCATGCGGTTGAAGTGAGTTTTCTGCTAGAGGCGCAAAATGCCGCAGGAGTGGAGATGCTGGATGAGGATGGAGAGGTGTCGTCAGACGATATCCTTTTTGAAGAAGCAGTCCTTTTTACAACCCTGCCAAGTCAACTGTTAATGCAGAGGACTATTTGACAGTCATCCCTTACCTACCTAAGAAAGGCTTTTTCTCGTGAATTCTTAGCTTATTTTTGCCCTATTTCTCAAGGATACTGCCGAGGTTGGGCTAGATGCCCTCATGGACTTTTTGGAAGACCCAGAAGCAGAAGAATTCGTCATGGAATGGAACCAAGAAGTCTTTGAAGAAGGAAAAGTCGGCTTGGAAGAGGGAGAATTTTATCCTTATCCGAGGTATTAGAAAAGATTCTAAGTGGACATTTTTAAATAATGAATTCAAGGAGAAGGGGAGATTATGCTAGAAAAAGTCAAACAGTTTTTCAGGAGAAGGTCAGCTAAAAACTGAGCCGTCAGTTGATATTCTTCCCCGCAATCGCTTTTGCGGATCTAGATTTCAGAGAGTATTGAAGTCAGGAACTCGTCGCTTGTTAATGAGGAAGGACGCTATGCTGAGGATGGGAAAATCACAGAACTTGAATTTCCTGAAGATTTTGCGGAATTTGAATTTCTAGTTGGTTTTAAGACGGAAGAGGAAGACCAGTTTCAGCAACTATTAGCTCGTTTAAATAGTATTGATAATGCTATTCAGTCCTATTTGGAAAGTGAGATGCAACAACCCATCCCTCAGTATGCCAAGGATCTCGGCTATACTCAGAAGAGGTGGGAGAAAACCTTTTACTTCCATCCTTGGATATTAAGCGGTGAGGAAAACCCGCCTAATCTTCGCTATGTTGCAGATTATGTAAACGATGAGTTTACGATTTATTTTGCTAAAAAACATAGCAGATGGCAAGCATACTGGGATGCAGAGTGCCAAAAAGTAATCGAAGAAAGCTAGCTCGTATTTTCCTATAGAGTAATTGTTATCATGGAAAAGAGTAAATATCATGGAATTATTGGATAGCAGAATGGATTTCCAAGGTTGCAAGATTGCCTTGATTTGTGGGGATAAGGTCTTGACTATCTTACGTGATGACAAGGACGATATCCCTTGTCCCAACATGTGGGAATTGCCAGGTGGTGGCCGTGAAGGGTATGAAAGTCCCTTTGAATGCGCAGCGCGTGAAGTTTATGAAGAACTGGGAATTCATTTAGATGAAGATTGTTTGCTTTGGAGCAAAATTTATCCTAGCGTAATCTTTGAAGACAAGCAATCGGTCTTTATGGTTGGTCAGCTAAGACAAGAACAATTTGACAATATTACCTTTGGAGATGAAGGGCAGGCCTATAAACTGATGCCTATTGAGGAGTTTTTGAAGTCTAAACAGGCAGTGCCTCAGCTACAGGGGAGATTGAGGGATTATTTGGAGGAAAGTTTATGATAACACTTGTTCGAGCGGGAGCAGAGGATTTGGAGACCATCATTGCGATTCAAAGAGCTAGCTTTAAGTCTGTCTATGAGAAATACCAAGATGAATATGATCCTTATCTGGAGGACCGTGAAAGAATTAAGTGGAAACTAGTCGAGGCGTCCCAATAGCTATTACTACTTTGTAAAAGAAGATGAAGAAAACATCGGATTTTTACGAGTTCAGACCAATGCCGAGTTAACGAAAGCTTGGTTGGGAACAGCAACGATTTTGCCTCAGTATCAAGGAAAAAGGGTATGGATCTAAAGGTTTAAAGCTTACTGGAAAAAGAATTTTCCAACCATCACACAATGGGATTTGTGTACGGTGTTACAGGATGCAGGCATGGTTGCTTTTTACGAGAAAAACGGCTATCGTCAAATCCACATTGAGCCTGAAAAAGAAGGCATGGATATGGTCTACATGAAAAAATTGATAGAGAAATAGAAAGGATGGTTCAGTTAAATTTCTAAACTGAATACGCCCTAAACACGGTGCCGAAAAGATAAACTTCTCTTAGACACAAGCGTCTTCAGAGAGTTTCCTATTTTGGCTTTGTGTTTTACGGGCTTGGTATCTTAATGATGGAAACATGGCAAGAGTTAAAAGTTACAGTGAAGCGTGAGGGAGAGGAGTTGGTTTCCAACCTCTTGATTGAGTTAGGTGCCCAAGGGGTAGCAATTGAAGATAGCATGGACTATGTGGGCAATGTGGATCGTTTTGGTGAGATTTTCCCAGAGGTAGAGCAGCAAGAAGAAATCGTAGTGACAGCCTACTATCCTGATACGGTTGATGTGGCAGTGGTTGAGGCAGACTTGCAGGCTCGCCTAGCTGAATTGACCGACTTTATGGATTTGGGTGAGGTCAAGATGGGGACGACTGCCTTGGCTGAGGAAGACTGGGCAGATAACTGGAAGAAATACTATGAGCCAGCTCGTATCACTCATGATTTGACTATCGTGCCGTCTTGGACAGACTATGAGGCGACTGCTGGGGAAAAGATTATTAAGCTAGATCCTGGTATGGCCTTTGGAACAGGAACTCACCCAACCACTAAGATGAGCCTCTTTGCCTTGGAGCAAGTCCTTCGTGGTGGAGAAACAGTGCTAGACGTAGGAACAGGTTCTGGAGTTCTTTCTATTGCTAGCTCTCTTCTTGGTGCCAAGGAGATTTTTGCCTATGATCTCGATGATGTGGCTGTTCGTGTCGCTCAGGAAAATATTGAGCTCAATCCTGGTATGGAAAACATCCATGTAGCACCAGGAGATTTGCTTAAGGGTGTGGAGATTGAGGCAGACGTCATCGTGGCCAATATTTTGGCGGATATCCTTATCCATCTGACAGAAGATGCTTATCGTTTGGTCAAGGATGAAGGCTACCTCATCATGAGTGGGATTATCAAGGACAAGTGGGACATGGTGCGTGAGTCGGCTGAGTCAGCTGGATTTTTCCTTGAAACCCACATGATTCAAGGGGAATGGAATGCCTGTGTCTTCAAGAAAACCAAGGATATCTCTGGTGTGATTGGAGGCTAGCATGCAACAATATTTTTGTTAAAAGGCAGTGCAATCTCTCCTATCACCATCGAGGACAAGGAAACCAGCAAGCACATGTTTCAGGTTATGCGCCTGAAAGAAGATGATGAAGTGACCTTAGTTTTTTGATGATGGGCATTAAGCGCTTGCGCGCGTGGTCAATGTGGAGGCGCGTCAATTTGAGTTGGTTGAGGAATTGGATGACAATGTGGAACTGCCAGTCAAGTGACCATCGCATCAGGCTTCCCCAAAGGAGACAAACTCGAATTTATCACTCAAAAAGTGACAGAGCTAGGTGCTAGCCAGATATGGGCCTTCCCTGCTGACTGGTCCGTTGCCAAGTGGGACGGCAAAAATTGGGCAAAAAGGTCGAGAAACTAGAAAAAAATCGCCCTTGGAGCAGCCAGAACAAAGCAAAGCGTAACTTCGTTCCAAGTATCAAGTTGTTTGAGAAAAAAAGGCAGATTTTTCTAGCACAACTGGACCAGTTTGACCGCATCGTGGTGGCCTATGAAGAGTCGGCTAAAGAAGGAGAGCAGCTGCCCTCATCCAAGCTGTTGCTGGACTGGAAAAAGGAGCAAAACTTCTCTTTCGTCTTTGGTCCAGAAGGTGGTCTATCACCTGCTGAGATTGAAAGTTTTGAGACTAAAGGAGCTGTTCTAGCAGGACTTGGCCCTCGGATCTTGCGAGCAGAAACAGCACCGCTTTATGCCTTATCAGCCATCAGTGTATTACTAGAATTAGAGAAATAAGAGGAAGAAAGATGGAACAAAAACACCGTTCAGAATTTCCTGAAAAAGGAACTTTGGGATTTAACAGCCCTATATCAAGACCGTGAGGATTTCTTGCGTGCGATAGAAAAGGCGCGTGAAGACATCAATCAATTTAGCCGTGACTACAAGGGCAATCTTCACACTTTTGAAGATTTCGAAAAGGCCTTTGCAGAATTGGAACAAATCTACATTCAGATGAGTCATATTGGCAATTACAGCTTTATGCCTCAGACGACAGACTATGGTAATGAAGATTTTTGCCAATATCGCCTCAGGCTGGGATGGACTTTGAGACAGATGCCAGCGTAGCCTTGACCTTCTTTGATGATGCCTTGGTAGAAGCAGATGAAGAAGTCTTGGACCGTTTGGGTGACTTGCCACATTTGACGGCAGCCATTCGTCAAGCCAAAATCAAAAAAGCCCACTATCTTGGGGCGGATGTGGAGAAGGCCTTGACCAATTTGGGTGAAGTTTTCTACAGTCCACAGGATATCTATACTAAGATGCGAGCTGGTGACTTTGAAATGGCCGATTTTGAAGCTCATGGCAAAACCTACAAAAACAGCTTTGTTACTTATGAGAATTTCTATCAAAATCACGAGGATGCTGAGGTTCGTGAGAAATCCTTCCGTTCTTTCTCAGAAGGGACTCGTGAGCACCAAAATACAGCTGCGGCAGTCTATCTTGCTCAGGTTAAATCTGAAAAAAACTGTTGGCAGATATGAAGGGCTATGACTCAGTCTTTGATTATCTTCTGGCTGAACAAGAAGTGGATCGTACCATGTTTGATCGACAGATTGACCTCATAATGAAGGACTTTGCGCCAGTCGCTCAGCGATATCTCAAGCATGTTGCCAAGGTGAATGGTCTTGAAAAGATGACATTTGCTGATTGGAAATTGGACTTGGACAGCGCCCTTAATCCTGAAGTGACCATTGACGATGCCTATGATTTGGTCATGAAGTCGGTAGAACCTTTGGGACAAGAATATTGTCAGGAAGTTGCTCGCTATCAAGAAGAACGCTGGGTGGACTTTGCTGCCAATAGTGGCAAGGATTCTGGTGGCTATGCAGCTGATCCATACCGTGTGCATCCTTATGTTCTCATGAGCTGGACAGGTCGTTTGAGCGATGTTTATACCTTGATTCATGAAATCGGGCATTCTGGTCAATTTATCTTTTCAGATAATCACCAAAGCTATTTTAACGCCCACATGTCGACCTACTATGTCGAAGCACCGTCAACCTTCAATGAGTTGCTTCTCAGCGATTACTTGGAACATCAGTCTGATGATCCACGTCAAAAACGCTTCGCTCTTGCCCATCGCTTGACAGATACCTACTTCCATAACTTTATCACCCACCTCTTGGAAGCAGCCTTTCAGCGTAAGGTGTATACGCTGATTGAAGAAGGAAACCTTTGGAGCAAGCAAGCTCAACAGCATTATGAAGGAAGTTTTGACAGATTTCTGGGGAGATGCTATTGAAATTGATGATGATGCGGCCTTGACTTGGATGCGTCAAGCTCACTACTACATGGGCTTGTATAGCTACACCTACTCTGCCGGTCTTGTAATTTCAACTGCTGGCTATCTCCATCTGAAACAATCAGAAACTGGAGCTGAAGACTGGCTCAATCTCCTCAAGTCAGGTGGTAGCAAAACACCACTTGAGTCAGCTATGATTATCGGAGCCGATATCTCAACAGACAAACCACTCCGTGATACCATTCAATTCTTGTCTGATACGGTGGACCAAATTATCAACTACAGTGCTCAGTTGGGAGAGTAAAATCATAAAAAGTGCAAAAAAATAGAATTATATTGTTGAGATTTTAGAATGACATTTATTTTCATAAAGTTTGCCGAAGACTTTGTCTTCAGACTGTGCACCATTATAGAGCTATCGGTTGGATTTTATATCTTGTCGTGGGCGATTAAACTAGGGAAAACACTTAGAAAAGGACGGAGATGCTAGTGCGTGTCAATAAAAAACTTAGCTTGTTTATCATTGGAATTGCTATGCCGATTTTGTTTATGATCTGGAAATTCAGTCAACCTGTTCTTCCAAAAACTTATCAGGAGGCTGTTCAGTATACTAAAGCAATCAATATGAAAGAAATGCGCTCCAAACTTGCAAATGGCGACGAGTTTGTCGTCTACATTGGAAGAGAATCCTGTCCCTACTGTCAAAAGTTTGTGCCCAATTTGGCACTAGCGGTTCAAAAAAGTCACCAGACGGTCTATTATTTGGATAGTGCTTCTGATGAAAAGGATGAGATTACAGCTTTGCAAAAGAAATGGATATCCAAACGGTTCCGAATCTTTCAGTCTATCAAAATGGTAGTAAATCACGCTATTTAGAGCAAGGAAGTTCTGCTAGTCTTGAAGAAATCCTTTCATTTTTAAAGAATGAATAGTTCTGAAGAATTATTATAAATGACAAAAAACGACTCCAAAATTGGAATCGTAGAGATCACAAAAGAGGTTGGATTTTTTTCCAACCTCACTTTTTTAATCTTAATGGAATTGCATACCACCATCAACGATAATGGTTTGACCTGTAATGTAGTTTTGAATCTGGTCCAGCAAGGAAGCTAACTGCTGCAGCTACATCTTCTGGCTCAGATAGGCGTTTCAATGTAATATCTTTTGCGAATGTTTGCATACCCCACTCGTCGTCTTTTCCTGCATTTTTTCCAACTTCATGAGCGATATCATACATCATTGGTGTTTTAACGATACCTGGAGCATAGGCGTTGACAGTGATACCTGACTCTGCTAAATCACGCGCCAATGTTTGAGTAATACCACGAACAGCGAATTTTGTACCACCGTATACAGTCAAGTTTGGATTTCCGACAACACCTGCTTGTGAAGTAGCATTGATGATTTTACCACCGTGACCAAGTGCTTTGAACTGAGCCTGAGCAGCTTGTGCTCCCCAAATCACACCACCGACGTTAATAGCAAATGTGCGAGCGAATTGTTCCTCTGTAATTGTATCCAGAGGTGTAGTAGGAGCGACACCAGCGTTGTTTACAACAACGTTCAAGTCTCCGAAATGATCGACAACTTTTTGGAAAGCTGCAGCAACTTCTGCTTGTTTAGACACATCAGCTACAACAGCAAAAGCTTTATCTGCTGACAATTCAGCAACTGCTTTCTCAGCTGTTTCAGCGTTGTAGTCTAAAACTCCAACCTTAAAACCATCTTGAACCAAGCGTTTTTGCGATTGCAAAACCGATCCCTTGACCTGCACCTGTAACGATAGCTACTTTAGACATATGATTCCTCCTCGGTATCCGTGATACCATTCAAACGTTCATAAAAAGAACAGCAAAAGGTTTATAAGTGAGTCGTGATAGGTTTCTAAAAGAAGTCCTATCACGTTTTCAGTATACACCTTTGTGAAATTTAGTGTCAAACAAACACCTGATTTTTGGAAAAATTAACCCTCTAAGAGTGAAAGAAATATCTGAGACTAACATATTTATCTCTTATAATGAAGATAGCTAGAAAAGAATGTTGTATAATAGATGTGTATGATTGGAGGTAGGCAGATGTATCCAGAATTGAAAAGAAAAGTAGTAGAAGAAAAACCGAGTTATCGTCAAGAAGAAATCCTGTGGTTGCTTGAGCACATAGGGGATCCTAGTCCAGAGGTTCGCGATGAATTGGTTTTTACCAGTCTGGCTAGAGGGATTCAAGAAGAGTTATTTACCAAGGAGCAATTTCAGTTGATTGCTGCTGAGATTGTCTCTGATGGTGGACTAGATAAAGAGCTAGATAAGCTAGGAGCTTCTAACGCTTGAACGTTCTTTTAGGGCACTTATTTATGCCAATCTCTTATCTGCGGATGGCAACCAACACTCTCTTTTTTATCAAGTGCTTAAAACTGATATCAGAAATACGTTGCTCGATCAAGGGTTGCATTACCTTGAAAAAGAAGAGGATACGACAGGTTTTTCAAGTCAATATGGTTGGGTGCATGCTTTTGCTCATGGGGCTGATCTTTTGACTGAAGTTGTTTGTCATCCAGACTTTCCTAAAAACAGAGTTCATGAAGTATTTGACATACTTGGCCAACTATTTAAAAGAATTTCGGTTCGATTTATAGATGATGAGGACTGGCGCTTGGCAGAGTCCTTTACGAACCTATTTTTGCAAGGAAAAGGTGGAGCAAGCGACACTGGCTTCTGGATAAAAATCACTTGATTTCCCGATAGAAGAGAGGGAAGATTTTTATAAATTTTCCAATTTCAGATCCTGTCTCTTAGAAGTCTATGTTCAACTCGACCAGAGAAATAATTTACAAGATGACTTGAAAGAAGCTATTCAATCTTTTCAATATTAGATTTCGACTATTAAATGTGAAAACTTACACAAAATTTGCAAGCACATTTCTTGAAACCCTTTCCTTCTTCTGATAGACTAATACATAGTTTGAAAAAAAGGAGACTTAAAAATGAAAAAAATTTGTTGCTGAATTAATCGGTACTTTTATGCTTGTGTTCATCGGAACAGGAGCTGTTGTTTTTTGGAAAATGGTGTTGAAGGCCTTGGACACCTTGGGATTGCTCTTGCTTTTGGTTTGGCAATCGTAGTCGCAGCCTTCTCAATCGGAACTGTTTCAGGTGCTCACTTGAACCCAGCTGTTTCTATCGCTATGTTTGTTAACAAACGTTTGTCATCTTCAGAGCTTGTAAACTACATCCTTGGTCAAGTGGTTGGTGCTTTCCTTGCATCTGGGTTCTGTATTGTTCCTCTTGGCAAATTCAGGTATGTCAACTGCAAGTCTTGGTGAAAATGCCTTGGCAAATGGAGTAACTGTCTTTGGTGGTTTCTTGTTTGAAACAATCGCAACCTTCTTGTTTGTTTTGGTCATCATGACTGTAACATCAGCAAGTAAAGGTAATGGTGCAATCGCTGGTTTGGTCATCGGTTTGTCATTGACAGCTTTGATTCTAGCTGGCTTGAACATCACTGGACTTTCAGTAAACCCAGCTCGTAGCTTGGCTCCTGCTGTCTTGGTAGGTGGCGCAGCTCTTCAACAAGTTTGGATTTTCATCCTTGCACCAATCGTTGGTGGAGTTCTTGCAGCCCTTGTTGCTAAAAACTTCCTTGGAACTGAAGAATAATTGAAACTCAAAAAGCCTTGCTCCTCATGATGAGGAACAGGGCTTTTTTATATCTGTTTAGCGGTTGTCAATTTTCTCTGGATAGAGATCGTGTTGGAAGAGGCGTTGTTCTGCCAAGCCTTCATACTTGGTTCCAGGTCTACCGTAGTTGTAGTAAGGGTCGATTGAAATACCACCGCGAGGTGTAAATTTTCCCCAAACCTCTAAATAGCGAGGGTCTAGCAAGTTAACCAAGTCTTTCCCGATGGTATTGATACAGTTTTCGTGAAAATCCCCATGATTTCGATAGCTAAAGAGGTAGAGTTTGAGGGATTTTGACTCGACACAGAGCTTGTCAGGAATGTAGGAAATATAAATAGTTGCAAAGTCTGGCTGCGCAGTGATTGGGCAAAGTGAGGTAAATTCAGGGCAGTTGAATTTGATGAAATAGTCATTTTCCACATGACGATTGTCAAAGGATTCGAGGACTTCTGGTTGATAGTCGAAAATGTAGTTGGTTTCTTTATTGCCCAGTAGGCTTAGGTTTTTCATTTCTTCTTGTTGTGACATGATTTTTTCTTTCTAATCTTAAACACCACGTTGGTTATCGTAGAGGAGGGTATGGAGTTGGGGAAGGACGCGAACATTGCCCCAGCTATCATCAGCAGCGAGACGCTCCCAGAGTTCTTTGAGGCGGTCTAGTTGGTCTTGGACAATATTGCCTGTAGCCTTGGGTTCAGGATTTCCCGCCGATAAGAAGAGGACATCTGGTTGGTAGCGTTCTTGAATGCCTTTGGCAAAGGCTAGATCTGCATCATCAAAGACAGGGATTTTAAAGGTGACCTTGTCTGGATCCAGTTGGGAAACGATAAAGTCCAAGGTCTCAAAGTTGACTTCCATCTTGGATGAAGGAGGCTTGGGACTCAGAGTCACCTGGTCGATGTCTTTTAACCAATTTTGCCAGCGAGAGCCTTGGGTTTCAACAGCAAGAGTGACACCACGTTGCTTGAGCTTGGTGACGAGCTCGGCCATGTTGGCTGCTAGGATAGCAGGATTTCCACCAGATAGGGTTACATAGTCGTAGCTTCCTAGCTTATCTAACTCAGCGATTACTTCGTCAGCCGTCATGCGAGTTGGTTTTTCAGAACCATCCCATGTAAAGGCAGAATCGCACCAGTCGCAGTGGTAGTCGCAACCAGCAGTGCGGACAAACATGGTTTTCTGGCCGATAGCACGACCTTCACCTTGAAATGTTGGGCCAAAAATTTCTAGAACTGGTAATTTGAGTACACGTTCCCTAGTCATCTAACCACTCCCGTCTAAACTCCGCAAAGGCAGTCGGAGTTTCATAGAGGCGAACATATTCCAAGCGAAGACCGCGCTCCTCTGGCAACTCTTGGTTCATGGTTTGGAAAATCCAGTAAACCATATTCTCAGCAGTCGTATTCATGTAGGGCAGGGTTTCATTGAGATAGCGATGATCCAAGTGGGGTTCTAAGTAGTCCTTGTAGATTTGTTTGATATCCCCAAAATCGTAGGTCATTCCACGTTCATCTAAAAATCCACTGACAGCGATTTGCAGATGATAGGTATGGCCGTGCAGGGATTTGCATTTTCCCTCATAGTGAAAGAGGTGGTGGGCAGCATCGAAGGTAAATTCTTTGGAGACCAAGGTTCTGTGAGGATTGTAGACAAGAGATTCCCCAGTTTCTTGTTTGATTTCTTTGGGGGCAAAAAACATCAGGCCTCTCCTTTCTGAGAGAGATAAACCTCTAAACCATGTTGGCGTAGATGGCAGGCAGGACAATCTCCACAACCAGTACCAATAATCCCATTGTAGCAGGTCAAGGTCTTTTCACGAACATAGTCAAAGGCACCGAGTTGGTCGGCTAATTCCCAAGTTTCAGCCTTGTCTAGCCACATGAGAGGTGTTTGGATCACAAAGTCGTAATCCATGGCAAGGTTGAGCGTGACATTGAGTGATTTGACAAAGACATCCCGACAGTCAGGATAACCTGAGAAGTCTGTTTCACATACTCCTGTCACAATATCCGTAATTCCACGCTGCTTGGCAAGGACTGCAGCAAAGGACAGAAAGAGGTGATTGCGACCGTCAACGAAGGTATTAGGCACCTCTCCTTCTTTTTGCTCAATTTCTAGATCGGAAGTCAAGGCGATTTTCAGTAATTTGTCCTAGCAGAGACATATCTAGGATATGATGACGAATTCCTTGTTCCTCAGCGATTTCTTTAGCCACTTGAATTTCGAGATGGTGACGTTGGCCATAGGCAAAGGTAACGGCTTCGACCTTTTCATAGTGTTGCTTGGCCCAGAAAAGGCAGGTTGTTGAATCTTGACCGCCACTAAAGACGACCAAGGCTGATTGACGTTTCATAGTACTCCTTCCAAAATGGGAAATGTTCAGAGCACGCAAAAAGCTCCCTAGAGGGAGCTAAAAAAATACCAAGTCAGAGGTTTTTTTAGCGATGGCATGTCCCAAAACATCGTAATATTCTACCTACAGTCTAGCATATTTTTTTGAAAAATGGCAAAGGGCAAGAAAAAAAGAGACCAAAAGAAAGTACTTGGTCTCTCATTTGATTAGCTCAATTCAGCAACGATAGCTTTGATTTGTTCTGCAGTGTGAACACCAGCAACTTGTTCACCACTTGTCCATCTTTTTTTGAAAAAGAAGAGTAGGGATAGACATGATACCGAATGAACGAGCTGTGTTTGGATTTTCATCAACGTCCATTTTAACGATCTTCAAGACATCTTCTGAAAGTTCTTCAGACAATTTGTCCAAGATTGGACCTTGCATACGACATGGGCCACACCAAGTTGCCCAGAAGTCTACCAAGACCAATCCGTCTTTAGTTTCTTGTTCGAATGTTGCGTCTGTAATTGCTTTTTGCCATAGTATTTCTCCTTTTTAATTATATTGGCTTAAATCTTGTTTCATGAGATAGAAGAAAACATCTCCATAAGTCCCATGGTAGTCCAAATCATGCCCTTGTAGGTTACTTTTTGGACAGGGTAGTAGTCTGCGACACCAATCAGGCAGGCATGTTGAGAACGTTCAAATTCTTCGTATGACTCGAAGGTCATGGTTCTCTCTTGCTTGCTGGCATCAAGATAAGTGATTTCAATCATAAGATTCTCCTTTGCTAAATCATATCTTCATTTTACTCCTTGGAAAAAGGAATGTCAAGAAAAATTGCTTGCGCACGCAAGTTTTTTATAAAAAAATTTTAGGAAAAGCCAACTTTGCTTTTTTGTTTCAAGGCTCTCTTCTACAGCTTTTTGTAGATAGGCAAGAGTTGTCTGACCCTCCTTAGTGAGGCAGATAAAACTAGCTCGCTTATCCTGGTCACAACATCTCCGACTAAGTAAACCGCAGTTTTTGGCTTCTAGGCGTGCCACCATTCGTGATACTGCGCTTGGACTCAGATGGAGTTTGTCCGGCAGGTCAATCTGTCTCAAAGATTTTTCTTGAGCCTGATTTAAAAAAAAGTGCAAGAGATAGAAATTCTTTGAGCGTTAGGCTTTGGTCACTCTGCTCAGCAATCGTTTGCTCTAAAAAGTGCTTCTAGCTCTACTTGTCGGCGGTTGAAGTCAAACCATTTTTCTAAGTAAGTCATATCAATCTCCTTTCCCTCTATAATAGTGTAATCATACTAGTGCATCTATGATGCTTGCGCACGCAATTAGTATACACCTTTTTGGCTTAGATAGCAAGAAGGATGTTTCTTATATATTTCCTTGAAATTTTTCTGAAAAAGAGTAAACTGGTATGCAGAAAGTCTATTTGTGGAGTTTACAATGAAGTTATATGTTCAGTTAATGATTCTCTTTGTGATTTCTTTAATCGGTGAAGGAATCTCCAGTTTTTCATTTGTCCATCCCTGGAAGTATCATCGGCTTGATTATTCTTTTTTCTAGCCTTGCAGTTCAAATGGCTGCGCATTCGCCATGTCAACATGGTTGGAAATTTTCTCCTAGCCAACATGACCATCCTCTTTCTACCTCCTGCGGTTGGAATTATGGAAAAATTTGATGTGATTGCTCCCTATCTTCTGCCGATTGTCTTGATTGTCTTTTTTGCAGCAGTGATTAATATCATCTTGATTGCGCTTGTGGTTCAATTTATCAAAAAACGCTATGAAGGTGACTACGAAGAAAGAGGTGCTAAATGAGCGAATTTGTATCCAATCCCCTATTTGGGATTGCTTTGTCAATCTTAGCCTATCTTGGGGGAATGATGATTTTCAGACGCTATCCTCATCCCTTAACGACTCCCTTGTTGCTGTCAGCTATTTTTATTATCATCTTTTCTAAAAGGTAACTGGCATTTCCTACCAAGATTACTACCAAGGTGGGGTTTATCTTAATAACTTGATTGTTCCTTCAACAGTGGCTCTAGGAATTCCCCTCTATAAGAGTTTCCACTTGATGAAGCATCATGTTAGAGTATTTTGCTGGGTAGTTTTCTAGCTGTCATCGTCAATACCTCTTTTACAGCCCTAGTCGCAAAAATCTTTGGCATGGACTTTTTCCTAGCCATTTCCCTCTTTCCTAAGTCAGTAACGACCGCTATGGCAGTAGGGATTACAGAAAAGTTGCAGGGCTTGACTACCGTGACCCTAGTAGTTGTAGTAGCGACGGGGATTTTGACCAGCGTTATCGGACCAACGCTTCTAAAATGGCTAAAAATAGACGATCCAGTAGCGGCTGGACTAGCCCTGGGTGGAACAGGTCACGCCGTTGGAACTGGAACGGCCTTTCGCTATGGACCAGTTGCAGGTGCTATGGGAGGACTAGCCATCGGTGTTACAGGGATTCTCTACGTATTTGTCAGTCCGATCGTAGCTAATTTGATCTTGAGTTAAAAACCAAGGATTTTTGATTTCCTTGGTTTTTTCTACGGATGCGAAAGTACTTTATGGGCTTTCGTTTTATTTGGTCAATCTTATGACCTGGTCGTAGCGTTTTAGGTCTTCTTCGGTATAATGGTGAATAACTTCAATAACAGTCTGTGGCATAGAAAAGAGGAGATCACTGATTTTTCGACTGTTTTCCAAGTCAAGATTGGCCTTTACCTCATCGGCTAGGATTAGTTTACTCTCATGGTAGAGGGCGCGAGCGACTTCTAACCGTTGTTTTTCGCCACCAGATAGACTATCATCGCTAAGTTTTCTATGCTTTTAAATCCTCTAAGCCAGTCTGTCTCAGGATTTTATCCAATCTAGTCTGGTCTATGACGGAGCCCAGAGTGATATTGTCAGTTAGTGATAAGTAGTCAAAAAAATGACTGGATTGGAGGATGTAAGAACTAATGCTAGTGATTTCTTCCCGACTAAGGATTTGTCCTGCAAAGCTAATGTGTCCACTCGTAGCGTCTTGATCTCCATGAATAATATTCAGGAGAGTGGTTTTACCAGTGCCGCTCTCTCCGATGATGGCAATTTTTTTCTCCTTGATTGATACTAAGTGAGAGAGGTGCTAAAATCACTTGTTGTTCTACCTCTAAAGAGAGATTCTCCGCTTTGATAGGATAGATATCTGGAATAGGCTTGGTCAAATTATGATTTTTCTGGCTAAGAAGCTTTTGATATTTCTTACAGAGATAGGTAGTGGATTTACGAGTGTTGTTAAAATAAGCTAGTTCTTGAAATTGATAGCCGATATTGTGAGATACGAGATAAATAGCGACAAAACTGGCTGCACTGAGGTGGCTCAGTAGGTCATAAAACCACCGATGACAATGGGAGCAACGGAACAAAAAGCATCAATACTATTGATGAGGAGACTATTGATAGTGCGCTGTTTTTCATAGTTTATCTCTGCATCAAGACTATGTTGTAGCTGACTAGAATAACGATTGAAAAAGAAAAGTTTGCCCATGGTAGTGGCGGATTTGTTGGCTCCCACTGATGAAGCTTGTCAAAGTTGCTAGATAGTTTTGATTGATTTTTGAACGAGCCTCGGAGAGGTATCTAAAGCGTTTGGTACCGATGGAACTACAAAGGACTGGGAGAGGTAAAAAGGATAAAAGATGAGTCCCAGATAGAAGTTGGTCCACAAGGCATAAGAGACCGAAACGCTTGTAAATCCAATGGAAGAAATAATAATCACTGTAGGCTCAATATAGCTTGTTTCCAGTTGCTTGACATCATTTTCCAAATCAGACAGAAGGTCTTGCTCAGCAATCGCATAACTGTTTAAAAACTGATGAAAGATGGCACTTTTAAGTCCAAATTTGAAATCGGTTATGAGACAGGCGTAGTAGTATCTTTTACCAGCTAATCCGATAAGAAGGATGAGATTGCCTAAAATTCTAATAGTAGAACTTTCCAGAGTAATTCGAGGTCCTGATTGGTAAACTAGCTACTATATTCTGAACGAGGGCAGGTGTGATAATAGCTTCAAGCCAGGTGATGATAATTGATAAAAATAGAGAATGAGGTGTTTCTTTGTTACAAATCTTCTAAGCATAAAAGTGGGAACCTCCTAGTGAAAAGCAACTTTATAAAGGCATTATACTCTTTTTGTAAAATAATTCACATGAAATGGGGTTTTTAGGCTTTAGAAAATGTGACTATTTAGACGAATAGGAATCTGCGCTAAAAGTTTTTAAAATCAGAAAAACGCATATTATCAGGTATTGAAAAACCTTGATAATATGCGTTTTATCATAGAAAGATCTATTTCATTTTCTACTAAAATTAAGTTATTGTCCAGCCGTCGATTGATTATTGAAGATTAACTTTATTCTTCAAGATATAGTAGGTTCGAGATAGAAGGCTGCGCTGAGGATTAGGTCTTTAAAGATTTCAGCGGACATCATCATGCTATAATTCAAGCTTGGACTAAACATGTCGACAAATCCAAGGACTATGTGGATAACAATATAGGCTAAGACAGCGAGGGCTGTACGGTATTCATTAAAGAGCTGTCCAATTGAAATAGACAAGTAGATGCAAAGGATGCTTGCTACAGTGCTAAGGATGAATGAAATCACAGAAAGCCAGAAACTATCCATGTAAAATTTAAAGAGGTATTCGAGAGAAAAGATATCAAGGAAGTTTGCACCAGTCAGAACTAAAAATGATATAAATACTCAAGATAAAGACTAATGAGCTCATCAGAGACCAGATGAAAAGCACTCAAAAGTTTGGATAAAATGATTTGGTGCTCAGATACGGGGAGTGTGAGAGTTAGGTATCCTTGACGATCGTAGACACTACCCTTGAAGCGACGGATGATCAAAATCAAGGTTGAAATACTTAAGGTAATGATTAGTCCACCAAAAACTAGAGCCAGAAAAACTAACATAATCATTTGTTGATCAGGTGTATCAATGGATTTTAGGGAACTAGCTTGAACCCCGATAAGGGCAGAAAGAGCCAACACAGCACCATAGAGGGCTAAATACCATTTGTTAACATTTTTAAATTCATAACGAACTAAATTCCAAAACATAATAATCTCCTTTAACTAGGCTTTGAATTCGTGGCGGAAGAGTTGGTCGATAGACTCTCCAGACTCATAGCGAATATCATCAACATTTTCCTTGACGGACGACTTTTCCATCCTTTAGGGAAGATAATCTCATCCAAGATTGGTTCGATATCTGAAATCAAGTGGGTTGAAATCAAGACAGTTGAAGTTGGAGAGTAGTTGTTGATGATGGTGTTCAAGATATAGTCACGAGCTGCTGGGTCGACACCACCGATTGGTTCATCAAGAACGTATAGACGAGCATCACGACTCATGACAAGGATCAACTGAACCTTTTTCTTTGTTTCCTTTTGAGAGTTTCTTGAAACGGCTATTTTCATCAATGCCAAGGTCACGAAGAAGACCTTGAGCACGTTCTAGATTGAAATCTTGGTAGAAGGTCTTGAAATAAGTGAGAGCTTCCTTGACCTTCATCTGCTCGTTGAGGTAGGGTCGTATCAGGGAGATAAGAAACAATCGCGTTTGAGTTGCTGGGCTTGGTTCCATACCGTTGATAAGGATACGCCCTTCCTCTGGTTGTAGCAAGCCGTTGATTAGTTTAATCAAGGTTGTCTTTCCAGAACCGTTTGGGCCAAGGAGGCCAACGATTTTTCCAGCTGGAATTTCAAGGGAAACATTTGTAAGAGCAGGACTTGCTCCATAGGATTTTGACACATTTTCAAATGCTAACAAGGTCATAGTTTAAACTCCTTCAATATAATCTCTCAAAACAGTCGGTAGTTCTTCTTTTTCATAGCCGAATTCTACCATGCCTGTTACAAACTGTTGCAGCTGTTCTTCTGACAGTTGCTTACGGGATTGGAGGATCAAGTCCAAATCCTCTGTGACAAAGCGTCCAGATGTTCGCTTGGTATAGACAAAGCCTTCTCTCTCCAAGTCCGATAGGGCACGCTGGATGGTGTTGGGATTGACACCTGCCTCGCTAGCCAATTCTCTAACGGTTGGAAGCTGTTGATTGGGCTCGAGTTTATGGGAAATAATCTGCAATTTGATTTTCTCCATAATCTGCAAATAAATGGGTTTATTGTTATCAAATGTCCAAGACATCACGATCTCCTTTCTATTTACCTTTGTGTTAATTCAATAATACAACAAAACAAAAACTTGTCAAGCCAAAAGGAGAATTATTTTGGGAATCTCTTAAAAATGGTATAATGAAAAAGAAAACGACAAGGAGGGAAAGGCATGCGTTGTCCAAAATGTGGCGCTACAAAATCAAGTGTGATCGATAGTCGCCAGGCTGAAGAAGGAAATACAATCAGAAGAAGACGTGAGTGTGAAGAGTGTCAGCATCGTTTTACAACCTATGAACGTGTTGAAGAGAGAACACTAGTTGTGGTCAAAAAAGATGGTACACGGGAACAATTTTCAAGAGATAAAATCTTTAACGGGATTATTCGTTCAGCCCAGAAACGTCCAGTGTCCAGTGATGAAATTGGCATGGTGGTCAATCGCATCGAACAAAAACTCCGTAGTCGCAATGAAAATGAAATTCAGAGTGAGGTTATTGGCTCTTTGGTTATGGAAGAGTTGGCAGAGTTAGATGAGATTACTTATGTACGTTTTGCCAGTGTTTACCGTAGCTTTAAGGATGTGAGTGAGCTTGAAAGCCTACTCCAGCAGATCACACAATCCTCTAAAAAGAAAAAGGAAAAATAAATGAAGCCAAATGACCGTTTTTCTTTTGTAAAGAATAATCGGGTGTCGCAAGATACCTCATCAATGGTGCAGTGCTACCTCCCGATTATCGGTCAGGAGGCGCTGAGCCTCTATCTTTATGCTGTGACTTTTTGGGATGGTGGTCAAAAGGAACATCTCTTTGCAGCCATGCTCAATCATCTGAATTTTGGGATGGATACCCTTTTAAAGGCTTTTAAAACTCTAACAGCCATGAAATTGGTGACCCTCTATCAGCAGGGGGAGGCCTATAACTTGTTACTCCATTCTCCCTTATCAACTCAAGAATTTTTACAACATACAGTTTATCGGACCTTGTTAGAAAAAATGATTGGGGATAGTGCGGTTGCAGCCATGAGACAGGAAGGTGTTGAAGGGGAACCGATCTCGGTGTCCTTGAGTCAAATCTTTCCTCAGTTATCTGAGTCTGCGAGTCAAGAAACCTCTAGCAGTCAGCCAGCAGCAGATGATTTTGATTTGGAGCATTTCCGTCAGCTTATGGCTCGTGATGGTCTTCGTTTTCAAGATGAGACTTCGGATGTTTTGGCCTTGTTTGCAATAGCAGACGAGCAGAAGTGGACCTGGTTTGAGACTTATCAAGTAGCCAAAGCGACAGCAGTGTCGCAAGTGATTTCTGTCAAACGCATCCGTGAAAAGATAGAGCAAAAGCCTGTGACTTCTGACTTTAGTCCCAAGGAAGCAACCATTATCCGAGAGGCTAAGAAAAAGACAGCCTTGCAGTTCCTTGCTGAAATCAAGCAGACTCGCAAGGGAAGTATTACCCAGACTGAACGGGACCTGCTCCAGCAGATGGCAGCCTTGGGCTTGCTGGATGAAGTGATCAATGTTATCTTGCTCCTGACCTTTAATAAGGTTGATTCAGCCAATATCAATGAAAAATACGCCATGAAGGTGGCTAATGACTACGCCTATCAAAATATCCGTAGTGCCGAGGAGGCTGTCCTTCGTATTCGTGAACGTGGCCAAAAAGCAAAAACGCAAAAGCAGAATCAGACTGCCCCAGTAAAAACCAATGTGCCTAAATGGAGCAACCCTGAATATAAGAATGAAACGAGCGAAGAAACTCGCTTAGAACTAGAACGTAAGAAACAAGAAATGTTAGCTCGATTAGAAAAAGGAGGAGACTAGATGGAAAGTGTCGGAGACGTACTCAAGCGTCAACCAAGCCGATTTCAGTATCAGGATTTGGTCCAGCAAATTGTGAAAGACCCTGATGTTGCGGCCTTTATCCAGAAAGAATCTCTCAGTCAGGAGGAGTTGAACCGTAGTATTTCCAAGTTTAACCAATATATCACTGAGAGAGATAAGTTCCTCCGAGGAGATACAGACTATATCGCGCGTGGCTACAAGCCTATCCTAGTCATGAACCATGGCTATGCAGATGTCTCTTATGAAGAGACTCCAGAGCTAATCGCGGCAGAAAAAGAAGCGGCGATTAAAAATCGTCTCAAGCTAATCAATCTTCCAGCTAGTCTTAAAAAGCTAGCCTAGCTCAAGTTGATTTAGATGATTTGGGGCGTTTGTCCGTTTTTGAAAAGCTCCTGGCCTTTGTGGAGCAATATCCAGCTATTCGAAAAGGTCTGTACTTATATGGAGATTTTGGTGTGGGTAAAAGTTTCATGGTAGCTGCCCTAGCCCATGATTTGTCTGAAAAACGTGGTGTTTCATCAACTCTCCTCCACTATCCTAGCTTTGTCATCGATGTCAAAAATGCCATCGGTGATGGCAATGTTAAGACTTTGGTAGATGAGATTAAGCTGGCTGAAGTCTTGATTTTAGATGATATTGGTGCCGAGCAATCAACAGCTTGGGTGCGTGACGAGATTCTGCAGGTCATTCTCCAATATCGCATGCAGGAAGATTTACCGACCTTTTTCACCTCCAACTTCAATTTTGAAGATTTGGAGAAGCATTTTGCTAAAGGGAAAAATGGAAATGACGAAACCTGGGAAGCTAGACGCGTCATGGAACGCATTCGTTATTTAGCAGAGGAAACCAGACTTGAAGGAGAAAACCGCCGATGACAGAAACAATCAAATTAATGAAGGCTCACACTTCAGTGCGTAGATTTAAGGAGCAAGAGATTCCCCAAGCAGACTTGAATGAGATCTTGACAGCTGCCCAAATGGCTTCTTCTTGGAAAAATTTCCAATCCTATTCTGTGATTGTAGTTAGAAGTCAAGAAAAGAAGGATGCCTTATTTGAGCTAGTTCCTCAGGAAGCGATTCGCCAGTCTGCAGCCTTTTTCCTCTTTGTTGGTGACCTAAACCGTGCAGAAAAAGGGGCTCGTCTCCATACGGATGTTTTCCAACCTCAAGGGGTGGAAGGACTCCTCATTACTTCAGTAGATGCGGCGCTTGCTGGGCAAAATACCTTGCTTGCGGCAGAAAGCTTAGGCTATGGAGGAGTGATTATCGGTTTGGTGCGTTACAAGTCTGTTGAGTTAGCAGAATTGTTTAAGCTTCAGACTATACCTATCCAGTCTTTGGGGATTGCACTCGTGTGCCAAATCAACAGCATGATGTGAAACCAAGATTACCGACTAGAAAATGTTGTCTTTGAGGAAGAATACCAAGAACAAACAGCTGAGGCTATTGAAGCCTATGACCGTGTACAGACTGAATATGCAGGTGCGTGCGACTACAACTTGGAGTCAATCGTTTAGCAGAGCAATTTGGCAATCCAGAACCAAGCTCGACTCAGAAAATCTTGAGCAGAAGAAGTTATTGTAGAAAGTGAGAAAAACATGGCCTACCAACTGTTGCCATTGTGGGACGTCCCAATGTTGGGAAATCAACCCTATTTAACCGTATCATCGGGAGAGCGCATCTCAATCGTAGAAGACATTGAAGGTGTAACGCGAGATCGTATCTATGCCACAGGTGAGTGGCTCAATCGTTCTTTTAGTATGATTGATACTGGAGGGATTGATGATGTCGATGCGCCTTTCATGGAACAAATCAAGCACCAGGCAGAAATTTGCTATGGAAGAAGCAGATGTTATCGTCTTTGTCGTGTCTGGTAAAGAAGGAATTACAGATGCGGACGAATACGTTGCCCGTAAACTTTATAAAACTCATAAACCAGTTATCCTAGCCGTTAACAAGGTTGACAATCCAGAGATGCGAAATGATATCTATGATTTCATGCTCTTGGATTGGGCGAACCTCTACCAATCTCATCTGTTCACGGTATCGGGACAGGGGATGTGCTGGATGCTATTGTGGAAAACCTCCCACATGAGTTGAAGAAGAAAAATCCAGATGTTATTAAATTCAGCTTGATTGGTCGTCCAAATGTTGGAAAAATCTAAAGCTGATTAATGCCATTTTGGGAGAAGATCGCGTCATTGCCAGCCCTGTCGCTGGTACCACTCGTGATGCCATTGACACCCATTTTACAGATGCTGACGGCCAAGAGTTTACCATGATTGATACGGCTGGTATGCGTAAGTCAGGTAAAGTCTATGAAGATACTGAGAAGTACTCAGTTATGCGTGCTATGCGTGCTATTGACCGTTCAGATGTAGTTTTGATGGTCCTCAATGCCGAGGAAGGTATTCGTAGTATGACAAGCGTATCGCTGGATTTGCCCACGAAGCTGGTAAAGGGATGATTATCGTGGTCAACAAGTGGGATACTCTTGAAAAAGATAACCACACCATGAAAAATTGGGAAGAGGATATCCGTGAGCAGTTCCAATACCTACCTTACGCACCGATTATCTTTGTTTCAGCTTTGACCAAGCAACGGCTCCACAAGTTGCCTGAGATGATCAAGCAAATCAGCGAGAGTCAAAATACCCGTATTCCATCAGCTGTCTTGAACGATGTGATTATGGATGCTATTGCCATCAACCCAACACCGACAGACAAAGGGAAACGCCTCAAGATTTTCTATAGACTCAAGTGGCAGCTAAAACCACCAACCTTTGTCATCTTTGTTAACGAAGAAGAACTCATGCACTTTTTCTTACCTACGTTTCTTGGAAAATCAAATCCGCAAGGCCTTTGTCTTTGAAGGAACATGAATTCACCTGATCGCAAAGAAAACGGAAGTAGTGATTATAAAAAAACGATAGAACATCAAGACTTGTTCTATCGATAATCTACCCATCAAAATCATTTGCAAAAGGTATGAACAGGATTTGGTTTGTAGTATATTATTGAAATTGAAAAAGGATGGAATGATTTTCCATCCTTTTTATAGCGGAATAAATCTATATTCCTAGGGGGACAATATTTATACTCAATGAAAATCAAAGAGCAAACTAGGAAGCGAGCCGCAGGCTGTGCTCGAGTACGGCAAGACGAAGCTGACGTGGTTTGAATTTGATTTTTCGAAGAGTATTAATCTTTCTTACCTTTTTAGTAAGAAGGTAGCCGATAAGGCTAGGCTGAGACTTGCCATAAAGAGGAGAGGCTAGCTTGTTCACCTGTGGCTGGGAGTTGTTTGTCATTCGTAGAGACCTGATCATTGGCTTCATTACTTTCAACCAATGGTTTTGTGGTTTCTAGGTTTCTTTCTTCCGTATGAGCTGGTACAGGTTTAACAGTTGAGCCTTCTGTCTTGTAAAACAATAGCGTAGGTGCTCACGTCAAAAGTAATAAACTCAATCATACGCGTCTCGAATGGTGAATTCTTGTGGTTTTAATTCATTTGTTGAAGTTAATTGATAGAGTTCTTGAACATCACCTGAAATTGGTAGTCGAACGAGTACAGCACCTTTTGGTTGAACTGGCTGTCCATCTTTATCCTTGAGTTGAAGAGTGTAAGCATCGTATTTCTTGCCCAAGAGTTCTTTGTTTTCAACTTTTTGACTATCGAGGAAGATTGCGCCTCCTAGTTCAGTTGTTCCACTAATAACTTGAACTCTTGTAGTCTTGTCTTTCAATACTTTGAGTTTAAACTCAGGAACTGTGTTACTTGGCGTGGCTTGACCACTATCTGTCCCGATAGGGCCAGTGTATTCAGGCCTTTCTACAGTAGGTGCTTTCTGGTCCCCAACTGTTCCGACAGGGCCAGTGTATTCAGGTCTTTCTACAGTAGGGCGCCTCCCTGATCCCCAGCAGTTCCGATAGGACCAGTGTATTCAGGTCTTTCCACGGTAGGTGCTTCTTGATCCCCAGCAGTTCCGATAGGACCAGTGTATTCAGGTCTTTCCACAGTAGGTGCTTCTTGATCCCCAGCAGTTCCGATAGGAGCAGTGTATTCAGGCCTTTCCACAGTAGGTGCCTCCTGATCTCCAGCTGTACCAATAGGATTTGTGTACTCAGGTATGGTTACTACTGGAGCAGGCTCATCCCCTTTACTTGTTTGGAATTTTTCTTCCACTGGACTGGTTTCATCCTTAGAAATACTGTTACAACAGAGCTGCTGATTGTTTTTCCTTGGATAGCAAAGCTTCTATCGGATTACCAGCTTTACGATCTGTAGTTTCAGGAATGTCTAGTTGGACCTTGTTATCCTTAATGGTTAGAACAGTTTGTTCACCTGATGTGACAAGATGGTCATCATCGACTTTTCTGAGTAGAAGAGGATCTTTGATACCAGGGAAGGTCACAGCGACTCCATCCCAATTACCAGTTGGTAGAGTTAAGATAACAGTCTTATCTTTGGACTTAATAGGACCAAGGCTTGGACTATCGAGAGACACAGATGGTGCCTTTAGGATATCAAATGAATCAAGAGAGATTTTCTTTCGCCCTTCTGGAGAATCTGGATCTACTTTCAAAGTTAGGACGTGATCACCATCAGCTAGATTTGTGAATTCGCCAATCAAAGCTCCTTTTTCAGTCGCTCCTGGAGTGTAGAAGTCAAGGGCTGGCATCTCTTTTCCATCCAGTGTGACAAGTGCCTTGCCTAGTGATGCTGTTTTTAATCCATAGATTCGGATACCTGTTCCAGAGAATGGAATGGTTGCAGTGGCTTCAGAAGCGAGGCTATCATCAGCGTTGATGTCAGCGTATTTTTCTGTAGAAGCATAGAGTTCTGCATCGCTCCAATCCTTAAACATGGAACCATACTGGATACGAGGGTCACGGTCGTCAATCTTCTCAACAGCTTCTCCTTGTCCTGGGAAGACTTTGAAGTAATCGAGAGAAATTTTTGCACGCTCGTTTGTACGTCCTTTGTGCTCGCGCTTAACAGTGATGGTCATGAGGTGAGAACCTGAAGAAAGATTTGTGTAACGTCCTATTAATACACCTTTTTCAGTTGCTCCTGCTGTATAGAAGTCAAGTTCTCCAACAGATTTGCCATCGATTTTAACGTCAGCAAGTCCCAATTGAGATGACTTGAGACCGTAAATTTCAATACCTGGTCCATTGAATGGAATAGTTGCAGTCGCATCCTTATCGGAGTAATTTCCATTTGAGATATCGGCGTATTTCTCTGTTCCGCCAAAGAGTTCTGAATCAGCCCAGTTTCCATAAGCAGAGCCGTATTGGATGCGTTTGTCACGGTCATCCATCAACTCACTGAATGCATCGATAGAAGCAGGATCTGAAACTGGTGTTGAGCGTTCTCCCAAAACTGCTTGAACCGTGTATGTATAGGCGTGACTAGAATCAATTGAGCGATCGATAAAGTGAGTTTGGTTGGTGATAAACTCACGAACGCTAGGAGTTTGGCTGTTTTCATCCTTGCTTTCTCGTCGGATGACATAATGAGTTGCCCCCTCAACTGTATTAAAGTCGAGTTCAGCTGTGACGGAATCTTTTTCGAAGGGCTGATAAGCGAGTCACTCGTCCAGGGAAGTTTTTCAAAGGTAATGACATCACCCTTTTGGGTCGCAAGTTGGATACGGTTATCTTTTGAGGGCGACTGGCTTTGAACTTCCTTGCCATTAATCTTGATAATACTAGATTCGATATTTGGATAGTCTACGACTAAGTCTCCACCAACATTAGAAAGGAAGGACAGCGTTTCAAGATTTTTCTCTTTCCATTTCATGCTGACTTCAAAGTTACCACGAGCGACTAAGCCTGAGACTTGACCGTCTTTCAAGCATCTGGAAGGGCTGGTAATGGGGCAATGTAGCCTGTGTGAGACTGAAGGAGCATTTCTAGCCCATACTGCTGGTTGCACCAAAGTTTCCATCGATTTGGAAAGGTGCGTGAGGTATCCCAGAGGTTTTCTAGGGTTGAAGATCTAAGCTGTTCTGCCAACAAACGGTGGGCACGATTTCCATCTAAGAGACGAGCCCAGAGGTTGATTTTTATTGGCTTTAGACCAACCAGTTCCACCATCTCCACGGTGGTTTAGGGTTGCGCGTGCAGCTTCTAGATATTCAGGCTGATCCTTGACAAATAGAGTACCTGGGAAGAGTCCAACCAGATGAGAAACGTGGCGGTGATGGTTTTCAATGCCTTCGTTGGTGAATTGCGGGCTGTCTTCTTCGTACCATTCCTTGATACGGCCGTCTTGGTTGATGTGAAGTGGTTTGAGCTTGTCAAATTTAGCCCTTCACTTCTGTCACCAAATCTTGGTCGACCTTCAGATGATTGGCTGCTTCCATATAGTCGTGGAAGAGCTGCCAAACTAGAGATTGGTCAAAGGTATTCCCTAATCGTGATAGTTCCATGTTCTGGCGAGTAAGATGGAGAAGAAACCCAACGGTCACTAGCCTTGTCGTAGTGCAAGAAGGAATTCCAGAACTTGGCTGTTTCCTTGAGCATTGGATAAATCTTTTCTTTGAGATAAGTTTCATCCTTGGTGAATTTATAGTAGTCATAGACGTTCTGCATCATCCAAGCATTGGCAGCTGGAGACCAACCCCAATAGTAGTTCCAACCAGGAGTAGTCCAGCCAAATGGTGTCGCCTGAGTATGAACCAACCAACCGTTTTCTTGACCTTCTTTGGATTCGATACCTGCATATTCTTTAGCAGCGATACGACCATAATAGCGCATGTCATCGATATAATTGATCATTGGCTTAGCTGTTTCTGCGAGATTACTCATGTAGGCAGGCCAATAGTTCATCTGTAGGTTGACATTGAGGTGGTAGTCTGAGTTCCAAGGTGGATTATCTACAGCATTCCAGACCCCTGCAAGTTGGCAGGGAGGGCATCTGTCCAGTTACGAGAAGAACTGATTAGTAGGTAACGTCCGTATTGGAAGAAGAGTTCTTCTAGTTTTTGCCCTTTTGTTGGATTATAGGTTTGGAGAGCTTCTTTTGTAGTTTGATTAGACTTGCTACCGCCGAGGTTTAATTGAACACGATTGAAAAGACTTTGGTAATCCTTGATGTGATCATTTTTCAGAGTCTCATAGTCTTTGGCTTTAGCAGCTTCGACGATAGATTTGACAGTCTTTTCTACATCAATATCCTTGCGGTAATTGGTTTTCGGATTTTGAGCAAAATTGGTCTTGGCACTGAGTAGCAGTGTTGCATAACTTGCTCCCGTAACAGTCAAATAACCATCTTGAGCAGTGACTTGTCCATCTGTCTTGATACCAAGATAGAAGCAAATTTAAGACCGTTGTCTTTGACAGTTCCCTTGAGCAAAAATACCATTAGAATCAACGCTAACAGTCCCTTGTTTGTATTTAGAATTCTCCCAAGAATAATCTCCATTAGCAATCAAATCTTCAGTCAAGCTGTTCCAAAGGGTAAAATCAAGCGTCTTATCTCCCTTTTTGGTCAAATGGGTAACAGTGACGTCATCTGGATAACTAGAGAAGGTTTCTCGTTTGAAACTTGTCCCATCTTGGGTATAGGAGGTAGTTGTGATAGCTTCAGAAATATCTAAGCCACGATGATAGTCAGTAACATTTTCCAAGCCCTTCTTTTTGGTTATTAAAGACCATGAAGATATCACCGAAGGCTAGGTAGCGACCGTATTGGGCATTGTTTGGCCCAACCAAATTTCTCTCTGCTAGTTGTTTGGCTTTTTGACGGTCACCGTCTTCTAAGGCCTTACGAATTTCGGCTAAGACTTTGTAGCGGTCCTTGTAGTTTCCTCCGTTGTAGTCTTGACTATCTGGCTGTGGGCCTCCAGACCAAAGTGTTTTTTCGTTGTACTGGATTCTTTCTTCACCGATGAGTCCGAAAACCTTGGCACCCATTTCCCCATTTCCGACTGGGAGGGCTTGTTTTTCCCATCCATCATAGGAAGGAGCAGTTGGTTGGTTGTAATGTAATTCGTAATGTTCTTGCTTGTTCACAGGAAGTTCTGGCTTCTCGCTCTCCTTATTGTCAGCAGGGGTGGTAGTAGCACTTGTCTCTGACTGACTACTAGTTTGAGGTAGTTCTGCCTCAGGGTTTGTTTGCTTTTCAGCTGATTCAGCTATGGGTTGAGTCTCGTGTTAGAAGCAATAACTCTTCTACTTTCGTACCCGGTTTCGCAGAGGTTTCAGTAATTGTTGCCTCACTTTCCGTAATCTCGACACCATCAGCAGCCACACCCTGTGCTGCTAAAAACACAGCTCCAAGTAAGACAGAGGCAGCTCCGACACTTAGTTTGCGGATGCTATACTTACAGGATTTTTCCCAATATCTCTTATCCACAAAAATTCTCCTTTCTTAAATCTGTAAGCGCATACATCCTCTTTTTAAAAATAAGTCTTGCAGAAATATGTGTGATTTTTTTCAGATAATCTTAATATAACAAATAAACAAAACTATTGCAAGGGCTTACAAGGTAAATGGGCTTTACCAAATTTTACTAGAATACAAGTCCTATTTGAAATCCGATAGGGACTCGTTTTAAAGGAAGTTTTTGAAAAGGCGAGTTCTCATCTGGAAACCGTCAATACTCACTGAAAATCAAAAAGTAAAAATAGGAAGCTAGCCGCAGGTTGCTCAAAACACCGTTTTGAGGGTTGTGGATAGAACTGACGAGAGTTAGCTCAAAAACACTGTTTTGAGGTTGTAGATGGAACTGAAGTAGTCAGTATCCCTACATATACGGCAAGGCGAAGCTGACGTGATTTGAAGGGATTTTCGAAGAGTATAAGTTTTAAAATGTGTAGGGTTGGGACAAGCTCCCTCCCTTTTATCAAAAAGGAGAAACTATGGCTCTTGATAAAAGAAAAGTTGTCTATCAAATTTATCCAAAATCATATAAGGACACGACAGGAAATGGAATCGGTGATTTCAGAGGCATCATCGAAAAAATTCCTTATCTAGCAGAGTTGGGCGTGGATATGGTTTGGCTCAATCCTTTCTACCCAAGCCCTCAGCGGGATAATGGCTACGATATTTCAGACTATACAGCCGTTAACCCTATCTTTGGGGACATGGCTGTTTTTGAAGAGATGGTACGTGTCGGTAAAGAGCACAAGATTGACTTCATGCTAGACATGGTACTTAACCATTGCTCAACGGAGCATGAGTGGTTCCAAAAGGCTCTCGCTGGAGACAAGTACTACCAAGATTTCTTCTTTATCCAGGACCAACCAAACTGATTGGTTGTCTAAATTGTGGTTCTGCCTGGTCATCACTTTTTGGAGAGACGGGGAAATACTATCTCCACCTCTTTGACGTGACGCAGGCGGATCTCAATTGGCGTAATCCCAATGTCCGCAAGGAATTGTTCCAGGTGGTCAACTTCTGGCGTGACAAGGGTGTCAAAGGATTCCGTTTTGACGTGATTAATTTGATCGGTAAAGACGAAGTCTTGGTGGATTGCCCTGAAAACGAAGGAAACCAGCTTACACGGATAAACCAATTGTCCATGACTATCTTCACATGATGAATGAAGCGACCTTCGGTTCTGATGATAGTTTTATGACAGTTGGAGAGATGTCGTCGACAACGATTGATAACTGTGTTCTTTATTCAGCGCCAGAGCGTCACGAGTTGTCTATGACTTTTAACTTCCATCATCTTAAAGTAGACTATGAAGATGGTCAAAAATGGACCATTGCTCCCTTTGATTTTGAAGAGCTCAAACGTCTCTATCATACATGGGGCAAGGAAATGAGTGAACGAGGTGGTTGGAGTGCCCTTTTCTGGAATAACCACGACCAGCCTCGCGCTCTGAATCGCTTTGTGGATATCCAGAACTTCCGTAATGAAGGGCGACCATGCTGGCAGCTAGCATTACACTTGTCACGTGGGACCCCTTATATCTACATGGGCAGAAGAAATCGGCATGATTGATCCAGACTATGATTCTATGGAAGACTATGTAGAAGTGGAATCCATCAATGCTTACCAGATGCTTTTGGATCAAGGCAAGTCACCTGAGCAAGCTTTTCAAATTATCCAAGCTAAGTCACGTGATAATTCTCGTACACCAATGCAATGGGATGCTTCTGAAAATGCAGGTTTTTCAGCAGGCACTCCATGGTTGAAAGTCAGGAAGTCCCACAAAAGACATCAACGTTGAAAATGAAATCAACAGCCCAATCTTTACATTCTATAAAGAATTGATTCGCTTGCGTAAAGCAATGCCCATCATTTCAGAAGGAAGCTACCAGCCAGCACTTGAAGATAGCAAGCAGGTCTACGCCTTTGAACGCCACTTAGACGGTCAAAAACTTTTGGTACTCAATCATTTCTATGGAAACGAAGCTGAAGTGACAATTCCAGCAGAATATCAAGCAGGGCGCGTGCTTTTATCAAACTATGAGAATGTTGAACTTGCTGAAAAAGTAATTCTTAAACCATACCAAACGCTAGCGATTTATGTAGATTAAAATCAAGAAAGAGCCTTCTTCTAAGGAATAAAAAGGGCTCTTTTTTTAGCTAACATTCATGAAAGCGTAACTCAAACTAGTCAGGCGTGGGACTTTATGGTATAATATAGAAGATTCAAAAAGAAACAGGAGAAATGTTATGAACCTTATTTTAGCAATTGTATTGATTCTTTTGGCTTTTCTAGGAGGAGCTCTTGGAGGTATGTACTCGGGTGCGCAAGCAAATCGAAAAAGAATTTTGCGGATAACCCACGTTTGAACGCAGAAGCAGTTCGTACTCTGTTAAGTGCAAACGGTCAAAAGCCAAGCGAAGCTAAAGTACAACAAGTTTACCACCAAATCATTCGCAACAAAAAGCAGCCCTTGCTAACAATAAAAAAAGAAATAAATAGGAAAAGTCTGGGATGAAAAGTTCCAGACTTCTCACTATGTTTGACTGATATTTAGAGACAAGACTTTTTCCTTGCATTCTATTGATATTTGATTATGATTAAGAGGAGACAGTCAGGAGCTACCCAGTCTGTCAGAAGTTTCAGGAAGAAATGTAATGATAATGAACTATCAATCAGAAAAATTACTAGAAAGAAGACTGTATGGATAATCGACCAATTGGTTTTGGATTCGGGTGTCGGGGGCTTGACGGTTGTGCGTGAACTCATGCGCCAGCTTCCTCATGAAGAAATCGTCTATATTGGAGATTCAGCACGGGCTCCCTATGGTCCCCGGCCTGCTGAGCAGATTCGTGAATATACTTGGCAGCTGGTCAACTTTCTTTTGACCAAGGATGTTAAGATGATTGTCATTGCTTGTAATACAGCAACGGCAGTCGTCTGGGAAGAGATTAAAGCTAAGTTGGATATTCCGGTGCTGGGTGTGATTTTGCCTGGTGCATCAGCAGCTATCAAAGCGAGTCAAGGTGGGAAAATCGGTGTGATTGGAACTCCGATGACGGTAAAATCAGATATTTATCGACAAAAGATTCATGATCTAGACCCAGATTTACAAGTGGAAAGCTTGGCCTGCCCTAAGTTTGCTCCCTTGGTCGAGTCAGGTGCTCTATCGACCAGTGTGACCAAGAAAGTTGTCTATGAAACTTTGCGTCCCTTAGTCGGAAAAGTAGATAGCTTGATTTTAGGCTGTACTCATTATCCGCTCCTTAGACCTATCATCCAAAATGTCATGGGGCCTAAGGTTCAGCTGATCGATAGTGGAGCTGAGTGTGTGCGTGATATTTCAGTCTTGCTCAATTACTTTGAGATTAACCGTAGCCGAGATGCGGCGCCCCTTCAACACCGTTTTTATACAACTGCAAATAGCCAAAGTTTTGCCCAGATAGGAGCAGAATGGCTGGAAAAAGAGATTCATGTGGAGCATGTAACATTATGACAAACAAAATTTATGAATACAAGGACGACCAGGACTGGTATGTTGGATCCTACAGTGTTTTTGGTGGCATTCGGACTTTGACGGATGATGACTTAGCGTTTCCCTTTGTTTGATTTAGTCAAAAATCTTTCGAGATGAGGAGCGAGGCTTTCCACTTTCAGTCACCGTTTTACGCTACGATTCTCCCTATCGTTTATTGTCCTTTGTGGTAGATATACTTAACCAAGAAATGGGACGAAATCTGGAAGTCATTCAACGTCAGGGTGCCTTGCTCTTAGTTGAAAATGGACAACTTCTGTATGTGGAATTGCCTAAAGAAGGAGTCAACGTTCAAGATTTCTTTGAGACAAATAAGGTCAGAGAAACTTTGCTGATTGCGACTCGTAACGAAGGTGAGACCAAGGAATTTCGTGCTATCTTTGATAAACTAGGTTATGATGTAGAAAATCTCAATGATTACCCAGATCTGCCTGAAGTTGCTGAAACTGGTATGACCTTTGAAGAAAATGCTCGCCTTAAGGCTGAAACCATCTCCAAATTGACAGGCAAGATGGTTCTAGCAGATGATTCTGGTCTTAAAGTCGATGTCCTCGGTGGATTGCCAGGCGTTTGGTCAGCTCCGCTTTGCAGGAGTAGGGGCTACTGACCAAGAAAACAATGCTAAACTCTTGCATGAATTAGCCATGGTCTTTGAACTCAAGGACCGTTCGGCACAATTCCATACCACCCTGGTCGTAGCGAGCCCAGGTAAGAAAAGCTTGGTTGTCGAGCTGACTGGCTAGGCTACATTAACTTTGAACCTAAGGGTGAAAATGGTTTTGGCTATGATCCTCTTTTCCTAGTAGGAGAAACAGGCAAGTCATCAGCTGAATTAACCCTTGAAGAAAAAAATAGTCAATCTCACCGTGCCTTAGCCGTTAAGAAACTTTTGGAGGTATTTCCATCATGGCAAAGCAAACCATCATTGTAATGAGTGACTCCACGGAGATAGCTTGATTGTAGAAGAAATCCGTGACCCGTTATCTAGGGAAAGTCGATGCCATTTTTCACGATGGTGACTCTGAGCTTGCTCAGATTCACCCTCTGGGAAGGAATCCCAGGTCGTCAGAGGAACATGGATTTTTATTCAGATTATCCAGAACGCTTGTGACTCAACTGGGTCCTACCAAGATCATCCAGACCCATGGACACTTATTTGATATTAACTTCAATTTCCAAAAGCTTGATTTCTGGGCGCAGGAAGAAGATGCAGATATCTGTCTTTATGGGCACTTGCATGTCCCAAACGCTTGGATGGAAGGAAAGACCTCTTTTTAAATCCTGGTTCTATCAGTCAGCACGTGGGACCATCAGAGAATGTCTCTATGCCCGTGTGGAGATTGATGATAGCTACTTTAAAGTGGACTTTTTGACACGTAACCATGAGGTCTATCCAGGCTATCCAAGGAGTTTGCTCGATGATTGCCAAGGAGTTTGAACAGTTTTTACTGGAGCAAGAGAAACCTTTTAACTCCTGCTGAAAAATTTGGCTGTACTCATTGATAGCCACAATGCAGATCATGCAATTCTCCTCCTTAGCCAGATGACCTATACCAGAGTGCCAGTAGTGACTGATGAGAAAGAATTTGTCGGAACCATTGGACTTAGAGACATTCTGGCCTACCAGATGGAGCAGGGCTTGAGTCAGGAAGCCATGGCAGATACGGATATCGTGCATATGACCAAGAAGGACGTAGCAGTTGTCAGTCCAGACTATACACTGACGGATGTTTTGCATAAGTTAGTGGATGAGTCTTTCCTACCAGTCGTTGACAAGGATGGTATCTTCCAAGGCATTATCACACGGAAATCAATCATAAAGACTGTCAATGTCTCTTGCATGACTTTAGTAAGGAATATGAGATTCGAAGCAAATGAGAGAAGGAATTTCAGCATTTTTAGAAGAAAAACAAGGTTTGTCTGTAAATTCTAAGCAATCCTATAAGTATGACTTGGAGCGAGTTTTTTAGATTTGATTGGAGACAGATCTCTGAGACAAGTTTTAAAATCTACCAAGCTCAACTATCAAATTTTAAAATCAGTGCTCCAAAAGCGTAAAGTTTCTGCCTGCAATCAATTTCTTTACTTTTTATACCAAAAAGGAAAGATTGGTACCTTTTATCGTTTAGAATTGCCAAAACAGGCTGAGAAAAAGCAAGTTCAGTCAGAACTTTTAGACCTCAGTTTTTCTGGCAAGAAAGTGCCTATCCAGAGGGACGTTTAATAGCTTTATTGATAGTGGAATTGGGCCTCTACCAAGTGAAATTCTAGCCTTAAAAACAAGTGATGTGAACCTAGATTTTTCAAGTGTTGAGAGTCAATAAAGCTTCTCAACAAAGAATCTTGAGCCTCCCACAAACCTGCTTTGCGGAGTTAGAACCCTTGATGGGACAGACCTACCTCTTTGAAAAAGCTGGGAAGCCCTACTCTCGTCAATGGGCCTTTCGTCAGTTAGAAGCCTTTCTAAAGGAAAAAGGTTTTTCAGACTTATCTGCCCAAGGATTGAGAGAACAGTTTATATTAAGACAAATCGAAGAAAAGGTTGACTTGCACGAAATTGCTAAAAAATTAGGATTAAAGACAGTCATGACCTTGGAAAAATATAGATAATGGATATTAAATTAAAAGATTTTTGAAGGCCTTTGGATCTTCTTTTGCACTGGTTTCAAAGTACCAGATGGATATCTGCATGATGTACCGATTACAGAGGTTATCGAGCAATATCTAGCCTATATCTCGACCTTACAAGCCATGCGTTTGGAAGTCGCAGGCGATCATGGTCATGGCTAGCCAACTGATGCTGATCAAAAGTCATAGCTCTTGCCCAAGGTTGCAGAAGTGACGGATTTAGAGGATGATCTGGAGCAGGACCTCCTTTCTCTCAAATCGAAGAATACCGTAAGTTTAAACTTTTGGGAGAGCAGTTGGAAGTGAAGCATCAGGAACGAGCTCAATATTACTCAAAAGCACCGACAGAGCTGATTTATGAGGATGCTGAACTTGTTCATGATAAGACCACAATCGATCTTTTTCTTAACCTTTTCAAACTTGCTGACGAGAAAAGGAAGAATCTCACTGCAAAGTCACACAACGATCTTGCGAGATGAGTATAAGATTGAGGATATGATGGTTATCGTCCGAGAAGCCTTGGTTGAAGGTGAGCAATTATGCTTGCAAGATTTGTTTAAAGAAACCAAGGATTTACAAGAGGTCATCACACTCTTTTTGCTAACCTTGGAGTTGATTAAAACCCAAAAAATTCTCTTAATTCAAAAAGAGAGCTTTGGAGATATCTATCTCCTGAAAAAGAATGAGGAAAATCAAGTAGAGCAGAGTCGATCTTGATAGAGAGGAAATATGAGTACTTTAGCAGAAATAGAAGCGCTCTTGTTTGTAGCGGGTGAAGAGGGGATAAGGATTCGCCAGTTGGCTGAGCTCCTCTCTTTGCCACCGACTGGTATCCAGCAAAGCTTAGAAAAATTAGCCAAAAAGTATGAAAAAGACCAGGATTCTAGTCTAGCCCTGATTGGGACAGGTGGTGCCTGAGATTGGTAACCAAGCCTCAATTTGCAGCCATTTTGAAAGAATACTCTAAGGCACCCATCAACCAGAGCCTATCTCGAGCTGCCTTGAAACCCTGTCCATCATTGCTTACGGCAGCCTATCACACGGATAGAGATCGATGCTATTCGGGGGTTAATTCAAGTGGAGCGCTAGCTAAGTTGCAAGCCTTTGACTTGATAAAAGAAGACGGGAAAAAAGAAGTTCTTGGACGCCCTAATCTCTATGTAACGACGGATTATTTCCTGGATTACATGGGTATTAATCATTTGGAAGAATTGCCAGTGATAGATGAGCTTGATATTCAAGCACAAGAAAGCCAATTATTTGGTGAAAGGATAGAAGAAGATGAGAATCAATAAATATATTGCCCACGCAGGTGTGGCCAGTAGGAGAAAAGCAGAAGAGTTGATCAAGCAAGGATTGGTGACGGTTAACGGCCAAGTGGTGCGTGAACTAGCAACGACCATCAAGTCAGGCGACAAGGTCGAAGTTGAAGGACAACCAATCTATAACGAAGAAAAGGTCTACTATCTGCTCAATAAACCACGTGGAGTGATTTCAAGTGTGACAGATGACCAAAGGGGCGTAAAGACTGTTGTGACCTTTTACCCAATGTCAAAGAACGTATTTACCCTATGGGACGTTTGGACTGGGATACATCTGGAGTTTTGATTTTGACCAATGATGGGGATTTTACAGATGAGATGATTCACCCCTCGTATTGAGATTGACAAGGTCTATGTGCACGAGGTGAAAGGGATTGCCAACAAAGAAAATCTTCGTCCTTTGACTCGTGGAGTGAGATTGATAGTGAAAGACCAAAGCCGGCTGTTGTAGATTCTTAAAGTAGATCAGTTAAAAACCAGTTCAGTTGTTCAGTTGACCATCCATGAGGACGTAACCACCAGGTCAAAAATGTTTGAAAGCGGTTGGTCTCCAAGTAGATAAACTCTCTGAACTCGTTTTGGTCATCTAGACTTGACAGGACTTCGTCCAGGAGAATCACGCCGTCTTAATAAAAAAGAAATCAGCCAACTACACACCATGGCTGTAACAAATAATAAATAATGAAAAAAATCTTAATTGCGCCTGTGCGTTTTTACCAACGCTTTATCTCGTCAGCCTTTCCACCTTCTTGCAGATTTGAACCAAGCTGTTCAAACTACATGATTCAAAGCTATTGAAAAACATGGATTTAAGGGGTTCTGATGGAAAGCTTGGCTCGGATTTTACGTTGTCATCCCTGGTCTGAAACGGGTAAAGATCCAGTACCAGACTGCTTTTCATTAAAAGCGAAATACAAGATAAAATTGGCTCTAATGTATGAAAACACAGATAGATGATACTTGGTATTTATCAAAGTGCCATCTATCTGTGTTTTTCATTTATTATGATGTTTCTGTTATTTATTCCAAAATGTTTTTGCCTTCTTTAACACGCTAATGATAATCCGATAAAATAATATCTTTTAGAGAGTAACTAGCTTCCAATCAAGATATTTTTAGCTTTTTGAGGCATCTGCAAGGACGCTAGCTGGGATCCCCAGCACGGCGAGCAACAATTTCGTGTGGTATTTTTTGATTCAGTAATTCTTCAGCAGTTTTAAAGATTTCTTTGACGGTATAACCTTTTTCAGTTCCTAAGTTAAAGATTTGAGAAGAACTAGTTTCTTGGAATAGGTAATCCATCCCTTTAACATGGGCTTGTGCAAGATCTAAAACATGGATGTAATCTCGAATACATGAACCATCGCGCGTATCGTAGTCATCTCCAAATATTTTTCAGGCTATCATTTTTGTCCCAATGCAGTCTTGTTGATGTTTGGAATGATGTGAGTTGGATTTTTTACACGGAGACCATTTGAAGCATCCGTTTCTGCACCAGCTACATTGAAATAGCGGAAAATGACATATTTCCAATCATAGCGATTAGCCATCCAGTAAATCATTCGTTCGCCCATCAATTTTGTTTCTGCATAAGGATTGACAGGGTCAAGCAGGGTATCTTCAGTCGCTGGCTTGTCAATACAGTTATTACCATAGAGGGAAGCAGTTGAAGAGAACATGATTTTTTGAATGCCAACTTCAGATAAGACTTTAAGAACTTGGTTCATGCCAGCAACATTGGCAGTGAAGTATTTGCTTGGGTTTTCAATGCTTTCGCTAACAACAATTTCACCTGCACAATGCAGAACTGCATCAATTTTATTTTCTTCCAAGTAGGTTTTTAAGGCACTAGCATCATAAACATCAAGTTGTTTAAAGTGTGCACGATTATCTACAGCTGAACGGTGTCCTGTAGAAAGGTTATCTAGGACATGAACCTGATATCCAGCATTTAAAAGAGCTTTTGACAGTATGTGAGCCAATGTAGCCAGCTCCCTCCTGTAACAAGAATTGTTTTTAGTCATGATTTTTTCCTTTTTCTAATTTTGTTCTATTTTAAAAAATGTAGAAGAAAAAGTCAAATATTTTTATAGTTTCATAAAAGTAAAGACGTTGGATTATAATTTTTTTAGACCTTCCCTCATATACAAGGGAATACTGTTTTTCTACTTAGAAAATAAGATATGATTTGTAGAAAGCAGAATAAGATACAAATTTAGAAATCCACCTTTCCACTACCTTTCTCCTATAAAAAGTGGTAAAATGGTTGAAAGAAAGAAGGGATAGAAATGACAACATTATTTTCTAAAATCAAAGAAGTAACAGAACTTTCCGCTATCTCAGGTCATGAAGCACCTGTTCGCGCTTATCTTCGTGAAAAATTAACACCTCACGTGGATGAAGTTGTGACTGATGGCTTGGGTGGTATTTTTGGGGTTAAACACTCAGAAGTTGAAAATGCACCTCGCGTTTTAGTAGCATCTCACATGGATGAAGTTGGTTTTATGGTGAGTGAAATCAAACCAGATGGAACCTTCCGAGTAGTTGAAATCGGTGGTTGGAACCCGATGGTTGTTAGCAGCCAACGTTTTAAACTCTTCACTCGCCAAGGCCGTGAGATTCCAGTAATTTCAGGTTCAGTTCCTCCACATTTGACTCGTGGTACAGGTGGACCAACCATGCCAGCTATTTCTGATATCGTTTTTGACGGTGGTTTTACAGATAAGGCTGAGGCTGAAAGTTTTGGTATCCGTCCTGGAGACACAATCGTTCCAGATAGTAGCGCAATCCTAACTGCTAATGAAAAAAATATCATTTCAAAAGCATGGGATAACCGTTACGGTGTGCTCATGGTTAGTGAGTTGGCTGAAAACTTGTCAGGCCAAAAACTAGGAAATGAACTTTATCTTGGTGCTAACGTCCAAGAAGAAGTTGGACTTCGTGGTGCCCATGCATCTACAACAAAATTTGACCCAGAAGTATTTCTTGCAGTTGACTGTTCACCAGCTGGTGATGTTTATGGTGGTCAAGGTAAGATTGGTGATGGAACCTTGATTCGTTTCTATGATCCAGGTCACTTGCTTCTCCCAGGCATGAAGGACTTCCTTTTGACAACTGCTGAAGAAGCTGGAATCAAATACCAATACTATTGTGGAAAAGGTGGTACAGATGCAGGAGCAGCTCATTTGAAAAATGCTGGTGTTCCATCTACAACGATCGGTGTCTGCGCTCGTTATATCCACTCTCACCAAACACTTTATGCCATGGATGACTTCTTAGAAGCTCAAGCTTTCCTACAAGCCTTGGTTAAAAAATTGGATCGCTCTACTGTAGATTTGATTAAAAATTATTAAACTGAAAAGATGGAGGTGATAGGTATGGAAGAACCAAACCTAGAAACCTTGATACGGGACCTTTACAATCATGCCCGTCAAAACTTGAGCGAAGATTTAGTGGTTGCACTCCTAGAAACTGCTAAGCAGTTGCCCAACACCAATGAGCGCTTGCTTGCAGTCCGACTATCAGGGCTAGTCACACTTGAACTTCTCAAGAATCCTAGAACACCTGCGCCAGAGTTAGTCAATCTGGCCCGCTATATCAAAAAGGAAGAAGCTAGGTACAAGGGTGCAGCTGCCTCTTCCTTTATGATTGGAGAGTTATTTAAAATGCTTTGATTCGTTCGAATCAAAGCATTTTTTTTTATCTTATACTCTTCGAAAATCAAATTCAAACCACGTCAGCTTCACCTTGCCGTACTCAAGTACAGCCTGCGGCTAGCTTCCTAGTTTGCTCTTTGATTTTCATTGAGTATTAAATTTGTTCAGCCAAAACTTTTTCAGCAAGGTTCATAGCGTGGTCTGACACGCGAGTGTAGTGTGAAATAATATCGATAAAGTTGACACCAGCTTGGGTAGAACATTCGCCGTTATTAAGACGTTTAATGTGAGTCTTACGAAGGACGCGTTCCATCTTGTTGATGGCTTCATGGCGTTCAATAAGAGATTGAGCTTTTTCAAGGTCATTGTTTTCAACACTCTCAAGAGCATCTTTAACGAAATCGCTTGTTTGACGATAAATATCTTCCAACTCTTCTAGGGCTGAGTTAGAGAATTGAACATTCTTGCGTTGCAAGTAGTCGTTAAGATTAATTAAAGCTTCAGCGTGGTCACCGATACGTTCCAAGTCTCGAGAAGAGTCAAGGATGTTGGTTAAGACTTCACTCTCTTTTTGACTCAATGCTTCACTAGAAAGGCTGATGAGGTAACGTGTTAATTTCTCATCGATTGTATTGATAGCTTCTTCCGTCTTGTGTCCTTTTTCAGCTACTTTCTCGTCAGAATTGATGATGTAGTCATAAGAAAGGTCAAATGCTTTAACCGCATAGTTTCCTAAGTGCAAGAGTTCTTTCTTGGCATTTCCTAGGGCGATAGAAGGAGCTTGCTTGATGAGTTGTTCATCCAAGTAAAGAGGTTCGTATTTAACAACTTCGTCTTCACCAGGGATGAGCTTAGTAACAAAGTAGGCCAAGGCACCGATGAATGGGAATTGTACAATGGTATTACTTACGTTGAAGGCACCGTGTGAGAAGGCAATCGTCATCTCAGGTGAGAGGTGAAGTAGTGCCTGGAAGTACTCGATCATCGCAGTGAATGGGCCCAATAAGATTAAGCAGAGGATGGTCCCTAAAACGTTAAAGGTAACGTGTGTTGCTGCAACCCGTTTAGCAGAAACATTTGCTCCGGCTGCTGCGATAATAACCGTTAAGGTTGTACCGATATTATCTCCGAATAGGACTGGTAGTGCCCCTTTGAGGTCGAGGAATCCACCTGCATAAAGACCTTGTAGGATCCCGATGGTTGCAGAAGATGCCTGAATCAAAACGGTAATGACAGCACCAGCCACAACTCCCAAGATAGGATTTTGCCCCAAGGTAACCATGTATTCCTTGAACTGAGGCAAGTCTTTAAGAGGGCTCATCCCAGCACTAATGAGGTTGAGGGCGTAGAAGATACCACCCACACCAAAAAGGATACGTCCAATATTATTTGCAGTACGGTTTTTTGTAAAGAATAAGAACATGGTTCCAAGGAAAATCAAGGGAAGGGCATACTCGCCAAGTTTGAAACCGATGATAAAGGACGTTACGGTCGTTCCAATATTGGCTCCCATGATAATCCCGATGGCCTGTCTAAGGGTGAGGAGACTTGCACTGACCAGTCCAACTGTAATAACCGTCACACCTGTACTTGACTGGATGAGGGCAGTGACGACAATCCCCACTAAGACCCCTAAGAAGGGATTACTTGTGTACTTATCAATGTAATAACGAAGGCGGTCTCCAGCAGCTTGTTGCAAACCGTCTCCCATGGTCTTGATACTATACAAAAACAGTCCCAGACCACCTAAAAAGTGAAAAATAATTTCCTGCCAATTAATGGACATTTTCTTTTTCCTCCGAAAAATAATCGCGGAATTTCTCCCATTCTATTTTAAAGGATAAAAGTAAATCTAACAAGTAGTAAATGTTCTTTTTTTGAGAAAAAAATGTTGATTTTTATTCGAAAAAAACGGCAGATGATTGTCTAATTTATATTAATTCTTCACTTCTTTATAGTTCTTGAAGGGCTAGTGTTGACTCTTTTTCTAAATATCGTAAAAATAAAAAAATGACCTGTTCTGTGTATTTTTGGAACAGCTACTTTTTAATTCAAAAATAAAGCGCTTACTTTCAGGAGAAAGTCAAAGGAGAAAAAGATGAAGAATCCATTTTTTGAAAAACATTGTCGCTATAGTATTCGAAAATTGTCAGTGGGTGCCTGCTCATTGATGATTGGTTCAGTTCTATTTGCAGGACCAGCTTTGGCAGAAGAGTCTGTCGTTCCAGAAAATGGGACAACAACTACAGCAGTAGCTTCAGAGCAACCGTTAACCACTACTCCAGCAGAAGCAACTACACCAGCACCAGAAGTATTGAAAGAGCTAGAAGCAAGGGAAGACAAGGCAAGTGAGCAACCAGTTTCAGAAGAAAAACCAAACTTGGACCAGTTGAATGCAGGTGATAAGGAAGCCACTAGTCCAGCTGCTGAAACTCCTAAGGCTGAAGAAGCGCCTGCTACCACAGAAAATAAGCCAGAAGAAAAAGCAACAGTCTCTGACGTTCCTAAAAAAGAAGAAAAAAGTCTTCGACCGAAAGAAATTAAGTTTGACACCTGGGAAGATTTGTTGAAATGGGAACCAGGTGCCCGTGAAGACGATGCTATTAACCGATCTTCAGTAGAACTAGCCAAGCGCTATCGTGGACATGTTGTCAATGAAAAAGCTAATAAGGATGCCAAGGTTGAAGCCCTTGCTAACACTAACTCTAAGGCTAAAGGCCATGCTTCTGTAGGTGGTGAAGAGTTTAAGGCCTATGCTTTTGACTACTGGCAATACTTGAATTCCATGGTCTTCTGGGAAGGGCTGGTTCCAACTCCAGACGTGATTGATGCTGGTCACCGTAATGGTGTCCCAGTATTAGGTACTCTATTCTTCAACTGGTCTAACAGTATTGCAGACCAAGAAAAATTTGCTGCAGCCCTTCAACAAGACGAAGACGGAACATTCCCTATCGCTCGCAAGTTGGTTGATTTGGCCAAATATTATGGATTTGATGGCTACTTTATCAACCAAGAAACAACAGGTGATATCGTAACGCCCCTTGGTAAGAAAATGCGTGACTTCATGCTTTATACCAAGGAATATGCTGCCAAAGTCAACCATCCTGTCAAGTATTCTTGGTACGATGCCATGACTTATGAATATGGTCGTTATCATGAAGATGGACTTGGTGAATACAACTATCCATTCATGCAAAAAGAAGGAGACAAGGTTCCTGCAGATCACTTCTTTGCCAACTTTAACTGGACCAAAGAGAAAAATGACTATTCTGTAGCTATGGCAAAATGGCTAGAACGCAGTCAGTATGATGTTTTTGCAGGTTTGGAATTGCAACAAGGTGGTTCTTACAAGACAAAAGTGAAATGGGATGCCCTTTTTGATGAGAATGGCAAACTTCGCTTATCACTTGGACTTTTTGCCCCAGATACTATCACGAGTCTTGGGAAAACAGGTGAAGACTATCATAAGAATGAAAATATCTTCTTCACAGGTTACCAAGGAGATCCAACTGGCCAAAAACCAGATGACAAGGACTGGTACGGGATTGCCAACCTCGTAGCTGACCGCACACCAGCAGTAGGCCGTAGCTTTACAACATCCTTTAACACAGGACATGGTAAAAAATGGTTTGTGGACGGTAAAGTTTCCAAGGATTCTGAATGGAACTATCGTTCTGTATCAGGTATCTTGCCTACATGGCGTTGGTGGCAAACATCTTCAGCTGCTAAACTCCAAGCTGACTATGACTTTGAAGATGCCTACAATGGTGGTAACTCACTCAAATTTGCGGGTGATTTAGCCGAAAATACCAACCAAGATGTTCGTCTCTACTCTACAAAACTGGAAGTAACGGATAAAACAAAACTTCGGGTTGCCCATAAGGGTGGTAAGGGAAGCAAGGTTTATGTAGAATTTGCGACTCAGAAAAACTATACTTATGGTGGCGAGAATGCTCGTAAAGAACTGACTCTATCTGACGATTGGACAAAAGATGAATTTGACTTGAGTGCCTTGGCAGGTCAGACCATTTACGGTATCAAACTTACTTTCGAAAATACTGCTGCCCTTAAGGATTACCAATTCAATTTGGGTGAGTTGACTGTGACAGATAATCAAGAGGCTCCTCAAGCACCAACAGCTCTTAAAGTAGCCAAGCAATCTCTCAAAAATGCCCAAGAAGCGGAAGCTATTGTTCAATTTACAGGTAACAAAGATGCTGACTTCTATGAAGTTTATGAAAAGGATGGCGATGCTTGGCGTCTATTGACAGGATCATCTGCCACTACTATCTACCTACCAAAAGTTACCCGTTCAGCTAGTGCGACTGGAACCAGTCAAGAGTTGAAGGTTGTCGCAGTTGGGAAGAATGGCCTTCGTTCTGAAGCAGCAACTACAAACTTTGACTGGGGAATGACAGTCCAAGACACAAGTCTTCCAAGACCACTAGCAGAAAATATCGTTCCAGGAGCGACTGTTATCGGAAGTACCTTCCCTAATACAGAAGGCGGCGAAGGTATCGAAGGTATGTTGAATGGTACGATCACCAGCCTATCTGACAAATGGTCTTCTGCTCAGTTGAGCGGTAGTGTTGATATCCGTTTGACACAACCACGCCGTGTCGTTAGATGGGTCATGGACCACGCAGGAGCTGGTGGAGAGTCTGTCAATGACGGTTTGATGAACACCAAAGACTTTGACCTTTACTACAAAGATGAAGCTGGCGAATGGAAGCTAGCTAAGGAAGTTCGTGGCAATAAAGCCCATGTTTCAGATATCACCCTTGATAGCCCAATCACTGCGCAAGACTGGCGCTTGAACGTCATCACGTCTGACAATGGAACACCATGGAAAGCCATCCGTATCTACAACTGGAAGATGTACGAAGCTCTTGATACGGAGAGCCAAAACATTCCAATGGCTAAAGTGGCGGCGCGTGTCCTAACGGACAATAAGATTCAGCTTGGATTCTCAGAAGTTCCTGCTGGGGCAACCATCACAGTTTATGACAAGGCAGATTCACAAACTCCAATCGCTACCTTAAATACAGCAGGTGGAGGGGATTTAGCAACAGATCCATTAAGCTTTGAAAAACGTCCAAGTCTTCTTTACTACCGAACACAATTGCCAGGTAAAGAAATCAGTAATACTCTTGCTGTAACGATTCCTCAGGATGAAAGAAAGATTAAGGCTGTCAGTCTAGAAGTAGCACCTAAAAAGACGACTTATCAAGTTGGTGAAGAATTGAATCTCAAAGGTGGTCTTCTCCGTGTCAAATATGAGGGAGATGAAGCGGATGAAGTTATCAATCTTACACATGCAGGTGTTACTGTTAATGGCTACGATTCTCACCACCATGGCGAACAAGAGTTGACAGTAACCTATCTTGGACTTCCAGTTGCAGGTAGCTTTAAGGTTCAAGTGACTGGTGAAGAAACTGGTCCAAAAGAAGTCGCAGCCTTGTATATTAGCAAGCAACCGAAAATTGATTACTTTGTAGGCGATACTCTTGACTTATCAGAAGGACGTTTCAAGGTCTTGTATGATGATGAAACGGAGACTGAACATAACTTTACAGACCAAGGAGTCGAAATTACAGGCTATGATGCTCAAAAAACAGGCCGTCAAAAACTTCAGTTACACTATCAAGGACAAACTGTCGACTTTGATGTTCTAGTATCACCTAAAGCGGCTGTCAACGACGAATATCTGAAACAAGAAATCACATCTGCTCAAGGACGCAAAGAAACAATAGCTTATACATTTGCTGATGCAGCAAAACAAGCATCTCTCGTTGAGAAGATTGAAGCAGCAAAAGCTGTCCTAGAAAACCACGACGCTAGTCAAGAAACAGTCAACCAAGCCTTGAACGACTTGAAACAAGCAGGTTCTGACTTGAATGGTGTACAGCTTTATCAAACAGCTAAGGAAGAGCTTGAAACTCTTCTAGGAAAAGTTCGTGAGAAAAATGCAGACGATCCAATCATCGCTCAAGCAGAAACTCTTATTGGCTCAACAAATCCAAGTCCAGAAGCATTTGCCAATCTCAAGGAAGAACTCAACAAAAAACTCCTTGTTAAAGAAAGCCATCATGTGGGTAGCTTAGAAGAAGGCGAAACTGCGCCAATAGTTGAAGCACTACCTGAATTAGTGGTTGAGACAGAAACTCAAGCCTTCGAGCGTCAAGAACGTCCGTCAGGAGACCTCTTGTTGGGTGAACGTCGAGTCGTTCAGGCTGGTGCAGAAGGACAAATCCGTCATTTGATTGAAGTGGATGCCAAAGGCAACCGTACTCTTCTTCAGACAGAAGTCGTCAAGGAAGCAGTGGCAGAGATTACTGAGGTTGGTACTAAGATTGAAAGTAGCACTCAACCGCTTGACGGTCCAAAAGTCTTAGAAGTTAAGAAACCAAGCTTGGTTGTGGAAGAAGAAGTTCTTGCCTATGGACATGAAGAACGAGTAAATCCTAGCCTCCCAGTAGGAGAACGTCGCTTGGTTCAAGTAGGAGTCGCAGGTCTTCGTAGAAACCTTGTAGAGCTTGATTCTGAAGGGCATCGCAGTCTTAAGGGGACAGAAGTTCTCAAGGAAGCCGTAACTGAAATTGTTGAAGTCGGTACAAAAGTAGTTAAAGTACCAGGTGACAGACCAGTTACACCTGCTCCAGTGATTCAAGATACTAAGAAGGAAACTACAAAAACAGAACCTAAGACTGAAACATCCGTTTCTCCAGTTCAAGTAAGCCAAGTGGCGAAGCAAGAACCAGCAAAAGCAAAAGCACAAGTTGAAAAGACTGAAGGAAAACAACTTCCAAATACAAGTGCAGAAGTAGATGCAAACCTCCTAGCCCTTGGCTTGGTCGGAGTTTTAAGTGGTTTTGGACTTCTCGCTCAAAAGAAAAAAGAAGATTAAGATAGAGAGTCTATCTAACATATAATAAAAAAAGATTTGACTTTTAAGGGTCAAATCTTTTTGTATAGGGGAGGAGAATAAAAATGGCAAAGTATTCTGTCGTAGTTACAAACACTGTTCTTAATTAATCGAGAAAAATTGTTGTGGATAAAAGTTTAAGGTTTTGCTATCTCTTTTATTGATTTTGTGATATAATTAACACGTAAAAATTAAGGAGTCTTTCCAAATGGCAAAATTGACTGTTAAAGACGTTGAGTTGAAAGGGAAAAAAGTTCTCGTTCGTGTTGACTTCAACGTTCCTGTAAAAGATGGCGTGATTACTAATGACAACCGTATCACTGCAGCTCTTCCAACTATCAAGTACATCCTTGAACAAGGAGGACGTGCGATTCTTTTCTCTCACCTCGGACGTGTAAAAGAAGAAGCAGACAAAGCTGGTAAATCACTTGCTCCTGTAGCTGCTGACTTGGCTGCTAAATTGGGTCAAGAAGTTACTTTCCTTCCAGGTGTAACTCGTGGTGCTGAATTGGAAGCAGCTATCAATGCTCTTGAAGATGGACAAGTTCTTTTTGGTTGAAAACACTCGTTTTGAAGATGTTGACGGTAAGAAAGAATCTAAAAAAACGATCCTGAACTTGGTAAATACTGGGCATCACTTGGAGATGGTATCTTCGTAAACGATGCATTCGGTACAGCTCACCGTGCACACGCATCTAACGTTGGTATCTCAGCAAACGTTGAAAAAGCAGTTGCTGGATTCCTTCTTGAAAACGAAATTGCTTACATCCAAGAAGCTGTTGAAGCTCCAGAACGTCCATTCGTGGCTATCCTTGGTGGTTCAAAAGTTTCAGACAAGATCGGTGTTATCGAAAACTTGCTTGAAAAAGCTGATAAAGTTCTTATCGGTGGTGGTATGACTTACACATTCTACAAAGCACAAGGTATCGAAATCGGTAACTCACTTGTAGAAGAAGACAAATTGGATGTCGCTAAAGCTCTTCTTGAAAAAGCAAACGGCAAATTGATCTTGCCAGTTGACTCAAAAGAAGCTAATGCATTTGCTGACTACACTGAAGTGAAAGACACTGAAGGTGAAGCAGTAGACCCAGGATTTCCTTGGTTTGGATATCGGTCCAAAAATCTATCGCTAAATTTGATGAAGCATTGACTGGTGCGAAAACAGTTGTATGGAACGGACCTATGGGTGTATTTGAAAACCCTGACTTCCAAGCTGGTACAATCGGTGTGATGGACGCTATCGTGAAACAACCAGGCGTTAAATCAATCATCGGTGGTGGTGACTCAGCTGCCGCAGCGATCAACCTTGGCCGTGCAGACAAGTTCTCATGGATCTCTACTGGTGGTGGAGCTTCAATGGAACTTCTTGAAGGTAAAAGTTCTTCCAGGACTTGCAGCATTGACTGAAAAATAAGAATATAGAAAAAGGAGGACTTAGGTTCTCCTTTTTTTGCGCTCTTTTAAAGTTAAAGAGTACTGAGGGATAATTGGACAGAATCCAAAAAAAACAGTAAAATAGAGGAATACCAATCTAAATGAAATTTGAGTGATGAACGTGGAAAAAAGAGAGAATCTTACAAAAACAGCTATTTGCGGTATTATCAATGTCACCCCAGATTCTTTTTCTGACGGGGGTCAATTTTTTGCTATTGAAGAAGCCTTAAAACAAGCTAGAAAATTGATAGCTGAAGGTGCTACTATCTTAGATATCGGTGGAGAATCTACTCGACCTGGAAGTAGCTATGTTGAGATTGAAGAGGAAATCCAGCGTGTGGTTCCAGTCATTCAGGCTATTCGTCAAGAAAGTGATGTTCTGATTTCGGTCGATACTTGGAAGAGTCAGGTGGCAGAAGCAGCTTTAAAGGCTGGTGCCAATATAGTCAATGACATTACAGGCCTCATGGGTGATGAGAAGATGGCAGAGGTGGTTGCTAAGGCTGGAGCTCAGGTAGTCATCATGTTTAATCCAGTCATGGCACGCCCTCAGCACCCTAGTTCACTTATCTTCCCTCATTTTGGATTTGGAGAGACTTTTACAAAGGAAGACTTAGCAGACTTTGAACAACTACCAGTAGAAGAATTGATGACAGCTTTCTTTGACCGTGCTCTAGTAAGAGCGAAGGAAGCTGGTATTGCAAAAGAAAACATCATGCTGGATCCAGGGATTGGCTTTGGTTTGACAAAGAAAGAAAATCTCATTCTCCTACGTGACCTTGATAAGCTTCACGAGATGGGCTATCCTATCTTTTTAGGAGTCTCTCGCAAGCGCTTTGTCATCAATATTCTCGAAGAAAATGGATTTGAAGTAAATCCAGATACTGAAGCTGGCTTCCGAAATCGTGATACGGCTTCGGCTCATGTGACTAGTATCGCTGCTAGACAAGGTGTTGAAGTGGTGCGCGTGCACGATGTAGCCAGCCACAAGATGGCAGTTGAAATTGCGTCTGCTATCCGTCTGGCAGATCATGCGGAAAATTTAGATTTGAAACAATATAAGTAAGATGAATAAAAACGAAACCAATCAGTGGATTGCCCACTACCGGACAGACCAACCGCACTTTGGTTTGGAAAGAATGGTAGAGCTTTTAGCTTTACGAGGCAATCCCCATCTCAAGCTCAAAGTTATTCATATTGGAGGGACCAATGGTAAGGGCTCTACTATAGCTTTTTTGAAAAAAATGTTGGAAAAGATGGGACTAAGAGTCGGTGTCTTTAGCTCTCCCTATCTGATTCATTATACCGATCAGATTACTATTAATGGGGAATCCATTCCAGAAGCAAGATTAGAGTCCTTGATGGCGGATTATCGTTCACTACTTGAAAGTGAGCATGCTCAGGCCTTGCAAGGAACAACAGAATTCGAGATTATCACTGCTATAGCCTATGACTATTTTGCATTTGAACAAGTCGATGTGGCGATTATGGAAGTTGGTATGGGCGGACTTTTGGATAGCACTAATGTCTGTCAACCCATCCTAACAGGCATCACTACCATAGGATTGGATCATGTAGCCCTACTGGGTGACAGTCTAGAAGCCATCGCAGAGCAGAAAGCAGGCATTATCAAGCCAGGAGTTCCCCTTGTAACGGGGAACATTGTCCCAGAAGCCTTGGCGGTTATTGACCAGATTGCGAAAGCGAAACAAGCTCCTAGACTTGCCCATGGAGATGACTATCAGCTCAATCATTGTGAGAGTACCGTAACGGGCGAAATCTTCGACTATACAAGTACGCTTAGACAAGGTCGCTTTCAAACAGGTCTGCTTGGTTTGCACCAGATAGAGAATGCTGGAATGGCACTAACTTTGTTGGATGCCTATTGTCAAGAGACTGGTCGAGAATTGCCAGATAATGCTTTAGTGGCTCAAGCTTTAGAAGAAACAAGCTGGCCTGGACGTTTGGAAGTTGTTTCTAGAGAACCCTTGATGATTTTGGATGGAGCACACAATCCTCATGCCATCAAGGCCTTGTTGGCTACCTTGAAAGAACGCTTTACGGACTATCAGAAGGAAATCCTCTTTACTTGTATCAAAACCAAGGCCTTGGAGGATATGTTGGACTTGCTAGAAACTTTGCCCGGTACTAAGATTACGCTAACTCATTTTGAGGATAGTCGGGCGACGGATGAAAAAGTCTTGAAAGAGATGTCTGATTCTAGAAATCTCAACTACCAAGATTGGCAAAAATTTCTAGACCAAAAATTATCAGAAAATGAAGAGAAAAAAACAGTTAGGATTATCACGGGTTCATTATACTTTTTAGCCCAAGTGAGAGCCTACCTAATGGAGAGGAAAAAAATTAGAATGGATACACAAAAAGATTGAAGCAGCTGTAAAAAAATGATTATCGAGGCAGTTGGTGAGGATGCAAATCGCGAAGGCTTGCAGGAAACACCAGCCCGTGTCGCTCGTATGTACCAAGAGATTTTTTCAGGTCTTGGGCAAACTGCTGAAGAGCACCTGTCAAAGTCCTTTGAGATTATCGATGACAATATGGTAGTGGAAAAGGATATCTTTTTCCATACCATGTGTGAACATCACTTCTTACCATTTTATGGTCGAGCTCACATTGCCTATATCCCAGATGGACGTGTAGCAGGTTTATCAAAGTTAGCTCGTACGGTGGAAGTTTACTCTAAAAAGCCACAGATTCAAGAGCGTTTGAATATCGAAGTTGCTGATGCCTTGATGGAGTATTTGGGTGCTAAGGGAGCTTTTGTTGTCATTGAAGCAGAGCATATGTGTATGAGTATGCGTGGTGTTCGAAAACCAGGAACTGCGACCTTGACTACAGTAGCTCGTGGTCTATTTGAGACAGATAAGGATCTTCGGGATCAGGCTTATCGTCTGATGGGACTATAAAAAATCCGCGTCAAGCGGATTTTTCTAGAAAGGACTAGTTATGGATCAACTGCGAATTAAAGACCTAGAAATTTTCGCCTTTCATGGACTCTTTCCTAGTGAGAAGGAACTGGGGCAGAAGTTTGTCGTTTCAGCCACCCTATCCTATGATATGACCAAGGCTGCGACAGACTTGGATTTAACTGCTTCTGTCCATTACGGAGAACTTTGCCAGCAATGGACGACATGGTTTCAGGAAACGAGTGAGGATTTGATTGAAACAGTAGCCTACAAACTAGTAGAGCGTACTTTTGAGACCTACCCTATCGTTCAAGAGATTGAGCTAGAACTAAAAAAACCTTGGGCACCTATCCATCTACCGCTGGATACTTGTTCAGTAACCATCCACCGTCGCAAACAGCGTGCCTTTATCGCTTTAGGAAGCAATATGGGGGATAAGACGGCTAATCTCCAGCAAGCGATTGACAAAATGCAAGCTCGTGGCATCCATGTTCTCAAAGAGTCTAGTGTGATTAGGACCGAACCTTGGGGTGGTGTGGAGCAGGATAGCTTTGCTAATCAGGTGATTGAAGTAGAAACTTGGCTTCCAGCTCCAATCTTGTTAGAAACCTTGTTAGCGATTGAATCAGAGATGGGACGGGTTAGAGAGGTTCATTGGGGACCTCGCTTGATTGACCTGGATTTGCTTTTTGTAGAGGACCAGGTCATCTATACAGACGACCTCATCTTGCCTCATCCTTATATTGCTGAGCGCCTCTTTGTTTTAGAGTCTTTACAGGAAATAGCTCCTCATTTTATTCATCCAACGCTGAAACAACCGATTCGGCACTTGTATCGTCAATTGGAGAAAGAAAATGCCTAAGTTTTCCGAAACTTATAGTAAATGGAGAAGTCTAGGGGAGGGAGCGCTAGCTATTGTCCTAGGTCTTCTCTTGATTTGTTTTGGGCAGATTGTACCGAGACTTGGTTATCAACTCTTGATGGCCTACTTTTCCTTGTCGGCTGTTTGGCATTTATTGACACGATGGTTTCAGGAGAAATCCCGTAGAGAAAATATTTTTGTAACACTAGCCAAGCTCTTTCTTGCAGTCATCCTATTTGATTCAGTCATCCTGCAAGGGATAGCCCTCTATCTCCTTGTGATGATTATCGGAGGTTATCAACTGTTTACAGGTCTGATCAGTCTGATTACTTGGTTGATTTACCGAAATAATCATATCCATCCGAGGCTCAATTACTTATTTGATGCTTCGTGGATGATGGGTTTTGGTCTCTATAGTATCTCCCCTTTTCATGATGCGACAAATTTTGAGTTGCTCCTGTTAGGTTTTTACTTAATCATGTTGGGAGCGAGTAGTGTCAGGGATGGTTTCTATTTTGAAAAAGGGAGAAGTAATCCCAAGCTGAAGCGCAGAATGAGAATGACACTGCCCATTTTTGTAACAGCTTTAATTCCTATTAGTACCTTACGTCGATTGAACAAATGGTTTTCTAATCATGGTTCTGAAGACGGAAAAGTACATTCAGAGAGAAAAAATGATCAGACAGTTGATATGGAAATTTTTATCCATGCTTCAGAATCCTCTTTCTTTTTAGCCATGGGGCATGTGGATATCTGCTATCAAGGTCAGGTTATTTCCTATGGTTCTTATGATCCTCACTCGGAGCGTCTATTTGGGATGATTGGGGATGGGGTTCTATTTAAGGCTAATCGAGAAAAGTATATCGAACTCTGTAAGAGAGAAAGTCAGAAAACTCTATTCGCCTATGGCTTAAGCTTGTCTGAGCAACAGAAAAAAGCTATAGAAGAACAACTGAGAGAAATTGAAGGACTCTTAATTCCTTGGGAACCAAGTTCTCAACTCATGAAAAGAAGAGAAGGGGAAATCAAGCATACCTACTCTTATCAGCTGAAACACGAAGCAGATGCCACTCTTTATAAGTTCAGTTCGTCCAAGTTTAAGACCTATTTTGTTCTCAGCACAAATTGTGTCTTATTGGCTGACTCTATCGTGGGTAAAGCTGGAACAGATATTCTCAGCCCCCAAGGATTTATCGTCCCAGGAACTTATCAGGATTATCTTGACTTAGAATACACCAAACCAAGTGGTATAGTAGTCAGTCGTTCCATTTATTAGCAAAAAGAAAACTCTAGTTTCCTAAGTAGATAGAGGAGACTAGAGTTTTTAAAATAGGTCATTTTCTTCTGGTAGGAGAATGGTTTCCTTCCCATCCATATCCATGACCAGAACTTTAGGTGGATAGAGTGGGTCAAAGGGATGATTGAAGTCGAAGTCAATCGTAGTTGGTAGATGTTGACTAGAAAAACGAAAAGTGATGGAGCCTTCATGATTCAAAAGTCGAAATTCCAATTCATCTTCTAGCTCAAAAACATGCTTTTAAAAAAATGATCGATTATATACCAGATTGAATCGATAACATCGTCAGGGTAAATTGGTCACCACACCGAAACTGGCACATCGTCTATGAGAATCTGTAAAAGCCATCCCTATCTCCTGATTGATTTTCTTATTATCATACTGCAAACTGCTAGAAAAATCAAGAAAAGTCAACTACCTTTAAAAAGATGAGAATGATTTTGAAATTTTTTCAACGATTCTTCATCAAATGCTTGAAAATGCTTACAATTAGTGGTAAAATGAGAACAGTGGAATCATGAAAACAAAATTTTCAAAGTAGAAAGGAAACGGAATGAACACAGATGATACAGTAACAATTTATGACGTTGCCCGAGAAGCGGGAGTGTCAATGGCGACTGTCAGTCGTGTTGTCAATGGCAATAAGAATGTCAAGGAAAACACCCGTAAGAAAGTTCTAGAGGTCATTGATCGCCTTGACTACCGTCCCTAATGCAGTAGCTCGTGGTCTAGCAAGTAAGAAAACGACAACAGTTGGAGTTGTTATTCCAGATATCACAAATACGTATTTCTCTACCCTTGCTAAAGGGATTGATGATATCGCGGAGATGTACAAATACAATATCGTCCTTGCCAATAGCGACGAGGATGATGAAAAGGAAGTATCTGTGGTCAATACTCTCTTTTCTAAACAGGTGGATGGCGTTATCTTTATGGGTTATCATTTAACTGAGAAATTCGCTCAGAGTTTTCACGCTCACGCACACCTGTGGTTCTTGCAGGAACAGTGGATGTGGAGCACCAGCTTCCAAGTGTCAATATTGACTATAAACATGCTACGGTTGATGCGGTCCGTCATCTTTTGAAGCGAAACAAAAAAATTGCCTTCGTTAGTGGACCATTAGTGGATGATATTAATGGTAAAATTCGCTTGGCTGGTTACAAAGATGCTTTGAAAGAAGCGGGAATCAACTACAGTGAAGGTCTTGTTTTTGAATCAAAATACCGTTATGATGATGGTTATGCCTTGGCAGAACGTTTGATTTCTTCTAAAGCAACCGCAGCGATTGTAACAGGTGATGAACTGGCAGCAGGTGTGTTGAACGGACTTGCTGACAAGGGAGTTTCTGTACCAGAAGACTTTGAAATAATCACCAGTGATGATTCGCAAATTGCGCGTTACACTCGTCCAAACCTAACCACCATTGCGCAACCTTTGTATGACCTTGGTGCTATTAGTATGCGTATGTTGACGAAGATTATGCATAAGGAAGAGTTAGAAGAGCGTGAAGTTCTTTTGCCACATGGTTTGGTAGAACGTCATTCAACTCGTAAAGATTAACAAGAAGAGGTCGGGATAAAAATCCCGACCTCGCTTTTTAGTAGCAAAAACTTTTTGGTCAATAGTTCAAGCATCAAGTTGATGGTAGAAGGCTTGCGGGGGTGACTAGAAAACAAGACTTGATCTAGTAATTTCTATCTCACCGACTTTTTTATACTCAATGAAAATCAAAGAGCAAACTAGGAAACTAGCCGCAGGTTGCTCAAAGCACTGCTTTGAGGTTGTAGATGAAACTGACGAAGTCAGTAACCATACCTTACGGCAAGGCGACGTTGACGAGGTTTGAATTTGATTTTCAAAGAGTATTATCCTTCCATATAGGCTCGTAATTCCTCTCCTCTAAGGCCAGCATTGATAGCGATGAGGAGTTTGAGACGAGCTTTTTGAGCATTGAGCTCTTTGACAAAGAAGACACCAGCATTTTGTAGACAAACGCCACCGCCTTCATAGGCATAGACAGGTTCAGCAATCCCGTTAAAACAACGAGAGACCAAGGCGATTGGGAGTCCTTCTTGGATAAGGGCGTTCAATTTTTGTGCTGTTTCCTTGGGAACATTTCCAGCACCGAAAGCCTGGATAATGAGTCCATCCAGTTGGTCAACGGGAAGTAAATCAAGGAGTTCTTCTGTCATACCAGCATAGACAGGGATAATAGGGACCAAGCCTTGAATCTTATCAAGGTCAAAACGAACACGGGGTTCAGCTGTTTGAAGTAGAGAATTTCGTATTTCATGATGAGTCCAAGGGGGCCGTGGGTCGGCGTTTGAAAGGTGCTAACATTTGTCGTGTGCGTCTTGGTCACATACTTAGCAGCGTGTATCTCGTCATTCATCACGACCAAGACACCCTTGTCAGCAGCCTTATCGTCACTCGCTACGCGAAGGGCACTGAGATAATTGTAGACACCATCGCTTCCAAGTTCGTTGGAACTACGCATGGCACCAGTTAGTACGATCGGTTTGTGAGGAACTTCCATAGTGTCAAGGAAATAGGCAGTTTCCTCCAAGGTATCTGTCCCATGTGTAATCACGAAACCGTCATAATGATCAGCCTCTTCTTTAATTTTTTGATAGAGGGCCAGCATATGCTTGGGTTTAATATGGGGACTTGGCAGATTAAAAAAGTCGAGGGTGTGGACTTCAACTCCCTCAAGTGGATTGGATACATGATTCATAGGGTTGTCTTGACTAGTCACAACAGCGCCAGAGTCATCGGCTTGCATGGAAATAGTACCACCCGTATGTAAAACAAGGATTTTCTTAGGCATGATTTACTCACTCTTTCTGAAATGTGGTATAATCATTGTATCACAAAAGGGGAGATTGAGGTAGGATGGAAGTCAAAGCTGTTTTTTTTTGATATCGATGGAACACTGGTCAACGATCGCAAGAGTGTTTTGAAATCCACTAAGGATGCGATTAAGATTGTGAAGGACCAGGGAGTGCTTGTTGGAGTAGCGACAGGGCGAGGACCTTTTTTTGTTAAGGATTTAATGGATGATTTAGATCTGGATTTTGCTGTAACTTATAACGGCCAATATATCTTTAATAAAGACAGAGTCTTGTTTACAAGTCCTCTTTCCAAATCTCATTTACGGCAGTTGATAGCCTATGCTAAAAAGGAGGGCAAGGAGATTGCTTTGGGGACCAAGGATGCCATGCTGGGTTCAAAAATCATGTCTTTTGGCCTAGGTTCTTTTTCACAAAGAGTGAGTCGTTTTGTCCCCTCTATGTTGACTCGTACAGTTAGTCATTCCTTTAATCGAATAGTGAGTAAGGTCGTTCCTCAGAAGGAAGAAGACTTGCTTCAGTTGATGAATCAGCCCATTTATCAAGTTTTGATGCTAATGACACCAGAAGAATCTGAGAAAGCAGCAGCTGATTTTCAAGACTTGAAATTGACTCGTAGTAATCCTTTTGCGGCCGATGTCATCAACCAAGGAAATTCCAAGCTAGAAGGAATTCGTCGTGTTGGAAAAGAGTATGGTTTTGATCTCAATCAAGTCATGGCCTTTGGTGACTCGGACAACGACCTAGAGATGCTGGCGGGTGTTGGGATGTCAGTCGCTATGGGCAATGGTAGTAGCAGTGTCAAGGAAGTCGCTAAGCATATCACAACCAGCAACCAACAAGATGGGATTCATAAGGCCTTGGAACATTTTGGTGTTTTGGCTTCAGAAAAAGTCTTTGTCAGCCGTGATTACCATTTTAATAAGGTTAAGACCTTCCACCACATGATGGATGAACGAACTCAGGAAGAGCCCCAAGCTTGGGACTTAGAAGGTGCAACCCATAGAGCAGGATTTAAGATAGAAGAATTGGTGGAGTTTGTCCGAGCTGCTAGCTCTTCTGAAGAAGATTTCGAACAGGCAGTAGGACAGTTACACCAAGCTCTTGATCAAGCAGCAGAGAAAGTTGCTAAGAAAACGTCTGCTAAGCAAGATTTGGTAGGGCAAGTGGATGCCTTGATTGACACCCTATACTTTACCTATGGTAGTTTTGTTTTGATGGGGGTGGATCCAGAACGGATTTTTGACATTGTCCATCAAGCCAATATGGGTAAAATGTTCCCTGATGGAAAAGCTCATTTTGATCCAGTGACCCACAAGATCCTAAAACCAGATGACTGGGAAGAAAAATACGCTCCAGAACCAGCTATTAAAAAGGAGATTGAGCGCCAGATAAAGGCCTATGAGCGCCATAAGGAAAGAGAAGATAAAAAATAGGCGATAGCGGAGGAAGCCTGGAATGATGTTTTGAGTTCCTAGTTTCAACTACGACATCAATAGTTTATAAAAAATGAGGTTAGGAGAAAAATCCCAACCTCATTTCTGTTTTTATTACAAAGTTTTATCCTTATCTCTAACGACGAGAAGGTCAACGCTGGTATGGCGTAGGATATATTCTGATGAAGAACCAACTAGCAGGCGCTCAAAAGCATTGAGTCCTGTTGCCCCAACTAAAATCAAATCAACCTTTTCTTTGTCTGGAATTGTTTTAGCTAAGAGAGTTTTAGGATTTCCCATCTCAATAACAACTTTAATGTCTGTAAGCCCAGCATCTTTTGCACGTTTTTCGTATTCAGCCATCAAATCGTTGGCCTCGACTTGCAATTCTTCGTAAACTTCGGCATCAAATGTTGAGATGCTTTGAAGAGCACGTGTGTCAATGACATGGGCAATCGTTAGTTTTGCCTGGTTACGTAGTGCTGAATGAACCCCTTTGATGAAAGCCAAGTCAGCTTCCTTAGAACCGTCAACCGCTACCATGATGTTTTCATAACGTTGTGCCATAGCAAAAACCTCCTCATTCTTATTACCTTCATTGTATTCCTTTTCACTAAAAAAGTAAAGTAAAAAACGATAGGAATATAGATGCTTTTTGACTTTGACTTGGAGTTTGTTATAATAAAAATAGAAAAGCTAAGAGGAAGAGATATGACAAAAATCGCAGTATTATCGGATATACATGGCAATACGACAGCTTTAGAGGCTGTCGTGGCAGATGCGCAGAAGTCGGAGGTTGATGAGTATTGGCTCTTGGGAGATATCCTCATGCCTGGAACAGGACGAAAAAATATTCTCCAGATACTGGACACTTTACCCATCACCCATAGAGTTTTAGGGAATTGGGAGGAGAGCTTGTGGCGCGCCTGCCATCGTCAGTTAGATGAAACCAGACCCAGTCATCGTTATCTCTTACGCCAGTGTCAGTATATCATGGAAGAACTCAGTATCGAGGATATTGAGGCACTGCAGGACTATCCCTTGCAAGTGAACCGCCAGTTTGGAGATTTGAAGCTAGGGATTAGCCACCACTTGCCTGATAAAAATTGGGGACGAGAGCTGATCCATCTTGGAAAGCAAGAGGACTTTGACCGTCTTGTCACCAATCCAGATTGCGATATTGCCATTTATGGTCATATCCATCAACAGTTTCTTCGTTATGGTAGTGGTGGACAGCTTATCCTGAATCCAGGTTCCATTGGTCAACCCTTCTTTTTATCTGAGAATTTACGCAAGGATTTACGTGCTCAGTACATGATTTTAGAGTTTGATGAAAAAGGCTTGAAAGATATCGATTTTCGTCGGGTTGATTATGATATTGAGGCAGAATTACAGCTAGCCAAAGAGTTACAATTACCCTACTACCAAGTTTATTATGAAAGCTTGGTTAATGGAATTCACCATACCCATAATCAGGAACTACTTCATGAAATTGCTCAAGAACAAGGACATGATGCTGAGTTGGATGAATGGCTTAGTGGTAACTCTTGACATTACAACTACAAGAGATATAATAAATATAAGTAAAAAAACGAACTAGTCTAATAGAAAAAGGAGAACCTTATGCAAATTTCAAGTCGATTTACCATCGCGACCCATATGTTGATTATCATAGCCTTAAAAGGGAAAGAAAGTAAGGTGACCAGTGACTTTCTTGCTAGTAGCGTTGGAGTCAATCCTGTCATTATCCGTAAGACCTTATCTCAACTGAAAAAGGCAGAGTTGATCTCAGTTGCGCGTGGAACTGGTGGCGCAGAGATTATCAAAGACCTAGAGGATATCAGTCTTTTAGATGTTTACCAAGCAGTTGAGTGTCTAGGAAAGACAGGTCAACTCTTTAGTTTTCATGATAATCCCAATCCAGCCTGCCCAGTTGGTGCAAATATCCATGGAGTTTTAGATGAGAAATTACAAAAGATTCAGCTAGCTATGGAGCAGGAGTTGGGTCAAACCAGTCTTGCCCAAGTAGTGGCAGATGCAGAAGCAAGGATAGAGAAATAGAAACTATACAAGTAGCAGAAAGAGTCTTTTCGGTTTAAAGCACTGAATTCCTTTTTTAAAAAATCAAAATAGTAAAAAGATAAGAGACCAGAACTCCAATTATCGGAATTCTGGTCTCTTCTCTTTTATAGGATATAGAAATTGTTCTCTAAGATTCGGATTTCAAAGTGATTCTAATTTTCAATATTTTTTAAAGATCACCAATCGAAATGGTGTTCAGTTCGTTAATCACTTGAAGCTGGGCCATACGTCCGATATTGATTAGTTTTGGATGCTCTAAACCTTCGACATCAAAGTTAGTCAGAATGGCATCATATCCAGCCTCCATAATCTCATCAACATTCAATGTAGCCTTGTCCCAAGTTTCAAACTGGATATTTTTAGAAGTGTAGTATTTATAGAGAGAGATGAGAGCGTGAGGATGAGCAAAGTCAAATTCACTTAACACAAGGACACGGACCTTATTCTGAGATTCTAACAGTTGTTCCATCAAATCTGAAGCGTGGGTCAAGAGAGTGTATACCAGATGGACAACAGCATGCGCCTGTTCTTTTTGTCCCAAGCTAGACTTATAACGCATCATTTCGAAAACAGCTGCTTCGTAAATTCAGGGAAGAATTTCTTGATTTTATTGAGCATATAGGATTTATTATGAGAAATGATGGATTCTGAGTTGATCTCTTGACGTTCAAGAAGAGCGGTATTGTGCAAGTGCCAAACTAGCTCGTCAGTATTTGTGAAGTGAATCCCGAATTCACGAGTCAAGTTATCGAGGACATCTCGAGCAGCGTGGTAAGAGTGATCAACTTGTTTGTCTTCTGAACGGGCAGCTAGAAATTCTTCAACAGTAAAGAAGATTCCTTTTTGAGTATATGAATCAAAGATTTGTTCTAAGGTATGACGGTTAACCTCGATGTTCAGACGCTTAGCCAATGGTTCGAGTTGATCTTGGAACTCTGGCAGTTGATCATATATAGGGAGATCATTTGAAGAGTCACTCGTTGTTTGAATGGTGGCGCCAATCTTAAATCGGTGCAAATTAACGGCTATTTGTGTTTCAAGCTGCAACAAGTTAGCATAGTTGGCAGGAAATCCTGTCATTTTAAGAAAGAAAGCAACAAATTCTTCAATGTCTTTCTTAGAATCAGTAAATGGCCATTTGAAGTAACCATAGGCTTCATGGAAATACTGGGCAAAAAAGAAACGGATATCTTTTTCATCTCCAATGATAGAGATTGGAGTGACCTTGAGTTTGAAGCGGTATTTATTTTGTAAGGTATGATTGATCTCAGCGACTTTTTTGCGAAGGGCAGGAAGCGAGACATCAAGGTTTTGAGCTAGATGTTCATAGGTAAATGGTTCTTCTAATAAAAAGAATGCTCGTAATACCTGGAAGTTAGAAGAATCTTGTAAAATATGACGGTAAACTCGTTCAATGCCTAGATTGTCATTATTGGCGAGTCTGATACCAGCTGTTGAAGACTGGATTTCAAAGCAAGAGAGGACTTCGCGCATCTCCTTGATATCACTTTTTGATAATACGCGTGTTGATATCTAGGGCTTCTGCCAGAGGATCTAGGTGGATCCAGTCTGGATTTTTCAAATAAATATTCTAAAATTCTTAATTGCCTTGTTCTTTTGAGACAATAGGGCCTCTAGATCATTCTCCTGTAATAATTTTGAACATAATAAAGAAAATTATATTTTTTAGACAAGAAGATGTATCACAAGCAAATTAAAAAAACAAAGAAACTTGTCTGAACTTACTATACAGGTTTTAGAATAAAAAATGTGGTTTAGAAATAAAAAATAACATTCTGGAATTTTTGTATTGAAAGTAAATTTTAATGATAAAGTGTGAAATTGTTGGACTAGTTAATGATATATTTTATAATGTAATTTGTATGTTAAAGACATACTATAATTTTTAAAATTAGGAGAAAAGATCTGGCGTATTTTAATCGTAAAATGCGGAACAGAAGAATCGCGGATGATCAAAAAGGAAAACATTTCCGTTTGGTTGTTCGTTTGTATTTGCAATTGGGGCAGCTTTGTGTTCTGCCGTCAAAGCAGATACAGTAGCTTAACCAAAGCAGGTTCTACAACAGAGAGATTAAGCCACAGTTGTGGTCATGATACGTTGTTTATGCAGCATTAGCCGTCGAAGTGAAGCCCTCAACACCAGTAGCTCCAGCAGCAGTGGTTGGAAGAAAAGTTGAAACTACTCAAAATTCTAAAGAAGAACCAGTAGTTGGTGACAGAAAAGCCAAGGAAGCAGATAGCATCCAAGCTCCAGAAGGACAGTGGTCTACAACTATCAGCACTTACCGATGAAGAAAGGTGTTGCGCTGTTAGCAGCTTAACTTAAAGCAACTGATGTTCGGGTTCACAGACGGATCAGTAGTTGTTACTTTGTGATGGTTCGACCGTGTTTGTCAGCAGCTCAAACTATTAAAGATGGTTTCATAGCTAAACCACGCAGAGCACGCGTGCGGCAGTAGCAGCTCCAGTCATCACTCAAACCTGATGGAAAAGGAAGTTCTGCAACGATGTAACTGGCACCAGCAGGTCGTCTCGTTAAACTCTACAATAGTGATGGTACTGTTATCGGTCAAGCAGTAGCAAATGCTCAAGGTGTAGCTACTGTTACGCCAACAAATAGCCTTCCTGTAGGTGAAATCACTGCTACAGCTACACCAGCAGGCGAAAGTGAGTCTCCTAAGAGTGCACCTGTAACAGCGACACGACCAACATTGACAACTGTAGAAGGTGGTGTTTCAAGAGGGAACGATAGTGATAATACCCAACTACTCGTTACCAAATCACACATCACTGTTTATCCAGGTGAATCTGTTAAGATTGGTGTTGTAGCAGTATCTAAGAGATGGAAAACTTTTCGGTTCCTAAAAATCCAGAAGGTGTCAAGGGCTTGCTACCTACAGGTGTTTACCTAAAGACAGCTGGGACAGAGACCTATAAAAGACGTGATAACGGATACGGAGGTACTGTTGCTTGGGACCAACCAGCAGGTGATACTGTTGTGACCTTCGCAGTTAGAAGTAAGAATAATGTACTTGTAACGAGAGACCTGAAAGTTACCGTTTTGGAACTTACTAAGAAGCTTGATGCTGTTCCAGGTGAAAAAGTAGAAGTTGCTGATCTTAACAATGTTTCTGAAGACGAGAAAAATAAAATTATCGCAGCAACTAAAAAAGCAAATGCAAGTTTCCCTCCAGGCACTTTATATAATGTTGATCAAAGAGGAAATCTTGTCATTACTTATCCTGATAAATCAACAGATAAGATTGACGCTTCATACCTAGTTACTCCATCAAATAAACCTGCTGACACTAATAAGCCAGCAGGCCAAGCGCCAGAGATCACTTCAGATCTATCAGGTAAAGCAAGTACGCCAGCTGATGTGACAGTTAAAGCAGAACCTGGTTCTACAGTGAAGCTTTACAATAATGACGGAGTTGTGATCGGCGAAGCAGTAGCAAACAATCAAGGTGTTGCTACTATCTCTCCTACAAACAGCCTTCCAGAAGGACAAATTACAGCTACCTCAACACCAGCAGGTGGAAGTGAGTCTGCTAAGAGTGCACCGATTACGGTTACGAAAACACCAGTCTCTTGGACTCCCTCAACTGATACGACTAAAGGTCCTTACAAGTTGCAATTGGCCACTAATACGACACAGGTGACAGTTCATCGTGGAGATAATCTTAGTCTAACAGGTGGAGCTGTTTCAAGTTCCCTTCGTTGGTTTGGAGTTTCTCCAGAAACTGTTGGAAATGTTAAGGGGTTAAAGTACACCGAAACTCTTCACACACGAACTAATGGTACCGGTAAACTAGAAGGTACTGTTGCATGGGACCAACCTCTTGGGACTACTAAGGTTGTCTATGGAGCTACTGGAAGTGAAAACGCAACAAGCAGGAAACTAGTATCAATTTATCGACCAATTACTGTTACAATTCTTGAGACTACTAAAAAGTATGATCCAGTTGCAGGTACAAAAGTAGATGTTGCAGATTCTAACAATCTTAGCGGAGATGACAAGAACAAGATTATCGACTCAGTTAAAACTGCTAATCCAAGCCTTCCAGCAGGGTCACAATACAGTGTAGATGAAAAAGGAAACCTTACTATCACTTATCCTGATGGATCAACAGATAAGATTGCAGCTGCATACTTAGTTACACCAGTGGCTAAGGAAGCAGACAAATACACACCAACTGCTAAGGCACAAACAGTTGCTCCAGGTTCAACACCAGACGCTAAAAACTCAATCGGCAATACTGGTGAACTTCCAAGTGGTACTACCTTTGCTTATAAGACACCAGTAGATACAGCAACCAAAGGTGAAAAAGACGCGATAGTAGTAGTTACTTATCCCGATAAGTCAACTGATGAAGTTCCAGTTAAAGTAACTGTAAAAGATCCACGTAGCGATGCAGATAAGAACGATCCAAAAGCTAAAGCTCAAGACATTTACAAGGGTTCAACACCAGACGCTAGAGGCTCAATCGACAATGCTGGTGAACTTCCATATGGTACTTCCTTTGCTTATAAGACACCAGTCGATACAGCAACACCAGGTGAAAAAGACGCGACAGTAGTTGTAACATACCCAGACGGATCTAAAGATGAAGTTCCAGTTAAGGTGACTGTAGAAGATCCAGATAAGACATCTGCAGAAAACAACACTCCAACAGCTAAAGATCAAACTGTTAAAGTTGGTGAAAAACCATCTGCGAAAGATTCAATCGGTAACTTTGACAAACTTCCTAAGAGAACAACCTTCGAGTTCAAGACACCAGTCGATACAGCAACACCAGGTGAAAAAGACGCGATAGTAGTAGTTACTTACCCAGATTCGTTAACTTATGAAGTTCCAGTTAAGGTTACTGTAAAAGATCCACGTACAGATGCAGATAAGAATACTCCAGTTGCGAAAGATCAAAGTGTTAAACCAGGTTCAACACCAAACGCGAAAAGATTCAATCGGTAATGTAGGTGATCTTCCATCAGGAACTAAATTCGAGTACAAGACACCAGTAGATACAACAACAGAAGGCGACAAAGACGCTATCGTAGTTGTAACATACCCAGATGGCTCTAAGGATGAAGTTCCAGTTAAAGTAACTGTGAAAGATCCACGTACAGATGCAGATAAGAACACCCCAGTTGCGAAAGATCAAAGTGTTAAACCAGGTTCAACACCAAATGCACAAGATTCAATCGGTAATGTAGGTGATCTTCCATCAGGAACTAAATTCGAGTACAAGACACCAGTAGATACAACAACAGAAGGCGACAAAGACGCAATTGTAGTTGTAACATACCCAGATGGTTCTAAAGATGAAGTTCCAGTTAAAGTAACTGTGAAAGATCCACGTACAGATGCAGATAAGAACACCCCAGTTGCGAAAGATCAAAGTATTAAACCAGGTTCAACACCAAACGCGAAAGATTCAATCGGTAATGTAGGTGATCTTCCATCAGGAACTAAATTCGAGTACAAGACACCAGTAGATACAACAACAGAAGGCGACAAAGACGCTATCGTAGTTGTAACATACCCAGATGGTTCTAAAGATGAAGTTCCAGTTAAAGTAACTGTGAAAGATCCACGTACAGATGCAGATAAGAACACCCCAGTTGCGAAAGATCAAAGTGTTAAACCAGGTTCAACACCAAACGCGAAAGATTCAATCGGTAATGTAGGTGATCTTCCATCAGGAACTAAATTCGAGTACAAGACACCAGTAGATACAACAACAGAAGGCGACAAAGACGCTATCGTAGTTGTAACATACCCAGATGGCTCTAAGGATGAAGTTCCAGTTAAGGTGACTGTGAAAGATCCACGTACAGATGCAGATAAGAATACTCCGGTTGCGAAAGATCAAAGTGTTAAACCAGGTGATAAACCAAACGCTAAAGATTCAATCGGCAACGTAGGTGATCTTCCATCAGGAACTAAATTCGAGTACAAGACACCAGTAGATACAACAACAGAAGGCGACAAAGACGCGACAGTAGTTGTAACATACCCAGATGGTTCTAAGGATGAAGTTCCAGTTAAGGTGACTGTGAAAGATCCACGTACAGATGCAGATAAGAATACTCCAGTTGCGAAAGATCAAAGTGTTAAACCAGGTGATAAACCAAACGCTAAAGATTCAATCGGCAACGTAGGTGATCTTCCATCAGGAACTAAATTCGAGTACAAGACACCAGTAGATACAACAACAGAAGGCGACAAAGACGCTATCGTAGTTGTAACATACCCAGATGGTTCTAAGGATGAAGTTCCAGTTAAGGTGACTGTGAAAGATCCAAGTACAGATGCAGATAAGAATACTCCAGTTGCGAAAGATCAAAGTGTTAAACCAAGTGATAAACCAAACGCTAAAGATTCAATCGACAACGTAGGTGATCTTCCATCAGGAACTAAATTCGAGTACAAGACACCAGTAGATACAACAACAGAAGGCGACAAAGACGCAATTGTAGTTGTAACATACCCAGATGGTTCTAAAGATGAAGTTCCAGTTAAGGTGACTGTGAAAGATCCACGTACAGATGCAGATAAGAATACTCCAGTTGCGAAAGATCAAAGTATTAAACCAGGTTCAACACCAAACGCTAAAGATTCAATCGGCAACGTAGGTGATCTTCCATCAGGAACTAAATTCGAGTACAAGACACCAGTAGATACAACAACAGAAGGCGACAAAGACGCAATTGTAGTTGTAACATACCCAGATGGCTCTAAGGATGAAGTTCCAGTTAAAGTAACTGTGAAAGATCCACGTACAGATGCAGATAAGAATACTCCAGTTGCGAAAGATCAAAGTGTTAAACCAAGTGATAAACCAAACGCTAAAGATTCAATCGACAACGTAGGTGATCTTCCATCAGGAACTAAATTCGAGTACAAGACACCAGTAGATACAACAACAGAAGGCGACAAAGACGCTATCGTAGTTGTAACATACCCAGATGGTTCTAAGGATGAAGTTCCAGTTAAGGTGACTGTGAAAGATCCACGTACAGATGCAGATAAGAATACTCCAGTTGCGAAAGATCAAAGTGTTAAACCAGGTGATAAACCAAACGCTAAAGATTCAATCGACAACGTAGGTGATCTTCCATCAGGAACTAAATTCGAGTACAAGACACCAGTAGACACTACAACAGAAGGCGACAAAGACGCTATCGTAGTTGTAACATACCCAGATGGCTCTAAGGATGAAGTTCCAGTTAAGGTGACTGTGAAAGAACCACGTACAGATGCAGATAAGAATACCCCAGTAGCGAAAGATCAAAGTGTTAAACCAGGTGATAAACCAAACGCTAAAGATTCAATCGGCAACGTAGGTGATCTTCCATCAGGAACTAAATTCGAGTACAAGACACCAGTAGATACAACAACAGAAGGCGACAAAGACGCTATCGTAGTTGTAACATACCCAGATGGCTCTAAGGATGAAGTTCCAGTTAAAGTAACTGTTAAAGATCCACGTACAGATGCAGATAAGAACACCCCAGTAGCGAAAGATCAAACTGTTAAACCAGGAGATAAACCATCTGCCAAAGATTCAATTGGTAATGTAGGAGATCTTCCAAGTGGCACAACATACGAGTTCAAGACACCAGTGGATACTACTACAGAAGGTGAAAATGATGTGACAGTAGTTGTGACCTACCCAGACGGAACTAAGGATGAAGTACCAGTTAAGGTAACTGTAAAAGATCCACGTAGCGATGCGGATAAGAATGAACCAACAGCTAAGGCGCAAACAGTCACACCAGGTTCAACACCAAATGCTCAAGATTCAATTGGTAACGTATCAGACCTTCCAAGTGGTACAACTTTCGCCTATAAGACACCAGTAGATACAACTACAGAAGGTGAAAAAGACGCGACAGTAGTTGTGACCTACCCAGATGGATCTAAGGATGAAGTTCCAGCTAAGGTAACTGTTAAAGACCCACGTAGCGATGCGGATAAGAATACTCCAGTAGCGAAAGATCAAACTGTTAAACCAGGAGATAAACCATCTGCCAAAGATTCAATTGGTAATGTAGGAGATCTACCAAGTGGCACAACATACGAGTTCAAGACACCAGTGGATACTACTACAGAAGGTGAAAATGATGTGACAGTAGTTGTGACCTACCCAGACGGATCTAAGGATGAAATTCCAGTTAAAGTAACTGTTAAAACACCAAGCACAGATGCAGACAAGTACACACCAGTAGCGAAAGAACAAAACGTTAACAAGGGTGAAACACCAGATGCTAAAGGCTCAATCGGCAACGTTGGTGAACTACCAGAAGGAACAACCTTCGAGTTCAAGACACCAGTCGATACAGCAACAGATGGTGAAAAAGATGCGACAGTAGTTGTAACATACCCAGACGGATCTAAAGATGAAGTTCCAGTTAAAGTTACTGTTAAAGATTCGAGTGCACTAACTCAACCAGAAATCACAACAGATCTTACAGGTAAGGCAGGTACTAAGACTCCAGTTGAGGTAACAGCAGACCCAGGATCTAAGGTTGAATTGTACGATAAAGACGGCAACAAGATTGGTGAAGCAACAGCAGGAGAAGATGGCAAAGCAACGATTACACCAACAGTAGATATTCCAGAAGGTAATGTGACTGTTGTGTCAAGCAAAGATGGTCAAACGCCTGAAGCGAGCGATCCAGTTCAAGCTACAGCAGCGACCCCAGAAACTTCAGATAAACCAAGTAAACCAATTGTTACAACAGATCTTACAGGTAAAGCGGGCACTAAGACTCCAGTTGAAGTAACAGCGGAACCAAATACTAAGGTAGAACTGTTCGATAAAGATGGCTACAAGATTGGTGAAGGTGTAACAGGAGAAGATGGTAAAGTAACGATCACACCAACTGTTGATATTGCAGAAGGCGACGTAACAGCTAAAGCAACAAACAATGCAGGTAAAGTTTCAGAAGCTAGTGATCCGGCTAAAGCAACAGCTATTAAAGATCCAGCTACCCCAGCTACTCCAACTCAACCAGAAATCACAACAGACCTTACAGGTAAAGCGGGTACTAAGACTCCGGTTGAGGTAACAGCAGACCCAGGGTCTAAGGTTGAATTGTACGATAAAGACGGCAACAAGATTGGTGAAGCAACAGCAGGAGAAGATGGCAAAGCAACGATTACACCAACAGTAGATATTCCAGAAGGTAATGTGACTGTTGTGTCAAGCAAAGATGGTCAAACGCCTGAAGCGAGCGATCCAGTTCAAGCTACAGCAGCGACCCCAGAAACTTCAGCTAAACCAAGTAAACCAGTTGTTACAACAGATCTTACAGGCAAAGCAGGCACTAAGACTCCAGTTGAAGTAACAGCAGACCCAGGTACTAAAGTAGAACTGTTCGACAAGGATGGCAATAAGATTGGTGAAGGTGTAACGGGAGAAGATGGCAAAGCGAGCATCACTCCAACAGTTGAAATCCCAGCAGGTCCAGTTACTGCTAAAGCAAGCAAAGATGGTAAGACATCAGATGAAAGTACGCCAAAAGTAGCAACTAAAGATCCAGCAATCACCCCAGTAGTGAACCCATCAGCTCTTACAGATGCCGAAAAAGCTAAGGTAGCAGAAGAAGTTAAGAAAGCTAACCCAACAGCAAGTAAGGTAGAAGTAGGCAACGATGGTACAGCAACAGTAACCTTCCCAGATGGTTCAGTAGCAGTCTTGACACCAGAGAAGACAGTGAAAGAAGCTGATTCAAATGGCGTTAAGACTCCAGCAATCACCCCAGTAGTGAACCCATCAGCTCTTACAGATGCCGAAAAAGCTAAGGTGGCTGACGAAGTTAAGAAAGCTAACCCAACAGCAAGCAAGGTAGAAGTAGGCAACGATGGTACAGCGACAGTAACCTTCCCAGATGGTTCAGTAGCAGTCTTGACACCAGAGAAGACAGTGAAAGAAGCTGATTCAAATGGCGTTAAGACCCCAGCAATCACCCCAGTAGTAAACCCATCAGCTCTTACAGATGCCGAAAAAGCTAAGGTAGCAGACGAAGTTAAGAAAGCTAACCCAACAGCAAGCAAGGTAGAAGTAGGCAACGATGGAACAGCGACAGTAACCTTCCCAGATGGTTCAGTAGCAGTCTTGACACCAGAGAAGACAGTGAAAGAAGCTGATTCAAATGGCGTTAAGACCCCAGCTGTAACTCCAGTAGTGAACCCATCATCTCTTACAGATGCAGAAAAAGCTAAGGTAGCTGACGAAGTTAAGAAAGCTAACCCAACAGCAAGCAAGGTAGAAGTAGGCAACGATGGTACAGCGACAGTAACCTTCCCAGATGGTTCAGTAGCAGTCTTGACACCAGAGAAGACAGTGAAAGAAGCTGATTCAAATGGCGTTAAGACACCAGCTGTAACTCCAGTAGTGAACCCATCATCTCTTACAGATGCTGAAAAAGTTAAAGTAGCAGATGAAGTTAAGAAGGCTAACCCAACAGCAAGCAAGGTAGAAGTAGGCAACGATGGTACAGCAACAGTAACCTTCCCAGATGGTTCAGTAGCAGTACTTACCTCTGAAAATGTTGTTAAAGAAGCAACTAAAGAATCACCTGCTCAAGAACCAGCTAAGAAAGCAGGAGCGAAAGAATTGCCAAACACTGGTACTAAACAATCTAACGCTTCACTTGCTCTAGCACTTCTTGCAGCAGCGACAGGAGGACTCCTCATCGCTAAAAAACGTGAGGAAGAAGAGTAAATAAAAAGCTCAAATAAAGCAAAACTGAGAATGATTATTCTTTGAGACTGCTAGAAAAACCGTAAGAAGAAATTCTTATGGTTTTTTGATTTTAAGGCTAGTTTTACTATTATTTGAAGTCAGATAAATAAAATTTTTTTCCTGATAACGATATCTCGGAAAAATTGCAGAATGTAAATTAGTCAACAATTTATTAATACTATAGTGGATTGAAATAAGATGTGAACAAAGAGATTAGGAAAGTCAAATTAATTTATAGAAACGTTTTAGAATCCTTGTCGTACTATTCTAGGTTCAATCCACTGTAGTTGTATAGTTCTATCAGAAACAATCAAGAACACTAAATTAAATCTGAGTAAGGCATAGAACAAGAAAAACGGATATTTAACTCAGATAGCCTTACATAAGGGTTTAAACCGCCAAAATAGAAAAATATAAACAGTTAGAAAATTTAGAAGGTAATCAAGATTGAGAATGAAACTGACTTGTAACTAAAGTTAACCTCAAAAATAATAGAATAATCAAAAAAAATAAATGATGAGTATAACCTAAACTAATAAATGGGTAATACTAAATATTAGCAACAAATCTAATGATAAATACTCTCTACTAATTAGAGGTAAGTTAGATATAGTTTCTGATTTGAGTGAGAGTATTTCACGAGGTTATGAAAAAAATAAGTGGATTACTTGAATGACTGAACATAATGTAAAATAACAAGTAAAAAAATAGAACTATAAAACTTGAAATATCACTAGTTTGATTCGTATAGAGAGCCAGTAAAGGAATCACAATTCCATACCAGATTGGTAAAAACTTTAAATAAAAAAACTAAAAATATGGTAAAAATAACGATTAAATAAAAATTTTTTTAGGAGACATTTATGAAGACAAAAAAACACTTGCACAAGTTGATGGAATTATTGGGATCATTGCAGGAGCTGTTTTGGCAATTTTACCAGTTGTTATAGTTATGATTGCGGCTATTTCTGAAAAATGAAGATTTTTGCAGGAGTTGTTTTGGGAATTGTTTTCCTTGTTTTTTTACTTTAGTAAAAATCTCAACTCTAATCCTAGGAATTCTCACTCTTGTCTACTACAAGGATGACAAGCGTATCTCACTTGCTCCATCTATCTTATTTATCGTTGGATCGGTAGTATCATTGATTCCGTTCTTGGGATGGATCGGTGGAATTATTCTCATCATTGGTGGAGCGCTATACTTGTCAAGCTAAAACATTTCCAAATCGAAGGATAGTTCTATACTAAAAGAGAAGAGTCAAGAAGTCTCTTCTCTTTTTTGATTGATTTTGACTAGCTTTTTTGTGAAAAATTGTGTAAAATAGAATAGATAAACGAGGGAAACCTCGGAAAATAAAAGGAGTATCCATCAAATGGTAAAATTGGTTTTTGCTCGCCACGGTGAGTCTGAATGGAACAAAGCTAACCTTTTCACTGGTTGGGCTGATGTTGATTTGTCTGAAAAAGGAACACAACAAGCGATTGACGCTGGTAAATTGATCAAGGAAGCTGGTATCGAGTTTGACCAAGCTTACACTTCAGTATTGAAACGTGCAATCAAAACAACTAACTTGGCTCTTGAAGCATCTGACCAATTGTGGGTTCCAGTTGAAAAATCATGGCGCTTGAACGAACGTCACTACGGTGGTTTGACTGGTAAAAACAAAGCTGAAGCAGCTGAACAATTTGGTGATGAACAAGTTCACATCTGGCGTCGTTCATACGATGTATTGCCTCCAGCAATGGATCGCGACGATGAGCACTCAGCTCACACTGATCGTCGTTACGCTTCACTTGACGACTCAGTTATCCCAGATGCTGAAAACTTGAAAGTTACTTTGGAACGTGCCCTTCCATTCTGGGAAGATAAAATCGCTCCAGCTCTTAAAGATGGTAAAAACGTATTCGTAGGAGCACACGGTAACTCAATCCGTGCTCTTGTAAAACACATCAAACAATTGTCAGACGACGAAATCATGGATGTAGAAATCCCTAACTTCCCACCATTGGTATTCGAATTTGACGAAAAATTGAACGTAGTTTCTGAATACTACCTTGGTAAATAAGAAACATAAAGCCTAGGATGATTCCTAGGTTTTTTCAATTTCTATATATTACAGTGCGAGATTAAAAGAAACCATAATTTGAAAAATTAAATAGAAAGATTTAAGAATACAAAAAACAATTAAGCTTGTCAAAGTAGAGGATTCTTGTTATAATAGGTAAGATGGAGGCGTTATGGCACTTAAAAAAGCAAGTCTAGCCTGTGCGGTTTGTGGTTCTAGAAACTATTCGATTAAGATTAGTGGAAATCCAAAACCAACACGCTTAGAAGTAAATAAATTTTGTAAACACTGTGGCAAGTACACCACACACCGAGAAACGAGATAGGAGAAAACGATGCGTTTTATTAAGGACATTTTTAAACTTCTTAAAGAAACAACTTGGCCGACTCGCAAGGAAAGTTGGTTAGATTTTAAATCTATCATGGAATACACTGCTTTCTTTGTAGTGATGATTTATATTTTTGACCAATTGATTGTTAGCGGATTGATTCGTTTTATTAATATTTTTTAAAATAAGCTAAGAAAAAGATCTAGTCGCTGAAATTCTTCAGTTAGGAAAGGAAAAAACATGGATAGTTTTGATAAAGGATGGTTTGTGCTACAAACTTATTCTGGCTACGAAAATAAAGTAAAAGAAAATCTATTGCAACGTGCACAAACATACAATATGCTAGAAAATATTCTACGTGTTGAAATTCCTACACAAACAGTGCAAGTAGAAAAAAATGGAAAGAAAAAAGAAATCGAAGAAAATCGCTTTCCAGGGTATGTTCTTGTAGAAATGGTTATGACCGACGAAGCATGGTTTGTTGTGCGTAACACACCAAACGTAACAGGATTCGTAGGTTCACACGGAAATAGATCAAAACCAACTCCACTTTTGGAACAAGAAATTCGCGATATTTTAGTTTCTATGGGTCAAACTGTCCAAGAATTTGATATTGATGTTGAAGTTGGTCAAACTGTTCGTATTATTGACGGTGCTTTCGCAGATTACACAGGTAAGATCACAGAAATTGATAACAATAAAGTTAAGATGATTATCTCAATGTTTGGTAATGATACAGTTGCAGAAGTAAATCTTAACCAGATTGCTGAACTTTAATCGGACATTTCATCAATTAAAATTACAAAGTAAAGACAACCGTATAGAAAACAGTTGTCTTTTTTTACCCTCACTTGTCAGTATTCACAACTGCCATAACATTACAGACATGAAAAAACACAAGACAGAAACCAAAACCCCTCTTTCCCCCTTTCTCTGCTATACTACAAGCAGAGAAAGGGGGAAAGCAAATGCTTGAAAAGTATTATGCAAAGGTAAAAGGAATTGTTCATAAATGTAGAAAAGATTATTATCTCCACCTGTGGGAGAAAGAGGATTGGGACCAAGAGGGCATGATCTGTCTCCATGAACTTCTAGAAATGCATCCAGAATTAGTGGAAGAGGAAAAGAAACTCTACGTCTACTTCAAAACAAAATTTCGCAATCGAATCCTTGATAGTGTCAGAAAACAAGAGAGTCAAAAGCGTCGTCTAGACCGGATGGCCTATGAAGAAGTAGGGGAGATTAGCCATCGCCTACCAGAAGGAGGATTGTGGTTGGATGATTACTACGCCCTTCATGAATTGTTGAATACTTATAGAAGAAAATTACCAGAAGATAAGCAAGAAGCCTATGAACGCCTCTGGGCAGACGAACGGTTTAAAGGCCGCAAAGCCCTTCTCAGAGAGCTGAAGAAAACATTACAAGACTTCTAAAAAAAAATTAAAAAAAGGTGTTGACAAAGTAAGAAAGTCGGTATAATAGTAAGAGTTGAAAATAACAACTCTGGTCCGTTGGTCAAGGGGTTAAGACACCGCCTTTTCACGGCGGTAACACGGGTTCGAATCCCGTACGGACTATGGTGTATTGCAGTTGAAACACTAGATGAAAAAAGTTAAAAAAAGTTTCAAAAAAGTGTTGACAAGCGAAAGCGGCTGTGATATACTAATATAGTTGTCACTTGAGAGAGATTGAGTGACAAAGACCTTTGAAAACTGAACAAGACGAACCAATGTGCAGGGCACTACAACTGAAGTTGTAGTACTGAACAATGAAAAAAACAATAAATCTGTCAGTGACAGAAATGAGTGAGAACTCAAACTTTTAATGAGAGTTTGATCCTGGCTCAGGACGAACGCTGGCGGCGTGCCTAATACATGCAAGTAGAACGCTGAAGGAGGAGCTTGCTTCTCCGGATGAGTTGCGAACGGGTGAGTAACGCGTAGGTAACCTGCCTGGTAGCGGGGGATAACTATTGGAAACGATAGCTAATACCGCATAACAGTAGATATTGCATGACAACTGCTTGAAAGGTGCAATTGCATCACTACCAGATGGACCTGCGTTGTATTAGCTAGTTGGTGAGGTAACGGCTCACCAAGGCGACGATACATAGCCGACCTGAGAGGGTGATCGGCCACACTGGGACTGAGACACGGCCCAGACTCCTACGGGAGGCAGCAGTAGGGAATCTTCGGCAATGGACGGAAGTCTGACCGAGCAACGCCGCGTGAGTGAAGAAGGTTTTTCGGATCGTAAAGCTCTGTTGTAAGAGAAGAACGAGTGTGAGAGTGGAAAGTTCACACTGTGACGGTATCTTACCAGAAAGGGACGGCTAACTACGTGCCAGCAGCCGCGGTAATACGTAGGTCCCGAGCGTTGTCCGGATTTATTGGGCGTAAAGCGAGCGCAGGCGGTTAGATAAGTCTGAAGTTAAAGGCTGTGGCTTAACCATAGTACGCTTTGGAAACTGTTTAACTTGAGTGCAAGAGGGAGAGTGGAATTCCATGTGTAGCGGTGAAATGCGTAGATATATGGAGGAACACCGGTGGCGAAAGCGGCTCTCTGGCTTTGTAACTGACGCTGAGGCTCGAAAGCGTGGGGAGCAAACAGGATTAGATACCCTGGTAGTCCACGCCGTAAAACGATGAGTGCTAGGGTGTTAGACCCTTTCCGGGGTTTAGTGCCGCAGCTAACGCATTAAGCACTCCGCCTGGGGAGTACGACCGCAAGGTTGAAACTCAAAGGAATTGACGGGGGCCCGCACAAGCGGTGGAGCATGTGGTTTAATTCGAAGCAACGCGAAGAACCTTACCAGGTCTTGACATCCCTCTGACCTCTCTAGAGATAGAGATTTTCCTTCGGGACAGAGGTGACAGGTGGTGCATGGTTGTCGTCAGCTCGTGTCGTGAGATGTTGGGTTAAGTCCCGCAACGAGCGCAACCCCTATTGTTAGTTGCCATCATTCAGTTGGGCACTCTAGCGAGACTGCCGGTAATAAACCGGAGGAAGGTGGGGATGACGTCAAATCATCATGCCCCTTATGACCTGGGCTACACACGTGCTACAATGGCTGGTACAACGAGTCGCAAGTCGGTGACGGCAAGCTAATCTCTTAAAGCCAGTCTCAGTTCGGATTGTAGGCTGCAACTCGCCTACATGAAGTCGGAATCGCTAGTAATCGCGGATCAGCACGCCGCGGTGAATACGTTCCCGGGCCTTGTACACACCGCCCGTCACACCACGAGAGTTTGTAACACCCGAAGTCGGTGAGGTAACCATTTGGAGCCAGCCGCCTAAGGTGGGATAGATGATTGGGGTGAAGTCGTAACAAGGTAGCCGTATCGGAAGGTGCGGCTGGATCACCTCCTTTCTAAGGATAAGGAATGCACATTGGTCTTGTTTAGTCTTGAGAGGTCTTGTGGGGCCTTAGCTCAGCTGGGAGAGCGCCTGCTTTGCACGCAGGAGGTCAGCGGTTCGATCCCGCTAGGCTCCATTGGTGAGAGATCACCAAGTAATGCACATTGAAAATTGAATATCTATATCAAATAGTAACAAGAAAAATAAACCGAAAAACGCTGTAGTATTAATAAGAGTTTATGACTGAAAGGTCAGAAAAATAAGGTTAAGTTAATAAGGGCGCACGGTGGATGCCTTGGCACTAGGAGCCGAAGAAGGACGTGACAAACGACGATATGCCTTGGGTAGCTGTAAGTAAGCGATGATCCAGGGATTTTCGAATGGGGAACCCAACAGGTACTACCTGTTACCCGCATCTGTTAAGGATGTGAGGAGGAAGACGCAGTGAACTGAAACATCTAAGTAGCTGCAGGAAGAGAAAGCAAAAAGCGATTGCCTTAGTAGCGGCGAGCGAAACGGCAGAAGGGCAAACCGAAGAGTTTACTCTTCGGGGTTGTAGGACTGCAATGTGGACTCAAAGACTATAGAAGAATGGTTTGGGAAAAATCAGCCAAAGAGAGTGATAGCCTCGTATTCAAAAATAGTCTTTGTACCTAGCAGTATCCTGAGTACGGCGGGACACGTGAAATCCCTGTCGGAATCTGGGAGGACCATCTCCCAACCCTAAATACTCCCTAGTGACCGATAGTGAACCAGTACCGTGAGGGAAAGGTGAAAAGCACCCCGGGAGGGAGTGAAATAGAACCTGAAACCGTGTGCCTACAACAAGTTCGAGCCCGTTAATGGGTGAGAGCGTGCCTTTTGTAGAATGAACCGGCGAGTTACGATATGATGCGAGGTTAAGTTGAAGAGACGGAGCCGTAGGGAAACCGAGTCTGAATAGGGCGCCTTAGTATCATGTCGTAGACCCGAAACCATGTGACCTACCCATGAGCAGGTTGAAGGTGCGGTAAGACGCACTGGAGGACCGAACCAGGGCACGTTGAAAAAGTGCTTGGATGACTTGTGGGTAGCGGAGAAATTCCAAACGAACTTGGAGATAGCTGGTTCTCTCCGAAATAGCTTTAGGGCTAGCGTCGACATTAGAGATTCTTGGAGGTAGAGCACTGTTTGGGTGAGGGGTCCATCCCGGATTACCAATCTCAGATAAACTCCGAATGCCAATGAATTATGGTCGGCAGTCAGACTGCGAGTGCTAAGATCCGTAGTCGAAAGGGAAACAGCCCAGACCACCAGCTAAGGTCCCAAAAATAATTGTTAAGTGGAAAAGGATGTGGGGTTGCACAGACAACTAGGATGTTAGCTTAGAAGCAGCTATTCATTCAAAGAGTGCGTAATAGCTCACTAGTCGAGTGACCCTGCGCCGAAAATGTACCGGGGCTAAAACAATTTACCGAAGCTGTGGATACCTTTTATAGGTATGGTAGGAGAGCGTTCTATGTGTGAAGAAGGTGTACCGTGAGGAGTGCTGGAACGCATAGAAGTGAGAATGCCGGTATGAGTAGCGAAAGACAGGTGAGAATCCTGTCCACCGTAAGACTAAGGTTTCCAGGGGAAGGCTCGTCCGCCCTGGGTTAGTCGGGACCTAAGGAGAGACCGAAAGGTGTATCCGATGGACAACAGGTTGATATTCCTGTACTAGAGTATGTAGTGATGGAGGGACGCAGTAGGCTAACTAAAGCAGACGATTGGAAGAGTCTGTCTAAGCAGTGAGGTGTGAATTGAGTTAAATGCTTAGTTCTATAACATTGAGCTGTGATGGGGAGCGAAGTTTAGTAGCGAAGTTAGTGACGTCACACTGCCAAGAAAAGCTTCTAGCGTTTAAACATACTCTACCCGTACCGCAAACCGACACAGGTAGTCGAGGCGAGTAGCCCTCAGGTGAGCGAGAGAACTCTCGTTAAGGAACTCGGCAAAATGACCCCTGTAACTTCGGGAGAAGGGGTGCTGACTTTAAGTCAGCCGCAGTGAATAGGCCCAAGCAACTGTTTATCAAAAACACAGCTCTCTGCTAAATCGTAAGATGATGTATAGGGGGTGACGCCTGCCCGGTGCTGGAAGGTTAAGAGGAGTGCTTAGCGGTAACGCGAAGGTATGAATTGAAGCCCCAGTAAACGGCGGCCGTAACTATAACGGTCCTAAGGTAGCGAAATTCCTTGTCGGGTAAGTTCCGACCCGCACGAAAGGCGTAATGATTTGGGCACTGTCTCAACGAGAGACTCGGTGAAATTTTTAGTACCTGTGAAGATGCAGGTTACCCGCGACAGGACGGAAAGACCCCATGGAGCTTTTACTGCAGTTTGATATTGAGTGTCTGTACCACATGTACAGGATAGGTAGGAGTCTATGAGATCGGGACGCCAGTTTCGAAGGAGACGCTGTTGGGATACTACCCTTGTGTTATGGCCACTCTAACCCAGATAGGTGATCCCTATCGGAGACAGTGTCTGACGGGCAGTTTGACTGGGGCGGTCGCCTCCTAAAAAGGTAACGGAGGCGCCCAAAGGTTCCCTCAGAATGGTTGGAAATCATTCGCAGAGTGTAAAGGTATAAGGGAGCTTGACTGCGAGAGCTACAACTCGAGCAGGGACGAAAGTCGGGCTTAGTGATCCGGTGGTTCCGTATGGAAGGGCCATCGCTCAACGGATAAAAAGCTACCCTGGGGATAACAGGCTTATCTCCCCAAGAGTTCACATCGACGGGGAGGTTTGGCACCTCGATGTCGGCTCGTCGCATCCTGGGGCTGTAGTCGGTCCCAAGGGTTGGGCTGTTCGCCCATTAAAGCGGCACGCGAGCTGGGTTCAGAACGTCGTGAGACAGTTCGGTCCCCTATCCGTCGCGGGCGTAGGAAATTTGAGAGGATCTGCTCCTAGTACGAGAGGACCAGAGTGGACTTACCGCTGGTGTACCAGTTGTCTTGCCAAAGGCATCGCTGGGTAGCTATGTAGGGAAGGGATAAACGCTGAAAGCATCTAAGTGTGAAACCCACCTCAAGATGAGATTTCCCATGATTTTATATCAGTAAGAGCCCTGAGAGATGATCAGGTAGATAGGGTTAGAAGTGGAAGTGTGGCGACACATGTAGCGGACTAATACTAATAGCTCGAGGACTTATCCAAAGTAACTGAGAATACGAAGCGTGATTATTTTTAAGTGAAATTTGATAGATATTCAATTTTGAGTAGGTATTACTCAAAGTTAAGTGACGATAGCCCTAGGAGATACACCCTGTACCCATGCCGAACACAGAAGTTAAGCCCTAGAACGCCGGAAGTAGTTGGGGGTTGCCCCCTGTGAGATAAGGAAGTCGCTTAGCTAAAGGGAGTTTAGCTCAGCTGGGAGAGCATCTGCCTTACAAGCAGAGGGTCAGCGGTTCGATCCCGTTAACTCCCATAGGTCCCGTAGTGTAGCGGTTATCACGTCGCCCTGTCACGGCGAAGATCGCGGGTTCGATTCCCGTCGGGACCGTTTAAGATAACGGAAGTTATTTTAGACTCGTTAGCTCAGTTGGTAGAGCAATTGACTTTTAATCAATGGGTCACTGGTTCGAGCCCAGTACGGGTCATCATTGCGGGTTTGGCGGAATTGGCAGACGCACCAGATTTAGGATCTGGCGCTTAACGGCGTGGGGGTTCAAGTCCCTTAACCCGCATAATAGAAATAAGCCGGCTTAGCTCAGTTGGTAGAGCATCTGATTTGTAATCAGAGGGTCGCGTGTTCAAGTCATGTAGCCGGCATTTTTTTAATATAACCAAGAGGTCGATGCGAACGTAGTTCAGTGGTAGAACACCACCTTGCCAAGGTGGGGGTCGCGGGTTCGAATCCCGTCGTTCGCTTAGAGAGGCCGGGGTGGCGGAACTGGCAGACGCACAGGACTTAAAAATCCTGCGATTGGTAACGATCGTACCGGTTCGATCCCGGTCCTCGGCATATAATGAGCACCCTTAGCTCAACTGGATAGAGTACCTGACTACGAATCAGGCGGTTAGAGGTTCGACCTCTAGGGTGCATTTTTCTATTTAACTCGGGAAGTAGCTCAGCTTGGTAGAGTACTTGGTTTGGGACCAAGGTGTCGCAGGTTCGAATCCTGTCTTCCCGATTGATGGCGGTGTAGCTCAGCTGGCTAGAGCGTCCGGTTCATACCCGGGAGGTCGGGGGTTCGATCCCCTTCGCCGCTATAATGATCTTGTTGGACCTTTAGCTCAGCTGGTTAGAGCTCTCGGCTCATAACCGAGTGGTCGTAGGTTCAAGTCCCTACAAGGTCCATTAAATACTATGGAGGATTACCCAAGTCCGGCTGAAGGAACGGTCTTGAAAACCGTCAGGCGTGTAAAAGCGTGCGTGGGTTCGAATCCCACATCCTCCTTTATTATTAACGCGGGATGGAGCAGCTCGGTAGCTCGTCGGGCTCATAACCCGAAGGTCGTAGGTTCAAATCCTGCTCCCGCAATAAGGCTCGGTAGCTCAGTTGGTAGAGCAATGGATTGAAGCTCCATGTGTCGGCGGTTCGATTCCGTCTCGCGCCATATTTCTTATATATGCGGGTGTAGTTTAGTGGTAAAACTACAGCCTTCCAAGCTGTTGTCGCGAGTTCGATTCTCGTCACCCGCTTTGAACTTTTTGTTCATTTACCAAGTTATTTAACTTGGGCGCGTAGCTCAGGTGGTTAGAGCGCACGCCTGATAAGCGTGAGGTCGGTGGTTCGAGTCCACTCGTGCCCATTAATAGGAGAATTACTCAAGAGGCTGAAGAGGACGGTTTGCTAAATCGTTAGGTCGGGTAACTGGCGCAAGGGTTCGAATCCCTTATTCTCCGTAATTAGAGCTTGTTAGCTCTTTTTTTGTGCCCTTAATTATAAAATTTTCTTTCTTTGGCAACTGTGGTTGAGTGATAAATTCTTACTTTCTGGAGCGAGACAAAATGGTTCGCTCTTTTTGTTTTCAAGTTTAGGAAGATTCTAGGCTTAATGTTATTAAAGTCACGGAGTATAAAAGTATTGTTTAATGATTTCGTAACTTTTCTTAGCTCCTATCTTTCACTTATATTTTATTGTTTCAATGGATTAATGGTCTTTTCTTTAATTTCCTGTAAGCTTGTATAATCATTTAACTGTATTATAGGTTAGCTTTTAAATAATGGTTTAATCTCTTTTGTTATATGTCTTATAGGATTTCTCTACAATATATTTAGTTATATAATATCTATTTAAGGTGTATCGATTATAAGAATTATAGAACTTATTTACTTAGTATTTGTTTATATAAGATTTTTTTATCTTACCGAAATTTTTCAAATATTTGATATAATGTAAGCAAAGCTATGGTCACCATTCATTTTAATAGGAGATTTTTTATGGGTAATAGAAGTATAGTAGGAAGTCTGTTTATTCTTATATTTAGTTTTTTTACAGTTGGTTGTAGTAATCAAAAATTCTGAGCTTTCTAGTAAAGATGTTAGTTTATCTACTTCAACTACTAGTAATGAGATAAAGTCTGGGGAGTCTAAGAAAGATTATAAAGATTTGTACAAGTCAGTTTTTGATGATTACCAAAAGATATTTTCTACTTCGAATGATTCAACTGCAATTTCAAATCTTTATCAAAGTTTAAAAGCTACTGAACGTCCTATCAATAGTTGGTCTATTGAAAATGCTATAAACCGTTCAGATGATATGCGTTACTCTTTTGTTGATTTAAATGATGATGGCGTTGAGGAGTTACTTGTAGCGGATCTTAATTTAAGTGGCAAATACTTTTTAACTGGAGTGTACTCTTTACAAGAAGGTAAGCCTGTGCTTTTAGCAGAAGGTTTTGCTGCAGGTCATGGTGGAGCTAGGAATGCGGCAATTATTTATCAAGGTGGGGAGATTCTTGAATTAAGTTGGTCGTCTGGAACTGGTAAAGGTTATGGAGCTCTTTATAAGCTAAATGAAAATCAAAAGGGGGCTAGTAAACTTCAGGAAAAAGAATTTCAAATAGAATCTAATTATATTGGATCTAATTTTGGAAAAACTGAATCGGATCAAATTGATTTAAGAGGTTTTGATTGGCAAAAATTTGAAAGCTCTACTAGCACGACCATTTCGGGAGAAAAACAAAAAGCTCCTTGGAATGCAAGCAAATCTGCAAAATTAGAATCCTTCATTAAAGGATGGGGCGAAAGACTAGGTCAACCTAATTACAAAAAGGGAATTTCTGGTGGTGATGTTGGTGCGGATAATCTCTATACCTTTGGAGATGGACCAAGCGAAAAAATGAATGCCGAATACACTGATACAGGTTTAGGTAACGCTAAGTATCGAATTGTGGAACGCTATAGTAACTGGGATAAATACCCGGACGTGCATAGCTACTTTTTTGCGATAACTGATACAGGGGAAGCGATTGTTTTTCATTCTCCAACAACAAATGGTGGTGTCGTGTACTTAAAACCGACAGAGAATACAGAGATCCAAGCAGAGTTTAAACGCTTAGTTGAGGAAGAGTAGAAAAATGAAGAGTTTGGTCTTGGCCAAGCTCTTTTTAAAAAATCTCTTTCTTCCATGTTTATGCTTTTTGAGTGTTTAATGGTATACTTGTGTTAAGTTAGATAGAAAAGTGTCATTTGATGATGACTTTATCAGTAAGGAGAATATATGCCAAAAATTGTGAAGTTTCATAGTATTTATTATAGATTTGTTCTATTTATAGTTTTTTTATATCTTTTTGTTGTCTATCAAATTGCTGGGCGAGAAATTCAAGAATTTACTATATTTAATTACGACTTTAGCTTTCATAAAAACACAGTTAGGGTATTGCCTTCTTTTTATTAATTTTAGTTGGCATTGGCATAAATTTTTCTGTGCCGTTGGAAATTTTTCTATATCTCCAAAAAGGGATTTATCTTAGAAGATTAGCTTTATTTGTTCCTTGGAGTGATATTAGTGGAGTTTCGCACGTTTGGATTAACAAGGCGAGTAATTTTAGTAGAGGGATTAATTTTTTTATAACAATAAATGTTTAGTTTTCTATCGTCATGATTACAAGCCGATTTGTATCTATAATATTTCTTTATTGGCTTTTATTTGCTGTCAAACTCTTTTAATCCTCAGATCAAGACGAATATCTTATCGGCTAGTTTTTGCTACGGGGGTTAATATTTTATTAAATGCTTCACTTTTTATTTTTATCTTTACTTTTTTTGATTTGAAGACTCTTAGTTTTTAGTTCTTTTTACTTTTTTTGGCTTACTCTACTTTATAAAAAAATTTTTTTATCATTCCTTTATGGTTGGTTTATAGTCAAAATTGTAAGTATGGTCCTTATCTGGTGCATAGTAGTTTCTTTAAGAGGAATGCTTCAGATGTGATTCATGTTTGATTTTATCAAAAAATGACTTTCTGCTTTTGAGTAGAAAGTTTTTTTATTATTTCTATATCGAAACAGTTGACGGGTGTAATAAAAAGAGTTATAATTGTTTCGTAAAGTTCGATATGGAACAAAAAAGGAGACGAAATGGACAAGATGTTAGGGGGCTACCAAGCTCTACAGATTCGCTTGTTGAATGGGCGTATCTTTCAAAAGTTGCTTAGCAAGGAAGCAGATGCTCAATACCGAAGTGAACAGGGGAAAATTTTAACGATTTTGTGGAAGCAAGAGTTGGGGTGTGCTACTGCGACCGATATCGCTCTTGCGACGGGACTAGCGAATAATACATTGACCAGCATGGTTAAGAAATTGGAAGAACAAGGCTTGGTTACGATTCAACCTTGCACACAGGATAAAAGGAAAAAATATATTTCTTTGACAGAACTCGGTTGGGCGCAAAAAGAAATCGGTGACCGCGTTAGTAAAGAGTTGGGTGAAATTTTCTATCAAGGATTTTCAGATCAAGAAATCCGAGAATTTGAAGCCTATCAAGAGCGTATAATCTCAAATCTAAAAGCTAAAGAAAATGATATGTAGGGAAAGGAAGTAATAGTTATGATTGGAATAACAGGTGTAACAGGGAAATTAGGCTCTTATGTGGCTGATCTTATCGATCAGCAAGGAATTGCTTCTATCCATCTGGCAAGAAGTCCAGAGCGTGCAAAAGTCTACGCGTCAGCGGAAATTCGTAAGATGGTGTATGCCAATACTCCAGAGGTGGTTGAGGCCTTAAAGGGTATCGATGTCTTATTGATGGTCTCTGCTCGGGAAAATCCAGAGCGTGTTGAGGAACACAAGAGTTTTTTAGATGCCGCAAAGCTTGCTGGGGTGCAGCATATCGTCTATACCTCCTTTTACGGAGCAGATGAGAAGGCAACTTTTACCTTGTCTCGAGATCATGCCCAGACGGAAGCCTATATCAAGGAGTTAGGGTTCACCTACACTTTTTTGAGAGATAATTTTTACTTGGACTTTCTGATTGATATGGCGCTTGAAAATGGAGAGATTCGTGGTCCGGCTGGCAGTGGCCTTGTGTCAGCTGTTGCCCGTAAGGATACATCTAAGGTTGCAGCAGAAATTCTTTAAATCCTAAGGAGTGGGAAAATCAAAGCCTGAATTTGACAGGACCAGAGGATCTTTCCATGGAAGAAATCGTAGCGCTTCTCTCAAAGGAGACCGGTAAGGACATCACGTATCTAGATGAATCAGTAGAAGAAGCCTATGAGTCTCGAAAAAAATGGCCAGCACAAACTTGGGAGTACGATGCCTGGGTCAGCACCTATACAGCGATTAAAGCTGGGGAACAAGCTGGAGTTTCAGAAGATGTCGAAAAAGTCCTAGACCATCCGGCAAGTAGCTTATTGGATATTCTTAGAGACAGAAAACTTATTGAGGAAGAACATGATTGAATATAAACATGTAGCCTTGCGCTACACAGAAAAGGACATTTTAAAAGATGTCAATCTCCGCATTGAAAATGGAGAATTTATGGTGCTAGTGGGTCCTTCAGGATCTGGAAAGACAACCATGATCAAGATGGTGAACCGTCTTTTGGAGCCGACAGATGGCAATATCTATATGGATGGGAAACGCATCAAGGACTATGATGAACGGGAGTTACGTCTCAGTACCGGTTATGTCCTACAAGCCATTGCCCTATTTCCTAACTTGACAGTTGCTGAAAATATAGCTCTTATTCCTGAAATGAAGGGTTGGAGCAAGGAGCAAATCACTTCGAAAACAGAAGAACTTTTGGCCAAAGTGGGGCTTCCTGCGGCAGAGTATGCAAATCGCATGCCTAGTGAATTATCGGGTGGAGAGCAACAGCGGATTGGCATTGTGCGCGCTATCATTGGGGAACCAAAGATTCTATTGATGGACGAACCTTTCAGCCTTGGATGCCATCTCTCGCAAGCAGTTGCAGGCTCTTACAAAAGATTTACATAAAGAATTCGGCATGACGACCATCTTCGTAACACATGATACGGATGAGGCCTTAAAATTAGGGGATCGAATTGCAGTTTTGCAGGATGGAGAAATTCGTCAGGTGGCAGCCCCTGAAATAATTTTACAAGCACCTGCGACGGACTTTGTAGCAAACTTGTTTGGAGGTAGCCTTCATGTCTAATTTGATTTCAACATTTCAAGAGCGTTTTGGGGACTGGCTTACAGCCCTTGGACAACACTTGCAATTGTCTCTTTTGACCTTATTGGTTGCTATTTTTCTGACGATTCCGCTGGCGGTTTATCTAAATAGCCACAAAAAAGCGGCGAACTGGGTGCTACAAGTTGCGGGTATCTTCCAGACTATTCCCTCAATGGCTTTGTTGGGACTCTTTATTCCTTTCATGGGAATTGGAACCTTACCAGCCCTCACAGCCCTTGTCATTTACGCTATTTTCCCGATTTTGGAAAATACAATCACAGCCTTGAACGGCATTGATCCTAGTCTTGAGGAAGCAGGAATTGCTTTTGGAATGACCAAGTGGGAGCGACTCAAGAAGTTTGAAATTCCACTTGCCATGCCTGTCATTGTATCGGGAGTTCGTACAGCAACTGTTATGATCATTGGGACAGCGACTTTAGCGGCTCTTGTGGGAGCTGGAGGATTGGGCTCCTTTATCCTTTTGGGAATTGATCGTCGGAATGCTAGTCTGATTTAATCGGGGCTATTTCATCGGCTATCTTAGCCATTCTCTTTAATGTTGTTCTCAAATGGTTGGAAAAGGCAAAGTTGCGTACAATTGTTGCAGCCTTTGCTGTTATGGTGCTTGGTTTGGGAGCTAGTTATGCTCCAAGCATGATACCAAATAAAGAGAAAGAGAATCTTGTTATAGCTGGGAAGTTGGGACCTGAACCTGAGATTCTCATGAATATGTATAAACTTCTCATCGAGGAAAATACGGATATGACGGTGACGGTCAAGCCTAACTTTGGGAAGACAGATTTCCTTTATCAAGCGCTGAAAAAAGGGGACATTGATATCTATCCAGAATTTTCTGGAACAGTGACAGAGAGTCTCCTCCAACCATCTCCACAAATTGGGCATGACCCAGAAAAGGTTTACGAGGTGGCTCGTGATGGCATTGCCAAACAGGATCAACTAGCCTTTCTTAAACCCATGGCTTATCAAAATACTTATGCTATAGCAGTTCCCAAAAAAATTGCGCAAGAATATGGGCTTAAGACGATTTCAGACTTGAAAAAAGTAGAAGGACAGCTCAAGGCGGGATTCACTCTGGAGTTTAATGACCGTGAGGATGGAAACAAGGGCTTGCAGTCTGTTTATGGATTAAATCTCAATGTAGCCACTATGGAACCAGCTCTTCGCTACCAAGCCATACAGTCAGGTGACATTCAAATTACAGATGCTTACTCAACAGATGCTGAAATTGCTCGCTATGATTTAGTGGTTTTGGAGGATGATAAACAACTCTTCCCTCCATACCAAGGCGCTCCGCTGATGAAAGCTGAATTACTCGAAAAACATCCTAAGTTGGAAGATGTTCTTAATAAACTAGCTGGAAAAATCACCGAGAGCCAGATGAGTCAGATGAACTATCAAGTCGGAGTAGAAGGCAAGTCTGCTGAAGAAGTAGCGCGTGACTTTTTGGTAAAAGAAGGACTATTGAAGAAATGATCAAGAAAGAAAAAATACCAGAAACTCTTTTGCGACTCTCTAAGCACTATGGAGAACAAAATTGGTGGCAATCGGATAACAAGATTGAAGACTTGGTATCGACTATTCTGATCCAGCGAACAACAGATAAGAATGCTAAGTTGGCTTTAGCTGGTCTGATGGATGTCATGACAGTAGAGGATATCCTGGCTTTACCGCTAGAAGAGTTACAGGAACGTATTCGACCTGCTGGATTTTTTAAGCAAAAGTCTCAAACGATTAGAGGACTTCTGATCTGGTTAAGAGAAGTTGGTGGTTTTGAGGTTCTTGCCAGAATTGGAACAGAAGATTTACGGAAGCAACTGTTGGAGTTAAAAGGGATTGGACCAGAGACTGCAGATGCACTTTTACTTTATCTTTTTGATCGTCCAGTTTTTATTTCGGATGAATATGCGAGAAGACTTTTTCGACGCTTAGGATTTGGAAACTTTGATACCTATAATGAAATGCATGCTGTTTATAGTGATGTCTTGGAAGGACTCACTCTCAAACAATGCCAAGAGATTCATGCTGTTATTGATGAGCATGGGAAAGCTTTTAGCAAGAGTAAAGGCCAGTTAGACGAAAGTTGGTTACGATAAAAAAATTCTAAGACTTCTTGTCTTAGAATTTTTTTAGTAAATTTATTGGCTCAAAAAAATATAGTTTGATTAGATTAGTAAGTAGAAAGTAGAGGTAAAATACTCGTGATGAATTGGAATATTTGAATGATAGAATGTCGACTGGTATTTCTTTGAGTGGATATGAAATCTATAGTTGTGTTTGCTACTTCATCTCTAAGACATCTAAGTAAAAGCTCACTACTTGATCTTCCTTATAAGATTTCCCTTTTTTGAGCCACCAGGTTAGTGTTTCGATAAAGTTAGTTACAACAAAGTGTTTGAGGTAGGAAGTAGGAATATTAGGATAGGAAACTTGTAAGTCTTTGGCAACCATTGGATAGACATGGTGTTCCAATTCTTTCTGTAATTGACGGAGGAAGTAGTCATTTTTAGAGAAAAGGAGGCTGGTGACGTGGTCCTGGTTTTTCTTGAAATGTGAAAAGATATGAGTTAAATAAGCCTCTGTAGATATATTTTCCTCGCGTTCAAAAAGATGATGAAAGAGATAACGACAGAGCTCGTCAAGGAGTAATTCCTTGCTCTCATAGTGACTGTAGAAGGTAGAGCGACCGACATTTGCTAGGTCAATAATCTCCTGGACTGTGATGGATTCGTAATCTTCTTGATTCAATAATTGTAAAAAAGCAGTATAGATAGCTTTTCGTGTCTTGGTAATGCGGCGGTCTTGACTAGTCATATGGACACTTTGAACAAATTGTTCGGTAACTTACAAAGAGAACAGTTTGCCCCTATCCTTTCTTTTCGGAGTAAGAGATAATACTAGTAAAGGGAATATTTATACTACTATTATACCAAAGGAGGATGAAAAAATGACAACGAAAGGTGCTGTTTGGCTAGCTTTTTTCTTAAATTTGAGTTATGCCATTATCGAGTTTATCGCTGGTGGAGTGTTTGGTTCCAGTGCTGTTCTTGCTGACTCTGTCCATGACTTGGGGGATGCAATTGCAATTGGGGTATCAGCCGTTTTAGAAACAATTTCCAATCGTGAAGAAGATAGTCAATACACCCTAGGTTACAAGCGGTTTAGTCTCTTAGGAGCCTTGGTAACGGCTGTGATTCTCATGACAGGGTCCGTTTTGGTTATTTTGGAAAATATAACGAAACTCTTTCATCCACAACCTGTCAATGATGAGGGAATTCTCTGGCTAGGAATCATAGCGGTTAGCATTAATGTGCTGGCGAGTCTAGTAGTTCGTAAGGGAAAAACCAAGAATGAGTCTATTTTGAGCCTGCATTTTCTGGAAGATACTCTGGGTTGGCTGGCTGTTATCCTAATGGCCATTGTTCTGCGATTTACCGACTGGTATATTCTGGATCCACTCTTATCTCTTGTCATTTCCTTCTTCATTCTGTTAAAGGCGATTCCTCGTTTTTGGTCTACACTCAAGATTTTCCTCGACGCTGTGCCAGAAGGTGTAGATATCAAGCAAGTAAAGAGCGACTTGGAGCAACTGGACCATGTCGCTAGTATCAATCAGCTTAATCTCTGGACCATGGATGGTTTGGAGAAAAATGCCATTGTCCATGTTTGTCTAAAAGAAATTGAACAGATGGAGGTCTGTAAAGAATCCATTCGAACCTTACTCAAAGATTGTAGTTTCCAAAATATCACCATTGAGGTTGATGCAGACCTAGCAACTCATCAAGCCCATAAGCGAAAGGTGTGTGAGTTGGAGAGGAGTTATGAGCATCATCATTAGAAAAAAGTGAAAAATGATTGGGTACTATCTTATTTGGAATAGAGAACTTTCTTTATTATTTAAGTACTTCAAAAGATTGGTAAGTTAAGAGCATTGTACAAACTCCATATACATGAATGCTAATTATAAAAATTTTTCGATTAGATGCCAAATGCTTGACTTAGAGTCAACTCAAAGTTATATAATAAGATAAGTGAGTTAGAATAGCTTAAACTCAGTGAATAAAATGAGAGGAGGATAGCATGTGAACATTAAATCAGCCAGTGATTTGTTGGGAATTTCAGCGGATACGATTCGGTATTATGAACGGGTTGGTCTTGTACCACCGATTACTCGTACTGCAACTGGGATTCGTGATTTCAAGATCAGGATATTGAGGCGCTGGAATTTATTAAGTGTTTTCGTTCGGCAGGTGTCTCTGTGGACAGTTTAGTTGACTATATGTCGCTCTACCAAGAGGGGGATGAAACGAGAGAGGAAAGGCTTGGTATCTTAGAAGAGGAAAAGAAAAAATTAGAGGAGCGCTTGTCTCAGTTACAGGTGGCTTTAAATCGCTTAAATCACAAAATTAAACTTTACAAGGAAGGAAAATTTTAAATGAAATCAGCAGTATATACAAAGGCAGGTCAGGTCGGTATTGAGGAAATCAAGCGTCCAAGCATTCAAGAAGCAGATGATGCCATTATTCGCATTGTTCGTACTTGCGTTTGCGGTTCAGACCTTTGGAGTTACCGTAATCCCGAAATCAAAGAAGGGCATAGTAATAGTGGTCATGAGGCTATCGGAATCGTCGAAGAAGTTGGTGAGGCTGTCACTACTGTAAAACCAGGTGACTTTGTCATCGCGCCTTTCACTCATGGTTGTGGTCAGTGTGATGCCTGTCGTGCCGGTTATGATGGGACTTGTGACCGCCATATTGGCACCAACTGGTCAGGTGGTGTCCAGGCTGAGTATATCCGTTTCCACTTTGCCAATTGGGCACTTGTGAAAATTCCAGGTCAACCTTCAGATTATAGCGAAGGCATGCTTAAGTCACTTTTGACACTTGCTGATGTCATGCCGACCGGTTATCATGCAGCGCGTGTTGCTAATGTACAAAAAGGCGACAAAGTTGTCGTTATTGGGGATGGGGCTGTTGGTCAATGTGCCGTGATTGCAGCTAAGATGCGTGGAGCTTCTCAAATTATCCTGATGAGTCGCCACGAAGACCGTCAACAAATGGCCTTGGAGTCAGGTGCGACAGCAGTCGTAGCGGAGCGTGGCGAAGAAGGCATTGCCAAGGTTCGTGAAATCCTTGGTGGTGGAGCAGATGCAGCTCTCGAATGTGTCGGTACAGAAGCAGCGGTAGATCAAGCTCTTGGAGTGCTTCACAATGGTGGACGTTTAGGTTTTGTCGGTGTTCCTCACTACAATAACCGTGCGCTTGGTTCGACCTTTGCCCAAATATCTCAGTGGCAGGTGGAGCAGCATCAGTTACTACTTATGACAAACAAGTTTTGTTAAAAGCAGTTCTTGACGGTGATATTAATCCGGGTCGTGTCTTTACTTCAAGATATAAACTGGAAGATATCGACCAAGCTTATAAAGACATGGATGAACGCAAGACTATCAAGTCTATGATTGTGATGGATTAATACTCTTCGAAAATCTCTTCAAACCACGTCAGCTTCACCTTGCCGTAGATATAGGTAACTGACATCGTCAGTCTTATCTATAACCTCAAAGCAGTGCTTTGAGCAACCTGCGGCTAGCTTCCTAGTTTGCTCTTTGATTTTCATTGAGTATAAAAAGAAAAACCTAATAGGATTTGAGAATCTCTATTAGGTTTTTTTGTGTTTAACTATTGCGCTTAATGCAAGGTACTTTCTCTTAAAGTCAGTTTGGTTCCCAGCATAGTGAGGCTTGGGATTTTACGGCCGTGAAGGACTTCTCTGTTCAGAATATCCATTCCTGTTCGTCCCATTTCTTCGGTGTAGACGGTAATACTAGAAAGTGGAGGAAACACTTGCTTGGTTAGAATGGTATCATTAAAGGAAATAATGCTGACGCGCTCCGGTATGCTGATGCTGGCTTCTTGAAGGGCGCGAAGGGCACCAATGGCCAAGCTATCACTGGCAGCAAAAGGCCTGTGGAAGCTTCTCTCCTAATTTTTCGATAGCCTCCTTCATCAAGTCGTATCCAGATTGGGCAGTAAATGAGCCTTGGAAAATGAATTCTTCGTTATAAATTCCTTTTTCTTGCGTATAGGATATAAAGTAATCTAAACGCTTATCTGCGATGACTTCCTCTTGGTCAGTAGTAGTTTCAAGACCGGATAGGATACCAATCTTTTTAAGCCCATGATCTGTAAAGTAATCAACAACCTGTCTAACAGCATTATAAAAATCTGTAATGACACAGGTATGACCAAGAGCAATCGTATCACTGTCTAAAAATACTAGGGGTTTGTGATATTCCTCAAATGATGCAATCTGTGCTTGGCTAAATTTCCCAATACAAAGAATCCCAATCACTTCTTCGCTAAGCGTGAAAGGCTGGTCATTAAAATAGCGCAAGATGTCGTAATCTAATTCTTGTGCTCTATTTTCAATTCCTAGTCGAATCTGGTAGTAGTAGAGATCTTCTAACTCTCCCTGTTCACTGACCCACTGGATGATAGCGATTTTCTGTTTGAGTTTATGAGATTCACCTGTTTTGAGATGTTTGGTGTAGCCTAGTTCTTCGGCAACGGTTAAAATACGATGTCTGGTTTCTTCTGTGACAGATAGACTCTGATCGCGATTGAGGACACGGGATACAGTTGCGATCGAGACAGAGGCTAGCTGAGCAATATCTTTGAGTGTAGCCATAATTCCCCTCCTTTTTAGGTTATTATAGCATATTTTTCTTCCTTTTTACTCATAGTTTAGTAAAATATCGGTAAAAATGTTGACCTAAGCAAAACCCTTGGGTACAATAGAAGAAAACGATTACAGGATAAACTTTTTTACCTAATATTTCGTAAAAAGGAGAATTCATATGACACAACATCTTACTGCTGAAGCACTTCGCAAGGATTTCCTTGCTGTTTTTGGTCAAGAAGCAGACCAAACCTTCTTTTCGCCAGGGCGCATCAACTTGATTGGGGAACATACTGACTATAACGGTGGTCATGTTTTTCCAGCAGCTATCTCACTTGGAACTTATGGGGCTGCTCGTAAACGTGATGACCAAGTCTTGCGTTTCTACTCAGCAAACTTTGAGGACAAAGGAATTATCGAAGTTCCTCTAGCTGACCTTAAGTTTGAGAAAGAGCACAACTGGACCAACTATCCAAAAGGTGTCCTTCATTTCTTGCAAGAAGCTGGGCATGTGATTGACAAAGGTTTTGATTTCTATGTCTTTGGGAATATCCCAAATGGTGCGGGCTTGTCTTCTTCAGCATCCTTGGAGCTTTGACTGGTGTCGTAGCAGAATACCTCTTTGACCTAAAATTGGACCGTCTAGACTTAGTTAAAATCGGAAAACTAACAGAAAATAACTTTATCGGTGTTAACTCTGGTATCATGGACCAATTTGCTATCGGTATGGGAGCAGATCAACGAGCTATTTACCTAGATACAAATACTCTAGAATACGACTTGGTTCCCCTTGATTTGAAGGACAATGTTGTTGTTATCATGAACACCAACAAACGTCGTGAACTAGCAGACTCTAAATACAATGAGCGCCGTGCGGAATGTGAAAAAGCAGTGGAAGAATTGCAAGCAGCTTTAGATATTCAGACCTTGGGTGAGTTGGACGAGTGGGCCTTTGACCAATATAGCTATCTGATTAAAGACGAAAATCGTTTAAAACGTGCTCGCCATGCTGTGCTTGAAAACCAACGTACCCTTAAAGCGCAAGCAGCCCTTCAAGCAGGTGATTTGGAAACATTTGGTCGTTTGATGAATGCTTCTCACGTTTCTCTGGAGCATGATTATGAAGTAACTGGCTTGGAATTGGATACTCTTGTCCACACAGCTTGGGCACAAGAAGGTGTTCTCGGTGCTCGTATGACAGGAGCAGGTTTTGGTGGATGTGCCATTGCCTTGGTGCAAAAAGATGCTGTTGATGCCTTTAAGGAAGCTGTTGGCAAACACTACGAGGAAGTCGTTGGATATGCTCCAAGCTTCTATATCGCTGAAGTTGCAGGTGGCACTCGCGTTCTAGACTAGGAGAGCAGTATATGGAAGCTGTAATATTTGATTTAGATGGCTTATTAGCTGATACTGAGATCATTTCTCTAAAAGTTTATCAAGAATTGCTTGAGGATTTTGGAATTCCTTTCACAGAAGAAACATATTCTAGAGAATACAGTGGACATAGGGAAGAGGAGAATGTTCAACGATTTTTGGATACCTATGATTTACCTTGGAACTTTGACCAAACCTTGGAAAAAGTTTATGAACTGGAAGCTCAAATTTTAGCCAAAGGTGTAAATTTAAAAAAAGGTGCTAAAAATTTGCTTGCTTTTTTGCAAAGAGAAGGTATTCCAATCGCTTTAGCAACTTCAAGTGTTGAATCTAGAGCTAGAATGATCTTGGATAGGAATGGTATACTGTCCCTATTTGACCATCTAGTTTTTGCAAAAGATGTAAAGCGAAGCAAACCTTACCCCGATATATTTTTAAAGGCCTGTAGTGATTTGAATGTTTTACCAGAGAATTGCTTAGTATTAGAGGATAGTGAAGCAGGGATTGAAGCAGCCTATAGAGCTGGGATACCAGTTATTTGTATTCCAGACTTAAAAATACCAGCACAATCTTTCTTAAATAAAACAGAACAAGTTTTTCAAGATTTAGATGCTGTCAGAGATTATTTAGAAAGTAGGAAGGAGAATCAATGAGTCAGGGAATTCTAGATGCATTTATCACGGAAGTCATTGCTGAAAGTTCATTTGAGGAAATGGATCGAATCTACCTGACCAATCGTGTTTTGGCACGAGTGGGAGAAGGTGTTTTGGAAGTTGAGACGGATCTGGATAAATTGATTGACCTCAAGGACCAGCTGGTTGAGGAAGCGGTTCGATTAGAGACGATTGAGGATAGTCAGACTGCGCGTGAAATTCTTGGTGCTGAACTGATAGACTTGGTGACCCCTTGTCCAAGTCAGGTCAATCGTGACTTTTTGGCAACCTACGCCCGATCTCCTGAGCAAGCGATAGAGGATTTTTACCAGCTCAGCCAGAAAAATGACTACATCAAGCTCAAGGCCATTGCTAAAAATATTGCTTATCGTGTTCCATCTGATTACGGAGAACTTGAAATTACCATCAACCTCTCTAAGCCTGAAAAGGATCCGAAAGAGATTGCGGCAGCCAAGTTGGTGCAAGCTAGTAATTATCCCCAGTGTCAGCTCTGTCTAGAGAATGAGGGCTACCATGGTCGAGTTAACCACCCAGCTCGCAGCAACCACCGTATTATCCGTTTTGAAATTGCTGGTCAGGAGTGGGGTTTCCAGTATTCGCCTTATGCTTATTTTAATGAGCACTGTATTTTCTTAGACGGCCAGCACCGTCCCATGGCTATTAGTCGTCAGAGTTTTGAGCGTCTGTTGGCTATCGTAGAGCAGTTTCCGGGCTATTTTGCGGGTTCAAATGCGGACTTACCAATTGTGGGGGGCTCTATTCTAACTCATGATCACTATCAGGGAGGCCGTCACGTATTTCCTATGGAATTGGCTCCTCTGCAAAAGACTTTCCGATTTGCAGATTTTGAACAGGTCAAGGCTGGGATTGTCAAGTGGCCTATGTCAGTGCTGCGTTTGACCTCGAATTCTAAAGAGGATTTGATTAACTTGGCTGATAAGATTTTGCAGGAATGGCGCCAGTATTCAGACCCTGAAGTGCAGATTTTGGCTGAGACTGATGGGACACCGCATCACACCATCACACCTATTGCGCGTAAGCGCGACGGTCAGTTTGAGTTGGACTTGGTCTTGAGGGACAATCAGACTTCTGCAGAACATCCTGATGGCATCTATCATCCTCACAAGGATGTTCAACATATCAAGAAGGAAAATATCGGCTTGATTGAGGTCATGGGCTTGGCTATTTTGCCACCACGTCTGAAAGCAGAAGTAGAGCAAGTCGCCAGTTATCTCATGGGAGATGGGGATACAGTTGTCTCTTATCATCAGGAATGGGCAGACAAGCTCAAAGCTCAACATCCAGACCTAAAAGATAAAGAAAAAGCCCTTGAAATCGTCAAGGACTCTGTGGGTACTATCTTTGCGCGTGTACTTGAGGATGCAGGGGTTTACAAGCAGACGGAGTATGGACAGGCAGCCTTTATGCGCTTTGTAGAGCAGGTCGGAATTTTGCCAGACTAGGAGCTTTCTCCTTGCACAGTCCTATAAAAAGTAGTATCATAGTGTCGTTTGAAATATCAGGAGGAAACCATGAAAGATTTTCATTTTGACGCTATATCTGCCTTTGAAAATTATGAAATTGAAAAAATGAGAAATGGTCACGTTGTGGTGACGACCAAAGTAGTAGACTCGTCGCTCAACTACTATGGCAATGCCCATGGTGGCTATCTCTTTACCCTTTGTGACCAGATCAGTGGTTGGTGGTTATCTCGCTGGGACTTGATGGGGTGACACTTCAGTCCTCTATCAACTATCTGAAAGCAGGAAATCTAGGGGATGTTCTCACTATCAAAGGAGAATGTGTCCATCAAGGACGCACCACTTGTGTCGTCGATGTTGATATCACCAACCAAGATGGCCGAAATGTTTGTAAGGCAACCTTCACCATGTTTGTCACAGGACAACGATCTGAAGATAGACAGGTGAGGATATAGGAAATAAGAAAAAGAGGCTCAAGCCTCTTTTTTATTTCTTTTTCCACTGTAATACTCTATTATTCTATTCACTAAATCTTAAAAAATAACCATCTGGGTCTAAAACTGCAAATTCATGAGGATAGATATATTGTTCACCAACACGAAATTCTCTTTTGGTCAAAGGACGATGAATAGGATAGTTAGACTCGATTACTTTCTGATAGAGTCGAGGAACATCCTCGATGCCAAAGGAAATATTGACACCGCGTCCGAAAGGATAAGTCAGTTGGGCTAATTCTTCTGCACTGCCTTCTTCTAGCATAAGTTGGCAGTCTTCAAGCGAGAGGAAGAGAAATTTCTCCTCTGGACGCTCGTATTGGACAGTGAATCCCAGCAAGTTGCAGTAGAAGCGGCGCGACTTTTCGATGTCAGATACTACAAATTCAGGGATGACGGCTTGATAGTCCATTCGTTTCTCCTTAAAGTTCAATCTCCAAGACAATCGGTGTATGGTCTTGGCGTGCGCCTGAATCAATCATATCTGACTTGGTAACCTTGTCTGCCACACGGTTACTTGTGAGCCAGTAGTCGATTCTCCAGCCTGTGTTGTTGATTTTGAAGTCTTGCTGCGTTGTGCCCACCAAGTGTAGCGTTCTGGAACATCTCCATGGACATGACGGAAAGTATCTGTAAATCCTTTGGCCAAAAGGTTTGTAAATCCTTCACGTTCTTCGTCTGTGAAACCTGGTGAACGACGGTTGCTGGCTGGGTTAGCAAGGTCAATTTCCTTGTGGGCAACATTGTAGTCTCCAGTTGCTAGGACAGTTTTTTTCTTGTCTAGTTCAGCCAAGTATTCCGCATATTTGGCATCCCAAACTTGACGTTCTTCCAAACGTTTGAGGCCATCCCCAGCATTAGGAGTGTAGACCTGAGTCACGAAAAATTCATCAAATTCCAAAGTAATGATGCGTCCTTCCATGTCCATAGTAGAAGGTGCGCCAATTTCTGGGAAGCTGATAGTTGGGGTCAGTTCTTTCTTATAGAGGAACATGGTTCCAGCATAGCCTTTGCGGGCAGGTTCTTGAGAGGAACGCCAGGTGTTTTCGTAGCCTGGGAAGAGTTCTTCCAGTACCTCAAGGTGTTTTTTAGTAGGACCTTTAGCTGAAAGCTTGGTTTCTTGGATGGCGATAATATCAGCATCTTCGGCAACCAAGGTTTGGAGAACGTCTTGTGACAATTTCGCACGCGCAGAGTCGCTCGTCAATGCTGCATTGAGTGAATCAATATTCCATGAGATTAGTTTCATAGTGTGTACCTTTTTCTAGATGTATTTCCTATATTTTTATCAAAAAAAAGTAAAGCCAGCGAGTTTCTAGTTTGGAAACTCACTCTTTAGACTTTATCCTTAGAAAACAAAAAATTCTCGAAACTATTTTGTAAAAAATCTAAATAGTTCTTGTATTTGGAGTGGAAAGGTATATAATGTTATTTAGAAAAAAACATCTAAATAGAAAGTGAAGTTACAAATATGTCAAATAAGAGAACAATCCCTCTTTTTGTGGTCTTGTCTTATGGTCTTGCTTGGATAATATGGTTGGCACTATGGCTAAGTGGTATTGGACTAAATTCTCCATGGAGTCAGCTTGCTAGTATTGTGGCCATGTGGATGCCTGCGCTTGCAGTCTTTCTCTTAGGGAAAATAACGAAAAAACCTAGTGGAATCAAGTCTAAATTAGTCGTGAATCTCAAGAGGAACTGGGGCTTTTACTTACTAGCTATCTGGTTGCCAGCAGTTATCAGTTTCTTAGGAGCAGGACTTTATTTTCTTGTATTTCCTAACAATTTCAGCCTTGGTTTTGAATTTATTCAAGCTATCTTACAAGAAAAAGGAGTACTTCAATCACCGATCCCCCTATCTTCTTTGGTCTTGATTCAAATTCTAGCTAGTTTAACCTACGCTCCTTTTCTTAATAGCTTATTTGCATTGGGAGAGGAAATTGGTTGGCGTGGTTATCTTTACCCAGCTCTAAGAGAACGCTTTTCACTAGTACAGACTCATGTCTTACTTGGTCTCATTTGGAGTCTATGGCATTTACCAATTAATTTGCAAGGCTTTAATTATGGACTAACTTATTTTGCTTATCCCGTTTTGGGAGTTGTCGCCATGTTCCTATTTTGTTTTAGCATAGGAATATTGTTGAGTTGGTTGATGGAAAAAACAGGTTCTATCTGGGCTTCAGCACTATTTCATGGGGCAATCAATGCAACTGCAGGTTTTGGACTACTCTTTCAACTGCCTGGAGAAAAAGCTTCAAGCCTCTTGATTTTTGGTCCGTCACCAGCAGGACTGATAGCAGTGCTACCCTGCTTATTCCTTGCCTTACTGATATTGCGAATAGAAAGGAAGCACCATGAGTTTTGCAAATAGCTTTAAAGCTTTATCTCATCCAGTCAGGAGGGAGATTTTGAATTTGCTTAAAACAGGCAGGTTATCTGCAGGAGAAATTGCCAGTCATTTTGAGTTAACAGGTGCAACAATTTCACACCACCTTACGATTTTGAAGGCAGCGGATTTGATTCGTGAAATGAAAGAGAAAAACTTTATTTATTATGAGTTAAATACATCAGTTTTAGAGGATATGATGGTGTGGTTAGCAGAACTGAAAGGAGATTTTTAGATGAAGATAAAAATCAATAAGAAATTGGTATTATATACTAGCCTTCTTATCTTACTGCCTACCCTTGTAGGTTGTGTTCTCTGGTTTCAACTACCAGAGAAGATGCCGACTCATTTTAATCTACTGGGCCAAGCAGATGGCTACGATCATAAAATGTTTGCTATCTTTGGATTACCGGCTCTCATGCTTTTGATGCATTGGTTGATTCTATTCTTGATGATCAAGGATCCTAAGTCCAGCAATATTAGTTCAAAAATACAACTTTTGATTTACTGGATTATTCCTTTTGTATCTTGTCTATCGATGATTTCTATCTATGGAGTATCTTTGGGTTATTCTATGATGAGTGGAATTCTAGCTCAGATTTTTATGGGAGTCATCATGATTGTAATTGGAAATTATCTACCCAAAACACGCCGAAATTATATAATCGGTATTCGACTTCCGTGGACTTTGGAGAATGATGAGAACTGGAGCAAAACGCATCGCATAGCTGGAAAAATTTGGGTATTAGGAGGATTGTTATTGTTTCTAAATGCCTTTGTTCAGCTATATGTTTACTGGGTATTCTTCTTGACACTTTTCTTTGTAGTGATAATTCCCAGTGTCTATTCTTATCAATTATCAAAATCAGAATCTTGAAATAGGTATTTGAGTCGTTAGTTAGAGAAGTTGGTCTGATACGCGTATTTCCCCAACGTATAGTTTGAAAAATCAAGGTCATTCCTTTATAATAAAGAATGATTTATGTAAAGGAAAGAGAATAAATGAAATTTTACTCATATGAATATGTCTTGAGCCAGATTGGCCAACAAAATAGTGTCATGATTGGTTTTGGAGTATTCTTGCTTGCCATCACTGGATTTTTTGCTTTTAAGGCTTACCGCGATCATCGAGGAACCAAGTTTCGCGAGTTGGTGATGATCTCGTCTTTGGCTTTACTGGCTGTCATTCTCGGTATTATATCTACTTATCAGTCAAATCAAGCTTCCAACAACCAATTTCAAACTTCACTTCACTTTATAGAAGTTGTTTCTGAGGATTTAGGGGTGGATAAATCAGAGGTCTACGTCAATACTTCTGCAGCCACAGATGGTGCACTTCTCAAGGTAGGAGACAAATACTACCGTGCCTTAAGTGGGAGTGAACCGGATAAGTATCTCTTGGAAAAATTTGACTTGTATCAAACAAGCGACATTGAATTAGTGGAGGCAAACAAATGACATTTAACTATATCGAAATTCTGATTAAACTGGCTTTAGGTCTTGTATCTCTTGTCTTTGTTATCAACGTGACAGGGAAGGGAAATCTAGCGCCCAACTCAGCAATTGACCAAATCCAAAACTATGTTCTTGGGGGAATTATCGGTGGGGTTATCTATAATAGCTCTATTACCATCCTTCAGTATGCAGTTATCTTGATTATGTGGACGATTTTGGTTTTGCTTCTCAAGTGGCTTACGAATAACGTTGGCTTTGTAAAACAAATGATTGACGGGAAACCAACTATGCTTATCAAAAATGGGGAAATCGATCCAGAAGCCTGTCGATCTGTTGGCTTATCAGCTTCTGACGTAGCCCTTAAACTTCGTAGTCAAGGTATCTTCCAGCTTAAAGAAGTTAAGCGTGCTGTCCAAGAGCAAAACGGTCAGCTCATCGTGGTACAAAATGGAGATGAAAATCCTAAGTATCCTGTCATCACAGATGGTGTCATTCAGTCGGATGTCCTCGATACTCTCAGCTTAACGGAAGAATGGCTCATAGATCATCTGAATAAGCAAGGGTATGATAATGTGGCCAATATCTTTATCGCTGAGTATGACAAGGGTCAACTAAGTGTCGTCACCTATGAATAAGAAAAACCTGGGGTTCATGCCTCAGGTTTCCATTTGTCATTAGAAAGGAATTTTATGTCTATCATCCAAAAACTCTGGTGGTTTTTTTAAGTTAGAAAAAAACGTCGTTACCTCGTTGGAATTGTGGCTCTAGTCTTGGTTTCTGTGCTCAACCTCATCCCACCTATGGTTATGGGGCGCGTGATTGATGCCATTACTTCAGGACGATTAACACAGGACGAGCTCTTGCTTCATCTCTTTTATCTTCTGCTTGCAGCTTTCGGAATGTACTATCTGCGTTATGTTTGGCGCATGTATATCCTGGGGACCTCCTACCGACTAGGACAAATCATGCGCTCAAGACTATTTGAGCATTTTACAAAGATGTCGCCTGCTTTTTTTATCAGAATTATCGAACAGGGGACCTGATGACCCACGCAACTAATGATATCAATTCTCTGACTCGTCTAGCCGGTGGAGGTGTCATGTCGGCGGTGGATGCCTCGATCACAGCCTTGGTGACTTTACTAACCATGCTCTTTAGCATCTCGTGGCAGATGACCTTGGTTGCTATTCTTCCCTTGCCATTTATGGCCTATGCGACTAGTCGTCTGGGGAGAAAGACCCATAAGGCTTTTGGCGAATCGCAAGCAGCCTTTTCTGAACTCAACAATAAGGTTCAAGAGTCTGTATCAGGTATCAAGGTAACCAAGTCCTTTGGCTATCAGTCTGATGAATTGGCATCTTTCCAGGAAGTTAATGATTTGACCTTCCAAAAGAATCTGCAAACTATGAAATATGATAGTCTCTTTGACCCGATGGTTCTGCTTTTTGTTGGTTCTTCTTATGCCTTAACTCTTTTGGTCGGTGCCTTTATGGTACAAGCGGGGCAGGTGACTGTTGGGAATCTGGTCACTTTTATCTCTTACTTGGATATGCTGGTCTGGCCTTTGATGGCTATTGGTTTCCTCTTTAACATTACTCAGAGAGGGAAAGTTTCTTACCAACGGATTGAGAGCCTCTTGTCTCAAGAATCACCTGTCAAAGACCCAGAATCTCCACTTGACGGGATTGAAAATGGGCGTTTGGACTATTCCATTGATAGTTTTGCCTTTGAAGACGAGGAGACGCTTAGAGATATACATTTTAGTCTCGAAAAAGGGCAAACCTTGGGCTTGGTTGGGCAGACTGGTTCAGGGAAGACTGCTTTGATTAAGTTGCTCCTACGTGAGTATGACGTTGACCAAGGAGCTATTTATCTAAATGGTCATGACATTCGTGATTATCGACTAGCTGACTTACGAAGTTTGATGGGATACGTCCCACAGGACCAATTTCTCTTTGCTAGTTCTATCTTAGAGAATATTTGTTTTGGAAATCCCGACCTACCTTTCTCAGCAGTAGAAGAAGCGACAAAGTTGGCTCAAGTCTATCAAGATATTCAAGCCATGCCTGAGGGATTTGATACAGTTATCGGGGAAAAAGGTGTTAGTCTATCTGGTGGACAAAAGCAACGTCTGGCTATGAGTCGGGCTATGATTTTAAATCCTGATATCTTGATTTTAGATGATTCCTTGTCAGCTGTAGATGCCAAGACAGAGTTCGCAATCATCGATAATCTCAAGGAAACTCGCAAAGATAAAACGACTATCATCACTGCCCATCGTCTCAGTGCAGTTGTTCACGCAGATTTGATTTTGGTCATGCAGGATGGTCGCATCATTGAACGAGGTAGGCATGAAGACTTACTAGCCTTGGATGGTTGGTATGCCCAAACCTACCAGTCTCAACAGTTAGAAATGAAAGGAGAAGAAGATGCGGAATAAACAAGAACAATGGGCTGTATTGAAACGCTTGTTGTCCTATCTCAAGCCCTATAGTCTCCTAACCTTTTTAGCCCTTGCTTTTCTCCTCGCGACGACTGTTATTAAAAGCGTAATTCCCCTGGTAGCTTCGCACTTTATCGACCAGTATCTAAACAACCTTAATCAGCTTGCTGTTACAGTTTTGTTGGTTTACTATGGTCTCTACATTCTTCAAACTATTGTCCAATATGTGGGGAATCTCCTTTTTGCGCGCGTGTCCTACAGCATCGTTAGAGATATCCGACGTGATGCCTTTGCCAATATGGAGAAGCTAGGCATGTCTTACTTTGATAAAACGCCTACAGGCTCTATTGTCTCTCGTTTGACAAATGACACCGAGACTATCAGTGATATGTTTTCGGGAATCTTATCTAGCTTTATCTCGGCAGTCTTTATATTCGTGACGACCCTTTATACCATGTTAGTTCTGGACTATCGTCTGACTGCTTTAGTCTTGCTCTTCCTACCTTTGATTTTCCTTTTGGTCAATCTCTACCGTAAAAAATCGGTCAAGGTCATTGAAAAAACCAGAAGTCTACTGTCAGATATTAACAGTAAGCTGGCAGAAAATATCGAAGGAATTCGTATTATTCAAGCCTTTAACCAAGAAAAACGCCTGCAAGAAGAGTTTGATGAGATAAACCAGGAACACCTAGTCTACGCTAACCGTTCAGTAGCCTTGGATTCTCTTTTTACGTCCAGCTATGAGTTTGTTGAAACTGTTGGGCTATGCAGTTTTGATGGCTTACTTTGGCTATCGTGGTCTCTATCTAGGCATAACGGCAGGAACCATGTATGCCTTTATCCAGTATATCAATCGTCTCTTTGATCCCCTCATCGAGGTAACGCAAAACTTTTCTACCCTTCAAACATCCATGGTGTCAGCAGGTCGTGTTTTTGCACTTATCGATGAAACCAACTATGAACCGACCCAAGAAAATGGACAAGCGGAGATTAGAGAAGGAAATATCCGTTTTGAACATGTGTCCTTCTCTTATGACGGAAAACACCAGATTCTCGATGATATTTCCTTTACAGTCAATAAAGGTGAAACCATCGCCTTTGTCGGACATACAGGTTCTGGGAAATCTTCTATCATCAATGTTCTCATGCGCTTTTATGAATTCCAGTCTGGTCGAGTTCTCATAGATGGTGTGGATATTCGTAAGTATAGGCAAGAGGAATTGAGAAAAAATATCGGTCTGGTTCTACAGGAACCTTTCCTCTATCATGGGACCATCAAGTCCAATATCGCCATGTACCAAGATATCAGCGATGACCAAGTCAAGGCTGCAGCAGAATTTGTCGATGCAGATTCCTTCATTCAAGATCTTCCTTTAGGTTATGATGCTCCTGTATCTGAGCGTGGTTCGAGTTTTTCAACTGGTCAACGTCAGCTTCTTGCTTTTGCTAGAACCGTTGCCAGTCAACCGAAAATACTGATTTTGGATGAAGCGACAGCTAATATTGATTCTGAAACAGAAGCCTTGGTCCAAAATTCTCTAGCCAAGATGAGACAGGGCCGGACGACCATTGCCATTGCCCATCGTCTTTCTACCATTCAGGATGCTAATTGTATCTATGTCCTAGATAAGGGACGAATCATCGAGAGCGGCACACACGAGGAACTTTTGGCCTTAGGAGGAACCTATCACAAGATGTATAGTTTACAAGCAGGAGCTCTATCCTAAGGAAGAATTCCTTTAAAATACAGATTTCTTGCACTGCCTCTTTCATTTTGTGGTATAATGTAGAATGTTTAAAGATTACATATTAAAAAACAGAGGAGAATGTGCATGCTGAAATGGGATGAACTACCTCAAGAAATGCAATTGAGCGAGGTAAAACCATACTACCAGCTTGTTTCTAAAAGAAAAGGATCTCTGATTCTCAAGCGTTGTCTAGATTTGGTTCTAGCCTTGGTCTTGTTAATCTTGACCTCACCCGTATTTCTGATTCTAAGCATTTGGATCAAGCTAGATAGCAAGGGTCCAGTCATTTACAAGCAGGTACGGGTAACCCAGTACAACCGACATTTCAAGATTTGGAAATTCCGGACCATGGTGACCGATGCGGACAAGAAAGGAAGTCTAGTAACTTCTGCCAATGACAGCCGCATCACCAAGGTTGGAAATTTCATTCGCCGTGTGCGTTTGGATGAATTGCCGCAATTGGTCAATGTTCTTAAAGGAGAGATGTCCTTTGTGGGAACTCGTCCAGAAGTACCACGCTATACAGAGCAGTATAGCCCTGAAATGATGGCTACCTTGCTCTTGCCAGCAGGGATTACATCGCTTGCCAGCATTAACTATAAGGACGAGGATGCCATCATCAGTCAAATGACTGCAAAAGGTATGACGGTCGACCAGGCTTATGTCGAAAGAGTCCTTCCAGAAAAGATGCACTATAATCTAGCCTACCTACGTGATTTTAATTTCTTCGGAGATATCAAGATCATGTTCCAGACTGTATTTGAAGTTTTAAAATAAAGTAGTCACAAGAGTGAATACAGTAAAAGGAGTAAATCAATGACAAAGTATAATATTCCATTTTCACCTCCCGATATTACAGAAGCAGAAATTGCTGAAGTAGCTGATACCCTCCGTTCTGGTTGGATCACAACAGGTCCAAAGACAAAAGAATTGGAGCGTCGTCTATCTGCCTATACTCAGACACCTAAGACAGTCTGCCTCAACTCTGCAACAGCAGCTCTTGAATTGATCTTGCGCGTGCTTGAAGTAGGGCCTGGCGATGAGGTCATCGTTCCAGCTATGACTTATACAGCATCATGTAGCGTTATCACTCACGTAGGTGCGACACCAGTGATGGTTGATATCCAAGGCGGTACCTTTGAAATGGATTATGACAAGCTTGAGCAAGCGATTACTGAGAAGACTAAGGTTATCATCCCAGTAGAACTTGCAGGTATTATCTGTGACTATGACCGTTTGTTCCAAGTTGTTGAGAAAAAACGTGACCTCTTTACAGCTGCTAGCAAGTGGCAAAAGGCCTTTAACCGTATCGTGATTGTATCTGATAGTGCCCATGCTTTGGGATCAACCTATAAAGGACAAGCAGCTGGTTCAATCGCTGACTTTACATCATTCTCTTTCCACGCAGTTAAGAACTTCACAACTGCTGAAGGAGGAAGTGCGACTTGGAAAGCAAATCCAGCTATTGACGATGAAGAAATGTACAAGGAATTCCAAATTCTTTCCCTTCATGGTCAAACCAAAGATGCTCTTGCCAAGATGCAGCTAGGCTCATGGGAATACGATATCGTAACGCCAGCCTACAAGTGCAACATGACAGACATTATGGCTTCACTTGGTTTGGTTCAGCTGGACCGTTATCCTGGCTTACTACAACGTCGTAAAGATATCGTGGATCGCTATGACCGTGGATTTGCAGGGACTCGTATCCATCCATTGGCTCATGAGACAGATGCTGTTGAATCTTGTCGTCACCTTTACATCACCCATGTAGAAGGAGCAAGTCTCGAACAACGCAATCAAATTATCCAAGAATTGGCCAAGGCAGGAATCGCAAGTAACGTTCACTACAAACCGCTTCCGCTTTTGACAGCCTATAAGAATCTTGGTTTCGATATGGCAGATTATCCAAAGGCTTATGCTTTCTTTGTAAACGAAATTACACTGCCACTTCACACGAAATTAACAGATGAAGAAGTAGACTATATCATTGAGACTTTTTGTCAAAGTTTCTGAAGAAGTTCTTGCTTCTTCAAAAAACTAATAAAAAAAATTAGTAAAAAATGAATGAAAACGGTTGACAAAGAAAAAACAATAACATATAATTAACTCAACGAATCAGAAAAGTAGTTATTTTTTTGATCTTCAGGGAGCCTGTGGTTGCTGCGAACAGGTGGTTGGAACTAGTGAAATTGGGCTGATTTTAAAAGTGAATTTGAAACAATGAAAATTCGGTAGGCACACCTTATAGTGCAACTTGTTGTTAGACAAGGCAGAGATGTAAAGGGGGATATTCTCTTTACGAATGAGGTGGTACCGCGTTACAAACGCCCTCACATGGAAGTAAATTCCGTGTGTGGGCTTTTTCTATCCGTCATTTTGTTTATCTTTTATTAGGGCGTTAACTGAGAGTAATATTCAAGTTTCACTTGTTCTTTTAGTAAAGGCTGAAATGGTCCCCCAGACCATTTCACTACCAAAAGCAAATAAAAAGTCGGATTCATATAGAAGGAGGAAATTTTATGACAACTAAAGGATATTTTGGACAATTTGGTGGTAGTTTTGTACCAGAACCAATTCAGGTTTTACTAGATGAATTGGAAGTGACTTTTGAAAAATACAAGGATGATCCAGAGTTTTTAGCTGAGTTTCGTCATTACTTGAAGGATTATTCAGGTCGTGAAACACCACTCTATTTTGCAGAAAGTTTGACAGAGCACCTAGGTGGTGCTAAGATTTATCTCAAACGTGAAGACCTTAACCACCTTGGTTCTCACAAACTTAATAATGTTTTAGGTCAAATCCTTCTTGCTAAACGCATGGGTAAAAAAACGTGTCATTGCTGAAACAGGAGCTGGTCAGCACGGTGTTGCGACAGCTGCAGCGGCAGCCAAATTTGGTATGGCCTGTGATGTCTACATGGGGGCAGAAGATGTGGAGCGTCAACGTCTCAATGTCTTCCGTATGGAGATGATGGGCGCAACTGTTCACGCAGTTGAAACTGGTACTCGTACCCTCAAAGATGCGGTTGATGCAGCTTTTGGAGCATGGATGAATGACCTTGAAGCCTTCTACGTTTTAGGATCTGCTGTAGGCCCTCATCCTTATCCAACGATTGTTCATGAATTCCAAAAGGTTATTAGTGAAGAATCACGTCGTCAAATCTTGGAAAAAGAAGGACGTCTACCAGACTACGTCATTGCCTGTGTAGGTGGTGGTTCCAATGCCATCGGAGCTTTTTCACAGTATGTAGCTGATGAAGAAGTTAAATTGGTTGGGGTAGAAGCTGCTGGTCACGGTTTAGATACCGATAAACACGCGGCAACAATGACCAAGGGTAGTGTAGGAATTGTCGACGGGATGAAGAGCTATGCAGTCTTTAAGGAAGATGGAGAGCTGGCGCCAGTTTACTCTATCTCTGCTGGTTTAGACTATCCAGGGGTTGGTCCAGAGCACGCTTTCTTTAAAGATTCTGGTCGTGTAGAGTATGTCGCAGCAACTGATGAAGAAGCAGTTCAAGCTTTACTTTTACTTAGCAAGACAGAAGGAATCATCCCTGCTATTGAAAGCTCACATGCTATCGCAGAAGCAGTCAAACGCGCACCAAAACTAAGTAAAGATGAGATTATCATCATCAATGTCTCTGGTCGTGGAGACAAGGACGTAGCTGCCATTGCAGACTACCTTGAAGCTAAAAAATAAAAGATGGAAAAATTATAGCTGTTTCTCTCTCAGAGAGCTTGTGGTTGCTGAAAACAAGTAGAGAAAGCTGTAAGGTTGGGTCCATCTCAAACGAGAGAAGAATTCATAATTCTCAAGGGAGTGCCCTTTATCGCACAACCTGTTACAGGAGCTATCTGAGACAGGAATGAGAGATAGGAGAAATCCTATAATTGAGGTGGCACCGCGAATTTCGTCCTCACGCAAGTTATTTTGCGTGGGGATTTTTTGTAGAATAAACACGGGATTTAAGAAGAACTGAAAGGGAAATTACAATGGAACGAATCATTCATGGAGATGTTTTATCACCAATCTTGGCTTATATGCGTTTGAACGGACAACACAAGGTCATACTTGAAAGTATCCCAAGAGAAAAGGAAAATGCTCGTTTTTCTATCTTAGCCTATAACCCAGTTTTTGAGATTAAGTTTGAGAATGGAGTTCTTTATCAAAATGGTCAGGTGATTGATCGTGACCCCTTGGATTTCCTCTATGAGGTGACTCATAAGAGCCAGCACCATTCAGACCTACCTTTTGGTGGTGGAGCTATTGGCTTTGTTGGTTACGATATGATTTCTCTTTACGAAGTGATTGGTCAGCTTCCTGAGGATACGATTGGGACGCCAGATATGCATTTCTTCGTCTATGAGAGTTATATAGTTTTTGACCATAAGAAAGAAAAAATTCATATTATAGAGGATGCTCTCTATAGTGAACGTAGTAATGAAGAACTAGAAGTGGCTTTAGATCAGGTTTTAGAAGAGTTGAAAATCCCTGCTCCAAATGAATTTGAAGATTTGGACGTTTCTCCACTTCAGTTTAGACCACATATTGCACCTCAGAAATTTGAAGAAATGGTAGAAACAGCTCGCGACTTGATTCGCAACGGAGATATGTTCCAATGTGTGCTCAGTCAGCGCTTCTCCGCAGAGGTAACTGGAAATCCTTTTGACTTCTACAGAAATCTCCGAGTGACCAATCCATCAAATTATCTCTACTTTTATGATTTGGAGATTATCAAATTATCGGTGCCAGTCCAGAGAGCTTGGTTTCCGTCAAGAATGGTATCGTGACAACCAATCCAATTGCAGGTACGCGACCTAGAGGTGCCAATGACGAGGAAGATGCAGCACTTGCAAATGATCTACTTTCTGATGAAAAGGAAACGGCAGAACACCGAATGTTGGTGGACTTGGGACGAAATGATATCGGTAGAATTGCTGAAACAGCAAGCGTCCAAGTAACCAAGTATATGGAAGTCGAACTTTTCCGCTATGTCATGCATTTGACCAGCGTGGTTAAAGGACATTTATTACCAGAACTGACTGCCATGGATGCCTTGAAGGCGACTCTGCCGGCAGGAACAGTATCGGGAGCACCAAAGATTCGGGCCATGAAACGCATCTATGAACTAGAAACAGAGAAGCGAGGCGTATATGCAGGAGCTATCGGTTACTTATCAGCGACTGGAGATATGGATTTCGCCATTGCAATTCGAACCATGATTCTTAAAAATAAAACAGCCTACGTACAGGCTGGTGCAGGAATTGTTTATGATTCCATCGCTCAGAACGAATACCAAGAAACGATTAACAAAGCTAAATCTATGACAAGAATGGGAGAACTAAGACCATGATCTTATTGATTGACAATTATGATTCATTTACTTATAACCTGGCTCAATATATCGGGAATTTCGCAGAAGTTCAGGTTTTGAGAAATGATGATCCACATCTTTATGAACATGCTGAAAAGGCTGATGGATTAGTCTTTTCTCCTGGTCCAGGCTGGCCAGCTGATGCTGGGAAAATGGAAGAAATGATTCGTGATTTTGCAGGTAAGAAACCGATTCTAGGGATTTGTTTGGGGCACCAAGCCATCGCAGAAGTCTTTTGTGGTAAGTTGGGCTTGGCTCCTAAAGTTATGCACGGGAAACAAAGTCAAATCCGATTTGAAACTCCATCCGTTCTATATCAAGGAATTGAGGACAATCGTCCAGTCATGCGTTACCACAGTATTTTAATTGAAGAGATGCCGGAAGAGTTTGAAGTGACAGCTCGTTCGATAGATGATCAAGCTATCATGGGAATCCAACACAAAACCTTGCCGATTTATGGTTTTCAGTATCATCCAGAAAGTATTGGAACGCCAGATGGCCTATCTTCTATTCAGAATTTTATCGAGAAAGTTGTAAAGTGAGGAACACAAAATGAAAGAAATTATTGAAAAATTAGCAAACTTTGAAGATCTATCAAGTGTTGAAATGACAGATGTGATCGAACGCATCGTGACAGGGCGAGTGACAGAAGCTCAAATCGCTTCACTACTTTTAGCCCTTAAGATGAAGGGTGAAACACCTGAAGAAAGAACAGCCCTCGCTCAAGTTATGAGAGGACATGCTCAACACATTCCAACAAACATTCAAGATGCTATGGATAACTGTGGTACAGGTGGAGATAAGTCATTTAGCTTTAACATCTCAACAACTGCAGCCTTTGTCTTAGCAGGTGGAGGAATCCATATGGCTAAACATGGTAATCGTTCAATTTCCTCTAAATCTGGTTCGGCAGATGTCTTGCAAGCTTTGGGAATCAATATTGATCTCAAACCAGCACAATTGGGTAAGGTATTTGACCAAACAGGAATCGTCTTTCTCTTTGCCAAAAACATGCACCCAGCTATGAAATACATCATGCCAGCTCGCTTGGAATTGGGAATTCCAACCATCATGAATTTGACAGGTCCGCTCATCCATCCAATGGTTTTGGAAACACAGCTTCTAGGAATCAGTCGTCCTGAACTTCTGGAAAGTACTGCTCAGGTTTTGAAAAACATGGGTCGCAAACGTGCTATTGTAGTAGCTGGTCCAGAAGGGTTGGATGAAGCTGGGTTGAATGGAACTACCAGCATTGCCCTTCTTGAAAATGGTGAAATTACTTTATCAACCTTTACTCCAGAAGATTTGGGAATGGAACGCATTGCTATTGAAGATATTCGTGGAGGAAATGCTCATGAGAATGCAGCAATTCTTGTCAGTGTTCTTAATAACGAACCAAGTCCATTCTTGGAAACAACAGTCTTAAATGCAGGTCTCGGTTTCTATGCCAATGGTAAAGCAGACAGTATCAAGGACGGAGTTGAATTAGCACGTCAAGTGATTGCCAGTGGTAAGGCCCTTGAAAAACTCAGACTATTACAGGAGTACCAAAGATGAGTCAGGAATTTTTGAAACGTATCTTGGAGCAGAAAGCGCGTGAGGTCGAGCAGATGGAGCGTGAGGAGCTTCAGCCCTTGCGTGAAACTTATCGCTTGGCTGACTATTTAAAAAACCACCAAGACCGTTTGCAAATCATTGCTGAGGTCAAAAAGGCAAGCCCAAGTCTGGGAGATATCAACCTTGATGTAGATATCGTACAACAGGCCCAGACTTACGAGGAGAACGGCGCAGTTATGATTTCTGTACTGACAGATGAGGTTTTCTTTAAAGGTCATTTGGATTATCTTCGTGAAATATCTAGTCAGGTACAGATTCCGACGCTCAATAAGGACTTTATCATCGATGAAAAGCAAATCATCCGCGCTCGCAATGCAGGTGCGACAGTTATCTTGCTCATCGTAGCGGCCTTATCAGAAGAACGTCTCAAGGAACTTTACGATTATGCGACAGAGCTTGGCTTGGAAGTCTTGGTGGAAACTCATAATCTAGCTGAACTGGAAGTGGCTCATAGACTTGGAGCTCAAATTATTGGTGTCAACAATCGCAATTTAACAACCTTTGAAGTTGACTTACAGACCAGTGTAGACTTGGCTAAACACTTCAAGGATGATTGCTTCTACATTTCCGAATCTGCTATTTTTACAGAGGAGGATGCAAAACGAGTAGCACCATACTTTAACGGAATTTTAGTAGGAACTGCCCTCATGCAAGCAGAAGATGTAGCCCAGAGAATCAAGGAGTTGCAAATTGACAAAGGTTAAGATTTGTGGACTATCGAATATAGAAGCGGTAAAAACGGCTGTGTCAGCAGGAGCCGACTACATCGGTTTTGTCTTTGCACCTAGCAAAAGACAGGTGACCTTGGAACAAGCCATAGAGCTGGCTAAGTTTATTCCTAGCCATATTCAAAAAGTTGGAGTATTTGTTTCACCCAGTCGAGTAGAACTGCTGGAAGCGATTGACAAAGTTGGCTTAGACTTGGTTCAAGTTCACGGTCAGGTAGCGGATGATTTGTTTGAGGATTTACCTTGTGACAGCATTCAGGCTGTGCAGGTGGATGGAGAGGGTCATGTGCCCAATTCTCAACCAGATTATCTACTATTTGATGCTCCTGTGGCAGGGAGTGGACAAACCTTTGACTGGGGCCGACTGGATACGACAGAACTAGCCCAGCCTTTCTTCATCGCAGGTGGGCTAAATGAAGACAATGTAGCAAGAGCAATTCAGCATTTCTCTCCCTTTGCAGTAGATGTATCAAGCGGAGTAGAAACAGACGGACAAAAAGATCATGAAAAGATTAGAAGATTTATAGAGAGGGTAAAGCATGGCATATCAGGAACCAAATAAAGATGGATTTTACGGAAAATTCGGCGGACGTTTTGTCCCAGAAACATTGATGACAGCAGTATTGGAATTGGAAGAAGCTTATCGTGAAAGTCAGGCAGATCCAAGTTTCCAAGAAGAGTTAAATCAACTTTTGCGCCAGTATGTAGGTCGTGAAACTCCCCTTTACTACGCAAAAAACTTGACCCAGCATATCGGCGGAGCCAAGATTTATCTTAAACGTGAAGACCTCAACCATACAGGCGCCCACAAGATTAACAATGCCTTAGGACAAGTTTTACTGGCTAAACGCATGGGCAAGAAGAAAATTATTGCTGAAACAGGCGCTGGTCAGCACGGTGTGGCAACTGCAACTGCTGCAGCCCTCTTTAACATGGAATGTACTATCTACATGGGTGAGGAAGATGTCAAACGTCAAGCCCTCAATGTTTTCCGCATGGAGCTTTTAGGAGCTAAGGTAGAGGCAGTGACAGATGGTTCGCGCGTGCTCAAGGATGCGGTCAATGCAGCCCTTCGTTCTTGGGTTGCAAATATTGATGATACCCACTATATTCTTGGTTCTGCCTTGGGACCTCATCCTTTCCCAGAAATTGTTCGTGATTTCCAAAGTGTTATCGGTCGAGAAGCTAAACAACAGTACCGTGACTTGACTGGGAAAGACATACCAGATGCTCTAGTAGCTTGTGTTGGTGGTGGTTCGAATGCTATTGGGCTTTTCCATCCATTTGTGGAAGATGAATCTGTAGCTATGTATGGAGCTGAAGCGGCAGGACTTGGTGTGGATACAGAGCATCACGCAGCTACCTTGACCAAGGGTCGCCCAGGAGTTCTTCACGGTTCTCTCATGGATGTTCTCCAAGATGCCCATGGACAAATCTTAGAAGCCTTCTCTATCTCAGCAGGTTTGGACTACCCAGGTATCGGTCCAGAACATTCTCATTACCACGATATCAAGCGTGCGACCTATGTGCCTGTGACAGATGAGGAAGCCTTGGAAGGATTTCAACTTTTGTCTCGTGTGGAAGGAATTATCCCAGCTTTGGAATCTAGCCACGCTATCGCTTTCGCGGTAAAATTGGCCAAAGAACTTGGACCAGACAAGTCTATGATTGTCTGTCTATCTGGACGTGGTGACAAGGATGTCGTTCAAGTCAAAGACCGCTTGGAAGCAGATGCAGCAAAGAAGGGAGAAGCTCATGCCTAAGACATTAACAGAAAAATTGAACGCTATTAAATCAGCTGGAAAAGGAATTTTCGTTCCTTATATCATGGCTGGAGACCACGAGAAAGGGTTGGATGGTCTTGCTGAAACAATCCACTTTTTAGAAGATTTGGGTGTTTCTGCTATTGAAGTTGGAGTTCCCTTCTCAGACCCTGTTGCAGACGGTCCTGTTATCGAAGAAGCTGGCTTACGCAGTCTAGCTCACGGGACTTCTACTCAGGCTCTAGTTGAAACCTTGAAGCGTGTAGAAACTGAAGTGCCACTAGTCATCATGACCTACTTTAACCCCCTCTTTCAGTACGGTGTGGAGAACTTTGTCAAAGATCTTTCTGATACAGCGGTCAAAGGTTTGATTATTCCAGACCTACCCCATGAGCATGCTAACTTTGTAGAGCCCTTTTTAGCAAATACAGACATTGCTTTGATTCCACTTGTTAGCTTGACGACAGGGATTGAGCGCCAGAAAGAACTCATTGAGGGAGCTGAAGGTTTTGTTTATGCTGTTGCCATTAACGGGGTGACAGGGAAATCAGGAAATTACCGAGACGACTTGGACAAGCACTTGGCACAATTGCATCAAGTGGCCGATATTCCAATCTTGACAGGATTCGGTGTATCCACCCAGGATGATGTAGAACGTTTCAATGCAGTATCAGATGGCGTTATCGTTGGATCCAAAATTGTTAAGGCTCTACATGAAGGACAGGTAGCAGAAATCGCTGACTTTATCCGACAAGCAGTAGCTTACCAAAAATAATTACACAAGCAGCTAGTAAGAGGAAAGGCACGAAAGGAAGTCTTTCCTTTTTCTTTAGTAGGAGAAAGGCTAGGATGCCAGTTGTGGAAGCAAATTGAATTAAAATCAGCATTTCGGTTAGACTAAAAACAAGGGCACAAGAAGCCAGAAAGAGAAAGTCACCTGCTCCTATGCTGATATCGATAAAATGAGCCAAAATTCCAAGAATCAAGAAGAAAGCCATGGCTAGATTCCATCCACAACAAACCATGAGGATTAAGTGAAAAGCTAGCCAGACTAATAAAGGATATTCTTGATGACGAAGATCATAAATGCTCAAAGTCAAGCCAGCAGTTACCAGGATGACTTGTCCCAATATTAGAAATCCCCCAGACCAAGCTAGAGAAAGTAGTCCCAAGCCCAATTCAAAGAGGGCATACCAGACAGGATAGTGGGCCTTACAATAGCGACAACGAAAGCGATGGACTACTTGAGAGACAATTGGAATCAAATCCAGTGGTCTCAAGCGAGTCTGACAAGAATCACAGTGACTAGCAGGAAAGATAATAGACTGCTCAGGAAAGCGGTCAATGACTAAGCCCAGAAAGGAAGCAAGAATAGTTCCAACAAGAAAAAAATAAAGATGAATCATACTTATTAATTCGTGAAAAAAGGGAGAAATAGTATAATAGTTGGATAGAAAAGGAGTTTTAGGAGCAAATATGAAAATTTACTTTGAAAAAGACCTTCAGTTAGAAAATGCTCAACTCATTTGTCAGTGGTCAAATGCCTTGGGAGAAAGATTTCAAAAGCAATGGATGGGGCCGAAGATTTCATATCCCTTGATCCCTCAATCCTTGCAAAAGCTGGAAGGAATTTTTTCCATTTTTGCAGGAGAAGAGTTTGTAGGCCTCATCCAGAAGATCAGACTAGAAGATAGAAACCTTCATATTGGAAGATTTTTTATCAACCCCCAGAAACAGGAGCAAGGCTTAGGTAGCCAGGCTTTAAGGAGATTTGTTAGTTTAGTCTTTGAAAATGAAGACATAGATAGTATTTCTCTGAATGTCTACGAGGCAAATCAAAGAGCTCAGAAACTTTACCAAAAAGAAGGATTTGAAATCGTTCAAATGTTTGAAGAGCCTGTACGAAAATATAGGATGATAAAATCTAGATAAGAACTAGATTATACTAAAATCTGTCCCCGTACAATTTTTAGTTTTCAAACTTGTTACAGAGAAATTTTCTTGATAAAATAGATACATGACTAGATATAAAGCTATCATTTCCTATGATGGATACGCCTTTGCTGGTTTCCAGCGACAGCCACACGCACGTAGTGTCCAAGAGGAAATTGAAAAAACTTTAACCAAATTAAATAAGGGGCAGGCCATTACCATCCATGGTGCAGGGCGAACGGACAGTGGCGTTCATGCGCTAGGGCAGGTTATCCACTTTGACCTTTCCTATCAGATGAATGAGGAAAAGCTTCGCTTCGCTCTCGATACTCAAAGTCCTGAAGATATCGATGTAATTTCGATTGAGATTGTGGCTGATGATTTTCATTGCCGTTATGCCAAGCATAGCAAGACCTACGAGTTTATCGTGGATAGAGGACGTCCTAAAAATCCTATGCGTCGCCATTATGCGACCCATTATCCATATCCGCTAGATGTGGAGCGTATGCAGCTTGCTGTAAAAAAACTCGAGGGAACACATGACTTTACTGGTTTTACGGCATCAGGGACTAGTGTGGAAGATAAGGTAAGAACGATCACGGAAGCTAGTCTTAGGGTTGATGAAACAGGGCAGTTTTTGACCTTTACCTTCTCAGGCAATGGTTTCCTCTATAAACAGATTCGAAATATGGTTGGAACCTTGCTGAAAATTGGTAACAACCGTATGCCGATTGAACAGATTGACCTCATCTTGGAGAAAAAGACAGACAGTTGGCAGGTCCAACTGCAGCGCCTAATGGTTTGTATTTGAAGGAGATTCATTATGAAGAATAATCGTATTTTAGCACTTTCAGGAAATGATATTTTTAGTGGTGGTGGATTGGCGGCTGACCTTGCCACCTATACTTTGAATGGTCTGCATGGATTTGTAGCCATGACTTGTTTAACTGCTTTGACGGAAAATGGTTTTGAGGTCTTCCCGACGGAGGAGACTATTTTCCAACAACAGTTGGATAGCCTGAAAAGTGTAGACTTTGGAGGGATTAAGATTGGTCTCTTGCCGACAGTCGGTATTGCTGAAAAAGCCTTGAATTTCATTAAGGAAAGATTAGGAGTTCCAGTAGTCTTGGACCCTGTATTGGTTTGTAAGGAAACGCACGACGTTGCAGTTAGTGAGCTCTGTCAAGAGTTGATTCGCTTTTTCCCTTATGTATCAGTGATTACTCCGAATCTTCCTGAGGCAGAGTTGCTTTCAGACCAAAAGATTGAAAGTCTGGAAGATATGAAGGCTGCAGCGCAGAAATTACATGACTTGGGTGCACCAGCAGTGATTATCAAGGGTGGAAATCGCCTCAGTCAGGATAAGGCTGTGGATGTCTTTTATGATGGGGAGAATTTCACTATTCTTGAAAATCCAGTCATCCAAGGACAAAATGCTGGTGCAGGATGTACCTTTGCATCAAGTATTGCTAGTCAGTTAGTCAAGGGAGAGGAACTATTACCAGCAATTGAAAGTTCCAAAGCCTTGTTTACCGTGCCATTGCACAAGCAGATCAATATGGAGTGAGACAGTATGAAGCAAACCAAAACAACTAAAATTGCCCTAGTATCTATCTTGGCAGCTAGTTCTGTCGTATTGGGGTATTTTATAAAAATCCCGACACCAACTGGGTTTCTAACACTTTTGGACGTTGGAGTCTTCTTCACAGCCTTTTACTTTGGCGGTCGTGAAGGGGCCGTTGTTGGAGGTTTAGCAGGATTTCTTATTGACCTCATTTCAGGCTACCCTCAGTGGATGATTTTTAGCTTAATTAACCATGGTTTCCAAGGCTATTTCGCAGGTTTTAAAGGGAAATGGCAATGGCTAGGCTTAGTCTTAGCGACTTTATTCATGGTAGCTGGTTATGCCTTGGCATCAGCTTGGATGAATGGTTGGGGAGCAGCCATACCAGAAATCATTCCAAATCTCATGCAAAATATCGTTGGAATGACTTTAGGATTTCTTCTTTGTCATAGTGTAAAGAAATTCAGATAATAGTAAAATAAGGAAACCAACCCCGAACTATTAGGGAACTATTGAAAAAACTCTGATTATTTGCTAAAATGAAAGCTATGAAAACACTCTACGATGTGCAACAATTTCTCAAACAGTTTGGTATCATTGTCTATATGGGAAAACGTCTCTATGACATTGAACTGATGAAGATCGAGCTATCTCGAATCTATGATGCAGGCTTGATGGACAAGCTGGATTATCTTGAAGCGGAGGCTGTTCTTCGCAGAGAGCACAAACTAGAATTAGACTATTTAGAAAAAAAAATGGAGATTAGGTAATATGGTAACTTGGGTATTATGGGGACTTATTATAGCGATGTTGGCTTGGATGGGATATAACTATCTTCGCATTCGTCGTGCAGCGAAAATTGTAGACAATGCAGAGTTTGAGTCTTTGATTCGTACAGGTCAGTTGATTGATTTGCGTGATCCAGCTGATTTTCATAGAAAACACATCCTCGGAGCTCGTAATATCCCTTCAAATCAATTGAAGACAAGTCTGGCAGCTCTTCGCAAGGATAAACCTGTCCTTCTCTATGAAAACCAACGTGCGCAACGTGTCACAAATGCAGCACTTTTCTTGAAAAAACAAGGTTTCTCAGAAATCTATATCCTCTCTTACGGATTGGATTCTTGGACAGGGAAGGTGAAATCTAATTAACAATGTGAAAAATCTTGTCACATATGTTTAATATAAAATCTTAGCTTTTTATGGTATAATTGTTAGTATAAAGTTTAAGGAGTTTTTTGAAGATGAAAGAAAAGAAAAAAGCATCGCTTGTTTTAGGTATCCTATCTATCGTCCTTGGTTTGCTATCTCCAATCGTAGGTCTCGTTTTTGGGGATCCTTGGTCTAGTCTTGGCTAATTCACATCAAAAAAAGAATCTGAGCTTGATTACAAAAACAGAACGAATTCTTAATATCGTAGGGATTGTCATTTCAGTCCTTAACTGGATTGTAGCCGTCGCAGTATTTTTTTAGATAAGCAAAAAAAACAAAAAAAGCTTTTATTTTTTTAAAGCTTTTTTTGTTTTTATCCACTTTTCGTTAAGTAGTTTTTTAATGATTTTTCAATTCTTTCTGGCTCAGGGACAGGTTTTTCATAGTTCTAAAAACTTGTTATCTAATAGATAAAGCCGGTTTGTATGGTATAATGAATGGGTAAAAAAATTTAAGGAGTTTTTTTATAATGAATGCGCAGCAAAAGAAAAAAACACTCACTTATTTTTAGGTATTCTATCTATCGTCCTTGGATTGCCATCTCCAATTGTAGGACTGATTCTAGGTATCGTTGGACTAGTCATGGCTAATTCAAGTCAAAAAGAATCTGGTCTAGACTTTAAAAAGAGAAAGAATCCTAAGTATCGTGGGGATCGTAGTTTCTGTCCTTAGCTGGATTGTGGACATCGCTTTATTTTTATAGCTTAGCAAGAATCTAAAAAAAGCTTTTATTTTTTAAAAGCTTTTTTTGTTTTATCCACTTTTCGTTAAGTAGTTTTTAATGATTTTGGCTCAGGGACAGGTTTTCATAGTTCTAAATCTTGTTACTAATAGATGAAGCCGGTTTGTATGGTATAATGAATGCGTAATAAGTTTAAGGAGATTTTAGAGCATGCAAGAAAAGAAAAAAGCATCACTTGTTTTGAGTATCCTATCTATCATATTTGCCTTTGGATTTCCAGTTTTAAGTATTTTTTTTGGTGTTTTTGGTTTGGTCTTGGCTAATTCATATCAAAAAGAATCTGGACTAGACTATAAGACAGAAAAAATTCTCTCTATTTTAGGGATTGTGTTAGGGATTATGATTTCTGCAATTTTCTGTATCGTTCTTATCTCGCAACTTTCAGGAATTCATTAAAACAAAAAAGCTTTCGTTTTAAAGCTTTTTTGTTTTATCCACTTTTCTCTAAATAGTTTTTAATGATTTCCAATTCCTCTTGATTCAAAGACCGGTATTGACCCTCTGCTAGCTCTGAATCTAATGTAAAGTCCCCGAACTGAACTCGTTTGAGGGCGGTGACCTTGACACCGACTGAGAGGAACATTTTCTTGACCTGATGAAATTTTCCTTCAGAGATGGTGATGGTGGCTCGGCTGAGGCTAGGACTTGAAGATAGAATCTCAAGCAGAGCAGGTTTACAAATAGTTCCATCAAGAAAGACAATCCCGTTTTTGAACTGCTGGATGTGATTTGGTGTGAGCAAGCCGTTCACCTCAACTTGGTAAGTTTTATCCACATGATACTGAGGGTGGAGGAGTTGAAAACCTAGAGGGCCATTATCTGTTAGGAGGAGTAGCCCTGTCGTATCTCTATCCAATCGACCAATTGCGTATAGCTGATCCGACTGGAGATGTTGAGGAAGCAGATCCATAACTGTTGGGAGCTTCTTGTCTTTGCTTGCTGTCACGACACCATTTGGTTTGTGAAGCATGAGGTAAGTATGTTCATATCCTTGGATTTTTCTATCTTTGAAAATCAGCTCTTGCAACCCTGTATCAACATTCTGTGCAAGGGAACTTGCAGGGAGTCCATCTACAAAGATTTCTTTTTTCAGAAGAGCTTGTTTCATGGCCTTACGGCTGATTTTTTCCTGGGCTAATAATTTATCTAAACGCATACCAGCCTATCTTATCACAAGTCGGGATTTTTGAAAAGAAAAGAGAAGGAATGAATTTTCTTTTGAAAACATTTACACTTACTTGAATTAAGTCATTTGCTTAAAATTGTGGTATAATCGTTCAGTTAGAAAAATAAATTTTTTGAATACAATAGAGGAAATCATGACAAAATTAAGAGAAGATATCCGTAATATCGCGATTATCGCCCACGTCGACCACGGTAAAACGACCCTCGTTGACGAATTGTTGAAACAATCTGAGACTCTTGACGCGCGTACAGAATTAGCTGAGCGTGCAATGGACTCAAACGATATTGAAAAAGAGCGTGGAATCACTATCCTTGCGAAAAAAATACAGCAGTTGCCTACAACGGAACTCGTATCAACATCATGGACACACCAGGACACGCGGACTTCGGTGGAGAAGTTGAACGTATCATGAAAAATGGTTGACGGTGTTGTTTTGGTCGTAGATGCTTACGAAGGAACTATGCCACAGACTCGTTTCGTATTGAAAAAAGCCTTGGAACAAGACCTTGTGCCGATCGTTGTGGTTAACAAAATTGATAAGCCATCAGCTCGTCCAGCAGAGGTCGTAGATGAAGTCTTGGAACTTTTCATCGAGCTTGGTGCGGATGATGACCAGCTTGACTTCCCAGTTGTTTATGCGTCAGCGATCAACGGAACATCTTCATTGTCAGATGATCCAGCAGACCAAGAAAAGACAATGGCGCCAATCTTTGATACCATTATCGACCACATTCCAGCTCCAGTTGATAACTCAGATGAGCCTCTTCAATTCCAAGTGTCTCTTCTTGACTACAATGACTTCGTAGGACGTATCGGTATCGGACGTATCTTCCGTGGTAGTGTCAAGGTTGGGGACCAAGTTACCCTTTCTAAATTGGATGGTACAACTAAGAACTTCCGTGTCACAAAACTCTTTGGTTTCTTTGGTTTGGAACGTCGTGAAATTCAAGAAGCCAAAGCTGGTGACTTGATTGCGGTTTCTGGTATGGAAGATATCTTCGTCGGAGAAACCATTACTCCAACAGATGCAGTTGAAGCTCTTCCAGTTCTTCACATCGATGAGCCAACACTTCAAATGACCTTCTTGGTCAACAACTCACCATTTGCTGGTCGTGAAGGTAAATGGGTCACTTCTCGTAAGGTTGAAGAGCGCCTTCAAGCAGAATTGCAAACAGACGTTTCTCTTCGTGTTGAACCAACTGACTCACCCGATAAATGGACTGTATCAGGGCGTGGGGAATTGCACTTGTCAATCCTTATCGAAACAATGCGTCGTGAAGGCTATGAGCTTCAAGTATCTCGTCCAGAAGTTATCGTAAAAGAAATCGATGGTGTTAAATGTGAACCATTTGAACGAGTTCAAATCGATACACCGGAAGAATATCAAGGATCTGTTATCCAAAGCCTTTCAGAGCGTAAGGGTGAAATGTTGGATATGATTTCAACTGGTAATGGTCAAACTCGTTTGGTCTTCCTAGTTCCTGCGCGTGGTTTGATTGGATACTCAACTGAGTTCTTGTCAATGACTCGTGGTTACGGTATCATGAACCATACCTTTGACCAATACTTGCCATTGATTCCAGGTGAAATCGGTGGACGTCACCGTGGTGCCCTTGTTTCTATCGATACTGGTAAGGCAACAACATACTCTATCATGTCTATCGAAGAACGTGGAACAATCTTTGTTAACCCAGGTACTGAGGTTTACGAAGGCATGATTATCGGTGAAAACTCTCGTGAAAATGACTTGACTGTTAATATTACGAAAGCGAAACAAATGACCAACGTTCGTTCAGCAACTAAGGACCAAACAGCGGTTATCAAGACTCCTCGTATCTTGACTCTTGAAGAATCTCTTGAGTTCTTGAACGACGATGAATACATGGAAGTAACGCCTGAATCTATTCGTTTGCGTAAACAAATCCTTAACAAGGCAGAGCGTGAGAAAGCAAACAAAAAGAAAAAATCAGCTGAATAAGAGCTAGAAAGAGCAGAAAATGGTCTATTTAATCATAGGGATTTTATTACTCTTACTCTATATATTTGCGACACCTCAAAGTATCAAGGGAACGGTTAATATTGTAATTCTTGTTTTTGGTCTCGTTTCCCTCGTGATTTTGCTCATGTTGTCCATCCTGCAAATCTTTCAGCTACCAACAGAATTCTTTATCACAGTAGCCATGCTGGTCCTTACGTATTTTAGTTTGCGAGATATCAGTCTCATGTCGATTCGAAAAAAACACTAATCATCAATTCGAATCCTAAAATAACAAAAAACTTCTATTAGCAACTATTTGGCTAATAGAAGTTTTTTGATTAAGATAGATTGCTTTTTTCTTCAGAATAGCGTTGATAGAAGTCAACTTTCAGTTGGATAAAGTTTTCCAATTCGCGCAGGAGTTGGAGTAAGGTTGCGCGTGTTTCAAATTCTTCCCTTGTTTTAGGGAGATTGCGATTGCGAAATACTTGCAGGTAGCTTTCAATATCATTTAATAAATCGTTGGCAGGATTGGTCTGGCTGAGTTGATCCGCAATTTTAGCAAATAACTGGGCAAGGATTAGGCTTTCGCTTGCGGCTAGATTACAGGTGTTGATTTGCTGGGCCATATTACGAAGAATGCGACTCTGTCTCTGTCTCATTTCGAAATAGTGGATATGATAGTCGGTCTGATGAAAGAGGTGGTCAGAGTGATCAAGATAGACCAGTTTGAGAGCTTCTTCAAGAAGCTGATCCAGTTCTTCAACGAGTTGGGCACGGTTACGACCATCGCCCTTTCCAAGATAATATTCAAACGTTGTAGGATGTGTTTGAGTTTTTCTTCTACCTTGAGATGATAGAGATGGATTTCTTCTTGCCGAGAAGGCATGTAAAGATTGACAGTCAAGGCAAATCCCGTACCGATCAGAAATAGGAGGAGTTCATTCACTAGCAGATCAGGTGATGTAGACTTCTGAACCAAGAGATGACTGACCAGGACGCTACTAGGAGTAATCCCAATTTCCCAACCCAATTTATAGGCTAGAGGAACATAGATTGCTAAGTAAAGTCCAAAACTCCAGATGTGATAGCCAGTCAGGTAAAAGGAAAGGACACCAATGAAAAGAGCAAGAAGGGTTGAAAATAAACGATTGCGGGCTAGCTTGATCGTGCTTCTTCGAGTATCAGAAAGACTCAAGATAGCAATGATACCAGCTGATACAGCTGACGACAAATCAAAAAAGTAGGCTAGAAAACAGGCAAAACAGGTTGCCAGGACGAGTTTAAAAGTACGTTGGGTGATAGACATGAGACATTTCCTATAATAAATGATAGAAACCAGACAAAACAAGCCCTAAATAGGCTTGCCTTGATTATTTATTGCGAGCAGAGGAAAATTCGGCTACTGCTGTAAAGAGGACATCTGTTGAAGAGTTGAGGGCTGTTTCGCAAGAGTCTTGGATAACACCGATGACGAATCCGACACCCACAACCTGCATAGCAATATCATTGGTAATCCCAAAGAGACTGCAAGCAACCGGGATAAGTAGGAGAGAACCTCCAGCAATTCCTGAAGCACCGCAGGCAGAGATGGCTGCAACGATACTGAGTACAAAGGCTGTTGCAAAATCAACTGAGATTCCAAGGGTATTGACAGCAGCTAGGGTTAAGATGTTGATGGTAACAGCAGCTCCAGCCATATTGATAGTTGATCCAAGTGGGATAGAGACAGAATAGGTATCTGGATTAAGCCCTAGATCCTCACAGAGTTTCATATTAACAGGGATATTAGCAGCTGAGCTTCGAGTGAAAAAGGCTGTGACTCCGCTGATACGCAAACATTTCCAAACAAGTGGATAAGGATTTTTCTTGATAAAGAGAAAAGCAATCAGAGGATTGACCACTAGGGCAACGAAAACCATAGTGGCAATCAAAAGTCCGAGTAAGATTCCGTAATTTGCTAAACTCGCAATACCTTGGCCAGAGATGGTTTCGAAGACTAATCCGAGGATACCAAATGGCGCAAGGTTAATGATCCATTCGACGATTTTTGAAGTCACACTGGCCATTGTTTTGAGTAGCTCCTTGCTATTTTTGCTAGCTTCACGCATGGCAACTCCAAAGACGATAGCCCAAGACAAAATTCCGATATAGTTAGCTCCGATGATGGCATTGACAGGATTGTCTACTATTTTTAGTAGGAGATTACTGAGTACTTGTCCGATGCCGTCTGGAGGAGTAACTTCTGTACTAGCACTACTCAAGACCATCTGAACAGGGAAGAGAAAGCTAGCCAAAACTGCTACAAGAGCCGCAGCAAAAGTCCCCAGCAAATAGAGGAAAATAACTTTTTTCATATTGCTATCTTGGCCTTTTTGGTGTTGGGAAAGGGCATTAGCGACTAAAGCAAAAACCAGGATAGGAGCGATGGCCTTTAGTCCTCCTACAAATAAATCTCCCAATAAACCGATGCCAGTAAGATTAGGAACGAGAAGACCTAGAATAGCTCCCAAGGTCATTCCGATCCCGATCCGTTTGATTAGATTTGTTTTGTTCCAAGCACGAATAATTCTTTTCATAGAGGTCTCCTTTTTGTGTATTGTTTATGATTATAGTATAAATATGCTTGAAAAGCAAGTGAGTTATAAGTTTTGTTGGAATAAATGAATATTTATGAAAAGGATAGCGAGGAAGGATTTATGGTATAATGAATAGAAAAAGGAGTTTTATATGCAAGAATTTTTTCAACGTTACCTGGATAAATTAGATGTAACAACTGTTTTAGAGAATCTCTTAACCAAGGTGATTTCCCTTTTGCTACTGATTCTTATCTTTTATATTGCCAAAAAGTTTCTCCATGCTGCTGTACGAAAGATTGTTAAACCTTCACTTAAGTTTTTCAAATCGAGATGCTGGTAGACAAAAGACTATTTCTCGTTTGCTTGAGAATATTTTTAACTATATCCTTTATTTCTTCTTGATTTACTGTATCTTGTCTATCTTAGGGTTGCCTGTATCTAGCTTGCTTGCAGGTGCGGGGATTGCTGGGGTAGCTATCGGTATGGGAGCACAAGGTTTTCTATCAGATGTCATCAATGGCTTCTTTATTCTCTTTGAGCGCCAGTTGGACGTTGGAGATGAGGTTGTCTTGACTAATGGCCCGATTACCGTATCGGGAAAAGTCGTTAGTGTAGGAATTCGGACGACTCAACTGCGAAGTGATGACCAAGCTCTTCATTTTGTTCCTAATCGGAATATCACCGTCGTTAGCAATTTTTCAAGAGAAGAAGAGAACTGAAATTTCACTTGATTTATGGTACAATAGAGGGAGTTTGACAGAGGAGAAATGATGGTTTTAGATAAACAATTAGGAAATGGTTGTACCTGGATAAATCTTGATATCGAAAAAATTAAAAAAATCTTGAAGATTTATCTGAAATCTATGGTTTGGATAAAGAAACCATCGAATATGCGCTGGATAGAAACGAACGAGCTCACATGGACTATAACCGTGAAAAATGGGACTGTAACTTTTATCTACAATGTTCTGGATCTTGAGAAGGACAAGGAATACTATGAAGCCCTTCCTATGACCTTTATCGTTGAAAAACAACGAATGATTACGATCAGTAACCATAAGAACGCTTATGTGATTGAACGTATGCTGACTTATCTTAAAACTCATGAATCGATTTCGATCTACAAGTTTCTCTTTGCCAGCTTAGAGCTTATCAGTAACGCTTATTATCCTGTCATCGAAGAAATGGATAAAAGTAAGGATGAGATTAGTGCCTTGCTACGTCAAACCACGACAAAGAAAAATCTCTTTGCTCTCTCTGACTTGGAGACTGGTATGGTTTACTTGACAGCAGCGGCAAAACAAAATCGACTTCTATTGGAACATATCCAAGGTCATGCTCTTTATCGGAGATTTAACGAAGTCGAACGAGAGCAGTTTGACGATGCGATGATTGAAGCCCATCAGTTGGTGTCTATGACAGATTTGATTTCTCAAGTCTTGCAACAACTCTCAGCTTCTTACAACAACATCCTTAACAATAATCTGAATGACAGTTTGACAATTTTGACCATTATCTCAGTATTGCTAGCAGTCCTTGCGGTTATTACAGGTTTTTTTGGAATGAATGTTCCTCTACCATTTACAGAAGAGCCCAATGCTTGGATTTATATCTTAATAGCTAGCTTGATTTTATGGGCAGCCTTATCTCAATGGCTGAAGAAAATTACTAGAAAATAAAAGAGAAGGAGCCAGAATGGCGATTGAAAATTACATGCCAGATTTGCTGTGGAAGCAGTTTATGATCTGACAGTTCAAAGCCTGCAAAAACAGGGAATCAAAGCTGTTTTGGTGGATTTGGACAATACCCTGATTGCTTGGAATAATCCAGATGGAACAGTAGAGATGAAGCAATGGTTGCATGATCTGCGTGATGCTGGCATACGAATCATTGTGGTATCTAACAATACTCCCAAACGTGTCAAACGAGCAGTTGAAAAATTTGATATTGACTATGTTTACTGGGCTTTGAAACCCTTTACTTTAGGAATTAACCGTGCCATGAAACATTTCCACTATGAAAAAGACCAAGTGGTCATGGTTGGCGACCAGCTCATGACGGATATTCGAGCAGCCCATCGAGCAGGTATTCGCTCGATTTTGGTTAAACCCTTGGTCCAGCACGACTCTATTAAGACTCAGATTAACCGAGCGCGTGAGCGTCGTATGATGAGAAAAATCGCTGAAAAGTACGGCCCTATTACTTATAAAAAAGGAATCTAATTATGGAAGAAATTCTCTGTATTGGTTGTGGAGCAACCATTCAGACGGAAGATAAGACTGGTTTAGGTTTTACACCTCAATCAGCACTTGAAAAAGGTTTGGAAACTGGAGAAGTTTATTGCCAGCGTTGTTTCCGTCTTCGTCATTATAATGAAATCACAGATGTGCAGTTGACGGATGATGATTTCCTCAAACTCTTGCACGAGGTTGGAGATAGCGATGCCTTGGTGGTCAATGTCATTGATATTTTTGACTTCAATGGCTCTGTTATCCCAGGTTTGCCACGCTTTGTGTCGGGAAATGATGTGCTCTTGGTTGGAAACAAAAAAGATATCCTACCTAAGTTAGTGAAACCAGGTAAGATTAGCCAATGGCTGATGGAGCGTGCTCACGAAGAAGGCTTGCGTCCTGTTGATGTCGTCTTGACTTCAGCACAAAACAAGCATGCCATTAGAGAAGTAATCGACAAGATTGAGCACTACCGTAAGGGACGTGACGTCTATGTTGTCGGTGTGACCAATGTTGGTAAATCAACCCTCATCAACGCCATTATCCAGGAAATCACGGGTGACCAGAACGTCATCACAACGTCGCGCTTCCCAGGAACAACCTTGGATAAGATTGAAATTCCACTCGATGATGGTTCTTATATCTATGATACGCCGGGGATTATTCACCGTCACCAGATGGCTCACTACTTGACGGCTAAAAATCTCAAGTATGTCAGCCCTAAAAAGGAAATCAAACCAAAAACCTATCAGCTAAACCCTGAACAAACCCTATTTTTAGGTGGATTGGGACGCTTTGACTTTATTGCAGGAGAAAAGCAAGGTTTTACAGCCTTCTTTGACAATGAACTCAAACTTCATCGTACCAAGCTAGAGGGAGCTAGTGCCTTTTACGACAAGCACCTTGGAACCCTCCTTACACCACCAAATAGCAAGGAAAAAGAAGATTTTCCAAAACTGGTCCAACATGTATTTACCATCAAGGACAAAACTGACCTAGTCATCTCAGGACTAGGTTGGATTCGAGTGACAGGCACCGCCAAAGTCGCCGTCTGGGCCCCAGAAGGCGTCGCAGTTGTCACACGAAAAGCAATTATTTAAATACAGAAAGGAAAGAGTTATCTTTATAAAGGCGAGCATGGCGAGGCTCTAGAAGATACTTTTCGCCGTGGTGTCAGTTGGTACAAATGATTGTACCAACTGCGGAAAATTTGAGACCTTAGGCTCAAATTTTAGTCATGAAAGTCCGAAGGACTTTGCTGACGTCCGTCACCACTTCAGAAAAGTATAAAAAAACTCTTTTAAAGAAAAATATGTCATTAACATCAAAACAACGTGCCTTCCTCAACAGCCAGGCACACACCCTCAAACCCATCATCCAAATCGGGAAAAATGGTCTCAACGACCAAATCAAAACCAGCGTTCGCCAAGCACTTGACGCGCGTGAATTGATCAAGGTTACTCTCTTGCAAAACACAGATGAAATATCCACGAAGTAGCTGAAATCTTGGAAGAAGAAATCGGTGTGGATACAGTCCAAAAAATCGGACGCATCTTGATTTTGTATAAACAATCAAGCAAGAAAGAAAATCGCAAGATTTCTAAAAAAGTTAAAGAAATCTAAGAACGATACTCCCAAAAACTGTTTTTGCAGAAGAGTAAAGGAGATTAACCTATGGCAATCGAATTATTAACTCCCTTTACAAAAGTGGAGTTAGAGCCAGAAATCAAGGATAAAAAACGCAAACAAGTCGGTATTTTGGGTGGAAATTTTAATCCCGTTCATAATGCCCATCTGATCGTGGCAGACCAAGTGCGCCAACAGTTGGGATTGGACCAGGTTTTGCTCATGCCCGAATATCAACCACCTCACGTAGATAAAAAGGAAACCATTCCTGAACACCACCGTCTCAAAATGCTTGAGTTAGCGATTGATGGAATCAAGGGTCTAGCTATTGAGACCATCGAGCTAGAGCGTAAGGGTATTTCCTACACCTACGACACCATGAAAATCTTGACAGAGCAACATCCAGATACAGATTATTATTTCATTATCGGTGCAGATATGGTAGACTATCTGCCTAAGTGGTATAGAATTGACGAATTGGTCGATTTGGTTCAGTTTGTGGGGGTTCAGCGTCCACGTTACAAGGCAGGGACTTCTTATCCAGTTATCTGGGTGGATGTGCCTCTCATGGATATTTCATCCAGCATGGTACGTGATTTCATCGCCCAAGGACGCACACCCAACTTTCTCCTACCTAAGCCTGTACTAGATTATATCGAGAAAGAAGGGCTTTACTGATGGCATACCAGGACTATATCAACTGTTCCCGTGAGGAATTATTGAAAAAAATGGCAGAGCTTCTACCCGAGAAGCGGTTGACCCATTGTTTGGGTGTGGAGCGCGCAGCCATTGAACTTGCAGAACGATTCGGAGTGGATGCCGATAAAGCAGGTCTTGCAGGACTCCTTCATGACTATGCTAAAAAGTTGTCAGACCAGGAATTTCTAGACTTGATTGACCGTTATCAGCTAGATCCTGACTTCAAAAATTGGGGTAATAATGTCTGGCATGGTATGGTTGGTATCTACAAAATTCAGGAAGATTTGGATTTGCAAGATCCTGAAATTTTACGGGCTATTGAAATTCATACAGTCGGAGCTAGTCAGATGACTGACCTTGATAAGGTTATCTACGTCGCAGACTATATCGAGCACAATCGTGCCTTTCCAGGTGTGGACCAGGCCCGTGAGATTGCTGAGCTATCGCTCAATAAGGCAGTGGCCTACGAAACAGCTCGTACTGTGGAGCATCTAGCTCATCAGAGATTCCCCATCTATCCCCAAACCCTTGAAACCTATAACGCCTTTGTGCACTATTTGAAAGAGGACTAAATGAAATCGGCTTTTATAATCATTGATGTTCAGAATATTTTAGTGGAAACCGGTTTTCAGACAAATAGTCTATTGGACAAAATTTCTTATTTACAAAACCAGGCTAGAAGCAAGAATATCGAAATTATTTATGTTCAACATATTGAGAACGCTGAAGCTCAAACATCAGAAGATTGGCAGTTATCTGAGCTTTTAAGTCGAAAACCTAATGAAAAGGTCTTTCAGAAGAAGTATAACAGTATTTTCAAAGAAACTGGTTTAAAAGAATACTTGGATAAACAGGGGATTGAAAAATTAGTTTTATGTGGTATGCAGACAGAATATTGTGTGGATACCTCTGTCAAGGTTGCCTTTGAATATGGCTATCAGCTTATTATTCCAGAAGGAACTTGCACAACGTTTGATGGGAATGGCATTCCAGCAGAAACGATAAATGAATTTTATGAGGGCATTTGGGAGGGGCGCTTTGCAGAGGTCCTAGATTACAAACATATTTTCTAGAAAGAGGATTAAATGAAAGAAAAAGAATTACTAGAACTAGTCGTGAAAGCGGCTGATGAGAAACGTGCGGAGGATATCCTCGCACTTGATGTACAAGATTTGACTAGCGTGACGGACTACTTTGTTATCACTAGCTCGATGAATAGTCGTCAGTTGGACGCTATCGCTGATAACATCCGTGAAAAAGTAGCTGAAGCAGGCTTTAAAGGAAGTCATATCGAAGGTGATGCAGCTGGAGGCTGGGTTTTGCTAGACCTCGGTGCTGTCGTTGTGCATATCTTTTCAGAAGAAATGCGTGCCCACTATAACCTCGAAAAACTATGGCATGAGGCTGCTTCTGTAGATCTCTCAGAAACTTTATAGTCTTTTCCTTTATCTTTTATTACGGCGTTAACTCATTTTGCCTAACTCTAGTTATGGCTGCAATTCGTTGCCTAGTACTAAAAGCAAACGAAAAGACTATAGCGTTACAATTGAACTCAGTTGCAGTCAACTGGGTTTTATTTGCTTATTTTAGAAAAAATCGATAGAAAGGTGAGAGCGTCGTGTTTGGTTCATTTCGAAACTGAACACGAGCTAAAAGCTGAGAGAAAAAGAGTTACTTCCTTTGTAACTAATGATAGGGAAGAAAGTTTTCGATTATCTCTTTGATTTTAACGCTCTTTGTATCATGATTATGGCTACTTATGAAACCTTTGCGGCTGTTTACGATGCAGTCATGGATGATAGTTTATATGACAAATGGACGGATTTTTCCCTCCGTCATTTGCCTAAAACCAAGGAAAGAAAGAAGCTTTTGGAATTGGCTTGTGGGACAGGGATTCAGTCTGTCCGCTTTTCTCAGGCTGGTTTTAATGTGACTGGGCTTGATTTGAGTGCGGATATGTTGAAGATTGCCGAAAAGAGAGCGGCTTCAGCCAAGCAAAAGATTGATTTCATTGAAGGCAATATGCTGGATTTGTCCAAGGCAGGTAAATACGACTTTGTGACCTGCTATTCCGATTCTATCTGCTACATGCAGGATGAAGTGGAAGTAGGGGATGTCTTTAAAGAAGTCTATAATGCTCTCAATGAGGATGGGGTCTTTATCTTTGATGTACATTCGACTTACCAGACTGATGAGGTCTTTCCTGGCTATTCCTATCATGAAAATGCAGAAGATTTTGCCATGCTTTGGGATACCTATGAGGATGCAGCACCACATTCTATCGTGCATGAGTTGACTTTCTTTGTTAAGGAAACAGATGGTTCCTTTAGTCGTCATGATGAAGTCCATGAAGAGCGTACTTATGAAGTCTTAACCTATGATATTCTGCTGGAACAGGCTGGTTTCAAGTCCTTCAAACTCTTTGCGGACTTTGAGGATAAGGATCCAACTGAAACCAGTACCCGTTGGTTTTTTGTGGCGCAGAAGTAGGAGATTACCATGACCATTACAGGTATTATTGCGGAGTTCAATCCTTTTCATAATGGGCACAAATACCTGCTGGAACAGGCGGAGGGACTGAAAATCGTTGTCATGTCTGGGAATTTCATGCAGCGGGGGAGAGCCTGCTATTGTGGACAAGTGGACAAGGGCTCAAATGGCGCTGGAAAATGGTGCGGATTTGGTCGTAGAATTACCCTTTTTAGTCAGTGTACAAGCAGCGGATTTCTTCGGTCAAGGTGCTGTAGATATCTTGGCTCGTTTGGGGATTGATACCCTTGCCTTTGGGACAGAAGAAGTTTTAGATTACCAGAAAATTGCTGATTTATACGCAGAACGTGGTCAAGAGATGGAGAAATTTGTGGATAATTTACCTGATTCTCTTTCTTACCCACAGAAAACCCAAGCCATGTGGAAGGAATTTGCAGGCCTTGATTTTTCTGGTGATACGCCCAATCATGTCCTTGCTCTTGCATATGCTAAGGCGGTAGTGGGGCGAAAGATCAAGCTTCATCCAATTCAACGTCAGGGAGCGGGTTACCATTCTGTGGACAAGGATGTAGACTTTGCTTCGGCGACAGCTCTTCGTCAGCATCAAAATGATCAAGATTTCTTAGAATGCTTTATGCCTTCCGTTAACCTCTTTGAAAATGCTAGTAAGGTGAGCTGGGAAGATTATTATCCTTTGCTTCGCTATCAAATCTTGTCAAATCCAAATCTAACCGCCATCTATCAGGTCAATCAAGAGATGGCTGTGCGCATCAAAGATGCTATCAAAACGGCTCAGTCTGTTGACGAATTGGTTGAAGCGGTTGCGACCAAGCGTTATACCAAGGCGCGTGTTAGACGCCTCTTGGCCTATATTTTGGTGCAAGCTAGAGAAAGTGACTTACCAGAAGCCATTCACGTCCTTGGTTTTACCGAAAAAGGCAGACAACACCTCAAGTCTCTGAAAGAGCAGGTCAATCTAGTTAGTAGAATCGGCAAAGAGCCCTGGGATGCCATGACTCAAAAGGCAGACCAGATTTACCAACTAGGACACCCAAGTATCGCAGAACAAAATTTTGGCAGAGTACCAATCAGAATAGAAACAAACTAAGTCTACTGAAAGGTAGGCTTTTTTAGTTTTTTTCGAATAAATAGATAGAAAAAGAAAAATCTTGTACAAGTTCCTAACATTTTATTCTTTTCGTGTATAATAATGGAATAGAGGTAAAACGAGGTATGGTTATGGAATCAGTTCTTTACTCAACATTCCGAAATCATTTGAAGGACTATATGAAGAAGGTAAACGATGAGTTTGAACCTTTGACTGTGGTCAACAAAAATCCTGACGAAGAGATTGTCGTCCTTTCAAAGAGTGAGTGGGATAGTATTCAAGAAACCTTGAGAATTGCTCAGAATAAGGAGCTTTCTGACAAGGTCTTGCGAGGAATGTCCCAAGTTCGTGCAGGACATACTCAGGTGCATGTGATTGAGGAGTGATGAATGCTACTCAAGTTTACAGAAGATGCCTGGGCGGATTATTGCTACTGGCAAAACAAAGATAAGAAAACACTAAACAGAATTAACAAATTAATTAAGGATATTCAACATGGTCCTTTCACAGGCATAGGTAAACCAGAACCGCTCAATTATGATTACCAAGGAGCTTGGTCGCGTCGTATTGACGCAGAAAATCGCTTAATCTATATGATTGATGGAGACAGCGCGGCTTTTCTTGTCTTTCAAAGATTATTATTAAGTCTACTTTTGAGGTAGGCTTTTTAACTTATTTTTTTCTAAAAAAATCTTTAAAAATTTACTTTAGGGAGAATAGCTTATTTTATTAGGGAAAATAAGGTTTTTTTAGACTTGAAATGACCAAAAACAACTTCAATTTAAGGTTTGTTAAAAATGATTTTTTTATGGTAGAATGTATAAGAATGCATATCATTCGGATAAACAAATAAATTGAGGTAAAAACATGGAAATTATGGCGATTGTTATCGTTGTTTTTTTGCCGTCATCATTGGTTTAGTCATTGGATATGTCAGCATCTCAGTCAAGATGAAATCATCACAAGAGGCTGCAGAGCTGATGCTTTTAAATGCTGAACAAGAAGCAACTAATTTACGAGGACAAGCTGAGCGCGAAGCGGATTTATTACTCAATGAAGCTAAGAGTGAAAGCAAGTCTCTTAAAAAAGAAGCACTATTGGAGGCCAAAGAAGAAGCCAGAAAATACCGTGAAGAAGTGGACGCTGAATTTAAATCAGAACGTCAAGAACTCAAGCAAATCGAAAGTCGTTTGACCGAACGTGCTAGCAGTCTTGATCGTAAAGATGACAATTTGACGAACAAAGAAAAAAACACTTGAACAAAAAGAACAAAGTATTTCTGATAGAGCAAAAAACCTTGATGCACGTGAAGAGCAACTAGAAGAAATTGAAAAGCAAAAGCAAGCTGAACTTGAGCGTGTCGGAAGTCTGACACAATCAGAGGCAAAAGATATTATCTTAGCTCAGACAGAAGAAAACTTGACTAAGGAAATTGCTAGCCGCATTCGTGAGGCGGAGCAAGAAGTCAAGGAACGTTCAGATAAGCTTGCTAAGGATATCTTGTCCCAAGCCATGCAGAGAATTGCTGGTGAGTATGTAGCTGAGTCTACAAACTCAACCGTTCATCTGCCTGATGATACCATGAAAGGTCGTATCATTGGTCGTGAAGGTCGTAACATTCGTACCTTTGAAAGTTTGACAGGGGTTGATGTCATCATTGATGATACACCAGAAGTGGTAACCTTGTCAGGTTTGATCCTATCCGCCGTGAGATTGCCCGTATGACGATGGAAACCTTGCTTAAGGATGGACGTATCCACCCAGCTCGTATCGAAGAGTTGGTTGAGAAAAATCGTCAAGAGATTGATAACAAGATTCGTGAATATGGTGAAGCCGCGGCCTATGAAATTGGTGCACCGAACCTTCACCCAGACTTGATGAAGATCATGGGTCGCCTGCAGTTCCGTACTTCATACGGACAAAATGTCTTGCGTCATTCGATTGAAGTTGCTAAGTTGGCTGGTATCATGGCTAGCGAACTTGGTGAAAATGCTACCCTTGCTCGTCGCGCGGGATTCCTTCACGATATTGGTAAAGCCATTGACCGTGAAGTAGAAGGTAGCCACGTTGAGATTGGTACCGAGTTAGCTCGCAAGTACAAGGAACACCCAGTTGTGGTGAATACTATTGCCAGTCACCACGGAGATGTAGAACCTGAAAGTGTGATCGCAGTCATCGTTGCTGCGGCGGATGCATTGAGTGCTGCCCGTCCAGGAGCTCGTAGCGAGTCACTTGAAAGCTACATCAAACGTCTCCATGATTTAGAGGAAATTGCCAATAGCTTTGAAGGTGTTCAAAATAGCTTTGCCCTTCAAGCTGGTCGTGAAATCCGCATCATGGTAAACCCAGGTCAAATCAAAGATGACAAGGTCACAATCTTGGCTCATAAAGTTCGTGAGAAAATCGAAAACAATCTCGATTACCCAGGAAATATCAAGGTAACCGTGATTCGTGAACTTCGTGCAGTTGATTATGCAAAATAAATAAGAAAGAGCAGTTGAAAAATTACTGCTTTTTTGTTACACTAGATAGAAAGATTGTAGCGAGCAGAAATGGCTTTAGATATATAATCTTACAGAAATTTTTAAGTCATTTCACAAACTATCCAAAGGAGATATAATGGCAGACCGAGGCTTACTAATCGTTTTTTCAGGTCCTTCAGGAGTTGGAAAAGGAACGGTTAGACGAGAAATTTTTGAGAGTTCTGAAAATCAATTTCAATATTCTGTATCTATGACGACACGGGCACAACGTCCAGGTGAAGTAGATGGTGTTGATTATTTCTTCCGTACACGAGAAGAATTTGAAGAATTGATCCGTCAAGGGCAAATGTTAGAGTATGCAGAGTATGTAGGCAACTACTACGGAACTCCTCTGACCTATGTTAATGAAACGCTTGATAAGGGAATCGATGTCTTCCTAGAAATTGAAGTACAGGGAGCTCTTCAGGTCAAGAAAAAAGTTCCAGATGCTGTCTTTATCTTTTTGACACCACCAGATTTGGAAGAATTGCAAGACCGTCTCGTAGGCCGTGGTACCGATAGTGCAGAAGTAATTGCTCAGCGTATCGAAAAAGCCAAGGAAGAAATTGCTTTGATGCGTGAGTATGACTACGCTATTGTAAATGACCATGTTCCTCTTGCCGCAGAACGTGTCAAACGTGTCATTGAAGCAGAACATTTCCGTGTAGACCGCGTGATTGGTCATTATCAGGATATGCTACCAAAGTCTCCGACTATTCGATAAAATTTAGAAAACAGGTACAAACAAATGATGCTAAAACCCTCTATTGATACCTTGCTTGATAAGGTACCATCAAAATATTCACTTGTCATCTTGGAAGCAAAGCGTGCTCACGAATTAGAAGCTGGAGCACCTGCTACTCAAGAATTTAAATCTGAAAAATCTACTCTTCGTGCCTTAGAAGAAATTGAATCAGGGAATGTAACCATCCACCCAGATCCAGAAGGGAAACGCGAAGCTGTTCGTCGTCGTATCGAAGAAGAAAGACGATTGAAAGAAGAAGAAGAAAAGAAAATCAAAGAGCAAATCGCGAAAGAAAAAGAAGAAGGTGAAAAATTTAAGGTTGGGGGGACTCAATCTTATTTTTTCTATTGCAAGAATACTCAATCAATTAAAAGGATTTAAGAAGAGAAGGAGGTGAGGATATGGCTATTGCAAAAATCATTGTGGATGTTCCCTTGATGCAGACAGACCAGCCCTATAGCTACAAGATTCCAGAAGAATTTGAGGAAATGTTGGAAGTCGGCATGCGGGTTCATGTACCCTTTGGGAAGGCCAATCGCTTGATTCAGGGAATTGTTCTTGGAATGGAGTCTCAATCTGATGCAGATGTGATAGACGAGGACTTGAAAGAGATTGCTGAGGTGCTGGACTTTTCTCCTGTTTTAACGGAGGAACAACTCTGGCTAGCTGAAGAACTACGTAAGTCAGTTTTTTCATACAAGATTTCCATTCTAAAAGCTATGCTCCCTGGATTTTTGAACTCTAGCTATGATAAGATCCTCTATCCTCTGGAAGACTTAAGTCAAGAGGAAAGAGACCGTTTGTTTGGTTCGCAGGAGTCTCTAGCATTTTCATCTCTAGACATAGAAAAGCAGGCTGAGATGATGCGATTGACTCGAAAAGGTCTCTTGAGGCTAGAGTATCAGGCTGTAGACCAGAAGAAGGTTAAAACACAGTCTTGGGTTGAAGTGAATCTTGAACATTTAGAAAAACTAGAAATCTCAAATCGTGCCAAGAAGAAATTGGAACTGCGGGAATATTTATTAGCACATTCTGAAACAGTTCCTTTGGCTGATTTGTTAGAACATTACTCACGCGAACAAGTCAACTTCTTCGTGGATCATGGTGCCATCACCGTAGTACAAAAAGAAGTACAACGTTCAGCGGCTTATTTTGAAGGTATTGAATCTAGCCAATCTTTAGAGTTAAATCCAGAACAAAAAGAAGCCTGTGAGGCGGTTGTTGGAGCGATTGGGAAGAAACATCCTCCCTTTCTTTTACAAGGAATCACTGGAAGTGGGAAAACGGAGGTTTACTTGCAGATTATCCAAGGGGCCTTGGATTTGGGAAAAACAGCGATTGTTCTAGTCCCAGAAATCTCTCTGACACCTCAAATGACAGAGCGTTTCATTGCTCGTTTTGGTGATAAAGTAGCGATTCTCCACTCTGGCTTGTCCAATGGTGAAAAGTACGATGAATGGCGCAAAGTGGAGCGTGGAGAAGCCCAGGTAGTTGTTGGTGCTAGATCTGCCGTTTTTGCACCTTTGAAAAATCTAGGGGTTATCATTATCGATGAAGAGCACGAGGCCAGCTACAAGCAAGACAGCAATCCGCGTTATCATGCTAGGGATGTGGCTATTTTACGTGCTCAATATAATCAAGCTGCCCTAGTTCTTGGTTCTGCAACACCGAGTCTAGAGAGTCGTGCGCGTGCTGGCAAGGGTGTTTATCAACATCTACGCCTGACGCAAAGGGCCAATCCTCTAGCAAGTATTCCTCAAGTTCAACTGATTGACTTCCGTGATTACATCGGGCAGAATGAAACATCAAACTTTACACCACCTCTGCTCGAGGCCATTCAAGACCGTCTGGCTAAAAAAGAGCAGGTGGTTCTCATGCTCAATCGCCGTGGTTATTCTAGCTTTGTCATGTGTCGGGAATGTGGGACGGTAGATACTTGTCCCAACTGTGACATTTCCCTGACCTTGCACATGGATACCAAGACCATGAACTGTCATTATTGTGGTTTTTCGAAGGAAATCCCCCACGTTTGTCCAAACTGTCAGAGTCGTAGTATTCGATACTATGGAACGGGAACTCAAAAGGCCTACGATGAGCTGGCTGAACTCTTTCCAGAGGCACGTATTCTACGCATGGATGTAGATACAACTCGCAAAAAGGGTAGTCACCAAGCCTTACTTGAGCAGTTTGGAAAAGGGGAAGCGGATATTTTACTTGGTACCCAGATGATTGCCAAGGGCTTGGATTTTCCGAATGTAACCCTTGTCGGTGTCCTCAATGCGGATACAGCCTTGAATCTGCCTGATTTTCGTTCTTCTGAGAGAACCTTCCAACTCTTGACCCAGGTGGCAGGACGAGCAGGTCGTGCTGAAAAGGCAGGGCAGGTCTTGATTCAGTCCTATAATCCTCAACACTACACCATTCGTTTTGCCAAAGATCAGGATTATGAAGGTTTCTATGCTTATGAAATGGGCATCAGACGTCAGTTGGGTTACCCACCCTATTATTTCACTATTGGGATTACCTTATCTCATAAAAAGAAGAAGAGGTTCTTAGACGTGCTTATCAAGTGATGGGCATTTTGCGGTCTGGTTTGTCGGATGCTAGTATCATCCTTGGACCAACGCCTAAACCGATTGCTCGTACGCATAACCTCTATCATTATCAGATTTTAATTAAATACCGTTTAGAAGATGAGCTTGGTCCACCCCTTAATCAGGTTTTGGCTCTAACTCAAGAACGTGAAAATAGCGAACTTCGTCTCAGTATTGACCACGAACCGCAGCAATTTTTGTAAAAAGGAGAAAAGATGACAAAACTAATCTTTATGGGAACGCCCGATTTTTCAGCAACCGTTTTGAAGGGACTTTTGACAGATGATCGCTATGAAATTGTGGCTGTCGTGACTCAGCCAGACCGTGCTGTCGGACGTAAAAAAGTTATCCAAGAAACCCCAGTGAAACAAGCTGCCAAAGAGGCAGGGCTTCCTATCTACCAACCCGAAAAATTATCGGGTAGTCCAGAGATGGAAGCTATCATGAATTTGGGGGCTGAAGGGATTGTGACTGCAGCTTTTGGACAATTTCTCCCAAGTAAACTCCTTGATAGCATGGATTTTGCAGTCAATGTTCATGCATCACTCCTTCCTAAACACCGTGGTGGTGCTCCTATCCATTATGCCTTGATTCAGGGTGATGAGGAGGCAGGAGTGACCATTATGGAAATGGTCAAGGAAATGGATGCCGGAGATATGATTTCTCGTCGCAGTATTCCCATTACCGATGAGGACAATGTTGGAACCTTGTTTGAAAAATTGGCCATTGTCGGTCGTGATCTGCTTTTGGATACGTTGCCTGCATACATTGCTGGCGAGATTCAACCTCAACCACAGGATCCAAGCCAAGTTACATTCTCTCCAAATATCAAACCTGAGGAAGAAAAAGTTGGACTGGAACAAGACCAATCGTCAACTCTTTAACCAAATCCGTGGAATGAATCCATGGCCAGTTGCTCATACCTTCCTCAAGGGGGAACGCTTCAAAATCTATGAAGCTCTACCAGTAGATGGTCAAGGGACTCCAGGTGAGATACTCTCCATCGGCAAGAAAGAATTGATCGTCGCAACAGCAGAAGGAGCTTTGTCTCTTAAACAGGTTCAGCCAGCAGGAAAACCTAAGATGGATATTGCTTCCTTCCTCAACGGTGTGGGACGAACTTTGGCAGTAGGAGAACGATTTGGTGACTAAAGTAGAAACGGCTAGAAGTTTAGCCCTAGAGGTATTGGAGGATGTCTTTATCCAACAAGCTTACTCCAATATCGCCTTAAATAAACATCTCAAGGGAAGTCAACTGTCAGCTGCAGATAAGGGTTTGGTGACAGAGCTTGTGTATGGTACTGTAGCTCGAAAACTTACATTGGAGTGGTACATTTCTCACTTTATTGAGGATAGAGATAAGCTAGATAGCTGGCTCTATGTTCTGCTTCTCATGAGCGTCTATCAACTCCAATACTTGGATAAGCTTCCTGACCATGCAGTGGTCAATGAGGCAGTAGAAATTGCAAAAGCTCGTAAGAAGGGTAGTGAAAAACTGGTCAATGCTGTTCTTCGTCGTATTTTTGCGTGAGGGCTTGCCAGATATTGCCAGTATCAAGCGTAAAAAAATAAGCGTGATTCCATTGCCTACTCTTTACCAGTTTGGTTGATTTCGAAACTCAAGGAAGAGTATGGAGAAGAGCGAGCGCAAGCTATTTTTTTGAAAGTCTATTGAAACGGAATAAAGCTAGTATCCGTGTGACAGATTTGAGCCGAAAAGAGGAAATCAAAAGCTTTGCTTGGTGCAAGTGATTCTCTTTTATCTCCTGCTGGTCTGGTCAAGGAGCAGGGGCATTTTGCTGGTCACGCTTTGTTTGCTGAAGGGGCTATTACTATCCAGGATGAGTCTAGTCAACTGGTTGCACCGACACTAGAGCTACAAGGCGACGAGCAGGTTTTAGATGCTTGTGCAGCTCCTGGTGGAAAGACCGCCCATATGGCATCCTATTTGACGACAGGTCAGGTAACGGCTCTAGATCTCTACGACCATAAACTCACTTTGATTCAAGAGAATGCGGAGCGTTTAGGTGTAGCAAATCGTGTTCAAACGCAAAAAAACTGGATGCACGAAAAGTGCATGAGTTTTTTTGGCAAGGATCAATTTGACAAGATTTTTGGTCGATGCGCCTTGTTCTGGTATTGGACTCTTACGTCGAAAAACCAGATATCAAATACAATAAAGACACTGCTGATTTCGCGTCATTACAGGAAATTCAGTTGGAAATATTAGGTAGTGTTTGTCAAACGCTACGTAAAGGTGGTATAATAACTTATAGTACCTGCACTATTGTCTCTGAAGAGAACTTTCAAGTTGTTCAAGCATTTTTAGAAAGTCATCCAGAGTTCGAGCAGGTTAAACTAGAACACGAATGTAAGGATATCGTGAAAAATGGTTGTATCCTCATTACTCCGGAATTATACGGAAGTGATGGATTCTTTATCAGCCAATTTCACAAGATATCCAAGTAGGAAGGAACTGACACAATGGAGATTTCATTATTAACAGATGTGGGTCAGAAACGTACAAATAATCAAGACTATGTCAATCTTTTTGTCAACCGTGCCGGTCGTACAATGATCATCTTGGCTGACGGGATGGGAGGGCACCGTGCAGGTAATATTGCCAGCGAGATGGCAGTAACTGATTTAGGTGTTGCCTGGGTTGATACGCAGATTGACACCGTTAATGAAGTTCGCGAATGGTTTGCCCACCATCTAGAAGTTGAAAATCAAAAGATTTATCAAATGGGGCGTGATGAAGCCTACAAGGGAATGGGGACAACTCTAGAAGCCCTTGCAATTATTGATCATCAAGCTATTTATGCTCATATTGGAGATTCTCGTATTGGTCTGATTCGTGGTGAAGAATACCGTCAACTGACAAGTGATCATTCTTTGGTCAATGAATTGCTCAAGGCAGGTCAATTGACACCTGAAGAAGCTGAAGCACATCCACAAAAGAATATCATCACCCAATCTATCGGACAAAAAGACGAAATTCAACCTGATTTTGGAATTGTCAGCTTGGAACCAGGTGACTATCTGGTCATGAATAGCGACGGTCTAACCAATATGATTTCAGGCAGTGAGATCTATGATATTGTGACAAGCGATATTTCGCTTGATGATAAGGCAGCCACTTTGGTACGCTTTGCCAACAATGCCGGAGGGCTTGATAATATTACAGTTGCCCTTGTTTCGATTAAGGAGGAGGCGGCAGAATGATCCAAATCGGCAAGATTTTTGCCGGGCGGTATCGGATTATCAAACAAATTGGCCGTGGAGGTATGGCAGATGTCTACCTGGCCAAGGATTTGATTTTAGATGGGGAAGAGGTAGCTGTTAAGGTCTTGAGGACTAACTACCAGACTGACCCGATTGCTGTTGCTCGTTTTCAGCGTGAAGCGCGTGCAATGGCTGACTTAGATCATCCCCATATCGTTCGGATAACGGATATCGGCGAAGAGGACGGTCAACAGTACCTAGCTATGGAATATGTAGCTGGTCTTGATCTTAAGCGCTATATCAAAGAACACTATCCCCTCTCAAATGAAGAAGCTGTCCGTATCATGGGACAGATTCTCTTAGCGATGCGCTTGGCGCACACTAAAGGTATTGTCCATCGTGACTTAAAGCCTCAAAAATATTCTTTTTAACTCCTGATGGAACGGCCAAGGTGACGGACTTTGGGATTGCTGTAGCCTTTGCAGAGACCAGTCTGACTCAGACCAACTCTATGCTGGGTTCTGTTCACTACTTGTCACCTGAGCAGGCTCGTGGCTCTAAGGCAACTGTCCAGAGTGACATCTATGCTATGGGGATTATTTTCTATGAGATGCTGACAGGGCATATCCCTTATGATGGCGATAGTGCAGTAACTATAGCCCTCCAGCATTTCCAAAAACCTCTTCCTTCGGTCATAGCTGAAAACCCATCTGTTCCCCAAGCTTTGGAGAATGTGGTCATCAAAGCAACTGCTAAAAAGCTTACAGATCGATACCAGTCGGTTTCAGAGATGTATGTTGATTTATCTAGCAGTCTATCTTATAATCGCAGAAATGAACCTAAACTTGTTTTTGATGATGCTACTAAGGCAGACACAAAAACATTGCCAAAGGTTTCTCAGACAACCTTGACCTCTATTCCTAAGGTTCAACCACAGACAGATAGCCATCAGGCAACTAAAGCTAGCCCAGAAGTGAGCGCTAAAAAATCTGTGGAAAAACCAGTGAAAAAACGTCGTTTTAAAGCACGTTATCTAGTTCTACTAGCAAGTTTCGTACTGGTTGCTGCTTCTCTGGTGTGGATTTTGTCTAGAACACCAGCTACTGTTGAGATTCCAAAAGTTGCAGGTCAAACTGTTGCTGAAGCTAAGGAAAACTTGAAAAAAGCGAATTTTGAAATTGGTGAGGAAAAAACGGAAGCTAGTGATACCGTAGAGGTAGGTCGGGTCATCCGAACAGATCCAGATGCTGGCTCAGCTCGCAAGGGAGGATCTAAAGTTAATCTCATTATCTCGTCAGGGCAACAATCCTTCAAGCTTGGAAATTATGTTGGTCGTAAATCTACAGATGTCATAGCAGAATTGAAAGGGAAAAAGGTTCCTGAAAATCTGATTAAGATTGAAGAAGAAGAGTCCAGTGAATCAGAACCAGGTGTGATTTTAAAACAGAGCCTAGCAGAAGGTACAACCTATGATCTTAGCAAGGCAACTTCTATCGTTTTGACTGTTGCTAAAAAGGTGACAACCGTGACCATGCCAAGTTATATTGGCTCAAGTCTTGAATTTGCAAAGAATAACTTAATTCAAATTGTTGGTGTCAAGGAAGCTAATATCGAAGTAGTAGAGGTTTCGACAGCACCTGAGGGCACTGCTGAAGGAACTGTTGTCGATCAAAGTCCAAAACTAGGTGAGAAAGTTGATCTAGCTACGACACGTATAAAGATCTCTATTTATAAACCAAAAACTCCACCACCACCTTCTTCTTCTTCTTCTTTTTCTTCGGTTCCGTCTTCGAACCAGCGTAACACTAACAGAGTAGATAATACAGTGCCATCACAAAGTCAATCTACTCCATCTTCGTCAATACATAATCAAACAGACGAACATAACACAGATAATTAATCAATCTTTGTCACAGTTTTTGTGGCAAAGATTTTTTTTCCTCCGAAATTATGATAAAATAAAATGGAGTTTGAAAAAGGAGGGGAACATGGAAGAATCAAAAAAACTGAATGCAGTCATTGATGTCATCATGCTAGCTGGAACAATTCTGCTTCGCAATGGTTCTGAGATTTATCGTGTTGAAGATACCATGATTCGGATTGCTCATTCACAGGGTATTATGGATTGTAATGTTTTAGCCATGCCTGCAGCCATTTTTTTCTCCATTGAAAATACAAATATCTCTCGCATGAAGCGAGTGACCTCCTCTGCTTATAATATTGAGAAGGTGTGTGATGTCAACCAGATTTCACGGCAGCTTGTAGCGGGACAGCTTGATTTGGAGACAGCCTTTATCCAATTAAAGGAATTAAATGCCAAACCGTCTCCCTACACCAATGTTCAACTAACTGCAGCAGCAACTCTCAGTGCTCCATTCTTCTCAATCATGTTTGGTGGGAATGTCTACGATGCGATTGGAGCAGGAGTGGCGACCTTGTTTGCTTTTACTTTCTCTCTCTATGTAGAGAAGTTTATTCGTATTCCTTTTATGACAGCTTTTGCAGGTGCTCTTGTCTTCGGTTTGATTGCACAATTTTGGGCGCGCTATTCTGGTTTGCCGTCGACAGCTGATCTGGTGATTGCGGGTGCGGTCATGCCCTTTGTACCTGGAATTGCCCTGACCAATGCTGTTCGAGATATTATGACCAATCACATTAACTCTGGTATGAGCAAGATGTTTGAATCCTTGCTGGTTACCCTTGCCTTAGGGGCAGGCACCTCTGTCGCCCTCGTACTCATGAACTAATATGACAGTAACAACATTTTTATTGCAAGCTCTGGCAAGTTTGCTTGCCATTATTACTTTTTTAATCGTTTTAAATGTACAACGTTCCATGCTCATTCCTGGTGGAGTTTTGGGGATGTCTATCTGGTTACTCTACCTGCTACTCAAGGAACCAACCAATGTCATTTGGCAACCTTTATTGCTGCGGTGATTGGTTCTTGTGTCAGCCAGATTATGAGTATTCTCTACAAGACTCCAGCAGTTGTTTTTGCTCTGGCTATACTGGCACCGCTAGTACCAGGTTATCTGTCCTATCGAACGACTTCCTTCTTCGTTACAGGTGACTACGGCCATGCCATTTCTAGTGCCATGCTAGTTATGATGTTGGCCCTTGTTATCTCCATTGGAATGGCCAGTGGGACAGTTTTGTTGAAATTGTATCATTATCTCAAAAAGAATCGAGCTAGTTAAGACTCGATTTTTTGTAGCCCTAAAGTTCTGTTTGTTGGCTCAGTCTAAAAATGAAATAAGGTTTTTAAAATGAACTTGATTTGGGGAATCAAGTCTTTTTTAGCTCATTTGACCTCAATTGTGATAAAATAGAGGTGAACGATTTTTTACAATGAATGATAAAAATAGAGGTAAATATGACAATCGGTATTGATAAGATTGGTTTTGCGACCAGTCAATACGTTTTGAAATTACAAGATTTAGCAGAAACCCGAGGAATTGATCCTGAAAAATTGAGTAAAGGACTCCTTTTAAAAGAATTGAGTATTGCTCCTTTAACAGAGGATATCGTTACCTTGGCTGCCAGTGCAGGTAATTCTATCCTGACTGAAGAAGAGAAGCAAGAGATTGACATGGTTATCGTTGCGACAGAATCTGGAGTCGATCAAAGTAAAGCTGCTGCTGTCTTTGTACACGGTTTGCTTGGAATTCAACCATTTGCTCGTAGTTTTGAAATCAAGGAAGCTTGCTATGGTGCAACTGCGGCACTTCACTATGCTAAGTTACATGTAGAGAATTCTCCTAAATCAAAAGTTTTGGTGCTGGCTAGTGATATTGCAAGATATGGTGTCGAAACTCCTGGAGAACCAACTCAAGGTGCAGGATGTGTTGCTATGTTGATTAGCCAAAACCCACGTGTTATGGTATTCAACAACGATAACGTTGCGCAGACTCGTGATATTATGGACTTTTGGCGTCCAAACTATTCGACAACACCATTTGTAAATGGGGTTTACTCAACGCAACAGTATCTTGATAGCTTAAAAACGACTTGGGAAGAGTATCAAAAGCGTTATGACTGTAACTTGGAGGATTTTGAAGCTGTATGTTTCCACTTGCCATATCCGAAGCTAGCTCTCAAAGGATTGAAAAAAATCCTAGACAAATCCTTGCCTCAAGAGAAGAAGGACTTGCTTCAAAAGCACTTTGATGAATCTATTATTTATAGCCAAAAAGTTGGAAATATCTATACAGGTTCACTCTTCTTAGGTCTCTTGTCTCTTCTTGAAAATTCTGATAGCCTAAAAGCTGGGGATAAGATTGCCCTCTACAGCTATGGTAGTGGTGCTGTATCTGAGTTCTTTAGTGTGGAATTGGTTGAAGGTTTTGAAAAGCAATTGCGGAAAAATCGCTTAGACTTGCTAGATCAACGTCAAGCTTTGAGCGTAGCTGATTATGAACGAATGTTCTTTGAGGAAGCCCAATTAGATGAGTCTGGATCAGCAACGATGTCAGGTTATGAAGGGCAAGACTATGCCCTCGTTGAGATTGTAGACCACCAACGTCGCTACAGCAAGGTTGAAAAATAATGAAAAAAAATTGGAATGGATTTGCTAAAAAATCAATTCAAGAGCGCCTAAAGCTAGTTAAGTCTCAGGCGCTTACTTCTATCGAAGCCCAAGAAAGTCTTGAGCAGAATGAAAATCTCAGTCTAGCAGTAGCGGACCAATTGAGTGAAAATGTGATAGGAACCTTCTCACTTCCATACTCAATCGTTCCAGAAGTTCTGGTAAATGGTCAAGAATACACAATTCCCTATGTGACCGAAGAACCATCTGTAGTTGCTGCAGCTAGTTTTGCAAGCAAAATTATCAAAAGAGCAGGCGGTTTTACTGCTCAGGTTCATCAGCGACAAATGATAGGTCAGGTTGCTCTTTATCAGGTTCCGGATAGAGAGCGAGCTTGCCAGGCTATTCTGAGTCAAAAGTCGGAACTGATGGAACTGGCAAATCAAGCCTATCCCTCTATTGTCAAACGGGGTGGCGGTGCTCGTGATTTAAGAGTTGAGAAAATTTCTGGTGAGACGGACTTTTTAGTGGTTTATCTCCATGTAGATACTCAGGAAGCCATGGGAGCTAATATGCTCAATACCATGCTTGAGGCTCTAAAACCTAGTCTAGAGGCTCTAAGTCAAGGGCAGAGTTTAATGGGAATCTTATCCAACTATGCAACAGATTCTCTAGTAACTGCAACTTGTCGCATCGCCTTTCGTTATTTGAGTCGTCAGAAGGATGAAGCGCGTGAACTAGCAGAAAAAATAGTTTTAGCCAGCCAGTTTGCTCAGGCAGATCCTTATCGAGCAGCGACTCACAATAAGGGAATTTTTAATGGAATTGATGCTCTCTTGATTGCTACTGGAAATGATTGGCGTGCCATTGAAGCGGGAGCGCATGCCTATGCGAGCCATGAGGGTAGCTATAAAGGTCTCAGCCGTTGGAGGATTGATTCGGAAACAGAAGAACTAATTGGAGAGATGACCATGCCGATGCCGGTTGCTACCAAGGGTGGATCAATTGGTCTCAATCCTCGAGTCGTACTCAGTCATGAGTTGCTAGGTCATCCATCTGCCAAAGAATTGGCCCAAATTATCGTTTCGATTGGTCTTGCACAGAATTTTGCAGCCCTTAAGGCTTTGGTCAGTACAGGTATTCAGCATGGACATATGAAACTACAAGCAAAATCCTTGGCTCTTCTAGCAGGTGCGACTGAGGCAGAAGTACCCAAGTTAGTAGAAAACTTGATTGCAGAAAAAACTTTTAATCTAGAAAAAGCACAGATTCTTTTGAATAAATTAAGATCATAAGAAAAACTCAGACTGTTTCAGTCTGAGTTTTCAGAACGAAGACAAACGCCAAAAATGACGTTTGTCTTTTTCTGTTTTCAAAAATAGTTTATCTCATCATCTACTAATCTATCCAAAAATCTGAATTTGAGAAAAATAAAAAAAGGGATATTCCCTATCCATTTCACCAATTTTTTGATATTTAAACACGCCAAAGTAAGCCCAACCTGATCCTCCATTTTGGACTTTCCTTTCTCTCTAGTGTATCTCAAATTATGGTACTCCTTAGCCGTTCCAAAGAGTCGTTCAATTGTTTCTTTGCGCTTCTTATAGAGCTCTTTCATTTCTCTTTGGTGACGAATCTCCTCACAAAATTCAAGGGCATCTTTCCAGACATGTCTCGTTACTACTTTTTGAAAATTCTTGCTTTGGGTACAAACGGATAATAGGGGTAGTTAACACATACTTTAGGATTACTCTTATACTCACGGTAGCCTTCTCGAGTGGTTGTACGATAGCTTAATACTTGATTCTCTGGACAGACATAACAGTCATAACTTGCATCATAAACAAAATTACTAGGTCTTAAGTTCCCCTTTACTCCCTTTGGACGAGTATAAGGAAAGACAGGAATGATGTTTCGCTCTAATAAATAATGGGCAATAGCTGGTGTCTTGTAACCTGAATCCGCAATAATATAGTGGGGCGAGAATGGCTCTAACTTTGAAAATAGGGCAGGGAAAGCCTGACTATCATGAACATTTCCTGCCTCAACCGTATAAGCTAAGGCCCAACCATGCTTATCACAAGCAACTTGAGCAGAATAGGCAAATACTTCCTTATGTTCGCCCTTATGGAACCAACCACAGCCTCACTTTCTTTTGCGGGCTTTAAGGACTTTTTTTCGTGTTTTTTCCTATCTAAATCAATCTCAACTGCCAATTGTTCACTCATAAATTTAGCTTGTTGGTCTACCATTTCCTTACGATACTTGTGACTATTAGCAGCCGCTTTGATATGGGTACCATCCACAAATATTTCAGAAGGATCAATTAAGCCAGCATACAAAGCTTGGTTGAGAACTTGGGAAAAAATCTCAGAAATGAGTTCTTTATCTTGAAAACGACGGCTGTAATTCTTTCCATAGGTAGTAAAATGAGGGACCTTATCATCTAAAGTTAGTCCAAGAAACCAACGATAGGCCACATTTACTTCAATATCTTTCATGGTTTGGCGCATGGAACGAATGCCATAAAAACATTTAATCAAAGGAATTTTGACTAGCATGACGGGATCAAGACTAGGACGACCATTATCTGGGCTATAGGTATCTTCTACCAAGTCATAAATAAAGTCAAAATCAACCTTTGAATCTACTTGTCGAAGAAAGTGATCTTTTGGGACCAATTCGTCTATTGTATAGAAACCATATTGCTTACGGTTATAATCAGGTTTTTCTTTGTGAAACATAGGGAACACCTCACAACTTTTCTTACCTCTATTATACGACTTTACAAAAAGAAAAGCCCTTAGAAACTTGGGTTCTAAGGACTTTGTCTTCAATCTGAAAACTCAGACTGTTTCAGTCTGAGTTTTTTGTTTAAATACTTTTACCTGGTAAGAGGCTGACTGGTAAGAAATAACCAGTTGTGGTAACTTCTTTTCCTTCGATTTTTTGAAGTAGTAAATCAACTGTCAGGCGAGCAATTTCTTCCAAAGGTTGTTTAATGGTAGTGAGGTGAGGGTAGAAATTCTCGATAAAATAAGTTCCATCGTAACCAATAACCTTAAGTTGTTCTGGAACAGAGATACCAAGTTCCTGAGCAATCTTCATTACCAAGATGGCAGTCAAATCATCCGATGCGAAAATAGCATCTGGTTTTTGTTTGGTCAGGATAGTTTTGATTTCCATTTCCTTGCGGAGGGGTGAAAAGTCACTGGAAATATTGATGATGGGAGCTTTTGGAAAGATAGAGGCAAAGCCTGCATGACGAAGTCCAGTTGGTGAATTGGAGTTATCATTACCTGTAATCATAATGACAGACTTAGCTCCAGTTTTCTCTAAAGTTTGAGCTGCAAGGACTCCACCAGCATAGTTATCAGAAGAAACGACAGGAATGTCTGGTGATAGGTTACGGTCAAAAGAAATGATAGGAGCCGTTACGCGATTGTAGTCTTCAATCCCTAAGTTATGGCTACCAGAGATAATGCCGTCCACTTGATTAGCTTCTAGCATTTCAAGATATTCACGTTCTTTTTCCGAATCGTGCTCACTGTTACAGATGATTGTCTTGTAGCCTTTTTTGAAGAGTTCGTGTTCCAATTTGTCAATCAATTCAGCATAGAAAACATGGCTGATTTTTGGGAAAATCAACCCAATTAACTTGGCTGATTTTCCTTGAAGACTTCGAGCTAAGTTATTGGGTTTATAGCCCAGTTCACGCATAGCGTCATTGACCTTTTGAATAGTTTTTTCAGACAGATAACCTTTTTTATTGATGACACGTGAAACGGTAGTAGGGCTGACGCCAGCCAATTTTGCGACATCAGTTAGTTTTGCGACCATATTCTAATTCGTAGTAAGTTCCAGTTGGGTTTCCAGATTTAATCACGATTCCATTTTGGTTCTCATGTGGGAAGACACGACCAGAAAATACTTTTTCTCCTTTATTGATGAAAATTTCAAAGACTGAATTATCGATGAAGATATTTACAGTAGTAGCTTGGTTGTCGATTGAACATGAGCGAGTAGTTCCAAATTCTTGAGCATATTGCTCACCTGCTTGACTGCGGTCAACAGTAACTTGACCATTGACAAGGTCAAAATTGATGGAGAGTCCTTTGCTATCTTTGTCAGCAAGAAGAACGATTTCACTTTGACTATTAGCTGCTAAGTTAAGCTCGAGTTCGTAGGTGTTTTGGTTTCAGAACGATTTGAAAATTCCTCTTCTGAAGCACGGAGTTCTTTGATAGCAGCTACAGGATACTGATAGAGTTTGCCATCTTTAATGGTAAGTTCCTTGACCAATGAGAAAGTCCCTTGGTGATCAAAGCGATCAGATGGATAAGACACATCTGGCAAACCAAGCCAACTTACTGCTAAGGCACGACCATCAGGAGCATTGAAGGCCTGAGTGGCATAGGCTTCGAAACCATAGTCTAGATTGTTTAGTTCAGACACATCTACCATACGTGCATTTTTAGGATCGAAGGAAGCACCAATTTTATACATATTTGGATAGATATTGTCATAGTCAAGAACCTTTTTATCTAAACCTTGTGGGCAGTAGAGAAGGACAGGTTGTTCTCCGACAAAGACAAGATTTGGGCACTCCATCATATAGGCAGTACGGTCATTGTTGAAGTCCAAATCACCAACTTCTTTCCAGTTTGTATAATCATTATCGACAGCTTTGTAGAGACGGACAAATCCTTTTTTCTCCAAGTCTTGTCCACCAACGATTGCGTAGTATTGTCCTTTAAAGTTAAAAATCTGTGGATCGCGGAAGTGGTCAGTAGCATCAGCAGGCTGATTAATCAAGATCTGATCAATCTTTTTAATATTTCCATCCTTATCCATCAAGGCACCAATCTGATAAGGGTGGCGAACCCAATTTTCATCACGGACATTTCCTGTATAAAAAAGGAATAACTGATCACCAAATTGCATAGCAGATCCAGAGTAAGCGCCGTGGCTATCTAGTGGAGTATCAGGCAAGATTTTAACACCTGTTTCAGTAAAGTGCACCAAATCGTCACTCTCAAGTTGAACCCAAGATTTCAAGCCGTGAGCTGCACCAAAGGGGAAGTTTTGGTAAAAGACAATCCACTTACCATCAAAATAAGAAAAACCGTTTGGATCGTTGAGAAGTCCTTCCTTTGGTTCAATGTGATAGCTGACATGCCATGGGGATTGCGCCATCTTTTCTTGGATTTCTTTTCTTTCTTCTTGTGTCCAATCTTCGTAACGTCTGTAACGACGTTCAGTAGTCCATTCCATTTCTATTTCCTCCATAAAAATTCTACTATCTTTATAGTAAACGTTTCCTTATAAAAAAAGCAAGTCTTTTTACACTAAATTAACGAAAAAAATGTCAAACGTTTGACAGAATGTAGAAGCACTATTTTATGAAAAAAATAATGAAAATATGAAAGTTTTTGAAAATTTAAAAGTAAAAAAACCTTGAGTTTATAGGGTATTTATTGCTGTATTGATGAAAAAAATAGCAAAAAAACAATCAAAAAAATAAAAAAATTAGCAAATTTTTTTTCTGCAAAAACGCTTGACATATTTTTTTAAACGTGATAGAATAATATTCGTAGGGCGGATAAAATCGCTTTCAAACATTTTTACAAATTTTTTTATAAGGAGATTTTTTTGCAAATGACGAATACAGAAATTGCAAAAAGTCATCGAAGCCTTAGGTGGACGTGAGAACGTTAATAGTGTAGCTCACTGTGCGACTCGTCTTCGCGTTATGGTTAAAGATGAAGCGAAAATTAACAAAGATGCTATCGAGAGCTTGGAAAAAGTTCAAGGTGCTTTCTTTAACTCAGGTCAATACCAAATCATCTTTGGTACAGGTACAGTAAACAAGATGTACGATGAAGTCGTAGCTCTTGGCTTGCCAACATCATCTAAGGATGAGATGAAGGCAGAAGCTGCTAAACAAGGAAATTGGTTCCAACGTGCCATCCGTACTTTCGGTGATGTTTTCGTACCAATCATTCCAGTTATTGTAGCAACTGGTCTCTTCATGGGTGTTCGTGGACTCTTGAATGCTCTTGGAATGACACTTCCAGAAGATGTTACAACTTACACTCAAATCTTGACTGACACAGCCTTCATTATCTTGCCAGGTTTGGTTGTTTGGTCAACCTTCCGTGTATTTGGTGGTAACCCAGCTGTTGGTATCGTTCTTGGTATGATGCTCGTTTCAGGTTCACTTCCAAATGCCTGGGCTGTTGCTTCTGGTGGTGAAGTAACTGCTATGAACTTCTTCGGATTTATCCCAGTTGTTGGTTTGCAAGGTTCAGTTCTTCCAGCCTTCATCATCGGGGTTGTCGGAGCTAAGTTTGAAAAAGCTGTTCGTAAAGTTGTTCCAGATGTTCTTGACCTCTTGGTAACACCATTCGTAACACTCCTCGTAATGTCAATTCTTGGTTTGTTTGTGATCGGACCAGTCTTCCACGTTGTTGAAACTATATCCTTCTTGGAACAAAAGCTATCCTTAACTTGCCATTTGGTCTTGGTGGTTTCTTGATTGGTGGAGTTCACCAAGTTATCGTCGTATCAGGTGTTCACCACATCTTCAACTTGCTTGAAGTTCAATTGCTTGCTGCTGACCATGTTAACCCATTCAACGCTATTATCACAGCTGCCATGACTGCTCAAGGTGCTGCAACAGTAGCCGTTGGTGTGAAAACTAAAAATCCTAAACTTAAAACACTTGCTTTCCCAGCTGCTCTTTCTGCCTTCCTAGGTATTACTGAGCCTGCTATCTTTGGGGTTAACTTGCGTTTCCGTAAACCCTTCTTCCTTTCATTGATCGCTGGTGCAGTCGGTGGTGGATTGGCATCTATCCTTGGTCTTGCTGGTACTGGTAATGGTATCACAATCATCCCAGGTACAATGCTTTACATTGGTAACGGACAACTCCCACAATACCTTCTTATGGTAGCTGTATCATTCGCTCTTGGTTTTGCTCTTACTTTACATGTTTGGTTATGAAGATGAAGCAGAAGTGGCTTCAGAAGCTACAACTGAACGTTTAGCTGACGAAGCAGTAACTGGTACTGTTGTTGCACCTAGCGAAGGTGTCATCCAAACACCAATCGTTGGTGACGTAGTTGCCCTTTCAGATGTTAATGACCCAGTCTTCTCAAGTGGAGCTATGGGACAAGGTATCGCTGTAAAACCTAGTCAAGATGTTGTTTACGCCCCAGCTGATGCTGAAGTGACAATCGTTTTCCCAACAGGACATGCTTATGGTTTGAAAACTGCAAACGGAGCTGAAATCTTGATCCACGTGGGTATCGACACTGTTTCAATGAACGGTGAAGGATTTGACCAAAAAGTTGCTCAAGGTGACAAGGTTAAAGCTGGAGATGTTCTTGGAACATTTGACTCAGCTAAGATTGCTGCTGCAGGCCTTGATAATACAACAATGGTTATCGTGACAAACACTGCAGACTTTGCTTCAGTAAATCCAGTTGCTTCTGGATCAGTTGCTAAGGGAGATGCAATCATCGAAGTTAAAGCTTAATACTCTTCGAAAATCAAATTCAAACTGCGTCATACTCGCTTTGCCGTACTCAAGTACTGCCTGCAGCTCGATTCCTAGTTTGTTCTTTGATTTTCATTGAGTATACTACTGTCGATTTAATAAAACAAAAAAACGAACAAATGTCATGTTTGTTCGTTTTTGATTGAATCTTAAAATTTACAGAGGAAAAACTAAAATATTGAGCAACTTTTCCTCCATGAAATATGCTATAATAGAGAAAATAAAAACTAGAGGTTTATCATGACAAAATTATATGGAAGCTTGGAAGCGGGCGGTACAAAATTTGTCTGTGCTGTCGGTGATGAAAACTTTAACATTGTAGAAAAAACACAATTCCCAACAACAACTCCTATCGAGACAATCGATAAAACTATCGAGTTCTTTTCAAAATTTGATAATCTTGCAGGACTTGCGATTGGATCATTTGGTCCAATTGATATCGACAAAAACTCAAAAACTTATGGTTTTATTACAACTACACCGAAACCTCACTGGGCCAATGTTGATTTGCTTGGTGCTCTTCGTCGCGCTCTAAACGTGCCAATGTACTTCACAACAGACGTAAACAGTTCTGCCTACGGTGAGGTAGTTGCTCGTAATAATGCTGGTGGCCGTATCGAAAACTTGGTTTACTATACAATCGGTACAGGTATCGGTGCAGGCGTTATCCAACGTGGCGAGTTTATTGGCGGTGTTGGTCACCCTGAGATGGGTCATTATTATGTGGCTAGACACCCAATGGATATTGAAAAAGAATTCAACGGTGTTTGTCCATTCCACAAGGGCTGTTTGGAAGGCTTTGCAGCTGGACCAAGTCTTGAAGCTCGTACAGGGATTCGTGGTGAAAACATCGAACTCAACAGTCCTGTATGGGATGTTCAAGCCTACTATATCGCTCAAGCCGCGGTTAATGCTACTGTAACTTTCCGACCAGATGTCATCGTCTTTGGTGGTGGGGTTATGGCTCAACAACATATGCTTGACCGAGTGCGTGAGAAATTTACATCTCTTCTCAATGGTTACCTACCAGTTCCAGATGTACGTGACTATATCGTAACTCCAGCTGTTGCAGGTAATGGTTCGGCTACACTTGGAAACTTCGTTCTTGCTAAGAGCGTTGCAAAATAAACATGAAAAATGAGGACGGGAATTATCCCGGCCTCATTTTTTAGTCTTTTTCTATCTTTGTTTCCTGATGGAAAATATTTTGCCAAGTTTCGTGACGGCGCCAGATGCTTGTGTGGATGGTATCACCAATCTGATAGTGAATGAGTTTTGTCTTCTGACTAATGGACGTCAAGTGAAGTTCCTTGATAGCAGATGTCAGTTCTTTTTCGGACTTATAGGCATCCTTGTCCAGTTCTTGTCCGTCCTGGCGGATATAAATGAAGTCTTCTGCAAGTAGCTCTTCTAGTTGATTTCCTTGGTCAATCAATTGCTCTCTCATGAGCAATTTTTTATAGACATTATCTAGGATTTCATCCTCAGGGATTGGTGCTGGTTCGATATGAATGTCTGTATCAAAGACACCAAAGCGTTCTGATAACATGGATTCAACCTGATCCGCAATTTCGTGACTTTCAAAAACAGAGAGATCTGGGTTCATCTCGAGAGTAATGTCCAGATAGATATTACTTCCGTAAGTACGACCGCGTTGTGATTTGACCTTGCTAATCTTAGGAATTTCCATGATAGCCTTTTGATAATCTTCCAACAAATGTTCATCAAAACCATCTGAAAGACTGAAAGACGACTCGATAAAGATATCATAGGCAGTCTTGAGGATAAAGAAGGTAATGACGATGGCAACCAATTTATCCACGAGAGGGAAGTTAAAACTGCTGGCTAGGATGGCGATAGTGGTTCCGAGTGAAGTGACTGCATCTGATAGATTGTCCTTGGCAGCCGCTTTAAGCGCCTTAGATTTGGACTGCTTGCTGAGGTGGGTGTTGTAGAGATAAACAGTAAACATAATCACAGCAGAGATCACTCCTAGAATCGCTCCCAGTGGGTCAATCACTGTTTCTTCGCGACTGATAATCTTTTGAATCGTATCGCGAAGAACATCAAAACCAACGTAGAACATGATGATGGAGGTGATAAGACTTGCCAAGTCCTCGATTTTCCAGTGACCGAAACGATGGTCTCTATCTGCTGGCTGTCGGGCCAATCGAATCCCTATGAGGAGGGCAACATTTCCGATAATATCAGAAACGTTGTTGAAACCATCAGCCACCAAACTGGACGAGTGAAGGAGGTGGCCTGCTGCTAACTTAGCTGCTGACAAGAAAAGGTAGGTCAAGATGCTTATAATAGCACCTCGTTCAGCTAATTTCAAGTTTGAAACTGATTGATTCATCTGACTCTCTTCCTAGAATTTTTGTATTCTATCATTATACTGGTTTTGTAAGGAAAATTCAAATGGAGCGCGAATAATCCCACCCCAGCACTTGATAACTTTTGAAATTCTGATATAATAGAACTACTCAAGGGAGTAGCTGGCGGTTAACCGCGATAGTGTCGTCATTACGAATTATTTCCGGCACTATATTAAACAGCGAGACTTGTTTTTTTAAAAAAACAGGTCTCTTTTTTTGTAAAAAGAGGCCAAAAAGGAGGAGACTGTTTTGTCAAAAGAACAAAATAAAGACTTGTTTTACACGCAATCTTCTGAGGAAGTCCTAAAGAATTTGGACTCATCTGTTGAAGGTTTGTCAACTGCTCAAGTTCAAGAACGCTTAGCGACTTATGGTCGTAATGAGTTGGAAGAGGGCGAAAAACGTAGCCTTCTAGCTAAATTCCTTGATCAATTTAAGGATTTGATGATTATCATCTTGCTAGCAGCAGCCGCACTTTCTGTAATTACAGAAGGGATGGATGGTTTAACAGATGCCATTATCATCTTGGCCGTTGTTGTCTTGAATGCTGCCTTTGGGGTTTACCAAGAAGGGCAAGCAGAAGCAGCCATTGAAGCTCTGAAAAATATGTCTAGCCCGATGGCCCGTGTTCGTCGTGATGGTCATGTTGTTGAGATTGACTCGAAAGAATTGGTACCTGGGGACATCGTCTTACTAGAAGCAGGAGATGTCGTGCCTGCAGATATGCGCTTGTTTGAAGCAGCTTCTCTTAAAATAGAAGAAGCAGCTCTTACAGGGGAGTCTGTCCCAGTTGAAAAAGATGTGACAGGACTTGTTGAAGCAGATGCTGGTATCGGGGACCGTGTTAATATGGGTTATCAAAACTCAAACGTAACTTACGGTCGTGGGATTGGTGTCGTGACCAACACTGGTATGTATACAGAAGTTGGTAAGATTGCAGATATGTTGGCTAATGCCGACGAGACAGAGACACCATTGAAGCAAAGTTTGGAACAATTATCTAAGGCCTTGACTTACTTGATTGTTGTGATTGCCGTTATTACTTTCTTGGTTGGTGTATTCGTTCGTGGTGAACATCCGTTGGAAGGTTTGATGGTTGCGGTTGCTCTTGCGGTTGCGGCGATTCCAGAAGGTCTCCCTGCCATTGTAACCATCGTTCTATCTTTGGGAACAACAACCCTTGCCAAACGTAATTCGATTGTTCGTAAATTACCAGCGGTTGAAACTCTTGGTTCAACAGAAATCATCGCATCTGATAAAACAGGTACCTTGACTATGAACCAAATGACTGTTGAAAAAGTTTATACCAACGGTCAATTGCAAAGTGCAGCAACAGAAATTGGAGCTAGCAACAATACCCTTCGTATTATGAACTTTGCCAATGATACAAAGGTAGACCCATCTGGCAAGTTGATTGGGGACCCAACGGAGACTGCCTTGGTACAGTTTGGTCTGGACCACAACTTTGACGTTCGTGAAATCTTGCAGGATGAGCCACGTGTGGCTGAATTGCCATTTGACTCTGATCGTAAGCTCATGTCTACCGTCCATAAGGAAGCAGACGGTTCTTACTTTATCGCTGTTAAGGGTGCCCCTGACCAATTGCTCAAGCGCGTGACTCGTATTGAGGTCAATGGGGAAGTTCGTCCAATCACAGAAGAAGACAAACAAGCTATCCTTGCTACCAACAAAGACTTGGCTAAACAAGCCCTTCGTGTCTTGATGATGGCTTATAAGACAAGCAACGAAATCCCAACCTTGGAATCTGAAATTGTTGAGTCTGACCTCATCTTCTCAGGTTTGGTCGGCATGATTGACCCTGAGCGTCCAGAAGCTGCAGAAGCTGTCCGTGTCGCTAAGGAAGCAGGTATCCGTCCAATCATGATCACTGGTGACCACCAAGATACAGCAGAAGCCATTGCCAAACGTCTTGGAATTATCGATCCAAATGATACAGAAGACCATGTCTTCACAGGAGCTGAGTTGAATGAACTCTCTGATGAAGAATTCCAAAAGGTCTTCAAGCAATACTCTGTTTACGCTCGTGTATCACCTGAACACAAGGTTCGTATCGTGAAAGCATGGCAAAAAGAAGGTAAAGTTGTTGCCATGACAGGTGACGGGGTTAATGATGCACCATCACTTAAGACAGCTGATATCGGTATCGGTATGGGGATTACAGGTACGGAGGTTTCTAAGGGTGCTTCTGATATGGTTCTTGCGGATGATAACTTTGCAACCATTATCGTAGCGGTTGAAGAAGGACGTAAGGTCTTCTCAAATATCCAAATCCATCCAATACCTCTTGTCTGCTAACATGGCTGAAGTCTTCACGATTTTCTTTGCAACCCTCTTTGGTTGGGATGTGTTGCAACCAGTACATCTCCTCTGGATTAACTTGGTAACAGATACGCTTCCAGCCATTGCTCTTGGTGTAGAGCCAGCTGAGCCAGGCGTGATGACCCACAAACCTCGTGGACGTAAATCTAACTTCTTTGACGGTGGTGTCTTTGGAGCCATTATGTATCAAGGTGTCTTCCAAACTATGCTGGTTCTGGGTGTTTATGGTTGGGCGATTCTCTTCCCAGAGCATCAAGTTCAATCTGAAATTCACGCAGATGCCCTTACTATGGCCTTTGTAACTCTTGGTTTGATCCAGTTGCTCCATGCCTTTAACGTCAAGTCTGTTTACCAATCAATCTTTACGGTTGGACTCTTCAAGAATAAGACCTTTAACTGGTCAATTCCAGTTGCCTTCATCCTCTTGATGGCTACGATTGTGGTTCCAGGATTTAACAGCCTCTTCCACGTTTCACATTTGAGCTTGACTCAGTGGAAGGCAGTTATTGTAGGTTCACTCTTAATCGTTGTTCTTGTTGAGATTGTCAAAGCAGTTCAACGTGCACTTGGAAAAGATAAAAATGCTATTTAAGCATTGAAAAGTCATCTTCGGATGGCTTTTTTGCTTTTATATAAAGATAAACTGAACAAGTTTTTTATGCTATAATCAAGTAGATATAAAGATGGAGGAAAGAGTCTTGGAAAAGAAAATTGTAAAAGATATCTTGTTTTTGTCGCAGGTATCCCAGCCTGCTAGTCAGGAAGATCTACCCCTAGCAAAGGACTTGCAGGATACCCTACAGGCTAATCGAGAAATTTGTGTTGGACTAGCCGCCAATATGATTGGAGTGCAAAAGCGCGTCATTATTTTTAATATCGGCATGATTCCCATGGTTATGTTTAATCCAGTTCTTCAATCCTTTGAAGGGCCATACGAGACAGAGGAAGGATGTTTGTCTCTGACAGGTGTCAGACCGACCACTCGGTATGAACAGATTACCGTGGCTTATCGGGATACCCATTGGCAAGAGCAAACCATTAGCCTGACAGGTTTTCCAGCTCAGATTTGTCAGCATGAACTCGATCATTTAGAAGGTCGTATTATTTAGGCTCAAATCCTTGGTAGTCATAAAAAAATATGCTACACTAAGACTATGAAAATTCTAATCCCAACTGCAAAAGAAATGAATACAAATGTTCCTATTTTTGAAGCAAATCCCTTGCGTCCTGAAAGTCAGGCTGTATTGGATGCATTAGCGACATATTCTGCCCAAGAGCTGGAAAGTTTTTACAAAATTTCTGCTGAAAAAGCACAAGAGGAGTATGACCATATCCAGGCCTTGAAAGATGAAACTGCGACAAACTATCCAGCCTTGCACCTCTTTGATGGACTCATGTATCGCAACATCAAACGGGACAATCTCACCAAGGAGGAGCAAACCTATCTGGAGAAACACCTCATGATAACGTCAGCTCTTTACGGTGTGATTCCAGCCTTTGCACCGATTGCACCTCACAGACTAGACTTTTTGATGAAGCTTAAAATTGCTGGGAAAAAGCCTGAAAAGTCACTGGAAGTCAGCTTATGAAGAGTCGGTGAAGGGTGAAGAACTAATCTTTTCACTCTTGTCTTCGGAGTTTGAAACTGTCTTTCCAAAAAGATATCCGTGAAAAATTGATGACCTTTAAGTTTATGGAAGACAGAGATGGAAAACTTAAAGTCCACTCAACCATTTCAAAGAAAGCTAGAGGTACTTTCTTAACAGCCTTGATGGAAGGTCAGGTAACTTCGGTAGAAGAGATTAAAAAGCTCAGTTTTGCAGGTTTTTACCTATCGAGACGACCTGTCTAGTGACAAGGAAATGGTCTTTGTAAAATAGATTGAAAATAGCGTCTGCTCTTGATTGAATCAGGGCAGGCTTTTTTATGATTTGATGCTTCTATTTTTAGTTCAGAATGGTAGGAATTTTCTCACAATTTTGGTATAATAGGACTATTAGAAAATTTCAAGGAGACAAACATGTCAGTTAAAATTGCTTTACTTGGATTTGGTACAGTAGCCAGTGGCGTACCATTCTTGCTAAAGGAAAATGGAGAAAAAATTGTTCAAGCAGCACATTCAGAAATTGAAGTAGCCAAAGTTTTGGTCAAAGACGATCAAGAGAAAGCACGCTTGCTTGAAGCAGGAAATGATTTTAATTTTGTAACAAATATTGACGAAATTTTGTCAGATAAAGACATCGCGATTGTTGTTGAGTTGATGGGACGTATCGAACCGGCAAAAACATTTATCACTCGTGCCTTAGAAGCAGGGAAACATGTCGTGACAGCCAACAAGGACCTTTTGGCTGTTCATGGTGCAGAATTGCTTGAGATTGCCAAAGCTCATAATGTTGCTCTTTATTATGAAGCAGCTGTTGCGGGAGGAATCCCAATCCTTCGTACCTTGGTTAACTCACTTGCATCAGATAAAATCACTCGTGTTCTTGGTGTTGTCAATGGAACATCTAACTTCATGATGACCAAAATGGTAGAAGAAGGCTGGTCTTATGCTGATGCCCTTGCTGAAGCTCAACGACTTGGCTTTGCTGAAAGTGATCCTACAAATGATGTTGATGGTATTGATGCAGCCTACAAGATGGTCATCCTCAGCCAGTTCGCCTTTGGAATGAATGTTAAATTTGAAGATGTTGCCCACCAAGGAATCCGCAATATCACTCCAGAAGATGTGGCAGTTGCCCAAGATCTTGGGTACGTGGTTAAATTAGTAGGTTCTATCGAAGAAACACCTTCTGGAATCGCTGCCGAGGTTACTCCAACCTTCCTTCCTAAAGCTCATCCACTTGCAAGTGTTAACGGTGTTATGAATGCGGTCTTTGTGGAATCTATCGGTATCGGCGAGTCTATGTACTATGGACCAGGTGCAGGTCAAAAACCAACTGCAACAAGTGTTGTAGCTGATATTGCCCGTATCGTTCGTCGTTTGAATGACGGCACCATTGGCAAAGCCTTTAACGAATACCATCGTGACCTTGTTTTGGCTCAGCCAGAAGATGTCAAAGCCAACTACTATTTCTCAATCCTGGCTCCAGATTCAAAAGGGCAAGTCTTGAAATTGGCAGAGCTCTTTAATGCGGAAGATATTTCCTTCAAGCAAATCCTTCAAGATGGTAAGCAAGAAGGCAAGGCTCGTGTTGTCATCATCAGCCATAAGATCAACAAGGCGCAACTTGAAAATATTACAGCAGCTTTGAAGGGTGTAGCTGAATTTGAACTTCTCAACACCTTCAAGGTTTTAGGAGACTAAGATGAAGATTATTGTACCTGCTACAAGTGCCAATGTGGGTCCTGGCTTTGACTCTGTTGGTGTAGCTGTAACCAAGTATCTAGAAATTCAGGTTTGTGAGGAACGTGAAGAATGGATGATTGAGCATCAACTAGGCAAATGGATTCCACGTGATGAACGTAATCTTTTGCTGAAGATTGCTTTACAAATTGTTCCAGACCTACAACCAAGACGTCTGAAAATGATCAGTGATATTCCACTTGCGCGTGGACTTGGTTCTTCTAGTTCAGTCATCGTTGCAGGAATTGAGTTGGCAAATCAATTAGGGAACCTAAAATTAACGGATCACGATAAGTTGCAATTGGCGACTAAGATTGAAGGACATCCTGATAATGTTGCACCTGCTATCTATGGAAATCTGGTCATTGCCAGCTCAGTCGAGGGTCAGGTTTCAGCAGTAGTGGCACCTTTTCCAGAGTGTGCCTTTCTAGCCTACATTCCAAATTATGAATTGCGTACTCGAGATAGTCGTGGTGTCTTGCCTAAGAAACTTTCTTATAAAGAAGCTGTTGCAGCAAGTTCTATCGCCAATGTGGCTATTGCAGCCCTACTGACTGGAGATATAGTCAAAGCAGGCCAGGCGATTGAGAGTGACCTTTTCCATGAGCGTTACCGTCAAGAACTGGTGAGAGAATTTGCGACGATCAAGAAAGTTGCTAAGAGAAACGGTGCTTATGCGACCTACTTGTCTGGTGCTGGGCCTACTGTCATGGTTCTAGCTGAGCCTGATAAGATGCCTAAAATTAAGGCTGAGCTTGAAAAGCAACCGTTCAAAGGCAAACTTCATGATTTGCAAGTAGATACACAAGGCGTTCGCGTCGAAGCAAAATAAACAGAGCAATGGGATGGGGAAACTCTCTATTAGAGGCTTCCTGTCCTTTTTTTGAAAATGAAACATGGGAACTGATACTCAATGAAAATCAAAGAGCAAACTAGGAAGCGAGCTGCAGGTTGCTCAAAGCACTGCTTTGAGGTTGTAGATAAGACTGACGATGTCAGTTACATATATCTACGGCAAGGCGAAGCTGACGTGGTTTGAAGAGATTTTCGAAGAGTATGAAATGTTTCCCGTGTTTATCGACCGATAGACGGTCAAGGAGGATTTGAAATGGCAGAAATATATCTAGCAGGTGGTTGTTTTTGGGGCTTAGAGGAATACTTTTTCCCGTATTTCTGGAGTGTTGCAAACCAGTGTTGGCTATGCCAATGGTCAGGTAGAAACCACCAATTATCAACTGATCAAAGAAACAGATCACGCAGAGACTGTGCAAGTTATCTATGATGAAAAAGGCAGTCTCGCTCCGTGAGATTTTACTTTATTATTTCCGAGTTATCGATCCCCTGTCTGTCAATCAACAAGGAAATGACTGTGGTCGTCAGTACCGCACAGGGATTTATTATCAAGATGAAGAGGATTTGCCAACTATCTATGCTCTTGTCCAAGAGCAGGAGCGCATGCTCGGTCGCAAGATAGCGGTAGAAGTGGAGAAGCTTCGTCACTATATCTTGGCTGAGGACTATCACCAAGACTACCTCAAGAAAAATCCTGGTGGTTATTGCCACATTGATGTGAGGGATGCTGAAAAACCACTGATAGATGCCGCCAACTATGAAAAGCCTAGTCAGGCAACGTTACGAGAAAATTTGTCTGAAGAGTCCTATCGAGTCACGCAAGAGGCAGCGACGGAAGCTCCCTTTAGCAATGCCTATGACCAAACCTTTGAGGAAGGAATTTATGTCGATATCACGACAGGAGAGCCCCTCTTCTTTGCCAAGGATAAGTTTGCCTCAGGCTGCGGTTGGCCAAGTTTTAGCCGTCCTATTTCCAAGGAACTCATTCATTACTATCAGGACTTGAGTCACGGTATGGAGCGTATCGAAGTTCGATCACGTTCGGGTAATGCCCACTTGGGTCATGTCTTTACAGACGGACCTCAGGAACTAGGTGGCTTACGTTATTGCATCAATTCTGCCTCTCTACGATTCATTGCTAAGGATGAAATGGAAGAGGCTGGTTATGGCTACCTACTTCCATATTTGAACAAGTAAAAAGATGGTGGTTTTTCCACCTTCTTCATTTTGAATTAGAAGGGACATATGAAACACTTACTTTCTTACTTTAAACCCTACATCAAAGAGTCTTTCCTGGCACCCTTGTTTAAGCTGCTAGAAGCTGTTTTTGAACTCTTGGTTCCCATGGTGATAGCAGGGATTGTTGACCAATCTATCCCTCACAAAAATCAGGGTCATCTGTGGATGCAAATAGGCCTCCTCTTTGTGTTTGCAGTCATCGGTGTCCTAGTCGCCTTAGTGGCCCAGTTTTACTCAGCCAAGGCAGCAGTCGGCTTCACCAAGGAGTTGACCAATGACCTTTATCGTCATATTCTTTCCTTGCCAAAGGATAGTCGAGACCGTTTGACGACTTCGAGTTTGGTGACACGCTTGACTTCAGATACCTATCAGATTCAAACGGGAATTAATCAATTCTTGCGTTTGTTTTTAAGAGCGCCTATTATTGTTTTTGGTGCCATTTTTATGGCTTATCGTCTCTCGCATGAATTGACCTTCTGGTTTTTGGTCATGGTTGCCATTTTGACCCTTGTCATTGTCGTTTTATCACGCTTGGTCAATCCACTCTACAGTAGCTTGAGAAAGAAAACAGACCAGCTTGTTCAGGAAACACGCCAACAGATACAAGGGATGCGCGTGATTCGTGCTTTTGGTCAAGAAAAACGAGAAATTGAACATTTCCAACTACTAAACCAAGTCTATACGGCTATCCAAATGAAAACAGGCTACTGGTCTAGTCTCTTGACGCCCTTGACCTATTTGATTGTCAACGGAACTTTGCTGGTGATTATCTGGAATGGTTATATTTCTATCCAGGGAGGCTGGCTCAGTCAAGGTGCCTTGATTGCCTTAATCAACTATCTCCTGCAAATCTTGGTAGAGTTGATAAAACTAGCCATGCTGATCAATTCACTCAACCAGTCATATATATCAGCTAAGCGGATTGAAGAAGTCTTTGCTGAAGAACCTGAAGATATACTGGCAGAAATTGCGCAAAGGGAAGGTTCATTAAACCAGTCCTTACGAGTTGAAGAGTTAACCTTTACCTACCCAGATGCTGCCCAACCTTCTCTGAGAGATATTTCTTTTGGAATGAAAGAAGGGCAAATACTTGGAATCATTGGGGGAACTGGTTCTGGTAAGTCAACCTTGGTACAGGTCTTACTTGGCCTCTATCTGGCAGATAAGGGAAGCATTTCCCTTTATCGAGATGGACGTAGTCCTCGCAATCTTTCTGAATGGCGGTCCTGGATGGCCTATGTCCCTCAAAAGGTTGAACTTTTTAAAGGGACTATTCGTTCTAATTTGACTCTGGGTATGGAAGAGCCTGTCTCGGACCAAGAACTCTGGCAGGCCTTGGAAATTGCTCAGGCCAAGGACTTTGTCAGCGATAAGGAAGGTCAGCTGGACGCAGAGGTTCAAGCAGGCGGTCGAAATTTCTCAGGTGGGCAAAAGCAACGCCTGTCGATTGCCCGAGCAGTCTTGCATCGAGCACCATTTCTTATCCTGGATGATGCGACTTCAGCCCTTGATACCATCACCGAGTCAAATCTTCTAAAGGCCATTCAGGAAAACTTGCCAGATACTAGCTTGATCTTGATTTCCCAACGAACTTCGACCTTGAAGATTGCAGAGCAGATTCTTCTTTTAGAGAAAGGTCAGCAATTAGCACTTGGAAATCATGAGGAATTGATGAAGACAAGTCAGGTCTATCGTGAAATCAATGCATCCCAACATGGAAAGGAGGACTAGAATGAAAGGCAAACATGCAAGTCAAACCCTCAAGCGTTTGGCAAAAGATTTAGCAAGTCATCCCGTCCTTCTTTTCCTAGCTTTCTTGGGAACCATCGTCCAAGTGGCCCTATCAATCTATCTACCCATCTTGATTGGACAAGTGATTGACCAAGTTTTAGTGACGGGCTCTTCTCAGGTATTCTGGCAGATTTTCCTCCAGATGATCTTGGTGATCATAGGAAATACACTGGTACAATGGGCCAATCCCCTCCTATACAACCGCCTCATTTTCTCCTATACCAGAGATTTGCGCGAAAAAATCATTGAAAAGCTCCATCGTCTTCCGATTGCCTTGGTAGACAGACAGGGGAGTGGAGAAATGGTCAGCCGTGTGACGACAGATATCGAACAGTTGGCAGCGGGACTGAACATGATTTTCAACCAATTTTTCATCGGAGTTCTGATGATTTTGGTCAGCATCCTTGCCATGCTTCAGATTCATCTTTTGATGACTCTATTAGTTTTGCTCTTAACACCTCTGTCTATGGTCATTTCACGCTTTATTGCCAAGAAATCCTACCATCTCTTTCAAAAACAGACTGAGACTAGGGGTATTCAAACCCAGTTGATTGAAGAATCGCTCACCCAGCAGACCATTATCCAGTCCTTCAATGCCCAAGAAGAATTTATCCAAACTTCATGAGGCAAATGATAACTACGCAGGTTATTCTCAGTCAGCTATTTTTTATTCTTCGACAGTCAATCCTTCCACCCGTTTTGTCAATGCCCTCATTTATGCCCTACTAGCTGGTGTTGGAGCCTTGCGCATCATGGCGGGTTCTACTTTGACGGTTGGGCGTTTAGTGACCTTTTTGAACTATGTGCAGCAGTACACTAAGCCTTTTAACGATATTTCATCTGTCTTAGCTGAGTTGCAAAGTGCATTGGCTTGTGCAGAACGTGTTTATACTGTTTTAGAAAGCCCTGAGATTACAGAAACTGGTCAGGAAGTCTTGACTAGCGACCAAGTCAAGGGGGCTATTTCCTTTAAGCATGTCTCCTTTGGCTACACTCCAGAAAAAATCTTAATCAAGGACTTGTCTATTGATATTCCAGCTGGTAGTAAGGTTGCCATCGTTGGGCCAACGGGTGCTGGGAAGTCGACCCTTATCAATCTCCTCATGCGTTTTTACCCGATTAACTCTGGAGATATTTTATTGGATGGTCATTCGATTTATGACTATACTCGAGCTTCTCTTCGACAGCAGTTTGGGATGGTGCTCCAAGAAACCTGGCTCAAGCAAGGAACCATTCATGACAATATTGCTTTTGGAAATCCTGGAGCAAGTCGAGAGCAGGTTATTGCCGCAGCCAAGGCAGCTAACGCAGATTTCTTTATCCAACAGTTGCCCCTGGGCTACGATACTAAGCTTGAAAATGCAGGTGAATCCTTATCTGTCGGTCAGGCTCAGCTCTTGACCATTGCCCGTGTCTTTCTAGCCATTCCTAAGATTCTTATCTTAGATGAAGCAACTTCATCCATCGATACCCGTACCGAGGTATTGGTTCAGGATGCCTTTGCCAAACTCATGAAAGGGCGGACAAGCTTATCATCGCCCACCGTTTATCGACCATTCAAGATGCTGATTTGATTCTTGTCTTGGTCGATGGAGATATTGTCGAGCACGGCAATCATGAGCAACTCATGGCGAGAAAAGGCAAATACTATCAAATGCAAAAAGCAGCAGCTTTTAGTCCAGAATAGACTTTTAATCGTTTATAAAGCAAATAAGCAAATACAGAATAAAAGTTGCCTTCGGGTGACTTTTTTGTTACAATAGCTAGAAAAATTATCTAGTATGAAAGCTAATTTAGAAAAGGAGCCTATTGATGAAAGTCTTTCAGCATGTAAATATCGTGACTTGTGACCAAGATTTCCATGTCTACCTGGATGGTATCTTAGCTCTTGAAAATTCTCAAATCGTCTATGTCGGTCAGGAAAATCAAGAAATTCTCAAGCAAGTAGATCAAATCATAGACTATCAGGGTGCTTGGATTATGCCTGGTTTGGTTAATTGTCATACCCACTCTGCCATGACAGGCTTGAGAGGCATTCGTGACGATAGCAATCTCCACGAATGGCTGGAGGACTATATCTGGCCAGCTGAGGCAGAGTTCACACTAGAGATGACTACAAAGGCCGTCAAAGAGGCGCTGACAGAGATGCTCCAGTCAGGAACGACAACATTCAATGATATGTACAATCCCAATGGAGTGGAGATAGAGAAGATTTATGAAGCAGTCAAGACGTCTAAGATGCGGTGCTATTTCTCCAACCCTCTTTTCTTCAGATGTGGAGACGACAGACGAGACTATAGCCAGAACGCGTGCTGTTATCGAGACAATCAAAGGCTATCAGGATCCCAATTTCAAGGTGATGGTGGCTCCGCATTCGCCCTACAGTTGTAGTCGAGAATTGTTAGAGGCTAGTTTGAACCTAGCAAAAGAAGAAGATATTCCGCTTCATATCCACGTTGCAGAAACAAAAGAAGAGTCAGGCATTATCCTGAAGCGTTATGGCAAACGTCCAATAGCCTTTTTAGATGAACTTGGCTATTTAGATCATCAGGCTGTATTTGCCCACGGTGTGGAGTTAAATGAAGCAGAAATTACCCGCTTGGCAGATTCGCAAGTCGCTATCGCCCACAATCCTATCAGCAACCTCAAACTAGCTTCAGGGATTGCACCGATTATCCAACTTCAAAAGGCTGGAGTGCCAGTTGGTATCGCGACGGACTCGGTTGCTTCTAACAATAATCTCGATATGTTTGAGGAAGGACGCACGGCGGCCCTTTTACAGAAAATGAAGAGCGGTGATGCCAGTCAATTTCCTATTGAAACTGCTCTCAAGGCACTGACGATTGAAGGAGCTAAGGTACTAGGAATGGAAGATGAGATTGGTAGTATAGAAGTCGGCAAGCAAGCAGATTTTCTCGTCATCCAACCGCAAGGAAAAATCCATCTCCAACCTCAAGAAAACATGCTGTCTCACCTAGTATATGCTGTCAAATCCAGTGATGTTGATGACGTCTACATTGCAGGTGAGCAAGTCGTGAGAGCTGGGAAGGTACTAACAGTAGATTTGTAAGTGATACTCTTTCTAAATTTTTTAAAGCTAGGTCGGTGTTGTCTTGACTTCGTATGCTCTAACAAGTTTATTGAGTGAGTATTTATTGTGTAGGCCATATAGAAAAAGAAGACTCTGTAAGGTCTTCTTTTTGTTGCATAATATTTAATCTGAACACTTTTGAGAGGGATACAGACCTTTTAATCCTTGCACGAACTAGATCAAGTATATCAGATAGTGTTTTGTCTATGATAATAAAGAGTTTGATGACGTAATAAGTATTCTACACTAGATAGTAATCGATACTCCAACGCCATTTTTTTTGATAAAATTTTTGAAATCTTGTATAATAGATAGAACTGAAAGTATGAGGTTACGAACTATGAAAATGAAACAAATCAGTGATACGACTTTGAAAATCACCATGTCTTTAGAAGATTTGATGGATCGTGGAATGGAAATCGCAGACTTTCTCGTTCCACAGGAAAAAACAGAAGAGTTTTTCTATGCAATCTTGGATGAGCTAGAGATGCCAGATAGCTTCTTAGATACAGGTATGCTCAGCTTCCGAGTAACACCTAAGCCAGACAAGGTTGATGTTTTTGTGACAAAATCTAAGATCGACCAGAATTTAGATTTTGACGATTTGGCAGATCTTCCTGATATGGATGAGTTGGCTAAAATGTCTCCAGATGAGTTTTTAAAAACTTTGGAGAAAACAATGGCAGAAAAAACCAAAGATGATATTGAAGCCATTCAATCTTTAGAACAAGTTGAAAAGGAAGAGGAAGCAGCGCTTGACGAAGCCCTCGAAGTAGAAGAAGGAAAAAGAGAGCCTTATATCTACTACATCTTACGTTTTAACGATTTATCTAGTTTGGTTTCTTTTGCCAAAACGGTTGACTACCAAATGGAAACTTCAGAACTCTATAAGATGAATGATCAGTACTATCTGACAGTCTTAGTTGATGTAGCAGATCAACCTAGCCTTTATCCAGCTTGGTTGTTGGCACGTATGCGAGAATTTGCGGATGATAGTGATATCAGTCGTTCTGTCCTACAAGAATATGGGCAACTACTCATCAATCATGATGCTGTTCAAGGACTCCAAAAAGTTTAATCTATAAAAAACAGAGAAGCTACCCTTCTCTCAGAACGAAGACAAACGCCAAAAAAATGACGTTTGTCTTTTTCTGTTTTCAAAAATAGTTTATCTCATCATCTACTAATCTATCCAAAAATCTGTATTTGAGAAAAATAAAAAGGGATATTTCCTATCCATTTCACCAATTTTTTGATATTTAAACACGCCAAAGTAAGCCCAACCTGATCCTCCATTTTGGACTTTCCTTTCTCTCTCGTGTATCTCAAATTATGGTATTCCTTAGCCGTTCCAAAGAGCCGTTCAATTGTTTCTTTGCGCTTCTTATAGAGCTCTTTCATTTCTCTTTGGTGACGAATCTCCTCACAAAAATTCAAGGGCATCTTTCCAGACATGTCTCGTTACTACTTTTTGAAAATTCTTGCTTTGGGTACAAATGGATAATAAAGGACAGGAAACACATACTTTAGGATTACTCTTATACTCACGGTAGCCTTCTCGAGTGGTTGTACGATAGCTTAATACTTGATTCTCTGGACAAACATAACAGTCATAACTTGCATCATAAACAAAATTACTAGGCCTTTAAGTTCCCTTTACTCCCTTTTGGACGAGTATAAGGAAAGACAGGAATGATGTTTCGCTCTAATAAATAATGGGCAATAGCTGGTGTCTTGTAACCTGAATCCGCAATAATATAGTGGGGCGAGAATGGCTCTAACTTTGAAAATAGGGCAGGGAAAGCCTGACTATCATGAACATTTCCTGCTTCAACTGTATAAGCTAAGGCCCAACCATGCTTATCACAAGCAACTTGAGCAGAATAGGCAAATACTTCCTTGTGTTCGCCCTTATGGAACCAACCACACTCGGGATCCGTCGTTGAGATTTTCTTTTCCTTAGCCTCACTTTCTTTTGCGGGCTTTAAGGACTTTTTTTCGTGTTTTTTCCTATCTAAATCAATCTCAACTGCCAATTGTTCACTCATAAATTTAGCTTGTTGGTCTACCATTTCCTTACGATACTTGTGACTATTAGCAGCCGCTTTGATATGGGTACCATCCACAAATATTTCAGAAGGATCAATTAAGCCAGCATACAAAGCTTGGCTGAGAACTTGGGAAAAATCTCAGAAATGAGTTCTTTATCTTGAAAACGACGGCTGTAATTCTTTCCATAGGTAGTAAAATGAGGGACCTTATCATCTAAAGTTAGTCCAAGAAACCAACGATAGGCCACATTTACTTCAATATCTTTCATGGTTTGGCGCATGGAACGAATGCCATAAAAACATTTAATCAAAGGAATTTTGACTAGCATGACGGGATCAAGACTAGGACGACCATTATCTGGACTATAGGTATCTTCTACCAAGTCATAGATAAAGTCAAAATCAACCTTTGAATCTACTTGTCGAAGAAAGTGATCTTTTGGGACCAATTCGTCTATTGTATAGAAACCATATTGCTTACGGTTATAATCAGGTTTTTCTTTGTGAAACATAGGGATTACCTCACAACTCTTCTTACCTCTATTATACGACTTTACAAAAAGAAAAGCCCTTAGAAACGTGGGTTCTAAGGACTTTGTCTTCAATCTGAGAGAAGCTACCCTTCTCTGTTTTTGTAAAATCTAGTTTTTAAAATTTTTGGATTCAGTTTGTATCCAAAAAAACCGATATATTATAATTCGAAGATAAAATTAAAGTTTTAGCATAATTTCATGAAAATTTTTCTGAATCATCATCTGAAGCTACAAGTATGAAAAAAAGTGCCTAAAAAAACAAACAAAGTAGTAGCTTTTAATAGAAGAAATAGGGTAGAATGGTAGAAGTTGCTTTTTCGGTAGTTTATAATCGAATTGACTGACAAATCTTTTAGGTGTAAAGGTTATTACATCAACGATTTTTACTAAACTATTATATTTTTTTGTTTTTCAAAGTATAATTTTATCTTATATTTGAAACTAGATGAATTTGAATCAGTTTTTAAAAAGAGCCCTCATATAGTTTTTTTGAATCCTAGCAAATGGTATTCCTATGCCTTCCAATCTTGCTAAAATTGATGAAAAACGATATGATAGAATGAAAAAAAGCGAGGTGAAAAATGGACCAAAGACGGATTCAAACAGAAACACAGCAGATACTTGAAGATGTATTAGACAAGGCTTCTTTACAGGAGGGAGCACTATTTGTCTTGGGTTTGTCTTCGAGTGAAGTGCTGGGAGGACACATCGGAAAAGATTCGAGTCAGGAAATCGGTGAACTTATTGTCAAGACTATGTTGGAACTGTTGGCGGCTAAGGGAATTCACCTGGCTGTTCAAGGTTGTGAACATGTCAATCGGGCTTTAGTTGTTGAACGAGAAGTAGCTATAAAACATCAGTTGGAGATTGTGAGTGTACTCCCGACCTTACATGCAGGAGGTTCTGGTCAGTTGGCCGCCTTTCGCTATATGAAGGATCCCGTGGAGGTCGAATTTATCAGGGCAGATGCTGGTCTGGATATTGGTGATACAGCTATCGGTATGCATATCAAACATGTTCAGGTACCCATTCGACCAATCTTAAGAGAGATTGGTCAGGCTCATGTGACGGCACTTGCAAGTCGACCAAAACTCATTGGAGGGGCGCGTGCTCAATATCCAATAGATCATATTAGGAAGATATAAAATGAATACTAGAAAAATGCAGTTTGAGAGAGTCATTAAATACTCTATTCGGAAGTTCTCAGTTGGTGTCGGTTCTGCGGTTATCGGGACATTTCTTTTGGGAGCGAACAACTTTTTAGTTGAAACTGTTGCAGCTAACGAAGTAGCGACACCTAACCAAGTTCATTACCGTTATTTGGCTGAACAAGAATTGACAGAAGCAGAAAAAGCTTTGATCCATCACGAACTTCCTTCTGATTTAAAGCAAGATGATGTTGTCTATCTTGTTTACAGAAAGAAAGAAATGAATTCTCAACAATTGCCGAACACTGGAAGCAAGGAGTTGGCGCTAGCAACTCTTGGATTTGCAACAGCGTCTATGGTTGTTGTGGTGATGTCTAAAAAGCACCGCAACAAAATGCTTGGCCTTCTCTTTATTGGAGCTCTAGGTGGTAGTTACTTTATCCCTCAGTCAGCTCAAGCATTTGAGAATAAAATCTTAGTGTCCTACAATCAAACGATTGCAGCAAGTAGTCAAGAGGACTTGGCAAAAGGTGTTATTCAAATCGAAGGATACGAATACGTCGGTTACTTTAAAGCATCTGACTTCCAAGACCAACCGGAGCAAATGAAGACTGCTAAGGGAACTCAAGATGAAGGCCACGAAGGCGAATCTTTGGTTCAGCCAGAATTGCCAGCCTACACCGGCGAGATTACAGCCAAAGGTACTCAAGAAGCAGGTCACGAAGGCGAATCCCTAGTTCAACCAGAAGCTCCAGCTTACACAGGCAAGATTACAGCCAAAGGAACCCAAGGAGAGGGTCACCAAGGTGAATCCCTAGTTCAACCAGAAGCCCCAGCTTATACAGGTGAGCTTACAGCCAAAGGCACCCAAGAAGAAGGTCACGAAGGCGAATCCCTAGTTCAACCAGAATTGCCAGCCTACACCGGCGAGCTTACAGCCAAAGGCACGCAAGAAGCAGGTCATGAAGGTGAATCCTTAGTTCAACCAGAGTTGCCAGCCTACACCGGCGAGCTTAGTGCCAAAGGCACGCAAGAAGAGGGTCACCAAGGTGAATCTCTAGTTCAGCCAGAATTGCCAGCCTACACCGGCGAGCTTACAGCCAAAGGCACGCAAGAAGCAGGTCATGAAGGTGAATCCCTGGTTCAACCAGAAGTCCCAGCTTACACCGGCGAGCTTACAGCCAAAGGTACTCAAGAAGAAGGTCACGAAGGAGAGTCCTTAGTTCAGCCAGAATTGCCAGCCTACACCGGCGAGATTAGTGCCAAAGGCACCCAAGAAGAAGGTCACCAAGGAGAGTCTTTGGTTCAGCCAGAGTTGCCAGCCTACACCGGCGAGCTTACAGCCCAAGGCACCCAAGAAGAAGGTCACCAAGGAGAGTCTTTGGTTCAGCCAGAGTTGCCAGCCTACACCGGCGAGATTAGTGCCAAAGGCACCCAAGAAGAAGGTCACCAAGGAGAGTCTTTGGTTCAGCCAGAGTTGCCAGCCTACACCGGCGAGCTTACAGCCAAAGGCACTCAAGAAGAGGGTCATGAAGGCGAATCTTTGGTTCAACCAGAATCCCCAGCTTATACCGGCGAGATTAGTGCCAAAGGTACCCAAGAAGCAGGCCACGAAGGCGAATCTTTGCTTCAACCAGAGTTGCCAGCCTACACCGGCGAGATTAGCGCAAAAGGTACTCAAGAAGTAGGTCATGAAGGTGAATCTTTGATTCAACCAGAATTGCCAGCCTACACAGGTGAGATTAGTACCAAAGGAACCCAAGAAGTAGGTCATGAAGGTGAATCTTTGGTTCAGCCAGAGTTGCCAGCCTACACCGGTGAGATTAGTGCTAAAGGCACCCAAGAATCAGGCCACGAAGGTGAATCCCTAGTTCAACCAGAGTTGCCAGCCTACACGGGTGAGCTTACAGCCAAAGGTACTCAAGAAGAAGGTCACGAAGGTGAACCCTTAGTTCAACCAGAATTGCCAGAGTATACAGTAGCTGAAGCAACTATTACAGAAACTGAAACAGTAGCAGTTCCATATACAAAGGAGTATGTAGCTGATGATACTCGTTACACTGATGAAGAAACAGTGATTCAAAATGGTCAAGCAGGAAGTCAGCTGATTCATCGTGTCTATAAGACAGTCAATGGCCAAAAAGTTGGGGAGCCAATCAGCACAAGTACTGAAACTGTTAAGGCTCCAGTAAACGAAAAATTAGTCGTGGTACCAAGGCTATTGAAGGTCAAGTTGAAGAAGTTTCATTTGAAGAAATTCCTTTCGAGACAAGAACAGAAGTAGACAGCACTCTTCCGAAGGGAACAGAAGTTGTTGCTCAAGCTGGTCAAAATGGTAAGAAAAAGATTACCAAAGTCTATAAGACTCTTAAGGGCGTGAAAACTGCAGATGCTCCAACGATTTCAGAGGAAGTTGTTGAAGCAGTTCAAGATCGTATCATCAAAAAAGGTGATCAAATCCTGACTGAGCCAACGTTGACACTTACTCAAATTGATAAAGAAGAGTTAGAGCGTAGTGCCAAGGTTCGTTACCAATTGGTGAAACCAACAGGTGTAACCATTAAATCTCTTGAAGTTGTTTTGAAAGATGGAGACACTAGCCTTCAAACAGTCAATATGTCTGAGGGAGACCTGACTGCTAATCTTACAAACTTGAAATACTACAAGGACTACAAGATTGCGACTAAGATGGTTTACGATCGTGGAAATGGGAATGAAGAAGTAGTTCTCACGGAAGAACCACTGCGCCTTGATCTCAAAAAAGTCGAAGTCAAAAACATTAAGGAAACAAGCCTTATCAGTGTTGATGACCAAGGTGTAGAAACTGATAATAGTCTCTTGTCAGCAAAACCATCAGATGTTAAACCTTATTACTTGAAAGTGACTACTCATGATAACAAGGTGACAAAACTTGCTGTTGATAAGATTGAAGAAGTCACAGTTGATGGTAAAGCATTGTTCAAAGTCACTGCTAAAGCACCAGACCTAGTTCAACGTAACTCAGATAATCAGTTTACAGAGGAATATGTCCATTACTTTGCTAAACCAAAAGCCCATGAAGGTGATGTTTATTACGATTTCAATGACCTTGTAAAAGCAATGCAGGCCAATCCTACTGGTACCTTTAAGCTTGGTAGCAGTATGAATGCAAGTAACGTACAACCAGCTGGCAAGTCTTATGTAACCAATGCCTTCAAGGGAACATTGGAAAGTACAGAAGGCAATAAATTTGCCATCCATAACATTACGAGACCATTGTTTGGTAACATTGAAGGTGGTACTGTCAAGAATCTCTTGCTTGAAAATGTCAACATTGACATGCCTGGATTTGATCGAGTAGCACCAATCGCAAATGTTATCAAAAATAATGCGACTGTCGAAAATGTTAAAGTAACAGGTAATGTTATCGGGGGCAACGATGTAGCTGGTATTATCAATAAAATTGATGGTAGTGGTAAGGTAAGTAATGTTGCCTTTATCGGTAAGATTCACGCTGCTGGAAATAAAGGTTGGTACTTAGCAGGTGTTCTAGGTGAAAACTGGAAAGGTATCGTCGAAAAAGCCTACGTTGATGCTGAAATTACAGGTAATAAGGCAAAAGCTGCAGGATTAGTTTATTCTTCTCAAAATGGTGCTAATAACTACACGGTCGGTAAAGAAGGTGTCCTTAGAAATTCAGTTGCTAAAGGTTCTATCGAACTGAAAGAAGCTGTTCAATCTGGTGGATTGCTGGGTACCAACTGGGCCTTGGGTACTATTGAAGACAACATCACTATGATGAAAGTCAAAACAGGTGAGATGGTATTTGGTCACTCAGATATTGATGCTGACGATTACTTCACGTATTCAAGAACAAAACGTAACTTCAGTGTTGAGGGTGTAAGTGAGGGTAATAAATCTTATAAGAATTCTCGCAAGATTCCTAGCATCTCACAAGAAGAAGCTGACAAGAAGATTGAAGCAATGGGAATCACTGCTGATAAATTTGAAAGCACCAAACCTGTTGAAGACAAACTCAATAACATTGTCAACAAAGCTGATCAATACAAAACAATCGATGGTTACGACGCTTCTCGTGAACTTGCCTACCGTAATATCGAAAAATTACAACCATTCTACAACAAAGAGTGGATCGTAGACCAAGGAAACAAATTGGTTGCAGGAAGTCCTCTCTTGACCAAGGAAGTCTTGTCTGTTACTGCCATGAAGGGCAATGCCTTTGTGACAGAATTAGCTGATGCTGACCATATTATGGTTCATTATGGTGATAAGACCAAAGACATCTTTACTGTTTCGCTGAAAGACTCTAAGGTCAAACAAGTCAAAGAGTACAGCATTGCTGAACTTGGAGAAGTTGTTTACACTCCGAACATGGTTGACAAAGACCGTAGTGATCTCATCAATGCTATCGTTGAAAAATTAAGCCCAGTAGAATTGCAATCAGATCCTATCTACACACACCTAGGTAGAACAGGACCAAATAAAGTTAACGCTATAAAAGATCTTTACCTAGAAGAAAGCTTCAAAGAAGTCAAGGATAATCTGGCTAAATTTGTGAAACAGTTGCTTGAAAATGAAGATCATCAATTAAACACAGATGAAGCTGCTAAACGTGCCTTGATCAAGAAGATTGATGACAACAAGGCTGCTGTTCTTCTTGGTTTGTCTTACCTCAATCGTTACTACGGAGTTAAGTTTGATAACTTCAATATCAAGCAACTCATGTTGTTCAAACCAGACTTCTATGGTAAAAATGTCAATGTGTTAGACTTCTTGATCAAGATTGGTTCCAAAGAAAATAACATTAAAGGTGATAGAACTTTAGAAGCTTATCGCGAAACTATCGGTGGAGTTATCGGTATCAGCGAGTTAAATAGTTTCTTAGACTATAATATGCGTCTATTCACAAATGATACAAACTTGAACGATTGGTTTATCAAAGCTACCAAAGACAATGTTTATATCGTTGAACCAGCAACAACAACTCCTGAGTTTGCTGATAAGAAACACAGAGCCTATGAAGGATTAAACAACGATATGCACGGTAAGATGATCTTGCCACTCTTGAACTTGAAAGATGCTCATATGTTCTTGATTTCAACTTACAATACAATGGCTTATAGTTCATTTGAGAAATATGGTAAGTATACTGAAGCAGAACGTAATGCTTTCAAAGCTGAAATTGATAAGGTTGCTAAAGGACAACAGAATTACCTAGACTTCTGGTCACGTCTATCGTTAGATAAAGTACGTAATAAACTCTTGAAGAGCGACAACATGGTTCCAACACCTGTTTTAGACAACCAAAACTATAAAGATATTAGTACTGATAAATATGGTCACACTAATAGTGGTAAAGATGTTGCTCCTATTCGTGAATTATACGGACCTACAGGACGTTACCATGCAACAGACTGGCGTATGGGAGCGGTAGCTCGTGTTTATGCCAATCCATATAAAGATGACTCTGTCTTCTTTATGGTGACGGACATGATTAGTGATTTTGGAGTTTCTGCCTTTACTCACGAAACGACTCACGTCAATGACCGAATGGTTTATCTAGGTGGCTCAAGACACCGTGAAGGAACAGATCTTGAAGCATTTGCACAAGGAATGTTGCAAACTCCATCAGTGTCAAATCCAAACGGTGAATATAAAGCCCTAGGTCTTAACATGGCTTATGAACGTCCAAATGATGGAAACCAATGGTATAACACCAATCCAAATGATCTGAAATCACGTGACGAAATTGATCGTTACATGAAGGGCTACAATGACACCCTCATGCTTCTGGATTATCTTGAAGGAGAGGCTGTCCTCGATAAGCAAATCAAGATTTGAATAATGCTTGGTTCAAGAAGGTTGATAAGCAATACCGAGGAAATAACACCAAGAACCAATTCGATAAGGTTAGACCTTTAAGTGATGAGGAAAAAGCTATTCCTTTACGTACAGTAGATGACTTAGTAACCAATAACTTTATGACCAACCGTGGTCCAGGTAACAGAGTTTATAATCCTACTGACTTTGATTCTGCTTATGTGAACGTTCCAATGATGTCTGGTATCTATGGTGGAAATACCAGTGAAGGTGCTCCTGGAGCTATGTCATTTAAACACAATACCTTCAGAATCTGGGGTTACTATGGCTACGAAAAAGGCTTCTTAAACTATGCATCTAATATGCTAAAAGCTGAGTCTAAAAAAGCTGGTAAAGAGACTCTAGGTGATGACTTCATCATTAACAAGATTTCTGAAGGAAAATTCAACAATCTTGAAGATTGGAAGAAAGCTTATTTCAAAGAAGTTGTGACAAGTGCCAAAAATGGAATTCAATCTATTGAAATTGATGGTAAAACATACAATAGCTATGAAGACTTGAAACGCGCATTTGCTGAAGCAGTTGATAAAGATAAGGCTACTCTAAGTAACGGATCTGTTAAATTTGACAATACTGTTGCTTTGAAAGAAAAAGTCTTCAAGAAACTTCTTCAACAAACAGATAGCTTTAAAACTTCAATCTTTAAATAATCCAAAGCTCTCATCTGCTAAGCAGGTGGGAGTTTTTGTAATCAAGAAGCTTATTGATTTTCCAAACAGATTCTAAGTATTTTTAGCAAGGTAGGTATATAATAGAACTACAAAGTGAATATCTATATTCATATAACAAAAAAGAAGGTGATGAAGATGAAAACATGGCAAGCAACTGTATTGGTCTGCACTAGTCTGGTTTGTTTATCGGCTTGTAAAAATCAGACGACGGGCGAGGCTGATAAACAAAATGGAGACAAACAAGCGCAAGTTAGCTCTCAGGTAGCAAAAAACGGAGAAGCAGTTACAGACTTTGAACTCACGGGAGTTGATGGGAAAACCTATCATCTATCTGATTATAAGGGTAAAAAGGTCTATCTCAAATTTTGGGCATCTTGGTGCTCTATTTGTCTAGCCAGCCTCCCTGATACCGATGAGCTGGCTAAAGAAGAAAGCGATGACTATGTTGTTTTGACAGTCGTTTCTCCTGGTCAAAAAGGCGAGCAAGCAGAAGAAGGCTTCAAGAAATGGTACCAGGGTTTAGACTATAAAGATTTACCAGTATTGCTAGATCCTTCGGGACAACTTTTAGCGAGTTACGGAGTTCGTTCTTATCCGACTCAGGCCTTTATCGATAAAGAAGGCAAACTAGTCAAAATCCAGCCAGGTTTTATGGACAAAGAAACTATTTTACAGACGCTAAAAAGCATAGATTAGAGGCTCATCATGAATGATAAATTAAAAATAATTGTATTCATAGGAATCATCATTTGCATTATTATTGGATTTTTATTTCTTTTGGAAAAAAGGAGCGCAAGCTACACAGATACTAATCAAATCGAGAAGGCAGCAGTTAGTCAGGGACAAAAGGCCAAGAAAAAAACTGATTCAAGTAAAGATGCTGACTTACATGATATCTATCTAGCGGGAGGTTGTTTCTGGGGAGTAGAAGAGTATTTTTCACGAGTAGCGGGTGTGACAGATGCTGTTTCGGGCTATGCAAATGGTAGAGGAGAAACAACCCAGTATGAATTGATCGGCCAAACTGGGCATGCTGAGACTATTCATGTGACCTATGATGCCAATCAAATCTCTCTAAAAGAGATCTTGCTTCATTATTTCCGCATTATCAATCCAACCAGTAAGAATAAGCAGGGAAATGATGTGGGGACTCAGTACAGAACAGGAGTCTACTATACAGATGAGAAAGATTTAGAAGTCATCAATCAAGTTTTTGATCAAGTTTCTAAGAAGTACGACCAACCTTTAGCGGTTGAAAAGGAAGCCTTAAGAAATTTTATTGTTGCTGAGGACTACCACCAAGACTATCTCCAGAAAAATCCTAATGGCTATTGCCATATCAATGTCAATCAAGCATCCTATCCTGTTATTGATGCAAGTCAATATTCAAAACCGAGCGACGATGAATTGAAAAAACTTTTGTCTCCAGAGGAGTATGCCGTGACTCAAAATGGTCAAACAGAACGTGCCTTTTCAAATCGTTACTGGGATAAATTTGAAGCAGGTCTTTATGTGGATGTTGCGACTGGCGAACCTCTCTTTTCTTCGAAAGATAAATTTGAATCGGGTTGTGGTTGGCCAAGTTTTACCCAGCCGATCAGTCCAGATGTTGCGACCTATAAGGAAGACAAGTCATACAATATGGTCAGAACAGAAGTCAGAAGTAGAACTGGTAATTCCCATCTAGGACATGTCTTTACAGACGGACCTACAGAAAAGGGTGGGCTACGCTATTGTATCAATAGTCTCTCTATCCGTTTTATTCCTAAGGATCAAATGGAAGAAAAAGGGTTATGGTTATTTGTTGGATTATGTTGAGTGAACGTGATATTCTTAAAAAGAGTTTACTTGAAAAAAATATTTTTATTTTTTTATATTTGATTTCCTTAGAAGTGTTGACTTTCATATTTGAAGTCCAATTGCTTTTGAAATAGAGTTATTTTTTAAATAAAAAGAAAAAAATTATCAAAAAAACGATAAAAAAAGTGTTGCATTTCAAAAAAATTATGCTATACTAGATATATCGATAAACAATAATAAGTTTTCGACTAGTAACAAAGAGAGCTCATTTGTTGCTAAAACTAAAAAAATATTTTTATAAAAAGAGGAAATCATTATGAAAAAAACTACATCAACTAAAAATCGTAAACTTTACTAAATCACTTGTTACACTAGGCTCTAATTTCGGAATCTTTACCCTCAGTTTCTTTAGTATTGCTTCCTTAGTTCTTCTCCTTGGACAATTTGATATCAGCCAACTAATGCCTGAAGGTGGAGAGGTAACAAGGTCAGGCTACGAAGCGTGGGGAGGGGTTAATGCCTTTGTTCTAACCTTTGTTGCCGGTAATACACTTCTGACTTATGGCCTTATCAAATTAAAACAGTTTGCTAAGGACTTTAAAGAAAGCGATCTTTTTGAAAAATACAACCATTTCATTCTTGAAAAAGAGTGCAGTTTTAATGACGCTAGTAGGAGCAATCCAAGGTATTACAGAACTTATTCTTAACCCCGCTCATATTATTTTTAACTTCTCGATTGCAGCATTTTTGTTTATTGCTAGCTTAGTTCTTGCTTCTATCAAGAATCAATTTTCAAATAAAGTAGCATAATACATGTATGTAACACTTACTAATATTGTATAATATAGTAGAGATTAGAAACGAGGTTTTGAAATTAATGTCTAAGAAAAAAATTCCTACTTACCATTTGCTTTTAGGTTTTTATTAATATCCTACTTTTTTTATCTTGGGAGTGTCTTTAGTTATATCCATCCTTTTTAACAGTTTTCAATGTAACTGAGATTAGCCTATTTGACCTTGGGACTATTTCCTTAAAAACCTGATATGGTGAATACTTCAATACTAGTGAGTACTTTGTCCTTTATCAATAGCTTTATCATTCTGTTTGTACTATTCTGTGTTAGACAGTTCTTCCAAAATATTATTCATGAACAGATTTTTTTACAAGTTATAATGTCAAACTTGCTAATCGTATCTCTATTTCCCTCTTTATTGCTTCATTTCTAGGAGATGGTATTTTGACACTCAATGGTTATTCATTTCTAAATATAACTTTCATGGTTACTGCTCTCGTTGTTTGGACAATTGGTAAAGTCCTTGAAAAAGCAAACGAAATTGCAGAAGAAAATGAGTTTACAATTTAGAGAAAGGAGATTGTACCGTGATTGTCATTAATCTAGATGTCGAATTAGCAAAGAAAAAAATGCGTTCAGGAGATTTAGCAGAACGTGTAGGTATTACTCCCGCAAATCTTTCAATACTGAAAACAGGTAAGGCCAAAGCTATACGTTTTTCAACACTAGAAGCCATCTGCAAAGAACTAGGATGCCAGCCAGGAGATATATTAGAATATGTGCCAGACTAAAAATGTGGTTCAGCGAATGCTGATCCGCTTTTTTATTTAAAAAAATAATCGATTTATCTCGAAAAAAATTTTTGTAAAAAAATCAACAAAATATTATAATAAGATTATGAAAAACGATACAAAGGAGATGTCTTTAAGGACAAGAACAAAGCTGATATGGAAGATAGAAAAAAAGCTACAAAAAAATTTGCCATTCGCAAACTGAGCATGGGAGTGGGCTCGGTATTGATTGGACTTGCCTTCATTGGAGGAACACTTGAACCAAAAACTGGTTCAGGCTGATGAAACCAAGCAAGTTTCCTTTCACTATTTAGCAGAATCGGAGTTGACAGCTGCTGAACGTGAAATCATTCACCATGAATTGCCACAAGATCTGAGCCAAGAGAGCTATTATCTAGTCTATCGTAAGCAGGGACAAGCTGTCCCTACCTCAAACAGGATCTGTCACCTTCCCCTTGGCTGGTCTTGGTCTTTTGACTGCTAGTTTGGTGGTTTTCCTATTTTTCAAAGAAAAACCTTCTAAGATAGTTGGAGTGTTATTGATTGCTTCTATAGGTAAGAGTTTATTACTACCTTATCAAGTATTTGCTTTTGAACACAAGGACTTGCTAGCTTATGATCAGACTAAAACTCTTGTGTCTACAGATGGTTTCTCTCAAGGTATTATTGACATTAAAGGCTATGACTATGTCGGCTATTTATTAGAGTCGGATTTAAGAGGAACAGGGCAAGATCTAACATCTAGTGCAAGCCCAGAAATTCCTGCAAAAGCAGTAAATCAAGCAGCTGTTCATGAAATTCCCGAATTCACAGGTGGTGTATCCGGCGACTCCTTGGTTGAACCGGTTAAGCCGGCATTTGAAGGTGGAGTCAATGGCCTAGGAGCAGTAGCTGAAGCCTTACCAGAGTACACACCAGAATCGAGTAGTCAAAGTGGCGTGCCAGAAGTCCACGACAAAGCAGACTTCACAGGCGGTGTATCCGGCGACTCCTTGGTTGAGCCATCTAAACCAACATTTGAAGGTGGAGTCAATGACCTAGGAGCAGTAGCTGAAGCCTTACCAGAGTACACACCAGAATCGAGTAGTCAAAGTGGCGTGCCAGAAGTCCACGACAAAGCAGACTTCACAGGCGGTGTATCCGGCGACTCCTTGGTTGAGCCATCTAAACCAACATTTGAAGGTGGAGTTAATGGCCCAGGTACAGTAGCCGAAAGCTTACCAGAGTATGAAGGTGGTGCAGTTCCCGTTGATACTCTGAAACAGGAACGCCCAGAGTTTACAGGTGGCGTATCAGGCGAATCCTTAGTCGAGCCAACAAAACCAACATTTGAAGGTGGTGTTAATGGCCCGGGTACAGTAGCTGAAAGCTTACCAGAGTACACACCAGAATTTAGCAGTCAAAGTGGCATCCCAGAAATCCATGACACACCAGACTTTACAGGTGGCGTATCAGGCGAATCCTTAGTTGAGCCGTCTAAACCAATATTTGAAGGAGGCGTCAATGGCCAAGGAACAGTAGCTGAAACCTTACCAGATTATGAAGGAGGCGCAGTCCCAGTTGATACTCTGAAACAGGAACATACTGAGTTCACAGGCAGTGTATCCGGCGACTCCTTGGTTGAGTCGTCAAAACCAGCATTTGAAGGTGGAGTCAATGGCCTAGGTACAGTAGCTGAAGCTTTGCCTGAGTATAAACAAGAATTTAGCAGTCAAAGTGGCATCCCAGAAGTTCATGACAAACCAGACTTTACAGGTGGCGTATCAGGCGAATCCTTAGTCGAGCTACCTAAACCATCATTTGAAGGTAGTGTTAATGACCAAGGTGTAATAGCTGAAAGCTTACCAGAGTATGAAGGTGGTGCAGTTCCCTGTTGATACTCTGAAACAGGAAATCCCTGAGTTTACAGGAGGCGTATCGGGTGAGTCCTTGGTTGAACCATCAAAACCAACATTTGAAGGTGGAGCCAATGGTCCAGGTACAGTAGTTGAAGTCTTACCAGATTATGAAGGTGGTGCAGTTCCCGTTGATACTTTGAAACAGGAAATCCCTTAGCTATAGAGGTGGTGTGAATGCTACTGAAGCGCTGATTCAGGATACAAACCCGACTTTACATATTGAAGTCAGAAAAGAGTTGATTCCTAAACAAACTAGGGAAAAGATTGATCCAGAAATGCTGGTCGGTGAAACAAGAATCGAGCAAGTCGGTCAAGATGGTGAGAAAGAGATTGTTACCAGCTATGAGGAAAAAGATGGGAAACGTATTTCAGAGCCGAAAGAAACAACACGGATTTTTAAGAGAAGCTAAAGATCAGGTTATCATCCGTGGCAGTAAGGAAAAAGAAGAAATTAAACCTGAACCTGTCCTAACTCTTTCAACTATTACTGGAAATTCGATGGGCCGTTCAGCTCGCTTAAGTTATAACTTGGAGAAGGCAGATGGCGTTACCGTCTCAAAAATTAGTGCCACTATCAAAGCCAAGGGGTTAGAGGATAAAACTCTTGATTTGACGAGTGAACAGCTGGAAGCAACAGTTGACAATCTAAAACTCTACACGGATTACACCATATCTACAAAGATGGTCTTTAATCGTGGTAAGGGTGAGGAGAGCACTCTACTTGAGGACCAAAATCTCCGTCTAGAGCTTAAAAAGCTGGAAATAAAAGATATCAAGGAAACAAGTCTTATCAAGGTTGACAATGGCAGAGAGACTGAGATTCAACAATTGGCGGAAGCACCAAGGAATTTGGAAAACTACTATCTCAAGGTTAGTTCTAAAGATCATAAGACTAGCCGTTTAGCCATCAAGTCTATTCAAACTGAGAGAATAAACGGAAAAGAGTATTACAAGGTGACTGCTGAGGCAACTGACTTGATTCAACGTAATGCTCAGAAAACCTTTGAAGAAGGCTTTAGCTATTACCTGGCTAAGTCAAGTGCTGATACTCCTACGATTGCTGGTGTAAAAGAATACGCTTATCAGGATATCCAAGATTATGATAGCCACCATGATCAAGCCTATCGCAACCTTGAAAAATTACAGCCTTTCTACAATAAAGAATGGATTGTTAATCAAGGGAACAAGCTAGATCTTGATCACAATCTAGCCAAAAAAGAGGTAGTCTCTGTTATTGCTATGAAGGGACAAGACTTTGTGACAGACCTGTCAGCGGCAGACCATATCATGGTTCATTATGCAGATCAGACCAAGGATGTATTTGCAATTACTTCACAAAATTCTGGCTTGACTGCCATCAAGGAATACAAGATTGCTGACTTGGATGTGCTGTATACTCCAGATATGCTAGTTAAGGACCGTTCGGCCCTAGCCAAAGAGCTAACATCTATCCTGAAAACAGTGGACTTACAGTCTGATGGGGTTTATCGCATTCTAGATGATCAAACCACTAGCCTTGATAAGAAGGTTGAGGCCGTGCAGAATTGGTATCTAGAAGAAAGCTTTGCAGAAGTCAAAGCGCAGCTGGGAACTCTGGTTGATAAGTTACTCACCAATCTGGATTACCAGTGGAATGATTCACCTGCTAGCATGGCTTCCTTGAAGCAAAAGGTTCAGGATCATCAGTCAGCTATCATGCTGGGACTTGCTTATCTTAATCGCTATTATGGTATCCGATTTGCGGATTACAATCTAAAAGAACTCATGCTCTTTAAACCAGATTTTTATGGCCAAAACGTAGATGTTTTGGATCGATTGATTGAACTTGGTTCAAGAGAAAATAACCTAAAAGGCGACCAGACTCATGAAACTTTTGCCAGAGTCATAGCCAAGGATACAAAATCTGAAGATTTACATGCCTTCTTAGACTACAACAGACAGTTGTTGACGACTGACAAGGATATGAATGACTGGTTTGTGAATGCCACCAAGGGCCATGTGTACATAGCAGAGCGAGCTTCGAAGAATCAAGAAATTGCAAATCGGAAGCATCGGGCTTATGACAATCTGAATAACTGGTTGCATCGCAATATGATTCTGCCTTTGTTGAATGTGAAGAAGGCACAGATGTTCCTGATTTCCAACTACAATACCATTACCTTCGGATCAGCTGATAAATCTGGCAAAACCATAGACCAGATGAAAGCTGACATTGACCTAGTCGCGGACCGTCAGTTGACTTACTTGGACTTTTGGTATCGACTTGCCGCTGATGATGTCAAAGACCGTATGGTTAAGAGTGACTTTAATGTAGCTACACCAGTTTGGGAAGGCTATCGCGTTGATGGACGTGGCTGGGTAGAGCGTTATGGACATACAAGTGGTATGGCAGACTACGCGCCAATTCGTGAAGTATTTGGGCCAGCAGGTCGCTACTATAAGGACAATAAGCTAGGAGCCTATGCCTCTATCTATCCTAATATCAATGCCAGAGATGCTGTTCACTTTGTAGAAATAGATATGATGAGTGAGTATGGTTTGTCTGTCTACACCCATGAGACAACTCACGTCAACGATCGTATTGTCTATCTGGGTGGCTACAAACATCGTGAAGGAACCTATGTAGAAGCCTATGCTCAGGGCATGCTCCAGTCGCCAGCTGAGGAAGGCCATCAGGGTGAATATGGCGCTCTCGGGCTCAACATGGCATACATGCGACCAAATGATGGGGACCAATGGTACGATCCTGATCCGACCAAGTTGCAAACACGCCAGCAGATTGACCACTACATGAAAGGTTATAACGAGGCCTTGATGCTTCTAGATTATCTGGAAGGAGAACGAGTTCTCGCTAAGAATGATCTGGCTTTGAAGAAGGCCTGGTTCAGCAAGATGACCAAGCAAATGCGCTATCAGGATCAGGATAATAAACTCCTTGCTCCTAACCAGTGGGACTATGTCCGTCCATTGACAGATGAGGAAGCCAAGACTCAGCTAAATTCTGTGGATGATTTAATCAAAAAAATAACATCATCACCAACAGGCATTATCAGGGAACTTACCGACCAGAAGAACTCAAGACAGCTTATGTCAATGTCAAGATGGTAGATGCTATCTACGGCGGTAATACAAGTCAGGGAGCTCCAGGAGCCATCTCCTTCAAAGCATAATGCCTTCCGTATGTGGGGTTATTATGGCTACGAAAATGGTTTTCCTAGGCTATGCTTCTAATAAATACAAGGATGAGGCCTTAAGCGAGGGACGTGACACCCTTGGGGATGATTTCATTATCCAGAAGGTTTCGAAAAGGCAAGTTCAGAACTTGGAAGAATGGAAGAAGGCCTGGTTTGATGACATTATTGCCAAGGCAAAACGAGGAATCCATAGTTTTGAAATTGATGGTCAGCAAATTGATTCTTATGAGAAATTGCAAGACTTGTTTGACCAAGCAGTAGAAACGGATTACCGAAACTTCAAGTATGGAGGCTCAGTTGCCAACTATACAGTAGCTTTGAAGAAAAAAAGTCTTCCAAAAAAACTATTGCAGGTCACAGATGCCTTTTTCATCCGAACTCTTTCCTAAAGGATAGATAAAAAGTCGGTGTGATAAAAGAGAATGCTATGTTCAGATTTTTCTTAGAAAGTGACATCTACTTTATCATTCTCAAAGAATAAAAATTGCCAGATCTCCTGTTGGGGTCTGGCTTTTTATGGTATACTTAGGATATGCATAGAAAAACAGTGATTGATTTTAGGGCTTTGGGTGAGCGATACACCTTTACCCAGCCTATCAAAGAGTTGAAAACCAGAGATTTAGCAGAAGTGACAGACTTGTTAGCTCAAGTGGAAAGCTACCAAGAGCAAGGCTATTATGTAGTTGGTTATGTTAGTTATGAAGCAGCACCTGCTTTTGAGGAGAAGTTGGCGGTTCACGAGGGTCCCTTGTTAGGAGAGTATCTCCTCTATTTCACTATTCATGACAGCGTTGAAAAATCTAGCATTCCTCTGACTTATGAGGAGGTGGCTTTGCCATCAAACTGGCAGGAAGTAACATCTGCAGAGGACTATGAAAAGGCGATTGCTCAGATTCACCATCATTTACGACAGGGCGATACTTATCAGGTCAATTATACGGTTCAACTCAAGCAGGAGTTGTCTGCTAACCCTTTTGCTATCTACAATCGTATGGTGGTAGAGCAGGAAGCAGGTTACAATGCCTATGTTGAACATGATGACATGGCAGTGATTTCCATGAGTCCAGAACTCTTTTTTGAACAAAATGGCCGTGAATTGACAACTCGTCCTATGAAGGGGACGACTAAACGTGGTCTGACTGATGCAGAAGACTTGAAAGAAGCAGCTTGGTTGGAGCAGGATCCCAAAAATCGCTCAGAGAATATGATGATAGTGGACCTCTTGCGCAATGACATGAATCGTCTGTCTGAGGTGGGAAGTGAGCATGTGGAACGTTTATGTCAGGTGGAACAGTATTCAACGGTTTGGCAGATGACTTCGACCATCAAGAGTCAGTTACGACCAGATGTTGACCTAGTTGAAATCTTTCGTTCGCTCTTTCCATGTGGCTCCATCACAGGAGCTCCCAAGATAGCGACCATGGAAATTATCAAGGACTTGGAGCCCCAACCCAGAGGAGTTTACTGTGGAACTGTTGGCCTCTTACTTCCCAATGGACGACGAATTTTTTTAATGTGGCTATTCGAACCATTCAACTGCATGGAGGGCAAGCCATCTATGGTGTCGGAGGTGGCATCACTTGGGATAGTACTTGGGAGTCAGAATACTGTGAAGTCCAGCAAAAAGCAGCGGTTCTTTACCGAAAACAACCTCGTTTTCAGCTGATTACGACAGGGAAAAATCAGCCAGAAAAAAATTGCTCTTTTGAAAAGCAACATCTAGAAAGATTGCAAAAAGGCTAGTCGTTATTTTGCCTTTCTATTTGACCAAGAAGTTTTGAGACAAAAAGTTAGAGAAGGAGTGCCAAGCTTGTGACCTTTATCAAGACTACCGTTTGCGAATCAGTCTTAGCAAGTCTGGAGAGATTAAAATCGAACGACAAATATTATCGCCACTTAGCTCCAGCTTCTGTCAGGCCAAACTTTGTGTACAGGATGCTGATTTACAGCACCCCTTTACCTACTTTAAGACGACACACCGACCACATTTGACAGTGGGAGAGCAGGAAATCATCTATCACACTGCTGATGGAAAATTGCTTGAAACCTCTATTGGGAATCTAGTCTTAAAAATGGATGGCAAGCTCTATACCCCACCTAGCACTCTTGACCTGTTCCCAGGGATTTATCGCCAGCATTTACTTGAAAATGGGCAAGTAGAAGAGAAAATTCTGACTTTAGCAGATTTGAATCAAGCAGAAGCTATCTATGGCTGTAATGCAGTCAGAGGCTTGTATGAATTGTCAGTAAAGGAGAACTAATTGAAACTCGTATTTTTTTACACGGTTTGGGACAGTCAGCAGATAGTTGGAAAAGAAGTTCAGTATTTGCTGGCAGATTATCCCTCTGAAGCCCTGGACTTATTTCCTTCAGGAGTTGGGACCTACCAAGAAGCCAAGGAACGCATTTATCAGCACTTATCAAAGGAAACAGATCCTTTTGTCTTAGTTGGCTTATCTTTAGGGGCTGCACTTGCATTGGAGCTTTCAAGTTTTGAGATACCAAATCTTCAGGCCTTAATTTTATCAGGTTGTCCATTGAAACTAGCGGGAAATATCCCTTTTATATTCAATCTCTGATATTTAAACTACTCCCAAAAAGGATATTTGAGAAGCAGGGAGCAGACAAATCGCTTTTTAGTTGGAGTATCTGAAGAATTAAAAACACTTGATTTAAGAGAGATTGCAAAAGAATTGTTCCTATCCAAGCTTGTTGATCTGTGGTAGTCAGGATAAGCCTAATCTAAAGTCTATGAAAGGTCTGCAACAACTGATTCCAAATTCTCAGATTCAGATTATTCCTGATGGACCTCATGTTCTGAATAGGGCCAAACCAAAAAGAGTTTGCAGAAATAACTAGAAGTTTTCTTGAATTGCAGAAATAAGTTTGATAAAATAATATTGAGATTGATATTATAATTTCAGGAGAAAATCATGAACAAACGTCATTTATTAAAACTTGGCCTAGCTTCTTTACCTGTTCTAGCTTTGTTTTTACAACCTGTTGTGGCAGATGAAAGTATCCATTTTTCAAGCTGTAAGGAAGCTTGGGAGAATGGATATGCAGATATTCATAAGGGAGAACCAGGTTATTCTGCCACTCTGGATAAGGATCATGATGGAATCGCTTGTGAATCAAAGAATGCGCCTCAGGGAGTTTTAAAAGAGAAAAAGACGAGTACAACTCAAGCTAACAACAATGTAGCACCAAATAGTGCAACACCGAACAGTGCAGTATCTGCTCCTAGTGTAGAAGCTGTAAGTGGCTGGGTTCGTCAAAATGGATCTTGGTACTATTTTTCTGAAAATGGAAATCCAGTAACAAATACTTGGCAGGGGGCCTACTACCTCAAATCAGATGGAAGAATGGCTGAGAATGAGTGGGTATACGATAACTACTACCAAGCCTGGTATTACCTCAAATCAGATGGATCTTATGCCCGCAATACTTGGCAAGGAAGTTACTACCTCAAATCAGATGGTAAGATGGCTCAGGGTGAATGGATTTATGATTCTTCTTATCAAGCCTGGTATTACCTCAAATCAGATGGATCTTATGCGCATAATACTTGGCAAGGTGCTTACTACCTCAAGTCAAATGGTAAAATGGCTCAGAGTGAGTGGGTATATGACTCTTCTTACCAAGCCTGGTATTACTTAAAATCAGATGGATCTTATGCCCGTAATGCTTGGCAAGGAAACTACTACCTCAAATCAGATGGTAAAATGGCTCAGAGTGAATGGGTTTATGATACATCCTATCAAGCCTGGTACTATTTGAAATCAGATGGTTCATATGCCCGTAATGCATGGCAAGGCTCATACTATCTTAAATCAAATGGTAAAATGGCTGTCAATGAATGGGTAGATGGTGGGCGTTATTATGTAGATGACTCAGGTTTGTGGAAATCAAATTCAAATTCGAATTCGAATTCCAAAGTAACTAATAAAGGCTTATATTATAGCGTTCAAGGGAAGTACGATGAGATTCTTGTTGTAAATAAACACTATCCTTTGTCTAAAGACTACAATCCAGGTGAAAACCCAACTGCTAAAGCTGCCTTTTTAAAACTGATTGCACAGATGCAAAAAGAAGGCTATGCTATTGGCAATAACTATAGTGGATTTAGAAGTTATGGAACTCAAGCACAATTATATCAAAGCTATGTAAATAGAGAAGGTCAGGCTGCAGCTGATCGTTATTCAGCTAGACCTGGCTATAGTGAACACCAAACAGGACTTGCATTTGATCTAATTGGTACAGATGGAAACTTAGTTGAAGATGAAAGTGCCGCTCAATGGTTACTTGATCACGCAGCTGACTATGGATTTGTTGTTCGTTACCTTAAAGGAAAAAGAAAGTGTAACTGGCTATATGCACGAAGAATGGCATTTACGCTATGTTGGAAAAAGAAGCGAAAGAAATTGCAGCAAGTGGTTTGACACTTGAAGAATACTACGGATTTGATGGTGGCGACTATCTTAACTAAAATTTGTCACTAATATAATGCAAACCTTTGCACTGAATGGCAGATTTTGTTATACTAGTACTGTAAGCATTTTTCAATTAAGGATAAGGAGAAGACGATGAGTCAAAAAGATTATTGGGATTGACCTTGGTGGAACTTCTATCAAGTTCGCTATTTTAACGCAAGAAGGAGAAATCCAAGAAAAATGGTCTATCAAGACTAATATTTTGGATGAAGGAAGCCATATCGTAGACGATATGATTGAAACTATTCAACATCGTTTGGGCTTGCTTGGATTGTCTGCTGAAGATTTCCGTGGAATTGGTATGGGATCACCTGGTGTGGTTGACCGTGAAAAAGGGACTGTTATCGGTGCCTACAACTTGAACTGGAAAACTCTTCAACCAATCAAAGAAAAAATGGAAAAAGCCTTGGGGATTCCATTCTTCATCGACAATGACGCCAACGTAGCTGCCCTTGGTGAGCGTTGGATGGGTGCTGGTGAAAACCAACCAGACGTTGTCTTTATGACACTTGGTACAGGTGTTGGTGGCGGTATCGTGGCAGAAGGAAAATTGCTTCACGGTGTTGCAGGTGCTGCAGGTGAACTTGGACATATCACAGTTGACTTTGACCAACCAATCGCATGTACTTGTGGTAAAAAAGGCTGTCTTGAGACAGTGGCTTCAGCAACAGGGATTGTCAACTTGACTCGTCGTTATGCAGATGAATACGAAGGCGATGCAGAGTTGAAACGCTTGATTGATGACGGAGAAGAAGTAACAGCTAAAACTGTCTTTGATTTGGCAAAAGAAGGAGACGACCTTGCCTTGATCGTTTACCGTAACTTCTCACGTTACTTGGGTATTGCATGTGCCAACATCGGTTCAATCCTAAACCCATCAACAATCGTTATCGGTGGTGGTGTATCAGCTGCGGGAGAATTCCTTCTCCAAGGTGTACAAAGGTTTATGATGAAAATACTTTCCCACAAGTTCGCACAACAACTAAGTTGGCTCTTGCCACTCTAGGAAATGACGCTGGAGTTATCGGAGCAGCATCACTTGTATTGCAATAAATAAACATAAAAAGGAGAAAATTGCTTTCCGTAAGCGAGTGATTTTCCTCCTTTCTTTTTTTATGCTATACTAGTTAAGACAATGAATGAGGTGATAGCAAATGACAAAAGCAGATACGATTTTTAAAGAAAATATCGAGCGAATCTTGAATGAGGGTGTGTTTTCCGAGCAAGCACGTCCCAAGTATAAGGATGGAACAGTGGCTAACTCCAAGTACATCACAGGTGCTTTTGCGGAGTACGATTTGTCTAAGGGGGGAATTTCCCATCACGACCTTGCGCCCCATCGCAATTAAATCAGCCATCAAAGAAGTGCTTTGGATCTACCAAGACCAGTCTAATAGTCTGGAAGTTCTCAATGACAAGTACAATGTTCACTACTGGAATGATTGGGAAGTGGGAGACACAGGTACTATTGGGGAGCGTTATGGGGCTGTGGTTAAGAAGCACGACATCATCAATAAAATCCTCAAACAGTTGAAAGCCAATCCTTGGAACCGTCGCAATATCATCTCACTTTGGGATTATCAGGCCTTTGAGGAGACAGACGGCCTTCTTCCTTGTGCCTTTCAGACCATGTTTGATGTCCGTCGAGTAGATGGGGACATCTATCTGGATGCCACCTTGACCCAGCGTTCTAATGATATGCTGGTAGCTCACCACATCAATGCCATGCAGTATGTGGCTCTTCAGATGATGATTGCTAAACACTTTGGTTGGAAGGTTGGGAAATTCTTCTACTTTATCAACAACCTTCACATCTATGACAATCAATTTGAACAAGCTCAGGAATTGCTTCGTCGTGAACCTTCAAATTGCCAACCACGCTTGGTCTTGAATGTACCAGATAAAACCAACTTTTTTGATATTAAAGCAGAAGATTTTGAGCTGGTTGACTACGATCCAGTCAAGCCACAGTTGAAGTTTGACTTGGCTATTTAATACTCTCTTCAAATCGGGCTAGATTCCTAGTTTCCTATTTGGTTATTATTGAGTATAAATATAGAAAAAAAGAAGTTGAGAAAAAATCCCAACTTCTTTTGTTTATTAACGTGATACGCGACGGCGAGCTGCCTTCTTACGATTTTCTTCGATGAAAGCTGCTTTTTTTGTTCTTCTGGTTCGATCACTTTCTTTTTTTAACTGCGTATACTGCACCTGCAACTGCAGCAACAGTTCCTGCGACACCTGTTACAAGACCTTTAGCGAATCCTTTAGCCATGAGTATTCCTCCTTTAACTTATAAATCAGCCAGCTACCTCAAGAGGTCGCATTTTTCTGACTGACCTTTTTGTGATATAATAATAGTAACGAAAAAATGGGAATTTTTCAAGGAAAAAAGATGAAAACAAAAATAATTGTGATTGTTGGACCAACTGCAGTTGGAAAGACAGCTCTAGCCATTGAAGTTGCCAAGAGATTTAATGGCGAAGTTGTTAGTGGAGATAGCCAACAAGTCTATCTAGGACTAGATATTGGGACGGCCAAGGCTAGTCCAGAGGAGCAGGCAAGTGTTCCTCATCACTTGGTTGATGTGAGAGAGGTAACCGAGTCTTACTCGGCTTTTGATTTTGTTTCAGAAGCAAAAGCAGCTATTGAGGATATTCAAAGTCGAGGTAAGCTCGCTATTATTGCTGGTGGGACAGGACTTTATATCCAGAGTCTGCTAGAAGGATATCATTTAGGTGGGGAGACACCTCATGAGGATATTTTAGCTTATCGTGCTAGTCTAGAGCCTTTTTCAGATGAGGAGTTAGCCCAACTCATAGAGCAAGCAGGCCTTGAGATTCCCCAGTTTAATCGTCGTCGTGCCATGCGTGCCTTGGAAATTGCCCATTTTGGTCAGGATTTGGAAATCAAGAGACCTTGTATGAACCGCTGATTATCTGCTTGGACGATGAACGTAGTCAGCTTTATGAACGGATTAACCACCGTGTGGATTTGATGTTTGAAGCTGGACTATTGGATGAAGCCAAGTGGTTGTTTGACCATTATCCAGATGTGCAGGCTGCTAAAGGGATTGGCTATAAGGAACTCTTTCCCTATTTTCGAGGGGAGCAAAGTTTGGAGGAGGCTAGCGAGAGTCTCAAACAGGCGACACGCCGTTTTGCCAAGCGCCAGCTAACCTGGTTCCGTAATCGCATGCAGGTGACCTTTTATCAGATTGGAGAATCTGGTGTAAAAGACCGTATTTTAAACCAGATTGAGGAGTTTTTAAATGATTGAAACGGAGAAAAAAGAGGAGCGAGTCCTGCTGATTGGTGTTGAACTCCAGGGCATGGATAATTTTGACCTCTCCATGGAAGAACTGGCTAGTCTAGCTAAAACGGCAGGGGCAGTTGTAGTCGATAGTTACAGACAAAAACGTGAAAAATACGATTCCAAGACCTTCGTCGGTTCTGGTAAGTTGGAAGAAATTGCTCAAATGGTGAACGCAGAGGAAATCACGACAGTCATTGTCAACAACCGTCTGACACCTCGTCAAAATGTCAATTTAGAAGAAGTTCTAGGGGTCAAGGTTATTGACCGTATGCAGTTGATTTTGGATATCTTTGCCATGAGAGCTCGAAGCCATGAAGGAAAGCTTCAAGTTCATCTTGCTCAGCTCAAATACCTCTTGCCTCGCTTAGTGGGGCAGGGGATTATGCTTAGCCGTCAGGCAGGGGGCATTGGTTCTCGTGGTCCAGGTGAAAGTCAGTTGGAGCTCAATCGTCGTAGTGTTCGTAACCAAATCACAGATATCGAGCGTCAGCTCAAAGTCGTTGAGAAAAATCGGGCGACTGTCAGAGAAAAACGTCTGGAGTCAAGTACCTTTAAGATTGGTTTGATTGGCTACACCAATGCTGGTAAGTCAACTATCATGAACACCTTGACTAGCAAGACCCAGTATGAGGCAGATGAGCTCTTTGCGACTCTGGATGCGACAACTAAAAGCATCCATCTTGGTGGCAATCTACAGGTGACTTTAACGGACACCGTTGGGTTTATTCAAGACTTGCCGACAGAGTTAGTGTCTAGTTTCAAGTCGACCTTGGAAGAAAGTAAGCATGTAGACCTTCTAGTTCATGTGATCGATGCCAGCAATCCTTACCATGAGGAACATGAAAAAACAGTTCTTTCTATCATGAAAGACTTGGACATGGAGGATATTCCTCGTCTAACCCTTTATAATAAAGCAGATTTGGTGGAAGATTTCACGCCTACTCAAACGCCTTATGCATTGATTTCTGCTAAGTCTAAAGATAGTCGCGAACAGCTGCAGGCTTTATTGCTAGATAAGATCAAAGAAATTTTTGAACCCTTTACTTTGCGCGTGCCTTTTTCTAAGTCTTACAAGATTCACGACTTAGAAAGTGTTGCGATTCTTGAAGAACGTGACTACCAAGATGACGGCGAAGTCATTAAAGGCTACATTTCTGAGAAAAATAAATGGAGATTAGAAGAATTTTATGACTGATATCAAATCATTAGCTCTCAAATATGGCGGCTATACAAGTCTAGACAAGGTCTATCTGGACCAGCTTTTAGCTGGTAGGTCTGAAGAGGAGCAATTAGCTCTCATTACACCTCCACCTAGCGTGGTTAATGCTTACTTTGCTGAACTCTACCAGAAAAAAAGTCCTCAAGCTGCGACGGATTATTTTGCAGAAGTCAGCCAAGAACTGAACCTCTACAATACTGAACCAAGTTTTACTGAAGAAAGCAAACCCTTTATCCGTCTGAACCTGTCGGGTAAATCCTTTGGATTTTGCTATGAGAGAGAAGGCCTTGGTCGGATTTTCTCAGAAACTGAGGAGCTAATTACAGATGACTTGCTCTTTGAAATCGCTCAAATCTTTCCTCATCAACTCGTCTTTGAGGAGTCTGGAAAGATTTACATGATGGCTGTTGGAGATGAAGAAGTTGTCAGTGTAGAAAATCTCACAGCCTTGACAGATATGGAAATCTTAGCAGATGGTCGCAAGCGCCTCAAAGGTTATAGTCAAGAAGATTTATTACAAGAGGCTAAATCTTTCTCTGGCAAGTTTTATTACCGCTCGGAAAATCGCACTGCTATGTTATATTTTGATTAATTAGAAAGTATCGAATGGATATTCAATTTTTAGGAACGGGGGCTGGTCAGCCCTCTAAAGCCCGCAATGTTTCAAGTCTCGCTCTGAAACTCTTAGACGAGATTAACGAAGTTTGGCTTTTTGACTGTGGAGAAGGAACACAAAATCGCATTCTGGAAACCACGATTCGACCACGAAAAATCAGCAAAATCTTTATCACACACTTGCATGGAGACCATATCTTTGGCTTGCCAGGTTTCCTCTCCAGTCGTGCTTTTCAAGCAAATGAAGAGCAGACAGATTTGGAAATCTATGGACCTCAAGGTATCAAGTCTTTTGTTTTGACTAGTTTGCGTGTCTCTGGTTCTCGTCTACCCTATAAGATTCATTTCCATGAATTTGACCAAGATTCTCTTGGGAAAATTCTCGAAACTGATAAATTCATGGTGTATGCAGAAGAGTTGGATCACACTATTTTCTGTGTCGGCTATCGTATCATGCAAAAGGATTTAGAAGGAACCTTGGATGCTGAAAAGCTCAAAGCTGCTGGTGTGCCATTTGGACCACTCTTTGGAAAAATTAAAAACGGTCAGGATGTCGTCTTAGAAGACGGCACCGAGATCAAGGCAGCAGATTATATTTCAGCACCGCGACCTGGTAAGATTATTACCATTTTGGGAGATACTCGAAAAACAGATGCCAGTGTGCGTCTTGGTGTCAATGCAGATGTTCTTGTCCATGAGTCGACTTATGGCAAGGGAGACGAAAAGATTGCCCGCAACCACGGTCACTCAACTAATATGCAGGCTGCGCAGGTTGCAACAGAAGCAGGAGCCAAACGCCTTTTGCTCAACCATATCAGTGCTCGTTTTCTTTCAAAAGATATCAGCCAGCTCAAGAAAGATGCGGCAACGATTTTTGAAAACGTCCATGTGGTTAAAGATCTAGAAGAAGTGGAAATCTAGAATCTCGAGAAAGGATAAATATGTCTACTATTCTCATTACGGGTGCTAGTGGTGGTCTAGCCCAAGAAATGGTCAAACTCTTGCCAGATGATCATTTGATTTTGCTGGGTAGAAACAAGGAAAAACTGGTTCAGCTTTATGGTAATCATTCACATACAGAATTGGTCGAGATTGATATTACCGATAGTCAAGCCTTAGAAGGACTGGTAGCAAATCTCTATCTCCGTTATGGTAAGATTGATGTTCTGATTAATAACGCAGGATATGGAATTTTTGAAGATTTTGACAAGATTTCTGATCAAGATATTCATCAGATGTTTGAGGTTAACACCTTTGCTTTGATGAATCTGTCTCGGTTGGTTGCAGCTCGTATGAAGGAGATCCGAAAAGGACATATCATCAATATCGTCAGCATGGCTGGTTTGATAGCAACTGGCAAGTCCAGTCTTTACTCAGCGACCAAGTTTGCAGCTATTGGTTTTTCAAATGCTTTGCGTCTTGAACTCATGCCCTATGGTGTTTATGTGACGACTGTTAATCCAGGACCTATCCGTACAGGATTTTTTGACCAGGCTGATCCGGATGGAACCTACCTTAAGTCAGTTGACCGTTTCCTACTCGAGCCAGATGCAGTAGCTATAAAGATTGTCAAAACCATAGGAAAAAACAAACGTGAAATCAATCTACCAGTCTTACTCAATTTAGCCCATAAGTTTTATAGCCTCTTTCCCAAGTTGGCAGATAAGTTAGCTGGAGAAACCTTTAATTATAAGTGATAAAGCTGTTCCCTTGAGGAATGGCTTTTTATTTTTTCTGTTGTCAATTTGTAGAAAAATATCTCATGATAAACAGGCAGTTTATAATGATTAAGTTCATTTAAGGTATAGATTGAGATAAGAAAGCAGAAAAGAGAGGATAAACTTCGAGTCTAACATAACTAAAAAGTATATCTATAGCCGAAGCTTATGAAGTCAAGATAAAATAGGATTAAAAGAACTTGCCCTTTGTCAGATTGACTAGGCTGTAAATCGGAGTTAGGAATATTTTTAGAATAGATGAAGAAAATAAAAAAGCCTAATAATGTTAAAACATCTTGACATTTCATCGATTTAGAGTATAATAAATGTAAAGAGCTCTTGATATTTATTGACGGATTGGAGGAACAGGACTATGAGAAAAATGGATGAAATGGACAGAGCGATTCAGCTACGTTCTGAGGAATGGGGTTATAAAACGTCTCTATTTGGTTTATGTGGATGGACAGTATTTAATATCTATCAATCTATTACAAAAGGCATTAGACTTGAAATGTTACCATGTCTGATTTTATGTTTATCTATTTCTGTTCAAGGCTTTACACAACTTGCAATAAAACAGAAAATGATTGACGGTGATGAAGAGTTTAAAGAACCAAATAAACTTGTTCAAGGAGTAATTTTGATGGTTGTTATCCTTATCGTAGTTTTGGCGATTGGTATTTATTGTTTTCAGAAAGACTAATGCTGTATGAAAAATAATATCAAACAGCTAAGAAAGTCTGAAGGACTACGTCAGGAAGATATGGCAAAAATATTAGGCGTTAGTCGACAAACCATTATTGCTATCGAGAATGACAAGTACAATCCTACACTTGAACTAGCAATGAAAATTGCAAGATTGCTACGACTACATGTTGAAGAAATTTTCATTTTAGAAGATTAAAGATATCAGATAGCATTTATTTTAATCATCTGCTCCGTAATGATGAGAGAGTTTTCCGGTTCATGGAAACTCTCTTTTTAAAGCTCAAAAAGAGTCTACTCAATTTTACCCTTGTCCGTCTATATATCTATCGTAAAACTGGTATAAAAATTGCAAATAAACAGTTAAAATAGTATACTAGAACTAGCAATCATGAAAACGTTTGCGTTTTTGTTGATGATGATTATTTAGGAGACAAGACATGGAATTGACAGCCATTTATCATAGACCAGAATCAGAGTATGCTTATCTTTACAAAGAAGGTCAGCTACATATCCGAATCAGAACCAAGAAATGATGTCCAGCAGGTTATTTTGCATTATGGAGATCCCTTTATTTTTATTGAGGATAAGTATGAAGCCAAGAAAGAAATGACCAAAGTAACCTCAGATACCCTATTTGACTATTGGCAGGTTACAGTATCGGTTGATTTTGCACGCATTCAATATCTCTTTGAGCTCCTTGATAAAGAAGGTCAAGGTGTTTATTACGGTGATAAGGGTTGTGTAGAACATACTCAAGAAAACTTGGATGCTGAAGGTAATGGTTTCAAGCTTCCTTACATTCACGAAATCGACGGTTGCCAAGTTCCTAGCTGGGTTTCAAATACCGTTTGGTACCAGATTTTTCCTGAACGCTTCGCTAATGGAAATCCTAATATAACTCCAGATGGAGCTCGAGAGTGGGATGCTGTCATTGCACCTAATAGGGATGATTTTTTTGGTGGAGATTTACAAGGGATTATCGACCATTTAGACTATCTTAAAGATTTGGGAATCACTGGACTTTACCTATGTCCGATTTTTGAAGCTACGACCAATCACAAGTATGATACGACGGATTATTTTGAAATTGACCGTCACTTTGGAGACAAGGAAGTTTTTCGTAATTTAGTCGAGGAAGCCCACAAACGGGGCATCAAGATTATGCTAGATGCTGTTTTCAATCATATCGGCTACCAGTCTGCCCAATGGCAGGATGTTCTAAAGAACGGAGAAAAGTCACCATATAAAGATTGGTTCCATATCCAAGAATTTCCAGTTACTGAGGATAAACTTCAGAATCCAAGAGAACTCCCTTATCATACTTTTGCCTTTGCTAGCTATATGCCTAAGTTGAATACAGCTAATCCGGAGGTTAGGGACTATCTTTTAAGTGTTGCGACCTACTGGATTGAAAATTTTGATATCGATGCTTGGCGCTTGGACGTTGCCAATGAAATTGACCATCAGTTCTGGAGAGATTTCAGAAAGGCAGTTCTCGCTAAAAAGTCTGATTTGTATATTTTAGGTGAAATCTGGCATACCTCACAACCTTGGCTACAAGGGGATGAGTTCCATGCAGTTATGAACTACCCACTCTCTGAAAGTATCAAGGATTATTTCTTGCGTCAGCGTAAAAAGACAGAGCAGTTTATTTCAGAAATCAATAGCCAGTCGATGTACTACAAGCAACAAATCTCAGAGGTGATGTTTAACCTTTTAGATTCTCATGATACAGAGCGTATCCTCACGACTGCCAAAGGAAATATCCAGCATGTTAAGGCTGCTTTAACCTTCCTCTATCTTCAAAAAGGGACTCCTTGTATCTATTACGGAACAGAGCTGGCACTTAAAGGTGGACCAGATCCCGATTGCCGTCGTGTCATGCCTTGGGAACGTGTTTCTGAGGACAATGATATGCTGAATTTCATGAAGCAATTAATCAAGGTCCGTAAGGAAGTGGCAAGCATGATCCAGCATGGTTCCTATAGCTTGCAAGAAGTGAAACCAGATGTTCTAGCTCTGAAATGGAACTACCAAGGAAAAGAAGTTCAAGCCATCTTTAACCAGTCTTCTGAGAATTTTGTTTTAGATAGAGATTCAGTTGATTTAGCGAGTCATTGCCAGGTTAAAGATGAACAAGAGGTTATCTTACCAGCTGGATTTGTGGTCTATATTTCTGAGTAAAAAGGATTAAAATAATGGCACTCAAGGAAGTTTATGATTATTTTCGTCACTATGATAAGGAAACTTATCAAGTTGTCGCCTGCATGGGCAATGAACCATCGGAGGAAGATGTTCAGAATTTTGAAATTCAATACGGCATTCGTCTGCCAGAAGATTTCAGGGAATTTACCATGTCATCTTTGGGAGGTCTCTTTATGGAAGTCAGGGAAGAGCTATGGCCAAGAGCCAAGGCTTACGATGTAGCCCCTTTTTGGACTTTCTGCCGAGGTATCAAGGTCTTGGGGATCGCCAATGGCATCCCAGACTTCTTAGACATTCGTCTTCAAACCAAGGAATTACATGATTTAGGATTTGTTGACTATATTCCATTTCTATCTATCATCGGTGATGGAGATGTGATTTTCTGCTTTGATAAGGACAATCATATAGTAGCTCTAGATTGGTATAATAGTGGAGAAACGGAAGAGCTTGAATGTGATTTTTCAGAGCTTTTGCTGCAGCAAATTGCAGAGTTAGAAGAACGTAAAGATGAGATGGTCAAGCTTTTGGAGAAGGGAAAATCTAGTCAATAATCTAATAGGAAATATCAGTTTGATAGTCCGTAAAAGAGGTTGGGACAAAAGATCCCGACCTCACTTTTTATTAGCAATCAAACGTTAACACGGTAGCTGATTGAACTTTTTGTTCGTCTTTTATACTCTTCGAAAATCTCTTCAAACCACGTCAGCGTCGCCTTGCCGTACTCAAGTAAAGCCTGCGGCTAGCTTCCTAGTTTGCTCTTTGATTTTCATTGAGTATTAGACTCCAAAAAGATCCTAATCATCCTCGCGGGGCTGGGACTACGAAATCAAGACTTTGTCTATCGATTTCTTATACGAAAACTCAAAAGAGCGCAAAAAGACTCCCCTTGTGATATAATGAAGGTGAAAAAATTGTATTAGGCTACTGGCTCGTCTCTAGTAGCCTTTTTTGTAGCACAAACTCCTGATAAGTGAGATTTTCTTTCAAAAGGATATAAGCTATTTTAAGAAGTTGATGTGCGAGTGCAATAGTTGCTTTTTGCGATCCTCTCCTACTTTGAATTTGGTAATAACGCTCTGCTAGTGGACTTCCTTTTTGTCTTTTTGCCGCAAAAACTGCTTGACAGAGACACCTTTTTAAATAGGAATTGCCATGTCTGATTTTTGTGCTCCTCTTTTTACCGGCACTTTCATTATTTCCAGGACACAAACCAGCCCAGGAAGCGAGATGTCCAGCTGTTGGAAACTGGCTCATGTCTACCCCAATTTCCGCTATGATCACAGAGGCTGTAATAAGATCCATACCAGGAATAGAATCTAGGATTTCCACTGGTCTCTCATAGAGATTTAGATAGCCGTTTATACGCTCTTCCAAACAATCGATTTGTTTTTGATAAAAATCGTAAATCTCTAAGGACTGACCTAACATAAAACGATGATGAGCCGAAAAGTACCCATCAAGTGCCTCAAGGAGTTGGGGAACTTTTCTTTTCAAACTGGTATAAACAGATTGATGGATCATTCTTGGGGTAAGGGGCGTCTCATCAATAAGCAGCTGCAGTAAGTTTCGACCAGAAGTACCCATGATATCTTCTATGTAGGTTGTCAGCTTAATACCTCCTGATTGGAGGATTTTATGGATCCGATTGGTCTCACGATTACGACTCTCTACATAGTGTTTCCGTTGTCGTGTTAGCTCTCTCAATTCTTGAATGGTTTCATCAGGAACGAAACTGCGAGGGAGCAGGCCGATTCGTGTTAATTGGGCAATCCAGTGAGCATCTTTCTTATCTGTTTTTTGACCTGGAATAGCTTTCATATGAGCAGGCTGTGCTAGGATGAGTTCAAAGTCATCACAGAGTTCATGCCAGACAGGTCTCCAGTAAACTCCTGTGCTTTCCATGCCGACGGCTTCTACATGAAATTGAGTGAGAAAATCATGACAGGCTTTTAATCCTTTTGTCGTTGTATCAAACTGAGTCATTTCACGCTTTGGACGAGTAGAAGTGAGCGGCCCATGTAGAATACAAACCACAACAGTAGCTTGATGGACATCAATACCTGCACAAGATTGATAGAGAACATCCATTGTGATTCCCTCCATTTATAAAGTCAGAGAGCTTGTCTACCGATAACGTTGTCGTATTTTTATACTCATGCTCAAGGCGATATTTTTGGGGTACTCGTCGGTAGAGTGGATTAGTTTGTCCCATGAAAGTGATATTCAAGAAATTATCAACCACAAAGCCCTCACTTAGATTATACTTCTAAATGAGGGCTCTTGTCTTTATTTTCGTGTTTCTGTGGGTGACGGCTATGTCGTCATGGCTGTCTGTCCCACCGCCTTTTTAACTATGTTTAGTAAAAATCATTCACTAAATGTACATTCAGATTTTCAAAGTTTTCTACTAATTATAGAAAAAAGAATCAAAAGTATGATTTTTACAGGACTTCTATTGAATTTTCTTATATTATTTTATAAAATAGAAGCAAAATACTACTGGAAAAGTAGAGCGCTTACATAAAATTGGAAGCGGTTACGAATATAAGGAGGATCTTATGAGAAAAGATCATTGGAATCGAAAAAGAGTGTACAGTATCCGAAAATTTACCGTTGGAACTTGCTCTGTAGTCATCGGTACTTGCTCAGTCTTATTTGGAGCGAGTGTAGCTGGTGCCAACCCAGTTTCAGCTGATGAAACTCCAATTGCAGTTGCTGCAGAAAAAGTAGAGGATGATTCTCATAAAGAGGAACTTGGTGAAACAAGAAGTCTAGAACAACCAGCATCAACTGAATCAGCTGCAAGTGAAGTTGCTACACCAGCTCATGAAGTTGAAAAGGCACAGGACGACCAAACTGTACAAGCAGATTCTGATAAAAAAGAGGATTCCATCTTAGATAAGAAACCTCAAGCAATTACTCAAGATCAATCTTCTCAAACGGAAAAACCGGACCTAAAACCGGCTACCAGCGAGGAGGTAAATCAATTGGTTGAGGACCGTAAAGTAGAATTTAACCAAAACTGGCATTTTAAACTCAATGCTAATTCCAAAGACGCTATCAAACCAGATGCAGATGTATCAAGCTGGAAGAAATTAGACCTTCCTCATGACTGGAGTATCTACAATGACTTCGATCATGATTCTCCTGCCCAAAATGAGGGTGGACAACTCAATGGTGGTGATGCTTGGTATCGTAAGACCTTTAAACTTGATGAAAAAGACCTTAATAAGAATGTTCGCATGGTCTTTGATGGAGTTTATATGGATTCGCAAGTCTACGTAAACGGTCAGCTAGTTGGTCACTATCCAAATGGTTACAATCAATTCTCTTATGACATTACTGACTATCTCAATAAAGACGGTCGTGAGAATGTCGTGGCTGTACATGCGGTCAACAAACAACCAAGTAGCCGTTGGTACTCAGGAAGTGGTATTTACCGCGATGTTACCCTTCAAGTTACAGATAAAGTTCATGCTGAGAAATGGAACAACTATCTTAACACCAGACCTTGAAAAACAACAAAATGGTAAGGTTGATACTCATGTAACAAGTAAGATCGTCAATACAGATGACAAAGATCATGAAATTGTTGCTGAATACCAAATTATTGAACGAAATGGTCAGGCTGTAACGGACGTAGTTCGTACAGATAGCCAAGTCTTGAAAGCTCATCAATCAACTAGTTTGAATGCTGTTTTGCAAGTTGAGAAACCAAAACTCTGGACAGTTCTTAACGATAAACCAGCTCTTTATGAATTAGTGACTCGTGTTTATCGTGACGGCCAATTGGTCGATGCTAAGAAGGACTTGTTTGGTTACCGTTACTATAACTGGACACCAAATGAAGGATTCTCTTTGAATGGTGAACGCATTAAATTCCATGGAGTTTCTCTTCACCATGACCATGGAGCTCTAGGGGCTGAAGAAAACTATAAGGCAGAATACCGTCGTCTGAAACAGATGAAGGATATGGGTGTGAACTCTATCCGAACAACCCACAACCCAGCTAGTGAGCAAACTTTGCAGATCGCTGCAGAACTAGGTTTGTTGGTGCAAGAAGAAGCCTTCGATACTTGGTACGGTGGGAAGAAACAGTATGACTACGGACGTTTCTTTGACAAAGACGCCACTCACCCAGATGCTAAAAAAGGTGAAAAATGGTCTGATTTTGACCTACGTACAATGGTCGAAAGAGGCAAGAACAACCCTGCTATCTTCATGTGGTCTATCGGTAATGAAATCGGTGAGGCAGACGGTAAAGCTCGTTCTCTAGCAACGGTTAAACGCTTGGTGCAAGTGATCAAGGCTGTTGATAAGACACGCTATGTTACTATGGGAGCAGACAAGTTCCGTTTTGGTGATGGTAGTGGTGATCATGAAAAGATTGCCAACGAACTTGATGCGGTTGGATTTAACTATTCAGAAGACAACTATAAGAAACTTCGTGCGAAACATCCAAATTGGTTGATTTACGGTTCAGAAACTTCTTCAGCAACTCGTACTCGTGGTAGCTATTTCCGCCCAGAAAGTGAGCTAGTTCATAGCAATCAAGCTTATCGTCATTATGAGCAATCAGACTATGGTAATGACCGTGTTGGTTGGGGTAAAACAGCCACTGCATCGTGGACTTTTGACCGAGACAATGCTGGTTATGCTGGTCAGTTTATCTGGACAGGTACTGACTATATCGGTGAGCCTACTCCATGGCACAACCAAAACAACACACCAGTTAAGAGTTCTTACTTTGGAATCGTAGATACAGCCGGAATTCCTAAGAATGACTTTTACTTGTACCAAAGCCAATGGGTTTCTGCTCAGAAGAAACCAATGGTTCACCTCCTTCCTCACTGGAACTGGGAAGATCCTACTCTGAAAGCAAATGTAGCGGACGCAGATGGTAAGATTCCTGTTCGTGCATTTTCAAATGCTGCCAGTGTGGAACTGTTCTTGAATGGCGAGTCTCTAGGTAAGAAAACCTTTAACAAGAAACAAACTAGTGATGGCCGTACTTACCAAGAAGGTGCCAATGCCAAGGAACTTTACCTTGAGTGGAAGGTTGCTTATCAACCTGGAACCTTGGAAGCAGTAGCTCGCGATGAGGCTGGTAATGAAATTGCTCGTGATAAGGTTACGACTGCTGGTGAGCCTGCGGGTGTTCGCTTAGTTAAAGAAGAAAATGCTATCGCAGCAGACGGAAAAGATCTCACTTATATTTACTACGAAATCGTTGACAGTGCTGGTAATGTAGTTCCAACTGCCAATAACCTTGTGCGCTTCCAGTTGCATGGACAAGGTCAAATTGTCGGTGTGGATAACGGTGAACAAGCAAGCCGTGAACGTTACAAAGAGCAAGCTGACGGTTCATGGGTTCGTAAGGCCTTCAATGGTAAGGGTGTTGTCATTGTCAAATCAACTGAGCAAGCTGGTAAATTTACCTTGACTGCTCATTCTGATCTCTTGAAATCTGATCAAACTACAATCTTTACAGGTAAGAAAGACCAAGCTGAAAAAACAGTTTTGGGTACAGAAGTTGCTAAAGTCCGTACTGTTATCGGGCAAGCACCAAAAATGCCTAAGAAGGTAGCATTTATCTACAGTGATGGTAGCCGTACAAAACTTCCAGTAGAATGGTCAGCAGTTGATGTCAATGAACCAGGAATTGTGACTGTTAAGGGTGTAGCAGATGGACGTGATGTAGAAGCGCGTGTTGAAGTCTTGGCTCTCGAAGCAGAATTGCCTGTAGTCAAGAGAATCGCTCCAAATACAGACCTAAATTCAGTTGACAAATCTGTTTCCTACGTATTATCAGATGGTACTGTAGCAAGCTATGATGTTAATAAGTGGGAAATTGCAGCTGAAGATCAAGCTAAATTAGCTATCCCAGGATCTCGCATCCAAGCTAAAGGAATTTCAGGTGAAGACCAAATCGATGCGACCTTTGTAGTCGCAGAAGGTCAAGCAACTGCACCAGTAGTTCCAAGCGTAACTGTGGCAGATCAAGCGGTTGAAGGCCTTTCAACTGACCAACCTGTAAAATACCACAAGCTTGCTTATGGAGTAGCCTTGCCAGAGGTCAAAGCTACAGCTGAAAATGCGCAAGTGACAGTTATTCAAGCAAATGAAGCAAATGGTATGCGTGCAAGCATTCATGTTCAACCAAACGATGGCGGCCCACTTCAAACCTATGCTATCCAATTCTTACAAGAAGCTCCGCAGATTGAACGTTTGAGCCTAGAAGTTGAAAACGCAGCTGCTTTGAAAGAAGACCAAACAGTTGGTATCAAGGTATTGGCTCACTATCAAGATGGTACTCAGGCAGTCTTGAAGGCTGACAAGGTAACCTTCTCAACTTCAGGTGAGGGAGATGTAGCCGTTCGTAAAGGTATGCTTGAATTGCACAAACCAGGTCAAGTAACTCTGAAAGCTCAGTTTGAAGGAGCAGAAGGTCAGATTGACTTGAACATCCAAGCAAATACTGAAAGCAAAGTCGTCCAAGCCATTCGTCCAGTTAGTGTCGTGACAGGTTTGAACCAAGAACCAAGTCTACCAACTACGGTAACTGTAGAGTATGACAAAGGATTTCCTAAGGTTCACAAGGTGACTTGGCAAGCAGTTGCTAAGGAAGACCTTGCTAAATACCATAGCTTTGATGTCCTAGGTAAAGTTGAAGGGCTCGAAAAAGAGGCTCATGCAAAAGTATCTGTAGAAGGTATCATTGCTGTCGAAGAAGTGAGCGTAACAACTCCAGTTGCAGAAGCTCCTCAACTACCAGAGAGTGTTCGTACTTATCACTCAAATGGCCAAGTATCTTCAGCTAAAGTAACTTGGGACGCAATTGAACCAAGCCAATACGCACAAGAAGGCAAGTTTACTGTGATAGGACATGTCGAAGGTACTCAACTACCAACTAAACTTCATGTTCGTGTGTCTGCTCAGACAGAAACTGGTGCTAATATTTCTGACCAGTGGACTGGTTCAGAATTGCCACTTGCCTTTGCATCAGACTCAAATCCAAGTGACTCAGTAGCCAATGTCAATGACAAACTAATCTCATTTAATGATCAACCAGCAAACCGCTGGACAAACTGGAAACGTACAAGTGAAGCATCAGTGGGAATTCTCTTTGGTGATTCTGGTATCATGTCTAAACGTTCAGTGGATAACCTCAATGTAGCCTTCCACGAAGACCACGGTGTTGGTGCACCTAAATCCTATGTCATCGAATACTATGTCGGTTCAGAAACTCCAACAGTTCCTAAGAATCCAAGCTTCGTAGCACGCGAAGACCATGTCTTTAATGACGATAAAAACTGGAAAGAAGTAACAAATCTTAAAGCTCCAGATCAAGTCAGAGCTGGAGAAATGACCCACTTTAGCTTTGATAAAGTCAACACTTATGCTGTTCGTATCCGCATGGTTAGACCAGATGGTAAATGGGGTACTTCTATTACAGAAATGCAAATCTTCTCTAAACAAGTAGCTGCAGCTAAGAATGCTCAAGCAAAAATCCAAGTAGATGGAAAAGATTTGCCAAACTTTAACCCTGGCTTGACTGACTACTATCTAGAAGCAAGCCAAGGAAAAGCTCCAGCTGTTACAGCAAGTGTCACTGAAAATGGTATTGCAACAGTTGTACCTAGCGTAGGTGAAGGAGATCCAGTTCGTGTTGTTGTCAAGGCTGAAAACGGAGATATCCTAGGTGAATACCGCCTACACTTCACAAATGATAAAGATTTGCTCGCAAGTAAACCTGTTGCTGTTGCCAAATCATCTCGCTTGGTTGCTAAAGGACAAACGCTTGAGCTACCAGCAAAAGTTCCTGTTTACTTCACAGGAAAATCTGACTATGAAGTGAAAGACTTGGCTGTTGACTGGGAAGCAGTTCCAGCAGAAAATCTAACAAAAGCAGGTGAATTTACAGTTCATGGTCGCGTTTTGGGTACTGATTTAACTGCTGAAGTAGCTGTTCGTGTAACAGACAAACTCGGAGAAAATCTTTCAGACAACCCAGACTTCGATGACGATAGCAACCGTTCATTTGCCTCAGCAACTAACGATATTGATCCAAACTCTCATGACCGTGTAGACTATGTTAACGATGGTTCAGATGATGAAACCCGTCGTTGGACCAACTGGTCTCCAACTCCATCTGAAAATCCAGAAGTTTCAGTAGGGGTTATCTTCAGAGAAAATGGTAAGATTGTTGAACGTACAGTAGCTGAAGGAAGCATTCGCTTCTTTGCAGATGGTGGAACAGATGCACCTTCTAAACTTGTTCTAGAACGCTATGTGGGACCAGAATTTGATTCACCAGAATATTACTCTAACTACCAACCATACGATCCAGAACATCCATTCAACACTCCTTCTAACTGGGAGAAAGTTGAATACCGTGCGGATCAAGAAGTTCAAGCAGGAACTGACATCCATGTAACCTTTGCACCAGTCAAAGCTAAAGCTATGAGATGGCGCATGGACAGAAAAGCAGACAAGAAGGGTGTGGCTATCACTGAAATGGCCTTTATCGCCCCAAGTGAAGCACCAAAAGACAATACAGCTTCTAAACTTCTAGTAGATGGTAAAGAGCTTGCTGACTTCTCTGAAGCTCGTGTGGATTACCAAGTAACCTATAGTGGAAACCGTCCTAAAGTGACCGTTGAAGCTGGTGAAAACGTAGCGGCAACAGTTGTCGATAGTGGTGACGATAAACTTCCAGTCTTGGTACGTCTCGTTTCAGAAAGTGGTAAACAGGTCAAGGAATACCGTATCCAATTGACCAAAGAAAAGGTTGAAACTGGAAAGTTGCCCCAGCTGTTCAGGAAGAGCTTCCTAGCCTAGAAGTGGTAGAAGAAGCTCTCAGCTTCAAGACAGTGAAGAAAGAAGATCCAGCTCTAGCAGAAGGTGAAACTCGTGTAACTCAAGCAGGTCGTGAAGGTAAAGAACGTATCCTGACTGAAGTAGCACTAGATGGAAGCCGTACTGAAAAACTTCGCGAAACTATTGAAGCACCGCAAGATGAGATTGTCTTAGTCGGAACTAAGAAAGAAGTATCTGGTAAAACAGATCCAGCTATCCATGAAGTTCCAGAATTTACAGGCGGTGTCAATGGAGCAGAAGCAGCTGTTCATGAAGTCCCAGAGTACCCAGGAGTCATTGGCACAGCAGGTGATGAGCCAGCGCCAGTAGTAGAGGTTCCAGAATTTACAGGCGGTGTCAATGGGGCAGAAGCAGCTGTTCATGAAGTCCCAGAGTACCCAAGAGTCATTGGCACAGCAGGTGATGAGCCAGCACCAGTAGTAGAGGTTCCAGAATTTACAGGTGGTGTGAATGGCGCAGAAGCAGCTGTTCATGAAGTACCTGAGTTCACTGGTCATGTAAATGGATCAGAAGGAGCTACCCATCAAGTTTCACACTTTGAAGGTGGCGTTCCTGGTGGAGAAGGAACTACCCACCAAGTTCCAGAATTTACTGGACGTGTGAATGGTTCAGCCCCAACTACAGTTGAAACTCCAGCATACAGAGATGAGCAGTCACAAGTAGCTCTTGCTATGTCACAAGACAAGACCTACCAAGCGCCTGCAAGTCATCAAAATATCCTCCCTGAAACAGGTACTAAGGAAAATGCAACCCTTGCAACAGCAGGTGTTGTAGGAGCACTACTTGGTCTCTTTGCAATGGGAAAGAAAAAAGAAGACGAATAAGATGATGTAAAAGCATCTAAGTCATAGAGATTGGACCAAGAGACTAATCTCGACAATAAAAAGCGGACAAAACTAGTTTTCTGATTTACAGAGGCTGGTCTTGTCCGCTTTTTTGTCTCTTTATCAACTGTAGTGAACAACAAGAAAGTATAATACTCTTCGAAAATCTCTTCAAACCGCGTTAACGTCGCCTTACCGTACTCAAGTACAGCCTGTGGCTAGTTTCCTAGTTTGCTCTTTGATTTTCATTGAGTATAAGACAGAGCTGGCTTCTTATTCATAAATTACCTTTCATTTGATAGCAGGTTCTCTTGAAGATGTTTAGTTTGCTAAACCAAGGCTAGTCTTAGCCTAAGCCATTTTGTCAAATGAAATTACGTCCCATATTTTCTCTAAGTTAGTCAAACAATCTTAGTTTTAGAAAGTAAGACTAGCTAACTTCAATTTAGAACTTTCATATAACTTCTAAGTGTTATATATTATTAAAACCAATGAGGAACTGTTGCATAAAAATGAGAAAAACGATATAATGAAAGTGTTTTCAACGCTAATGATATAAATGCAATGAAAAATATGAAAAGTCAGTCAAAGTCGTGTTATTAGCTAGTTTGTTATGAATTGGTCTTTTCAATCCAGTGTATCTGTTGTGACAGTCACTAAAAGTTATCGATATGATTGGAATACCTACTATAAGTCTAGTATGAATTACCACAGACATAGCTATATTAACATCTAGTCGTGGTCTCGTTATGACAGCTATTCAGAGTATAAAGTAGGTTCTGGCTGGAATTTCTATCGTTATGAGGTCATAAACTACTACAGCGGAGACTTTTAATCGTTAAAGAGTGAGAAAAAGGAGGGTTTGATATGTTAAGGCTTACTCATGTTACCTTAAAAACGCGACAAGTCATCTTACAAGATGTAGATTTCACCTTTAAAAAAGGCAGGATTTATGGAGTTCTTGCTATCAATGGATCTGGAAAGACGACACTGTTCCGCGCCATTAGCAATTTAATTCCTATAAGTAGTGGAAATATTGCAGCCCCTCCTTCTTTATTTTATTATGAGAGTATTGAATGGCTGGATGGAAACTTAAGTGGGATGGACTACCTTCGTCTTATAAAAAACATCTGGAAGTCAGACTTGAACTTGAGGGATGAAATCGCCTATTGGGAAATGTCTGACTATATCAGCCTTCCCATTCGCAAGTATTCCTTAGGCATGAAGCAACGCTTGGTGATTGCCATGTATTTCCTCAGTCAGGCGAAATGCTGGCTCATGGATGAGATTACAAATGGCTTAGATGAGTATTATCGACAGAAGTTTTTTGATAGGCTGACTCAAATCGATAGACAAGAACAACTGGTTCTTTTAAGTTCCCACTATAAGGAAGAGTTGGTTGATGTCTGCGATAGAGTAGTAACCATTCATCAGGGTCAGATAGAAGAGGTTTAGTTTATGAAAGATATTGGTCTATTTTTATTGAAAAAAGTTTTCAAAAGTCGCTTAAACTGGATTATCTTAGCTTTATTTGTATCTGGACTCGGTGTTACCTTTTATTTTAATAGTCAGACTGCAAACTCCGTCAGCTTGGAGAGAGAGTTGGAAACTAGTCTTGTAGACCGTGAGAGAGTCATCAATGGATATGAAGAGAAACTCTCCCAAATATCTGACACCAGCTCGGAGGAATACCAGATTGCTGAAACTAATTTAGAATTGCAAAAAAATCTTTTGACGCAAAGAAAGAAATTCTGGCTTTGTTAAAAGAAGGACGCTGGAAAGAAGCCTACTATTTGCAGTGGCAAGCTGAGGAAAAGAGTTATGAAATTGTATCGAAGCAACCGACTTCTAGCTCTGACTTTAAAATGGCGGTTGACCGCGAACGAAAGACTTACCAAGCCCTATATCCCTTGAACATAAAAGCCCACAATTTAGTTTATCCGACCCACGGGATTGATCAGATTGTCTGGATTTTAGAACTTATCATCCCAAGCTTGTTTGTGGTTGCTATTATTTTTATGCTAACGCAACTGTTCGCAGAAAGATATCAAAATCATCTGGATACAGCTCAGTTATATCCTTTTTCAAAAGTGACATTTGCAATATCCTCTCTTGGAGTTGGAGTGGGTTATGTAACTGTGCTGTTTATCGGAATCAGCGGATTTTCTTTTCTAGTGGGAAGTCTGATAAGTGGTTTTGGACAGTTAGATTATCCCTACCCGATTTATAGCTTAGTGAATCAAGAGGTAACTATTGGAAAGATACAAGATGTGTTATTTCCTGGCTTGTTCTTAGCTTTCTTAGCCTTTATCGTCATTGTGGAAGTTGTGTATTTGATTACTTACTTTTTCAAGCAAAAAATGCCTGTCCTCTTTCTTTCCTTAATTGGGATTGTTGGCTTATTGTTTGGTATCCAAACCATTCAGCCTCTTCAGAGGATTGCACATCTGATTCCCTTTACTTACTTGCGTTCAGTGGAGATTTTGTCTGGAAGATTACCAAAGCAGATTGATAATGTCAATCTAAATTGGGGTACGGGGCTAGTCTTACTGCCTTGCACGATAATTCTTTTGCTATTGGGAATTCTATTTATCGAAAGCTGGGGAAGTTCACGAAAAAAGAGTATGTTAAATAGGTGTTAGTTTTCCTATTTCCACTTGATAACTACTTCATGCAAACAACAATAAGAAAGAACATCCGAATTATTGTTAGCTATGAAAAACGAGGGAAAACGAATATCAGGAGACTCTCAAAATATGAGCCCAAAAAAGTCATCATTAGATGCCTTTTTTGCTATTAAAAGAGTTATAATAAAGGTGAAACAAGGACAGGAAGGGGATTGAAAAGATGGCTTATATTGAAATGAAAAACAGCTATAAGAGGTATCATACTGGAGATACGGAAATCGTGGCCAATCGAGATGTCAACTTCGAGATTGAAAAGGGAGAACTAGTCATTATCCTTGGGTCATCTGGTGCAGGGAAGTCAACAGTTTTAAATATTCTTGGTGGTATGGATACAAACGATGAAGGGCAAGTCTGGATTGATGGGACCAATATCTCGAATTTCACTTCTCATCAGAGAACTAACTATCGTAGAGATGACGTTGGCTTTGTCTTTCAGTTTTACAATTTGGTTTCTAACTTGACTGCTAAGGAAAATGTTGAGCTAGCTTCAGAAATTGTTGCCGATGCCTTGGATTCTGAGCAGGTTCTCAAGGACGTAGGTTTAGGTCACCGTCTTAATAACTTTCCAGCCCAGCTGTCAGGTGGTGAGCAACAACGGGTATCCATTGCTCGAGCGGTAGCTAAAAATCCTAAAATTCTCCTTTTGTGATGAACCAACGGGAGCCTTGGATTACCAGACGGGTAAGCAGGTTCTAAAGATTCTTCAAGATATGTCACGTAAAAAAAGGAGCCACCGTTATCATCGTGACTCATAATGCTTCGCTAGCTCCCATAGCTGATCGCGTGATTCAGATGCATGATGCCAGTGTCAAGAGTGTTGTCCTCAATCCTCAACCACAGGATATTGATGATTTGGAGTATTGAGATGAAAAGAAAGACATATTGGAAAGACCTGCTCCAGTCTTTCACAGGTTCAAAGGGACGATTTTTATCCATCCTAACTCTAATGATGTTAGGTTCTTTAGCCGTGGTTGGTCTCAAAGTAGCCAGTCCCAATATGGAGCGAACAGCTTGGGCTTATCTGAAAGATACTAATGCGGCAGATATGACCGTCATAGCAGATTATGGTCTAGATCAGGCAGACCAGGAAGAATTGCAAACTCTATCAGAAGCAGATGTCGAATTTGGTTATATGACAGATTTGACTCTGGCAAACAGTGAAGATGCCATACGGATCTTTTCAAATACTGAAAAGATTTCAAAATTTCAAGTAACGGAAGGGCGTTTGCCTGAAAAAGAAGATGAATTGGCTCTAGCTGATTTTTGGAAAGGTCACTATCAGATTGGTCAAGTCATTCAGTTGAGTCAAAAGAAGGGCAGCAATTCTCAGTTGAAGCGGGATAGTTATACCATTACAGGCTTTATCCACTCTCCAGATATTTTCTCAAAAACGGATATGGGGAGTTCAGCCAGTGGTAATGGGAACTTAGCAGCCTATGGTGTCGTAACTGAAGCAAATTTCAAGAGCTCTGTTTACACGATTGCCCGCCTGCGTTTTGCTAGCCTAACAGAGGTCAATCCTTTCTCTAGTGATTACGAAAAGAAGTTAGAGGAAGAAGAGGCAACTCTAAAGAACTTAGTTGCTGATAATGGTCAAGCGCGGCTAGAAAAAATGAGGAAGGACGCTCAAGAGTCCCTTGATGAGGGCAAGAAACAGCTAGACGAGGCTGAAAGCAACTTGACAGCTGGTAAGAAACGCCTACAGGAAATCGAAACGCGTCTACAAGCTCAAGAAAATCAAGTGAGCCAACTACCAGAACTACAAAAAGTCAAGCATCTAGTCAGTTAGGAGAAGCAAAAGAACAACTAAAGCAAGAAAAGGAAAAGCTAAGCCAAGCCGAAACAGATCTGGCGAGCGAAAAGGCTAAGTGGCAGACCAGTCAGGATGAGGTCAATGCTCTGACAGAGCCAACCTATCATGTCTACAATCGCAAGAGTTCTCCTACTGACCAGGGTTATCTCATGTATAGTAACTCGGCTATGAGTATTCGTGCCGTAGGGAATATCTTTCCAGTTGTTCTCTATGCCGTTGCAGCCATGGTTACCTTTACCACCATGACACGATTTGTAGATGAGGAAAGAACCAATGCTGGTATCTTTAAGGCTTTAGGCTACCATGGCAAGGACATCATTGCTAAGTTTGTGATTTACGGTCTGGTTGCTGGTACTCTTGGAACCCTTCTAGGAATTTTGCTTGGTCACTATATCCTAGCACCTACTATTTCGCATATCATTACTGAGCGAATGATTGTTGGAGAGAGTCAGCAGTATTTCTACTGGACCTATAGTTGCTTAGCTATGGGTCTAAGCTTAGTGGCTAGTGTCCTACCTGCCTACCTTGTATCTCGCAGAGAATTGCATGAAGAAGCAGCGCAATTATTACTACCCAAGCCACCAGTCAAGGGATCTAAAATTCTCTTAGAGCGCATAACATTGATTTGGTCACGCTTGAGTTTTACTCAGAAGGTAACAGCCCGTAACATTTTCCGTTACAAACAACGCATGTTGATGACCATTTTTGGGGTTGCAGGTTCAGTAGCCCTCCTCTTTGCAGGGCTTGGTATTCAATCCTCTGTGGTTGGCGTGGCAGACAGGCAATTTAAGGATCTGCAACAATACCAGATGATTCTCTCTGTCAATTCTCGAGCTTCAGATTCTGATAAGGCCAAGCTAGAAGGAAAATTGCAGAGTGATGAAGTTGAAAACTATCGTTTAATTTCTTCCAAACAGATTGAGGAAGACTATGCCGGTAAGGCTGGCGTTCAGACCGTGACCATGATGGTAACGGATCAAGATGACCTAGCTCCCTTTGTCCTCCTAGAAAAAAATGGGGAAAAACTGGGTTTGTCTAACGGAGTTGTCTTGACTGAAAAATTAGCCCAGTTGGCTGGAGTTTCTGTTGGTGACAATTTTACAATCGATGGGAAAACCTTTAAAGTAGGTGCTATTACCGAGCACTATGTGGGTCATTTTGTCTATATGAGTCAAGCGACCTATGAGAAAATTTATGGTCAAACTCCTAAGTTGAATACCTATCTAGTCCAACTCAAGGATAAAAGTGAAGTCAATACCGAAAGAGTCGCAGGAGAATTTATGGACCAGGCGGCTGTCAGTGGCCTCGTTCAAAATGCCTCCACCATTCAGCTCTTTGAAAGTTTTGCCAATTCTCTGAATCATACCATGGCGATTTTGGTGCTGGTATCGGTGCTATTAGCTATTGTGATTCTCTATAATTTGACCAATATCAATGTTGCTGAACGGATTCGGGAACTCTCAACCATCAAGGTTCTTGGTTTTCATAACAAAGAAGTGACCCTTTATATCTATCGGGAGACCATCATATTGTCACTAATTGGAATGATTGTAGGATTGGTATCAGGCTTTTATCTCCATCAATTTCTCATTCAGATGATTGCACCTGGAACCTTCCGTTTTCAACCGAAGGTCGGCTGGGAAGTGTATCTCATCCCAATTCTAGCTGTGAGTGTCATCTTGACTATCCTAGGCATTTTTGTTAATCATTATCTCCGAAAGGTAGATATGCTTGAAGCCCTCAAGTCTGTAGAATAATTGATCGAGGACAAAAACTAATAAGAAAGCCCTTTGTGGCTTTTTTATTTTCATAAAAATGGTAAAATAGTAAGAGTAGAAATGGAGTTCTAGATATGAAACGAATTGATCAATTTGAAAATAAGAAAGTATTAGTCCTAGGTTTGGCTAAATCTGGTGAATCTGCAGCTCGTCTCTTGGACAAGCTAGGTGCCATTGTGACAGTGAATGATGGCAAGCCTTTTGAAGAAAATCCAGCTGCGCAAAGTCTCTTGGAAGAGGGTATCAAGGTTGTCACTGGTGGACATCCTTTGGAATTATTGGATGAAGATTTTTGCCCTTATGGTAAAGAATCCAGGAATTCCTTTATAGCAATCCTATGATTGAAAAAGCTCTAGAAAAAGGCATTCCAGTCTTGACAGAGGTTGAGTTGGCCTACTTGATTTCAGAAGCACCAATCGTCGGTATTACAGGTTCAAATGGTAAGACAACGACCACCACTATGATTGGAGAAGTTCTGACTGCTGCAGGGCAAAATGGACTTTTTATCAGGGAACATCGGATATCCTGCTAGTCAAGTGGCTCAAACTGCGACAGATAAGGATACTCTTGTCATGGAGCTATCCTCTTTCCAACTAATGGGAATCCAGGAATTCCATCCTGAAATTGCTGTTATCACTAACCTGATGCCAACCCATATTGACTATCACGGTTCTTTTTGAAGCCTACGTCGAAGCCAAGTGGAATATTCAAAGCAATATGACAGCTGCTGATTACCTAGTATTGAATTTCAACCAGGAATTGTCTAAAGAACTTGCGAAAAAGACAAATGCAACTGTAGTACCATTCTCAACACAGGAAAAGGTTGATGGAGCTTATCTTGAAGATGGTCAACTCTACTTCCGTGGTGAAAAAGTCATGGCAGCTGATGAAATCGGTGTTCCAGGTAGCCACAATGTGGAAAATGCTCTTGCAACCATTGCCGTTGCTAAACTTCGTGGTGTTGACAATGAAACGATTAAGGAAACCTTGTCAGCCTTTGGTGGAGTTAAACACCGTCTCCAATTTGTAGACCAAATCAATGGGGTGAAATTTTACAACGATAGTAAGTCAACCAATATCTTAGCAACTCAAAAAGCCTTATCTGGATTTGACAATAGCAAGGTTATCTTGATTGCTGGTGGCTTGGACCGTGGCAATGAGTTTGAAGAGTTGGTTCCAGACATCACTGGACTTAAGAACATGGTCATCCTAGGTCAGTCTGCAGAGCGTGTCAAACGTGCAGCGGACAAGGCTGGTGTGGCTTATGTGGATGCAACAGATATTGCTGACGCAACTCGAAAGGCTTATGAACTTGCAGAAGAAGGAGATGTGGTTCTCCTCAGTCCTGCTAATGCTAGCTGGGATATGTATGCCAACTTTGAAGTACGTGGAGATCTTTTCATCGACACTGTAGCGGAGTTAAAGGGATAATATGAAAAAAATAGTATTTACTGGTGGGGGAACGGTTGGACACGTTACCCTCAACCTTTTGTTAATGCCTAAGTTCATCGAAGATGGCTGGGAAGTCCACTATATTGGTGATAAAAACGGAATTGAGCATCATGAAATCCTCAAGTCAGGTTTAGATGTCACCTTCCATTCTATTGCAACTGGGAAATTGCGCCGATATTTTTCATGGCAAAATATGGTTGACGTCTTTAAGGTTGCATTTGGAATCCTTCAATCGCTCTTTATCATGCTTCGCCTTCGTCCACAAGCCCTCTTTTCTAAGGGTGGATTTGTATCTGTTCCTCCTGTTATCGCAGCGCGAGTATGTAGAGTACCTGTCTTTATCCACGAGTCTGACCTCTCTATGGGCTTAGCCAATAAAATCGCTTATAAGTTTGCGACTAAGATGTACTCTACTTTTGAACAAGCATCTAGTCTCACTAAGGTAGAGCACGTTGGAGCTGTGACTAAGGTTTCTGGTCCAATTATGGAAGAACCCGAAGAAATGGTGGATATCCGAACTTACTTTGATAGTAAGCTACCAACCCTTCTCTTTGTAGGTGGTTCTGCTGGAGCGCGTGTCTTTAACCAATTAGTTACAGACCATAAGGAAGAGTTAACTAGTCGCTACAATATTATCAACCTTACTGGTGACTCAAGTCTAAATGAACTAAGCCAGCACCTCTATCGTGTTGACTATGTGACTGACCTCTATCAACCGCTCATGAATCTGGCTGATGTGGTCATTACTCGTGGTGGTGCCAATACCATCTTTGAACTCCTTGCTATGGCTAAATTGCATGTCATTGTGCCACTGGGTCGTGAAGCCAGCCGTGGAGACCAAATCGAAAATGCTGCTTATTTCGTGAAAAAAGGCTATGCAGAGGAGTTGCAAGAGAGTGACTTGACCTTGTCTACTTTAGAAGAAAAAGTAAGCAAGCTTTTGACTCACAAAGAAGACTACCAGAGCACGATGAAGAATTCTCATGAATTAAAATCTGTGGCGGATTTTTATGCGCTACTAAAAAAAGATCTATCATAAGGAAAATCGATGTCAAAGGATAAGAAACAAGAGCCAACTCAAGGCAAGGAATTGTCAGAGTGGCAAAAACGAAATCAAGAATATCTTCAAAAAAAAGCTGAAGAAGAGGCCCAACTAGCCAAAGAAAAGGCCCAAGCAGATACCAATAAGAAAGAAGTTGCAAAAGCTCCGGAAGACGAAGAAACCACCTTATCAGAGTGGCAGAAGCAGAACCGTGAATATCTGCGCAAAAAGGCTGAAGAAGAGACCAAGGAAGAACAAGAGTCAGACTTATCTGAAGATACTGAGGCAGAAGAGACCTCAGATTCTAATCCTGAAGAGCAGAAGGAGAGTGCAGAAGACCAGTCCTCTCCTGAGAATGAGGAGGAAACTACTGAGACAGAACAAGTAGAAGAAGAGGACGAAACATCTGAAGAAACAAAGTAGAAGAAAAGAGATCTAAGTCTAAGAAAAAGATTGCTAAGCCTTCTATTCCAAGTGTTCATATCTGGCGTGCTGTTACGATTCTAATCCCAAGTTTGCTTGTCTTGTTCTTTTCCATCTATCTTTTGACGCCATACTCAACTTTGAAAAACATAGAAGTCACTGGTACGGTAGAGACCAATGCAGACCAAATCAAAGAGGCTTCAGGGATTCGTGATAGTGACTATACCTTTGATCTACTCCTCCATAAAGACAAACATGCTGAGATGATTAAGTCCAATCACTGGATTGAATCTGCGAGCATTCACTATCAATTCCCGACCAATTTTACTATCCAGGTCAAGGAATACGGGATTGTAGCCTATTATGTTTCTGGAGAGGATCATCATCCGATTCTTTCTAGTGGGACGGTGGAAACCAGTCCGGTTAGTCTAGTCAGTCTTCCTGAAACCTATATGTCCGTACTCTTTAATGATGAGCAGCAAGTCAAAACCTTGATTGAACAACTGGCTGAAGTCAGCCCAGAGATTAAACAAGCTATCAAAACGATTGAATTGGCTCCAACTAGTGTAACCAGTGATCTGCTCAAAATTACCATGAATGATACGGACGAGATTTTGGTTCCTCTATCGGAATTAGGTAAAAAATTGCCTTACTATAGCAAGATTAAACCTCAATTAACAGTGCCAAGCGGTATTGATATGGAAGTTGGGATCTATAGTTATAGCTTGACGGATAAGGCTTTAGAAGAAGCAAGAATCAAAGCTAAAGAAGAGGAAAAGAAGAAGCAGGAAGAAGAAAAGAAAAAACAAGAAGAGCAAGGGAATCAAACTCAGAATCAAACACAAACTCAAAATCAAACACCCCAACAATCACAGAGTCGTTAAGTTTGAGATGATTCTGTTGACTTGATGATGAGTCCTGTTTTCTACAAGTTCAATTCCTGTTTTTTACTTGACAAGTACAGCTTTAAATAATAGAATAGTAAAAAACCTTTAAAGCAGTCCAGAGAGGCAGCTAAGGTTAGACGGTGAAAGGGTGGATTCTACCCATTTTTCGTGGAACCTTGCTGTAGGCAGGTTCCTTTTTTCATGCTCTCTAGCTAACAAAGGTAAAAGGAGAAAAGTATGCGCGAATCTCGTCCAGTTATTGCTCTTGATTTTCCAAGTTTTGAGGCAGTCAAGAAATTTTTAGCTCTTTTTCCAGCTGAAGAGAGCCTCTATCTAAAGGTAGGTATGGAGCTCTATTATGCTACAGGTCCGGAGATTGTTTCTTATTTGAAAGGCTTAGGACATAGCGTCTTTCTAGATCTCAAACTCCATGATATACCTAATACAGTCAAGTCAGCCATGAAGGTTTTGTCTAATCTGGGCGTTGACATGACCAACGTTCACGCAGCAGGTGGTGTAGAGATGATGAAAGCTGCGCGTGAAGGTCTTGGAAAAGAAGCAAAATTGATTGCTGTCACTCAGTTGACTTCAACTTCTGAAGAACAAATGAGAGACTTTCAAAATATCCAAACCAGTCTTCAAGAATCGGTTATTCACTATGCCAAGAAAACTGCTGAAGCCGGTTTAGATGGTGTGGTTTGTTCGGCTCAGGAAGTGAAACTCATCAAAGAAGCTACCAACCAAGACTTTATCTGTCTGACACCAGGTATTCGACCAGCAGGCGCTGCGGTTGGAGACCAAAAACGAGTTATGACACCTGCAGATGCTTATCAGATTGGTAGTGACTATATCGTAGTTGGACGCCCAATCACTCAAGCCACTGATCCAGTCGCAGCTTATCATGCTATCAAGGATGAGTGGAACCAAGACTGAAATTAAAGAAATAGATTATAAAAACAAAAGGAGTAGACCATGACACTTGCTAAAGATATTGCTAGCCATCTATTGAAAATTCAAGCCGTTTACCTCAAACCAGAAGAACCTTTTACTTGGGCATCAGGTATCAAGTCACCGATTTATACGGACAACCGTGTGACGCTTGCTTATCCAGATACTCGTAGCTTGATTGAAAATGGTTTTGTGGAAGCTATTAAGGCAGAATTCCCAGAAGTAGAAGTGATTGCAGGAACAGCGACTGCAGGTATTCCGCATGGTGCCATCATCGCTGACAAGATGAACTTGCCATTTGCCTATATCCGCAGCAAACCAAAAGACCACGGTGCTGGAAATCAAATTGAGGGTCGTGTAGCCCAAGGACAAAAGATGGTCGTTGTTGAAGATTTGATTTCAACTGGTGGTTCAGTTCTCGAAGCCGTTGCAGCAGCCAAACGTGAAGGAGCTGATGTTCTTGGAGTTGTGGCTATCTTCAGCTATCAATTGCCAAAAGCAGATAAGAACTTTGCGGATGCTGGTGTCAAACTAGTAACCCTTTCAAACTACAGCGAACTGATTCATCTAGCTCAAGAAGAAGGCTATATCACACCAGAAGGACTCGACCTCCTAAAACGTTTTAAAGAAGACCAAGAAAATTGGCAAAAAGCTTAAGGTATATAAAAATCAGGTAGTCGCCTATAACACAGAGGTGTTTTCTTATGCCTGTAAGAGCTTTCATTTGACAATAGGAACCCTTGAAGCTGTTTCGTTAGCTAAACCAAGGCTAGTCTTAGCCTTGGCTCGCCAGCCTAACAGCATCAAGCCTCTTATCAAATGAAATCGAGGACTAGCTATAAGCTAGTTGAACCATCTAATTTTTAGGAGAGCTGGGTGGCTAACTTCATTATAGAACTTTCAAAAAATTATCAAATAGGTCTTTGCCTATTATTTCTCTTGATAAAAATAGATTAGTTTGATATACTATAGTGTAAAGGAGGAAGTTCATCATGATTATTAAGCGAACAAATCCCCAAAAATCGTGGACTGAACAACAAAGAGAGATTGCACTTAAGATATTGCAGAATAAGATTTTAAAATCAAAAGGGAAAGGTTTTTCTGGGGAACTTGACATTCAAAATAATCTCTCACAACTGCCTAAGCGAGTCTGAATTTAGAGCAAGTATCTCGAATTTAGTTGTTACCGACAATCCTAATCCTATTGAAGCGAAACTAGCACATTTTTTAGAAAATGATTCTTATTCTTTAGCGAATACAGAAGATAAAAAGCTGTTTTTAGCAATTGAACAAGATGAGGTAGTAGGGTATATTTTCTATAAAAAAGTATCTCTAGTAGCTACTGACTTCTACTCGCATCTTAATATCGCAGATTTTAATTTATCTACTTTAGTAGCTTTTGAGGTCGAGTATCTATATGTAAAAAGTAGTCAGAGGAGTAAGGGGATAGGTAAGAAGCTCATATCAAAAGTTATAGAAGATTACAATTTAGAAACCAATGCATTAATTATAGAGTTGTGGTCTTTAAAGTCTGCAGTAGATTTTTTTATAAAAAGTTTGCTTTTTAAAGATGACTTAGATGATAATAGTCAACCCACCTCTACATATATGTACCTAGATTAGTAAATGTAAATTCTCTAATTATTCTAAGTATTTTTTTGATAAAATTGTATGTTCAACTAAATAAAGCAACTTTGTAGTAAAAAAGCTCTATAGTATTTGTAGTGGGTAAATCCCCTATGGATCTTATGGAGCCTATTTTTGTGTAGAAAAAAAGTCCCATAAGATCTATAATGAAAAGCGACCAAACCATCATTAGAAAGAATCATATGGAACAATTACATTTTATCACAAAACTCCTTGATATCAAAGACCCAAACATAAAAATTGTAGATATCATCAATTGGGATACACACAAGGAAATCGTCGCTAAACTGGACTATGACGCCCCGTCTTGCCCTGAGTGCGGATGTCAAATGAAGAAATATGATTTTCAAAAACCGTCGAAAATTCCTTATCTCGAAACGACTGGTATGCCTACCAGAATTCTTCTTAAAAAGCGTCGTTTTAAGTGCTATCATTGCTCGAAAATGACGGTCGCTGAGACTTCTATCGTCAAGAAAAATCATCAAATCCCTCGTATTATCAATCAAAAGATTGCTCAAAAGTTGATTGAAAAGACTTCTATGACTGATATTGCTCATCAGCTATCCATTTCAACTTCAACTGTCATTCGTAAGCTCAATGACTTTCACTTTAAGCATGATTTTTCTCGTCTTCCAGAGATTATGTCTTGGGACGAGTACGCCTTTACCAAGGGAAAGATGAGTTTTATCGCACAAGATTTTGATCAGCTCAATATCATTACTGTTCTTGAGGGAAGAACACAAGCTATCATCCGAAATCACTTTCTTCGCTACGATAGAGCGGTCCGATGTCGAGTGAAAATCATTACTATGGATATGTTTAGTCCTTACTATAACTTGGCTAAACAGCTTTTTCCTAATGCAAAAATTGTACTTGATCGTTTCCACATTGTTCAGCACTTAAGCCGAGCTATGAGTCGTGTCCGTGTTCAAATCATGAACCAATTCGATAGAAAATCCCATCAATACAAAGCTATCAAGCGCTACTGGAAGCTCATTCAACAGGATAGTCGTAAACTAAGTGATAAACGTTTTTATCGCCCTACTTTTCGCATGCACTTAACAAATAAGGAGATTCTAGACAAGCTTTTGAGCTATTCAGAAGACTTGAGACACCACTATAATCTCTATCAGCTCTTGCTTTTTCACTTTCAGAACAAGGAGCCAGACAAATTTTTCGGACTCATTGAGGACAATCCTAAACAGGTTCATCCTCTTTTTCAGACTATCTTCAAAACCTTCCTCAAGGATAAAGAAAAGATTGTCAACGCCCTTCAATTGCCCTATTCCAACGCTAAATTGGAAGCAACCAATAATCTCATTAAACTCATCAAACGAAATGCCTTTGGTTTTAGGAACTTTGACAACTTTAAGAAACGAATTTTCATCGCTCTGAATATAAAAATGAAGAGGACATCAATTGTCCTCTCCAGATGTTAGTTTTTATTCAACCCACTACAGTTGACAATGAGCCTTTTGTTGTAGAAAAAAAGTCCCATAGGATCTATAGTGGATTGAAGTTAAAACAGTACGTCGTGAATTCTAAATCATCTCTAGAAATCAATTTGAATTTCCTAAGCAATTTGTTCATATTTTATTTCAATCTACTATATAATGAAAAGCGACAAAACAACTCATTAGAAATATTCATATGAAACAATTATATTTTTATACTAGACTAAAAATCAAAAAAACATCTTATAATAGTAGTTATGAAACTTACAAACGAAGAAACACAAAAAAAATTGAACAACTCTTAAAAAGATTCATCGTACGCCAAATATCACAAACGTCTACAGATTATTTATTTTTCGCTCAAAAGAAAAAGAGTTATAAGGAAATCATGGATCTCCTAGATTGTAATAAAAACAACTGTTTGGAGGAATTTGAAAAAAATATAAGGAGTTTGGTTTAGAAGCTCTTCTTCAAGAAACCCGTGGTGGACGTCATCGAGAATATATGACTTACGAAGAGGAACAAGCATTCCTAAAACGTCATATAGAAGCTGCTCAGGCTGGGGAATTTGTAACTGTCAATCAGTTATTTGAAGCCTATCAAAAAAAGAGATTGGTCGCACTTCCACACGTGATGGTTTCTATTATCTCCTGAAACGCCATGGTTGGCGAACGGTCACCCTCGACCTGAACATCCCAAGAAGGCAGACGCTCAGACAATTGAGACGTCTAAAAATAAAAATCTACATTCGAGACCTTAAGTAAGCGCTTTTAAAGAGGAGGGACTTATAACAAAGTACGATTGATGTACCAAGATGAAGCTGGTTTCGGGAGGATCAGTAAGATGAGTTCTTGTTGGGCTCCTCAAGGAATCCGACCTAGCATTCCTAGTCATTATATGCGAGAATATCGCTATTGTTATGGGGCAGTAGATGCTCAGACAGGAGATTCCTTCTTCCTTATTGCTGGAGGATGCAATACTGAGTGGACGAATGAATTTCTACGGCAAGTCTCACAAGCTTATCCAGATGACTATATTTTACTTGTCATGGATAATGCTATATGGCATAAATCAAGTACCTTAGAGATTCCAAGTAATATTGAATTGGCTTTTATCCCACCTTATACACCAGAAATGAACCCTATTGAACAAGTCTGGAAAGAAATTCGAAAACGAGGTTTTAAAAATAAGGCTTTCCAAACATTGGAAGCTGTTATTGATAAGCTTCAAGAAGTTATTCAAGTACTGGAAAAAACGTTTTAAAGTCTACTGTCAGCAGACAATGGACAAGGTTGCTTTTTGAAAATGATTGAGTATAGATAAAAAACGAACAAGATAGAGATTCTGATTACCAGAATTTTAGTCTTGTCCGTTTTTCTTTTTAAAACTTAGTCGACTTTTCCACCTTCAACAACAAGGTCATCTGCTTTAGCAGCATCACCGTAAGTTGGATGGAGTGTTTTTTCATAGGCTTTGTGGAAGAAGTTTTCCTTACCTAATTTTTCGATTTCTTGGTTGATGTAGTCGAGTAGTTCTTGGTTACCTTTTTGAACTGCTGGTGCAATGGTATCTGGGTTACCTAGAGAAGTAATTCCTACTTCAAATTCTTTATTTTCAAGGGCCCAAGCTAGGACTTCAGTATTGTCAGTAGAAAAGGCATCTCCACGTCCATCAAGAAGGGCTTGATAGGCATCGCTATATTGGTCATATTTTTGAAGTTTTACTTCTGGGTGATTTTTCTCAAAATAAGTTTCAGCAGTCGTTCCTTTTGTAACGATCAAGGTTTTGCCTTCAAGTTGCTTAACATCTGTAATTAGACCAGTCTTAGGTGACACAACACCGAGAGAAACTTTCATGTAAGGAAGGGCAAAGTCAACTTGTTTCTTACGTTCGTCAGTAACTGTGAAGTTGGCAAGGGTGATATCAACTTTGTTTGAAATCAAGTATTCAGCACGGTTGGCAGCATCAACAGAAACGTATTTAACCTTCACACCAAGGTCTTGTGCTAATTGGTTACCAAGTTCGATATCGTAACCTTGGTAAGAACCGTCGTTATCAACATAACCAAATGGTTTTTTATCTCCAAATACCGCGATTCGAAGTTCACCACTTTTCTTAATTTCATCAATGGTACGAGCTTTGGCAGTTGCCTTAGTAGATGAAGCATCAGAGCTTCCACCTGAACTACAAGCTGTGACAAAGATAAGCGCAAATGCTAGAGCAAAAACAGTTAGAAGTGGTTTGAGTAGTTTCATAATAATCTCCTTTATTGATTATAGATATGAGCCAAACTGGCTAAAGTCAAAGACGTTTAAAAATTCTTGTGCTCGTTTGGTTTGTGGATTTGTGAAGAATTCTTGAGCAGTTCCTTCTTCAGCAATCTTCCCTTGGTCAAGGAAGATGATGCGGTCCGCAATGGCTTGGGCAAACTGCATTTCATGGGTTACCAGAATCATGGTACGCCCTTCTTGAGCCAAGTCATTGATAAGTTCGAGGACCTCACGCACCATTTCTGGGTCCAGTGAAGCCGTTACCTCGTCAAAGAGGATAATTTCTGGATGCATGAGAAGGGCACGAACGATGGCTACCCGTTGCTTTTGTCCACCAGATAATTGGCGAGCAAAGCTGTGTTGTTTATCTAGAAGTCCGACACGTTCTAGTAGTTGCAGAGCTTCTTCAGTGACTTCTTTTTTATCTCTCCCTTGAGCCTTGATAGGACCTAGGATGAGGTTTTGAAGGACATCTAGATGAGGAAAGAGTTCATAACTTTGAAAGACCATACCGATTTTTGGCGAACCAAGTGAAAATCTTTTTTATTTTCAACGATGGACTGGCCATCCAGCAGGATATCTCCGCCTTGGATAGTTTCTAAACCGTTGAGGCAGCGAAGGAGGGTGCTTTTCCCACAACCAGATGGTCCTAGGATGACAACCACTTCCCCCTTTTTAATATCTAGGGAAAGTCCTTGGAGGATCGGATTGTCTCCGAAGGATTTTTTTAGTTTCTTGATTTCTAAAATAGTTTCAGACATTTAATTCCTCCAATGTTTTTCTAGATGAGTAGATAGTTTGGAAATAGGGAAGCAAACCGCGAAATACAAGACTAGGATGGTTCCATAAATCCAAAAGGAAGCTGTTGGGATGGTCAAACGATTGCTATCGATGATTTGTTGTCCAACCTTGGTAACTTCAACAACCCCAATCAAAACAACCAAGGAAGTCGTTTTAATCATCCGAGTGACAAGGTTGATGGCTTGTGGGAGCAATCTTCTTAAAACCTGAGGGATGATGATGTAGTAGTAGAGTTGCACTTTAGTTAAGCCAAGTGCTTGTCCGCTCTCAAACTGATGTTTCGGTAGGGAAGTGATAGCTCCACGAACTAAGTCACCCATCTCAGCTGTTCCCCAGAGGGTGAAAACGATAATAGCAGAAGTCTCACCAGAAATATTGATATTAAAGTTTCGAGCTAAGCCGAAGTAAACGATGAAGAGAAGCACCAGCTGGGGCATGATCCGGATAAATTCTAGATAGAAGCGTGTTAAGAAGCGAATCACTCTAGAATGAGAGGTCATGATAATTCCCATAACCGTTCCGAAAATCATGGATAAGAGGACAGACAGGATAGAAATCCCAATTGTGACTCCCAATCCCTGTAAGATTCTCAGGAGATTATTTCCCTGAAAGAGTACTTGCATTCCCGAATCCTGCATGACGGAGCCTCCTTTCTATCCAGCTAAAGACTAGTGAAATAGGTAGAAGCATGATCAGGTAAGCAACTACCAACATAGCCAGCGCAATATCTGTCTCATAATAGAGTCCAATCAAATCCTTAGCAACGTACATAAGGTCAGCAAGGGCAACTGCTGAGAAAACAGAAGTTTCCTTGATGAGGAAAATAACATTGGCACTAAAGGATGGTAGAGCAACCGCTGTCGCTTGTGGAAGAACCACGTAGCGAAAAACCTGAGATGGTGTGAGGCCAATGGCTAAACCAATTTCATGCTGGGTTTGGCTAACTGCTTCTAGCCCGCTTCGGAAGGATTCTGCCATGTAGGAACCACCTAAAAAGATGAGTCCAACCGTTGCGCAGACTTCTGAAGAAAGAACAATCCCTATTCGAGGTAGACCGAAGTAGAGAAAGAAAAGTTGTATCAAAAGGGGTGTATTTCGTGATAATTCTATATAGGCTGTTGCCAGTTGTGAGAAAACAGGAACTCGGTAATGCCGGATGACGCTGACGATGAGCCCCAGCAAAAAAGAACCTAGAATTCCCCAAACTGCAATATGCAAGGTCAGAAAGAATGCCTTTTGATAGAGTGGTAGATATTGTTCAACAATGGACCAATCCAAAAGTAGAACCTCCCATCTAGGAAAATGATACAGTTATTGTAGCATTAAAAGAGAGCTTTGGATAATATGTATTTTTTTATTGTGGTCATAAAAAAATATTTATAGCGGCGATAAATTTTAAAAATGTGATTTTATGATTGACAAATGTAGATTATAGGTGTATAGTAATAATTGTAATTGACAAATGTAGATTTTGGAGGGAATGACGATGCAGATTTCAGATGCAGAATGGCAGGTCATGAAGATTATCTGGATGCAGGGAGAACAGACTAGTACTGATCTGATAAAAGTATTAGAGAAAAGGTTCAGTTGGTCCAAATCCACGATCCAGACACTCTTGGCCCGTTTGGTGGAGAAAGAATGTTTGACTCGGGAAAAACAGGGCAAGTCCTTTGTCTATTCGGCCCTTTTAACGCTAGATGATAGTAGGGGCTTAATGGTTCAGGATATCAAAGACAAGCTTTGTTCTCGAAGAATAAAGCTCTTGCTAGCTGATTTGATTGAAGAATGTGACTTTACCCTAGCTGACTTGGAAGGTTTGGAAGAAGTGATTTCAAAGAAAAAAGCAAGTGCTGTAACAGAAGTAAGATGTAATTGTATGTAAAGGAGACGCTATGTTAAATCTATTTGTATCTATTGTTGTTTTAGGAATGATTGCTTTTATCCTCTTTTGGTTTTTCAAAAAACCGCAAGAAGATGGAAAGAGAGCCCAACAAAAGAATGGCTATCAGGAGATTCGAGTGGAAGTCATGGGAGGCTACACTCCAGGAACCATTATCCTCAAAAAATCGCAACCTGCTCGCATTATTTTCGATCGAAAAGATCCTTCACCTTGCTTGGACCAAATCGTTTTTCCAGACTTTGGTGTGCATGCAGATCTGCCTATGGGAGACCAATATGTGGTTGAAATCACTCCTCAAGAAGTCGGAGAATATAGTTTCTCTTGTGGCATGAATATGATGCACGGTAAGATGATTGTAGAATAGGAGAATATTATGACCGAAATTGTAAAGGCAAGTATTGAAAATGGTGTTCAAAAAATCCGTATCAAAGCAGAAAAAGGCTATCATCCAGCTCATATTCAACTACAAAAAGGAATTCCTGCTGAGATTACCTTTCACCGTGTGACACCATCAAACTGTTATAAAGAAATTCTCTTCGAAGAAGAAGGAATTCTAGAACCAATCGCCCAAGATGAAGAAAAAGTCATTCGTTTTACTCCTCAAGAGTTAGGTGAACATGAATTTTCATGTGGCATGAAAATGCAAAAGGGAACCTACACCGTTGTTGAAAAAACTAAAAAATCTCTCAGTCTGTTGCAACGTTTTTGGATTACTAGCATCTTTACCCTACCATTAGTCCTCATCATGCTTGGTATGTTGACTGGCAGTATCAGTCACCAAGTCATGCACTGGGGAACTTTCTTAGCTACGACACCTATTATGCTGGTAGCTGGAGTTCCTTATATCAGAAGTGCTTGGGCTAGCTTTAAAAAACACAATGCTAATATGGATACCTTGGTAGCGCTTGGAACCTTGGTAGCCTATGTCTATAGTCTATTTGCTCTCTTTGCAGGCTTACCAGTATATTTTGAAAGTGCTGGATTTATCCTCTTCTTCGTTCTTTTAGGTGCAGTTTTTGAAGAACGTATGCGCAAAAACGCTTCGCAGGCAGTTGAAAAATTATTAGACCTACAAGCAAAAACAGCAGAAGTTTTGCGTGATGATGCTTATGTTCAAATCCCTCTAGAACAGGTAAAAGTTGGTGATCTCATTCGCGTTCGACCAGGTGAAAAATTGCTGTTGATGGGACTGTATTAGAAGGTGAAACCAGTATCGATGAATCAATGGTGACTGGGGAAAGTATTCCAGTAGACAAGTCTGCCGGTGATACTGTCATTGGTTCAACCATCAATAATAGTGGTACGATCATTTTTAGAGCTGAAAAAGTGGGCTCTGAGACTATGTTGGCTCAGATTGTGGACTTTGTGAAGAAAGCTCAAACGAGTCGTGCTCCTATTCAAGATTTGACAGACAAGATTTCTGGGATTTTCGTACCAGCAGTTGTCATTTTAGGACTTCTTACTTTTTGGATCTGGTTTGTTTTCCTAGGTGAAAGCTTTGTGACGTCGCTCCTCTATAGTGTTGCTGTTTTGATAATTGCCTGCCCTTGTGCTCTTGGACTTGCGACACCAACAGCACTCATGGTTGGAACAGGACGAAGTGCCAAGATGGGGATTCTTCTCAAAAATGGTACAGTTCTACAGGAAATCCAAAAAGTTCAAACGGTTGTTTTTGATAAGACAGGAACCTTGACCGAAGGGAAGCCAGTAGTGACAGATGTTATCGGAGATGAAGGAGAAGTGCTAAGTTTGGCTGCCTCATTAGAAGATGCCTCTCAACACCCTCTAGCTCAGGCAGTTGTCAATCGTGCGTCTGAATTAGGAATCAGTCTTTATCCCGTGGAAAATTTCCAAGCCTTGCATGGAAAAGGTGTGACTGGGATCATCAATGGGAAACAAGTCTTGCTGGGGAATGCTAAGCTCTTAGCTGACCTTGCTATTCCACATGATTATCAAGAACGATTTGATTTGCTTGAGAAAGAAGCAAAAACAGTTGTCTTCCTATCCGTGGATGGTCAGTTAAAAGGCTTAATTGCCTTGCAGGATGTCCCTAAGGAAAATGCCAAAGAAGCTATTGCTAAATTGAAAAAACGTGGTCTTAGAACGGTCATGCTTACTGGAGATAATGCTGGAGTAGCCCATGCGATTGCAGAGCAAATTGGTATCGAAGAAGTAATCGCAAATGTCTTGCCAGAGGAAAAGGCACATGAAATTCACAAGCTTCAAAAGAATGGGAAATTGGCCTTTGTTGGAGATGGGATCAATGATGCGCCGGCCCTCAGTGTTGCGGATGTCGGAATTGCCATGGGCTCTGGGACAGATATTGCCATTGAATCAGCAGATCTTGTCCTTACAACCAACAATTTACTAGGATTGGCACGTGCTTTGATATGAGTAAGAAGACCTTTAATCGTATTCTACTCAATCTTTTCTGGGCTTCTATCTATAACCTCATTGGTATTCCGATTGCAGCAGGAGTCTTTTCAAGTCTTGGTTTGGTGCTCAATCCAGAACTTGCAGGATTGGCCATGGCCTTTAGTTCAGTCTCTGTTTTAATCAGTTCTCTTATGCTTAATGTTACTAAAGTGGATTAAAAAGGCGGTCTTAACCGCTTTTTTGCTATTCTAAAACAGATTTTCAAAACGTTTTCAATCTGTACTGTAATAGAGAATGAAGTTTTCTGAGCACATTCTTATGAAACTAAAAGTAAATGTGATAAATTAGGAGTGTAAATTTACTGAATCGTTTTCAAAAAACATATAAAAGCGCTTTTATTATTCATCAAATTAACTTTTAAGGAGAGTTATCATTATGACTCAAGGGAAAATTACTGCATCTGCAGCAATGCTTAACGTATTGAAAACATGGGGCGTAGATACTATCTACGGTATCCCATCAGGAACACTTAGCTCACTTATGGACGCTTTGGCTGAAGACAAAGATATCCGTTTCTTGCAAGTTCGCCACGAAGAAACAGGTGCTCTTGCAGCGGTTATGCAGGCTAAATTTGGCGGATCTATCGGTGTTGCAGTTGGTTCAGGTGGTCCAGGTGCGACTCACTTGATCAACGGTGTTTACGATGCAGCTATGGATAACACTCCATTCCTCGCTATCCTTGGATCACGTCCAGTTAACGAATTAAACATGGATGCCTTCCAAGAATTAAACCAAAACCCAATGTACAACGGTATCGCTGTTTACAACAAACGTGTAGCTTACGCAGAGCAATTACCAAAAGTTATCGATGAAGCTTGCCGTGCTGCCGTTTCTAAAAAAGGTCCAGCCGTTGTTGAAATTCCAGTAAACTTTGGTTTCCAAGAAATCGACGAAAACTCATATTACGGTTCAGGTTCATACGAACGTTCATTCATCGCTCCTGCTTTGAACGAAGTTGAAATTGACAAAGCAGTTGAAATCTTGAACAATGCTGAACGCCCAGTTATCTATGCTGGTTACGGTGGTGTTAAAGCTGGTGAAGTGATTACTGAATTGTCACGTAAAATCAAAGCACCAATCATCACAACTGGTAAAAACTTTGAAGCTTTTGAATGGAACTACGAAGGTTTGACAGGTTCTGCATACCGTGTTGGTTGGAAACCAGCCAACGAAGTGGTCTTTGAAGCAGACACAGTTCTTTTCCTTGGTTCAAACTTCCCATTTGCTGAAGTATACGAAGCATTCAAAAACACTGAAAAATTCATCCAAGTGGATATCGACCCTTACAAACTTGGTAAACGTCATGCTCTTGACGCTTCAATCCTTGGTGATGCAGGTCAAGCAGCTAAAGCTATCCTTGACAAAGTAAACCCAGTTGAGTCTACTCCATGGTGGCGTGCAAACGTGAAGAATAACCAAAACTGGCGTGATTACATGAACAAACTCGAAGGTAAAACTGAGGGTGAATTGCAATTGTACCAAGTTTACAACGCTATCAACAAATACGCTGATGAAGATGCAATCTACTCAATCGATGTAGGTAACTCTACTCAAACATCAACTCGTCACCTTCACATGACACCTAAGAACATGTGGCGTACATCTCCACTCTTCGCGACAATGGGTATTGCCCTTCCTGGTGGTATCGCTGCTAAGAAAGACAATCCAGATCGCCAAGTTTGGAACATCATGGGTGATGGAGCCTTCAACATGTGCTACCCAGACGTGATCACTAACGTTCAATACAACCTTCCAGTTATCAACGTTGTCTTCTCAAATGATGAATATGCCTTCATCAAGAACAAATACGAAGACACAAACAAACACTTGTTTGGTGTAGATTTCACAAACGCTGACTACGCGAAAATCGCTGAAGCTCAAGGTGCTGTAGGATTTACAGTTAACCGTATCGAAGATATCGATGCTGTTGTTGCAGAAGCTGTTAAACTCAACAAAGAAGGTAAAACAGTTGTTATTGATGCTCGCATCACTCAACACCGTCCACTTCCAGTAGAAGTTCTTGAGTTGGATCCAAAACTTCACTCAGAAGAAGCAATCAAAGCCTTCAAGGAAAAATACGAAGCAGAAGAGCTCGTACCATTCCGCCTCTTCTTGGAAGAAGAAGGATTGCAATCACGCGCAATTAAATAATTTCTCTTGTGGAAAATCAAAAGTAAACATTGTAGATTTTATGCTTTGATTTTCTTAGAGAGAAACTTAAAAGATCGGAGCCATCCGGTCTTTTTCTGGAGGATAGTAAATGAATTTAAATCAATTAGATATTATCGTTTCAAATGTTCCCCAGGTCTGTACTGACTTGGAGCGTATCTTGGTTAAGAAGGCAGACTATGTTGATGATGGTTTTGCTCAGTTTACGATTGGCAGTCACTGCCTCATGTTGTCCCAAAACCATTTGATACCTTTGGAAAATTTTCAGTCAGGAATCATTCTACACATTGAAGTTGAAGATTTGGAACAGAATCAAAAGCGTGTGAAAGAATTAGGGATTGAGATTTTACATGGGCCAGTTGTAACTGATTGGGGAACCGAATCCCTGCTAGTAAGTGGTCCTGCTGGTCTAGTGATTGATTTTTATAGAATGAAATAGGGTGCTTAGTCATTTGAAGTTAACCTTAGCTATTTTTAAAACAGAAATTGAGAACATAAACTATTAAAAGATCGGAGCAATCCGGTCTTTTTCTTGTCTTTTCTGTTAAATTTGTTAAAATAGCTTCATAACAATGTTCTAAGGAGAAAAATATGCCAACAACTTTCTTTCTATTAATTGGCTTAATGATGTTAGGCTTTGCTGCCTTCACCTATTTTATGTTTTCCTATTTTATATTTAGTAATTATAGTAATGCCAAGAGATGTACCGAAAGAACGGAAGGAGTTATTATCCGATATTCCTATGCTCTTTATAATGGGATTAGTCTCCCGGTTGTTGAATACACTGTTGATGGAAACCAATACAAGGTCGTAGGGCCTAAATTTCTATCTGCTATTTCAAATACAATCAGTACTCCCTTAGGTTCAATCGTATCTGATGTAAAAACGGATAATTTTGAAAATGGTGAAATTCCACAAGTTTTAAGATACAAAAGTTAAGGGAATAGTTTTTTTGTCTTTTACAAAATCTCCTCTTAAGGAACGCTTTCCAATTGGTGGAAAAGTTGCTGTTTATTATGATCCTAAAAAACCAAAACATTCCTATGTAGAAAGACCACTAAGACCTGGGCGATATGCATGGTTGGCAAAATGTTTTATCTATCTTAATGTTTTTTTATTATGGTTGCTCTAGCTTTCTTTATCATGTTCATTCTTCCAAATCTTATGAAATAAAAGCAGTTTTTGTATACAAACTTCAACTACCCTATTTGGCTTCTATGTTCATCGTAGAAGCTTTTTTTGTAAAGAAAATGCTTTTCTTAAAAACATTTTTTTGGGGGCTATTTCAGCTTTATTTAAATGTTTGATAGTATAATAGTAGTACTAAATCATGTGAGGTAAAGTGATGACAGAAATACTACAATTTCCAGAGGGTTTCCTCTGGGGTGGTGCTACGGCAGCTAATCAATGTGAGGGTGCTTATAATATAGACGGTCGTGGGTTGGCTAACGTCGATGTGGTACCGATTGGACCTGACCGTGAAGCCATTATCACAGGTAAGAAAAAGATGTTTTCGTTTGAGGAGGGCTATTTTTACCCAGCAAAAGAAGCCATTGATATGTACCATCATTACAAGGAAGATATTGCCCTTTTTGCGGAAATGGGCTTTAAGACTTATCGACTTTCCATTGCCTGGACAAGAATATTCCCCAAAGGAGATGAAGCAGAGCCAAATGAAGCTGGTCTAGCCTTTTTATGAAGACTTGTTTAAGGAATGCCACAAGTATGGGATCCAACCTCTGGTAACCATCACGCATTTTGACTGCCCCATGCACTTAATTAGGGAGTATGGTGGTTGGCGCAATCGTCGTATATTGGACTTCTATGAGAATCTCTGTCGTACACTCTTTACTCGTTACAAGGGTTTGGTCAAATACTGGCTAACATTTAATGAAATTAATATGATTCTTCATGCACCCTTTATGGGAGCTGGTCTCTGTTTTGAAGAAGGAGAAAATCAAGAACAAATCGAATACCAAGCGGCTCACCATGAGTTGGTAGCCTCAGCCCTTGCGATTAAAATTGCCCACGAAATTGACTCAGAAAATAAGGTTGGATGCATGTTGGCAGCAGGGCAATACTATCCCAACACTGCCCATCCGAGAGACTACTGGGCTGCTATGGAGGAAGACCGCAAGAGTTACTTCTTCATCGATGTTCAAGCGCGTGGGGAATACCCAAACTATGCCAAGAAGCAGTGGGAACGTGAGGGTATTGAGATTGAAATGACAGCAGAGGATTTGGACTTGTTGAAGAATCACACTGTTGACTTTGTTTCCTTCTCTTACTATGCGAGCCGAGTAGCTTCAGGCGATCCAGAAGTGAGGGATCTGACAGCTGGAAATGTCTTTGCCTCCATCAAAAATCCTTATTTGGAATCCTCAGAATGGGGATGGCAGATTGACCCATTGGGGCTTCGAATCACCCTCAATGCCATCTGGGATCGTTACCAAAAGCCCATGTTCATCGTAGAAAATGGCCTCGGTGCTATTGATACGCCAGATGAAAATGGCTATGTAGAAGATGACTATCGGATTGCTTATCTAAAAGCTCATATCAAGGTTATGCGAGATGCTATTTACCAAGACGGGGTTGACTTGCTTGGTTATACGACTTGGGGCTGTATCGATTTGGTGTCAGCTGGAACAGGCGAAATGAACAAGCGCTATGGTTTTATCTATGTGGATCGTGATAATGATGGTCATGGAAGCCTAAAACGGAGTAAGAAGAAATCCTTCTACTGGTACAAGGATGTCATTGCTAGCAATGGTGCAAGTATTGAGTAGAGCACATTTGTTCACTATTTTTATAAAATCTTCTCCCTTCTTTATAAGATTGAAAAAAGAGTTCAATTAGGACTCTTTTTTTGCTATAATGAGGGTGAAAAATCAGACAGGAGATGAAACATGTCAGAACCATTATTTTTAAATTCCGTTATGCAAGAAAAAATCTGGGGAGGTACTAAACTTCGTGATGAGTTTGGCTATGACATCCCGAGCGAAAAGATTGGTGAGTATTGGGCAATCTCAGCTCACCCAAATGGTGTTTCCAAGGTAGCCAATGGTCGCTTTGAGGGAACTGACCTAGCTACTTTGTATGCAGAACACCGTGAGTTATTTGGCAATCGTCCAGAACCTGTATTTCCGCTCTTGACCAAAATCCTTGATGCCAATGACTGGCTCAGTGTTCAAGTTCACCCAGACGATGCTTATGGACTAGAGCATGAAGGTGAGCTTGGTAAGACAGAGTGCTGGTATATCATCGCAGCAGATGAAGGTTCAGAGATTATCTATGGCCACAATGCCAAATCAAAAGAAGAACTTCGTCAGCAAATCCAAGATAAAAACTGGGATGCCTTGTTAACAAAAGTTCCTGTAAAAGCTGGAGATTTCTTCTATGTTCCAAGTGGAACCATGCATGCTATTGGAGCAGGTATCTTGATCCTTGAAACGCAACAGTCTAGTGATACAACTTATCGTGTGTATGACTTTGACCGCAAGGATGACAATGGCAACTTGCGCGAGCTTCACCTTGAAAAATCCATCGATGTTCTAAATATTGGTGAGCCTGCTAACAGCCGTCCTGTAACTGTCAAAGCAGACGATTTGCGTTCAACTCTCCTTGTATCCAATGAATTCTTCGCAGTATACAAGTGGGAAATCACTGGAAAAGTTGACTTCGAAAAGACAGCTGACTATAGCTTGTTGAGTGTCTTAGCTGGTCAAGGGAAACTAACTGTAGACGGTAAGGAATATCCAATTCAAAAAGGTAGCCACTTTATCCTTCCAAGCGATGTTGAATCTTGGACACTTGAAGGACAAGATTTGGAATTGATTGTTAGCCATCCGTAAAAAGAAAGGACCTGAGTTCATTACTCAAGTCCTTTTTTATAGTTACATAAACTGGGCGATAAAGACCACGATGATAATAATTGGGATGATAAAACGAAGAAGGAAGAGCCAGACTTGGAAAAGCCCTTGTTTCCACGGTATTTCATCAAGATGGAGTTCCTCCATAGCCAATGCTTTTTTGAAGACATAGCCTGTAAAGAGAGACAAGCAGAGTGCACCAAAGGGCATGAGAAGATTAGAAACTAAGAAGTCCATGGCATCAAAGAAGGTCTTCCCAAAGATTTGAACATCCGCCATGACACCGTAGGATAGGGCTGAGGGGATACCAAAGACAAAAGTCAAAATCCCTAAAATCATACTCCACTTGGCACGTTTACGATTGTCCTGATTGGTGATGTTGCCTACATTGATTTCCAGCATCACGACAGAAGAAGTGACTGTTGCAAAGAGGAAAAGCAAGAGGAAGAGGATGTAGAAAATACTTCCAAAAGGCATCTTGTCAAAGAGTTGTGGCAAGACGATAAAGAGAAGACTTGGACCACCTTCAGACTGGATGTTAAAGGCTGACATAGCTGGGAAAATGGCTAATCCTGCCATGATGGATACAGAGATGTTCATGGCAACGATGGACATACCTGATTGGACCAGATTGGTTTTCTTATCCAAGTAAGAAGCATAGGTCAACATGGCAGTAACCCCGAGGGATAGAGCAAAGAAAGATTGTCCCAGAGCATAGAGGAGTCCGGCGCTTGTCAGTTTTGAAAAGTCAGGTTTGAGGAAGTAAACCACACCCTCCATGGCATTAGGCAAGCTGAGAGAGCGCCCGATAATAATGACAAAGATGATAAAGAGCAGGGGCATCATAACCTTAGACGCTCTTTCAATCCCTTTTTGAACTCCCTTAGATACGATAAAAATGTTTAGGAAGATAAAGAGGGCTTGGGAACCAAGAGCAATCCATGGATTTGAAATAATATCTGTGAAGAGCTGGGCATAATCACTGCTAATCCCGACTTGGAAGGCTTTAGCAATAGCGATACCTAGATAAACTAAAACCCATCCACCAATAACACTATAAAAAGATAAGAGAATGAAAAGGGCAAAGGCGCCGATCCAACCGATAAAATTGTAGTTCTTGTTATCACCCAATTTTCCAAAGGTTTTGATAGCAGAGACACCTGCACTTCGACCGAGGGCAAATTCAGCAAGCAAAAGTGGGAAACCAATCAATAGTGTCGAGATGAGAAAGACCAGTAAAAATCCTCCTCCACCATTAGCAGCGGTCATATAAGGGAATTTCCAAACGGCCCCAAGACCAATAGCAGAACCAGCAGATGCAAGGATAAAGCCCAGTTTTGAGCCCCATTGCGATTTTTCAGACATCGTTAAACTCCGATCTATTGTTTAAAATAAGAAAAGGCTACTTGAGTTGTCAAATAGCCTTCTCTCAATGGCTCTTTATGAGCTTTTTATTTGATTGATAGACTTGATTATCCTATCATGATTTTTGAAGTCTGTCAAGAAAATCAATTTTACGTTTTCATAATTCTTAAAAAAATACTTGACTCTCCCCAAAGGGGAGGGTATATACTAATTATGTGAGGAGGAAATCATGTACCATATCAAAGAAGCTGCGCAGCTTTCAGGTGTCTCTATCAAGACCCTTTACCATTATGATAAGATAGGACTCTTGGTCCCATTAAAGTCAGAAAATGGCTATCGAACCTACAGTCAAGAGGATTTAGAACGACTACAGATTATCCTCTATTACAAGTATCTAGGTTTTTCTTTAGAAAAAATAGCAGAGCTATTGAAGGAAGAAAAGACGAACTTGTTACCACATTTGACGAGGCAGTTGGATTACCTGACTCGAGAAAGACAACATCTGGATACCTTAATTTCAACCTTACAAAAAACCATTCAAGAACAAAAAGGAGAAATAAAAATGACCATTCAAGAAAAATTCACTGGATTTAGCTATCAAGACAATCAAAAATACCACCAAGAGGCGGTAGAAAAATATGGCCAGGAAGTCATGGACCAGGCTCTCGAGCGTCAAAAAGGACGAGAGGATGAAGCTGCAACAACCTTTAATCAGATCTTTCAAGCCTTGGCTCAAAATCTACAATCTGGTCTGCCGATAACAGCATCTGAAAACCAAGAGGAAGCAGCCAAGCTCTTGCAAGCCATTCGTACCTATGGATTTGACTGCTCTATGGAAGTCTTCGGTCATATCGGAAAAGGCTATGTCTATAATCCAGAGTTCAAGGAAAACATTGATAAGTTTGGACAGGGAACCGCCCAGTACACATCAGATGTCATTGCCTACTATGTAAGCACACAAACTCGATAAAACTCAAAGACTAAGCTAGGACTGACAAAGCCAGTAACAGAATTTTAATTGGAGGACACAGACCTAGCTTGAAGATTAGATAAGATAAAATCGGCGGAGTGACCTCTGCCGATTTACTGTTATTTGAGTTGGTAAGACCAGTCTTCCCCATCCTTATAGTAAAAGAATTCACTGAGGTCTTCTTCCAAAAAAATACGAAGCATATCAGACATATCCTCAGTAGCTAGTTTAAGATGAGATAGATTTTCAAAATCCTCCCACCAGACTTTTCCTTCGTTTGAAGATTGGAGCTCACCAGTAAAGTGTTCAGTTTTGTAAAAGAGGACAACATAGCGATAATCTGCATCATCATACCAATCTTTGATACCACAGAGTTGAGGTTTAGAAATGGTCAGACCAGTTTCTTCCTCCACTTCACGAATGACAGCATCGACAAAGGACTCGCTACGTTCAACATGGCCGCCAGGAAAAGTAATGCCAGGCCAGTTAGGACTAACTTGATCTTGAACCAAAAACCTTGTCCCCATTTTTTTAATCATACACATGTTGACAAATTCGACTGATTCTCTTCTGTTCATCTTACTTTTCCTATTTTGTTAGTAATTTTTCTACTACGTTTAACTTTCGCATGGTCAGATCAACGCCGAATAGCTTTTCGAGATAGTTGGTATTAAGCTTTTTTCGTTTTGCAGTTCTAGGGAGATAGAGGTAAAGACAATGGTTGCCGATACAAATTTCTTCTTCACCATAGTCAATATTCAATTTTTCTAATGGTAGACTTTGGATAGCATTCTGGAAAAAGAATTATATGTATACGGTCATAAAGATAGTGTTCTCCAAACGGATTTTCTTGGACAATTTTTGTAAAATCACTCTTATTTTTAATGACCATTTTCAAGTCGGCTCCGATTTTTTCTTTTATTAGAGTATGGACTTGTTCTCGTATTTCTTCTATGGCTAAGTCGCTTTCAAGAATAATATTTCCACTTTGAATATAAGTTCGAACGTGTTGAAAACCAACCTCTGTTAAGATATCTACTAGATAAGACATTTTTGGGATAGCATTTTGTCCATTCGGTGTAACACCTCTCAGTAAAATAATATGTTCCAAAATAGCTCCTTTCTTATCCAATATCTTTAGATACTATATCATTTATAGTTCTAGTTTGAGCCTGCCACCCAGCCAGTACAGAGGGCAGAAGTGATGTTAAAGCCACCCGTGTGGGCGTTGATATCTAGGACCTCTCCTGCAAAGTGAAGGCCAGGAACCAGTTTGCTTTCCAGCGTTTTAGGATTGATTTCCTTGAGACTAATACCTCCTTTGGTAACAAAGGATTTAGCAAGGGACATTTTGCCAGTTACGGGAATTTTAAGAACTTTGATAGACTGGACAAGTTGGTCCCGTTCTTTTTCAGTTAGCTGTTTAACTTTTTCAGGGTATCCTTGCACAAAGAATTCTGCTAAGCGTTCTGGCAACAAAGATTTCAAGGCATTTTTAAGGATTTTTCACGATTTTCTTCTAGAAATGCCACCAAGTCGCTCTCAGAAAGCTGAGGCAAAGTGTCTAAGGAAAGTATCTCACCACCCTTGACAAAGCTTGACATACGCAGGGCAGCAGGGCCTGACAAACCAAAGTGGGTAAAGAGCAAATCATGAGTAATGACGTGCTTGCTATAACTGAGGGTTACATCATCTAGGGAAATTCCCTGCAAGGCCTTATGAGGAAAATCTGTCAATAAGGGACTTTCAGCAGCTTCAAGCTCTGTAATGGTGTGCTTAAAATGGCGAGCAATCTCGTGGCCAAAACCAGTCGAACCAGTCGAAGGATAAGACTTACCACCTGTTGTGACGATGAGTTTATCACAAGTGAAGGTCTGGTCTGCTGATTTAAGGACAAACTGGTCGTCTATCTTTTTAACAGAAACAATCTCTGTTTGAGTGGCAATTTGCCCACCAAGTTCAATGATTTTCTTTTCCAAGGCTTCGATAATGGTTCGCGATTTATCGCTAGCTGGGAAGACACGTCCGTGGTCTTCAACCTTGAGTTTAACACCATTTTCCGTGAAAAAGTTGATGATATCATGGTTATCAAACTGGGAGAAGACACTGTAAAGAAATCGCCCATTTCCAGGGATGCCAGCTAGTAGGTCGTCTAAAGTGCCGTTGTTAGTCACATTGCAACGACCACCGCCAGTTCCAGCTAATTTTTTTCCAAGTTTCCGATTTTTTTCAATGAGAAGGGTTTTCTGCCCGTAAAAGCTACTGGAAATCGTAGCCATCATACCAGCAGGGCCCCCTCCGATGACAATAGTATCAAAATGTTTCATAAGAGTATTGTACCATAAAAAAACAAGAGATGATTAGACATCTCTTGTCAGATTTATTAGTTGATTTCGTATCCCATGAGGAGCCCGCCTTCTTCCGCATAGAAACTGCAGAGTCCAGAAGTTGGGATGATTCTAATGTCAGCTTGTGGGTATTTTTCTCGTAAGAGCTCTGAAAGCTGTTGGCAGAATTTGTCATTGCTACGATGAGCCATGACGATACGCCCACCAGCGTAGCCAGCTTTGATTAACTCTTCATAAGCAGCCTGAAGGGACTTTTTAGGACCACGAGCTTTTTGGAGGAGTTCTAAGGTTCCGGTTTCGCTTGCTTCTCCGACCATTCGAATATTTAGGAGCCCGACAACTGTACCGATAAGCTTACTCAATCGACCGTTTTTAACCAGGTTATCCACTTTAGCAAGAACGAACAACAACTTCGTTTTTTCTTGGTAAGTAGTAATCACTTCAACGACTTCTTCAAAAGAAAGTCCTTGGTTGATCAAATCATTAATCTTTTCGACGATTAGGTCAACTTCCCCACCAGCTGATAAGCTATCGATGACATGAATTTGAGTATCAGGGTGTTCTTCGAGATAGATATTCTTAGCTAATTGAGCACTATTGTGGCTACCAGAGAGAGTTCCAGTGATAGTCACTACAAAAAAATATGTTTGGCACCTTCGAATGCTCGTAAGTAATCATCAGGACTAGGGCAGGCTGATTTTGAAGCTTCAGAAGTCGCATCATAGTTTCCATCATCTTATCGATATCCAGATTGGCATCATCGACAAAGACTTGATCTGCTACCTGAATCTTTTAAGGGAACACTGACAAATTCAGTATCAAAAAGCAAGGTTTTTCCAGCTGGCGATAATCACAACCAGAGTCAGCTACAATCTTCCAAGTCATAGAAATTCTCCATCTTTATCACTTATACATTGACAAAGGTTCTGTCTTTTTTTACAATTATATCATGAAAGCCCTTGAAACAAAAGTAGTACCTCTCTGTTGTCACAAGTAGAAAGAAATTGTTATGTCTGAACGTAAAATATCTGAAAAATCGCTTGAAAACCTTAGAAAATCAAATCAAGAATCTAATTTGCTAACCAGAGAAGCGATTGAAACAGCTCTTTTGCAACTCTTGGAGAAAAAGGAGTTGGCCAAGATTAGCATTTCTGAGTTAGTCAAGCGTGCTGGCGTTTCTCGTGCAGCTTTTTATCGAAACTATGATTCAAAAGAAGAGATTTTAGAAAGTGTCTTTAAACGTAGCGTTCATAACATCATGGAGCAATTGAGTCATTACGATGTTAAAACAGACCTTTATCTCGTATGGGTTCACCTCTTTAGAGAAGCCAAGAAAGAAGCCAAAGTTATTCAGCTTGCCCTAGACTATCACTTAGAAAAAATCTTTGTGCAAGCCATGCAAGAATTTCTAGAAAAATACTATGGAAAATCAAAAGGAGTCAGCTCTTACCTGCATTCTTTTTGGAGTTCGGCCATCGTATCGGTCTTGCTTAAATGGATCAAGGATGGGATGAAGGTTCCTGCTGAAAAAATCGCAGATCTACGCCTGCCATTTTTCAAAAAATAAAACATGAGGAGAAATGCTATGACAGAAAAAAGACTAGCTTGGGATGAGTATTTTGCTGCTCAAGCCCTATTGATTGCCAATCGCTCAACCTGTAAACGTGCCAAGGTAGGAGCAGTTTTAGTCAAGGATAACAAGGTTATTTCAACAGGTTATAATGGTTCTGTATCAGGAACAGAGCATTGTATCGATCATGACTGTCTGGTGATTGAAGGCCACTGTGTCCGCACTCTTCATGCAGAAGTGAATGCTATCTTACAAGGGTCAGAGCGTGGCGTTCCAAAAGGTTTCACAGCCTATGTCACTCATTTTCCATGCCTTAACTGTACCAAGCAGTTACTACAAGTAGGATGTGAGCGTGTGGTTTATATTAATCAATATCGCATGGATGACTACGCCCAGTATCTCTATCGTGAAAAAGGTACCGAGTTGACCCATTTATCGCTAGAGACAGTACAAGCAGCTCTTCAAGAAGCAGATTTGATTTAGAAATTATAAAAAAATAGATGGTTTAGAAGGATTTTTTTAAACCATTTTTTTGATATAATAAGAAGAATAAATTGAAAGAAGGAATTCAGAAAATGGGAAAACTTGAAGTCATTAATCATCCGCTCATTCAACACAAATTGTCAATCTTGCGTCGCACAGACACTTCTACAAAAGCTTTTCGTGAGTTAGTAGATGAAATTGCTATGTTGATGGGATATGAAGTGCTTCGTGATCTTCCGCTTGAAGACGTTGAAATCGAAACACCTATCACAAACAGTCCAAAAACAATTGGCTGGTAAAAAATTGGCAATTGTTCCAATCTTGCGTGCAGGTATCGGGATGGTCGATGGGCTGTTGAGCTTGGTTCCAGCAGCCAAAGTTGGACATATTGGTATGTACCGTGACGAAGAAACTCTTCAACCAGTAGAATACTTGGTTAAATTACCTGAAGATATCGACCAACGTCAAATTTTTGTGGTTGACCCTATGCTTGCAACAGGTGGATCAGCGATTTTGGCTGTTGACTCCCTCAAAAAACGTGGAGCTTCAAACATCAAGTTTGTCTGCCTTGTATCAGCTCCAGAAGGTGTGAAGGCACTTCAAGCAGCACACCCTGATGTAGAAATCTTTACAGCAGCTTTGGATGAACGCTTGAACGAACATGGTTACATCGTTCCAGGTCTAGGAGACGCTGGAGACCGCTTGTTCGGAACAAAATAAGATTCTAAAGTGATATTGAGACTATACCCTAGTCTCAGTTTTGAAAGGAGGTTAAATTTTTGTATCTGTTATTAGGATAGAGCAAAAATTTGACCTTTTTTGACCAAGGATATATAATAATCCTATTAACAAAGTAATTAGAAATCAGAAGGAGAAATGAATGATTCCTGTAGTTATTGAACAAACAAGTCGTGGAGAACGTTCATACGACATTTACTCACGTCTTTTAAAAGATCGTATCATTATGTTGACTGGACCAGTCGAAGACAATATGGCAAACTCAGTTATCGCCCAATTGCTTTTCTTGGATGCCCAAGATAGTACAAAAGATATCTACCTTTATGTGAATACTCCAGGTGGTTCTGTATCAGCTGGTTTAGCAATCGTTGATACTATGAACTTTATCAAGGCAGATGTCCAAACCATTGTTATGGGGATGGCTGCTTCAATGGGAACAATCATCGCTTCAAGTGGAGCAAAGGGCAAACGTTTCATGCTTCCGAATGCAGAATACATGATTCACCAACCGATGGGTGGTACAGGTGGTGGTACACAGCAAACAGATATGGCCATTGCTGCTGAACACTTGCTTAAAACTCGTAAGACTTTGGAGCAAATTCTTGCAGATAATTCTGGTAAATCAGTTGAGCAAATCCATGCAGATGCTGAACGTGATTACTGGATGAGCGCTCAAGAAACACTTGAATATGGTTTCATTGATGAAATCATGGCTAATAATTCTTTGAATTAATCTTTTGAAGCAAACTCGACTGAGTTTGCTTTTTTTGATATAATAGTAAGAAGATTTTTAGAAGGAAGTTGTAATATGTTTCAAAAAGAGAATCGGTCTGGTCTGATTATCTACCTATACTATAATCGTGATGCAAAAAAACTCGATAATTATGGTGATATTTGTTACCACTCTAAAAAACACCGTTATCTGCAACTTTATGTCCCAACAGAAGAAGTAGAAGAACTGGTTAGCCGTTTAGGAAAAGAGAAATTTATCAAGAAAAGTGAGACGATGTCATATCCAAGAATTAGAAACTCCTTTCGTTGGTAACCTCTATAAAAAAACACCGAAAACGTTATCATTTAAAAAAATTAAGGTAAACTTGTTGACAATTTTCTGATAATTCGGTATATTCTTAACATGTAATTTAAATTAAGAAATTAAAAGGAGATAAACATGAAGAAAAAATTTGCCTTGTCACTTGTAGCTCTTGCAAGTGTGGCTGTTTTAGCAGCTTGTGGAGAAGTGAAGTCAGGAGCTTCAAACTCAACTGGTAACCCAGTGGATGAGAAAGTCGTTAAAATTGGTTTCAACTTTGAAGAAACTGGTGCTGTAGCATCTTACGGTACATCTGAGCAAAAGGGTGCTCAACTTGCAGTTGATGAAATCAACGCAGCAGGTGGTATCGATGGAAAACAGATTGAAGTAGTAGACAAAGATAACAAATCTGAAACTGCTGAAGCTGCTTCAGTTTCAACAAACCTTGTAACCCAATCTAAAGTAGCAGCTATCGTAGGACCTGCAACTTCAGGTGCAACTGCAGCAGCAGTAGCAAATGCTACACAAGCTGGAGTTCCATTGATTTCTCCAAGTGCGACTCAAGATGGTTTGACAAAAGGTCAAGATTTCCTTTTCATCGGAACATTCCAAGATAGCTTCCAAGGGAAAATCATTTCTAACTATGTTACAAACAAGTTGAACGCTAAGAAAGTTGTCTTGTATACAGATAACTCAAGCGACTACGCTAAAGGAATTGCAAAATCATTCCGTGATTCATTCTCAGGCGAAATCGTAGCAGATGAAACATTTGTATCAGGTGACACTGACTTCCAAGCAGCTTTTGACAAAAAAATCAAAGATAAAGACTTTGATGCAATCGTATTGCCAGGTTACTATACAGAAGCTGGTAAGATTGTAAACCAAGCTCGTGGTATGGGAATTGATAAACCAATCATCGGTGGTGATGGATTCAACGGTGCAGAATTTGTTCAACAAGCAACAGCCGAACGCGCATCAAATATCTACTTCATCTCAGGTTTCTCAACTACTGTAGAGGTTTCAGATAAGGCAAAAAGCCTTCCTTGAAGCTTACCGTGCAAAAATACAACGAAGATCCTTCAACATTTGCAGCTCTTGCTTATGACTCAGTTTACCTTGTAGCTAATGCAGCAAAAGGTGCAAAAACTTCAGTTGATATCAAGAACAATCTTGCTAAAACACAAAACTTCGAAGGTGTTACAGGTCAAACAAGCTTTGATGCAGATCACAACACTGTGAAAACAGCCTTCATGATGACCATGAATAATGGTAAAAGTAGAAGCGGCAGAAGTCGTAAAACCATAATTATAGATACAGGAAATGGGGAATGAGCTTTTACTCACTCCCTGTTTCGGTGTTTATGAAAGGATTATTTTTTTAAAAAAATCCTAAAAAAATAATAATTAGAAAAGAGTGAACCATATGCTTCAACAACTTGTCAATGGTCTAATCTTGGGTAGTGTCTATGCGCTACTAGCCCTAGGTTATACTATGGTTTATGGAATTATCAAGCTCATTAACTTTGCCCATGGTGATATTTACATGATGGGTGCTTTTATGGGTTATTTTTTGATTAATTCCTTGCAATTAAATTTCTTTGTTGCCTTGATCTTATCAATGATCGGTACAGCGATTCTCGGTGTTATCATTGAGTTCCTAGCTTATCGTCCATTACGTCATTCAACTCGAATCTCTGTATTGATTACAGCTATCGGGGTATCCTTCTTACTGGAGTATGGAATGGTCTATCTGGTAGGTGCCAATACACGTGCCTTTCCTCAAGCAATCCAAACAGTGCGTTATGACTTGGGACCAATCAGTCTAACAAATATTCAATTGTTAATTTTGACTGTCTCACTTGTTTTGATGGTTCTTCTACAACTCATCGTACAAAAAACCAAGATGGGGAAAGCCATGCGTGCCGTTTCTGTAGATAGTGATGCTGCTCAGCTGATGGGGATTAACGTGAACCGTACAATCAGTTTCACCTTTGCATTGGGTTCAGCTCTAGCTGGTGCAGCGGGTGTCTTGATTGCGCTTTACTATAACTCTCTTGAACCATTGATGGGAATGACTCCAGGTATAAAATCATTCGTGGCTGCCGTTCTTGGTGGTATCGGAATTATCCCTGGTGCAGCTCTGGGTGGCTTTGTTATTGGTCTTTTGGAGACATTTGCTACCGCCTTCGGAATGTCAGATTTCCGTGATGCCATCGTGTATGGAATCTTACTCTTAATCTTGATTGTTCGCCCAGCTGGTATCCTCGGTAAGAATGTGAAAGAGAAGGTGTAAACAATGAAAGAAAATTTAAAAGTTAATATTCTATGGTTATTCCTTTTGTTGCTTGGATATGGTTTGATTAGCCTATTGGTTTCTGTAGGAGTCTTGAACCTTTTCCATATTCAGATTATTGAACAAATCGGTATCAACATTATTCTAGCAGTAGGTCTTAACCTTATCGTTGGGTTCTCTGGTCAGTTTTCACTTGGACATGCTGGATTTATGGCTATTGGTGCCTATGCAGCAGCAATTATCGGATCAAAATCTCCAACCTATGGTGCATTCTTTGGAGCTATGTTGCTCGGTGCAATCATTGCTGGTCTGGTTGCCTTGGTCGTTGGAATTCCTACCCTACGTTTGAAAGGGGATTATCTTGCGGTTGCGACACTTGGTGTTGCTGAAATTATTCGTATCTTCATTATTAATGGTGGAAGCCTTACAAACGGTGCAGCTGGTATTTTGGGGATTCCTAACTTTACAACTTGGCAAATGGTATATTTCTTTGCTGTGATTACAACGATTGCTACTCTCAATTTCCTTCGTAGTCCTATCGGGCGTTTAACTTTATCTGTTCGTGAAGATGAGATTGCTGCTGAGTCAGTAGGGGTAAATACTACAAAAATTAAAATCATCGCTTTTGTTTTTGGTGCTGTTACTGCAAGTATCGCTGGTACTCTTCAGTCAGGATTTATCGGATCAGTCGTACCAAAAGATTATACGTTCATCAACTCTATCAATGTATTGATTATCGTTGTATTTGGTGGTTTAGGATCCATTACAGGGGCAATTGTTGCTGCAATCGTGCTTGGAATCTTGAACATGCTCCTTCAAGACGTGGCCAGCGTTCGTATGATTATCTATGCTTTGGCCTTAGTACTCGTTATGATCTTCAGACCAGGTGGTCTTCTTGGGACTTGGGAATTGAGCCTATCACGTCTCTTTAAAAAAGGTAAGAAGGAGGGACAAAACTAATGGCGTTACTTGAAGTAAAAAATTTAACCAAACATTTTGGTGGTCTGACAGCCGTTGGGGACGTTACTCTCGAATTGAACGAAGGTGAACTTGTTGGTTTGATTGGACCGAATGGTGCTGGGAAAACAACCCTCTTCAACTTGTTGACAGGTGTTTATGAACCAAGCGAAGGGACAGTAACCTTGGATGGTCACTTGTTAAATGGCAAGCAACCCTATAAAATCGCATCTCTTGGTTTAGGGCGTACTTTCCAAAATATCCGCCTTTTTAAAGACTTGACAGTTTTGGATAACGTTCTGATTGCATTTAGCAATCATCATAAACAACATGTTTTTGCAAGTTTCTTGCGCTTACCAGCTTTTTATAAGAATGAAAAAGAATTGAAAGCTAAAGCCTTAGAATTACTAAAAATCTTTGATTTGGATGGAGATGCTGAAACTCTAGCTAAAAATTTAGCCTATGGTCAACAACGTCGCTTAGAGATTGTTCGTGCTCTTGCTACAGAACCTAAAATCCTCTTTTTGGATGAGCCTGCGGCGGGTATGAACCCACAAGAAACTGCAGAATTGACTGAGTTGATTCGTCGTATTAAGGATGAATTCAAGATTACTATCATGCTGATTGAACATGATATGAACTTGGTTATGGAAGTTACGGAGCGTATCTATGTTCTTGAGTATGGTCGTTTGATTGCTCATGGGACACCAGATGAAATCAAGAGTAATAAACGTGTTATCGAAGCATATCTTGGAGGTGAAGCCTAATGTCTATGTTAAAAGTTGAAAACCTCTCAGTACACTATGGTATGATTCAAGCTGTACGTGATGTGAGCTTTGAAGTAAATGAAGGAGAAGTTGTTTCCCTTATCGGTGCAAACGGTGCTGGTAAAACAACCATCCTTCGTACCTTATCAGGCCTTGTTCGTCCAAGTTCTGGTCGGATTGAATTTTTAGGGCAAGAAATCCAAAAGATGCCTGCACAAAAAATTGTGGCATCAGGACTTTCTCAAGTACCAGAAGGACGTCACGTCTTCCCTGGTTTGACAGTTATGGAAAACTTGGAAATGGGAGCCTTCCTTAAGAAAAATCGTGAAGAAAATCAAGCAAATCTGAAAAAAGTATTTTCACGTTTCCCGCGTTTAGAAGAACGTAAAAACCAAGATGCAGCTACCCTATCAGGTGGTGAACAGCAGATGCTTGCTATGGGACGTGCGCTTATGTCAACGCCTAAACTTCTTCTGTTAGACGAACCATCAATGGGACTTGCACCAATTTTTATCCAAGAAATTTTTGATATCATCCAAGATATTCAAAAACAAGGTACGACCGTTCTTTTGATCGAGCAAAATGCCAATAAAGCACTAGCTATCGCAGATCGAGGCTATGTTCTTGAAACAGGAAAGATTGTCCTATCAGGAACAGGTAAAGAGCTCGCAGCATCAGACGAAGTCAGAAAAGCATATCTAGGTGGCTAAAAAGGTCCGGGGGACCTTTTTAGTCGGCGGATAGAGATTGCTTGGTAATCATCAGAACCAGTGGATTGTTTTAGTCGGCGGATAAGGATTGCCTAGTAATCTTCGTATAGTCTGGGAGACTAGTTTAGGTTGCGAATAAAGATTGCAAAGCAATCCACATTAGTCTGGGTGACCTTTTTAGTCGGTGGATAGAGATTGTTTGACAATCATCAAATCCAGTGGATTGTTTTAGTCGACAGATAAAGATTGTCTTAGTCTGCGGGAAAGATTGCCAAACAAATTACATAATCATAAGATTGAGGCCCTAATATAGGGCTCTTTTTATAGTATTTCAGAGTTTTCAGAATCTTGAAAAAGAGATGAAAGCGTTTGATTGATTTTCGCAAAAAGTGTATAATAAAGCTATAAACATAAAGGAGAGTTCCTATGGCAGTTAAAGATTTTATGACACGTAAGGTCGTATATATTAGCCCAGATACGACTGTAGCACATGCAGCAGACTTGATGCGCGAGCAAGGTTTGCATCGTCTTCCTGTTATTGAAAATGATAAATTAGTTGGTCTAGTAACAGAAGGAACAATTGCTGAAGCCAGTCCATCAAAAGCAACGAGTCTTTCAATCTTTGAGATGAATTACTTGCTTAATAAAACAAAAGTAAAAGACGTCATGATTCGTAATGTTGTAACTGTCTCCGGTTATGCAAGTTTGGAAGATGCAACCTATCTTATGCTGAAAAATAAGATTGGAATCTTGCCAGTTATTGATAATGAACAAGTCTATGGTGTCATTACTGACCGTGATGTATTCAGAGCATTTCTTGAAATTTCTGGTTATGGCGAAGAGGGAATCCGTGTTCGTTTTATCACAGAAAATGAAGTTGGGGTACTTGGTAAGATTGTTTCTTTAATCGTTGAGGAAAATCTTAATATCTCTCATACTGTTAATATTCCACGTAAAGATGGTAAGATTGTTATCGAAGTTCAAATTGAGGGAACGGTTGATCTAGCTACCTTTAAACAGAAATTTGAATCTGATAATATTCAGGTTGAAGAAATCACACAAACTTCTGCAAAAAAACTGTAAAAAATAAAATAGAAGCAGTTTTTTTACTTGCGAAAAAAATTTTTTTCTAGTATAATAATTTATTGTGAGCAAACCTCACTTACCCCTTGCAAAGTCTTGGGGTCATTAGACCAAAAGGAGGAACATATCAATGGCTAAATACGAAATTCTTTATATCATTCGTCCAAACATTGAAGAAGAAGCGAAAAACGCTTTGGTAGCACGTTTTGACTCTATCTTGACTGACAACGGTGCAACTGTTGTTGAATCAAAAACATGGGAAAAACGTCGTCTTGCATACGAAATCCAAGATTTCCGCGAAGGACTTTACCACATCGTTAACGTTGAAGCAAATGATGATGCAGCTCTTAAAGAGTTTGACCGTCTTTCAAAAATCAACGCTGACATTCTTCGTCACATGATCGTCAAAACTGACGCGTAAGAAGGTAGATTATGATTAACAATGTTGTACTTGTAGGGCGTATGACTCGTGACGCTGAGTTGCGTTATACCCCATCAAATGTAGCAGTTGCGACTTTTACTCTTGCAGTAAACCGTACATTTAAGAGTCAAAATGGCGAACGTGAGGCTGATTTTATCAATGTCGTTATGTGGCGCCAACAGGCTGAAAATCTTGCTAATTGGGCTAAAAAAGGCTCACTTATCGGGGTGACAGGCCGTATTCAGACTCGTAGTTACGATAACCAGCAAGGACAACGTGTCTACGTGACGGAAGTCGTGGCTGAGAATTTCAAATGTTGGAAAGCCGTAGTGTGCGTGAAGGACATACTGGTGGAGCTTATTCTGCACCAAGTTCAAACTATTCAGCACCTACTCAATCAGTACCTGACTTTTCACGTGATGAAAATCCATTCGGAACAACAAATCCTTTGGATATTTCAGATGATGATTTACCATTCTAATGGACAATTAATACTATAAAGGAGAAAAAAACATGGCTCAACAACGTCGTGGCGGATTCAAACGCCGTAAAAAAGTTGATTACATCGCAGCAAACAAAATTGAATATGTTGATTACAAAGATACTGAGCTTCTTAGCCGTTTCGTTTCAGAACGTGGGAAAATCCTTCCTCGTCGTGTAACAGGAACTTCAGCTAAAAACCAACGTAAAGTAACAACAGCTATCAAACGCGCTCGCGTAATGGCTTTGATGCCTTTTGTAAACGAAGATTAAAGAAAAGACCCCGACGGGTCTTTTTTTCACGAGCTTTGAAATGAGAGAGCGAGTTTGGGTTCAGTGGACCTCTTTTTCAGACCCGGTTGGGTCTTTTTTCACGAGATAGTTTTTTTCTGACCTTGGCGTGCTATAATGGTAATAGAAAGAGTAAAGGTGGGTAAGTCAAAGATGAATTGTACGATTAGAAATATGATTAAGTCTGATATTGAATCCTTATCTCATGGATTTATGAATCAAGGTTGGCCTGGTAGAGAGGAAATTTTGGCTAGATATTTTCTGGAACAGGAAAGTGGGGAGAGAGAAGTCTTAGTTGCAGAGATTGATGGTTTTGTAGCGGGCTACGTTACCATTTTGCCCTCTGCTAAACATGGTCCTTTTGCAGAAGTCTATCCAGAATTATCAGATTTTAATGTGTTTGAGCCTTTTCGAAATCAAGGGATTGGGAATCAACTTCTAGAAGAAGCAGAAAAATGAGTCAAGTTTGTTTCGAGTAAGGTCACTCTTGGTGTAGGTTTGCACTTAGGCTATGGCCCTGCCCAGAGATTGTATATCAGACAGGGGCTACATTCCAGATGGGACAGGTGTCTGGTATCGAAATCAACCCTTGGAAATGAATGCAACTAGCCAAAATAATGATGATTTGATTTTGTATCTAGTAAAGGAATTCGGATAAGAGACAAGGATTTTATTGGGGATGTGGGATTTCTCTACTTTATGGTATAATGGAAAGAGTGAATTGAAGGAGGAAAGGTGATGGATGCGAAATTAAGATATAAGGCAAAAAAAATAAAGATTGTTTTTTTTGATATTGATGATACTTTGCGAAACTCAAAGACTGGTTTTATCCCAACCTCAATTCCAACAGTATTTCAACAATTACGTAAAAAAGGTATTTTGACTGGGATTGCGACTGGTCGTGGGATTTTCGGTGTCGTGCCAGAGATTCGCGAGCTTAAACCTGACTTTTTTGTTACTCTGAATGGTGCCTATATTGAGAATAAAAAAGGCAATGTGATTGATAGTAACAAAATCTCTAAAGATAAGGTTGAAACCTATATTGCTTGGACTAAGGAAGTGGGGATTGACTATGGTTTAGTTGGTAGTCATACTGCTAAACTCTCCACTAGAACTGAGTTGATTAGTGAGGCCATTGATCCAATTTATCCTGACTTGGATGTTGATCCTAATTTTTATGAAAAAAAGAAGACATCTATCAGATGTGGACTTTTTGAGGATCAGGAGATGACCTGACTTTTGCCTGAAAGTTTAGCATCGACTTTGCGTATGGTACGTTGGCATGAACATTCGTCAGATGTGGTACCAATTTCAGGTTCAAAAAGCAGCTGGTGTAGCAAAAGTTGTAGAACATTTAGGGTCTTAAACCTGAGAACGTCATGGTCTTTGGAGATGGTCTTAACGATTTAGAACTCTTTGATTATGCAGGTATTAGCATTGCTATGGGCATTTCTCATGACAAAATCAAAGAAAAAAAGCAGATTATATTACAAAAAGATTAGAAGAAGATGGCATTTTCGATGCCTTAGAAGGATTTGGTATGGTAGAAAAAGAATTACAGTTTCCACAAGTAGACATTGAAGCAGTAGAAGGTCCGATTGCGACTATTAAGACAAATCATGGAGAGTTGCGTATTAAGCTTTTCCCTGAGCATGCACCAAAAACAGTTGCCAACTTTATTGCTCTGTCTAAAGACGGTTACTATGACGGGGTCATTTTCCACCGTATTATTAAAGATTTTATGATTCAAGGTGGAGATCCAACTGGAACTGGTATGGGTGGCGAATCAATCTATGGAGAATCTTTTGAGGATGAGTTTTCAGAAGAACTTTACAATATCCGCGGAGCCCTTTCTATGGCTAATGCTGGGTCAAATACAAATGGTAGCCAGTTCTTTATCGTGCAGAATCAACACTTGCCATATTCTAAGAAAGAAATTGCTCGTGGTGGTTGGCCAGAACCAATTGCGGAGATTTATGCAGAACAAGGTGGAACTCCTCATCTAGACCGTCGTCATACTGTATTCGGTCAACTTGCAGATGAAGCTTCTTATGAAGTTCTGGATGCAATTGCAGGTGTAGAAACAGGTGCAATGGACAAGCCAGTTGAAGATGTCGTTATCGAAACGATTGAAATCGAGGACTAGGATGAAAATAGGTGATAAGCTAACAGGGCGAATTACAGGGATTCAGTCTTATGGAGCCTTTGTGGAGTTAGAGACTGGTATCACAGGCTTGATTCATATTTCTGAAATTCGTACAGGATTTATTGAGAATATCTATGATGTACTGAAAATCGGTGAAGAAGTTCAAGTCCAGGTTGTCGATTTGGACGAGTATACAGGGAAAGCAAGTCTTTCTATTCGGACTTTGGAAGAAGAGAAACATCAATTACCGAGACGGAGACGTTTTTCAAGTGACCGTGTCAAATACGGCTTTGCTCCTTTGGCTCGCATGATGCCTATCTGGACCAAAGAAGCTATTTCTAATCTAAATAAGAAAAAGTCTTAATTGATTTTTTCTCTCTTGAAATGTTAATATAGTTTGTTATAATAGAAGTATGGTAGAAGAATTATTAAAATCAGGAGAGAGAATCAATCAGCTCTTTTCTACAGATATCAAGATTATTCAAAATAGAGAGGTTTTCAGCTATTCGGTGGATAGTGTACTTTTGTCACGCTTTCCTCGTTTTCCTAAAAATGGCTTGATAGTGGATTTTTGTGCGGGTAATGGAGCTGTTGGACTTTTTGCCAGTAGTCGTACTAAGGCGAAAATTCTGTCTGTTGAAATCCAGGAACGCCTGGCAGATATGGCTGAACGATCAGTCCGATTAAACGGTTTAGAAGAACAAATGCAGGTTATCTGTGATGATTTGAAATATGCCTACTTATATTCAGGGGAGCAAGGTTGATTTGATTTTGTGCAATCCTCCCTATTTTAAGGTGGACCCAAATTCTAATCTGAACGAGAGTGAGCACTACTTGTTGGCTCGGCACGAAATTACGACCAATCTCAAGGAAATCTGTCGTAGTGCCCAAAGTATTCTCAAATCCAATGGGCGTTTAGCTATGGTCCATCGTCCTGATCGATTGTTAGATATTTTAGACACGCTTCAACAACACAATTTGGCTCCAAAACGTCTGCAATTTGTCTACCCTAAACGGGAGAAGGAAGCCAATATGCTTTTGATCGAGGCTATTAAGGACGGCTCCACTAGTGGTTTTAAGGTTCTGCCACCACTCATTGTTCATAATGATGATGGTTCCTATACTCCAGAAATTCAAGAAATCTATTATGGATCATAAAGCTTATATGTATGTAGTTGAGTGTCGGGATGGTTCCTACTATACTGGTTATACAACGGATGTCAAGAAACGTGTCGCTGTCCACAATAGTGGGAAAGGTGCCAAGTACACACGAGCTCGGTTGCCAGTAAAACTCATCTATGCTCAAGGTTTCGATAGTAAAGAAGAAGCCATGTCGGCTGAGGCCCTTCTCAAACGTAAGAAGAGAGCGCAAAAGGAAAGATTTTTATCTGAAAACCAAGAAAAAAATTTACTCAGTCATTTAGAAGAGTAGTGGGGAGTTCTTTGACTCCTCTTACTTTTGTCAAAAATTGAAAAAAATGCTACAATAAAGAGAATAAAGAAACGAGGTATTATCATGTCTAAGATTCTAGTATTTGGTCACCAAAATCCAGATTCAGATGCTATCGGTTCATCAGTAGCCTTTGCTTATCTTGCAAAAGAAGCTTATGGTTTGGATACAGAAGCGGTGGCTCTTGGAACTCCAAATGAAGAAACAGCTTTCGTATTGAACTATTTTGGTGTTGAAGCACCGCGCGTCATCACATCTGCTAAAGCAGAAGGTGCAGAACAAGTTATCTTGACTGACCACAATGAATTCCAACAATCAGTTTCAGATATCGCTGAAGTAGAAGTTTACGGTGTTGTAGATCACCACCGTGTAGCTAACTTTGAAACTGCAAGCCCACTTTACATGCGTTTGGAGCCAGTTGGATCAGCATCTTCTATCGTATACCGTATGTTCAAAGAACACGGTGTAGCTGTTCCAAAAGAAATTGCAGGTTTGATGCTTTCAGGTTTGATTTCAGATACCCTTCTTTTGAAATCTCCAACAACTCACCCATCTGATAAGGTGATTGCGCCTGAATTGGCTGAATTGGCTGGAGTTAACTTGGAAGAATACGGTCTTGCAATGCTCAAGGCTGGTACCAACTTGGCAAGCAAATCAGCAGAAGAATTGATCGACATCGATGCCAAGACTTTTGAATTGAACGGAAACAACGTTCGTGTGGCTCAAGTCAATACAGTTGATATCGCTGAAGTCTTGGAACGCCAAGCTGAAATCGAAGCAGCCATCCAAGCAGCAAATGCAGCTAACGGATACTCTGACTTTGTTTTGATGATTACAGATATCGTCAACTCAAACTCAGAAATTTTGGCTCTTGGTGCCAACATGGACAAGGTAGAAGCAGCTTTCAACTTCAAACTTGAAAACAACCACGCTTTCCTTCCAGGCGCTGTTTCACGTAAGAAACAAGTGGTGCCTCAATTGACAGAAAGCTTTAATGCTTAATGATTGATGGGGAAAACCATTATTAAAAAGGAGTTTCGACTCCTTTTTTGCTAGGAGGAGATCATGTTAGAAAATGGTGATTTAATCTTTGTGAAAGATGAATCGGATATAGGACAGGCCATCCAGGAATCTACTGGTAACTATAGCCATGTAGCCATTTTTTAGACGGCTTCATCTATCATGCAACTACGGAAGGCGGAGTCATTGCCCAATCTCCTGAAGATTTCTTTGAAGCTGAGAAAGTCTATGACCTTTATCGCTATGCGGAGATTGATTGTACAGAGGTCAAAAAGCGGGCAGAGAGCCTTTTGGGTTCGCCCTACAATGCTACTTTTTACCCGGATGGAGATGGTTATTACTGTTCCCAGTTTGTAGCAGAAATTCTCCCTATTTTTGAGACCATTCCCATGAAGTTTGGGGATGATACACAGGAAATTAGTAATTTCTGGAGAAAATATTATCGAGAGTTGGGGCTTTCTGTACCTTTGAATCAGCCTGGCACTAATCCGAGTCAATTAGCAACATCACCACTTTTAGTTTGTAAAGAAAGGAATCTTCATGATTCAGATTTTTAATCCATCTCGTTTGACACGACAACCATTCTTTAGAGATTTGGTTGACTATCTTGATCAGCATGATGATGTGATCCTCCGTGAAATCAAGGCTCAGTTTCCAGGGGTTGCAGTTGACAAGTACTTGGAGGAATACATTAAAGCGGGTTTGATTTTGAGAGAAAACAAACGCTATTATCTCAATCTCCCATTTCTAGAATCTACAGAATCTCTTGAACTAGACCTAGAAGTCTTTGTGAGAGATGATAGTCCAATCTATCAAGAAATCCTGGAGAAAGAATTTCAGACAGAATTGCACAATCAAACCAATGCAGCTATCCTAGAAGAGTATACAGATTTTGCTAGGGAAAAGATGACCTTGTCTAATTACTTTTATAAGGTTAAGCACCAGTATCCACTGACCGATGATCAGCAGGCACTCTATGTTATTTTAGGAGATGTCAATCCTGAGTATGCTCTCAAGTATATGACAACCTTTTTGCTTAAATTTCTCAAAAAAGACCAACTCATGCAGAAACGTCGTGATATCTTTGTAGATAGTTTAGTTTTGTTAGGCTACATCGTTCAAAATGTAGATGGGAAATATGAGTTAGCTGTAGAATTTGACAAAGAAAGACTCATATTTATAAAAAAATAAAGGCTAGGAAATTTCCTAGCCTCAGATTGAAGACAAAGTCCTTAGAACCCAAGTTTCTAAGGGCTTTTCTTTTTGTAAAGTCGTATAATAGAGGTAAGAAAAGTTGTGAGGTGTTCCCTATGTTTCACAAAGAAAAACCTGATTATAACCGTAAGCAATATGGTTTCTATACAATAGACGAATTGGTCCCAAAAGATCACTTTCTTCGACAAGTAGATTCAAAGGTTGATTTTGACTTTATTTATGACTTGGTAGAAGATACCTATAGCCCAGATAATGGTCGTCCTAGTCTTGATCCCGTCATGCTAGTCAAAAATTCCTTTGATTAAATGTTTTTTTATGGCATTCGTTCCATGCGCCAAACCATGAAAGATATTGAAGTAAATGTGGCCTATCGTTGGTTTCTTGGACTAACTTTAGATGATAAGGTCCCTCATTTTACTACCTATGGAAAGAATTACAGCCGTCGTTTTCAAGATAAAGAACTCATTTCTGAGATTTTTTCCCAAGTTCTCAACCAAGCTTTGTATGCTGGCTTAATTGATCCTTCTGAAATATTTGTGGATGGTACCCATATCAAAGCGGCTGCTAATAGTCACAAGTATCGTAAGGAAATGGTAGACCAACAAGCTAAATTTATGAGTGAACAATTGGCAGTTGAGATTGATTTAGATAGGAAAAAACACGAAAAAAAGTCCTTAAAGCCCGCAAAAGAAAGTGAGGCTGTGGTTGGTTCCATAAGGGCGAACATAAGGAAGTATTTGCCTATTCTGCTCAAGTTGCTTGTGATAAGCATGGTTGGGCCTTAGCTTATACGGTTGAGGCAGGAAATGTTCATGATAGTCAGGCTTTCCCTGCCCTATTTTCAAAGTTAGAGCCATTCTCGCCCCACTATATTATTGCGGATTCAGGTTACAAGACTCCAGCTATTGCCCATTATTTATTAGAGCGAAATATCATTCCTGTCTTTCCTTATACTCGTCCAAAGGGAGTAAAGGGGAACTTAAGACCTAGTAATTTTGTTTATGATGCAAGTTATGACTGTTATGTCTGTCCAGAGAATCAAGTATTAAGCTATCGTACAACCACTCGAGAAGGCTACCGTGAGTATAAGAGTAATCCTAAAGTATGTGTTAACTGCCCCCTATTATCCGTTTGTACCCAAAGCAAGAATTTTCAAAAAGTAGTAACGAGACATGTCTGGAAAGATGCCCTTGAATTTTGTGAGGAGATTCGTCACCAAAGAGAAATGAAAGAGCTCTATAAGAAGCGCAAAGAAACAATTGAACGACTCTTTGGAACGGCTAAGGAGTACCATAATTTGAGATACACTAGAGAGAAAGGAAAGTCCAAAATGGAGGATCAGGTTGGGCTTACTTTGGCGTGTTTAAATATCAAAAAATTGGTGAAATGGATAGGGAATATCCCTTTTTATTTTTCTCAAATTCAGATTTTTGGATAGATTAGTAGATGATGAGATAAACTATTTTTTTGAAAACAGAAAAAAAGACAAACGTCATTTTTTTGGCGTTTGTCTTCGTTCTGAGGCTAGGAAATTTCCTAGCCTTCTTTAAATTTACTATAGATAACGTTCTGCGATAGCTGCATCTCCAGGGTAGTCTTCCTTCTTGCCTTGGACGATTTGGTAGCAATCCGCTCCTTTACCAGCGATAATTACAGCATCTAGTTCTTGACTTGTAACAGCCATAGCAGTCTTGATGGCTTGCTCACGGTCAGCAATCTTTTCAACGGAATGATTGATATAGCTACTGATTTCATCTGCAATGGCCATCGGATCTTCGTAGTTTGGATCATCAGCCGTTAGAAAGACTTGGATTTCAGGATGTTGATCGAGGAGAAGTCCAAAGTCCTTACGACGGCTTTCTCCCTTGTTTCCAGTTGAACCAAGTACTAAAGCAATCTTTCCAGTTTGATGAGTTTCAACGACAGAAATTAGTTTTTTAAGACTGTCACCATTGTGTGCGTAGTCAATGAAAACTTTAGCACCATTTTTCTGAGTGAGAACTTCCATACGGCCAGGGACGCGAGTAGACGCAATCCCTTTTTTGATATCTTCAAGACTAGCACCTAGACGAAGGCAGGCTAGTCCTGCAGCGACTGCATTTTCTTGGTTGAAGTGCCCAATCAACTGGATGTCATAATCTCCTGCTAATTTACCAGTAGCTGAGAAGCTAAAGGCTTTGGAGTTTTCGATTTGATTACTTGACTGGCTACCATAGAAGTCATGCTCTTGGTTCTCAACTTGTTCTTTCAGAACAGAGAAGTGGTCCATATCGCTATTAATGACAACTGCTCGGCTATTTTTCATCAAGAGACGTTTGTGGTAGAAGTAGTCTTCAAAGGTTGGATGCTCAATAGGACCAATATGGTCTGGTGTGATGTTGAGAAAAACTCCCACGTCGAAAGTTAACCCATACACTCGATTTACCAGATAGGCTTGGCTGGAAACTTCCATTACTAGATGAGTTCTACCATTTTTTACCGCTTGAGCCATCATATCAAAGAGGTCGATATTTTCAGGTGTTGAGAAGGAAGATTTAAAGAATGTCTTACCGTCTAAAGTTGTATTCATTGTCGACAAGAGGGCAGTTGGGTAGCGTTGGGACAAGATATGATAGGCAAAGTAAGCAGCTGTTGTTTTTCCTTTAGTGCCAGTGAAGGCAAGGATTTTAAGTTTCTCCTGAGGGTTGCCATAAAACTCCATGGCAATCAAACTCATGGCCTTTTTAATATTGTTAACAACAATAACAGGAATACCAACTTCATAGTCCTGCTCAGCCACGTACCAACCAAGCCCTTGTGCGATAGCTGAAAACAGATATTCTTTTTTAAAGGCAGCTCCTTTTGCAAAAAATAGAGTATTTTCTTTGGTTGTTCGGCTATCGTAACTGATGCTGTCAAAAACAACATCGCTGTAGTTGTAGTGGTAATGTCCTTGGTCGATGATCTCACGGAAGAGACCATCTTTCTTCAAAATATCTAATATAGTTTCAATCTTTATCATACTTTCTATTGTAAACCGAAAGTCTGAATTTTACAAGTAACAAGGAAAAGTTTATAATGGAAGATAAGGAACATTTCCGTTATTAAAATTGAATGAGGAAGTTATGTCTAACGAAAATAATCATCAGCAGGCCCAGATGTTACGAGGGACTGCCTGGCTAACAGCAAGTAACTTTATCAGTCGCCTGCTCGGAGCCATTTACATCATCCCTTGGTATATTTGGATGGGGACTTATGCCGCTAAGGCTAATGGCCTCTTCACCATGGGCTACAATATCTACGCCTGGTTCTTGTTGATTTCGACAGCAGGGATCCCAGTGGCTGTAGCTAAGCAGGTTGCCAAGTATAACACCATGCAAGAAGAAGAGCATAGTTTTGCCCTGATTCGGAGTTTCCTGAGCTTTATGACTGGACTCGGTCTTGTATTTGCTTTGGTTTTATATCTCTTTGCGCCTTGGATGGCAGACCTTTCTGGTGTCGGTAAGGACTTGATTCCAATTATGCAGAGTCTGGCTTGGGCGGTATTGATTTTCCCATCTATGAGTGTTATCCGCGGATTTTTCCAAGGAATGAATAATCTTAAACCTTATGCCATGAGCCAAATCGCAGAGCAGGTTATCCGTGTTATTTGGATGCTCTTAGCAACCTTTATCATCATGAAACTTGGTTCAGGAGATTATCTGTCAGCAGTCACCCAGTCTACCTTTGCGGCCTTTGTGGGAATGGTAGCCAGCTTTGCTGTCTTACTTTATTTCCTTTTTAAAGAAGGGATGCTTCAAAAAGTTTTTGAAACGCGAGATAAGATTGATAGCAAACATCTGTTAATGGATACGATTAAGGAAGCTATTCCTTTTATCATAACAGGGTCAGCTATTCAGCTCTTCCAAATCTTGGACCAAAATACCTTTATCAATAGCATGAAGTGGTTTACCAACTATAGTAATGAAGACTTAATTGTCATGTTTTCTTATTTCTCTGCCAATCCTAATAAAATCACCATGATTTTAATTTCGGTAGGAGTTTCGATTGGTAGCGTTGGGCTACCTCTCTTGACAGAGAACTATGTAAAGGGAGATTTACCAGCAGCTTCTCGTCTCATTCAAGATAGTATCACCATGCTTTTCCTATTCCTCTTACCTGCAACGGTTGGAGTAGTCATGGTAGGAGAACCCCTCTATACAGTCTTTTACGGTAAGCCAGATAGTTTGGCTATGGGCTTGTTTGTCTTTGCAGTCTTGCAATCAACAATCCTAGGTTTGTACATGGTCTTATCACCAATGCTTCAAGCTATGTTCCGTAACCGCAAGGCAATCCTTTACTTTTTCTATGGTTCCATTGCCAAGCTCGTCTTACAAATACCATCAATAGCGATTTTCCATAGCTATGGTCCTCTCATTTCAACGACCATCGGTCTTATCATTCCAATTGTTTTAATGTATCGCGAGATCTGTCAGATTACAGGGGTTCATCGAAAAATTATCCTTAAACGAACCATCCTAGTGATCATTTTAACTCTTGTCATGTTTATCCTGGTAGGCTTCTTACAATGGATTCTTGGATTTGTTTTCCATCCAACTGGACGTTTCTGGAGCTTCATCTATGTCGCCCTAATCGGAACAATCGGTGGTGGACTCTACGGATTCATGAGTCTCTATACTCGTCTTTTTAGATAAGGTTATTGGGCAGGCAAAAAGCTGACCAGTTACGAGCACGATTAAAATTATCATAATAATTTATAAATAAAATGAACAGTTTGAACTTTTAAGGGGAAAAAAAGTTTAAATTGTTCATTTTTTTATTTAAAAAAAGAGAAAAAAATAAAAAAATTGTAGAAAAAAATAAATTTTTTTAACACATAAACGCTTGACTAAAAAACTTTAACTGTATAATGATACAAATATTTAATTTTGGAGGTTCTGGAAATGAAAAAGTCTAAGGCAAAATATCTGACGTTAGCAGGCCTTGCCCTAAGTGCCGGTCTGCTATTGGCGGCTTGTAGCAACTCAGCTAGTTCAACTAAACATACAACTATGTCTATTCTAGCGATCCGTCTAGTTTGAACTATCTTGCAGAAAACCGTGCAACAACCAATGACATCGTTACCAATTTGGTAGATGGGTTGATGGAAAATGACCAATACGGTAACTACGTTCCATCCTTGGCAGAAGATTGGACTGTTTCTCAGGACGGTTTGACATACACTTATAAACTTCGTAAAGATGCTAAGTGGTATACCTCTGAAGGTGAAGAATATGCTCCAGTAACTGCCCAAGATTTTGTAACTGGTTTGAAATATGCTGCTGATAAAAAATCCGAAGCTTTGTACCTGGTTCAAGATTCTGTAGCAGGTTTGGATGACTATATCAACGGTAAAACAACTGACTTTTCAACTGTCGGTGTTAAGGCGATTGACGACCAAACAGTTCAGTACACTTTGACACGACCAGAATCTTATTGGAATTCTAAAACAACATCAACCATTCTCTTCCCTGTCAATGCAGACTTCCTGAAATCAAAAGGGGATGATTTTGGTAAGGTAGACCCTTCTAGTATTTTGTACAATGGACCTTTCTTAATGAAATCTTTTGTTTCAAAATCTGTTATCGAATTCAAGAAAAATCCCAACTATTGGGATGAAAAAAATGTCTTTGTGGATGATGTGAAATTGGCCTATTATGATGGTAGTGACCAAGATGCACTAGCTCGTAACTTTGTAGAAGGAGTCTACAGCTACGCACGTCTCTATCCAAATAGCTCAAGCTTTGAAGGAATTAAAGAGAAGAACAAGGATAACATCATCTATAGTATGCAAAATGCAACTTCTTATTACTTGAACTTCAACTTGGACAGAAAATCTTATAACTTCACGTCTAAGTCCTCAGATATCGAAAAGAAATCAACCCAAGAAGCAGTTCTGAATAAAAACTTCCGTCAAGCCTTCAACTATGCATACAACCGTACAGCCTATGGAGCACAATCTCAAGGGGAGGACGGAGCAACGAAGATTATTCGTAACCTAGTTGTACCTCCAACATTTGTAAGTATCAACGGAAAAGACTTTGGCGATGTTGTTTCAGAAAAGATGGTCAACTATGGCCAAGAATGGCAAGGAATCAACTTTGCAGATGCGCAAGACCCATACTACAATCCTGACAAGGCTAAGGCTAAATTTGCGGAAGCCAAGAAAGAATTGGAAGCTAAGGGTGTGCAATTCCCAATCCACTTGGATGTAACAGTTGACCAATCAGCTAAAAAAGGTGTACTTGAAGCAAGCTCTTTGAAACAATCCATCGAATCTGTTCTAGGAGCTGAGAATGTGGTGATTGATATCCAACAATTATCAACAGACGATTACGATAATTCTGGCTACCTCGCTCAAACTGCAGCCCAAAAAGACTTTGATATCTATAATGGTGGTTGGAGTGCAGACTACTTAGATCCGTCAAGCTATCTTGATATCTTAAATGTCAATAACGGTGGTATGTTGCAAAACATTGGTCTAGAACCAGGTGAGGTCAATGACAAGGCTAAGGCAGTTGGTCTTGATACTTACACTCAAATGTTGGAAGAAGCGAACAAGGAGCAAGATCCAGCAAAACGTTATGAAAAATATGCTGAAGTTCAAGCTTGGCTCGTTGATAGCGCTCTTGCTATTCCAAACGTTTCTCAAGGTGGAACACCGACCTTGAGAAAGACAGTTCCATTCTCATCGCCATTCTCACAAGCAGGAAATAAGGGTGTCGAATCATACAAATATCTCAAGTTGCAAGATAAGACTGTAACGGCTGTTGAGTATGAAAAAGCTAAAGAAAAATGGCTAAAAGAAAAAGAAGAATCTAACAAAAAAGCTCAAGAAGATCTTGCCAAACACGTTAAATAATGAGTTTTGACAGAAAAACGATAACTCTAGAAAAGGTTATCGTTTTTTATATAGTTTGAAACTATAACTAGCTCTTGAAAACAAGAAAACGAAGGATACAAAATAAGTGGTACAATAGTTACTATAGATTTGGAGGTATTGTATGAGTAAATCATTTCACATCAACACAATTTTAGCACAAGCAGGGATCAAGTCTGATGAGGCAACAGGTGCTTTGGTTACACCAATTCACTTTTCAACGACTTATCAGCACCCAGAATTTGGTCAATCAACTGGATTTGACTATACCCGCACAAAAACCCAACTCGTAGCAAGGCAGAGGAAGTCTTAGCAGCTATTGAATCAGCCCACTATGCTCTAGCAACTAGTTCAGGTATGTCTGCTATTGTATTGGCCTTTAGTGTCTTCCCAGTAGGAAGCAAGGTTTTGGCTGTCCGTGATCTTTACGGTGGTTCTTTCCGTTGGTTCAATCAAGTGGAACAGGAAGGTCGTTTCCACTTTACTTATGCCAACACAGAAGAAGAGCTAATTGCCGAGCTAGAAAAGGATGTGGATGTACTTTATATCGAAACACCAACCAACCCTTTGATGTTGGAATTTGATATTGAAAAATTGTCAACATTAGCTCATGCTAAAGGTGCTAAAGTTGTCGTGGACAATACCTTCTACAGTCCAATCTATCAACGTCCAATTGAAGACGGGGCAGATATCGTCCTTCATTCAGCGACAAAATACCTTGCAGGTCATAATGATGTTCTAGCTGGTGTGGTTGTGACAGATAGTGCTGATTTATACGAAAAACTCTTTTACAATCTCAACACAACAGGGGCTGTTTTGTCACCATTTGATAGTTATCAATTGATTCGTGGTCTTAAGACTTTGTCACTTCGTATGGAGCGATCAACAGCAAATGCTCAAGAAATCGTAGCCTTTCTAGAACAATCACCTGCTGTCAAAGAAGTCTTGTATACAGGTCGTGGGGGAATGATTTCTTTTAAAGTAGCAGATGAGAAACGTATCCCTCATATCTTGAATACTTTGAAAGTATTCTCTTTCGCTGAAAGTCTGGGTGGTGTAGAAAGTCTGATTACCTACCCAACCACTCAAACCCATGCAGACATTCCTGCAGAGGTTCGTCATTCTTATGGACTGACTGATGATCTCTTGCGCTTGTCTATTGGTATTGAGGATGCCAGAGATTTGATTGAAGACTTGTGTCAAGCCTTGGAAGGATAAAACTATGGGAAATATGATTTTACGACCTTGCCCAATCGTTTTGGACATCATACCTATAAGTGGAAAGAAGCAGAGACTGACCGAGAAGTATTGCCAGCCTGGATCGCTGATATGGACTTTGAAGTGTTACCTGAGATTCGTCAGACTGTCCATGACTATGCAGAGCAATTAGTCTATGGTTATACCTATGCTAGTGATGGATTGATTGAAGCGGTTCAAAGCTGGGAGGAAAAACAGCACGGCTATCGCTTTGATAAGGATGCCCTAGTCTTTATTGAAGGCGTAGTACCAGCTATTTCAACAGCCATTCAAGCCTTTACCAAAGAGGGTGAAGCAGTTCTCATTAATACACCCGTTTATCCTCCTTTTGCTCGCAGTATTAAGCTCAATAATCGTAGACTAATCACCAACTCTCTAGTAGAAAAAGACGGACTTTTTGAGATTGACTTTGATCAATTAGAGAAAGACTTTGTTGAAGAGGATGTGAAACTTTACGTTTTCTGCAACCCTCATAATCCTGGTGGACGTGTTTGGGAAAAAGAAGTCTTAGAGAAGATTGGACAACTTTGTCAAAAACATGGAGTTTTGTTGGTGTCTGATGAGATTCACCAAGACTTAGCCTTGTTTGGAAACAAGCAACAGTCATTCAATACGGTAAATGAAGATTTTAAAGAATTTTCACTGATTTTTAAGCAGTGCTACCAAGACCTTCAATATTGCGGGAACAAAGAATTCCTACGCTATTATCGAGAATCCAAAGTTGAGACTTGCTTTCCAAAAACGCCAGCTGGCTAATAATCAACATGAAATCTCAGGGTTGGGATATTTGGCAACAGAAGCTGCCTATCGCTATGGTGAAGATTGGTTGACAGAACTCAAAGAACTAATCGAGAAGCACATCAATTATGTAGTCGATGTGTTTGGAAAAGAAACGAAAATCAAGGTCATGAAACCTCAAGGGACCTATCTCATTTGGCTTGATTTTTCAGCCTACGATATTAGTGATGAAGATTTAAGAAGCCTTTTAAGAGACGAAGCCAAGGTTATCCTGAACAGAGGCTTGGACTTTGGTGAAGAAGGAGCCCTTCACGCTCGCTTAAATGTAGCCATGCCGACATCTGTCTTGGAAGAGGTTTGCCAACGAATCATTGCTACTTTTTCAAATCATTAAAAAACTAGCCTTTTAGGAGAAAAGTACTCCTAGAAGGCTATTTTCATAGGAAGAAATGTGGTATAATTAAGAGATAAAGTAAAGGGGAAAATATGGCTAAATTGATTCCAGGGAAGCTTCGAATGGAGGGAGCTCAACTCTACGAAACTAGTCAGATTGAAATTATCAAAGAGAAAGACCATCGCCTTTATGCGCGTGTAGCAGATGAAGAAATTCGCTATAGCTTGGATGATGATTTGGTTTTTTGTGCTTGTGATTTTTTCCAAAAAAGAGGGTTTTGTGTGCATTTGGCAGCACTAGAGCATTACCTGAAAAATGATCCGATTGGTCAGGAACTCTTGGGAAATCTGGAAAATGTGCACGAACAGAAAGAAGAAGTTGAAACTCAGGTTACTTTTGGAGGAAAGTTTTTAGAATCCATTCAAATTCCTAGTCTTTCTGAAATCTATCAGTTGTCTGCTCAGGGGCAGATTGAAGCAGGGACTAATCGCATTATTTGGACTTTGAGAGTCGGTCTTATCCAGACGCAGAAATTTTATGTAATCCGAGATATCCCCCTTTTTCTGAAGGTGTTAGAAACTAGTAAACCCTATATGATTGGAAAGTTATATGAAACTTCCTTGAATATTCGTCAGTTTGATGAAAGTAGCCAATTTGTTCTGAATTTCCTTCAGGGAATTGTAGAAGATGAGGTTGAAAATGCCCTCTTTTTCCAAAATCAAGGTCGTCATCTCTATTTCCCGCTGTCTTTTTTTGAGCAGGGTGTTAGTCTGCTGATGGGCTTAGATGCATTCCAATTTGACCATCAGATTTCAAGCTATCCTCATCTTGTATTTCAAGATTTTGATGGTCAAGCAGGTTTGTTTACCTTTCAAATTGAAGAAAAATCCAACTATTATGAGATGGAAATTGTCCAACAGGTAGGGCTCAATTCATTTTATAAGGGACAAGTCTTGTTTACTAAAGGTACATTTTATCTTCTGTCTAAAGAACAAGCTAGACTTATAGAAAAATTAAAAAAAGTCCCTATTGATAAAAGTGGTAGAAAGATTTTACAATTTGATACTAGTGATCGAGATCTTTTAGCTTCGACCTTGTCGCAGTTTAAAGACATAGGAGAGGTAAAAGCCCCTGATGCGCTTCAAATTCAGTCTTTCCGTCCTTCTTTCTACATGGAAGGAGAAGAGGACGGTTCTATTCGTTTGGATATGCAGTTTCAGTATGAAACTTGCTTAGTAACAAATCGCAATGAACTGGAGAGTCTTCCTTTTGCTAGTGATATTCAACTGGAGAAGCAAGTCTTTCAGTTGGCTCTATCTGCTGGATTTGAAGCAGATTTTCGTTCATGGCGTCAAAGTTTGAAAGCTGATGCAGTTCATACCTTCTTTCAGGAGGTTTTACCAGCTTTTGAAGCGCTTGGAGAATTAAAGATTTCTGAGAGCTTGCAAGATCTCTATCAGGTTCAGAAGCCTCAAGTACACATCTCATCCAAGGGAAGCCTATTAGAAATTCAATTTGATTTTCAAAATATAGATCAAGAAGAAATCGATCGAGCGATGAAAGCGCTAGTTGAGAAACAGGATTATTACATCAGCTCTTCGAATCAGGTTTACTATTTCGATGATCAAACCAAGCGTATCCGTAAGGATTTAGAAGAATTAGGGATAGAGGACCTACAAGATGGAGCTTTTCGAGCTCGTAAATCCCTAGCTTATACCCTATCTCATCTCTTTAAGGATCAGGATCAAATTTCTTTCACCGAAGAATTTCGCAATCTGGCCCATGATTTGACGCATCCAGAAGATTTTCCGATGAAAGAGCTGAATATCCAAGCAGAACTTAGAGACTATCAGAAAAAGGGAATTCAGTGGCTTCAGATGCTTCACCATTATGGCTTTGGTGGGATTTTAGCAGATGATATGGGACTTGGGAAGACCTTGCAAACCATCGCCTTTTTAAGTAGTCAGGTTCAAGCAGATACTAGTGTCCTAATCCTTGCTCCATCTGGCTTAATCTATAACTGGGCTGATGAATTTCAAAAGTTTGCTCCAGATTTGGATGTCGCGGTAGTGCATGGCTTAAAATCTCATCGAGAATCAATTTTGGCAGAAAATCATCAGATTTATGTTACAAGCTATGCTACTTTCCGTCAGGACAGTGAGATTTATCGAAACCTATCTTTTGATTTTCTTTTTCTAGATGAAGCTCAAGTGATGAAAAATGCACAAACGAAGATTGCTCAAAGTTTGCGACGATTTGTGGTTCCATCTGTCTTTGCACTATCAGGAACACCGATTGAAAACCATCTGGGAGAACTCTGGTCGATTTTTCAGATTGTCTTACCAGGCCTCTTACCTGCTAAGAAGGAGTTTATGAAACTATCAACTGAGAGAGTGGCTCAATTTATCAAACCCTTTGTCATGAGACGCAAGAAAGAAGAGGTTTTGACAGAGTTGCCTGACTTGATTGAAGTCGTCTATAAGAATGAACTGGAGGATCAACAAAAAGCTATCTATCTTGCTCAGCTGCAACAGATGCAGGAGCGTCTGGGACAGGTAAGCGATTCGGAATTTCAACGAAATCGCGTCGAAATTTTGACTGGTCTCATGCGTCTGCGTCAGATTTGTGATACACCTGCGCTCTTTATGGAAGACTACCAAGGAGAGAGCGGGAAGCTAGATAGTTTACGAGATTTGCTGGTTCAGATTGCTGAAGGTGGACACCGTGTACTTATCTTCTCACAATTTAGAGGTATGTTGGATCGGATTGAGCAAGAGCTACCTGACTTAGGCTTGACTTCCTTTAAAATTACGGGCTCAACTCCTTCTCAAGAACGTCAGGAAATGACTAAGGCTTTTAACCAAGGAGAGCGCGATGTATTCTTGATTTCTCTAAAAGCTGGTGGGGTTGGTCTCAATCTCACTGGTGCGGATACGGTCATTCTAGTAGACTTATGGTGGAATCCTGCAGTTGAATCTCAGGCTATCGGTCGAGCCCATCGTATGGGGCAAGAGCAGGCTGTTGAAGTTTATCGCCTTGTGACTCGAGGTACAATTGAAGAAAAGATTCAAGAATTACAAGAGAAAAAGAAAAATCTTGTTTCTGAAATCTTGGATGGAACAGAGTCTCGAGGAAGTCTGAGTCTAGCTGAAATACGAGAAATTTTAGGAATTTCATAAGCCTATACTTGAAAAATCAAGACATTACGCTATAATGGAGTATTGAAAGGAAATAAATATGACACAAAAACGATTTCCAATAGTGGCAGATGATGAAGTCATGTTGACAGAAATGCCAGTTATGAATCTCTACGATGAGTCTGATTTCATCAGTAATATCAAAGGTGATTATCAAGATAAAAACTACTTAGAATGGTCTCCAATCACTGAAGAAAAAAAGCAAGAGAAAGCCAAGCCTCTTGTAAAATCGATTGAGAAAAAAGAAAAATCCTATGCTGAATTAGCACGTGAAGAAGCTCGCGCGGATTTGAAAAAGAAGCGCTCGGCTCGATATTTGACTCAGGATGTGAGTCATACGAGACGTCAAACGAAAACAAGCCAGGTGCGTCCAGCAAATCAACCGACAGCACCTTTTCAAAAAGAAAATCCAGGAGAATTTGCGAAATATAGTCAGAAGTTAGGTCAATCTCACTATATTTTGGCAGAAACCGTTTCTCAAGTGGAACATCCAATTTCAGACGGTGAAACAAGACGTTCCAAGAAAAACAATTATGACTTTTTTAAAGAAAAAGCCAAATTTATAACAAAAAAAGTAAACAAAAAGAACAAGAACGTCATGTGGCCCAAGAGCTTAACTTGACTAGAATGAGCGAATAGAGGGGAAGAAAATGGCAAAAAAACCTATCATTTTATCGGAATCAAAGGATCAGGTATGAGTGCCTTGGCTTTGATGTTGCATCAAATGGGGCACAAGGTGCAAGGTTCTGACGTTGAAAAGTACTATTTTACTCAACGTGGACTAGAGCAAGCAGGGATTACAATTTTACCTTTTGATGAAAAAAATCTTCAAGGAGATTTAGAAATTATCGCTGGTAATGCCTTCCGTCCAGATAACAATGTTGAAATTGCTATGCAGACCAAAATGGTATCAGCTACAAACGTTACCATGAGTTTCTTGGTAGCTTTATGCGTGACTTTATCAGTATGGGAGTTGCAGGTGCACACGGTAAGACGTCAACGACAGGGATGCTTTCTCACGTCTTGTCACACATCACTGATACAAGCTACTTGATCGGAGATGGTACAGGTCGTGGTTCTGAAAATGCCAAGTATTTTGTCTTTGAATCAGACGAGTATGAGCGCCATTTCATGCCGTATCACCCAGAATATTCTATTATTACGAACATTGACTTTGACCATCCTGACTATTTCACAAGCTTGGAAGATGTCTTCAACGCCTTCAATGATTATGCTAAACAAATTACCAAAGGTTTGTTTGTATATGGTGAAGATGCTGAGTTGCGTAAGATTACAGCAAATGCTCCAATCTATTATTACGGTTTTGAAGCAGACAACAATGACTTTGTAGCCAGCGATTTACTTCGTTCTACTACAGGTTCAACCTTCACCATTCACTTCCGTGGTCAAGAGTTGGGCCAATTCCACATTCCAACTTTCGGCCGTCACAATATCATGAATGCCACTGCAGTAATTGGTTTGCTTTATACTGCTGGCTTTGATTTGAATTTGGTGCGTGAACACTTGAAGACTTTTGGAGGAGTGAAACGTCGCTTTACAGAAAAGATTGTCAATAACACGGTTATCATCGATGACTTTGCGCATCACCCAACTGAAATCGTAGCGACTCTTGATGCTGCACGTCAGAAATATCCAAGCAAGGAAATCGTGGCTATCTTCCAACCGCATACTTTTACTCGTACAATCGCCTTGTTGGACGATTTTGCCCAAGCCTTGAATCAGGCTGATGCAGTTTATCTAGCACAAATCTATGGATCTGCTCGTGAGGTGGACCATGGTGATGTCAAAGTAGAAGACCTTGCCAATAAAATCAACAAGAAACATCAAGTTATCACAGTTGAAAATGTTTCTCCACTCCTAGACCATGACAATGCTGTCTATGTCTTCATGGGAGCTGGCGACATCCAAACGTATGAATATTCATTCGAACGTCTCTTGTCTAATTTGACAAGCAATGTTCAGTAAGGAAGATCATGGAATTTCCAATTAAAATCAGGGAAGCTCAGCAATCAGATATTGATCAGATTTACTTGATACAAGAAAGTATTTCAAGCTCCCTAGAAATATTGAATAGAAAAATAATAGAAGAACGTATCCGCAACCATGCGGGTACGTTTCTCTTAGCTAGCCTGGATGATCAAGGGATTGCTTATATCACTGCGACGATACTTCCTATTCCCTCTTTAAGAAAATGGATGCTTGAGATTGGAGGTGAGGAATTCATTAATGAGAACTCAATCATCCTTGAAGATTTAGCTGTTCATCCCGATTACCAAGGGCAAGGTTTTGGAACTTTGTTGCTAGCAGCTTTGAAGGAAGTTACCCGTCAGCAAGATAGACCAGGTATTTATCTGCTTTGTGAGGATGAGTTGCTGGCCTACTTTGAAATGAATGGATTTGTGGAACAAGGGATCGTAGATGGAGAAAGGAGCAGTGAAGTTGCCTTTCTCATGCGTTGGCAGAATCCCTATTATCAGGAGGAACTATGATTATTAGACAAGCTAGATTGACAGATTTAGATCGTATCTTTGAAATTGAACTAGAAAATTTTTCAATTGAAGAAGCCATTCCTCGTCCTGTTTTTAAAGCTCATCTGAAGGAAATTAAGACCAGTTTTTTTAGTGGCTGAAAAAAAGAGGGGAAATACTAGGCTATATTGAGGGACCAGTAGTCCCTCATCGATATTTACAAGACCAGTCCTTTACAGAAGACATTAAAGATTATAGCCATCAAAAAGGTGGCTATATCTCTGTGACTTGTCTATCCATTGCTAAGAAAGCTCAAGCTTTAGGTGTCGGACGAAAATTATTGACGGCTTTTAAAAGATCTCGCTCTTGAGCATGAGCGTGAGGGAATCAATCTAACCTGCCATGACTATCTCATTGGCTATTATGAAAAAAACATGGTTTTTGTGAATGAAGGAAAAATCCAAGTCGACTTTTTGCTGGTGAAGAATGGTATGATATGGTCTGGGAAAACACGAATTAGGCATCAGAAAGGCATCTATAGTTGCTTTTTCTTTAGTTTTTTAGGATATAATATTATGGATTATCAACAAGGAGGGAATACCTTTGAGCGAAAATTCAAAAGAAGAAAAGTTAAGTTTTAAAGAACAAATTTTAAGAGATTTAGAAAGATTGAAAAGAGAAGATGGCATTGCAAGTACTAAAAGTAACAACGATGCCTTGTTTTCAAATGTCAATAATAGTTTAGAAGAGGAAAAGCCAGCGGCAGAGTCTTCTGTAGAAGACTTGATGGTAGACTCAGTTTCACTAGTGGATGAACTGCTTGCTAAAGCTCCAACAGTTCCTCCACGTCCATCTTTGACATCAGAAGGACCTACTGATCCAGTTGCAGTTCCAGAAGAAGTTAAATCTGCTGAATCCGTTGTAGCTAAAGAACCAGTAGTGTCTACTGTAGATTCAGTTAAGCCTATTGCACCTGCTCAGTCAGTTCAAGAGGAGACTTCCTATACTGACATTTCTACTAGGATTCCAGTTTCTTATCGTACGAATCAGGCTAAACCAAGTCCTGCTCGAAAGAATATTAAACCTCAACCGAAACCAACAGTTCTTGCAAAAGAAACTCCAAGTCAAGAGCCAGTTGCTCCAGTTGAAACTAGAACTGAACTTCCTAGAAGAAGTCGTAAAGAATCAGTGAAACCAATCAAGAAAAAGAAAAAATCACGCTTGAAAAGATTTTTCGTAACAGTATTTGTTTTATTGATTTTACTAGGTGTGGGCGGATTCTTTGGTTACCGTTATGTCGAATCTGCACTCCAACCAGTTGATGCAAATTCAAAACAGTATGTCACGGTTCAGATTCCAGAAGGGGCCAATCTTCAGCAAATTGGTGATACCTTAGAAAACTCTGGATTGGTAAAACACGGTTTTATCTTTAGCCTTTATGCTAAGTATAAAGACTACAATGATTTGAAATCTGGTTATTATAATTTGCAAAAGAGCATGAGTACAGATGATATTATCAAAGAATTGCAAAAGGGGGGAACGCCTAAAGCTCAAGAGGTTGCACTTGCAAATCTTACAATCCCTGAAGGTTATACCCTTGATCAAATCGCACAAACGGTTGGTCAGCTTCAGGGAGAGTTTAAAGAACCCTTGACTGCCGATGCCTTCCTGGCAAAGTTCAAGATGAAACCTTTATCTCTCAATTAGTTGCTAAGTATCCAACCCTTCTTGAAAGTTTACCAACTAAGGAAAGTGGTGTTCGTTACCGTTTAGAAGGTTATCTTTTCCCAGCAACATATAGCATCAAAGAAAGCACAACTGTTGAAAGCTTGATTGATGAAATGGTGGCAGCTATGGACCAAAACTTGTCAGCACATTATGCTGCAATCAAAGAAAAGAACTTGACAGTGAATGAACTCCTCACCATCGCATCACTTGTGGAAAAAGAAGGGTTGAAAACTGATGATCGTAAGCTAATTGCTGGAGTTTTCTATAATCGTTTGAACCTTGGTATGCCACTTCAGAGTAATATTGCTATTCTCTATGCAGAAGGTAAACTAGGACAAAATATTAGCTTGGCAGATGATGCAGCAATTGATACAACAATCAATTCACCTTATAATGTTTATACAAACCTTGGCTTAATGCCTGGTCCAGTAGACAGTCCAAGTCTGGATGCAATTGAAGCAAGTATCAATCAAACTAAGAGCGACTATCTCTACTTTGTAGCCAATGTACAAGATGGTAAGGTTTACTTTGCAACGACACGAGAGGAACATGATCGAAACGTTGCAGAGCATGTTAACAGTAAATTGACACAATCAAGTAGTTCAAACTAACTCTTAGAACAAGATTTGCTATTAAATTCGTGAATGTAGAAGTAAAACTCTTTTTCACGATCAAAGCAAGTCACACAAGTCTTTCCGCTATGATTAGAAACGCCTGAAATTCACAAGTTTTAGGCGTTCGGAAATTACGAAAGTAAAAACTTACCTCTTATTTGAACCTGAGTCTAGAAGTGATAGAATCATTCGGTTTAGGCACAGATTTTAAAAGGTCGATACTGACCAAAATCATTTAAGGAAAGCTTTAAAAAGACTTTGTCTTCATTGTAAAATTATGTGGTTTACCACATAATTTTGCTTTACTACCTAAAGAAATTTAAATTTAATCAAAAGAAAGTTGAGAAAAATGGCAGAAAAAAACATATCCAATGACCCTTGAAGAAAAAGGAAAAAAACTCGAAAAAGAATTAGAAGAGTTGAAACTAGTTCGTCGTCCAGAAGTTGTAGAACGCATCAAGATTGCGCGTTCATACGGTGACTTGTCAGAAAATAGTGAGTATGAAGCAGCTAAGGACGAGCAAGCCTTTTGTTGAAGGACAAATCTCTAGCTTGGAAACAAAAATCCGTTATGCTGAGATTGTCAATAGCGATGCAGTTGCTCAAGATGAAGTTGCTATCGGGAAAACAGTCACTATCCAAGAAATTGGTGAAGACGACGAAGAAGTATATATCATCGTGGGATCAGCGGGTGCAGATGCCTTTGCAGGTAAAGTATCAAATGAAAGCCCAATTGGGCAAGCCTTGATTGGTAAGAAAACAGGTGATATAGCTACAATCGAAACACCTGCTGGAAGCTATGATGTTAAGATTTTTAAAAGTTGAAAAAACAGTTTAATAGGATAGAAAAGAAGGAGTAGATACAGGGAAAGCGCTTCCTATCACTCCTTTTCTTCATTCTAAAAACTTGAGGAGACTAGATGAATTCAGAAAATAAACATAAAAAGAAAAGTAAAATGGAACGTGGATTAACCAATCGTCACGTTCAGGTGATGGCCATTGCGGGAACAATTGGGACTGGACTATTTTTGGGAGCTGGTCGCTCTATTAGTTTAACGGGACCTTCGATTGTCCTTGTCTATATGATTACGGGTGGTTTTATGTATCTCATGATGCGAGCTATCGGAGAGATGTTGTACCAGGACCCAGAGCAACATACCTTTATCAATTTTATTACTCGTTATCTAGGTAAGGGCTGGGGCTATTTCTCAGTTTGGTCTTATTGGTTATCGGTGATCTTTATCGGAATGGCTGAAATAACAGCCATCTCTCACTATGTTCAGTTTTGGTTTCCATCCTGGCCATCTTGGTTAATTCAGGTTGTCTTTCTAACGATTTTGGGCTTGGTCAATCTGATTGCTGTTAAAATCTTTGGTGAAGTAGAATTTTGGTTTGCTATGATTAAAATCGTGGCCATTCTTGCCATGATTGCAACAGGGGTCTTTCTAGTTTTGACCGGCTTTGAAACTCCTTATGGTTCAGCAAGCCTGACAAATATCAGTGAGCATTTCTCCCTTTCCAAATGGTGGTATGAACTTTGTCATGGCCTTCCAGATGGTTTTCTTTGCCTACTTGATGATTGAATTTATCGGTGTTACTACATCTGAAACTAAGGATCCAAGAAAAGTATTGCCTAAGGCTGTTAAGGAAATTCCTTTGCGAATTATCTTTTTCTACGGTGGAGCTCTCTTAGCTATTATGTCTATTATTCCTTGGCGTGAGCTTTCTGCAGCAGATTCACCATTTGTAACGGTATTTGAACTTGTTGGTCTTAAGTGGGCTGCTGCTTTGATTAACTTTGTTGTCTTGACTTCCGCTGCGTCAGCCTTGAATTCAACTCTTTACTCAACAGGTCGTCACTTGTACCAAATTGCCCATGATTCACCAAATCGTTTCTTGAAAGCTATTAAGGCAGATACACTTTCACGCCACAACGTTCCTCAGAATGCTATCATTGCTTCTGCGGTATTGATTGGTTTTGCAGCCTTCATCAATGTACTTCCTGGCGTATCAGATGCCTTTGCTTTAATTACGGCTTCTTCATCAGGTGTTTATATCGCCATCTACATCTTAATCATGGTGGCCCATCTTAAGTATCGCAAGTCAAAAGACTTTATGGCAGATGGCTATCTCATGCCCCAATATCGCTTGCTAAATCCTCTGACCATGCTCTTCTTCATCTTTGTATTCGGAACTCTCTTTTTACAAGAATCAACTGTAATGGGAGCAAGAGGTTCAGCTATCTGGATTGTTGCTTTTGGTATTTATAGCCAATGGAAATTTAGAAAATAAGTCAGAAGCTCATCAACTCAGGTTGATGAGTTTTCTAGTTTGACAGCTCTTGGTAATAAGGCTATAATCAAGCTATAAGTATCTTTAGGAGGTTTGGATGCAGCCAAGATTGGAAAATACAGAGTCTCAGAAATCGCAAATAATAGGAGATTTGATTCGCTCCTATAATCGTTCCAAAAGAGAAGTTGCTGAAAGAGAGCCACTAAACCTTTATGTCGAAGATGAACATGGTGGGATCATGGCTGGTTTAGTAGCAGAGACTTTCGGGAATTGGTTAGAAATTGAGTATTTGTTTGTGAAGGAGGACTTGCGAGGACAAGGAATCGGCTCCCAACTATTGCACCAAGCAGAAAGTGAAGCTAAAAAGAGAAACTGTCGCTTTGCTTTTGTGAATACCTATCAGTTTCAAGCACCAGCCTTCTATCAGAAACATGATTACCAGGAAGTCTTTACCTTAAAAGACTATCCCTGCACTGGACAAAGGCACTATTATCAAAAAGATTTATAAACAGACATTGGACGCTTAAAGAGATTGTTCACATAATGATGGAGGTAGGTTGATGGAGATCATACTGGATATGGGTAATGTTCTACTGGAATGGAACAAGGATAAGATTTTGAAAGCTGTAGCTAAAACTCAGAAAGATTATCTGATATTAGACAAGGCTATTTTTCAGTCGGGACTATGGGAAAGGTTGGACCTGGGGACCTTGACTCGAGAAGAATTAGTTGATAAGGTTCTTTCTTTATTAGGGGATATCTATAAGAAAAAGGTAGAAGAAGTTATTTGGAATTGGCCTGCTTACATTGATATTTACACGGAAGTCTTTCCGCTTCTTGCACGTTTAAAGGACAAAGGCCATCGTATTTTTGTCCTATCTAATACCTCACCAGTTTTTTATGAATTATTGAAAGATCAACTAGCACCTCTAGAAAAGATTTTAGATGGGTTTGTTCTTTCCTGTGATATTAAGGCTATCAAATCTAATCGAAAAATGTTTGAAGAAATCCTCCGTAAATATCAGTTGGATCCAGCAAATTGTGTCTTTCTTGATGATATAGCAGATAACACCAACATGGCTGAAAGTTTAGGCATCAAAGCCTATCAAGTCAAAACAGAGAAGTGACGTTGTAGATATTTTTGAAAAAAATTTGAATAAGCTGAAAACTCTCTATCATTTTTGGTGGTAGAGTTTTTTTGTTAAAAAAATCGTACAAAATGACATATATATATTGCATAATGTAAATTATATGATATAATGAACTTGGGAAGAAGCGCAACTTTTTAAAAATCATAAAGGAGGTAAGAAGTGGCTAAGAATTTAAAATTAAAAACTTGCTCGAGTAGAGCTTGAACTGACACAAGGTGACTTGGCAGAAGCTGTGGGTGTGACTAGACAAACTATCGGTTTAATAGAAGCTGGGAAATATAATCCTAGTCTATCCCTTTGCCAGTCTATTTGCAGATGCTTAGGCAAAACGTTAGATCAATTATTTTGGGAGGAAGAAGATGAAAAATAGATTTTATTATTATCAATTATTGGATGAGAGAGAAGAGCAACAACTTCATAAAGCTGGTGCAGAGAGTTTTTATATTTCTATCGGATTGTTGTTCCTAGCTTATTTCATATCAGTGTTAGCACCAAGCCTTTTTAATCCTAGGATGCTTCTCGCTATTATTATCATAGGGAATTTTTACTTTATCAATCGTGCTCGCAATCTCGGTGTGACCTACTATAGTCGTTTTCATTTTACAATTTTAGGTTGCCTATTATTAACTCTAGTGATTACAGCTACCTTGATGCTACAGAACTACCAGTTCAATATCGAAATTTATCAGCACAACCCTCTACATATTAAGTATATTTATGCATGGGTCATTACATATCTCCTTTATCTTCCTTGGGTCTTTATTGGAAACTTAGGATTAAAAAGTTATGGTGAATGGGCTCAGAAAAAGTATGAAAAAGATATGGATAAGCTCGAGAGCATGGAATAGCTTGTTAGCTTTTTTACCAATATCGAAAAAAATATGTTATAATAGTACTAATTTATGAGAAAAGAAGAAACATTTTTCATCTTTTTTTACAAATAGGGAAGAAGGACAGTATATGTACCCAGATGATAGTTTAACTTTGCACACTGATTTGTATCAAATTAACATGATGCAAGTTTACTTCGACCAAGGCATTCATAACAAGAAAGCAGTTTTTGAAGTTTTTTTCCGCCAACAACCTTTCAAAAACGGTTATGCTGTATTTGCAGGTTTGGAACGAATTGAGAACTACTTAGAAAACCTGCGCTTTTCTGAGAGCGATATTGCTTATTTGGAATCACTTGGTTATCATGGTGCCTTCTTGGAATATCTCCGTAATCTCAAGTTGGAATTGACTGTACGTTCTGCTCAAGAAGGAGACTTGGTATTTGCCAATGAACCGATTGTTCAAGTGGAAGGTCCTTTGGCTCAGTGTCAATTAGTTGAAACAGCCCTCTTGAATATCGTCAACTTTCAAACATTGATTGCAACTAAGGCGGCTCGTATTCGTTCAGTCATTGATGATGAACCTTTGATGGAATTCGGAACACGTCGTGCGCAAGAAATGGATGCAGCTATCTGGGGAACTCGTGCGGCTGTTATTGGTGGTGCCAATGGAACTAGTAATGTACGCGCAGGGAAGCTCTTTGGTATTCCGGTTTTAGGGACTCATGCCCATGCTTTAGTACAAGTTTATGGAAATGATTATCAGGCTTTCAAGTCTTATGCCTCAACGCACAAAAACTGTGTCTTTCTAGTAGATACATACGATACTCTTCGCATCGGTGTTCCAGCAGCGATTCAGGTTGCGCGTGAACTTGGTGACAAGATTAATTTCCTTGGTGTCCGTATTGACTCTGGAGATATGGCCTATATCTCTAAAAAAGTTCGTCAACAACTGGATGAAGCAGGATTTACGGATGCTAAGATCTATGCATCCAATGATCTTGATGAAAATACCATCCTTAACCTCAAGATGCAAAAAGCTAAGATTGACGTCTGGGGTGTAGGTACTAAACTCATCACTGCTTATGACCAACCAGCACTTGGAGCAGTTTACAAAGTTGTTGCTATTGAAGACGAGAATGGTCATATGCGCAATACCATTAAACTTTCAAATAATGCAGAGAAAGTTTCAACACCAGGTAAGAAACAAGTTTGGCGCATCACCAGTCGTGAAAAAGGCAAGTCAGAAGGTGACTATATTACCTATGATGGTGTCGATGTTGCTAGCATGACTGAAATCAAGATGTTCCATCCAACCTATACTTACATCAAGAAAACTGTCCGTAATTTTGATGCTGTTCCACTCTTGGTAGACATTTTCAAGGAAGGTAAGCTGGTTTATGACTTACCAAGTCTGCCTGAAATTCAAGCCTATGCTCGTAAGGAATTTGATAAGCTCTGGGATGAATACAAACGCGTACTGAACCCACAACATTATCCTGTGGACTTGGCTCGTGACGTATGGCAAGACAAGATGGACTTGATTGATAAGATGCGTAAGGAAGCTCTAGGCGAAGGAGAAGAAGAATGAGTTTGCAAGAGACCATTATCCAGCAACTAGGTGTAAAACCAGTGATTGACGCCAAGGAAGAAATCCGTCGTTCGATTGACTTTCTAAAAAGATATTTAAAGAAACATCCTTTCCTAAAAAAACTTTTTGTATTGGGTATTTCTGGAGGACAAGACTCGACCTTGGCAGGACGCTTGGCTCAACTAGCTATAGAAGAAATGAGAGCTGAAACAGGGATGATAGTTATAAATTCATCGCAGTTCGCCTGCCTTATGGGGTGCAAGCTGACGAGGATGATGCTCAAAAAGCCCTAGCTTTTATTCAGCCAGATGTTAGTTTGGTAGTCAACATTAAAGAGTCTGTAGATGCTATGGCAGTGGCTGTAGAAGCAACAGGGAGTGCAGTTTCCGATTTTAACAAAGGAAATATCAAGGCTCGTAGCCGAATGATTGCCCAATATGCCCTTGCAGGTGCTCATAGCGGAGCTGTTATCGGGACGGACCATGCTGCGGAAAATATCACAGGTTTCTTTACCAAGTTTGGTGACGGTGGTGCAGATATTCTCCCACTCTATCGCCTCAATAAACGCCAAGGAAAACAACTCTTGAAGGAGCTTGGAGCTGATCCAGCCCTCTATGAAAAAGTTCCAACAGCAGATTTGGAAGAAGAAAAACCAGGCATTGCAGACGAAGTAGCCTTGGGAGTCACTTACAATGAAATTGATGATTACCTCGAAGGTAAACAAGTAAGCCCAGAAGCCCAAGCAACCATTGAAAAATGGTGGTACAAAGGCCAACACAAACGCCACCTACCAATCACAGTGTTTGATACGTTTTGGGAGTAAAAAAGTCCGGGGGACTTTTTTAGCCCGAGCATGAAAATAGAGAAGCGAGGAAGGTCCGGTAACTCTAAGAGTTCGATTTCGTTGTCTCACCCCCGCAAGGCTGACTAGGCTTGAAAAAACTTGCTAAAGTGCATTTCAAGCCAGATAGCGACTGCATCATGAAATTAGAGGAAACTATTGTTTTCTCAATGTTTATGAGTGTAGTATTTTTACCCTGAGCATAGAAATGAGAAAGCAAAAAGGTCCAGTGGGCCTTCTTCACTTTATCACTTGAAATAGGAAAGTAAGATAGGTCAATGCAAGTTTGAAGCCATCCATAAAATAGAAAGAGAGTTACCATTATGAAAGTAGTAGGGACACAAACTATTGAGACAGAACGTTTGATACTGAGGAGATTTGTGGAAGGTGATGCTCAAGCCATGTTTGATAATTGGGCTTCACGCTCAGAAAATCTGACTTATGTGACTTGGAATCCACACCTGAATGTTGAACAGACTCGAAATTCTATTGGCAATTGGGTAAAATCCTATGACGATCCAGATTATTACAAATGGGCCATTTGTCTCAAAGAAAATCTAGATCATGTCATTGGAGATATTAGTCTTGTCAGTGTGGATGAAGAAAACTCTAGCTGTGAGATTGGATATATCTTAGGGATGGACTACTGGGGACGAGGACTCATGACAGAAGCCTTGAAGGCAGTTTTATCATTTTGTCTGGATGAGATTGGATTTAAAGAGGTTGATGCTTGCTATGTAAGTCTAAACCCAGCATCTGGTCGTGTTATGGAAAAGGCGGGTCTGACTTTTTGGAAGACTATTCCAAATGCAGTTGAACGAAAAGGCTATATAGCTGATAAAATTTATTATCAAATCAAAAAATAAGATGGAAAAGTCTCACTTTTCCATCTTATTTTTTTATAAATTGATTTTAATCAAAATAAAGCAAATCTTTGCTGGTACTTGTAAAGAGGTCAAAGCCATCTTTGGTCACAACACCACAGTCTTCGATGCGGACACCGACTTTACCAGGGATGTAGATACCAGGTTCAACTGAGAAGCACATGCCTTCTTCGATGACCATGTCATTTCCTTCCATGATAGATGGGAATTCGTGGACGTCCATACCGATACCATGACCGAGACGATGGTTGAAGTACTCACCGTAGCCAGCTTTTTCAATCACTTCCCGAGCTGCTCGGTCTACTTCATGAGCTGTCACACCAGGTTTGATAAAGTCAAGGGCAGCTTGTTGGGCTTCCAGAGTCAAGTTGTAAATATCTTTCTTGAATTGGTCAGGTTTACCAACAGCGACTGTACGAGTCATATCTGATGCATAACCATTCACCATCACACCTAGGTCAAAAAGGAGAAGGGCATTGTTTTCAACCTTGTTGGCTCCAGGAATACCGTGTGGATTTGCAGCGTTATCACCTGTCAAAACCATAGTATCAAAACTCATTTCATAGCCTTCGCGTTTCATAGCGAAGTCGATTTGCGCAATGATATCAGTTTCCGTATTATCAAGAGAGATATTGTCAAAACCAACTTTAACAGACTTATCAGCATAGACACCTGCAACCATCATCTTTTGCACTTCGTCAGCTGACTTAATCAAGCGCATACGCTGGATTAGTGGAGTCAAGTTTTCAAATTCAGCAGTTTCAAAGACAGATTTTAAACCGTGGTATTTAGTCAAGATGAGGTTATCAAACTCAACTGCTACACGTTTGAAATCAAGTTGTGGTAAGGCATTTTGGATTTTCTTCCAAGGATTTTCAGAGTCCACATAACCAACAACTGGGAAAGAGACAGTGCTTGTTGCGCGCTCAACCTCAAGTGCTGGAACGAAGAGAAGCGGTTCCTGGTCAGCAAGGACAAAGAGGAACATTTGACGTTCGTGTGGATCACTGTAAAAACCAGTGAGGTAATTGATAGTGACGGGGTCAGATACGACTGCGACGTCTAACTTTTCAGATTCAAGATATGTTACAATTTGTTGTAATTTAGACATATGTTACCTTCTTTCTACCCCTCTATTTTTGCAAAAATTAGTAGAAATTGCAAGAGAGAAGGGGGAAAAGACTACAAAAAAATTCCAACAGCCGATGGCATGATGGAATAGGAAGTTTAGTTAAAATCTGCTTTTGCTTTTTCACATCGCTGTATTCTTCAGCGACTTCTTGACTGAGAATGTCCTCGTAAGCTGGAAGTACGATGTCTTGGCCGTATTTTTTCTTGAGTGCAGTAGTGACCAAGCGATAGGCTAGATTTGCATTACGGGATAAAATAGGTCCGTGGAAATAAGAACCGAAAACATTTTTATAGTGAACACCTTCACCGATTTTTTCTTCATTATTTCCATTTCCATAAACGACCTGACCAAGTGGTTTTTGGTCATCTGAGAGGAAGGTACGGCCTTGGTGGTTTTTCAAAAGCCATAGTAGGTTTCATCAAACTCTTCGTTATGAATTTTTAATGTCACCGATGAAGCGGTTGTTGGTTTGGTTGAGTGTATAGTGTCCCATAACACCGAGACCTTCGATGCGTTTTTCCAGAAGCCTCAATATAATACTGCCCCAAGAGTTGGAAGCCACCGCAGATAGCAAGAACGACACCGTCATTTTGGATAAAGTTGTCAATGCTTTCTTTTTTATCTGGTAAATCACCAGCAATGATGCTCTGTTCAAAGTCTTGGCCACCACCGAAAAAGGCGATATCGTAGTGATTTTCATCGAAATCATCGTGAGAGAAACGATGTCAACTGTTACGTGAGCACCCAGCTTTTTCAGCTACATACTTGAGCATGAGGATATTCCCATTATCTCCGTATGTATTCATGAGATTACCATAGAGGTGAGCAATATTTAGCTGGTAAGGATAGTTGCCGTCTTTTGAGGAAAGTGAAGTATAAACCATTAGTTCATCTCCTTTCTAACAAGCTGACGATTGGCTAGTAGTTCTCGGAATTCCAGCATAGCCGTATAAGTCGCAAGGATATAAGCATGCTTGCAGTCTTGGTTCTCGATAGTCTTGAGAACTTGCTCTAGGCTACTTGTTTCAGTGATTTTTATCAGCTGGGTAGCCAGTCACTCGAAGACGACGAGCGATTTCAGAATGACGAACGCCACCCGCATTGATTTCTGGAATATCCATGTCAGTTATCTGTTCAAAATCCGCATCCCAAATCCAGCTTGTATCTATTCCGTCAGCATAATTCGCATTAAGGAGAACAGATAGGCTAAATGGATAAGGAGCTAGCTTAATCATTTCAATAGCTTGTGTCGCACCGACAGGATTTTTTTGATGAGAACCAGTGTACATTCCTTGTCACCGATATGGAAGGTTTCTTGGCGTCCAAAAAAACAGCACGACTCTTGTCAAAAACCTTGTTTGATCAGTTGAGAATCTGCACCAAGGAAACGGGCAATAGCAACCGCAGCCAGAGCATTGTAGATATTGTAGAGGCCTCGATTTGGATACCGTATTCTTGACCGTCGATAACAAAGCGAGAACGATTGTTAGTCAATTCCACCAATTCTGTCAGACGGTAGTCCAAGTCAGGACGTTTGCATCCACAGTTTTTCGCAGATATAAGCTCCTAAGTTGGCATAAGTATTAAGCTCATATTTCAAAATACTTTGACAGTCTGGACAGAGAATACCTTCAGTATTGTAGTGAGCAAGCTTTGCTGGACCTTTTTCCGTATCAAAGCCAAAATACTGAACAGGATTTGGAATTGCAGGCTTGTAGAAAAGCGGACTATCACCGTTCAGCAGAACAGTAGCAGTAGGAACTTTTCGAATAGCGTCCAAAATCATGTTGTAGGTCGTATAAATCTCACCGTAGCGATCCATTTGATCTCGGAAAATATTGGTGATAACGAAAAGACTAGGCTGGATGTAGTCACAGATACGTGAGAGACTAGCTTCGTCGATTTCAAGGACTGCAATATTTTTTCCAGTTTTTGAAGATTTGGCTGTCAAGAAGGTAGTTGTAATCCCTGTGATCATGTTGGCACCACTTGGATTAGTTAAAACTTGACCATAAATTTCCTTAAGGATACCGACAGTGAGAGCGGTTGTCAAGGTTTTTCCATTGGTACCAGTTACCACAACAATCTCATAGTTCTTCGCTAAATGTTGTAAAATATCTTTATCAAATTGAAGGGCAAGTTTTTCCAGGGAGCGTACTTCCACGTCCGAGACGACTCAAAAATAAAAGTGAGAAGAACGTCCAGCAAGGAGCCCAAAAGTAGTTTCTAATTTCATGTTTATATTATATCATAAAAGCTGAAAAAGACAGATTTGAGATTTTAGAAAAAGAAAAACAGCCCAGGGAGGGCTGCTTGATAAAACTAAATCGCAAACAAGTCATTCAAGTTCTCAGCCAAGGTTGGGTGAGTGAAGATTTGTTTTTGTGAAGTAAGTGTATGGAATCTTGTTGTCCATTGCAACAGTGATGATGTTGATGATTTCTTGAGAACCTTCTGAAAAGATAGTTGCACCGAGAATCTCTTTAGTTTCAGTATTAACGACAGCTTTGAAGGCACCGCGAAGGTCTCCATTTACATGACCACGAGGCATAGCTGCAACAGGGATTTCCTTGACAGCGTATGGAAGTTTCAAATCTGCTGCTTGGCTTTCAGTTAAACCAACTTGTGAAAGTGCAGGAGTGATGAAGAGGGTGTTTGGTACATTGAGACGGTCTTCAAGTGTGTAGCTACCATCACCAGCAAGATAGCTGAAGACAACACGGAAGTCATCGAGAGAAATGTAGGTAAATTGAAGTCCACCGTTGACATCTCCAACTGCAAAGACACCAGGAACGTTTGTTTGACAGTGTTTGTCGACTTTGATAGCACCACGTTCAGTTAGTTCGATATCTGTGTTTTCGAGATGAAGAGGTTCAACATTTGGTTTACGTCCAGTTGCGTAGAGAAGGGCGTCGAAACGATATGTTTTCGTTCTCAGTCACGACAAGCACTTGGTCACCGTCGTTTTTGATTTCTGTAGTGCGGACATTTTGAAGGAGTTCAATCCCATCTTCTTCCAAGTATTGTTTGGCAAGAGCAGCGATAGAAGGTTCTGCGCGTGGTAGGAAAGTATCCAAAGCATCTAGGACTGTAACCTTGCTTCCAAGTTTATTGTAGAGACCGGCAAATTCAAGACCGATATTTCCGCCACCAAGGACGCCAAGTTTTTTTCAGGCAATTTGTCCAAGTTTTGGATACCTGTTGAGTCAAAGACATTCTTGCTTGTAGCAAGGCCTGGGATTGGCAATACATTTGAAACAGCACCAGTGTTGATGACGATAGTTTCAGCTGTTAGTTCTTGTTTTTTTCATCACCAGCTTGAATTTCAATAACCTTGTTTGAGACAAAGTGTGCTTCAGCATCAAAGATATCTACACCTGTACCAGCTACAGTAGCATAGTTTTTTTACCATTGAGGCGTGTAGTAACAGTATTCTTTGTAGCCATGACTTGATCAAATGAAAGGTTCTTTTCAGCTGCAACTAGCAAAGTTTTTTTGTTGGGATACAACCGATGTTGATACAAGTTCCACCGTACATAGCCTTACTACGTTCGATCAGGGCAACTTTTTTTACCTGCTGAAGCTAGTTTCCCAGCAAGCGTCTTACCTGCCTTACCAAATCCAATGACAATTAAATCGTATGTTAACATTTTTTTATTCCTCCTGTTCGTTTTTTTCATTCTAGCATAAGAAAAAAAACTTTTGCACAAATCTGCTACGGAAAAATTATACTAAGATAAATTGGTCTATCAATCGCTTTTTAAAATTCTAGACCAACTGATAATAAATCGTTTACATGATTTAATCAAGTAGTCTGACTATCTTTTGACTCTCTCTTGTGTTATACTAGATAGGTTGCAAAAAAAGCAGTACTTTTCTTTAGTGGAAAAGAAGCAACGCGGTCTTTCATAAAGATATGAAAGTACGTCATGACAAGAAAAGTATAAACTAAGCGCTATAGGATGGCTTCGCACCATCTTTAGAAGGAAAGAAAAACATGAAATTTAATGAATTTAACTTATCTGCTGATTTATTAGCAGAAATTGAAAAAGCAGGATTTGTAGAAGCAAGTCCTATCCAAGAGCAAACCATTCCCTTGGCCCTTGAAGGAAAAGATGTCATCGGACAAGCTCAAACAGGTACAGGAAAAACTGCAGCCTTTGGCTTGCCAACACTTGAAAAAATCCGTACAGAAGAAGCAACGATTCAAGCTTTGGTCATTGCACCAACACGTGAATTAGCCGTTCAAAGCCAAGAGGAACTCTTCCGCTTTGGTCGTAGTAAGGGTGTAAAAGTCCGTTCAGTATATGGTGGTTCAAGTATTGAAAAACAAATCAAGGCGCTTAAGTCAGGTGCTCACATCGTTGTTGGAACACCAGGTCGTCTTTTGGACTTGATCAAACGCAAGGCCTTGAAATTGCAAGACATTGAAACGCTCATCCTAGATGAAGCAGACGAAATGCTCAACATGGGCTTCCTTGAGGATATTGAAGCTATCATCTCTCGTGTCCCAGAAAATCGTCAAACCTTACTTTTTTCAGCAACTATGCCTGAAGCTATCAAACGGATTGGGGTTCAGTTTATGACAGACCCTGAGCATGTGAAGATTGCGGCCAAAGAGTTGACAACAGAATTGGTTGACCAGTACTATATCCGAGTTAAAGAACAAGAAAAATTTGACACCATGACTCGTCTCATGGACGTTGAGCAACCAGAACTGGCAATCGTATTTGGACGTACCAAACGCCGTGTGGATGAGTTGACTCGCGGTCTGAAGATTCGTGGCTTCCGTGCAGAAGGCATTCATGGAGACCTTGACCAAAAACAAACGTCTTCGTGTCCTCCGTGATTTCAAAAAAATGGGAACCTTGATGTCCTCGTAGCAACAGACGTAGCGGCTCGTGGTTTGGATATTTCTGGTGTGACCCATGTCTACAACTATGATATTCCACAAGATCCAGAGAGCTATGTTCACCGTATTGGTCGTACAGGTCGTGCTGGGAAGTCAGGTCAATCGATTACTTTCGTAGCACCAAATGAGATGGGCTACCTCCAAATCATCGAAAACTTGACCAAGAAACGCATGAAGGGCTTGAAACCTGCGACAGCAGAAGAAGCCTTCCAAGCTAAAAAGCATGTTGCGCTGAAGAAGATTGAACGTGACTTTGCGGATGAAACTATTCGAGGTAACTTTGATAAATTCGCAAAAGATGCCCGTAAATTGGCAGCCGAATTTAGCCCAGAAGAATTGGCCATGTACATCCTTAGCTTGACAGTTCAAGATCCAGACAGTCTTCCAGAAGTTGAAATTGCACGTGAGAAACCATTACCATTCAAACCATCTGGTGGTGGATTTGGTGCAAAAGGCAAGTCTGGTCGTGGTGGCCGTCGTGGTGACGACCGTCGAGATCGTGATCGCCGTGGCAATGGTCGTCGTGATGATTTCAAAAAAGGCAGTCGCAAGAACGACCGCTTTGAGAAGGAAAAACGTTACCGTAAGGATAATAAAAACCACGCAATACTTCAAGCGAGAAGAAAACTGGTTTTGTAATCCGTAACAAGGGTGATAATAATAAAAAAAGCGGTTCACTGAGGTGGATCGCTTTTTATATATAAGGAGACCGAGAGTCAAGAGAAATTTAATACGAGAAAAATAGATTTATATATTTGTTATCTTGTAATATTATATTATCAAAATTTTTTGGAAGCTGTCAACAAGTAAATTAGAAAAAAACTAGTAAAAATTTTTCGAACAGTCATGAATTGCAATTCAATAAACAATTTTTCAGATAATTATTGAAATAATGATCAATTTATGATATAATGGAAGCGATTAAATACGAGGTGAAAAAAATGGCACATTTATTAGAAAAAAACGAGAAAAAAATTACGTCTATCCTGAAGCGTGCGGAGGAGAAATTACAAGATGATCTTCCATATAATGCCATCACACGCCAATTAGCGGATATTATTGATTGCAACGCTTGTATCCTAAATAGTAAGGGACGTCTGTTGGGATATTTCATGCGTTACAAGACTAATAATGATCGTGTAGAGCAATTTCCAATCAAAAATTTTTCCTGAGGACTATATTCAAGGTGCAAACATGATTTACGATACAGAAGCAAATCTGACTGTAGATCACGAATTAAGCATCTTTCCAGTTGAGAGTCGTGCAGATTTCTCAGAAGGTTTGACAACAATTGCTCCAATCCATGTTTCTGGGATTCGTTTGGGATCTTTGATTATCTGGCGTAATGATAAGAAATTTGAAGATGAGGATTTGATTCTTGTTGAGATAGCTAGTACGGTGGTTGGTATTCAGCTTTTGAACTTCCAACGTGAAGAAGACGAGAAAAATATCCGTCGTCGTACAGCCGTAACGATGGCAGTCAACACTCTTTCTTACTCTGAGTTACGAGCAGTGTCAGCTATTTTGGGTGAATTGAATGGCAATGAAGGACAATTAACTGCGTCAGTCATTGCAGACCGTATCGGTATTACGCGTTCAGTGATTGTCAATGCCCTTCGAAAACTCGAATCGGCAGGAATTATTGAAAGTCGTTCACTGGGGATGAAGGGAACTTATCTTAAGGTCTTGATCCCAGATATCTTTGAAGAAGTGAAGAAGAGGGACTATTAATGGCTAAGGCTTTAATTTCGATTGACTATACAGAAGATTTTGTAGCGGAACATGGAAAATTGACAGCTGGAGCTCCCGCTCAAGCTATATCAGAAGCGATCAATCAGGTAACTAGATTAGCATTTGACCGTGGAGATTATATTTTCTTTACCATTGATGCTCATGAGGAAAATGATGTCTTTCATCCAGAAAGTAAACTATTTCCCCCTCATAATCTGATTGGGACTAGCGGGCGTAATCTATATGGTAAGTTAGCCGAGTTCTATCAGGAATATGCTGGCGATAGTCGTGTTTTCTGGATGGACAAACGTCACTATTCGGCTTTTTCTGGCACAGATTTGGATATCCGTTTGAGAGAGCGTCGCGTGGATACAGTCATTTTAACAGGTGTTCTAACAGATATTTGTGTATTGCATACGGCGATTGATGCTTATAATCTGGGTTATCAGATTGAAGTTGTTAAGCCAGCAGTCGCATCAATCTGGCCTGAAAATCACCAGTTTGCACTTGGACATTTTTAAGAATACATTAGGAGCGAGACTCCTTGATGAAAAACCTAGTTGAAATCAAAGAATAATGTATTCAAAAAAATCTGAAAAAAATCTGAAAAAAAGTGTTGACAAAGTTATTGAAAGTTGATATACTAGTAAAGTAATCGACGCGGGGATGGCGGAATTGGCAGACGCGCAGGACTAAGGATCCTGTGACCGCTTTAGGTCGTGAGGGTTCAAGTCCCTCTCTCCGCATAGGAAAAGAGTTAGCTTCGGCTAGCTCTTTATTTTGGCTCTTTGTCAACTGTAGTGGGTTGAATAAAAGCTAACATCTAGAGAGGACAATCGTTGTCCTCTCCATTTTTTTATATTCAGAGCGATAAAAATCCGTTTTTTTGAAGTTTTCAAAGTTCCGAAAACCAAATGCATTTCGTTTGATAAGTTTGATGAGATTATTGGTCGCTTCCAGTTTGGCGTTGGAATAGAGTAGTTGAAGGGCGTTGACAATCTTTTTCTTTATCCTTGAGGAAGGTTTTGAAGATAGTCTGAAAAAGAGGATGAACCTGTTTAAGATTGTCCTCAATGAGTCCGAAAAATTTGTCTGGCTCCTTGTTCTGAAAGTGAAAAAGCAAGAGCTGATAGAGATTATAGTGGTGTCTCAAGTCTTCTGAATAGCTCAAAAGCTTGTCTAGAATCTCCTTATTTGTTAAGTGCATGCGAAAAAGTAGGGCGATAAAAACGTTTATCACTTAGTTTACGACTATCCTGTTGAATGAGCTTCCAGTAGCGCTTGATAGCTTTGTATTCATGGGATTTTCTATCAAATTGATTCATGATTTGAACACGGACACGACTCATAGCACGGCTAAGATGTTGCACAATGTGAAAACGATCTAGAACGATTTTAGCACATGAAAAAAGCTGTTTAGCCAAGTCATAGTAGGGACTAAACATATCCATAGTAATGATTTTGACGAGACATCGAACCGCTCTATCATATTTAAGAAAGTGATTTCAGATGACAGCTTGTGTTCTTCCTTCAAGAAGGGTGATGATATTGAGCTTGTCAAAATCTTGTGCAATGAAACTCATCTTTCCCTTGGTAAAGGCATACTCGTCCCAAGACATAATCTCAGGAAGTCGGCTAAAGTCATGCTTAAAGTGAAAGTCATTTAACTTGCGAATGACAGTTGAAGTTGAAATGGCCAGCTGATGAGCAATATCGGTCATAGAAGTCTTCTCAATCAACTTTTGCGCAATCTTTTGGTTGATAATACGAGGGATTTGATGATTTTTCTTGACGATAGAAGTCTCAGCGACCATCATTTTCGAGCAATGATAGCACTTAATACTCTTCAAAAATCAAATTCAAACCGCGTCAACGCCGCCTTGCCGTACTCAAGTAAAAGCCTGCGGCTAGTTTCCTAGTTTCCTAGTTTGCTCTTTGATTTTCATTGAGTATAAATCGACGCTTTCTAAGGAGGATTCTAGTAGGCATATCAGTCGTCTCAAGGTAAGGAATCTTAGACGGTTTTTTTGAAAGTCATATTTCTTCATTTGATTTCCGCAATCAGGACAAGATGGGGCATCGTAGTCTAGTTTAGCGATGATTTCCTGTGATTATCCCTATTGATGACATCTAGAATCTTGATATTAGGGTCTTTGATATCGAGCAGTTTTGTGATAAAATGTAATTGTTCCATATGATTCTTTCTAATGATGGTTTCGTCGCTTTTTCATTATAGATCTTATGGGACTTTTTTCATATAAAATAGGCTCCATAATATCTATAGGGATTTACCCACTACAAATATTATAGAGCCTTTATTTTTTTATATAAATAAGGGCAAAGATTTTGCTCTTTTTTTGTGATTTCATAAACATTTCATATTTGGATATTATAATAGTCTTACAAATATGGAGGTGCTATATGAATCCCACTCAAAGAGCTTGGGCTTATGTCAGCAGAAAACGACTGAGAAGTCTCATATTATTCTTGATTCTATTTGTTTTATTGGCAGGAATATCAGCTTGTTTGACGCTTATGAAGTCCAACAAAACAGTAGAAAATAATCTCTATCGCTCACTGAATACGTCTTTTTCTATTAAAAGAATAGAAGAAGAACAGACCTTTCAACTGTCTCAACTAGATGACCTTAAAAAGATAAAGGGTCTTGAGAAGATTTCACCTGAGCTAGAAACAATAGCCAAGTTAACTGACAAAGAAGTTGTTACTGGAGAACAAAGTATTCAACGGGATGATTTGACAGAGGCTGAAAAAAATCTTATCAGTTTGATTGCTTTAGAAGATTCCTCTAAGGATGTTGCTTTTACAAGTTCCGCCTTTAGCCTTAAAGAAGGAAGACATATCCAAAAAGGGGACCGAAAAAAAATCTTAATCCACGAAGATTTAGCCAAGAAAAACAATCTAAAAGTAGGAGATAAGATTAGCTTAAATCCTAGTCAAGTAGAAGGAAATAGTGGACAAAGGCTAGATTATGAAATCGTGGGTATTTTCACTGGTAAGAAGCAAGAGAAATTCACTGGTCTTTCGTCAGATTTTAGTGAAAACACGGTCTATACAGACTATGAAAGTAGCCAAAGTCTTCTTGGAAATAAGGAAGCTCAAGTTACTGCCGCTCGTTTCTATCTAGAAAATCCAAAAGATATGGATAGTATCATTCAAGAGGTTGAAAAGTTATCTCTTGAAAGAAAGGTTACCAAGTCGAAAAGGAAAATAAGGCTTTTGAACAAATCAAGGATTCAGTTTCGACCTTCCAAACCTTCTTACAAATTTTCCTCTATGGCGTTATGATTGCTGGTGTAGGAGCGCTAATCTTGGTCTTATCTCTTTGGTTACGAGAGCGAGTCTACGAGGTTGGTATTTTATTGGCACTAGGGAAGGGAAAAGGAGCAATCTTTAGCCAATTCTGCCTGGAAGTCATCCTAGTTTCATTGGCATCTATTTTGCCGGCATTTGTAGCTGGGAATGCCATTACTTCCTATCTCTTGAAGACTGTACTAGCAAGCGGTGACCAAGCTGCACTACAAGATACTCTGGCAAAAGCAACGAATCTTTCAACAAGTCTTTTATCATTTGGAGAATCTTATATCTTCCTACTTATCATCAGCTGCTTGTCAGTTGCACTTTGTTTCCTATTTTTATTTAGAAAATCACCGAAAGAAATTTTATCATCCATCAGTTAATAAAGGAGAAATCATGACTTTACTACAATTACAAGATCTTACTTATCGTTATAAGAACACTGCAGAAGCAGTATTATATAAAATCAATTACGATTTTGAACCAGGCAAGTTTTATAGTATTATTGGAGAATCAGGAGCTGGGAAGTCAACACTCTTATCTCTATTAGCAGGACTTGATAGTCCAGTCGAAGGTGCTATCCTATTTGAAGGCAAGGATATTCGTGAACAAGGATATTCTTATCACCGAATGCACCATATTTCTTTGGTTTTCCAAAACTATAACTTGATTGATTATCTTTCTCCATTGGAAAATATCCGCTTAGTTAATAAAAAAGCTAGCAAGGATACCCTTCTTGAACTTGGTTTAGATGAAAGTCAAATCAAGCGGAATGTTCTCCAATTATCAGGAGGGCAGCAACAACGGGTTGCCATTGCTCGTAGCCTTGTATCGGAAGCACCAGTGATTTTAGCAGATGAACCAACAGGAAACTTGGATCCTAAGACTGCTGGGGATATCATCGATTTGCTCAAATCTCTCGCTGAGAAAACAGGCAAGTGTGTGATCGTTGTGACCCACAGCAAGGAAGTAGCACAGGCGTCAGATATTACACTTGAATTGAAGGACAAGAAACTGACTGAAATAAGAACAAACAGTAACTAAAACTTTTAAGCATATTAAAAACGGAAGTAAATCTAGAAAGGAATCTTATGTTACACAACGCATTTGCCTATGTCACAAGAAAATTTTTTAAGTCGCTTGTGATCTTTCTTATCATTCTCTTGATGGCTAGTTTGAGTTTGGTCGGCTTGTCTATCAAGGGTGCGACAGCCAAGGCTTCTCAAGAAACCTTTAAAAATATCACCAATAGTTTCTCCATGCAAATCAATCGCAGGGTCAATCAAGGAACTCCACGTGGTGCTGGGAATATCAAGGGTGAAGATATTAAAAAAATTACCGAGAATAAGGCCATTGAATCCTACATCAAACGGATTAATGCTATCGGTGATTTGACAGGCTATGAACTGATTGAAACGCCTGAAACCAAGAAAAATCTAACGGCAGATCGAGCTCAACGTTTTGGAAGTAGCTTGATGATAACAGGAGTCAATGACTCTTCTAAAGAAGACAAGTTTGTGTCAGGCTCTTACAAACTGGTCGAAGGAGAACATTTAACAAACGATGACAAATACCAGATTCTCATGCACAAAGACTTGGCTGCTAAACATGGCTGGAAGGTAGGAGATAAGGTCAAACTGGACTCCAATATCTATGATGCAGATAATGAAAAAGGAGCCAAGGAAACAGTAGAAGTAACGATCAAAGGACTTTTTGATGGACATAACAAATCTGCTGTGACCTATTCACAAGAACTTTATGAGAATACAGCTATCACAGATATTCACACAGCAGCCCAACTCTATGGTTATACGGAAGATACAGCTATTTATGGAGATGCTACCTTCTTTGTAGCTGGAGATAAGAATCTAGATACTGTCATGCAAGAATTAGGATCTATCAACGGCATCAACTGGAAGATGTATAGCTTGATTAAGAGTTCATCTAACTATCCTGCCCTCGAACAATCTATCTCAGGCATGTACAAGATGGCTAATCTTCTCTTCTGGGGTAGCTTGAGCTTCTCTGTTCTTCTACTGGCTCTCTTACTGACACTATGGATTAACGCCCGTCGTAAAGAGGTTGGAATTCTCCTTTCAATTGGTCTAAAACAAGCAAGTATTCTAGGTCAATTTATCACAGAAGCAGTTATGATTGCAATTCCAGCACTAATTTCAGCTTATTTCCTAGCCAACTATACTGCTCGTGCCATTGGAAATACTGTTCTTGCAAATGTCACATCAGATGTGGCTAAGCAGGCTAGTAAGGCAGCCCAAGCCTCTAATCTTGGTGGTGGTGCAGAAGTTGACGGCTTTAGCAAGACACTTTCAAGTCTGGATATTTCCATTCAATCTTCTGACTTTGCTGTCATCTTTGTACTTGGCTTGGTTCTAGTAGTATTAGTTATGGCACTTGCTTCAAGCAATCTCCTCTTTAAACAACCAAAAGAACTCTTGTTGGATAGTGAATAAAAGACCTGCTACCTATTCTCACTTAAATGAGATATAATATAGGTAGCATTTTTGATAGAAAAGGATTTATATGATAATTCTAATTGTAGAAGATGAAGACATGATCCGTGAGGGGATTAGTGACTATTTGACGGATTGTGGCTATGAAACCATTCAGGCAGCAGATGGCCTTGAGGCCTTAGAACAATTTTCCAATCACCAAGTTGCCTTGGTTCTCTTAGATATTCAAATGCCGAAACTCAATGGTTTAGAGGTTTTGTCAGAAATCCGTAAAAGCAGCCAAGTTCCGGTCTTGATGTTGACAGCCTTTCAGGACGAAGAATATAAGATGAGTGCCTTTGCTGCATTAGCAGATGGTTATTTGGAAAAGCCTTTTTCTCTATCTTTGTTAAAAGTACGAGTGGATGCTATTTTCAAACGTTATTATGATGTAAGTCGTATCTTTACCTATGGGGATACTCAGGTAGACTTTGACAGTTATAGCGCTAAAGTAGCTGGTCAAGAAGTTGCAGTGAATGCAAAAGAACTGGAAATTTTAGACTATCTGGTTAAAAATGAAGGTCGAGCCTTAACACGGTCGCAGATTATCGATGCTGTATGGAAGATGACAGATGAGGTTCCTTTTGACAGAGTAATCGATGTCTATATCAAGGAACTACGGAAAAAATTAGATTTAGACTGTATTCTTACCGTGCGCAATGTTGGTTATAAATTGGAGAGAAAATGAGACGTTCAGGTTTATTTAAAAAAATTTTTATCTATACCTTCTCGGTATTTTCTACCTTGGTCATTTGTTTGCATTTGGCTATCTATTTCCTCTTTCCATCAACCTATCTCAGTCACCGTCAGGAAAGCATTGGGCAAAAGGCTACAGAAATTGCCCAGTCCCTCCAAGGAAAGGATAGTCAAGCTATTCAGGAAGTCCTTGAACTTTATTCTAAAAGCAGTGATATTAAGGGAGCTGTTAAGGGAGAGATGACCGAGGATAAGTTGGAGGTCAATGACAATCTTCCTCTGGATAGACAACGTCAAACAGCTTCTTTGGTTATTGAGGAAAGAGAAGTTCAAACTAAGGATGGTCAGACGATGACCTTACAGTTTTTAGCTTCTATGGATTTGCAGAAAGAAGCAGAAGACATCAGTCTGCAATTTCTGCCTTATACTTTATTAGCGTCTTTCATCATTTCGCTCCTCATCGCCTTTATCTATGCTAGAACCATTGTTGCTCCTATTTTGGAAATCAAACGAGTGACTCGACGGATGATGGATTTGGATGCAGAAGTGAGGTTGCGCGTGGATTCTAAGGATGAAATTGGCGATCTTAAAGAACAAATCAACAGCCTTTATCAGCATCTCTTGACTGTGATTGCAGATTTGCATGAGAAAAACGAGGCCATTCTCCAGCTGGAAAAGATGAAGGTTGAGTTTTTGCGAGGTGCTTCCCATGAACTGAAAACACCTCTAGCTAGTCTAAAGATTCTTCTGGAGAATATGAAAGCCAATATTGGACGCTATAAAGATCGTGACCATTACCTGGGAGTTTCTTTGGGTATCGTGGATGATTTGAGTCACCATGTCCAGCAAATCCTATCTCTTTCTTCAGTGCAAGAATTGCGAGATAGGAAAGAAGAAATCAACCTTCTTGAAATGACAGATTTTCTCTTAAAGGATTATGATTTATTAGCCAAAGAGAGAAAAATCACTGTAGAAAATCAACTGACTGACCAACAAACTTATCTAAATTCTTCAGTACTAAAGCTGATTCTTTCCAATCTTATCAGTAATGCTGTGAAACACTCTGTTCAAGGTGGTTATTTAAAAATTGGAGCAAAAGATGATTGGGTCTTTATAGAGAACGCCTGTACACCTGAGGAACAAGATAAATTTGAACAATCCTTCACGTCCTCTAGTCGACAAAGCAAGGGAGCTGGTTTGGGACTCTTCGTCGTCAAAAGTTTATTGGAAAACGAAGAAATTGACTATCGCTTTGAAAGACATGATGATCACTTGGTATTTTATATGAATTTGCCTGAGAACAAGGATTAGACCAAGTGGGAAAAGGTTTACATATCTGAAAATAGAAGAAATTCAATCGAAACCACGGGAAAAACTAGCTTTTTTTGCTAAAAAGTGATAAAATGAACAATGTAAATGGGATGTCCCATAAAAATATACAGGAGGCCTGATAAAATGGCAATCGTTTCAGCAGAAAAATTTGTCCAAGCAGCTCGTGACAACGGTTATGCAGTTGGTGGATTTAACACAAACAACCTTGAGTGGACTCAAGCTATCTTGCGCGCAGCAGAAGCTAAAAAAGCTCCAGTTTTGATCCAAACTTCAATGGGTGCTGCTAAATACATGGGTGGTTACAAAGTTGCTCGCAACTTGATCGCTAACCTTGTTGAATCAATGGGTATCACTGTACCAGTAGCTATCCACCTTGACCACGGTCACTACGAAGATGCACTTGAGTGTATTCAAGTTGGTTATACTTCAGTTATGTTTGATGGTTCACACCTTCCAGTTGAAGAAAAACCTTGAAAAAAAGCTCGTAAAGTTGTAGAATTTGCTCACGCAAATGGTGTATCAGTAGAAGCTGAAGTTGGAACTATCGGTGGTGAAGAAGACGGAATCATCGGTGATGGTGAATTGGCTCCAATCGAAGACGCTAAAGCAATGGTTGCAACTGGTATCGACTTCTTGGCAGCTGGTATCGGTAACATCCACGGTCCTTACCCAGAAAACTGGAAAGGTCTTCACCTTGATCACTTGCAAAAATTGACTGAAGCTGTACCAGGCTTCCCAATCGTATTGCACGGTGGTTCAGGTATTCCTGATGATCAAATCCAAGCAGCTATCAAACTTGGTGTTGCTAAAGTTAACGTTAACACTGAATGCCAAATCGCATTCGCTAACGCAACTCGTAAATTTGCTCGCGACTACGAAGCGAACGAAGCAGAATACGACAAGAAGAAACTCTTCGACCCACGTAAATTCTTGGCTGACGGTGTCAAAGCTATCCAAGCATCAGTTGAAGAACGTATCGACGTATTCGGTTCAGAAGGTAAAGCTTAATCTAGCTGAACCATAAAAAATGAAACCCGCCTGTGAAGGTGGGTTTTTGTGTTTGGACAGTAAATATTGTAATACAAAAAAATAAGCGAAAAAAACGATTAGATGATTGTTCGTTTTTTTGCTTATTTTTTATTTCTACGAAATAAATATTATTTCTTGTCTTTTTGAGTTCATTAAGGCTGCAACAACTGTTGCCCCAATAATTGGTGCAAGTGAACCAATGATTCTAGAAGCATTTTTTTAACAGTAGAGGTGGTTGCAATTAACGAAGATGCTTCACTAATTTGTTCAAAATCTACTGATTTATTCTCAGACACCGCATATTTTTTTCTGATTCATCAAAAAAATTTAGCAATAACTCTGCTCTATCAGCTCTGTCTTGATCTGTCGTTTTTAAATTTTTCAATTTCAAAATCTATTACGGTACGTAATGCAATATAATGGAGTTTAGTTAATCTACTTTTTTTGAGTTTCAAGATTTCTGATGGTTTGTTTAGTAACTCCTATAAGATTGCTGAGATCTGAACTTGTCCAATTCAAAAATCTCTCGAATAGCTTTTTAAGTTATTTTTGTAGAATTGCTCTTGTATCTTCTGTTGATGGATATTTTTTTCTTTTAACATATCTTCTTACCTATAATTTTCTATTTCTATTATAACAAAAAAATAAAATATAATTTAAATAGTTGTCTACGATAAAAATATTTTCCGAAGACAAAAAAATAAAATATTTGCATAAAATTATTGACAATTTAAAAAAATATTTTTACTATACTATGCTTATCTAAATAAGAGGAGTGTTTTTATGGATATTCAATTGTCGTTTATCTTATTGTTAATTTCTTTGTGTATCTTTCTATTGGTTAGAAAGAACATAATTACAAAAAAAGTTTACGGACTTTTTGATAAACAATAAAGGATCAGAAATAGATTTTTTTAGAGACTAGTGAATTAAGTGTTTTTAGAAGGTGCAAAAATATTGAACAAAAAAATATAAAATTGGATTGATTAATTCATATATTGTGGTTAATTCAAAAAAAGTAGGTTAATATAAAATAAAGGGGGATTATAATGGATGAACTTGTAAGAAAAAAATAGCAGCTTTTGGATTACCTGGCGTAGTATTAATGATAGCAATGAGTGCGACAGGATTAGCAGGTGGGGCAGCATTGACAGCAGCTTTAGCTGCACTTGGACCTTTTGGAATGATAGGAGGTATAGTTCTTTTAGCAACTATTGGTTTATTAGCCGATAAAATAGCGGAGTTAGGTTATGAAGAAGTTACAAAGCTTGTTCTTAAAGAACATCTTAAAACGTCTTCTAAGGAAGAAGCTATTGAATTGGTTAAAAGATATCCTATTACAAAATCGATGAAATTAAAAATAATTGACTACATTGAAAAATTTTTAATGAAAACTAAAAAGAGGTAATATTATGCCAAAACTATACGAATGTAGAGAGTGTTTACAACAGTTTACAAAAAAGGAAATTGATTGGGAAGCTAGTGATGAAAGATATGAAGATTACTACTGTCATGACTGTTCAAGATTTCTAGAACAATGTGGTATTGATGCGATGGATCCTGATGGATTTGGATACGATGAGTATGGTATTTGGGATCAAGAACGTTTAGGTTTTTAGATATAATTTATTTCAAAGATAGCCTACCAATGAGTAGGCTTTTTCTCATTTTCCAACTCTTCTCAATCTTATTTAAAAAGTGATATAATGAAGATGGAACGAATCATTTAGTGGATTTTTTGGTAAAACTAGTTTTTAAATCAACCTTTGAAAGGGAAGATAGCCATGATATTCGATCAGTCCTTGCAAGCCTACGTTTATGAAGTAGATAATGTTCTTGTAGCTTGGGAAGAAAGACCAAGTGGAAACTTTGAGATGGAAGCTCAGTTGCTTGCAGCCAATTACCATAAAAATCTTTACCGTATTCTTGCATTTATACTGCCTCATTTACAAGAATTTTATGGGTATTTCACAGATGAAGAAGCTACTGAAAAATTGGGTAAACCCATCATCGAGCCAGAAAGACAAACCGTTACTTTCTGCGATCAAACTTTTGATGATATTCATATCTTTTCTTTTGACTATCAGGGGCAGGCATTTGAGAGTCTGAAGAATTTTGCCATTGATGGTTAAGGTCTGTTTTCAGTTTTAAAAAGAAGGAGAGAGACTGATGAGTACTGCTGATTTTGTCTTTATTGAGAGTAAAACCTCCATATTCCTAGATTTACAAGCCTTTTGTACTTCTTTGAGAGAAAAATTCCCAGGTATTTTGATCAGAGAAAGGACAAATCCTGAAAAAGCTTACTCGCTTTCTTGGGATTATCAAAGTCCTCAGCTTACTTTGGAAAGTTCACTGAGTAGCAAGAAAAATGTTTTTGTGATAAATTACTTTGATTCAACGAACAGGTTACAAGATTATGCCTCCTATATCATCTGGCTTCGGAAATGGTTTCCACCTGAAGAGAAAGTTTCCTTTTGTGATGAAGGTTATGAGTATGTGTTTGAACTTCCTAGTGATTTATCCCAAAAGGAGTTGGAAAACTACTTACGAACAAGCTTTGATGAGTGAAGAAGAAGTTCGAAAACGAATAATGATATGGATCAGTTGAAAAGGAGAATCAGATGCTTACTAAAGATGATATGTTAGTTGCTTTGCATGATGCAATTACTGAAGACCAAGAATTTGAGTTGGCAGACGAGATTGTAGATGCCATGGAGGCTTCCCCTCAACCCTTTGATTTGGTTGCTCCCATATTAGAACTCATTGCTAACCACCCAGAAGTAGATTTTGGAGCTCCAGGTGAGTTGGTTCACTTTGTGGAGCGATTTTATCATCAAGGCTATGAGGAATTATTGATGGAGTCAGTTCTAAAAAGTCCAACTGTGCATAACATCTGGATGCTTCATCGATGCTATAATGACAATGATCCAAATCTAGTCCGGCAGATTCAGACTTTGGTTGGAGAACTGAAGAAGGATAAGACTCTTGATTCACAAGTAAGAAGCATGATTGAAGACTTAACTTGGTAGAGGGAGGTGATGCAGCATCACCTTTTTATCTTTTCTTAGGGATAAAAATTTTCGATATAAATTAACACTTGTTTTCCTTAGACATTTGCACTATAACAGGGTGTTATTAGGGCTTTCTTTCCTTATGTTGAAAAAGAAGGCAGTTTTTTTGGGTGTTTTAAGGAAACTAATAAACATAATTTTTTTGATTAAAAAGTATTATTTTAAGAGAGAAATTTCTAATTTCATAATCTATAAGCAAACGCTTGCATTCCTTTTTTTATTGGATTATAATAGGTTGGTATAAAGCCTTCTGTAATAATATTGAGAAGGTGTAGAAAGTAAGGATTTAGAATATTTGTAATCAAAAGCACAATGTTGCTATTCCTTACGGTAGGGAGATAGATATGGCAATGATAGAAGTGCAACATCTTCAGAAAAATTTTGTGAAGACAGTAAAGGAACCAGGCTTGAAGGGGGCTTTGCGCTCCTTTGTTCATCCTGAAAAGCAGACTTTTGAAGCGGTCAAGGATTTAACTTTTGAAGTTCCAAAAGGGCAGATTCTAGGATTTATCGGGGCAAATGGTGCTGGGAAGTCAACCACCATCAAAATGCTGACAGGGATTTTAAAACCGACATCTGGTTTTTGTCGGATTAACGGCAAGATTCCCCAGGACAATCGCCAAGATTATGTCAAGGATATTGGAGTCGTTTTCGGACAACGCACCCAGCTATGGTGGGATTTGGCTCTGCAAGAGACCTACACGGTTTTGAAAGAGATCTATGATGTGCCAGACTCGCTTTTCCATAAACGCATGGACTTTTTGAATGAAGTTTTGGATTTGAAGGAATTTATCAAGGATCCTGTGAGGACTCTTTCACTAGGTCAACGGATGCGGGCGGACATTGCGGCTTCCTTGCTTCACAATCCCAAAGTTCTCTTTTTAGATGAGCCGACTATTGGTTTGGATGTGTCGGTCAAGGATAACATTCGTCGGGCTATCACCCAGATCAATCAAGAGGAAGAAACTACTATTCTCCTGACCACTCACGACTTGAGCGATATTGAGCAACTCTGTGATCGGATTTTATGATTGATAAGGGGCAGGAGATTTTTGATGGAACGGTTAGCCAGCTCAAGGAGACCTTTGGCAAGATGAAGACTCTTTCCTTTGAGCTGACGCCAGGTCAAAGTCATCTCGTATCTCATTATGAAGGCTTGTCTGATATATCCATTGATAGACAAGGAAATAACCTGACTATTGAATTTGATAGTTCCCGCTACCAATCAGCTGATATTATCAAGCAAACCTTATCTGATTTTGAAGTCCGTGATTTGAAGATGGTAGATACGGATATTGAAGATATTATCCGTCGCTTCTATCGAAAGGAGCTCTAAGATGGTCAAATTGTGGAGACGTTATAAACCCTTTATCAATGCGGGGATTCAGGAATTGATTACCTATCGAGTCAACTTTATTCTCTATCGGATTGGTGATGTCATGGGGGCTTTTGTGGCCTTTTATCTCTGGAAGGCTGTCTTTGATTCTTCGCAAGAGTCTTTGATTCAGGGCTTCAGTATGGCAGATATCACTTTCTACATCATCATGAGTTTTGTGACTAATCTTCTGACTAGGTCGGATTCTTCCTTTATGATTGGTGATGAGGTCAAGGATGGTTCTATTATCATGCGCTTGCTGAGACCAGTGCATTTTGCGGCCTCTTACCTTTTCACCGAACTTGGCTCCAAGTGGTTGATTTTTATCTCTGTTGGACTGCCATTTTTAAGTGTCATTGTTTTGATGAAAATCTTATCTGGGCAAGGGATTGTAGAAGTGTTGGGCTTAACTGTCCTTTATCTCTTTAGCTTAACTCTGGCTTATCTGATTAACTTTTTCTTTAATATCTGCTTTGGATTTTCTGCCTTTGTGTTTAAAAATCTTTGGGGTTCCAACCTACTTAAGACTTCCATAGTGGCATTTATGTCTGGAAGTTTAATTCCCTTGGCATTCTTTCCGAAAATCGTTTCAGATATTCTGTCCTTCTTGCCATTTTCATCCTTAATTTACACTCCGGTCATGATTATTGTTGGTAAATACGATGCCAGTCAGATTCTTCAAGCACTTTTGCTTCAGTTTTTCTGGCTTATAGTGATGGTGGGCTTGTCTCAGTTGATTTGGAAACGAGTCCAATCATTTATCACCATTCAGGGAGGTTAGGATGAAAAAATATCAACGCATGCATCTGATTTTTATCAGACAATACATCAAGCAAATCATGGAATACAAGGTGGATTTTGTGGTAGGTGTCTTGGGAGTCTTTCTGACTCAAGGCCTAAACCTCTTGTTTCTCAATGTCATCTTTCAACACATCCCCTCGCTAGAAGGTTGGACCTTTCAAGAGATTGCCTTTATCTATGGATTTTCCTTAATTCCTAAGGGCTTTGACCATCTCTTTTTTGACAATCTCTGGGCGCTAGGTCAACGACTAGTTCGAAAAGGGGAGTTTGACAAGTATCTGACTCGTCCTATCAATCCTCTCTTTCACATCCTCGTTGAGACCTTTCAGATTGATGCCTTGGGTGAACTCTTGGTCGGTGGCATTCTATTAGGAACAACAGTGACTAGCATTGCTTGGACTCTTCCAAAATTCCTACTTTTCCTAGTTTGTATTCCTTTTGCGACCTTGATTTACACTTCTTTAAAAATCGCGACAGCTAGCATCGCTTTTTGGACCAAGCAGTCAGGTGCCATGATTTACATTTTCTATATGTTTAATGATTTTGCCAAGTATCCGATTTCCATTTACAATTCGCTCCTTCGTTGGTTAATTAGCTTTATTGTACCTTTCGCCTTTACGGCCTACTATCCTGCCAGCTATTTCTTGCAGGACAAGGATGGACTCTTTAATATCGGTGGTTTGATTCTGATTTCTCTTATCTTCTTTGGAATCTCTCTAAAACTCTGGGACAGGGGCTTGGATGCCTATGAAAGTGCGGGTTCTTAATAGCAAAAATTGGACCAAATCATGAAAGGATTTTATGATGTTTGTAATTGAAGAAGTGAAAGATGCCAATCAAAAAATGGCAGTCGTTGCTGAAGTTTTAAAGGATTTGCCAGAATGGTTTGGTATTCCAGAAAGTACGCAAGCCTATATCGAAGGAGCCAAGACACTGCAAGTTTGGGCTGCCTATCAAGAAAGTGATTTGGTTGGATTTGTAAGCTTATCATATTCTAGTGAAGATTGTGCAGAGATTGATTGTCTCGGTATAAAAAAAGCTCATCAAGGTAGAGGAATTGGGAGTCAATTGCTTGCTATTTTAGAGAGCGAAGCTCGCAAAAAAGTTGATTATCTTCAGGTTAAAACAGTGGCAGAAGGCTCTAATAAAGATTATGATCGAACAAATGACTTTTATCGAGGTCTTGGCTTTAAAAAGTTAGAGATTTTTCCTCAACTATGGAATCCGCAAAATCCTTGTCAGATTTTGATTAAAAAGCTTGAATAATATTACTTGACATCTATTCTCAGAGTGCTATACTGTAAGTGTAATAGCCGATTTAGCTCAGTTGGTAGAGCGAGGCACTCGTAAAGCCTAGGTCACAGGTTCAATCCCCTGCAATCGGCATTTTTTTAGTAATGTAAAGAAAGACAAAGAAAATTCAAAAATGTTTATTCGAAGGCAATTTTCTCAAGTTCATTGTTAAAAAAATAATTTAGCATTTTTTTTAATTTTTTTGACCAAATTTTTGACCAAAAAGGGAATATTGAATAAAGTAGATTAGATTGGTTTACTCTTTAGTAATATTCAAAAAAATTTCTATATAATTTTTTTATCTGTATTTGAAGAGTGGTATAATCTATGTGCTAGATTACCTTTATACAAATATTATTGATTGGCATCAGAAAGAGTAAAACTACAATAGCTGGTTAGAATCATCAATATTTATTAAAAAGAGGAGGAGTATCATGAACAAGAAAGAACGGATGAAACATGTTGAGAAGACCCACGGTCGAAAAGCAACTGCATCGAAATTGGCAAAAGCCTCTTCTACAACTAAAAATATAAAAATGTATATCGGTCTTGCCCTAACAGCTCTAGTTATAATCATTGTTGCTAGTATCTTTTTAAATTCACCTAATCTCAAGCAAGAAGCAAATCAAACTTCTTCCCCATCTAAGACTGAAGAAACGACAAAAAGTCAGGGGAAAGAGAGCGATAAGGATAAGGCGAAGGAAGAGGAAATTCAAAAACTAAAGGAACAATTGTCTGATTTGGATACCAAGATCTCAGAATCAGAGCAGCTCGTTAGTCAATTAAAAAAAGAAACTTCTGTTCCCAAATTAGATATTGAAGCTATCAGAAATAATGATTTATCAAGTTTAGAGGGTACTTGGTGGACACAGTCTGGTAATGAATATGTCATTAATGATTCAGGGGAAGTCCAATCTTCTTGGATATACAATGATCAAAAGCATGAGTCTATTGTTGAATTGAAAGTATCAAAAAGTCAGAATGATCGTAACCCAGAAACAGTAGCCCTTGGCGCTTGGGCAAAAGGTTCTCAGGCGGGAGGATTTGTGGTAGTCGTTGTACCAAGTGGGGTTGTCATGGAACCTGGTGATGATGGTAAAATAACAGACAATTCCAATCACACTGAGGATAGACTCTTTGCAGGACAACAATATGAAGGAATGTTAATGCATCCAGAAAATGTATACTATCGAGTTAAACCAGATACAACTCAATTAGAATCAGAAGAGAAAAATTTAACGAAATTGAAAGCTGATCGTGATGCCATTAAATCAGCTTTAGAGTCTAAAGAAAAATAAAAAATGAATGAAAAGAAGCCAACTAAGGCTTCTTTTTTTGAAAAAGTTTTGACCACATAGCCTGTGATGTCGACCACATAAGCAAAACCTATTGTTGACTATTTTTATTTCTGTTATAGTAGTAACTGTCAAAGGGAGCAAAGCTTCCAACAAAATAGAAAATGAGGTCGTATCATGAAAAAAGTATTAGGTATTGGATTTTTAGTTATTGCAGTAGCAGTTTTGTATTTTGGCTTTGTTGGATGGCCGAGTTTGGATGTTAACATCTGGGCACTCTTTCCAGTAGGTCTATTTCTGTTTTTCACTCTTGAAAATCTAGTAAAAAAAGATTACAAGGCCAGTCTCATGAGCTTGATTATTGCCTTTTATCATCGCTAATGCCATTCTTGATCTCTTGCCACTTTCAAGTGGTTTGGTTATCGGTGCTGGAGTCTTGGCTTGTGTGGGAATTGGTTTTTCTTTCCTGAAGCCAACAAGTTAGAAGAATAATATAAAAAAATCTCGAGGTTTCTCGAGACTTTTTCTTTATTGACCTGCGTAATATTTTTGAATCCCTTTGACAATACCTGCAACCAATCTGTTTTGGTAGGCGTCACTGCGGACTTGTTGATTTTCATTGAAATTGTCGATATAGCCCAATTCCAATAGAACAGCTGGTTTATCAGTTTCTCGAAGAACAGCAAAACTACTTTGTAGGAGTCCTGCATCCTTAGCACCAGTTTCAGCTAGTAGTGAAGAGTGGATATCTGCCGCGAGGCGATTGCTTTCACTAATTCGGTCAGGGTGGTTATGCCAGTATGGATTAATCTTAGAAGGATAGCCAGCAGCTTCTTCATAAGAATAAGTTTGGATTCCAGCTCTGTTTGAAGCTGGATTACCACTAGCATTGAAGTGAATACTAATAAAGATATCTGAGTCAGTCTTATTAACCATTCTTGAACGTTCGGTGACAAAGTCTACAAAGACATCACTGTCTCTTGAAGAAAGAACAGTATAGCCGAGTCCTTCTAGCTCCTTGCGTAGCTTTGGTAAACTTGCATATTTAGTTCTTTTTCGGTGATGTTATAATAAGATGCACCAGTATCTTTACCACCATGGCCTGGGTCTAGGAAAATGATATGGTTATATTTCCCCTTTTCAAAACCACGACTTACAGAAGTTTCACCAATCCATTTCTCATTGCTTTGGAATTGATGAGTTTGTCCATCGATTTTATGGGTCCCTGTAACATAGACTCCATTTTCATCCACATAGTAGCGGGCTTTATAGTAGCTGTCGTCAATCCATTCGCTCTTAGCCATGTAGCCACCTACCTTGAGGTAGTAGGAACCAATCCATTCACGCTCTGCGTAAGCACCACCAGATTTCAAGTAGAACCAACTATCATAGTTTTTATCGAAAATCCATTCTTTTTCAGCCATGGCCCCGCTAGCTTTTAGGTAGTAGCTACCTTGCCATTGGTTACTTGCCATAGTAGCATCTTTGTTAAAGTAGTACCAAGTACCACTGATTTTATCCCACTTGTTTTTGATCAATTTACCAGAAGCAAGGGCATAGTACCATTGTCCATCTTGTTTTACCCAAGAACTCTCAGCCATGGCCCCACTATTGGTAAACAGATAGTCGTCAAAAATTGTGTTGCTGAGCATGACTCCGTCTTGATCAAAATAGTACCAGACACCACCGATTTTTTCCCATTTTTGTTGAGAAATTTTTCCATAAGCGTTAGCGAAATACCATTTATCTTGGAGTTTACTCCAACCAGAATCGACCATGGCCCCGCTACTAGTCAGGATATATCCGTCAAAAATAGTATCGCTCAACATGATTCCATCTTTGTTGAAGTAGTACCATTTCCCGTGGATTTTTTTCCAGTTTAGAACAGGGGCATTGTTTTCATAGAAGCGCCAGATATTTTCCTCTAATACCCAACCATCTTTTTGAACTTCTGGAGCCTTATCTTCTTCTTTCTTAGCTGGATTTGTTGTTTGATTGGCATTTGCTTCAGTTGAAGGTTCAGCTTCCTTAGCTGGGAGACTGTTTTTCTCCACTTTGTCAGTAGAGGTTTCACTGTGTGTTGTTTCTACTGGGGCAGACGGTGCTTGGTTTTCCTCAGCATAGCTAAGGTTGGTGGTTAGACCAAAAACTGAAAGCGTAATGGCACTTGCCAAGAGCGTTTTTTTTCACTTGATTCATCTCCTATTCATTTTTTTATAATCTTTTTTTAAAAATCTCATTAGAAAAGCCCCTCTTAGGATTATCTAGTAACCAAGATCGAGGTGCTGGTGGGCTATATTGTAATAGTTGACTATTTCATCACGAAAATTTGAACAATCATGATGATATAGATGAGCAGTGTTAGTAAAAATCCAGCTCGCCAAAAAGAATTTTAATAAATTTGGGATAATAAAAAGCTACGTCTTTTGTTTAAGAAGAAAAAGACTAACACAATTGCTAGTACTGATAAGGCTATTCCCAATACGGGAAGTAGATTATGTGTAAACATCTTAGCCGTAATCAAATAATATTCAAAAATTAGAAAAGGGAAAGCCAAATCAGCAGCATTGACGCCCCTTTTCTTTAACTTAAAGAGTCTGCTTAAAATAATCGCCAGAGCTAAGGTTAGTACCAAAAGCAAGATGGAAGCAAGTTTCATTAAAATCATACCATTATTGTATCATAAAATTTTGAGAATAGAAAAGTAAATTCCTTGATTTATCACTGTTTTAGCAAAAAATCATTGGTAAGAAACAGATTTTATACTTCCTGCTTGAACAGAATGAATCATGTGTTTGCTACGATGATAGTTTGAACTCTCAATATAAATCTTTTTTTATGTTCACCATAGAAAATATATATTAGTCAGAAGAGAAGAATAGTAGTAGAATGAGTAGCAAATAAAACAAAGGAGTTTCTTATGAAATTAGTTACGTTATGGTCAAAACTCTCACTAGGAATCCAATTATTGGTGGCTTTAGTCTTGGGTGTTATCGCTGCGGTCATCTGGCCACAATTTGCAGACTTTTATCAATTTTTAGGACAAGCCTTTATTAAATTGATCAACATGGTTATCATCCCATTAATTTTCCCAACTATCGTTGTTGCAGTAGCCGGTGTTATCGGGAAAAAATCTTTCGGAAAAATCTTGACCAAGAGCTTGGTTTACTTTTTCGCAGTAACAACTGCTATTACCCTATTGTTTGTATTTGCTAGTTACTATTTGGGATTTGGGCAAGGTGTGAACATTGGTCAAACTGGTGGGAACCTTGATGGAATTGCTAATAATGTCAAATTTAGCGAATTTCTCCTTGGTTTTATCCCATCAAATATCGTCAAATCTCTTTCAGAAGGTGCCCTTTTACCAATTATCGTGTTTGCCATCTTTCTTGGTTATGGAATTGGTAACCTTAAGCCTGAGAAATCTCAGAAAATTATTGAAGGTTTCCAAATCTGGATTGAGGCCATCTACAAGATTGTCACAGTGATTGTCAAACTTTCACCGATTGGAATTTTTGGATTTATCGCCAAAGATGTTGCAACGACTGGCCTTGATAAATTGATTGGGCTTGGTCAATTTGTAATTGGAACTTATTTGGCTTATGCTGTATTGGTTCTACTTATTTTCCCTTTGATTGCTCTATTCTTTAAAGTACCATATTTATCAGCCTTTCGTGAAAATTGGAGTCTCTTGACCCTGGCCTTTGTTACAGGTAGTTCAAGTGTTGTTTTGCCATCACTTCTTAAAGATTTGAAAAAACAGGGCCATGACGAGCATACAATTGATTTAGTTGTTCCTTTAGGATATACTTTTAACTTAGAGGGAGCAGCAGTTTATTTCTCAGTGGCGACAATCTTTATCGCCCACGCCTACGGCATTCATTTTTCATTATCAAGTCTCTTGTTTACTGTTTTGCTTTTGACCTTGATTGGAAAAACTGCAGCAACTGTGCCATCAGGGGCTATCGTGGTTCTACTAGCTGCAGCACCTCAATTGGGCTTGCCAGTTGAAGGAGTAGCCTTAATCTTTGCAGTTGATTTCTTTGTCAATGCTGGCCGTACTATGATCAATGTTTTGGGTCAAATCTTAACAGTCAGCGTTATCGAAAAAACAGAAGGATATATTTTAGAAGAAGAAAAGGAAAGCCAATTATCAGTCAGCTTTTCTTAAGGAGATTATAAGTAATGAGTGAAGCAAAAGTTTATGTAATCCATGAGAATCTTGAATGGACCCAGCATTTGGTCAAATGGTTGGAAGAACTAGAAGTCCCTTATGAACTGTGGGATTTATCTAGTGGGATATTGGACCTGCAAAGTCCACCGCCACAGGGTATCTTCTACAATCGTATGTCTGCGTCTTCTCACACCAGAGGGCACCTCTATGCGCCAGAATTTACAGAGCAGGTGATTACTTGGTTAGAAGCCCACGGACGCAAGGTTGTGAATGGAACTGGGGCTATCAACCTAGAAATCAGTAAAGTCAAACAATATTTGAAGTTAAACGAGTCTGGTATTGAGACTCCTGCGACAGTTGCAGTTTTAGGTCAAGAAAATATTATTGAAGCAGCCAGAAAATTGAACATCTATCCATTGATTACCAAGCACAATCGAGCAGGTAAGGGGTTAGGCGTTCAACTCTTCCAAAATGAAGAAGAATTGGAAGCTTATGTCAATAGTCCTCTCTTTGAACCATCAGTGGACGGGATTACCTTATTACAAGCCTACATCAAGCCAAGTGATGGACGCATCCGCCGTTCAGAGTTTATCAATCAGAAGTTCCTCTATACTGTCTCAATCGATTCTTCAGATGGTTTCCAATTGTGCCCAGCAGATGGTTGTCAAATTGGCAAGAGACCAGAACAACTGGAAACATCTGAGAAATTCCAGATTACAGAACCTCTACCAGATTCTCGAAGAGAAGCTTATGAGAACTTCCTTAAGAATGCTCAGATTGAAGTTGCGGCGATTGAATGGGTTCAGTCAGAGAGTGGTGATATTTATGTTTATGATGTAAATACCAACACAAACTACAATCCTACCGCAGAAAAGAATGCCAATATTTTCGCCCACCAACATTTGGCTCAATATCTAAAAACAGAATTGCAAGCCCTAACGCGTGGACAATAAAGTAGGAAATTCAAAAACCCCCCAGTATTAAATGACTGGGGGATTGATTTGTTTATACTCTTCGAAAAATCTCTTCAAACCACGTCAGCTTCCATCTGCAACCTCAAAATAGTATTTTGAGCTGCCTTCGTCAGTTCTATCCACAACCTCAAAACGGTGTTTTGAGCAACCTGCGGCTAGCTTCCTAGTTTGCTCTTTGATTTTCATTGAGTATTAATCGATAAAAATTATTGCTTTGCTTTAAAGTCTGGATCCTTAAGGCTTTGAACACTGGCATTGATCACTGCACCGATAATCAATATCTTAGCAATGATTATAAACCAGAACATCATGACAACAACGATGATGGAACTGAAAAATCGAACGTCAACGAGATAGTTAACATAATTGTTGAAATAAGCTGAAAAGATCGTTAATAGAGATATGAGAGTAAGAAGTACGAATAGACTTCCAGGAAGGACGTAACGAATACGACCGATTTTCACGTTTGGAAGGAAATAATAGAGCATGATCAAGATCGCAAACAGAAAGACATAAATCAGCGGTCCTGTAAAATCCTGTAAATATGCAAATAGAGAACTTTCGGATTTCCAGTAGTTTTTTAGCAGATCCAACAACATATGACCAAACATACTTAGGAATAAGGCAAGAGCAAAGAGAATTTGAAGTCCCAAACTAACTAGGAGACTCATCAGTTGGTGTGAGATAATTCCTCTATTTTTTGCAATTCCATAGGCTTTGTTAAAGGCCTTTTGAAGGAAATTCATGGATTTTGAAAATGTCCAAAGAGCAGATATCACCGCAAAACTCAATAGTCCAGCAGACGGTTGCGTCAGCACTTCACGAGCAATCTTTGCTACTACGTCATAGATTGTATCTGGTAAAAGTTCTTTTAAGGTTAGTAAAAAATTAGAGATTGGAATTTGAAAATACGGCAAGATATTGACGGCTATCATAAGTAAAGGGAAGATTGAAATCAACCAATAATAAGCCACAGCTACACTGGTTAATTCAATATCTGAAACACGATAGTAGTGTAAAAAAGCTTTTAATAAGGGCCTATTAGTTAGTTGTTTCCACAACTTTTTCATTGCATAATCCTCCACAATAAAATATCTCTTTTAAGCTAAATCTTAATTTCGTCGAACCAACTCCATCATATCATAAGGTAGCGTGTTGGCTGATTCTTTTAGGGAATAAGTTTCTAGGTTGTTTACATTTTGTCGTAGTTTTTTAGCATACTGGGCTGAGATGAGTTTTTGTTTCTCGTACTCAAAGATACACTTACGTTCTAGATAGTAGCCTCTCAACATTTCATCGATGTTATTGGGTTTAATACGATTGATAACCCGCTCTACAAAGGCACCACTGGTAATATGACTGGTTTCACGTAGACGAGATTCCTGCATAAAGCTGATCAGAGAACTCTTATAAATCCCTTTGAGGTTTTCCAAACTTTCGATGATGATTTCAGTGTTAGCTAGATAGAGCTCTGCAATCTGGTCATAGTCAATGGCCAGAAGTCTTTGGGTTTCTTTGTTCTTCAAGGAACGGAGGGTTTTGCCAAATGTGAGCAACTCATGAAGGAGAAAACGCACAATCCGTATAGAAACAAGGAAGTAGTAGGTTAGGCGAGAAGCAAAGTTTCGCTTAATATTTTTCTCCATGCTTTTCAAGTAGCGTTGATAAACACGATAACCTCTTTCACCGATTTTTCCTTCTTCATAAGCCTGTTCCAAACCATCGTTCTCGATACTGAGAATCAAGAGTTTAAGAGCTTCCCAGTCTTCCTGGATTTCCTTGTTCTCCTGACTGAGGATGAGATTTTCAATCCGTCCATGATAATTGTCAATAGCCGCATAGAGTGGAACCTTGTTTTTTGTGTTCTCTAAATCCTTCTCTAACTCCATGGCAACGTCATTTAAGATAGCGATGTGCATAAGCTGATCCTTAGATGGCTCTTGCTCTTCCGAAAGGTGTGGAAGTACCAGTAATCCTGTAAGGAAACTGACAAGTGTTACCCCGGCTACGAGGAAAAGAAGAAGAGGATATTCTTGTTCCAGATTAGTAGGTATCAAGAGGATAGTAGCAATAGAAACTGTTCCCTTAACTCCAGAAAATGTCAAGAGAAGCATATCTTTGACATACTTGTGGAGACTTTTTTGAAGTTTCTTAATACGCAAAGCGTAAAAGCCGTAAATCATCACAAAGCGAATAGCAAAGAGTAGGAAGGTTAAAAGAAAGACTGTGACGAGAAGGAGTACATTGTTATAAAAATCACTCTTAAGAATCGGCTCCGCAATCATCTCCAGTTCCATTCCTAACAGGACGAAGACAGAACCATTGAGCATAAAGGTAACAGTGTGCCAAACGGTCTCGGTCACTGTATCCACTTGAGCTTCGAGAAGATTTATCTTTTTAAAACGACTCGCTTTTAAAATACCAGCAACAACGACTGCGATAATTCCAGAAACATGAATTCCTTCAGCAATGAAGAAGGTTAGAAGTGGTAAACTAAGATCTAATAGCAGTTCACTGGCTATATCAGTAGCACGGACACTGAGAAGGAAGGAGTGGAGGAATCGGTTGATTAAAGCCGTCATAAGACCAACTGCAAGCCCTCCAACGATAGAGATCGCAAGAGATACTCCTGCTTGAGCGATTGAAAAGGTTCCCGTTGTCCATGCGATGAGAGCTACACGAAAAGCAATTAGCCCAGAAGCGTCATTTAACAAGCCTTCCCCTTTTAAGATATTTGAAATTCGTTTTGGAAATGTAAACCGTTCAGAAAGGGAAGCAAAGGCAACGAGGTCAGTAGGACCAAGTGCAGCCCCTACGGCTAGGCAGGCAGCTAATGGTAAGCTCGCCCAAAGAACATGGGCAAGTCCTCCCATGCTCAATGTTGATACAAAGATAACAGGGAAAATCAGGTAGAGAACGATTTTCCAGTGTTTTAAGATAGAGGTTACATCTGCTTCTTGAGCTTCTCGAAAGAGAAGCGGACCAATCACTAAAGCTAGAAATAGTTCAGTGTCTAGGTGATACTGGTTGTTAGGCAAGCATAGGCCAATCCCGATACCCAGCAAAATCTGAATCAGGGGCATGGGTAAAAAGGGAAGCAGTTTATTGGTCGTACTAGAAACAATGAGAACAAGTAAATATCAAGAGATAAAACAGTAAATCCATCTTCTACCTCCTTATTTTTGTTTTCGACAAGCTTCAAAAAGTTCCTTTTTTTCTTGGATTTTTTGATCAATCTTCGAGCAGTCCTTGTGCTCGATTTTCTTCTGACAACGCTCCATTTCAAGTGTTATCATTTTTTTCTTGATTTTCAGCATCTTTTTGCTCATATGAGCTTCATCTAACATACCAACTGCTCGTTCATGTTGGGTTGATTCTACAAAGTTGTGGCGAAGAGCTTCTATTTTATCTCGTAGGTATTGTTTATCCATGTCGATACCTTTCTAATTTTTCAATCATGACTAAAAACGGTGGATTGTTGATCTGGTTGAGAGTGCGATAGATCGTAGCAGTATATTCTTGTTGTGGTAAGTGACTGACAAAATCCATGACTGCATCCCGTTCTATATCTCCGCCTTCATGCCCGTAATAAATCATGATGGCTATTCGTCCACCTTTAACTAGCATTTGGCAAAGTTTATCCAGTGCTTCAATAGTTGTTTGAGGTTGGGTGATAATGCTTTTATCAGCTGAAGGAAGATAACCTAGATTAAAGATGGCAGCTTTCACCTCAGTTACAAACTGATCTACGGTTTCATGACCTTGTAGGATTAATTCTGCATTGGTCAAACCAGCTTCTTGTAAACGTTGACGAGTCTTTTCTAGAGCTTGTTCCTGTATATCGAAAGCATGGACTTGTTTAGCTAACTTAGCTAGAAAAAGGGTATCATGTCCATTTCCCATGGTCGCATCAACGACAATATCCTCTGGGGTGATGACTTGGGCAAGAAAATCATGCGCCATTTCAAGTGGTCTTTTCATTCATAAACTCCTGTTTTACAGCCTTGCATCCTTGAACACTACCGCGTCGTTTCATTTCAGCTTCAATGCTATTTAGAACTTCCCATTTATTGAGACTCCACATAGGACCAATCAACATATCCCTAGGCGCATCACCAGTAATCCGATGGATAACGATATGCTTGGGAATAATTTCTAGTTGGTCACAGATGACCTTGACATATTCATCCTGACTCATGAGTTGCAAACGACCTTCATGATAGTCGCGTTGCATTCGAGTGTTGGTCATGAGGTGAAGTAGGTGAAGTTTAATCCCTTGGATATCATTGTCCCTTACACAACGCCGAACGTTTTCCACCATCATTTCATGAGTTTCACCTGGTAAACCATTGATCAAATGGGCAACAATCTCGATTTTAGGATATTTTCTCAAGCGCTTGACAGTCTCCACGTAGAGTTCATAGGAGTGGGCGCGGTTAATCAATGCTGAAGTTTCTTCATAAGTAGTTTGTAAACCTAACTCTACGGTAACATGCATTCGCTCTGATAATTCTGCTAAGTATTCGATAGTCTCGTCAGGTAAACAGTCTGGGCGTGTTCCGATATTGATGCCGACAACCCCAGGTTCATTGATAGCTTGTTCATAGCGTTCGCGAATCACTTCCAGCTTTTCATGTGTGTTGGTAAAATTTTGGAAGTAAACCAAATACTTTTTAACATCTGGCCACTTACGGTGCATAAAGTCAATTTCCTTATAAAATTGCTCGCGGATAGGAGCATCAGGAGCAACGATTGCATCTCCAGAACCGGAAACCGTGCAAAAAGTACAGCCCCCATGTGCTACAGTTCCGTCGCGATTGGGGCAATCAAAGCCAGCATCAATAGGGACTTTAAAAGTCTTTTCTCCAAATAAATTTCGATAGTAATCATTCAAGGTATTATAGGATTTCATAGCTAATATTATATCAGAAAAAGACTCGCAAACTCAAAAGTCAGCAAATAAGTGAGAGATATTGAAATGATTAGACAGAAAAAAAAATTTTTTTAAAAAAAGTCTTTACAAAAAAATAAAAAGTGGTATAATTAAAGTCATAACAAGTGCAAACGTTTTCGTAAAACGTTTGCCTAATAAATATAAAAGGAGATTTGGATGATGAAAGATACATTCAAAAATGTCTTGTCTTTCGAATTTTGGCAAAAATTCGGTAAGGCTCTAATGGTGGTTATCGCTGTTATGCCAGCGGCTGGATTGATGATCTCAATCGGTAAGTCGCTTGCAATGATTGACCCAAACCTTGCCCCTCTAGTAATTACAGGAGGAATCCTTGAGCAAATCGGTTGGGGAGTTATCGGTAACCTTCATATCTTGTTTGCCCTAGCTATTGGAGGAAGCTGGGCTAAAGAACGCGCTGGTGGTGCTTTTGCTGCTGGTCTTGCCTTTATCCTAATCAACCGTATCACTGGTACTATCTTTAGTGTAAGCAGTGATATGTTGAAAGATCCTAACGCTATGGTATCAACACTCTTTGGTAACTCTATCAAAGTTGCTGATTACTTCATTAGTGTACTTGAGGCACCAGCCCTTAACATGGGGGTATTTGTAGGGATTATCTCAGGTTTTGTTGGAGCGACTGCTTTTAACAAATACTACAACTTCCGTAAACTTCCTGATGCACTTTCATTCTTTAACGGGAAACGTTTTGTACCGTTTGTAGTTATTCTTCGTTCAGCAATCGCTGCAATCCTTCTTTCAATCTTCTGGCCAGTTGTTCAAACAGGTATCAACAACTTCGGTATCTGGATTGCTAATTCACAAGAAACAGCTCCAGTTCTTGCACCATTCTTGTATGGTACTTTGGAACGTTTGCTCTTGCCATTCGGACTTCACCACATGTTGACTATCCCAATGAACTATACAGCTCTTGGTGGTACTACGATGTGTTAACTGGTGCAGCAAAAGGCACTCAAGTATTTGGACAAGATCCACTTTGGCTCGCATGGGTAACAGATCTTGTAAACCTTAAAGGAACTGATGCAAACCAATACCAACACTTACTTTACAACTGTAACTCCAGCTCGTTTCAAAGTTGGACAAATGATCGGTTCATTCGGTATCTTGATGGGTATCATTGTTGCGATCTACCGTAACGTTGATCCAGATAAGAAACATCAATACAAAGGTATGATGATTGCGACAGCTCTTGCAACTTTCTTGACAGGGGTTACTGAACCAATCGAGTACATGTTTATGTTCATCGCAACACCTCTTTACCTTGTCTACGCTGTTGTTCAAGGTGCTGCCTTTGCAATGGCTGATATTGTTCACCTTCGTGTGCACTCATTCGGTTCAATCGAATTCTTGACTCGTACTCCACTAGCTATCAATGCTGGTCTTGGTATGGATATCATTAACTTTATCTGGGTAACAGCACTATTTGCAGTTATCATGTACTTCATCGCTAACTTCATGATCAAGAAATTCAACTACGCAACTCCAGGACGTAACGGAAACTACGAAAATGCCGAAGGTTCATCAGAGTCTGAAGCTGCTGGTGAGTCAAAAGTTGCAGAAGCTTCTCAAGCTGTTAACATCATCAACCTTCTTGGTGGACGTGCGAACATCGTCGATGTGGACGCATGTATGACTCGTCTTCGTGTTACTGTAAAAGACGCTGAAAAAGTTGGAACAGAAGAACAGTGGAAAGCTGAAGGAGCTATGGGACTTGTCATGAAAGGACAAGGTGTCCAAGCTATCTATGGACCAAAAGCTGACGTTTTGAAATCAGATATTCAAGACCTTCTTGACTCAGGTGAAGTGATTCCTGAAACTCTTCCAAGTCAAATGGCAGCAGCTCAACAAGATGCTGTTGTATACAAAGGTGTGACTGAAGAAGTTTACTCAGTTGCTGACGGTCAAGTGATTGAATTGGACCAAGTAAAGGATCCTGTATTCGCACAAAAAATGATGGGTGATGGATTTGCAGTGGAACCAGCAAACGGAAACATTGTATCTCCAGTATCAGGTACTGTATCAAGTATCTTCCCAACTAAACACGCTCTTGGTCTTGTGACTGAAGCAGGCCTTGAAGTACTTGTTCATATTGGTTTGGACACAGTAAGTCTTGAAGGAAAACCATTTACAGTTCGTGTTACTGAAGGACAACAGGTTGCTGCTGGTGATCTTCTTGTCACAGCTGACTTGGGTGCTATCCGTGAAGCTGGTCGTGAAACTACAACTGTGGTTGTATTCACAAATGGTGATGCGATCAAATCAGTTAAATTAGAACAAACAGGTTCTCTTGCAGCTAAAAACAGCAGTTGCAAAAAGTAGAATTAGATATTTAGGAGGTTGGAAGCTGTTTCCAACCTCTTGTTTATAGGAGAAAAGCATGAAGTTTTTAACACTCAATACCCATAGTTGGATGGAAAAAGATCCTGAACAAAAGTTTCAACTTTTACTTCAAGATATCCTTGAAAACAGTTATGATTTGATTTGTTTTCAGGAAATTAACCAAGAAATTACTTCAGCGCAAGTAGAAGCTGGTGCACTTTATCAGCCATTACCATCTGCTGAGCCGATCCATCAAGATCACTATGTTCGTCTCTTGGTAGAGAAGTTAGCTGAGCATGGTCAAAATTATTATTGGACTTGGGCCTACAACCATATCGGTTATGATCGTTACCATGAAGGTGTTGCAATCCCTATCTAAAACACCAATTGAAGCGCGTGAAATTTTTGGTTTCAGATGTAGATGATCCGACAGATTACCACACTCGTCGAGTCGCTCTAGCAGAAACAGTAGTTGAAGGCAAAAGCACTTGCAGTTGCGAGTGTCCATCTCTCTGGTGGGATAAAAGGCTTCCAAGAGGAATGGGCGCTTTGAAGCAGTTCTGAAAAGAATTGCACAAGCCACTCTTGCTAGCAGGTGATTTTAATAATCCTGCAGGGTCAAGAGGGCTACCAAGCTATTTTAGCTAGTCCACTAAACTTACAAGATGCATTTGAAGTTGCAAAAGAAAGAAGTGGTAGTTACACTGTTCCGCCTGAAATTGATGGTTGGAAGGGGAACAGCAAACCTCTTCGAATCGATTATATCTTTACAACAAAGGATGTGCAGGTAGAAAAACTTCACGTGGTCTTTGATGGTAAAAACAGTCCACAAGTTAGTGATCATTACGGTCTGCAAGCAACACTATCTTGGAAAGACTAAATCAGGTATTTTAGTAAAAACAATCAGTCCCCCTTCTACAAACAGAAGGGGAATTTAATTTAAAGAGTTAATATAGTTAAAGTTTTTTTATTGAATAACTTGTAAAAAAAAGATAAAAATCCTTTAAAATAAAAAGTGTTGGAGGAATTTATGATTGTAAATCAAATAAAGCGTATGATCCCGACGCTAAAGGTAAATAATAGAAATTTAAATGAATCATTTTTATATTGAGACTTTGGGGATGAAACCCTTGCTTGAAGAATCAGCATTCTTATCACTAGGAGACCAGTCAGGCATTGAAAAGTTAGTTTTAGAAGAGTCACCAAGTATGAGGAGCCGTAAGGTTGAAGGAATTAAAAAATTAGCTAGATTGATTGTTAAAGTTGAGAATCCATCTGAGATTGAAGCGCTACTAGCTAGAATGGAAGAAATCCTCAACTTTATAAAGGAAATAAGGGATATGCTTTTGAGGTTCTTTCTCCGGAAGGGGATTGTGTTCTGATCCATGCAGAAGATGACATCAATGGTTTGAAAAAGGTTGAGGAAGAAGTCACTTTTTCAAAAGATGAGAAACTGAGATATTTGACAGCCTTTGAAATCTCGGTGGAAATTAACTTACCAGATAAAAGACATCAAGCCTACTTGATAAAGAAGAAATCGAAAACCGACTAGCTTTTAATCAAGCTCAAGGGAGCGATTTACTGGTTGAAAATAATGTAACTTGGGACTTGTCCATGTTGAAATTTCAAGTAGAGAATTTTGATTTGCCTGTATTGCGTCAGCGATTTGAAGAAGCTGGTTACTTTATTCCAAAATCTGAGAAGTTTTTCCTAACTAAGGATACCAACAATATTGAATTGTGGTTTGAAGCAGTATGAAACAAAAAATCATTCAAAAAATAAAGCAACAAATTGAGGCAGGGATTTATCCTGGTGCCTCTTTTGCATATTATCAGGATGGCGTTTGGTCTGACTGGTATCTAGGAGAAGCAAATCCACAAATTGGTGAGCAGACGCGTGAAGGCTTGGTCTATGATTTGGCAAGTGTCAGCAAGGTTGTTGGAGTTGGAACAGTCTTATCTTTCTTGTGGAAGGAAGGTAAGATTGAGCTAGATAACTCCATAAGAGATTATCTTCCAGAGGCGGATTATCCAGACATCACCGTTCGACAATTATTAACGCATGCGACAGATTTGGATCCTTTTATCCCCAATAGGGATCAGCTTTCAGAAGACCAGTTGAGGAATGCCATGTATCATTTGAATCGCCGAGAGAAGAGAGCCTTTCTCTACTCGGATGTGCACTTTCTCTTACTAGGTTTTCTCTTAGAATCTTATTTTGAAAGGGACTTGGACAAAATTTTGCAAGAGCAAGTTTTGGATCCTTGGGGAATGAAGGAAACTCAGTTTGGTCCAGTTATCCGTGCTGTTCCAACGGTCCGTGGACAGAAAGCAGGAGTGGTCCATGATCCCTAAGGCTCGTTTGCTTGGAAAGCATGCAGGTAGTGCAGGCTTGTTTTCGACAGTTCATGATTTAAAAATCTTTCTAGAGCATTATTTGCAGGATGATTTTGCTGCAGACTTAAGTCAGAATTTTTCGGATCTGAATGATAAAGAACGCTCATTGGCCTGGAATCTTGAAGGTGATTGGTTGGACCATACAGGCTATACTGGAACCTTTATCATGTGGAATCGACAGAAACAAGAGGCGGCAATTTTTCTATCTAACCGAACCTATGAAAAAGATGAGCGTGCCCAATGGATATTGGACCGTAATCAGGTCATGGACTTGATTCGAGAGAGCAGACTAGGGAGGAAGTATGTCAAAAGCTTTTAAAAAGGAACTCTTTATACAGTCATTGCAGGTATTGCCTGGGGCTTATCGGGAACCAGTGGTCAGTACTTGATGGTTCACGGGATTTCAGCTCTTGTTCTGACCAATATCCGTTTGATTATTGCAGGACTCCTTTTGGTTCTTTTGTCCTATATCAAATCTAAGGAGCAATTCATAGCTTTTCTGAAGGATAAATCAAGTCTGTTTTCTCTCTTGTTATTTTCTTTATTTGGTCTTTTTCTAAATCAATTGGCCTATTTATCAGCTATTCAGGAGACAAATGCTGGGACAGCGACAGTTCTCCAGTATGTCTGTCCAGTTGGAATTCTTGCTTACACTTGTATCAAGGATAAGGTGGCTCCGACGCTTTCGGAAATCATCTCTATGTTTTTAGCTATAGGTGGGACCTTTCTCATTGCAACCCATGGGCAATTGGATCAACTCTCGATGACTCCAGCTGGTCTATTCTGGGGCTTGTTCTCAGCCCTAACCTATGCTCTTTATATCATTTTTACCCATAAAATTGATTCAAAAATGGGGGAGCATTTTGGTCATTGGTGTTGGAATGACCATCTCAGGTATACTAGCAGTACCTTTTACGGGGCTTATCGGGGCCAGTATTCCCATATCTTTTGATATCTTTCTAGCTTTTGCCGGCATCATTCTGATTGGAACGGTCTTTGCCTATACAGCCTTTCCTCAAAGGGAGCCAGTATGATAGGGACCCAGTCAAGTCTAGCCTTTTGGCTTCGATTGAGCCTATCTCAGCAGTATTTTTCGCCTTCATGATTATGGGGGATATCTTTTTCTATCCGAGTAGATTTTCTTGGTATGGCAATGATTTTTATTAGCTGTGACTATCATTTCATTGAAGGATTTAATGCTTGAAAAGAAACATCATTCCGTTTAATGGATTAAAACAGTCTTTGATAAGGCTGTTTTTTATCTTCCAGCAAGGTGGTTCATGTAACTTTAAGAATGAATGTTTATAATCAATCCATACATTTAAAGATAAGGAGGAAATATGAATTTGCTACAAAGTATTCATCCATCAAAACCTTTAAGATACTTAAAATGGTTCGATATCCTCATCATCACTGTTTTAATGTTTGGAGAGTTTATCATTCGTTCCACACAACAATTTATGGATAGTTTATCACCTTCAACTCTTACTAGTGTCGTAGAAACTACGACAAATGTAGCAAGTGATGGGGCAGCTTATTCTAGTAATTTTCACTTTTCAATTGATGATGTTTGGGATTACCTTCCTTTATCTTGTGATTCGAAATTATGATTTTAAACAGCTTCCTATACGTTGGAGCTGGTCTGTTTTAATTTGGGTTCCCCTTATCTTTGCTGTAGTTGGTATCTTTGGTGATATCATTACAAGCCTTAGTGGTGAGTATAATTATTTTCAATCCTCAGTAATTCCCTTTTTATAGACCCTATGGAAATTATTCGAAAATTTCATGGCTTTTGACGCCGATGGCGATTTGCTATGCTCTTTACTAAATGGTTTTTTTATGAAGAATTTTTTTCTTCCTAGGGATTACTGACTTCAGTAAAAGAAAAGCATAAGTGGTTAGCTCTAGTCTACTCGGTAATTATACGAATTTCTTTTCCATACCTATCAAGGATTGCTTTGGGCCTTGGTGATTGGGCTTGTTTACGGTCTCTTTTATTATTTCTTGTACAAGTATGTAGTCAAGAATTTACTGCCATTCTTTCTCATGCATGCTCTTGCTGATATGTTTGGTTCAAGTCTCTTGTATCTCTTGATTGCTTTGGGGAAATTTAGGACGAAATCGAAAACTTTTTTTGACAACAGTCCAATGAGTCACTGTATCAAAGTCTTCTTGTGAATAAAAATAGAGGTCGGGATTTCGGTCCCGACCTCTTGTTGATTCTATATGGATTAGTCTTTGTTTTCGTATGGCAAGATCAAGTTTAGGATGATACCTGTCATAGCTGATAGGGCAGTACCTGAAAGGGTAACTGGACCAAGTTTAAGGATAGCTCCACCAAGTCCAAGCACCAACATAGCACTAGCGATGATAAGGTTACGCATTTGACCGAAGTCAACACGTTCTTTGATCAAGACTTTCAAACCGTTACTTGCGATAACCCCGTAAAGAAGGATAGACATACCACCAAGTACAGCGTTTGGAATTGTTGAAATCAAAGGCAGTGAATTTACCAAGGAAGCTGAGGGCAATTGCGATAAAGGCAGCGTTACGGATAACTGAGACAGAAGCGATACGAGTCATTCCGATAACCCCTGTATTTTTCTACCGTAAGTTGTATTTGGCTGGTCCACCAAGGAAGGCAGAAACAGAAGTTGCGATACCATCACCAAGAAGGGTACGGTGAAGACCTGGTTCTTTCAAGAATTGGCGTCCACAGATTTGACCTAAAACGGTATGGTCTCCGATATGTTCAGAAATCGTTACGATTGCGATTGGTAAGATGGCAATTGTTTCAGGACCGAAGTAAAGGTCGTATTGTTTGAAGGCACCACCTGTGTTGAATGGTAGGTAGAAACCAGGGATTTCAAACCAGTTTAGCTTCAAGAACAGGAGTGAAATCAACCAATCCAAGTGCTAGAGCAAAGAGGTAACCACCGATAATGGCAAATAGGAATGGGATAATTCGTAGGAAGCCTTTTTCCTTTTGTATTGATAAAGGCAGCAATCAAGAAAGTAACAACGGCTACAAGAGCGTTTTTCCAGTTTCCGTCAGCTACAAGACCAGCGTTGGTAACAGCTGAACTAGCAAGTCCAAGACCGATAACGATGATCATAGGACCGATAATGATTGGAGGTAAGAGTTTGTCGATCCACTTTTGTACCTGCAAAGCGAACACTTGCAGCAACAAGGACATAAACAAAACCAGTCAGGATAACCCCTGTCTGAGCAGCAGATACATCGCCACCCATTTCTTTCATGGCAAGTGACATAGCTGTGATAAAGGCAAAAGAAGAACCCAGATAAACTGGAACTTTAAAGCCAGTAGAGATCATGTAAATGAGTGTTCCTACACCTGATGCAAAAAAAGGGCAACCGATACAGGCATTCCCAAGATCAAAGGTACCAAGATGGTTGCACCAAACATGGCGAATACGTGCTGGAAGCTAAGAAGAATTCCCTTTTCCAGCTGAAGGACGTTGGTCAACGTCTAAAAGCAAATCAACAGTTGATTCCTGTTTCATATTAACCTCACTTTTGGGCATCAAAAAAGAGCCCATTATTTTATAGCAATAGGCTCTCAGAGTAAGACCTCTCTAAAACAAGACTCTATATCAAGTTTTTAAAGAGTTTTATATAGATCTGCGCCTTCGTCACCTCACGGGATGACATTAAAAAAACCTTTGCTTAGGATAGATGATAGCAGAAAAAAAATGATTTTTGTAAATCATTTTTTTCCTGAGCCTTGAAAATGAGAGAGCGAGGCATGATTTTTGTAAATCATTTTTTTCCCTGAGCCTTGAAAATGAGAGAGCGAGGTATGATTTTGTAAATCATTTTTTTCCCGAGCCTTTGAAAATGAGAAAGCGAGGTGTGAGTTTGCAGATTTTTTTATATCTTTCTAAAGCGGACGTTTGTTAGGCATGCCAGCCTTTCTTGGGTATTTATTTGGAGTTTCTTTTTCTTCTCGACAATAGTAATGTAGCGAGGGTCTCCGTTAGGAAGTGTGTAACTGAGATTATCTTCAACCTTACTAAAGAGAAGGTTGAGGGCATTTTTAGCCTCAGTTAATTCCTCTGGGGCATTGCTAGCCTTCAGTGCTAGCAATTTTCCTCTGACTTTTAAGTAGGGAATAGTCAACTCGGACAAGACCTGCATACGGGCAACAGCACGAGCTGTAACGATATCAAACTGAGCACGGAAGTTCTTATCTTGGGCGAAGTCTTCGGCACGTCCGTGATAGAAGTGGACATTTTTCTAAACCCTAGTTCTTGGGCTAATAGATTAAGAAAGTTGATGCGTTTATTGAGGGAATCAATAATGGTCACATCTAGCTGAGGATAGAGAATCTTCATAGGAAGGCTAGGAAAACCTGCTCCAGCACCAATGTCTAAGAGTTTAATGGGCTGGTTTTCAATCAATCCCTGTAAAATAGGAGCGATGGAATCATAGAAGTGTTTGAGATAGACTTCTTCTTTTTCTGTAATAGCAGTTAGGTTGATTTTTTCATTCCATTCGACCAAGAGTTCAAAATAACGCTCAAATTGAACTTTTTGCTGGTCAGAAAGATGGATATTTTGTTCAGCTAGTAGTTGATAAAATGTTTCTGGTTTCATAGTAGTTTTCCTCTTTAGTATCATCTTATTTTTACCACAAAAAGATAGAAATTTGATATACTGGTACTAATCTAAAAACAGAAAGGAGATATCAGATGAATTGGATTATTCTTGGAGTTCTTGCTCTTATTGGTATCTTTGTGATTATTACCTATAATGGATTGGTTAAAAATCGCATGCAAACTAAGGAGGCATGGAGTCAGATTGATGTTCAGTTGAAACGTCGTAACGATCTCTTGCCAAACTTGATTGAGACTGTAAAGGGATATGCAAAGTATGAAGGTTCAACACTTGAAAAGAGTTGCAGAGCTTCGCAATCAAGTAGCCGCTGCAACATCACCGGCAGAAGCTATGAAAGCTAGTGATGCTCTTTCACGCCAAGTATCAGGAATTTTTGCTGTTGCAGAAAATTATCCAGACCTAAAAGCGAGTGGCAACTTTGCACAATTGCAAGAAGAGCTGACCAATACTGAAAATAAAATTTCTTACTCTCGCCAACTCTACAATAGTGTTGTTAGCAACTATAATGTTAAATTGGAGACTTTCCCAAGCAATCTAGTTGCTGGACTCTTTTGGTTTTAAAGTGGCTGATTTCCTTCAAACACCTGAAGAAGAAAAGGCAGTACCAAAGGTTGATTTTAGTGGTTTAGGTGACTAGGATGTTGTATGATCAAATCGCGAGTAATAAGCGAAGAACTTGGATTTTACTACTAGTATTCTTTTTACTTTTGGCTTTGGTTGGATATGCAGTTGGTTATCTCTTTATGCGATCTGGTCTTAGTGGCTTAGTTATCGCTCTGATTATCGGCTTTATCTATGCCTTGTCCATGATTTTTTTCAATCAACAGAGATAGTCATGAGTATGAATGGTGCGCGTGAGGTGAATGAGCAGACCGCACCAACCCTCTATCATGTTGTGGAAGATATGGCTATGGTGGCGCAAATCCCTATGCCACGTGTCTTCATCATCGATGATGCCAGCTTAAATGCCTTTGCTACGGGTTCAAATCCCCAAAATGCAGCGGTAGCAGCAACTTCAGGACTCCTTGCGATTATGAATCGTGAAGAGTTAGAGGCAGTTATTGGTCATGAAGTCAGTCACATTCGTAACTATGATATCCGCATTTCTACTATCGCGGTTGCCCTTGCCAGTGCCATTACCCTGCTTTCTAGTATGGCTGGACGCATGATGTGGTGGGAGGCGCAGGCCGTGGTCGTAGAAGTGATGACCGTGATAGTGGTGGACTTGAAATTATTATGCTAGTCGTTTCTCTCCTTGCAATTGTTTTGGCCCCCCTAGCAGCAACCTTAGTGCAACTAGCTATCTCTCGTCAACGAGAATTTTTAGCAGATGCTTCAAGTGTAGAGTTGACTCGTAATCCTCAAGGGATGATCAATGCCCTTCGTAAGCTGGAACATAGTCAGCCTATGAGTCGTCATGTGGATGATGCTAGCAGTGCACTTTACATCAATGATCCTCAAAAACGAGGTGGCTTGCAAAAACTCTTCTATACCCATCCGCCAATCTCAGAACGGATTGAGCGTTTGAAACATATGTAAAAAGAATCCAGAGTTTTCCTCTGGATTTTTGCATCAATCACCTCACTTGTGACTTGTCCTCTCACAAGAAAGTAGTATAATATATGTAATTGAATACTAGTGAGGTGAATCATGTATAAGCGTTGGATGACCTTTTTCTTAATTTTGATTTTCATTCCAATACACTTGAGTATAGCTGACAAAGTCATGCGGACAAATTCATTAGCCCTATCAATCATTTTTTACACTTGTTGAGCTTGCAATATATATGTGGGAAGAGTATGACCTATTTCACATTCGAAAAATCTGCCTAAAAGATATTCTGAAATGGCTTCTATCCTACACCTTGCTCTTCCTGTTTTATATATTTATCAATGGACCCACTCAATCAGATACAACTCAAGCGGTGAAAAGTTTATCACTTTCATTGCCTGCTGCTTTTTTCTAGATCTCTGTATTTTGGCACCCGTTACGGAAGAAATGTTTATGCGAGGAATGTTACAGGGACGGTATTTAAGAATACATATATTGGCTTGGTTGCCACATCTATTCTCTTTGCTTATCTACATGGACCCGATACGATTCCTAGTTTTATCACCTATTTAGGTATGGGGTTGGCATTTGGTATAAGGTATAAGACTCCGACAATCTTTTGGAATTCTATTCTTTACATTTCCTCAATAATCTAGTTGCATTTTTGCTTTATGTATTTGATATAATCGACAAATTAGAATGCTTTGATTTTTAAACAGAGGTAAAAAGTTATTTATCTTATAAACCGAAATAATAGTCAGTCATGAGCTGGCTTTAGAGTATGTAGCAGAACCTTCTAAAGCAAGGCTCCTGAAAAACTCTTCTATCCTAAACCCTTAAGCTCAGACCGAATTGAGCGTTTGCAACATATGTAGAAAGAGAGGGGACAGAAATCGGTAATTCGTTAGAATTCGATTTCGTCGTCCCACCTCCGCACAGTTGAGTAGGGCTGTAAAAGCTGATGAAATCAGCGTAGTAGAGCCCACTCAACCCCTGCGTCTTGCTCGACAATCCAAAGACAATTGAGAGGCCAGGACTTTTGTCCCAGCCTCTTTTGAGATTTTCTACGTTTATAAATCTTGCAAAATCAACGACTTTCTAAACCATTTTTTTGTCAAACGATAGATACTCCTACAGACTTCTTTTTAAGAAACGTCGATCATGTGAAACAGTAACCAGACCACCAGGATAATTGGCAAAAGAGTTTTTCTGATTTCAGGTTGAGAAGTTGGAGAAAAAAATTTCGTGTGGGTTCATCCAGAAGGAGAAAGTTTGGTTTTCGCAGAACTAAATTCAAAAGAAGGAGTTTACCTTGTTGACCACCAGATAAGGAGTGGATATGGTGGTGCATCTCTGGATAGCTGAAGTTGAGACTGGCTAAGGAGATTGGATTTTTCTGTAATTCCTCTTTATGTCCAGTTTGGCTGAGAAATTCTACTGGAGATAAATCCAAATTGCAATGTTTCTTGGTAATCTTTGTGGCATAAATCCAAGTGAAATCTCACTTTTGTCACTTAGTAGTTGCTGCAACTTGGCTAACAGAGTCGATTTGCCAACTCCATTGGGACCGATGATGCCGATTTTTATCTTGCCCCACAAACAGTTAGTTGGAGTTTTTTTTGAGACAAAACACGCTCACCAATGGATAAAGTCTCCTTTTTCCAGTCGAAGTAAGACTTTAGAAGCTGCTAATGGCTCTATATCTGAAAAGAAAAGTTGGATTTCTTCCTCTTCAAGTGGCTTTTGGGTCATGGACTGAGCTGCTTTTTCGTAGCGTTTTTCTTGAGAAAGAACATTTTTCATCTTTTTAGCCAGTAGTCGTCCGGCAGTACTATCTTTGGTAGCTCGAAGTGCAGTTTCTACCTTTTGCTTGACTCGGCGATGCTTTTCCATGGTTTTTGTCATAGGATCGTTGGTCGTTGTCAGCTTGCTGGCTCTGTCTGGCAAAGTTAGCCTTTCTCTGGGCACTATAGCGATCATAATCTAAAGTGCTCGACTAGGGTTTCAGCCTCCTTTCGATGCTTGACCAGTCGCAAGTGGATAATGGTGTCTGCCGTTTGAGAGAGGAAGTCTTCATCATGAGAAATGAAAATAACGGTCTGTCTCATCTTCTGAATCTTACTTTTTAGCCAATCAACTGTCTCAAGGTCTAGGTCATTTGAAGGTTCATCTAAAAATAGAATCTCAAAGGGTTTGGCTAATTCATGGATGAGCTGAATTTTTCAAAGCTTCGCCTCCCGAGAGGCTACCAATCTCTTGGTCACTAGCAAAACGACTGCTATCAAAAGTGCAATTCCTCAGCTAAACGGTAGAGAATGCTGAAGTCCAAATCAGCAGACTCTAAAAAGAAGTAGTCCTGCAGAGATTTTTTTCTTCAATTCTTCAAGGAGATGTTGGGGAATGTAGGCCAGGGACTGAAGGTCAGACTGGATGTCGCCCCTGATAGTGAAATCCTCTAATCTTTCTCCCATTAAAGTTTTAAGTAAGGTTGATTTTCCATTTCCTTCTTCGCCGATAATAGCGACCTTTTTCTCCGTCTTGGATAGTAATATTTAAATCGGAAATAAGGTCTCGTAGGTCTTTGTTTTGTGTGATGGTTAGATGGTTAATTTTTTTATCATATCATTGCCCCTTTCTAAATTTGGATAATACATAACAAAAAGCTCTACTTTACCTAGTAGAGCCAATCGTCTATGTCAAAAAATCCTCTTTTAAAAGGGCTGAAAAAGCAGCAGAAAAAAGAGCACACAAAAAGAGACAAGAACAAGATCTACTAAATAAAGGTTCTTTATTTGATAGACTTAGTTGTTCATGTCTCCCTTACCTCCAAAAATTACTATGTTTATTTTATACCTTTTGGGACACTTTGTCAAAAGAAATGAGAAATTCAAATCTTTCTAGAAACCAAAAACAGGTCCATAGAGAGTCAAAACGTGTTTGACTTGATCGTAGTGGAATTTGTCATAGTTTCGCCAAGCTGTGCGAGCTTCTTCATTGAGTTTAAGGGTGCCAAGTCCAATCAAGAGACTGGTATGTTGGTAAAATTTCTCAAGATCAATTAAGATAGAGTTATCTAGTTTCTCTGTCTTTTTAAGTTGTTTGAGTAGCTCGTCAATATTTTGCTGCAAGCGCAGATCATCAGGCAATCCTTGTTTGCAAGTCTGGTAAGCTTTGTTTAACTCGGAAATGAGTTGATAAGCTTCTAAGATTAGTTCTTTGTCTTCCATATGAGCGTCCTCCTTTGCTCATGTATTGATGTCTATAGTATAGCACAAAAACAAAAAAATGTCATAGTAAATATATCAAAAAAATAGTGAAAAATATTTAAAATGTTTAGATACCTTGTTTGAACTTTTTTCATGGTATAATCAAGATAGTAAATCTTTATGGAGGAAGTATGAAATTAAATATTCAAGAAATTCGTAAGCAGCCTGAAGGTTTGCACTTTGAGCAAACTTTAGACTTAGCAGCTGACTTACGTGCCCGTAATCAAGAAATTTTAGATGTAAAAGATATTGTCGCTATTGGAAAAGTTCAGTATGAAGACCTTATGTTTTTCCTAGACTATCAATTGTCTTATACAATCGTCTTAGCCTCTAGCCGTAGCATGGAACCTGTAGAATTGAAAGAGTCTTATCCAGTAACAGAAGTCTTTATGGAAGGTGCTACCAATCAACTGGACCAAGAAGTTCTAGATGATGACTTGGTCTTGCCTATCGAAAAATGGGGAAATCGACCTGGCTGAAAGTGTTTCAGATAATATCTTGCTCAATATTCCTATCAAAGGTCCTAACAGCTGAGGAAGAAGCTGGTCAGGGATTTGTTTCTGGAAATGACTGGCAAATCATGTCTGAGGAAGAGTATCAAGCCCAACAGGCAGTCAAAGAAAAGAAGAAAATAGTCCATTTGCAGGTTTGCAAGGACTGTTTGACGGAGACGAATAGATGGTTTTTATCCAAGAAACGTGCCCTGTCATGTCATTGAGGAAATCATTGCTCTTTTTTTCCAGATGCGAAAACCAAGTCTAGATTTTCGTAATCATTTTGAACTTCTGGTTGCTGTTATGCTGTCTGCTCAGACGACAGATGCGGCAGTCAACAAGGCTACTCCTGGCCTTTTTTTGCAGCTTTTCCAACCCCACAAAGCTATGGCAGATGCAAGTGAGAGTGAGATTGCCTCATATATTTCTCGCCTAGGGCCTTTATCGCAATAAAGCTAAGTTCCTCAAAGAAGTGTGCCCAGCAACTACTGGATGATTTTTGACGGTCAAGTCCCTCAGACTAGAGAAGAATTAGAGAGTTTGGCAGGAGTTGGTCGTAAAAACAGCTAACGTAGTTTTGAGCGTAGGGATTCGGTATTCCAGCTTTTGCAGTTGATACTCACGTAGAGCGAATCTGTAAACACCACGATATTGTAAAAAAATCAGCTACACCCCTTGAGGTCGAAAAAAACGTGTCATGGATGTCTTGCCACCAGAAGAATGGCTAGCAGCCCATCAGGCTATGATTTACTTTTGGTCGTGCTATTTGTCATCCGAAAAAAATCCAGAATGCGATCACTATCCACAGTTATACGATTTTAGTTCGTTATAAAGATAGCATTTCGAATGTTTTTTTACTTGCATCGATTACTAGCTTTGTGATATAGTAGTGACAATCAAAATATTCCTTTAAACCTGTCCCGTGAGGCAGGCAAGGAGCTCGATTAAGTAGAAGGGTAAGTCTATACTGTTTGCAGTATGGCTCGCTTAGTTATACATTCTCAAGTCTCCTTGAAAAAGGAGACTTTTTCTTTTTGGAGGTTTGTCATGAAGACAAAAGAAGTTGTAGACGAATTAACCGTCAAAGCGAGCGATTACTCGGATTACCTACGAGATTATCGAGCGAAATAAAGATTTAAACAAGATTGTATTGGCTGGGATAAAAAAACACGTGGTGTCTTCTATTGCTCACCGTATCCAAGAGCGTTTGGAACAATTGGAAAATATCTCTGTCCCCTGTTGTAGAATTAGACACCAAACCTTTCCGTGACGATGTCAAAAGCGGTGAAGATACTTCATAATTTCTGTTGATGTGACAGATCGTGAAGTCATCTTTGGTGGATGACGTACTTTATACAGGTCGGACCATCCGAGCTGCTATCGATAACATTGTCGGACATGGTCGCCCAGCGCGCGTGAGTCTTGCGGTACTGGTTGACCGTGGACATAGAGAATTACCGATTCGTCCAGACTATGTAGGGAAAAATATCCCAACCAGTCGTTCAGAAGAAATCATCGTAGAGATGACTGAACTTGATGGTCAAGATAGAGTTTTGATTACTGAAGAAGCTTAGATAGCTAAAAGGAGTTAGCCATGTCAGAAAATCAACAAGCCATTCAACATGTAGTCTCAATGGAAGACCTTACTGTAGAACAAGTCATGAAATTGATTAAACGAGGAATTGAGTTTAAAAATGGAGCAAAAGCGTCTTACGAGGACCAACACATTGTCTCTAATCTCTTCTTTGAGAGTTCGACTCGTACCCACAAATCTTTTGAAGTAGCAGAGATTAAACTGGGACTTCACCTACTGGACTTCGATGTGAAGACAAGTTCAGTCAACAAGGGTGAAACACTCTACGATACAATTTTAACCTTGTCAGCCTTGGGAGTAGATGCCTGTGTCATCCGACACCCAGAGGTGGATTACTACAGAGAGTTGATCGATAGTCCGACGATTACGACTTCGATTATCAATGGAGGGGATGGTTCGGGCCAACACCCAAGCCAAAGCTTGCTTGATTTGATGACCATTTATGAAGAATTTGGACACTTTGAAGGACTCAAGGTAGCCATTGCTGGTGACCTTGACCATTCGCGTGTGGCTAAATCCAATATGCAAATCTTAAAACGCTTAGGAGCAGAACTCTACTTTGCTGGCCCTGAGGAATGGAGAAGTCAAGAGTTTGCAGACTATGGACAGTTTGTAAGCATTGATGAAATCATTGACCAAGTTGATGTGATGATGTTTCTCCGTGTTCAGCATGAGCGTCATGAAAGTGGAACAGTCTTTTCAAAAGAGGGCTATCATGCACAGCATGGTTTGACTCAAGAACGTTATGAACGCTTGAAAGATAAAGCTATTCTGATGCATCCTGCTCCTGTAAATCGCGATGTTGAAATTGCTGATCACTTGGTCGAAGCACCAAAATCACGTATTGTTCAACAAATGACCAATGGTGTCTTTGTCAGAATGGCAATTTTAGAATCTGTATTGACTTACAGAAACGCAAAATAAGACACAAAACGTTAAAAGATGCCTGAGAGCATCCACGAGAGGTGAATTTATGACTAAACGACTTCTAGTTTTAGAAGATGGAACAATTTTTGAAGGAAAAGCCTTTGGGGCTGACATCGATGTAACTGGTGAAATTGTCTTTAATACCGGGATGACTGGTTATCAAGAATCCATTACAGATCAGTCTTACAATGGGCAAATCCTAACCTTTTACCTATCCCTTGGTTGGAAATTATGGGATTAACCGTGATGACTACGAGTCTATCAGTCCAACCTGTAAAGGTGTAGTGGTGTTTGAAGAAGCTCGTAGAGCCAGCAACTGGCGCAACCAGATGACACTGGATGAATTTTTGAAGTCTAAGAAAATCCCTGGTATTTCAGGTATTGATACACGTGCTTTGACAAAAATCATTCGCAAACATGGGACTATGAGAGCGACTCTGACACATGTGGGAGATAGTATCGATCACATCACAGATCAGCTTCAAGCAACTGTTTTACCAATTGATAATATCAAACAGGTTTCTACAAAAACTGCTTACCCAGCTCCAGGAGTAGGTTTAAGCGTGGTACTTGTAGACTTTGGTCTCAAGCATTCAATCTTAAGAGAGTTGTCTAAGAGAGATTGTAATGTAACGGTCGTTCCTTATACTACAACAGCAGAGGAAATCCTTCACTTAAATCCAGACGGAGTTATGTTGTCAAATGGACCGGGAAATCCAGAAGATGTACCAGAAGCACTCGATATGATTCGTGGTATTCTCGGGAAAAATTCCAATCTTTGGTATTTGTATGGGGCACCAGCTCTTTGCAATGGCAAATGGTGCCAAGACCTATAAGATGAAATTTGGTCACCGTGGATTTTAACCACGCTGTACGCGAAATTGCGACAGGGCGCGTGGACTTTACTAGTCAAAACCATGGATATGCAGTGAGTCGTGAAGATTTTTCCAGACCATTTGATGATTACTCATGAAGAAATCAATGACAAGTCAGTTGAAGGTGTACGTCACAGATACCAACCAGGTTTCTCTGTGCAATTCCACCCAGATGCTGCACCAGGTCCCGCACGATGCAAGTTATCTATTTGACGAGTTCATCGAGATGATGGAAGCCTTTTAAACAAACAAATTAAAGACGAGTGAGAAATCGTCGGAGAATTTATGTAACTGAACACGGACGGAAAGCTCGGAATTTAGAGAATCCCAACTCGGATTGTCAATCCTTCCTTGGTTTCCTAAAATTCAATCGCTTTCTATTCGTCCTTTGTATCTTATTTAATAGCAACCCTGAGAGTTGCCGAATAGAAAAGGCAGGTCGTTTCTTTTAGTCGCTATCAGGCGAACTAAAAAAACTCCCTGCACTAGATTTTTTTACCGAAAAAAAATCGTTTCGCTAAAAAAATCGTCGGAGAATTTATTTAATGGCAGCCCTGAGAGCTGACGAATAGAAAGGAGAAGGGTGAGTCCGTATTTGCTGAACTGAATACGGGCTACGGACGGTGCTAAAAAGATAGTTATTCCTAGAACTGACAGTTCTTCGTCATAACTCCTATTTTAGCTTTGTCCGCTTGACGCCCTTAATATCTTATAAATGCCTAAACGTACTGATATTCAAAAAATTATGGTGATTGGTTCTGGTCCGATTATTATTGGTCAGGCTGCTGAGTTTGACTATGCTGGGACTCAGGCTTGCTTGTCTTTGAAAGAGGAAGGTTATGAGGTTGTCTTTGGTGAACTCAAACCCTGCAACTATCATGACTGATAAGGAAATTGCAGACAAGGTTTACATTGAGCCAATCACACTTGAGTTTGTGACTCGTATTCTCCGTAAAGAACGTCCAGATGCCTTGCTTCCAACTCTTGGTGGGCAAACAGGGCTTAACATGGCCATGGAATTGTCTAAAAAAATGGAATTCTTGATGAGTTGGGAGTAGAACTTCTCGGGACTAAATTGTCTGCCATCGACCAAGCGGAGGACCGCGATCTTTTTAAACAATTGATGGAAGAGCTGAACCAACCAATTCCTGAATCAGAAATTGTTAACACAGTGGAAGAAGCCGTAGCCTTTCGCAGCAACAATTGGTTACCCAGTAATCGTCCGTCCCAGCTTTCACACTTGGTGGTACAGGTGGTGGTATGTGTGCCAACGAGGAAGAATTGCGTGAAATTGCTGAAAATGGTTTGAAGTTGTCACCTGTTACCCAATGTTTGATTGAGCGTTCCATTGCAGGTTTCAAGGAAATCGAGTACGAAGTGATGCGTGACTCAGCTGACAATGCCCTTGTTGTATGTAACATGGAAAACTTTGACCCAGTCGGGATTCATACAGGGATTCCATCGTATTTGCTCCCAGCGCAAACTATGTCAGATTATGAAAACCAAATGCTTCGTGATGCAAGTCTGAGCATTATCCGCGCTCTCAAGATTGAAGGTGGATGTAACGTTCAGCTAGCCCTTGATCCACACAGCTTTAAGTACTATGTTATCGAAGTAAAACCCTCGTGTATCTCGTTCGTCAGCTCTGGCTTCTAAGGCGACAGGTTACCCAATCGCTAAATTGGCTGCTAAGATTGCAGTCGGTTTGACCTTGGATGAGGTCATCATCCAGTTACAGGTTCAACTTATGCCATGTTTGAACCAGCCCTTGACTATGTGGTCGCTAAGATTCCACGTTTCCCATTTGACAAGTTTGAAAAAGGGTGAACGCCGTCTTGGTACTCAGATGAAGGCGACTGGAGAAGTTATGGCCATCGGTCGTAACATCGAAGAGTCACTTCTTAAAAGCTTGTCGTTCACTTGAAATAGGTGTTCACCACAATGAAATGCCTGAGCTTGCAGATGTTTCAGATGATGCCTTGATTGAAAAAGTTGTTAAGGCTCAAGATGACCGTCTCTTCTACGTATCAGAAGCTATTCGCCGTGGTTACACACCAGAGGAAATCGCTGAATTAACTAAGATTGATATCTTCTATCTGGATAAACTCTTGCATATCTTTTGAAATTGAGCAAGAATTGGGCTCTCATCCACAAGATCTTGAAGTTTTAAAAACTAGCAAAATTGAATGGATTTTTCAGACCGTAAGATTGCTGAACTCTGGAATACTACAGCTGATCAAGTACGTCAACTACGTTTGGAAAACAAGATTGTTCCAGTTTACAAGATGGTTGATACCTGTGCGGCAGAATTTGAGTCAGAAACTCCTTACTTCTATTCAACATATGGATGGGAAAATGAATCCATCAAGTCTGATAAAGGAATCTGTACTAGTCTTAGGTTCTGGTCCCAATCCGTATCGGTCAAGGGTGTTGAGTTTGACTACGCAACTGTTCACTCTGTTAAGGCAATCCAAGCTGCTGGCTACGAAGCCATCATTATGAACTCAAACCCAGAGACAGTTTCAACAGACTTCTCTGTATCGGATAAACTTTACTTTGAACCATTGACATTTGAAGATGTCATGAATGTCATCGACTTGGAGCAACCAAAAGGGGTTATCGTTCAGTTTGGTGGTCAAACAGCTATCAACCTTGCGGAGCCATTGGCAAAAGCAGGTGTGACTATCCTTGGTACGCAGGTTGCTGACCTAGACCGTGCCGAAGACCGTGACCTCTTCGAACAAGCCCTCAAAGACTTGGATATTCCACAGCCTCCTGGACAGACTGCAACAAACGAAGAAGAAGCAGTACTTGCAGCTCGCAAGATTGGTTTCCCAGTCCTTGTTCGTCCTTCTTATGTCTTGGGTGGACGTGCTATGGAAATTGTAGAAAACGAAGAAGATCTCCGTTCTTACATGCGTACAGCCGTTAAGGCAAGTCCAGATCATCCAGTTCTTGTAGACTCTTATATCGTTGGACAAGAATGTGAAGTAGATGCTATCTCAGATGGACAAAATGTCCTCATCCCAGGTATCATGGAACATATCGAACGTGCTGGTGTCCACTCAGGTGACTCCATGGCTGTTTATCCCTCCACAAACCTTGTCTCAAAAGGTTCAAGAAACCATCGCAGACTATACTAAACGTCTTGCAATCGGCCTTAACTGTCTTGGTATGATGAACATTCAGTTTGTCATCAAGGATGAGAAAGTTTACGTTATTGAGGTCAATCCACGTGCCAGCCGTACCGTACCGTTCCTATCAAAAGTAACCAATATCCCTATGGCTCAGGTAGCAACTAAGTTAATTCTTGGTCAAAGTCTTGAAGAACTTGGTTATCAAGATGGGACTTTACCCAGAAAGTAGTCGTGTTCATATCAAAGGCACCAGTCTTCTCCTTTCACCAAGCTTGCTAAGGTAGACAGCCTGCTCGGTCCTGAAATGAAGTCAACAGGGGAAGTTATGGGTTCTGATACGACTCTAGAAAAAAAGCACTATACAAGGCTTTTTGAAGCTTCTTATCTTCACTTGCCAACCTTTGGGAATGTTGTCTTTACTATCGCTGATGATGCCAAGGAAGAAGCTTTGGATTTGGCTCGTCGTTTCCAAAATATTGGTTATGGTATCCTTGCGACTCAAGGAACAGCAGCTTTCTTTGAAAGTCATGGCTTGAAGGCTCAACTCGTTGGTAAGATTGGTGATGATGAACATGATATCCCAAGCTATGTTCGTAAAGGAAAATCCAAGCTATCATCAACACAGTTGGTACCAAGCGAACTGCTGATGAAGATGGTGAACAAATCCGCCGTTCAGCTATTGAACACGGAGTTCCTCTCTTTACAGCTTTTGGATACAGCGGATGCTATGCTTAAGGTACTTGAAAGCCGTAGCTTCGTTACAGAAGCAATTTAGTTTCTTGTTAAATGATCTAAGTAGCTTTTATCCAGCGTCAAAAGACGCTGGTTTTTTTCCTCTTTATAGAGAAATCGAGTTAGAAATAATAGTTACAGTTCACTATTAAATGTCAAAGTTTATCAATAGATTTATCATTATCGTTAATGAGTAGACTTATTCTGACTTTCCCTAAAAATTTTGTTGAATTTTTCTTAAGTTTTTATCATATTTTTTTATAATTAAGGTGCCTTTAAGAAAAATAATGAAAAAAACTAAATGTTTTTTTCATATAGTTTTCATTTTTTTGTGTTATAATTAAGGTGCCTTAAGAAAAAAATATTAAGGTGCCTTAAGAAAAAAAATAATGAAAAAAACTAAATGTTTTTTTCATATAGTTTTCATTGTTTTAATAGTTTAAAGTCAATCTTATTTTTTTCTCTAATAGAAAATAATGAAAAAGTAGGTTTAGAAAGAGGTAAGTATCTATGTCTTCTCATAAAAAAGTGTCACTCTCTGAGATTAATCAATCTATCGATACTCCAAATAACAATCATTTCTGGCAAAATTTAAAGGCCTTTTTAGGTCCGGGTGCTCTTGTCGCAGTTGGTTATATGGATCCAGGAAACTGGATTACCAGTGTAGTCGGTGGTGCTTCCTATAAGTATAGTCTCTTGTTTGTTATCTTGATTTCATCTCTCATTGCCATGCAACTTCAGCAGATGGCAGGAAAGCTTGGGATTGTAACCCAGATGGACCTGGCTCAAGCAACGGCTCATCATTCACCTAAATGGCTTCGTTATAGTCTATGGGTGATTTTAGAATTAGCCTTGATGGCGACAGATCTGGCAGAAGTTCTAGGTTCAGCGATTGCTCTCAATCTTCTCTTTAAGATTCCGATTATGATAGCCATCCTCTTGACCGTGTCTGGATGTCTTTTCTCTTATTGCTTCTGATGAAATTTGGCTTTAAGAAGATTGAAGCTATCGTGACAACACTGATTTTTAACGATTTCTAGCAATCTTTTACCTATCTGGTAGCTTTGTCACATCCAAGCTTCCAAGGAATCGTTGAGGGTTATCTACCGAATGCAACCTTATTTGAAAGTCCTATGCCAGGGCATGAAAGTCAATTAACCTTGGCGTTAGGGGATCGTGGGTGCGACAGTGATGCCCCACAACCTCTATTTGCATTCTTCCTTGTCTCAGACTCGGAAAATCAATCACAAGGACAAGAATGATGTTCGAAAAGCCGTGCGCTTTATGACCTGGGATTCAAATCTCCAATTATCCTTGGCCTTTATGGTTAACTCCCTTCTTTTTAATCTTAGGTGCGGCTCTTTTTCGGACATGCATCTGAGATTTCTGCTTTCTCTCAAATGTATAACGCCCTGCAGGATTCAACCATTGCGGGAGCTATAGCTAGCTCAACCTTATCAACCTTGTTTGCCTTGGCCCTATTAGCCAGTGGTCAGAATTCGACTATCACAGGTACTTTGACTGGACAAATCGTTATGGAAGGTTTCTTGCATATGAGATTGCCACAATGGTTTCATTCGTTTGGCGACACGCCTCTTTGCCTTGCTACCTGTTATGATAGTAGCGGTTTCTGTTTGGTCATCAAGAAAAAAACCTTGGATCAGTTGTTGGTTTATTCACAGGTCTTTCTTTCAATCGCTCTTCCATTTTCAATCTTCCCTTGATTTATCTTACTTCAAAAGAAAATCACTGATGGGAGAATTTACCAATGCCAAAATGGAATACCATCCTTGGTTATATTGTTTCCATTATCTTGACCAGTCCTCAATGTGAAATTGCTATTTGATATTTTTTTAAGACCTTTTAACATGAAGTAGAAAAAAATCACCCTGAGAGTTAACTCTCGGGTGATTTTTTGCAATTCAAATCTTTGATAGACGAAAATCCATTATAAAAAGCTGCATGAAGATGCAGCTACACTATAGCAACGGAAGACATGGGATTCGAACCCACGCACGCTTTCACACGCCTACCGCGTTTCCAACACGGCCTCTTAAGCCTCTTGAGTAATCTTCCAATACTTACTAAAATAGTTTATCATAAAGGGAATTATCTTGCAAATAAATTCAAACAATTGGCAAAATGATAGAAAATGAAAGAAAGCGACAAAAAGTGCTTGACTTTGATTTTTTTTGTGGTAGAATGATTATTGTAATCGTTAACAGGAGGTGAGTAAGTGCTAAAAACCGAGAGAAAAAAATTGATTTTAGAGGAGCTGGGCAAACATAAAGTCGTTTCTCTAGAGAAATTAGTAGGTTTGTTAGACACGTCAGAATCAACGGTTAGACGAGATTTAGATGAATTGGAATCGGAAAATAAACTTCGCCGAGTTCATGGAGGAGCAGAGTTGCCTCACTCCTTGCAAGAAGAAGAAACCATTCAAGAGAAATCTGTCAAAAACCTTCAAGAGAAAAAATTGATTGCGCAGAAAGCAGCTTCCCTCATCAAAGAAAAAGATGTTATCTTTGTGGATGCAGGAAGTACGACAGCCTTTCTCATTAAGGAATTGGAGCGAAAAGACATTACTGTTGTGACTAACTCCATTCACCATGCAGTACAATTAGTGGATAAGCAAATTCCAACTGTGATTATCGGTGGTGGCGTTAAGATGACGACTGATGCCAGCATCGGTGGTGTCGCGCTTAATCAGATTAACCAATTACACTTTGATCGTGCCTTTATCGGAATGAACGGTGTGGATGATGGTTATTATTCAACTCCAGATATGGAGGAGGGAGCGGTTAAGCGAGCTATTTTAGAAAATGCCAAACAAACTTATGTTTTGGCGGATTCGTCTAAGGTTGGTCAGTCTTGTTTCGCTAAGGTTGCGCCTATAAAACGAGCAATTGTTATTACAAGCAAGGGTCACGAACTCTTGCCAGCTATCAAAGAAAAAACGGAGGTTATCGAAGTATGATTTATACAGTCACGCTAAATCCATCTATTGACTATATTGTCCGTCTGGATAAAGTGGAAGTTGGTAGTGTTAATCGTATGGATAGTGATGATAAGTTTGCTGGTGGTAAGGGAATCAATGTTAGCCGTGTCTTGAAACGCTTGGATATTCCAAATACAGCGACAGGCTTTATCGGAGGTTTTACTGGTAAATTTATCACAGATACTTTAGCTGAAGAACAAATTGAAACGCGATTTGTTCAAGTAGCAGAAGATACGCGTATCAACGTCAAGATTAAAGCAGACCAAGAAACTGAAATCAACGGAACTGGTCCTACAGTTGAGCCTGAGCAATTGGAAGAGCTAAAAGCTATTCTTTCAAGTCTAACAGCAGAAGATACAGTGGTATTTGCTGGTTCAAGCGCTAAAAACTTAGGCAATGTCATCTATAAGGATTTGATTGCCTTGACTCGTCAAACGGGTGCTCAAGTGGTCTGTGACTTTGAAGGTCAGACCTTAATCGATAGTTTGGATTATCAACCTCTTCTAGTTAAAACCGAAACAATCATGAACTTGGAGCTATCTTTGGAGTCAAGCTCGAAAGCTTAGATGAGATTGAAAAATACGCTCGAGAATTGCTGGCTAAAGGTGCTCAAAACGTTATCATCTCTATGGCTGGTGACGGTGCCCTTCTGGTAACATCAGAGGGAGCCTACTTTGCTAAAACCAATCAAGGGAACAGTGAAAAAAACTCAGTTGGGAGCTGGTGACTCTATGGTTGCTGGATTTACAGGTGAGTTTGTCAAATCAAAAGACGCAGTAGAAGCCTTCAAATGGGGTGTGGCTTGTGGAACAGCAACGACATTCTCAGATGACTTGGCAACTGCAGCATTTATTAAAGAGACTTATGAAAAAGTTGAGGTAGAAAAAGATGAAAATTCAGGATTTACTGAGAAAAGATGTCATGTTGCTCGATTTACAAGCAACTGAAAAAACAGCAGCTATCGAAGAAATGATTCATAGCTTGGTAGAGCACGGATATGTGACAGATTTCGAAACTTTCAAAGAAGGAATCTTGGCGCGTGAAGCTTTGACTTCTACAGGTTTGGGTGATGGTATCGCAATGCCTCATAGCAAGAATACTGCTGTAAAAGAGGCAACGGTTCTATTTGCTAAGTCAAATAAGGGTGTTGACTACGAAAGTTTAGATGGACAACCAACTGATCTCTTCTTTATGATTGCCGCTCCAGAAGGTGCCAATGATACTCACTTGGCTGCCTTGGCAGAATTGTCTCAGTACTTGATGAAAGACGGCTTTGCTGACAAACTTCGTCAAGCGACATCAGCTGATCAAGTCATCGAACTCTTTGATCAAGCTTCAGAAAAAGCTGAGGAACCAGCTCAAGCTCCTGCAAATGACTCTGATGATTTCATCGTAGCAGTTACAGCTTGTACAACAGGTATCGCCCACACTTATATGGCTCAAGAAGCCCTTCAAAAAGTGGCTGCTGAAATGGGTGTTGGTATCAAGGTTGAAACAAATGGTGCCAGCGGTGTAGGTAACCAATTGACAGCAGAAGATATCCGCAAGGCTAAAGCTGTCATTATCGCTGCAGATAAGGCTGTTGAAATGGATCGTTTCGATGGCAAACCATTGGTAAATCGTCCAGTTGCAGATGGTATCCGTAAAACTGAAGAGTTGATTAACTTGGCTCTTTCTGGGAATGCTGAAGTTTATCATGCTGCTAATGGAGCGCAAGCTTCAACAGCATCTAACGAAAAACAAAGTGTCGGTGGTGCTTTCTACAAACACTTGATGAGTGGTGTATCTCAAATGTTGCCATTCGTTATCGGTGGTGGTATCATGATTGCCCTAGCCTTCTTGATTGATGGTGCTATGGGTGTGCCAAATGATAGCCTTGGAAATCTTGGTTCTTACCATGAACTCGCTTCTATGTTCATGAAAATCGGTGGCGCAGCCTTTGGTTTGATGTTGCCAGTGTTTGCTGGATATGTTGCTTACTCAATCGCTGAAAAACCAGGTTTGGTAGCAGGTTTCGTAGCAGGAGCTATTGCCAAAGAAGGTTTTGCCTTTGGTAAAATCCCTTACGCTCAAGGTGGTGAAGCAACTTCAGCTCTTGCAGGTGTATCATCAGGTTTCCTAGGAGCCCTTGTTGGTGGATTTATCGCTGGTGCTTTGGTACTCTTGGTTAAGAAATACGTGAAGGTTCCTCGCTCGCTTGAAGGTGCTAAATCAATCCTTCTCTTACCACTTCTTGGAACAGTCTTGACAGGATTTGTCATGCTAGCTGTTAACATCCCAATGGCAGCAATCAACACTGCTATGAACGACTTCCTTGGCGGTCTTGGAGGTGGATCAGCTGTCCTCCTTGGTATCGTTCTTGGAGGTATGATGGCTGTCGATATGGGTGGACCTGTCAATAAAGCAGCTTATGTTTTTGGTACTGGTACTCTTGCAGCAACAGTGTCAACAGGTGGTTCAGTAGCCATGGCAGCAGTTATGGCTGGAGGAATGGTTCCACCACTTGCAATCTTTGTCGCAACTCTTCTCTTTAAAGATAAATTCACAAAAGAAGAACGTAACTCTGGTTTGACCAACATCGTTATGGGCTTGTCATTCATCACTGAAGGTGCGATTCCATTTGGTGCGGCTGACCCAGCTCGTGCTATCCCAAGCTTTATCCTTGGTTCAGCAGTAGCAGGTGGACTTGTTGGTCTTGCAGGTATCAAACTGATGGCACCTCACGGAGGAATCTTCGTTATCGCCCTTACAACAAATGCCCTTCTTTACCTTGTCTTTGTCTTGATTGGAGCACTTGTTAGTGGTGTAGTTTATGGTTACCTTCGTAAACCATTAGAAAAATAATTACAAATACATTCAAATGACTGAACACGAAAGTGGGCAGTCATTTTTGATAATGGAGTTAGGAGACAGGTCTTTAAAGTGATATAATAGAGGTAAATCGTTGAGAATTTAATACTAAATGAAAAATCAAAAGAGCAAACTAGGAAGCTAGCCGCAAGCTGTACTTGAGTACGGTAAGGCGACGCTGACGTGGTTTGAATTTGATTTTCGAAGAGTATAAATGACAGAAATGCTAAAGTTCTACAAATACCTTAGAGGAGATAAAGTGTCATGAATGATTCTAGAAAAGAAGAAATCGACAAACTAGTGAAAGAAAAGATCTCTCACCAAAATCTTACAAAAGAAGAGTTGCAAGAGACCTATGCCAGCTTGGTGGAGGAGAATTTTCCTGATTCTAAACGAATTCATTTTATAGCTGATTTTAGGTAGGAGTCCCAGAAATTGCCTTTCATTTTGAGCTCATTTGCAACGATTGGGAGGAAGGAACTGACCTGAATTTTGAAGCGAGTTTTGACCAGCATGGGCAGGCGGGAATCGATTATCTTTTAGAAACTCTCAATCAAGAGGAAGTGGAGAGTCAACGCGTTTTGATTGTATATCTTCTAGCGAAAATCCTCTCCAAAGCAAGACATAGAGATTTTTATGCGTTTTCTTGCAAGCAAGTACTTCCTGTTCTAATCTCTCTTTTACCTAGTTCAGAAGCTTCGAATCGTAGAAAGCTAATCATTGCCCTAGGTTGGATTGGTTCAATAGGTGAGATAGAAATCTTAGGACAACATCTCTTGACTGACCAAGATGCACTTTGTCGTGCCTGGTCTGCCAGTAGTCTAATGCAATTATCTTTTCATCAAGTAAAAAAAGAAATCTTAATGGAAAAAACGAAGGATTTGTTTTGTGAAGCAATTACAGAAGAAAAGGACTTGCAAGCTTGCGCTCTGATGATAGAAGCAGCCCAGGTATTGTTTGGGAAAAAATGGATCCCTACATCTGCTGTGGAGAATCTGGAAATCGAAAAGATTGAGAAAGCAAGAAAAATCAGCAATTAGATTTTTAAAGAAATAGTGAGACAAGGTTGTTGAAAAATCAATCGTAATAGATTCAAAATGATCAATGAAACATGATTGTATCAGTGGGATCAGTCATTTTTTTGAATTTTCTCTAGATGTTTCTGAAATATGGTATAATAGAATCATGGCAAACAAGAATACAAAGTAAAACAAGACGGAGACCGTCAAAAGCTGAATTAGAAAGAAAGCAAGCTATCCAACGGATGTTAATTTCTTAGTCATAGCTTTTTTTGCTTAATGTTCGCTGCTCTTAGATTAGGAGCAGTTGGACTCACGCTCTATAATCTTATTCGATTACTAGTAGGAAGTCTGGCCTATCTGGTCATCTTTGTCGTTCTAGTCTATCTTTTTTTCTTCAAATGGATTCGGAAGCAAGAAGGTCTAATCTCAGGTTTTTCTTTGCATTTTTTTCAGGCTTATTGTTGATTTTTTTGAAGCTTATCTAGTATGGAAATATGGCATAGAGCAGGCTGTCTTAAAGGGGAACTTTAGCTCAAGTTTTGACAGATTTGACAGGTTTTCGTGTGACTAGCTTTTGCTGGAGGAGGGCTTCTAGGTGTTGCCCTTTATATTCCAGTCGCCTTTCTCTTTTTCAAATATTGGTACTTACTTTTATCGGAGCTATCTTAATCTTGATCGGTGCTCTTCTAGTTAGTCCCTGGTCTGTCTATGATGTCGCTGATTTTTCTTGGAGCACGTTTTTGCACTTTGGATGGAGCGACGTGAGCAGAAGAAACAGGAACGTTTTTGTCAAACGAGAAGAAGAAAAAAAGCTCGTAAGGAAGCAGAGGAACAGGAAAGACTTGAGAAAGAACAGGCAGAGCAAGCCTTGTTGGACATACCTCCTGTTGATATGGAAACTGGCGAGATTTTAGAAGCTCCCCCTGTTCACTTTGATGATTTACCACCTCTTCCAGAGGAAGAATGGGTAGAACCTGAAATTATTCTCCCTCAAGCAGACTATGAAGTTCCTAGCGAAGTTGACAGTCCAGAGGAAGATGAGTTCTTAGAGGATGAGGATGTTGAGGTAGATTTTTTTCTGCTAAAAAAAGCTTTTAGAGTACAAACTTCCAAGCTTGCAACTCTTTGCACCCGATAAGCCAAAAGACCAGTCCAAGGAAAAGAAAATCGTTCGCGAAAATATCAAGATTTTGGAAGAAACCTTTGCAAGTTTCGGTATTAAGGTAACGGTTGAACGTGCTGAAATTGGTCCATCAGTTACCAAGTACGAAGTCAAGCCAGCTGTTGGTGTGCGGGTCAATCGCATTTCTAATCTAGCAGATGACTTGGCTCTGGCCTTGGCTGCGAAAGATGTCCGTATTGAAGCTCCAATTCCCTGGGAAATCCTTGGTCGGGATTGAAGTGCCTAACTCTGAAATTGCGACCGTATCCTTTCCGAGAACTCTGGGAACAATCGCAAACTAAACCTGAAAAATCTCCTAGAAATTCCTCTTGGGAAAGCCGTCAATGGAACGGCTACGTAGTTTTGATTTAGCTAAAATGCCTCACTTACTTGTGGCTGGTTCGACAGGTTCTGGTAAATCTGTTGCAGTCAATGGTATCATTGCAAGTATTCTCATGAAGGCGCGTCCAGACCAAGTCAAGTTTATGATGGTGGATCCGAAGATGGTTGAGTTGTCAGTCTATAATGATATTCCTCATCTCTTTGATTCCAGTTGTGACGAATCCCTCGTAAGGCCAGCAAGGCCCTTCAAAAAGTCGTGGATGAGATGGAAAACCGCTATGAACTCTTTGCCAAAATTGGCGTTCGTAATATTGCTGGTTTTAATGCTAAGGTGGAGGAATTCAACGCTCAATCTGAGTATAAACAAGTACCACTTCCTTTGATTGTCGTGATTGTCGATGAGTTAGCTGACCTCATGATGGTAGCCAGCAAGGAAGTAGAAGATGCTATTATCCGTCTTGGACAGAAGGCGCGTGCGGCTGGTATTCATATGATCCTTGCGACGCAGCGTCCGTCGGTTGATGTTATTTCTGGTTTGATTAAGGCCAATGTACCATCTCGTGTAGCCTTTGCTGTATCTTCAGGAACGGATTCTCGAACTATTTTGGATGAGAACGGTGCTGAGAAACTCCTGGGTCGAGGAGATATGCTCTTTAAACCAATCGATGAAAACCATCCTGTTCGACTGCAAGGTTCCTTTATCTCGGATGATGATGTGGAGCGTATTGTTAGCTTTTATCAAGGCTCAGGCAGATGCTGACTATGATGAAAGCTTTGATCCTGGAGAGGTTTCTGAGACAGAAGGTGAGTCTGTCTCAGGAGATGAAGGTGGAGATCCGCTATTTGAAGAAGCTAAGGCTCTGGTCATTGAAACTCAAAAAAAGCGAGCGCATCCATGATTCAACGTAGATTATCAGTTGGTTTTAACCGAGCAACTCGCTTGATGGAAGAATTAGAGATGGCTGGAGTTATCGGACCTGCAGAAGGAACGAAGCCACGAAAGGTTTTTACAACAATAAAAAAACGTAAAAATAGTATAAAAATGCATGGAAACTTTATTGAAAAAGTTAGTCAAAAATTGGTCTAACTTTTTAGATAGAGTTTCCTTTTTATAGCGATTTCTTTAGAAATAAAGCCATCTGAAAATCGTTTCAGACTTGCCCAACTAATTGGATTTTACTTTTTACTAGTTTTACCTATTAAAGTATTGATTTTTTTAAACTGTTTTTGATATATTAAATTGGTATAGAAAAAAATTATATGTTTATCTCAGTAGTGTTTTAAAAAAATTGAGGAGGATATTTTTTTAAAATAAAATGCAAACGCTTACTTGACAAACTGAAAGGAACCAAAAACCGATGGATAAAGGATTATTTGAAAAAAACGTTGCAAAATACAGTATTCGGAAATTTTCATTAGGGGTTGCTTCTGTTATGATTGGTGCAGCTTTCTTTTGGAACTAGCACTGTCCTCGCAGATTCTGCACAAACAGGTTCGACAGCGAGATATGCCAACTGATTTGGCTGCAGCTCTTTGCCAATGCTAAAGAGGATGATGGGCATGACTTTTGAAGCACCAAAAACCTGGTGAAGATCAGGGTTCTCCTGAAGTAACTGAAGGACCAAAGACTGAAGAAGAATTGCTGGCAAAAAGAAAAAGAAACTGCAACTGCAACAAGCTCAGCAGCTTCAGATACTCTTCCTGAAGAACTACGTGGAAAAACTTGATAAGGCTGAAGAAAATGGCCGCACTGCCTCAAAAAGAAGAACTAGAAAAAGAAGATAAAAAGCTTAGTTCCCAGAAGAAGTAGCTAAAACAAAAAAATGGAGAATTAAACTACGGTGCGACTGTTGAGATTAAAAGCTCTGCTGGGCTCGGTAGTGGTATCGTTATCGGAGAAAATCTCGTTTTGTCTGTTTCTCATAACTTTATCAAGGATGTTCCAGATGGCAATAATCGTAAGGTAGCTGATAATGTTGAAAGTGATGATGATGTTTATACAATTTCTTACCAAGGCGCTCCAGACGTCAAATTCAGTAAAAATGATGTAAAACACTGGGATCGTGAAGGATTCCTCAAAGGATATAAAAATGACTTTGGCAATCGTTAAGCTTCGTACACCTCTTGCAAATGCACCAGTTGAAGTGACTGACAAGCCTGCTACAACTAAGGTAGGAGATAAGGTTCATGTATTTGGCTATCCAAAAGGAGAACTCGATCCGATTTCTGAATACAACTGTTGAGGACATTAATAATCACGGAGAAGGCGTTCGTGGAATTAGCTATCAAGGAAGTGAACCAGGTGCTAGTGGTGGCGGTATTTTCGATGAAAATGGGAAATTGATTGGTATTCACCAAAATGGTGTATCTGGTAAACGTAGTGGAGGTATTCTCTTCTCACCTGCTCAGCTAGAGTGGATTCAAAACTACATCAAGGGTATTGAAACAACGAAACCAGCTGGTCTAGATGCTCTCGATAAACAAGTTGAGGACAAGGAAGAAAAACCAAAAGAGGATAAACCTAAGGAAGATAAGCCAAAAGAAGAAACACCAGCAGAAAATAAACCTGCAGAAACAAGCCAGCTGAGAACAAGCAGCAGAAAATAAACCTGCTGAAAACAAGCCAGCTGAGAATAAACCAGCTGAGAATAAACCGACTGAATCAAAAGAAGTTACTCCAGAATGGAAAACAGTTGAAAATAAAGACCAACAGGGAACAGTAACAATCCGTGAAGAAAATGGAGTTCGTTACAACCAACTAGCTTCAACTGCTCAAAATGACAATGGTAAGAAACCAGCCTTGTTTGAAAAAGATGGTTTGACAGTCGATGCTAATGGAAATGCCACAGTTGATTTGACCTTTAAAGAAGAATCTGAAACAGGTAAATCTCGCTTCGGTGTCTTCATGAAATTCAAAGACACTGATAACAATGTTTTTTGTAGGGTTACGACCAAGGTGGATGGTTCTGGGAATACAAGTCAAATGGAAGTGGACTTTGGTACCAAGGTGGACGTGTGGCAGCTCCAGTAAATGGTTCTGAAAACCACTTGACCATCAGCCTCAAATCAGATGGACAGCTCAATGCAACTAACAATGATGTCAAACTCTTTGACACAGTGACCTTGCCATCTGCAGTTAATGACAAACTCAAAGATGAGAAGAAAATCGTTCTTAAAGCTGGAACCTATAACAGCAGCGAACGTACCATTGTCAATGTCAAAACTGATGACCAAGAAGGTGTGAAAAACGATCAAGAAGCCGCTGAAAAAAAGAAAAAGGGCGACACAGTAGATGATAGCAATGTCAAGTACGACACTATCGAATCTACAGTATTGAAAGCAGTCATCGACCAAGCCTTCCCACGTATTAAAGAGTACGTCCTTAATGGCAACAAGCTCCCAGGTCAAGTGCAACCGATTAATCAAGTTGTGATTAACAAGCACGCTGTGACTCCTGAAGTTACCTATAAGAAGGTCAATGCAACGACTGCCGAGTATGAAATGAAACTCCGTGATGAGAAAAACCTCATCAATGCAGATATGACCGTTCGTTTGCAAGTGGTGGACAACCAACTTCACTTTGATGTGACTAAGATTGTCAACCATAACCAAGTTACACCAGGACAAAAGATTGATGACGAACGTAAATTACTTTCTTCAATCAGCTTCCTAGGAAATGCCTTGGTATCTGTTTCAAGCGATCAAGCGGGAGCTAAGTTTGATGGGGCAACCATGTCAAACAATACTCACGTCAGTGGTGATGACCATATCGAAGTAACAAATCCAATGAAAGAATTAGCCAAAGGCTATATGTATGGATTTGTTTCAACAGATAAACTCGCTGCTGGTGTATGGAGTAACTCACAAATAGCTACGGTGGTGGTTCTTACGACTGGACACGTTTGACAGCTTATAAGAATACGATTGGCAATGCTAACTATGTGGAAATTCATAGCTCTGAATGGCAATGGGAAAAAGCCCACAATGGAGTTGTCTTCCCAGCATACACTCAAGAACTTCCAAGTGCAAAAGTTGTCATCACTGAAGATGCCAATGCTGACCATAAGGTTGACTGGCAAGATGGTGCGATTGCTTACCGTAGCATCATGAACAACCCTCAAGGATGGGAAAAAGTTAAAGACATTACAGCTTACCGTATCGCTATGAACTTTGGTTCACAAGCGCAGAACCCATTCCTCATGACCTTGGATGGTATTAAGAAGATCAACCTTCACACCGATGGTCTTGGTCAAGGTGTACTGCTTAAGGGATACGGAAGTGAAGGACATGACTCTGGTCACTTGAACTATGCGGACATCGGTAAACGTATCGGTGGTGTTGAAGACTTTAAGACTCTTATTGAGAAAGCTAAGAAATACGGTGCCCACCTCGGTATCCACGTTAATGCTTCAGAAACCTATCCAGAGTCTAAATACTTTAATGAAGATATTCTTCGTAAAAATGCAGATGGCAGCTACAGCTATGGTTGGAACTGGCTTGACCAAGGTATCAATATTGATGCTGGTTATGACCTCGCTCATGGGCGTCTAGCTCGTTGGGAAGAGTTGAAGAAAGAGTTGGGTGAAGGTCTAGACTTCATCTACGTCGACGTTTGGGGTAACGGTCAATCAGGTGACAACGGTGCCTGGGCAACTCACGTTCTTGCGAAAGAAATCAACAAACAAGGTTGGCGCTTTGCTATTGAGTGGGGCCATGGTGGTGAATATGATTCTACCTTCCAACACTGGGCAGCTGACTTGACCTACGGTGGCTATACAAATAAAGGTATTAACAGTGCCATCACTCGCTTTTATCCGTAACCACCAAAAAAAGATTCTTGGGTTGGGGACTACAGAAGTTATGGTGGTGCAGCTGACTACCCACTTCTAGGTGGTTATAGCATGAAGGACTTCGAAGGATGGCAAGGACGTAGTGACTATAACGGTTATGTAACAAACTTGTTTGCTCATGATGTTATGACTAAGTACTTCCAACACTTCACAGTCAGCAAATGGGAAGATGGTAAACCAGTAACCATGACTGACAATGGTAGTACCTATAAATGGACTCCAGAAATGAAAGTCGAATTGGTTGATGCTGCAAATAACAAGGTTGTGGTAACTCGTAAATCCAATGATGTCAACAGTCCGCAATATCGTGAACGAATTGTTACGCTTAACGATCGTGTGATTCAAGATGGTTCAGCCTACTTGACACCTTGGAACTGGGATGCAAATGGTAATAAGCTTGAAAGTGACAAGGAAAAAATGTACTACTTCAATACTGAATCAGGTGCAACAACTTGGACACTTCCTAGCGACTGGGCAAATGGTAAGGTTTACCTTTATAAACTAACTGACCAAGGTAAGACTGAGGAAAAAGAAGTTGCCGTGAAAGACGGTAAGATTACCCTTGATCTCACTGCAAATCAGCCATATGTTCTCTATCGTTCTAAACAAACAAATCCTGAAATGTCATGGAGTGAAGGAATGCACATCTATGACCAAGGATTTAACAGTGAATCTTTGGATCATTGGAAGATTTCAGGAGATGCTTCTAAGGCTGAAATCGTGAAGTCTCAAGGTGCAAACCAAATGCTCCGCATCCAAGGCAATAAAGAAAAAGTTAGTCTCACTCAAAAATTGACTGGCTTGAAACCAAATACTAAATACGCAGTGTATGTCGGTGTCGACAACCGTAGTGATGCTAAAGCAAGTATTACTGTTAATACTGGTGAAAAAGAAGTAACCAACTACACCAACAAGTCACTAGCACTTAACTATGTAAAAGCCTATGCTCACAATACTCGTCGAAGCAATGCAACAGTTGATAATACAAGTTACTTCCAAAATATGTATGCTTTCTTCACAACAGGTTCAGATGTATCAAACGTAACCTTGACCTTGAGTCGTGAAGCAGGCGATGAAGCAACTTACTTCGATGAAATTCGTACCTTTGAAAATGAATCAAATATGTACGGTGACGGTCACGATACTGCAACAGGTGTCTTCAAACAAGACTTTGAAAATGTCGGTCAAGGTATCTTCCCATTTGTCATCGGTGGTATCGAAGGTGTTGAAGACAACCGTACTCACTTGTCTGAAAAACATGGACCATACACACAACGTGATTGGAATGGCAAGAAAGTTGATGACGTTATCGAAGGAAATTGGTCACTCAAGACAAATGGTCTCGTAAGTCGTCGTAACTTGGTTTACCAAACAATTCCGCAAAACTTCCGCTTTGAAGCAGGCAAGACCTACCGTATTACATTTGACTATGAAGCTGGATCTGACAATACTTACGCCTTTGTAGTCGGTAAGGGAGAATTCCAATCTGGACAAGCAAGTAATTTGGAAATGCATGAATTGGCAAATACTTGGACAGATTCTAAGAAAGCGAAACGTGCAACCTTCCTCGTAACAGGTGCAGAAACTGGCGATACATGGGTAGGTATCTACTCTACAGGCAATGCAAGCAACACTCGCGGAGACTCAGGTGGTAATGCTAACTTCCGTGGCTACAATGACTTCATCATGGACAGACTTCAAATCGAAGAAATTGTCTTGACTGGTAAGATGATGACAGAAAATGCTGTCAAGAACTATCTTCCAACTGTTGCTATGACCAACTACACCAAAGAAACAATGGATGCTTTGAAAGAAGCTGTCTTCAACCTCAGTCAAGCAGATGATGATATCAGTGTAGAAGAAGCTAAGTCTGAAATCGCTAAGGTCAATGCTCTTAAAGACGCTTTTAGTGATGAAGAAAACAGCTCTTGTAGCAGATGACTTTGCAAGTCTTACAGCTCCTGCTCAGGCTGGTGAAGGTCTTGAAAATGCCTTTGATAGCAACGTGTCAAGTCTATGGCATACATCATGGAGCGGAGGAGATGTTGGTAAACCTGCAACTATGGTCTTGAAGGAACCAACTGAAATTACTGGCTTCCGTTACGTTCCACGTGGTTCAGGATCAAATGGTAACTTGAGAGATGTGACTCTTGTGGTTACTGATGAAACAGGTAAGGAACATACCTTCAATGCAACCAATTGGGCTAACAATAATAAACCAAAAGATATTGACTTTGGTAAGACTATCAAGGCTAAAAAGATTGTTCTAACTGGAACAAGAACCTACGGTGATACTGAAAACCAATATCAATCAGCTGCAGAATTGATCTTTCGCTCGTCCACAGGTTGCTGAAACTGGTCTTGATACTGCAGCCTATGAAGCAGCCTTGGCAAAAAGCTCAAAAATTGACTGATAAGAGTAATCAAGAGGAAGTAGCAAGTGTTGTTGCTAGCATGAAATATGCAACAGACAATCATCTCTTGACAAATAGAATGCTTGAATACTTTGCAAAATTATCTCGACCAATTGAAAGACCAAGACCTACTCAAACCCTGATCCAGAAAACTCCAGAACTAAACCAACTCAGGGTCGACGAACCAGCTCCAACCCAGTAGAAACCCGTACCAGAAACCATACTCAGATCCAATCGAACCCAGAGCAGCTCAGATCAGAGCCAGCTCCCAGTACCTAGAAACTCCCCAAGCAGTGACACAGGAGCCAGTTGTTGATCTGCAGAATCGATGGAGTACATGGCGCTGAGCAGCTATCAAGACCTTCCAGAGTTTACTAGGTGTGAACGCAGCTGAAGCCGCTGTTCATGAAGTTCCAGACACAATGGAGTTGAGGGAACTGCAGGAAATGAAGTAGCTATCCACGAAGTTCCAGAATTTACTGGAGGTGTAAATGAGCTGAGCCCGCAGTCCAGTGAAGTACCAGAGTATACAGGAGCGATTGGAACAGCAGGTGATCAAGCCAGCACCTACTGTAGAAAAACCAACTGAAGGTGTTCGTGTCTTGTCAGATAAGACTACAGGAGTTGTAGTTGCAGGACTAGCAAGAGATTTGGCTACAGATCTTAATCTTAAAGTTCAAAAAAAGTAACAGACCAAAAGTCTACAAGGTGTGAAATTTGATGCTTATGCTCTTCATTTAGTTGATAAAGATCAGCATGAGGTTCAAGCGAAGGGTGTAGTGCTTGTTCGACTTCCAGTTTCTGGTGAAGTAGCTGGAGTATATTACACTGCATCAGGTGAGGCAGTAAGCTTTTACAAATGGTCAAGGTACAGTTGAGTTTACAACTAGTCAGCTAGGACATTTTTGCAGTAGTTTATAAACAAGTTTCTAAACCACAAACGCCATCAGTAGGAGAACCAGGTCATAAACCACAAACTCCATTAACTGAGGAACCTGGAAGTCAAGTACAGACTCCATCAACAGAGAAACTGGATCATAAACCACAGGATGCAGCAGTACAAAAACTCGATCAGAAATCAGATGATACTGCTAAACCAGAAATGAAGGAAGTAGCAGCTAAAACAAGAAGCGAAGGATAAACTTCCAGAAACTGGTACTAGCAAGTCAGATCATCTCTTCTTCCTTGCCAGCCTCAGTCTAGCAATGTCTGCTCTATTTCTTGCAAAAAGAAAAGAAGATTAAAAAATAAAAAGTTTTCATTAAAAGAGAGCTTAAAACTCCACAATCATTGTAGTGGAGAAAAAGAAAACCCAGAGAGGACCCTCTAGGTCCTCTCTTTTTCTAAAGGGAAATGAGAGCGCTTACTCCTTGTGAGCGTATGAAAGGAAATAGGAAAAAATGGGAAAACATTTTTTTGAGAAACGATGTCATTACAGTATACGTAAATTTACAATCGGCGCAGCTTCTGTTATGATTGGTGCTAGCATTTTTGGTGCTGGTGCGGTTCAGGCTGCTGAAACAGAAGGACCTGCAGAGACAGAAGGTACGGTAACACAAGCTCAGCCTCTGGATAAACTGCCAGCAGATATAGCAGCAGCTATTGAAAAAGCAGAAGCAAGTGCTGGAACTGTAGATGAACAACCTGCAGGGTCAGAAACTGGAGCAACTGCAGCTGAAACAACTACTCCAAAACCAACTGAAACTCCTGCTCCTAAGGAAGAAGTAGCTTCAAAACCAGCTACAAATCCAAAAGTGGAAGCAGCCTCTGAAGCGAAACCAGCTGCAAGTCCTGCGACTAAAGATGTAGTAGATACACCAGATGTCAATCATTTAGAAAAAGCTTCTGCTACAGCATCAAACCATGAAGCCAACACACAATACACAGCAGAAAAGGCGATTGACGGAAAACCTGATACTCGTTGGGCAACTGACCAAAACGTTGAGAAACCAACAATCGAATTTACACTTGAAAAAGACAACAGTGATTAAGCATGTTGAGATTGATTGGGACCGCCGCGTTCGTGGTGAACAAAATGATCCAAATATCAAATCATGGAACCTCTATTACGCTGGCCAGGATGATGTGAATGGTTCAGGAGTTAAAGAATGGAAGTTGGCTTATCAAAGAACAGGGAAATCCTCTTCTTGATGAAAAAAATTGACCTGAAAGAAGCTATCCAAGCCAAATACCTTAAACTTGAAATCACAGATTATCAAGCTGGTACAATGAACTGGAAAAAAATGTTGGGATTCAAGAAATTCGTGCCTATTCAAACATTCCAGACGCTAGCAAACCAACAGATATTCGCCAAGTTACAGAATTAGCTGTTGCTGAAGATGGGAAATCTCTTGTTTTGCCTAAGTTACCAGGTCAAGTAAGCTTGATTGGTAGCAACAAACAGGGAGTTGTTGATCTTAATAATAAAATCTACAAACCCTTAACAGATCAGACTGTTAAGGTCATGGTTCAACAAGTCAAGGATACTCATACCTTCACAAAAGAATTTGAAGTCCTTATTAAAGGATTACATGCAGACGAAGGTGTTGGCACTAAACCAGCAGTTGCTCCAGCAGTTCAACAATGGTATGGAACTGAAGGCAAAACTTCTATTACAGCTGATACCGTGATTTCAGTTGGCGATTCTGGATTTGGGCAAGAGGCTAAATTCTATCAGACTGACCTTGAAAGTCGTGGGCTAGAAATCGCTACAGGTGATCAAACAGCTCAAAAACGGATTGAATTTAAAAAGGTTGAAGATAAGGGTTATGGTAAAGAAGGCTATGGTATCACTGTAAAAGATGGTGTTATCACTGTAGAAGCTGCAACCAACGCAGGAGCCTTTTTACGCAACTCGTACTCTTCTACAAATGGGCGAAAATGATTTGCAAAACGGAGAAATCCGTGACTTCCCAAGCTTCAGTCACCGTGGCTTTATGCTAGACACAGGTCGTAAGTTTATTCCTTATGATACGCTTGTAGACATCATGCTCAACATGGCTTACTACAAGATGAACGATCTTCAGTTGCACTTGAATGATAACTATATTTTCCTAGAAAAACACTTGGAAGGAAAACACCTTAGTCAACAAGAAGAACTGGATTATGTTCTTAAAAATGCCAAGACAGGTTTCCGTGTGGAAACTGATGTTGTCGGAGAAAATGGTGAAAAATTAACATCAGACGAGCATTATACTAAGGAAGAAATGCAACAGATCATCAAGTTGGCTAAAGCTTTGCATATCAACCTTGTTCCTGAGATTGACACACCAGGTCACGCTTTGTCCTTTTGTTAAAGTTCGTCCAGACCTTATGTATAAAGGTAGTCTGAGCGATTATAGAGGTAAGCACAATGTAGAACGTGTTGCTATGTTGGACTTGGATAACAAGTACGAAGAAACGCTTGCTTTTTGTTAAATCAGTCTATGATAAATTGTTGGATGGAGAGGATGCACCACTTCATGGTGTCTCAACAGTTCATATCGGAACTGATGAGTACTACGGTAGTCGCGAAAGCTATCGTCGCTATGTCAATGATATGATCCAGTACATCAAAGGCAAAGGATTGACACCGCGTATTTGGGGTTCACTTAGTGCAAAACCTGGTACAACGCCAGTTGATTGGAAAGATGTAGAAGTAGATATCTGGAGTATTGGTTGGCAACGTCCAGCTGCCGCAATTGCTCAAGGTGCTAAGATTATCAATATCACAGATATTCCAACCTATAGTGTTCCAAGTGGAAGCAACAGTCAAGGTGGATATGGAGATTATGCCAACTATGAAACTCAATACAATCGCTGGACACCAAATGACTTCTCAACAGGTGGAGGACCACGTCTAGAAGCCTCTAATCCAAATATCCTTGGTGGTGGTCATGCAGTATGGAATGATAATATTGACCTCCATGAAACTGGACTCACTTCTTACGATATCTTTAAACGCTTCTTCAAGAGTATGCAATCAACTGCAGAACGTACTTGGGGTTCAGACCGTGCAGCCAAGACCTATGCAGATCGTGTTCAACCAGCAAGTGTTTATGCACCTCAATCTAATCCAGATAAGACCGTAGCTGAAGAAGACTTGTTCAAGATTAATCCTGAGACTGTCAAAGATTATCTTGCTAAGAAAGTACAGAAGACTGAAGCAGGTTTGAACTTCGAAAAAGATAGCACTATCGAAGGCCTAGTTGGTGATGCTGGACCAAGTCATGTCTTGAAATTGGATGTGACAGTGACTGGTGATGGCGAGCAAACCTTCTCAACAAGTGGAAACAATCAACTCTATCTTGCGGACAAAGATGGCTACCTTGCCTATACTTTTGAACAATTCCATATTCAATTTAACAAGAAACTTGAAAAGAACAAACGTTATCAAATTTCTGTCGTAACCAAACCTCAAGTGACTGAAGTTTATGTGGACGGTGAAAAGGTTGAACGGATTGCAAATCCAGCTAATCCACGTTTGGCTCATAATAGCTTAGTCTTACCACTTGAAACAATTGGTGGCTTCAAAGGAATCTTGCATAGTGCTGAGTTGTCAAATGAAGCATTTGTAAATCCCACGTTTGATTCCAAATGATCATTTTACAGTTTCTGCAACTAGTCAAGAATTACCAGGAACCAATGCAGAAGGTCCAGTCGAAAAAGCCTTTGACAATGATCCAAATACCTTCTGGCATTCAAAATGGTCTGGTCATCAGGCTCCATTTACAGTGGCAATGAACTTGAAAGCAGCTGAAACAGTTAATGGTTTGACTTATCTTCCACGTCCAGGTGGAGGCAACGGTGTTGTGACATCTTATGAAATCTATGCTCAAAAAAATGGTCAAATGGTTAAAGTTGCTTCAGGAACTTGGGAAAACAATGCCAAAGAGAAAACAGTTAACTTTGATGCCATTGAAACGGATAAGGTAGAATTTAAAGTTCTAGCTGGTGCCGCAGGATTTGGTAGTGCTGCAGAAATTCAACTCTGAAACCAGTTTCTACTAACAAGGTGGAAGAGCCAGTTAGTCCAGAGAAACCTGTGACACCAGAAAAACCTGAAACTCCAGAAAAACCTAAAGTTGAGGAAATGGGCGATGGTACAACTGAACTTGCTGATAGCTTTGTAGCTACGAAACCTACAAGTGACGAAGCAGTTGCCGCTGCAGCTCAAAGTCAGGATTATCTCAAGAAAGAGTACAAGGTCTTCCCAACACCACAAAAAAAGTAACTTATGATGAAGGTGTTACGAAACTCCATAAACAAGTCAATCTTGTCATGGGCGATCAATTAGATATCTATACTCGTAACCGCTTGAAGAGTGTTCTACAAGATCATCAAATCTCATACACAAGCAGTCAAACAGCAGTGGCAGGTGCTACCAACATCTACCTTGGTGTTCATGGCCAAAAATTCACAGGCTGAAAAAAAGAAGTGTCTGGAATTTCTCAAGGACTCTTTGATAAGATTGATGCCTATGCCTTGTCTATCAAGAACAATACAATCTCTATCGTTGGTAAGGATACAGATGCTGTCTTCTACGGTTTGACAACTCTCAAACACATGCTTAATGAAAGTGAAGCTCCAGTCTTGCGTAATGTAACAGTTGAAGACTTCGCTGAAATTAAGAATCGTGGCTTTATCGAAGGATACTATGGTAACCCTTGGAGCAATGCTGATCGTGCTGAGTTGATGCGATATGGTGGTGACTTGAAGTTGACCCAATACTTCTTTGCACCAAAAGATGATCCATACCACAACAAGAAATGGCGTGAACTTTATCCAGAAGAAAAATTAGCTGAAATCCGTGAATTGGCACGTGTCGGAAACCAAAACAAGACTCGTTATGTTTGGACCATCCACCCATTCATGAACAACCGTATCCGTTTTGGCAACGATGCTGACTACCAAAAAAAGACCTTGAAACTATTAAAGCTAAATTCACTCAATTGATGGATGTCGGTGTTCGTGAGTTCGGTATCTAGCTGATGATGCTCCAAGTCCAGTTGGTGGCTACAATAGCTACAACCGCTTGATGAAGGACATGACAGACTGGTTGACTGAAAAAAACAAGCAACTTATGTTGGTCTTCGTAAGGAAATGATCTTTCGTTCCAGGTCAATATTGGGGTAATGGACGTGAAGATGAGTTGAAATCTCTCAACGAAAACCTTCCAACTTCAACTTCTATGACCCTTACTGGTGGTAAGATTTGGGGTGAAGTGTCTGAAAGCTTCTCTCTAACCTTAAGAATAACCTGACTGCAGGAGGTAAGACCTACCGACCAGTTTCTCTATGGGTAAACTGGCCTGTTACAGATAACTCTAAACAACACTTGATTTTTGGGTGGCGGTGAGAAATTCCTTCATCCAAATGTAGATCCAAGTCTCCTTTCAGGTATCATGTTGAACCCAATGCAACAATCTGAGCCATCTAAGATTGCCCTCTTCTCAGCAGCCCAATATGCATGGAAACAATGGAAATCAGAAGAAGAAGCTAAGAGAGTGAATGACATCGCTTTCAACTTTGTTGAAAACGGTAAGTTTACAGATAGTGAAACATCTCTTTCCTTCCGTGAACTTGGTAAACACATGATCAACCAAAACATGGATGGTCGTGTTGTGAAATTGGAAGAGTCTGTTGAACTTGCACCGAAATTAGATGCCTTCATGACTAAGCTAAAAGCTGGTCAAGATGTCGGTGCAGAGCGTGAAGGATTGCGTGCAGAATTTGCTAAACTAAAAGCAGCAGCTCAACTTTATAAAGCATCTGGTGATGAAAAGATGCGTGCTCAAATCCACTACTGGTTGGATAATACTATTGACCAAATGGATGCTTTGAGTGCTCTTCTTGATGGTACAGAAGCTATCGAAAAGAACGATTCTGCAAAACTTTGGGATAGCTACTATAAGGGATTAAAACTTTATGAACAGTCTCAAACTTATACCTTCCATTATGTAGATCATGATGAAAAAGCTGAGTTGGGTGTTCAACATATCCGTCCATTCTTGCTTGGACTTCGTGAAATCCTTGCAACAGAAGTTCAAAAAGCCTTGCATCCTGACCAAGTCCTTAGTACCTTTATCACAAACCGTACAGGTGTCGAAGGTGGACTTGCTGAAGTGACTGATGGTGATTTAGGAACACATGCTTTGATCAAATCACCAAACAGCATTCAAACTGGTGACTACATTGGTTTGAAATTTAACAAGGCTGTTCCAGTTCAAAACTTGACCTTTGCAATGGGAACTCAAGCAAATCCTCGTGATACCTTCAACAACGCTAAGGTTGAGTATCTCAATGAAAATGATGAGTGGGTAACCCTTTCAGAACCAAGCTACACTGGTAATGAACCTCTGCTTAAATTTGAAAACCTCAACATCAACGCCAAAGCTGTTCGTATGATTGCGACTTCAGATCGTGGAAACACTTGGTTTGCTGTACGAGAAATTGCTGTTAACCGCCCTGTAGAAATTACTCAGTGCTAAACAGTCAGCCACTGTGACTATCAGTCCAAATCTTATGTACAAGTACAACACAACAGTTGGTCAGATTACAGACGGACGTGATAATACTGAAGCCATGCTTGCAAATGCTGATAGAACAGACACAACTCCAGTCAGATGGTTGGGTACAACTTGACTTGGGTGAAGTTAAACCTGTGACCAAGGTCCGTCTGGTTCAAGGATCAGGAGATAAATTGGCAGAAGGTGTTCTTGAATATTCTGCAGATGGTAGCTCATGGCAAGAGTTGGATCGCTTGACTGGTGAACAAACAAAAGAAATCGAAACTCCAATTTCAGCTCGCTACGTTCGTGTTCGCAATACTAAGAACATCAACCTATGGTGGCGTATCGCTGACTTCTCAGTTGAAACACGTGCAGGCAATAGCGAATTGACTGATACAAACGTTGAAAGCTTGAAGTCAACTCCAGTTTATGACAGCCTAGGCCGTTATGACCTTCAAATTCCAAGCGGAACTAAGCTTCCAGCTAATAGCTACTTGGGTATGAAACTTGATCGTCTACACCAAGCTGAAAGCATTCAAGCACTTGGTACAGAAAATCCATCCCTTAACTTGGAATACTCTCCAAATGCCCAAGAATGGTATTCAGCTGATCAAGTGACTGATAAGTCCTTGGTACGTTATGTTCGTCTGGTTAATAAGACTGATCAAGAACAAGCAGTGACAGCAACATCTCTACTTGTTCAGACAAAAGAAGTTCAGCCAACCACACTTGATTCGACATCAATGGGGATCCACCCAACATACGGTAGAAACGACGTTCGTAAGATCAAGAACTTGGATCAGTTGTTTGACGGTGTCTACAATAACTTTGTAGAGTTCTCAGACTATGCTCGTAAAGACGGTCATATTACCTTGAAACTCGGTAGCGAACGTGATATTAAGAAGATTAGAGCTTACATCCAAGACGGCACTCAAAACTATCTCCGTGATGGTAAGATTCAAGTCAGTCAAGATGGCAAGACTTGGACGGATGTTGTGACAGTTGGTGACGGTGTTGCTAATGAAACACGTGATGATTCCTTGACAGATGGCTGGACACACGATTCTAAGATGCCAGGAAATCGCTATATCGAGGGTGAACTTTCAAGTCCAGTTAAAGCCAACTACCTCCGTGTTCTATTTACAGCAGACTATGATGCTCGTTTTGTAGGTTTCACTGAGTTGGTGATCAATGATGGTGAATTCGTGAAACCAATCAATGACCCAACTGTAGAAGGAAACAGCGGTGAAAGCCAAGGCAACCTTTACACTAACCTCGTGGATGGCAAAGTATTGACAAGCTACAAGGCTGAGAAAGAACAAGGTGAGCTTGTCTACCACTTGTCAGAACCAACAAACGCTAACCATATTCGACTTGTCTCAAGTATTCCTCAAGGAGTGACTGCGCGTGTGCTTGCTCGTACTCTGAAAAAAGATAAAAAAGATGCTTGGACAGATCTAGGAGCAATTACCTCAAGCTTCCAAACATTTGCAGTGAGAGAAAAAGCGCCATTGTTGGATGTCAAAGTTGTTTGGGAAGGTGGCAAACCTGAGTTTTACGAAATGACGACCTTCCACCAAGAGCTTCCAGAAGAACCAGAGAAACCAGCTTTAACTACAAGTAAGGGTGACGAACCAGCACCAGTAGTAGAAGTCCCAGAATTTACCGGTGGCGTAAATGGTGTTGAAGCAGCTGTTCATGAAGTTCCAGAATACACTGAAGCTATTGGCACAGCAGGTGATGAAGCAGCACCAGTAGTAGAAGTCCCAGAATTCACAGGTGGCGTAAATGGTGTCGAAGCAGCTGTCCATGAAGTTCCAGAGTATACTGAAGCTACGGTAGAAGCAGACAAGATTCCAGCACCAGTAGTAGAAGTCCCAGAATTCACAGGTGGTGTCAATGGAGCAGAAGCAGCTGTCCATGAAGTCCCAGAATTCGCAGGTGGCGTCAATGGAGCAGAAGCAGCTGTCCACGAAGTCCCAGAATATACTGGTGGGGTGAATGGTGTTGAAGCGGCTGTCCATGAAGTCCCAGAGTTCACTGGTCATGTAAATGGATCAGAAGGAGCTACCCATGAAGTTCCACACTTTGAAGGTGGCGTTCCTGGTGGAGAAGGGACTAGTCACCAAGTTCCAGAATTTACTGGAGGTGTGAATGGTTCAGCCCCAACTACACGTGAAACTCCAGCATACACAGATGAGCAGTCTCTTGTAGCTCTTGCTATGTCACAAGATAAGACCTACCAAGCACCTGCAAGTCATCCATACAAGCTCCCAGAAACAGGTACTAAAGAAAATGCTGGCCTTGCAGCCGTTGGTGTTGTAGGTGCACTTCTTGGTATGTTTGCTATGGGAAAGAAAAAAAGACGACGAATAAGATGATGTAAAAGCATCTAATACTCAATGAAAATCAAAGAGCAAACTAGGAAACTAGTTGCAGGTTGCTCAAAACACTGTTTTGAGGTTGTGGATAGAACTGACGAAGTCAGTAACATATACCTACGGCAAGGCGACGTTGACGCGGTTTGAATTTGATTTTCGAAGAGTATAAGTCATAGAGATTGGATCAAGAGACTAATCTCGAATATAAAAAGCGGACAAAACTAGTTTTTCTGATAAACAGAATCTGGTCTTGTTCGCTTTTTTTCTAAAAGTGAGGAAGCTGATGGTCACTGAAGTTCTTTGACCAGAATATTTTTTTAACTTGGGACGAAGAATTTACGATTGGGTTAAGTCGCAAGCCAATTACTACCATTTAGGATGTTTTGATGACAATTTAAGAAAGAGCAATCTATTCCTGGAAATAAATGCTAAACTATGATTGTTCCTAAACATGATTTAGTAATTCAGTGGTCTGGTTCAACCCTAAAAGAATAGAGCTGATCTTACAAGATGATCAGAAGAGTCATTATTAGATTGAGCTTTTAGAGGTAGCTAGTAGAAAAAAAGTACATCTGAAATTTGATGTTCTCTTGTGAGCAAGACTAAGAAGTTATTCTATTCATTCCTATTGTGTAGAAAGCTTTGGGGAGTATCTATGAAATTTAATAAATATGCCTATCCCTTAGCGCAAGCCTGCTTGGGTTTGTATTTATTCGCTGATGGAGGTAGTTTGATCAATTTAGATATTGGGGTCATCCTTGTCTTATTATCCCTGATTAAGGGAGTAGAAATCTATAAAGAGGAAAAGAAAAACACAGATGAGCATCGTTAGTAACTAGAGATGCTGGAGTTCAGGAAAGAAGAGGTAGTGGTTTGCAAAAAGTTGAAAAAAATAGTTTAAAATTTGTAGGAATGATCTTACTGATTATAAATGTAAATACATTTCCCATGAGAATGTTGGCTCTCGAAGACTCTAGTTCTCTATCCTTAAAGTGGACGACTAGTATTGGGTATTTGGTACTGGCTACTTTCTTGCTAGTTGCTGTTTGGCGACAATATAAAAAGAAAATTCCAGACCAGCAGAAGACTCTCAAAGTTTACCTGGAAGGATTTTTGGAATAGCCCTTTTATTTTTATGTGGCTACTCGACTAGTAGCGATTGTAGGTACCCTCCTGATCCAAGTAGTTACTGGAAATCCAACATCCGCTAACGATGCTGCCTTGCTGGCTACAAGTGAGCAGGTCACTCGTGTTTTTTTCCTCTGTTTTTTTCATCGCCTTTCATTTTGCAATTGGTATATTTGCTCCAATCATGGAAGAATTAGTATTTAGAGGATTCTTCAGCCACTATTTTTTTAAAGAAGATCAAAAAGTGGTTGAAATTGCTAATAAGTTCTGCGATTTTTGGCTATCTGCATATGTTTTTATCCGATAGAGTTTCTAACTTATTTTTTTACTGGGAGTGATATTTTACTTAGCCTATGCTCGTAGAGGGAATATCCTTGATTCAATAGCTGTTCATTTGCTAAATAACGGAGTTCTAGTACTGGTATCTATTCTAAATTATCTATTTTTTTAGTTTTTTTAGCTAATACTCTTCGAAAATCTCTTCAAACCACGTCAGCGTCGCCTTGCCGTATATTTGTTACTGACTTCGTCAGTTCTATCCACAACCTCAAAACAGTGTTTTGAGCAACCTGCAGCTAGCTTCCTAGTTTGCTCTTTGATTTTTCATTGAGTATAAAATATATCCAAAAAAATGATTGGTTTAAAGGCTGATCATTTTTTTCTGTTGCAAAGATCAACTTTTGCTGATAAATACTGAAGACAGCACTAAAAAACCAGCGATTCAATCACTGGCTGTTAGATCGTTCTTTTAGGAAGCTCCATTAGTAGTAGACGTTTTTTTGTATCTGTTGTTTGAGTGCTAGATGAAGGAACAGTCGGTTGTTCTTGTTTACTGCTAGTATCTTCTTTCTTACTTTCTGCACTGCTACTAGATTGAGTTGTTGTTTCTTCTTGTGTGTTTTCTTTTGTAGAAGTATTGTCCTTGTTTGGAGTAGTAATCTCTTGAGGGATTCCTTTTGAATCTCTTTTTATGACTGTTGTCTGGGTTGTCGTAGTTTCTTTTTTTAGAGTTATTGTTGTTATTATTATTCATAGCATTCATGATGGTGATACTTGCAGTAATCAGCCCCAGAATACTACCGATAGTAGCTATCGTCTTTTTCTGAAAAAAACAGTAAATCCTTTTTTTGATGTGTTCTGTTTTGGGTTTTGATGTTCTACGATAATTAGACATAATATCTCTCCTTTACTAAAAATTCATTATACCGAAAATCTTTTAAAAAAACTTAAATGAACCTGAATTGCCTTTCTTGTCGCCTGAACTGTTTCGTGATACAATAGAAGGAGTGATTTTAGAAAGCGTGAGAAACCATGATTTACTTTGATAATTCGGCAACGACTAAGCCTTATCCAGAAGCACTTGAAACCTATATGCAAGTGTCTGCAAAAAAATTATTGAAATCCTTCGAGTCTCCATCGTTTGGGAGACCAGTCTACCAGAATTTTAGAAGCTTCTCGTCAACAGATTGCAGATTTGATTGGCAAGAAAAGCGAGGAAATTTTCTTTACATCTGGTGGTACTGAAGGGGATAACTGGGTTATCAAAGGGGTTGCATTTGAAAAAGCGCAATTTTGGTAAAGCACATTATTGTGTCAGCTATTGAGCATCCCAGCAGTCAAGGAGTCAGCCCTCTGGCTCAAGACTCAAGGTTTTGAAGTGGATTTTGCACCAGTTGATGAAAAAGGATTTGTAGATGTAACTGCTTTAGAAAATCTACTTCGTCCTGATACAACGTTGGTCTCTGTTATGGCAGTCAACAATGAAATCGGCTCCATCCAGCCCATCCAAGCTATTTCAGAACTTTTAGCGGATAAACCAACCATTTCTTTCCATGTAGATGCTGTTCAGGCCTTGGCCAAGATTCCGACAGAAAAAGTATTTGACAGATCGAGTGGATTTTTGCGACCTTCTCCAGTCATAAGTTCCATGGAGTTCGTGGTGTTGGCTTTGTCTATATCAAGTCTGGTAAGAAAATTACACCGCTTTTTAACTGGTGGTGGCCAAGAGCGCGACTATCGTTCCACAACTGAGAAATGTAGCAGGGATTGCAGCGACAGCCAAGGCACTACGTTTAGCTATGGAGAGATTAGACTTATTTACTAGTAAAACGAGTCAGATGAAGGAAGTCATCCGTCAAGCTCTACTTGACTATCCAGATATTTTTTTGTCTTTTCAGGTGAGGAAGACTTTGCGCCTCATATTTTGACCTTTGGGATTAAGGGAGTTCGTGGTGAAGTTATTGTTCATGCCTTTGAAGACTATGATATTTTTCATTTCTACAACATCAGCTTGCTCGTCCAAGGCTGGGAAAACCTGCTGGGACCCTGATTGCCATGGGGCATTGAAAAGGATAAGGCCCAGTCAGCAGTTCGTCTCAGCTTTAGACCTAGAAAATGACATGAGTCAAGTTGAGCAATTTTTTTGACTAAACTAAAATTAATCTACAATCAAACTAAAAAAAGTAAGATAGGAGCATTCATGCAGTATTCAGAAATTATGATTCGCTATGGTGAGCTTTTCAACCAAAGGTAAAAACCGTATGCGTTTCATCAATAAACTACGTAATAATATCTCAGACGTTTTTATCCATCTATCCTCAAGTTAAAGTGACAGCAGACCGCGATCGTGCCCATGCTTATCTGAATGGGGCAGATTATGAACCAGTGGCAGAATCTCTCAAACAAGTTTTTGGGATTCAAAACTTTTCTCCAGTATATAAGGTTGAAAAATCCGTAGAAGTTCTTAAATCTGCTGTTCAAGAGATTATGAAGGATATTTACAAGGAAGGTATGACCTTTTAAAAATCTCTAGTAGACGCAGCGACCACAACTTTGAACTCGATAGTCGTGAACTCAATCAAACGCTTGGTGGAGCAGTTTTTGAAGCTATTCCAAACGTTCAAGTCCAAATGAAAAATCCTGATATCAATCTGCAAGTGGAGATTCGTGAAGAAGCAGCCTACCTTTCATATGAAACCATTCGAGGAGCAGGTGGTTTACCAGTTGGAACTTCTGGTAAAGGTATGCTCATGTTGTCAGGTGGGATTGACTCACCTGTTGCTGGTTATCTAGCTCTAAAACGTGGAGTGGATATCGAGGCTGTTCACTTTGCTAGCCCTCCTTACACCAGTCCAGGTGCCCTCAAGAAAGCCCAGGACTTTGACCCGTAAATTGACTAAGTTCGGTGGCAAATATCCAGTTTATCGAAGTACCTTTCACTGAGATTCAAGAAGAAATCAAGGCGAAGGCTCCAGAAGCCTACCTCATGACGCTGACTCGTCGCTTTATGATGCGCATTACAGATCGTATCCGTGAAGTGAGAAAAGGTTTAGTCATCATCAATGGTGAAAGTCTTGGTCAGGTAGCTAGCCAAACCCTTGAAAGTATGCAGGCTATCAACGCAGTGACCAACACCCAATCATCCGTCCTGTTGTGACCATGGATAAGTTAGAAATCATTGATATTGCTCAGGAAATTGATACCTTTGAAATTTCTATCCAGCCATTTGAAGACTGTTGTACGATTTTTGCACCTGATCGTCCCGAAGACAAATCCAAAGATTAAGAATGCTGAGCAGTATGAAAGCACGAATGGATGTCGAAGGTTTGGTTGAACGAGCAGTAGCAGGAATTATGATTACTGAAATTACGCCTCAAGCTGAGAAGGATGCAGTCGATGAGTTGATCGATGACCTCCTTTAATCAGAAAAAAACAGAGGAAAAGATAAAATAAGTAAAAAAAGTTAGTTTATTGTCCTAAATTTGGACGGAAACTGACTTTTTTTCTATTTTTTATGATATAATTAGATAAAAATTTTGAATATAGAGAGTTTTCTGACAATGAATCAATCTTATTTTTTTACCTGAAAATGCGAGAGCATAAATTAGTGGTTCCCTACACAGGTAAGGAGCGCCGGGTACGTGTTCTCCTCCCAAAAAAACTATGAAAAAGACACGGATAGAAGCTATCCCAGTGGTGTATTTCCATGATGGACAAAAACGTCTTTTTATAGTAAGGAATCTTACGTTGGACATTCCTGGAAGATTATTCCTGCAATCAAGCGAAATCCAGATATCAGCCGTATGATTGTTGTGGCTATTGACAATGATGGTCTTGGTCGAATGAATGAGTATGCAGCTTGGAAATTCCAAGAGTCTAATATTCCTGGTCAACAATTTGGTGGTAAGGGAGTCGAGTACGCAGAATTTGTCATGGAAGTGGTTAAGCCTTTTATCGATGAAAACTATCGGACAAAAGCAGACCGTAAACACACTGCTATGGTTGGATCTTCTCTAGGTGGCAATATTACCCAGTTTATCGGCTTGGAGTATCAAGATCAGATTGGGTGCTTGGGAGTTTTCTCATCAGCTAACTGGCTTCACCAAGAGGCCTTTTGATCGCTATATCGAGCGTAAAAAAACTCTTGCCCTGACCAACGAATCTTTTATCTATGTTGGAACGGAAGAAGCTGATGATACAGACAAGACCCTCATGGCTGGCAATATTAAAGCAGGCCTATATCGACTCTTCCCTTCGCTATTATCATGATTTGATAGCTGGAGGAGTGCAGTTGGAAAATCTCTCACTCAAGGTTCAGGCTGGAGCCATTCACCATGAAGTGCCATGGTCAGAAAAATCTTCCAGCTTGTCTACGATTTTTTTGCAGAAAAATTGGTAAATAGTATAAAGGAGACAGGATATGAATATTGAACATCTTAGCCACTGGAGTGGTCATCTAAATCGTGAAATGTACGTCAATCGTTACGGACACGCAGGTATCCCAGTTGTTGTCTTTGCATCCTCAGGTGGTAGCCACAATGAATACTATGATTTTTGGCATGATTGATGCATGTGCATCCTTTTATTGAGGAGGGCCGTGTTCAGTTCTTTACACTTTCAAGTGTTGATAGTGAGAGCTGGCTTGCGACATGGAAAAAAACGGTCATGACCAAGCTGAAATGCACCGTGCCTATGAACGATATGTTATTGAAGAAGCCATTCCTTTTATCAAGCATAAGACGGGCTGGTTCGATGGCATGATGACGACAGGTTGCTCTATGGGAGCTTACCATGCTCTCAACTTCTTCTTGCAACATCCGGATGTCTTCACCAAAGTAATTGCTCTTAGTGGTGTCTACGATGCACGTTTTTTTGTCGGTGATTACTACAATGATGATGCCATCTATCAAAATTCACCAGTAGACTATATTTGGAATCAAAATGACGGTTGGTTTATCGACCGTTACCGTCAAGCTGAAATTGTGGTTTGTACGGGACTAGGTGCTTGGGAACATGATGGCCTACCTTCTTACTACAAGCTCAAAGAAGCCTTCGATCAAAAACAAATTCCTGCCTGGTTTGCAGAATGGGGACATGATGTCGCCCATGACTGGGAATGGTGGCGCAAACAAATGCCTTATTTCCTCGGTCACATGAGTCTATAAAAAGGAGTCGCTTATGAATTATCTTGTAATTTCACCCTATTACCCACAAAATTTCCAACAGTTTAGTATTGAACTAGCCAATAAAGGAATCACCGTTCTAGGGATTGGGCAAGAACCCTATGAACAACTAGATGAACCATTACGCAATAGCTTGACTGAGTATTTCCGAGTTGATAATCTTGAAAATATCGATGAGGTTAAACGTGCAGTTGCTTTTCTTTTCTATAAACATGGTCCAATTGACCGCATTGAATCACACAATGAATACTGGCTAGAGTTGGATGCTGCCCTTCGTGAACAGTTTAATGTCTTTTGGTGCCAAACCAGAAGACCTCAAGAAAGACTAAGTTCAAAGTCTGAAATGAAGAAAACTCTTCAAAAAAAGCTGGAGTTCCAGTTGTGCCAGGTGCTGTGATTGAAACAGAGGCAGATGTTGATAAAGCTGTGAAAGAGATCGGTCTTCCGATGATTGCCAAACCTGACAATGGAGTTGGAGCAGCCGCAACCTTCAAACTTGAAACAGAAGATGATGTCAATCACTTTAAGGCTGAATGGGATCACTCAACCGTTTATTTCTTTTGAAAAAAATTTGTCACCTCTAGTGAAATCTGTACCTTTCGATGGTTTGGTAGATAGAGATGGAAATATCGTCTTTTTCTACGACCTTTGACTACGCACACACACCTCTCGATCTTATGATTTACAAGATGGACAATTCTTATTATGTTCTCAAAGATATGGATCCAAAATTACGCAAGTATGGTGAGGCTATTGTCAAAGAATTTGGCATGAAAGGAACGTTTCTTCCATATCGAGTTCTTCCGTGAAGGTGATGATTATATTGCTATTGAGTACAATAACCGTCCAGCTGGGTGGCTTTCACCATTGATGTTTATAACTATGCTCATTCTTTTGATTTGTACAAGGGCTATGCAGCGATCGTTGCAGGTGAACCATTTCCAGCTTCACAATTCGAGCCTCTGTACTGCTTGGCAACATCTCGTCGTGCCAACGCCAACTATGTTTATTCAGAAGAAGACTTGCTCGCCAAAGTATGGTCAGCAATTCAAGGTCAAGAAAATCATGCCGGCTGCCTTTGCTGAATTGCAAGGAGACTTTCTCTATATGCTAACGACACCAAGTCGTGAAGAAATGGATCAGATGATTAAGGACTTTGGTCAGCGTCAAGAATAATCAAAATTTTGACTTAACAAACTCTCTTTGTTAGGTCTTTTTTTGTAGACTTGAAATAAAAGCGTTTTTCCCTGCAGTATTCTTTTTAGAAAAATCTGTTGCTAAAAGGCTTAAAAAAATTGATAGAATAGGGATTGTCTAAAAAAATATTAAGGAGAATCTATCAATGGATTTCGCATGGGCAGTCAAATATGCCACTGAATTTTTTTGGGAACAGCCATCTTGATTATCTTGGGAAATGGTGCAGTTGCCAACGTTGAACTTAAAGGTACGAAAGGTCACCAAAGTGGCTGGCTCGTTATCGCTGTTGGTTACGGTATGGGGGTTATGATCCCTGCCTTGATGTTTGGTAATGTTTCTGGTAACCACATCAACCCAGCCTTCACTCTTGGTCTAGCAGTTAGCGGACTTTTTCCCTTGGGCACAAGTAGCACCATACATCGTTGCACAAGTCTTGGGAGCAATCTTCGGACAAGCTTTGGTTGTTGCAACTCACCGTCCATACTACTTGCAAAGACTGAAAAAGCAAACAATATCTTGGGAACTTTCTCAACAATTTCAAGTATCGACCACGGAACAAAAAGAATCACGCTTTGCAGCAACAGTTAACGGTTTTATCAATGAGTTTGTTGGTTCATTCGTTCTCTTCTTTGCAGCACTTGGTTTGACAAAGAACTTCTTTGGTGCTGAAGTTCTCCAATACATGAAACAAATGGCAACTCAAGCAGGTCAAAATCTTGACTTCTCTGATTTGGCAATTAAAGCTCAAGTAGCGCCTCATACAGCATCAGGGACTTTCTGTTGGTCACTTGGCACTTGGTTTCCTAGTAATGGCTTTGGTTACTTCACTTGGAGGACCTACAGGACCTGGTTTGAACCCAGCTCGTGACTTTGGACCACGTCTCCTTCATGCCTTCCTTCCAAAAATCAATCCTTGGTCAACACAAGGGTGATTCAAAAATGGTGGTATGCTTTGGGTACCAGTAGTTGCACCGATTGCAGCTGGTATTGCAGCAGTAGCGCTTTTTCAAATTACTTTACCTATAATCACTCAAAACTGGGAAGACCCAGTTTTTTTCTTGTCTAGGAAAGTCGAGTTTTTTTAGATAGAGATTCTTAAATCGTCAGACTTTTTTTCATTTTAATGCTAAAAGGTGAAAAATGTGGCGAAAAATATGGTAAAATAGAGTACTAAGTAAACGTTAAAAAGGAATATTATGCGTAAAGAGATTGCACCCGAATTATATAATTACAATAAATTCCCTGGTCCTGAATTTCATCTATCTGGAGATAAAGTCGAAGCTGAAGGGTTTACCTTTACTTTGGTTGAAAAATAGTAAGGATGCTTTTTGATGCAACGGCATTTACTCAACGCTTTTTCTGAAGTTTTTAAGTAAGTTCGATTATATTGTTGGAGACTGGAGTAATGAGCAGTTGCGCTTTACGTGGTTTCTATAAAGAAATGAGAGAGCTGAAGAGTCTCTCGAGAAAAATCAGTCGTTTACAAGATTACCTACTTGAGTATTGTAGCTATGGTTGTGCCTATTTTGTTCTAGAAAATGAAGTTCCTAAACGAGCACCGTTTGACCAAAAGATGCGCAAAAAAGAGGAAGAAAAGGATTCTCGCAAAGGGAAAAAGACTTCCCAAAGTAAGAAAAAGAAATCATACGGATAAGAGAAATAGACGCCGTTCAAAAAGAACAGAAATCTCAGAAAGAAGACAAGGGCAACGTCATTTCGTCATCCGTCAGAAAGATTAGAGAATAAGGAGAAAACATGAAACCGTCTATTTATAGTTTAACACGTCAAGGCATGCAAGAATGGGTCTTGGAGCAGGGAGAAAAGAAATTCCGTGCCGACCAAATCTGGGAGTGGCTTTACCGTAAACGTGTCCAATCATTTGAAGAAATGACCAACTTGTCAAAGGATTTGATTGCCAAACTCAATGATCAATTTGTAGTCAATCCTTTGAAACAACGCATCGTTCAAGAATCAGCTGATGGTACTGTAAAGTATCTCTTTGAGTTGCCAGATGGGATGTTGATTGAGACAGTGCTGATGCGTCAACACTACGGTTTGTCAGTCTGTGTAACGACTCAGGTAGGATGCAATATCGGTTGTACCTTCTGTGCATCAGGCTTTGATCAAGAAGCAACGTGACCTCAATAACGGTGAAATCGTTGCGCAGATTATGTTAGTCCAAAAAAATATTTTTGACGAACGTGGACAAGATGAACGTGTTAGTCATATCGTTGTTATGGGTATTGGAGAACCATTTTGATAACTACAATAATGTCTTGAACTTTATCCGTACCATAAATGACGATAAGGGGATGGCTATCGGTGCTCGTCATATCACAGTATCAACTTCTGGTTTGGCTCACAAAATCCGTGAATTTTGCTAATGAAGGTGTACAGGTCAACCTTGCTGTTTCTCTTCATGCGCCAAACAATGAACTTCGTTCAAGCATCATGAAGATTAACCGTGCCTTTTCCAATTGAAAAAAACTCTTTGCAGCTATTGAGTACTACATCGAAACTACCAATCGCCGTGTGACTTTTGAGTATATCATGCTCAATGAAGTTAACGATGGAGTAGAGCAGGCACTTGAGTTGGCAGAATTGCTGAAAAATATCAAGAAATTGTCTTATGTCAATTTGATTCCTTACAACCCAGTTAGTGAACATGACCAGTATAGCCGTAGTCCTAAAGAGCGTGTTATGGCCTTCTATGATACGCTCAAGAAAAAAGGTGTCAACTGTGTCGTTCGCCAGGAACATGGTACAGATATCGATGCGGCTTGTGGACAATTGCGTTCAAATACCATGAAGCGTGATCGCCAAAAAGCAGTAGCTGAAGTAAATCCATAAGATGAGTCGAAAAACATTACTAAGCTTGGGAGTGCTTTTATACAGTCTTTGTATCGTCTGTTTTTGTTTTACTCCCCAGCCTCAACTTCCTACAGGAGTGGAAACTCCAGGTATTCAAACTTTTGGACGCCTGGTTTTTTTCTTTTTGACGCCTTTTAACTCCCTTTTGGAAACTGGGTGAAGTAACAAGCCTTTCTGCAGTTATTCTGGATATTTTTTTGCAAAACGCCTTAAATATCCTCTTTACTCTTCCCACTGATTTTTCCAACTTCTCTATCTCATGCCTAGTCTAAGGAATACTAAGAAAGTGATTTTGTTTAGCTTTTTTTATTGAGCTTGGGAATTGAATGCACGCAACTAGTTTTTAGACTTTTTCTTGGACTTTAATCGGGTCTTTGAGATTGATGATTTGTGGACCAATACTCTAGGGTGGCTACCTGGCTTGGGTCCTCTATAAATTACTACATAAAAACACAAGATAAGGAATTTAAAATGAGTATCTTAGAAGTTAAAAATTTGAGTCACGGTTTTTGGTGACCGTGCGATTTTTTTGAAGATGTATCTTTCCGCCTCCTCAAAGGTGAACATATCGGCTTAGTTGGTGCCAATGGTGAAGGAAAATCAACCTTCATGAGCATCGTGACTGGTAAAATGTTACCTGATGAAGGTAAGGTGGAATGGTCTAAATATGTTACAGCTGGCTACCTAGATCAGCATGCGGTGCTTAAAGAATGCCAAACTGTGCGTGATGTCCTCCGAACAGTCTTTGACGAATTATTTAAAGCAGAAGCACGTATCAATGAACTCTACATGGAAATGGCGGAAGAGGGCGCTGATATTGAGGCTCTCATGGAGGAAGTTGGAGAACTTCAAGACCGTTTGGAAAGTCGTGATTTCTATACCTTGGATGCTAAGATTGATGAGGTAGCGCGTGCCCTTGGTGTCATGGATTTTGGGATGGATACGGATGTAACAGCCTTGTCAGGTGGGACAAAGAACCAAGGTACTTTTTGGCAAAAACTCCTTCTTGAAAAAGCCAGATATCTTGCTTTCTGGACGAGCCAACCAACTATCTCGATGCTGAACATATCGACTGGCTCAAAGCGTTATCTTCAAAACTATGAGAATGCCTTTTGTCCTCATTTCTCACGATATTCCTTTTCCTCAACGACGTTATCAATATCGTCTATCATGTAGAAAAATCAGCAGTTGACTCGTTATTCAGGCGATTACTACCAGTTCCAAGAAGTCTATGCCATGAAGAAATCGCAGCTGGAGGCAGCCTATGAGCGTCAACAGAAAGAAATTGCTGACCTCAAAGACTTTTGTAGCCCGTAATAAAGCTCGTGTCGCAACTCGAAACATGGCCATGTCTCGCCAGAAGAAATTGGACAAGATGGACATTATTGAGCTTCAAAGTGAGAAACCAAAGCCGTCCTTTGATTTTAAAACAGCTCGTACACCTGGTCGCTTTATCTTCCAAGCCAAGGACTTGCAGATTGGTTATGACCGTCCCCTTACCAAGCCCTTAAATCTTACCTTTGAGCGCAATCAAAAGGTCGCTATCATCGGTGCCAACGGTATCGGGAAAACAACTCTCTTGAAGAGTCTTTTGGGAATCATTCCTCCAATTGCTGGGGAGGTTGAGCGTGGTGACTACCTAGAACTCGGCTACTTTGAACAAGAAGTGGAAGGTGGCAATCGCCAGACACCACTAGAAGCTGTCTGGAATGCCTTTCCGGCACTCAATCAAGCCGAAGTTCGTGCAGCCCTTGCTCGTTGTGGTCTGACGACTAAACATATCGAGAGTCAAATCCAAGTATTGTCAGGTGGGGAACAAGCCAAGGTTCGTTTCTGTCTCTTGATGAACCGCGAGAATAATGTCCTTGTACTTGACGAACCTACCAACCACTTGGATGTGGATGCCAAGGATGAACTCAAACGAGCTCTGAAAGAATACAAGGGATCTATCCTCATGGTGTGTCACGAACCAGACTTTTTACGAAGGATGGATGGATCAAATCTGGGATTTCAATGAGTTGACATAAAAAGAAAATCCCGCAAAACTAGAATAGGAAAAAAAGCCAAGTCTGGGTGACTTGGCTTTTTTTGGCTAGTAATTCAAATAGGTTTCAATATCAGATTTTTTTGGATTTCTCTGCCGTAGTGACAAATCGGGCAAGAAACGAAATAAGTTTTTTTCCGTAAGAAAAGAGTGGAATCCAGTAAAGGGTAAACTTACGTCCAGTTTCTGAAATTTCCCAAGTGTCGGTATTGTTACAGTGACCACACTCGATAGTGGTTTGAGTATGTCCTAAGACCTTTTGGTAACCTTTTCGAACCCCAGAATAAAAATCATTGTCTCATCTCCTTATTTTTGGGATTATCCTATTTTTTTACTGAAATCGTAGTCCTTAACAATTTCGATACTGTCGATTGTAATAGCAGTAGTTGGTTTGTCTTTTTTTCGTCTTTTTTTCAGCCTTGGCAATCTTGTCAACAACATCCATACCGTCGATGACTTGACCAAAGACAGGGTGCTTACCGTCTAGACTAGGATTTCCACCTTCTTTGTAGGCTTCGATAATTTTCTTTGGATAGCTACTTGTAGGGAGTTTGGCAGAAATATCCGTCGTATTTTTGGTTGATGAAGAACTGGCTACCATTTGAATTTGGTTGACCAGTATTGGCCATAGAGAGAGAACCACGAATGTTATAGAGATACGGAGAGATTTCGCTTTTGAAACCAGTTCCCTGGTCTTTAGTCTTGTCCTTATCATGCCAGATGGATTCACCACCAGTACCATCCCCTTTTGGATCACCAGTTTGGACCATGAAGCCATCGATCACTCGGTGGAAGGTAACACTATTATAGTAGCCTTCTTTTGCGTGAGTTAGGAAATTTTCAACCGCAAGTGGAGCTAGCTTTGGAAAGAGTTTGATGCGGATATCTCCTTGACTGGTGTGGAGAATGACTTCAGCTTCGTCTTCAGCAACTTCCTTAGAGAGTTGTGGGAAGTTAGCATTCTCATTTGTCAAGGCGTCTTTGAGATCCTTGGCAGATTGGGCAGCTGCTTTGGAACTTTCTTCAGCAGCCAAACTAGAATCTACATAGTCATCCCCTCGGAGACTACGTTGGATACTGCTACATCCAGCAAGGGCAAAAGTTGAGATTAATAGAAGTGTTGCTATTTTTTTCATGGTAATCCTTTCAAAAATCATTTCTACCATTGTACCCTAATTGAAAGTGGATTTCAAATATTCAATTGTGATCATTCCGATAGTACATACAATTTTATGGCCTTACTTACCCCATTTTGATCATTAGAATCTGTTACTTTATTTGCACAGGCTTTAACATCTGTAGGAGCATTTCCCATTGCAACACCAAGTCCAGCGGTCTCAATCATTGGAATATCGTTATAATTATCTCCAATACTCATAATTTCAGTGAGTGATAGTTGATAATAGTTGGCTAATTCTAACAGAGCTTGTTTTTTTGAGACTTGATTATGTGTGACTTCAAGATAGTTATCCTTCGAAAGGTAAAAGTCAGTTTGAGGGAAATCCATGGTTGCTAATGTCTCTTTAAGTTTCTGGATAGCAGCTGCGTTATCTATTAGTAAAAGTTTATGAATAAGATTCTTTTCTTCCTGAAGAAAATCTGTTAGTGAAGTAACTTTTGGGCTCTCTCCAGTAATCTGTGCTTCAATTTCTACCCATTTATCTAAAGTATTTACGTACCAATCTTTTTCCAGAATAAACATTAATTGAAACTGTCGGAAATTCTTTTTGTTAAAAAAATCATGTAGTAAGAGTAATTCCTTTTTATTAATAGTATGCTGACTCAGAATTTTTATCTCCTGTACTAATGAGAGCACCATTATAACTTGCAATTGGAAAATCTGTGATTCCAAGTTCTTTCGAAATTGGAGCTATACCAAGAGGAGATCGAGCAGAAGCTAGAACAAAAGGAATTTCACTTTGTTTTCAAAAAGTGGCATAAGCTCTAGTAAATGAGAGTCTAATTGGTGCTTTTTGGTCTAAAATGGTGCCATCAATATCACTTATGATTAACTTTATTACTGACATATATTTCTCCTTTTTTTAAAATAGAATAGTTGTTTTACCATCTAAAGATTGTTGAATTTCTATGTCGGGTTCTTTGTCTGTAATCCAATAATCAAAATCAGTAAGTTCGGAAAGAATATAATGAGAGTGTTTGTTTATCTTGCTGGTTTCAGCTAACAAGACGCGAATTTTACTGGTTTTAAATGCTCTTTTTTTCATTAGAACATCTTCTTGATCTTCAAAACTAACTTGTCCGTCTGAAAGACTAGCTGCACCAAAAAAATGCTAAGTCAAATTTAATTCTATTCAAAGATTCGGATTCTTCTAATAAGTAATAGAAACGATGCTTTTTATGAAATCGTCCACCGATAATGTGAAAAATCGACATTTTCATTTTTCTCCTAAGACCAGTGCATTATCCAATGAATGGCTGAAAATAGTAACTTTTTTTATCTGTTATTTTTTTGATAACTCAAGTACAGTTGTTGAAACATCATAGAAAAATTAATTGTGAATCAGAAATAAGTTGGGTAGCTAAATGAGCAATTTTCTCTTTTTCTTTGGAAGACTGTTCTGCTCGACCTTTATAACCAAGAATCCTTTGCTTTTTGGATTGGCAATAAACCTCCATGAGTTCTTTTTGCTCGTTTCTCCTTTGCGAGAATAGCAAAAATCTCTACGGATGGTATCTTTGGAAACATGGAAATGGTCAACCATTTCTTTTGCTGATAGACTTCCTCTATCCTCTAAAAAGTTTTAATGATTTCTTCTAATCGTTGTTCTTGGTACATATGAATTCCCTCTTTTAATACTAATATACCTCTTTTGTAAGTGATTGTCAATAAATGTAATGATTTTATAAGTGTTTTTAAATGATTTACAAAAAAATCAACCTGACTTGGTTGATTAAAGATTCTTCTTTGGATGGCGGTCAATGATTGCCTGATGGTCCTTGAGAGCCTGTTCTCCATTTGGAGTTAGTTTATAACCGCGAATCGAAAAGAGACTAGCTAATTTCTCTTCTGAAAAAAATGGTCATGAAGGGCTTGATCCAAGTCGGCAGCCTTCATCTTTAGAAAGTCCAGTAACTCCCTTCTTTTTTAGAATATTCTTTTTCATAGTAGCATTTGATATGATCCAGCGAATCAAAAGCAGTTTCAACAAGAGCATAGCCTTTTTTTCAACAAGCGTTTCTAAATGTTTTTGGGGCATCAATGCCATAAGTGTACTCGAAGTATTTAGGAAACCAAGTTTCTGTAGTAAAGGTACCAAACTGAATTCGCCAGAGGAGGATAATATCTCCTGCCAGGAGATTGTCTTCTAGTAATTCCATATTGCGTTTTGGGACTGGTTTGGGATCCAGTAGCCAAGCCTCTATATCTCGATCAGGAGAGATATAAGGTTTGACTTGATGGTCTTTGTAAATGTTCTCTAGACTAGTATTCATAAAGTTTCTCTTTCTAATTTAACTCTATTAGTCTAACAAATTTCTAAAAAAATTTAAAAAAATTTTTAAAGTCTGTCAAGTTTTTTTCTTGACACCTCTTAGAAATCTGCTATAATAGAACATGTGCTAAATAGCTCAGCTATTTCACCGAACTAAAAAAATAAAAGAAAAGAGATATTAAAAATGGCAGTAAAAATCCGTTTGACTCGTATGGGTTCTAAGAAAAAACCTTTCTACCGTATTAACGTAGCAGATTCACGTTCACCACGTGACGGACGTTTCATCGAAACAGTTGGGACTTACAACCCACTTGTTGCTGAAAACCAAGTAACTTTGAAAGAAGACCGCATTCTTGCATGGTTGGCTGATGGAGCTCAACCTTCAGACACAGTACGCAACATCCTTTCAAAAGAAGGCGTATTGAAGAAATTCCACGATTCTAAATTCTCTAAATAATTCTAAAGTAGGTTGACAGATGGATACGATTGAAAATCTCATTATTGCAATTGTGAAACCTTTGATTTCACAACCAGATGCCTTAACTATCAAGATTGAAGATACACCAGAATTTTTGGAGTATCATTTGGATCTTGACCAAAGCGATGTGGGTCGTGTGATTGGTCGTAAGGGTCGCACTATCTCTGCGATAAGAACGATTGTCTACTCTGTCCCAACTGAAGACAAAAAAGTAAGAATCGTTATTGACGAAAAATAAGAAAAGCGGGACGGATGTCTCGCTTTTTTGCTAGGAGTAGGATATGAAGGATTTAACAGTTAGACAACTACAAGCCTATTTGCTAGAACATTACCAGCAATCTAGAACAGAAGAAGGGCTCTTTATAAAACTAGTTGAAGAAGTTGGTGAAGTAGCTGAGGTTTTTAAATGGACGTTCTGGACGAAAAAGAGGGAGTTCAGGACTCAAATGAGGAACTTGCTAAAGAACTTGCTGATATTATACATTATACGGTTGCAATCGCAGCTATCAACGATATTGATCTAACCAAGACCATTTTTTTGAAAAAGATAAGAAAGCTGCCATCAAGTATCACCATGAACGAGATTTGGAGGATATTTAGAAGCGGAAGTCCAGAACTAGCTTTTTTTCTCCAACTTGTGAAAAATACCTAGAACGTGATAAAATAAAAGGGAGAAATGTACACAGGAGATCAAATGAACTATTTTAACGTTGGAAAAAAATCGTCAATACACAAGGTTTGCAAGGTGAGATGAGAGTCTTATCTGTAACGGATTTTTTTCGGAAGAACGCTTTAAAAAAAGGTGCAGAGCTTGCCTTTATTTGATGAGAAGGATCAATTTGTTAAAACAGTGACTATCGCAAGTCACCGTAAGCATAAAAACTTTGATATCATCAAATTTAAGGATATGTATCACATCAATGATATCGAAAAAAATACAAGGGCCACAGTTTGAAGGTTGCAGAAGAAAAACCTTAATGACCTTGATGAGGGTGAATTTTACTATCACGAGATTATTGGACTAGAGGTCTACGAGGGTGACAACTTGATTGGAACCATCAAGGAAATCCTTCAACCAGGTGCCAATGATGTCTGGGTAGTTAAGCGCAAGGGGAAACGGGATCTGCTTTTACCCTATATCCCACCAGTTGTCCTCAATGTAGATATTCCTAATAAGCGTGTGGATGTAGAACTCTTAGAAGGGTTAGACGATGAAGATTGATATTTTAACCCTCTTTCCAGAGATGTTCTCGCCTCTAGAACATTCTATCGTTGGAAAGGCTAGAGAAAAAGGGCTTTTAGATATCCAGTATCATAATTTTCGTGAATATGCTGAAAAGGCCCGTCATGTCGATGATGAACCCTACGGCGGTGGTCAAGGGATGTTGCTACGTGCGCAGCCAATCTTTGATGCCTTTGATGCTATTGAAAAGAAGAATCCCGCGCGTGATCCTTTTGGATCCTGCTGGTAAGCAGTTTGATCAAGCCTATGCTGAAGATTTAGCCCAAGAAGAGGAACTCATCTTTATCTGTGGTCACTACGAGGGCTATGATGAACGCATTAAGACCTTGGTAACAGATGAGATTTCCCTAGGTGATTATGTTCTAACTGGTGGAGAACTGGCAGCAATGACCATGATTGATGCGACGGTTCGCTTGATACCAGAAGTGATTGGTAAGGAATCTAGCCACCAAGATGATAGCTTTTCATCAGGCCTTCTTGAATACCCACAGTACACACGTCCTTATGATTATCGAGGCATGGTGGTTCCAGATGTGCTTATGAGTGGGCATCATGAGAAGATTCGTCAATGGCGTCTCTATGAAAGTCTCAAAAAAACTTATGAGCGTAGACCAGATTTGTTGGAACATTACGAATTAACAACAGAAGAAGCTAAAATGTTAGCAGACATTAAAGAAAATACAAATTAAAAGGAGAAGCCTATGCAAGTCATTAAACGTGATGGACAAGTTGCCGACTTTGATCCAGATAAAATCTATCAAGCCATTCTCAAAGCTGCTCAAACAGTTTATGTTTTGACAGATGATTTACGTCAAAATCTAGCTCAGGTAACTAAAAAGGTTGTCTTGGATCTAGAAGAGGCAAAAGTGGAGCGTGCGACAATCAGCATGATTCAATCAATGGTTGAGCATCGCTTGCTTGGCGCAGGCTACATTACCATCGCTGAACACTATATCTCTTACCGTTTGCAACGTGATTTAGAGAAGTGGTTACGGAGAACACATTGCTGTTCACCTTCATTTTTGAACAAATTCGTTAATAGAAAAGAGTGAGATGAAGAAAACTCATCTCACTCTTTCTTAAATCGATTTTTTTGGGCAGTTTGGACGGTTGAGGGAACAAAACTCACTTTCTGAATATCTGGGATTCGAATAATGCGGGTCACATTTTTTTGCAAAAATTTTTTTAACGATAATTTGCTGGCGGTCCGTATCATATTTGATGATATCCCTGTAAAAACTCGTATCGGAAAAAAATAATGTGGACAGCAGTTTTTTTAGAAGCGCCTCTTTAATGGCACTTGTCAGGAGTCAGCTTTGGAATGATCTGGTTCTTCTCGTCCGTTGAGAAAGCCTTGGAATTTTTGTTGAATGTAGTTAAATAAATCTTTCATCGGAGCCTCCCTTCTTTTTACCATTATATACAATTTTTAAAAAAATCTACAAGATTTTACGAATAATCAAGTGAAGACAATCAAAAAGGAGAATACAATGGCAGAATTTACATTTGAAATCGAAGAACATCTACTCACACTCTCAGAGAATGAAAAAAAGGTTGGACTAAGGAAATTAATCGTGTCAGCTTTAATGGAGCACCAGCAAAGTTTGACATTCGTGCTTGGAGTCCAGACCACACTAAGATGGGGAAAGGAATCACCCTATCAAACGAAGAGTTTCAAGTGATGGTCAATGCCTTCAAAAAAATCAATAAGCAATCATATAAAAACAGACGAAAGGAGGTTGGGCGAAAAATTCCCGACCTCCTTTCTTTATTTATGTGAAAAAGTAGGGTTGACTACTAAGTCGTTGAAGGAGTGGTCGTCCGATAAAAACTAATGGCAATAATTTTTGCAAGATCAGGAATGATAAAGGGAAGCACACCGACAGCGAGAGCCTTGTCAATAGGCATACCAGCAAGGAAGTGGAGGCTGAGAATACCACCGACAAAGACAAGGGAATCCCCTAAGAGATTGGCTAGGAAAATACGTACAACACTGCTATTCGTATGAGTCAGATAGGAAGCAAGCCCAGCATAGACTAGGGTCAAACCATAGATAACCAGCACTTGGTCCTACTAAAACATGAAAACCAGCTCCTCCACCAGCAAAGACAGGAAGACCAATGGCACCCAGTAAGAGATAGATTCCAACAGAGAGAACAGCTTCCCTAGGTCGAAAAAAACAGTAGCGATGAGACCGATAGCAAAAGTTTTGTAGAGTAAATGGTACAGGTCCAATTGGGATACTGATTTGGGCTAATACTGCAATCAGAGCAGCCCCAATAGCAGGAATAGCGTAAATGTGTGCTTTTTTTCATAATAGTTAACCTCTTTTTGTAATTTATAGTAACTATTATACTTTAAGAAACATAATTGTCAACCTATTTTTAAAAACAAAGGTTACAAATTTGTAACAGCCGATTTAGAAAGAAAAGGAGGACAAGAGTTTTTTTCAGAACACAGGTAAATCTTATCCGTAATAAAAAGATGAGCCTTATGGAAGTTAGCTATCATATGGTGCAAACACTTAGGAATATTGATGGGATGCTATTTTTAAGTGTTTTATAATTTGCTCTAGTAAAAGAAAAAGATTGAAGAAAATGGTCCAAAATAGACTTTTTCTTCAATCTGAATGACCGAGATGGTCTCTTTTTTATTAACGCATGGTAACAAACTCTTCTGAGCCAGTTGGGTGGATAGCGACAGTAGCATCAAAAGTCAGCTTTTGTAGCGCCCATCTTGATTGCTACTGCAAAACCTTGAATCATTTCATCGACGCCGTAGCCGATACCATGAAGGCCAACAACCTTTTCGTCCGCACCAGCTGTAACGAGCTTGAAACGAGCTTCTTGACGGTGACTAGTAACTGCAGAATACATAGAAGCAAATTTTGAAGTATAGACTTTAATGTTTTCTTGTCCATACTCTTTGATAGCTTCTTCCTCAGTCAGACCAACGGTTCCAATAGCTGGGTGAGAAGACAACAGTTGGAATAGTAGTGTAGTCCATTTTTGGCATTGGTTTTTCCATTGAAAAGTCTTTCAGAGAGTGTACGTCCAGCTTTGATAGCAACAGGAGTCAGTTCTTTTTCACCTGTCACATCTCCAAGAGCATAGATACCGTCAACAACAGTGTTTTTGGTATTCGTCTACTTGGATGAAGCCACGTTCATTGAGAGTAACGCCTGCCTTTTCTAGCTGGAGTCCTTCAACGTTTGGACGGCGACCAGTTGCCCAGATAACTTGACTGGCAGTATGAGTACTACCATCTTCGAAATGAATGGTAATGCCTTCTTCAGTTTCTTCAAGTTTAGCAGGAACCTTATGGGTGTGGAGGTTTAATCCAGTGTTGGCCATTTCTTGAACTAGACTCTCAACAATATAGCTATCAAATCCACGGAGCGGACGCTCGCGACGGACGAATAAATCTGTCTGCACACCAAGTGTATGGAGCACGCCAGCTAATTCGACAGCAATGTAACCAGCACCTAAAATGGCTACAGAATCTGGCAACTCTTCCCAAGCAAAGACATCATCAGAACTACCACCTAGTTCCGCACCAGGAATGGCAGGAATATGAGGATGGGCCCCAGTTGCAATCACGATGTGCTTAGCACGGATCAACTCACCATTGACACTGACTGTATGAGCATCAACGAATTCGGCGCGTCCTTCAATCAAATCAACTCCGTTACGCTTAAAGCTTCCACCATAAGAAGAGCGAGCACGATCAATATAGGCTTTACGATTTTTTTACGAAGTGTTGCATAATCAAATTCATTACCAGTACTTGTAAAACCATAGTCAGGTCCATATTTATGGATGCTCTCTGCGATTTGAGCTCCGTACCACATAATTTTCTTAGGAACGCAGCCAATATTGACACAGGTTCCACCTAATTTCTTTTCCTCAATAACTGCCGCTTTAGCACCATATTCTCCAGCACGATTCATGGTAGCAATTCCCCGCTACCTCCTCCAATGGCGATAATATCGTATTCTCTCATAGAAAGCTCCTTTGTTGTTTTCTAGTCATATTCTATCTTTTTTTGAAGGTCAATGCAAAAAAATCTGCTACGTTTAAAAATTTTTTTAAGAAAATGCTTGCAAAAATAAAAAAAGAAAGTGTATTATATAACTAATACAACAATAAAAGATTCAGCAAATGTTTTTTTGGATAATGAGAAATAAATTGTCCATTTTTAGGATGTATGCTATAATCTTAATATATATATTTAAAAAGGGGTATTGCTATGAAAAAAAAGTCAAAAAGCTAAGAAATGGCCTTTATTTACTGCTATTGAGTGGCGTCAGTTCTTGTAGTGGGTGCAGCTGCTGTTCTTCTGTTAAGACAACCAAATCAAGCTGCAGCAAAAGATGAAACTGCTAAGATTGTCCTTGCTAAAGAGGGTCTGTGGCATCTTCAGTTCTCCTATCGGGGAGTGTTACTGCTCAGAATGAACAATACATTTATTATGATGCAAGCAAAGGGTGACTTGGATGAAGTCTTGGTCTCTGTTGGTGATCAGGTCAGTGAAGGACAGGCTCTCGTCAAGTATAGTAGTACAGAAGCTCAGGCTGCCTATGATGCTGCCAGTCGTGCCGTTGCTAAAGCTAACCGTCATATCAATGACCTGAATGAGTCTCGAAATACCGCCGCAGCAACACCCTAGCCTTTCGCAAGCAGGTCTAGAAGGAGCAACTGGACAAGCGCCAGCTCAGTCATCCGGTTCTGCCACAGCTGCTATTGATTCTCAAATCAGCGATGCTCGTGATGTGCGTGCAGATGCAGAAGCGCAACTCGAAAAAGCTCAAGCCCAGTTGAATGCTGCTACGGTATTGAGTACGGTGGAGGGAACAGTTGTTGAAGTGAATCGTAACGTTTCAAAATCTCCAACAGGAAATAGTCAAGTTTTTGGTTCATATCGTAAGTAACGATAACTTGCAGGTCAAGGGAGAGCTTTCGAGTACAACCTTGCCAATCTATCTGTCGGCCAAGAAGTCACTTTCACTTCCAAGGTTTACCCAGATAAAAACTTGGAATGGTAAGATTAGCTATATTTCAAATTATCCAAAAAATAACAGTGAAGCAAGTAGTAGCTTAGCTGCTTCAAACACAGGTTCAAAATACCCGTATACAGTCGATGTAACTAGCGAAATTGGTGGTTTGAAACAGGGCTTTACAGTCAGTGTCGAAGTGAAAAGCACTAGCAAAGCATTGATTGTTCCGATCACCAGCGTAGTCATGGAAGAAGAGAAAAACTATGTTTGGATCCTTGATGAAAATCAAAAGGCCAAAAAAGTTGAAGTTGGTTTGGGCAATGCAGATGCAGAAAATCAAGAAATCACATCTGGTCTGACAGATGGAGCAAAAGTCATCAGTAATCCGACAGCTTCCTTGCAAGAAGGAAAAGAGGTGAAGACTGATGAAGCAACTAATTAGCCTCAAAAATATCTGTCGTAGCTATCGCAATGGTGATCAAGAACTACTAGTCCTCAAGAATATTAACCTAGAAGTTCATGAGGGAGAATTTGTAGCAATCATGGGACCATCTGGTTCTGGGAAATCTACTCTCATGAATACCATTGGTATGTTAGATACCCCTTCAAGTGGGCAGTATTTTCTAGATGGAAAAGAAGTAGCTGGTTTGGGTGAAAAACAATTAGCTAGGTTCGAAATCAGGAAATCGGCTTCGTCTTTCAACAATTCTTTTCTCTTGTCCAAGCTTAATGCACTTCAAAAATGTAGAACTTCCCTTGATTTATGCTGGAGTTTCAGCTTCAAAACGTCGCAAATTAGCAGAAGAGTATCTGGAAAAGGTTGAACTGACCGAGCGTAGCCATCATTTACCTTCGGAGTTGTCAGGTGGTCAGAAGCAAAGGGTTGCCATTGCGCGTGCTTTAGTCAACAATCCTTCTATCATTCTAGCAGACGAACCGACTGGGGCACTTGATACCAAAACAGGAAATCAAATCATGCAACTCTTGGTTGAATTAAACAAAGAAGGAAAAACCATTATCATGGTTACGCATGAGCCTGAAATTGCTGCCTATGCGAAACGTCAAATCGTCATCCGAGATGGCGTCATTTCATCTGATAGTGGTTTCGTAGAAAAGGAGGAAAAACTAAGATGCAGAATCTGAAATTTGCCTTTTCATCCATTATGGCCCACAAGATGCGTTCTTTCCTCACCATGATTGGGATTATCATAGGTGTATCCTCTGTTGTCGTTATCATGGCCTTGGGCGACTCTATGTCTCGCCAGGTCAATAAAAAAACATGACCAAGTCCCAGAAAGATATCCATGTCTTTTTCTCACCTACCAAGAGTAAGGACGGTTCCTTTACACAAAGACAATCTGCATTGACCTTGTCTGGTGGTCAAGAAGAAAAATTTTGTTGAACCACCAAAACCTCAAGAAGCATGGGTCAAGGAAGCTGCTAAGCTCAAGGGAGTGGATAGTTACTATGTAACCAACTCAGCCAATGTGACCTTGACTTATAAGGATAAAAAGGTCGAACACGCTAACATGACGGGTGGGAATGTCACCTATATGGATGCGGTCGAAAATGAAATCATTGCAGGTCGTGGCCTTAGAGCGCAAGATTATAAAGATTTTGCAAGTGTGATCATTTTAGATGAAGAGCTTGCTAATAGCCTTTTTGGTTCAGCACAAGAAGCTCTCAACCAAATTGTTGAAGTAAATGAAATCAGTTACCGTGTTATTGGTGTTTATGCAAGTAAAGAGGCTAAAGCTGCGAAAAACCTTTTGGAGTCGGAGGACTACCAATTACGACCAATATTTCTCTTGCAGCTAATTTTAACACAGATGAGATTTCAAATATTGTCTTCCGTGTCAATGATACTAGCTTAACCCAGACTTTAGGACCAGAGTTGGCAAGAAGAATGACAGAGATTGCAGGTCTTCAACAAGGGGAATATCAAGTTGCAGATGCGTCTGCTGCCTTCCAAGAAGTTCAACAACTCTTTGGCTTCATAACAACGATTATTAGTGCTATTGCGGGGATTTCCCTTTTTGTCGGTGGTACTGGTGTTATGAACATTATGCTTGTTTCAGTGACAGAGCGTACCCGTGAGATTGGTCTACGTAAAGCGCTAGGAGCAACACGTGGGAATATTCTGGTTCAATTTTTGATTGAATCCATGATTTTAACCTTGTTAGGAGGGGTCATCGGTCTTGTGCTGGCTGCAGGGGTGACTATGCTTGCAGGTGTCCTTCTTCAAAACATGATTGCAGGAATCGAAGTTGGCGTATCCATCCCAATCGCTCTCTTTAGTTTAGCTGTCTCAGCTGGCATCGGTATGATATTCGGTGTTCTACCAGCCAATAAGGCTTCTAAACTGGATCCGATTGAAGCACTTCGATATGAATAAGATAATCAACAGGAAAAACAAGATGGACATTAGTCTATCTTGTTTTTGTATGGATTTCCTTATCGAAAATCATTAAAAATGTGATATAATGAAGTGTTAGAAAAACAGGTTTCATTTGCCTGGAAAGGAAATATTATGTCTGAAAAGAATTTTTATATTACAACGCCGATTTACTATCCATCTGGTAAACTCCATATCGGTTCTGCCTACACAACCATCGCTTGTGATGTCCTAGCTCGTTACAAACGCCTCATGGGCTACGATGTCTTTTATTTGACAGGTTTGGATGAGCATGGTCAAAAGATTCAACAAAAAGCAGAAGAAGCTGGCATCACACCACAAGCCTATGTTGACGGGATGGCAGTTGGAGTTAAAGAACTCTGGAAATTATTGGATATCTCATACGATAAATTCATCCGTACCACAGATGACTACCATGAAAAAGTAGTAGCTCAAGTCTTTGAACGTTTGCTTGCTCAAGATGATATCTACTTGGGTGAATACTCTGGTTGGTATTCAGTTTCAGATGAGGAATTCTTTACAGAAAGTCAACTGGCGGAAGTTTTCCGTGACGAATCTGGAAATGTAACTGGTGGTATCGCTCCATCAGGCCACGAAGTGGAATGGGTTTCAGAGAGTCTTATTTCCTTCGCCTCAGCAAATACCAAGATCGTTTAGTTGAATTTTTCAATTCACATCCTGATTTCATCACTCCTGATGGACGTCTCAATGAAATGTTGAAAAACTTTATTGAGCCTGGATTGGAAGACTTGGCTGTATCACGTACAACCTTTACATGGGGTGTACCAGTTCCATCAAATCCTAAACACGTAGTCTACGTTTGGATTGATGCCCTTCTTAACTATGCGACAGCTCTTGGTTATGGTCAAGATGAACATGGCAACTTTGACAAGTTCTGGAATGGAACAGTCTTCCACATGGTAGGAAAGGATATTCTTCGTTTCCACTCAATCTACTGGCCAATCCTTCTTATGATGTTGGATATCAAATTACCTGACCGTTTGATTGCCCACGGTTGGTTTTGTCATGAAAGACGGCAAGATGTCTAAGTCTAAAGGGAATGTCGTTTATCCTGAAATGTTAGTAGAGCGTTATGGTCTCGATCCACTTCGTTACTACCTCATGCGTAGCCTTCCAGTTGGTTCAGACGGAACCTTCACCCCAGAAGATTATGTAGGCCGTATCAACTATGAATTGGCAAATGACCTCGGAAATCTCCTCAACCGTACGGTTTCAATGATTAACAAGTACTTTGATGGTCAAATCCCTGCCTATGTAGAGGGTGTGACAGACTTTGACAATGCACTTGCTGACGTTGCAGAACAATCAATCGCTGACTACCATACCTACATGGAAGCAGTTGACTATCCGCGTGCGCTTGAAGCAGTCTGGACTCTTATCTCACGTACTAACAAATACATCGATGAGACAGCACCTTGGGTCTTAGCTAAGGATGAAGCACACCGTGGCCAATTGGCAAGTGTTATGAGTCACTTGGCAGCTAGTCTTCGTGTCGTAGCCCACTTGATTGAGCCATTTATGATGGAAACTAGTCGTGCAGTCTTGACTCAACTTGGTCTCGCAGAAGTTTCTAGCCTTGAAAAATTTGAGTTTATCTGATTTCCTGAAAATGTCACTGTAGTTGCCAAAGGAACACCAATCTTCCCACGTCTCGATATGGAAGAAGAAATCGCCTATATCAAGGAACAAATGGAAGGAAACAAACCTGCAGTCGAAAAAGAATGGAATCCAGATGAAGTTGAACTCAAACTCAACAAGGATGAAATCAAATTTGAAGACTTCGACAAGGTTGAGATCCGTGTCGCAGAGGTCAAAAGAAGTTTCTAAAGTGGAAGGCTCTGATAAGTTGCTTCAATTCCGCTTGGATGCTGGTGATGGTGAAGATCGTCAAATCCTCTCAGGAATTGCAAAATACTATCCAAACGAACAAGAATTAGTCGGCAAGAAAGTACAAATCGTTGCCAACCTCAAACCACGTAAAATGATGAAAAATATGTCAGCCAAGGTATGATCCTCTCAGCTGAACATGAT